>Ga0209164_1000182_pt1 | contig 199745 bp, 201 predicted proteins | sample MTBNYHSulfiMetaG_FD_187458 | JGI IMG/M metagenome (GOLD analysis project Ga0209164, IMG submission 187458) | Enrichment culture microbial communities from rom New York Harbor, USA that are MTBE-degrading - MTBE-NYH (New York Harbor Sulfidogenic)... | ecosystem: Environmental > Aquatic > Marine...
GGTGTTAAAAACCTGCCGGGAATTGCTGCTTTTGGATGATACCGGTTTTCTTGAAGCAATGGGCGGGGATTTCCGGGCGCGGGTGAAACCGGATTTCCTGTACCTGGCAACCTCCGACCGGCAGTCCTTTGAACGGGTGCGGGGTCAACTGGCGGCCAAGGGCGTACCGCTGCAGGCGTGGGACCGGGGTCCGGTGTACGCTGTCGAGACCGGCGTCAGCCAGGCGGTCCTGGAACAAATAGGCACGGGGTTCCCGGACCGGGCAGTGCGGGATATCGGCGACGCCGGATTGAACGCCATTGTGCAAATACGCACCTGGAACGGGGTAACTCCCGAGGGGTTAGGGTACGTCTTTGATGCAATAGGTAAAATACCCAATCTTACGGCAGTGGCTTTTAACGACCCCTACCTGCCCGGCGCGCCGGATTTAATCCGGCCCCTGGCTTACGCAATGCAGAAGCTTGACGTCCCCGTGGTGCAGATAGAGTTTTCCAACCAGGTGGGCCTGACCGGGTTGGGCCTGCTGCTGGACAAAAACGTGATCCGGCTGCATACCATTACCCTGGAGGAGGATGCCAAGAAGAACTACAGTATTACCGACATGGTGGACCGGTACAACCTGGCGGCCACGGAACGCAACATCAGGGTGCTGCTGGCGCATACCTATTACAAACCCGGGGAGCCGGACGCGCTGCGGTTCAACCTGGAGCTGGTGGAAAGGATCAGGGGCAGCCTGGAAGCCGGGGGTTTGGAGGCCGGTGCGGCTGCGCAGCTGCAGCCGCTGGCGGTATCGCGCCCGGTGCTGTTTCTCACCGGACTGGGCGTGATCGCCGGGGGTATGCTGCTGGCCTTCGTAATCGGCTGGGGGCGGGCGGCGCCGTTATTGGGCCTGGCGGGCCTGCTGCTGTGGGCGGCCCTGCCGGCGGTGGACCTGGTCAACCCGGCCCGCAAGCTGATGGCCTTTGCGTCGGTGATAATATTCCCTACCCTGGCGCTGGCGCTTACCGTGCGGCGGGAGGGTGCTTCGCCGGCCCGCTGCGTCCTGCTGTTGGTGCAGACGTCATTGATTTCGCTGGTGGGCGCGCTGCTGATGGTGGGCCTTCTGGCGGACAAGGGGTTTATGCTGAAGCTGGACCAGTTCACCGGAGTCAAGCTGGCCCATGTAATTCCGCTGGTGCTGGTGGCGGGCATCTTCTTTTTCCGGGGCGCGTCCCGGGAGGGCGGCTGGCGGCGGCAGGTGCAGCAATTCCTGGATCAGCCCGTTTTGGTCAAATTCGCCGTGGTGGCCGGGGTGCTGCTGGTGGCGCTGCTTATTTATGTTTCCCGCACCGGCAACGAGTCGGCGGCCATTTCGGACCTGGAACTGCAATTCCGCACCCTGCTGGACAATCTTTTGGGCGTGCGTCCCCGTACCAAGGAGTTTTTGCTGGGCCATCCGCTATTGCTGCTGCTTTTTTACCTGGGTTTCCGGGATAACCGGTACCAGCCCCTGCTGCTGGCCGGGGTTATCGGCCAGGTTTCGCTGGTCAATACCTACGCGCATATTCACACCCCGCTGCTGGTTTCGCTGCTGCGCAGCTTCAACGGGTTGTGGCTGGGCATCCTCGGCGGGCTGGTGCTCATTGCCCTGTGGAAGGCCGGGGAACGGCTGGCGGAAAAATATTGGACCTAAATTTTTATTTACAGGGAACAAAACACAGGTAATTTACGTCATGGAAAGTAAAATTTCTCTGCTGGGAGGGGTTAAAAATTAAAAAGAATCGGGTTTTGACGGTTTTTTTGCTGGCGGCGCTGCTGGTTTTCGCCTTTGCCATGGCTGCGGAAGCTTCTGTGGGTTCGAAGCAGGTCAAGGTTGATTACAACAACTTCAAAATCATTGTGGACGGTAAAGCAGTTAACTTATCAAGCAGTGAGCCCTTTACTATGAACGGCACCATTTACCTGCCGCTGCGGGTGGTGGGGGCAGCGCTGAACAGTAACGTAAACTGGCAGAACGAAACAAAGACCGTGTCCATCACAAGCGGAGCAACGGCGGAAGTAACCAGCCTGAGGCTGCAGTTAACCAGCAAGGACCAGGAAATTGCCGACTTGAAAAAACAGGTGGCCGATTTGCAGGCGCAGGCGGCGGAAGATGCAGACCTTTCCGGCCTGGAAAGTGATTTGATTGACGATTATGATGAAATCGGCGACGTGGCCATAGAGGATATCATCCTGGACGGCGACGAGGACGATGTGGATGTCCTGATCGAGGTGGACCTGGGCGACGACGAAGACGAGTGGGCCGGCCTGAGCGACAGTGAAATTAAGAGTTGGTTGTATGATTTGGTGGGCGATATTCAGGATGAGCTTTCCGACGATACAGAGGTTACCGGTGAAATCATAGATATCGACAGCGACGATACGCTGGTTAAATTCGGCAAGGACGGTACCAGAAGCATTTCAGTACAGTACAAGGATGATGATTACCGCGGCGGCAGCGACGTTACCGATGTGGAGGATGATCTCGACGGAGACAGCTATTATGTGGGCGGCATCGAGTTTGTGATTGACAGGGTTAATTATAGTAGCAGCGATATCATCACGGTGCGCATGGACGCCGAAGACAGCGACGCGTACGACCTCTGGGACGCGCTCAGCACAGGAACCATTGAAAGCGACGTGGAAGACATTTGCGAAAAAATAGCGGATACCTTTGCCGATGACGCCAATGCCGACCCGGAATATGTGAATATTTCTTTCTATGATGAAAACGATGAACTTTTGGAAAGCTATGAATACGATGTGTACGACGGTTCTTTGGATTAAACTTTATCGCATCCGGATCGGGTGATTGAATGCGCGTGGAGATTTTAGGCGCTCCGGTGGACCGGCTTACCCTGGGCCAGGCCGTGGACCGGATGGCCGAGCTGGTTGAAGCCGGCCGGCCGGCCCGGGTAATTACCCTTAATCCCGAATACTTGTACCGGGCGGCAACAGAAGACAGCTCACTGATGGAACTGGTGCGCCGGGCCGACCTGGTCACCGCCGACGGCGAAGGAATCGTCTGGGCGGGCCGGGTGGCCGGGACGCCGTTTCCGGAACGGGTCACCGGCATCGATTTGATGCTGGCTATGGTGCAGCGGGCAGCCCGGGAGGGCTGGCCGGTGTTCCTTTTAGGGGCGGCCCCGGGGGTGGCCGAGGAAGCGGCGGCCAACCTGCGCCGGCAGCACCCGGGACTGCAGGTGGCGGGCACCTATCACGGTTACTTTAAACAGGATGAGGAAGCGGCGGTGGCGGAGCTGGTTCGTAAGGCTGCGCCGCGGCTGCTGTTCGCGGCCCTGGGCGCTCCCAAGCAGGAGCGCTGGATCGACCGGTACATCGACGGCATCGGTCCCGTGACGGCCATGGGGGTGGGCGGCAGCTTCGACGTCGTGGCCGGACGGGTGACCAGGGCGCCCCGCTGGATGCAGCGTTTGCGCATCGAGTGGCTGGGCCGCCTGCTGATGGAGCCCTCCCGCTGGCGGCGCATGCTGGTGCTGCCCCGGTTCGCCCGGCTGGTGCGCCGCCGCTGCAGGTGAAAGGTTCCACCACTTTGTCTGAGCCGTTTAGCGGTACCTGTAGCGAACATAGGAGGCCCATTCAAAGAGCAAACGAGGCGAAGGAAAAGCGGCGAATCCTGTTTGAGGCCCGCAGGGCCGAGTTATGCAGCCGCCCGGAGCCAAGTGGAGCTCGTACAAGTATAAGGCCGAGTCAGTGAGCGGAAGGTCCCGCTAAACGGCTTAGTATATAAGTATATATAAAGGAAATACTGTGTTTCTGTCGAAGTAGTTAAAATTGCCGCTTGACAACCGGCGGCAAGGCTGTATTATTTACAATGTAACCGTAGCTTTGGTTTGGGGCATTTGACGGACGTCGCAAAGGAGGTACCTTTGGTTATGCCCAGAAGAAGATTGAAAAGCAAACTTAGACTCGCCATATTTCTGGCGGTCATGGCCGTTCTTTTTGCCGGCGGTTTCGGTCTGGCCAACAACCTGCTTTGGCCGTGGCTCACCGGGGGTAATCTTATTGCCGACCCGGAACAGGAGGACGCGGCCCTGGCCGAACTGCCCGGCATCAACGTGCTGCTGATGGGCGTTGACGAACGGGAAGACGACAAAAGCCAGCGCACCGACACCATGATCCTGGCCAACATCAACAACGAGGAAAACCGGATTTCCCTTTTGTCCATTCCCAGGGATACCAAGGTGTATTTGCCCGGCTACGGCAACAATAAGATCAACGCGGCCAACTACTACGGCGGGCCCGAAATGGCCATGCAGGTTGTTTCCGATCTGACCGGGGTAGCGGTGGATTATTACGTGACCACCAACTTCAACGGGTTTAAAGACATCGTGGACGCCCTGGGCGGCGTCACCGTTGATGTGCAAGAAAACATGAACCACACCGAAAGGGCTTACGGCGGGGAGTATAACATCAACTTGCAAAAGGGCGTCCAAAAACTGGACGGCAATCAGGCTTTAATGTTCGCCCGCTATAGGGATTATGCCCAGGGGGACATTGCCCGTACCCAAAACCAGTTGAAACTTCTTACGGCCATTGGTGACGAAGTGATGAAGCCGGCCGTTGTTACCAAACTGCACAAGCTTGTCCCGAGTATTTATAGAAATGTGGACACCAATTTGGGTCTAAATCAGCTTGTTTCCATGGCCAAGGCCGCCAAAAACCTGGAAAACCTGCAGATGGCCACCCAGACGCTGCCGGGCTGGTTCCTTAATGAAGACGGGGCCAGTTACTGGTACGTGGACCCGCAGAATGCCAGGGAAGTAACCATAGCCTTGTTTGAAGACGGCAAAGTTGTCGATATAGTGAAAGGCGCCATGGGCGACGAAACCCTTGGTGGCGGGAGCACGCAGGTGGCCGCGAATCAGTCCGCCGCTGGGCAACAGCCCGCCGCCGTTCAGCCTGCCGCCGGCAGTACCCCGGCTCCGGAAACCGGGAACAATACCGGGAATACCGTTAATACCCCAGGGGACGGCAATGCCGCGCCCGGGGAGACGGACGCGGCTCCAAACCCGGGGCAGGGCGCGGAAGCAGGCGGAAATAGTAACGCCGGCCAGGATTTTCTGGAGCGCAACGGCTTCACCGAAGCCGAAACCGGCGTGCCGCCCGGTGCAGTACCGCCCGGTGGGACACCGCCTCCGGAGCAGCAACAGGTCAAAATCATTATCCGCTAAAAAGCTGAGTGGCACCGCCGCTCGGTTTTTTTATGCCAAGCTTTAGTTTGACATACTCCCGTTAGAATAGGATAATTCTATTAATAAAGTGATCGCATAGAAAAAGAGAAGTTTAATGATAAGGATTTATATGGCGGCTCGAAACCGCTTTAGAATATTCATTGTTTGCTAACCGGGGGCTGTGGAAATAATAGGAGAATGCGCGGAATGAACAAAAGAGTGGTAATCTCCGGTTACTACGGCTTTAACAACCTTGGCGACGAAGCTGTTTTATACAGCATTCTGCAATCGCTGCGCCGGTACATACCTGGTATTGAAATCACCGTGCTGTCCAATGACCCGCCGGCCACTGCCCGGGAATACGGGGTCGCGGCGGTGGACCGTTGGAACATGCGCGCGGTGGCCGGCGTTATCAGGCGTTCCCGGCTGCTGATCAGCGGGGGCGGCAGCCTGCTGCAGGATGTCACCGGGCTGCAAAGCCTGCTTTATTATCTGGGGATCATTTGGATCGCCCGTCTGCTCCGCCGGCCGGTGATGTACTACGCCCAGGGCATCGGACCCGTTAACACCGGGCTGGGGCGGCGGCTGACCGGATTTACCACCCGGGGCGTCCGGGCGGTCACGGTCAGGGACGACGAATCAGCCCGCGATCTGGCCTCCATGGGGGCGGGCCGGGCGGCGGAAGTGGCGGCCGATCCGGTGCTGGGCCTGCGCCCGGAGGAAATTGACCGGGCCGCCGGGGCGGGTATTCTTAAACAGTACGGTATAACGCCCGGCAAACCTGTGGTGGGCGTTTCGGTGCGCCCGCTGCCCGGTCCGGCGGCGGAATGGGAGGGCCAACTGGCCGGCGCCCTGGACATGCTGGTCCGGGCGGGTCGGACGGTGGTGTTCGTACCCATGCACCGGCCGGCGGACGTGATTGCCTCCCGGGAAATCGCCTCCCTGATGCGGGAACCGCACGTGATTATCGGAGAACAACTAAGTGTGCCCCAAATGCTGTCCCTGGCGGCGAACCTGGACCTGCTGGTGGGCATGCGTCTGCACGCCTTGATATTCGCCGCGGTGGGGGGAGTGCCTCCGCTGGGTATAGTGTACGACCCCAAGGTGGAGCGGTTTTTGCGGCGCACCGGCTTGACCCCGGCGGGAACGCCGGACCGGCTCCGGGCCGGTGACCTGGCGGAAACGGCTGAAGCATACATCAGCGGACGTGAACAACTGGCGGATAAAATGGCCCGCCGGGTGGAGGAGCTTCGTACCGCCGCCCGGCGCCCGGCTGAAATTGTACGTGAAATACTGGAAAATTAATTATAAGGGAAGCAGGAGGGAACCATATGCCCGACGGATTGGATATTAACGGGATTATGAATATTATTCCCCACCGGTATCCTTTTTTGCTGGTGGACCGGATTGAGGAACTGGTGCCGGGGGTTGGGGCGGTGGGGATCAAGAACGTCACCGCCAATGAGCAGTTCTTCCAGGGCCATTTCCCCGGTTACCCCGTCATGCCCGGGGTACTGATTATCGAGGCCATGGCCCAGGTGGGCGCGGTGGCTGTCTTGAGCACTCCGGAATTTACAGGTAAACTGGCTCTCTTTGCCGGCATCGACAAGGCCCGTTTCAGGCGCCAGGTGGTGCCCGGCGATGTGCTGCGCATGGAAGTCGAACTGGTGCGCCTGCGCGGCACTTTGGGCAAAAGCAGGGCCACCGCTCACGTGGGCGACGACCTGGCGGCGGAAGCCGGGCTTCTTTTCGCCATTGTGGACAGATAAAAGACAAACCGGAAAAAACAGGCAAAAAGGCTTGTCCCGCAGTTTTAAAGGCATACAGGTTGCAATTGGAAGATATTTTGTCCTATCGGGCGAATATTTCCGATATTTGGCCTTTGTACAAGTATATCTCCGGGTGATAAAATAAGCTATGTGCGTATTTTGCGCCTTTGGAGGGATAACTTTTGGAATATTACCTGGCGGCTCCGGTGCTGGCTCTGGTGTTGAGCTTCCTGCTGACCCCCCTGGTACGGACGCTGGCTTTAAAAGTGGGGGCGCTTGACTACCCCGATCAACGCAAGGTGCATAACGGGGCCATGCCGCGCATGGGCGGGCTGGCCGTTTATTTGGCCTTTGTCGCGGCGGTGCTGTTGTTCCGGGATCTGACTCCCCAGGTATTTGGCCTGTTGGCCGGCGCCACGGCCATTTTGCTTGTGGGTATGGCGGACGACATCCGCGGCCTGCCGGCGCGGGTTAAGCTGGCTGGACAGATTCTGGCCGCGCTGGTCGTAGTTCAATTTGGTATTCAGGTTTATTATGTAACTAATCCGTTAAACGGTGATATAATTCTTTTGGGGTGGCTGAGCATCCCGCTGACGGTTTTTTGGATCGTGGCCGTGACCAACGCTATCAACCTGATTGACGGCTTGGACGGTCTGGCCGGCGGTGTCGCCTGTATCGCCGCGTTGACCATGGCCGCCGTGGCCTGGACCCAGTTCGGCATCAACGGCATGACTGAAATGATTATGCCGGCTCTTACCCTGGTGGCCGCGGTAGGCGGGTTCCTGCGCTATAATTTCCACCCGGCCAGGATATTCCTGGGCGATACCGGTTCCATGTTCCTGGGCTTCACCCTGGCGGTGCTGGCCATCATGAGCCTCACCAAAAGCGCCGCGGCGGTGTCGGTGATCATCCCGCTGGTGATTCTGGGCGTTCCTTTGCTGGATACGTTTTTCGCCATCCTCAGGCGTTGCCACGAGCACCGGCCCATATTCCAACCGGATAAAAACCACCTGCATCATCAACTGATGGCCATGGGGCTGAATCACAGGCAGACCGTGCTGGCCATTTACGCCCTCAGCGCTTTTCTGGGCTTGAACGCCGTGGTGATTAATTTAATCACCAACAGTCAGGCGCTGATTTTGCTGGTCATATTGGCCGGGGCGGTAATCTATCTGGCTGACCGGGTCGGTGTGCTGGGCGGGTCCCGACGAACGGGATACGGCATGCCGAAAAAATATAAGCAGCGGTCCTCTAAAATGTAGGGCCGCTTTTTAATTACAATACCCACGTGGTTACACTGTCCCGGCGAGCGATTTGCGGGAGCACCGGTAACGGCACCCGGCGTAGCGAAGAGCGAAACCGGACGAGCGGCCAAGGACGGCCGCGAGAGCCATAACCCGAACCAGGACGGTGAGTTTATGGCGTTCCGGTTGAGCCTGAAGCAAGCCGTTGGTGCCGTCGGTGCGGGAGCCTTGAGCGAGAAGGGACAGTGTAACCACGCTTTGATGAGAATTGCTGGGCGCAAAGAAGATACACGGGCCGGCTTTTTTTATCGCAATCAAAAGGGATTGATTGGTTCGCTATGGAATATGTATCATTATATTTGACTCAAAGGGGGAGGTTCCCGGATGCGAATCAAGAAAGCTGTGATCCCGGCCGCCGGGCTGGGCGTGCGGTTTCTGCCGGCCACCAAGGCCGTCCCCAAGGAAATGATCCCCATTGTTGATAAACCGACGATCCAGTATATAGTTGAAGAAGCGATCAGCTCCGGCATCGAAGATATTTTGATTATTACCAGCCGCCACAAAAAGGCGATCGAAGACCACTTCGACCGGTTTGTCTCCCTGGAGGACCACCTGCGGGACAAGGGTAAACACGACCTGCTGCGGATAGTGGAGGAAACCGGCGGCATGGCGGAAATACATTACGTGCGCCAGGGCATCCCCCGCGGGCTGGGACACGCCGTTTACTGCGCCCGCCGTTTTGTGGGCGGCGAACCCTTCGCGGTGCTGCTGGGGGACGATATAGTGCGCAGCCGGGTGCCCTGCCTGAAACAGATGATCGATCTCTATGAGGAAGTGCGGACCACTGTCACCGGCGTCAAGGAGGTGCCCTGGGCGGATGTCGGCAAGTACGGTATCCTGGATGCCGAACCCGTGCGGGACAGCGTTTACCGGATCCGTGATTTGGTGGAAAAACCGGCGCCGGAAGCCGCCCCGTCCCGCCTGGCCGTCATGGGCCGTTACATCATCGAGCCGGAAGTCTTCAATATTTTGTCCCGCATCGAACCGGGGGCCGGGGGCGAGATTCAGCTTACCGACGCGTTGAAAGAATTGGCTAAACAAAAAGACATGTACGGGCTGGATTTTGACGGCGTACGTTATGATGTCGGCGACAAGCTGGGCTACCTGAAGGCTACGGTGGAATTCGCCCTGGAGCGTCCCGACCTGGAGCAGCCGTTTCGCGAGTATTTGGAGGGATTGCTTTGATGCAAAACCCCGGAAATGCTGATGGCCCTGTCTTACATAAAACACCGCGGCATTGGAAAAATAATGGTCTGGAGGTGTTTGGACTTTGAAGGGGATAAAATTCGGCACTGACGGTTGGCGGGGCATTATTGCCGATGACTTTACCTTTGCCAACGTGCGGATAGTTTCCCAGGCGGTGGCGGATTACCTGAACGATAAGGGCACGGGGCACCTGGGCATTGTGGTGGGTTATGACAACCGGTTCCTTTCGGACCGGTTTGCCAACGTGGTGGCCGACGTGTTCACCGGCAACGGGATTAAGGTTTACCTGGCCTCCGAACCGCTGCCCACGCCGGTGACGGCGTTTGCCGTCCGGGAGCACGGCGCCGCCGGGGCGGTGATGCTCACGGCCAGCCACAACCCGCCGGAATACAACGGGTTTAAATTTATACCCGAATACGCCGGGCCGGCGCTGCCGCATATTACCCGGGCCATCGAGGAGAACATAGCCCGGTTGGTCAGCGCTCCGGATCTGGTGTTCGGCGCCGACCTGGAGATGGCGTCGGAACTGGCTGTTTACCCGGCGCCTGGAGAGGGCGCCCGCATATCCGCGGTTACTCAGACGCCGGTTACCGGCGCGGCAGCCGCCCAAGGACCGTCCGAACGTTCCCGGGTGAACGGCCGGGCCGCCCAAACGCCTGCGGCAGGAATCCGGGCCGGCCGGCCTGTTGCCGAGCGGGTGTATATCGATCCCCGTCCCTCTTATTTCGCCCACCTGGAGAAACTGGTGGACATGGACGCCATTGCCCGGGCTAATTTGGAGATCATGGTGGACGCCATGCACGGCAGCGGCATGGGTTACCTGGACGTAATGCTGAAGCGGGCCGGCAACCGGGTGCAGGAATGCCGCTGTCACCGCGACCCGCTGTTTGGCGGCGGTTTGCCGGAGCCCACCGGCAAGTCGCTGGAGAGCGCCTGCCGGTGGATTAAGGACGAAGGGGTCCGGCTGGGCCTGGCGCTGGACGGCGACGCCGACCGTTTCGGGATCATCGACTCCGGCGGGGTGTTTATCACCCCCAACCAGTTTCTGCCCCTGTTGTACCACCACCTGATCACCGTCAAGGGCATGCTGGGGCCGGTAACCCGCACCGTGGCCACCACCCACATGCTGGATCGCATCGCCCGTCATTACGGGCAGGAGGTTTATGAGACCGCCGTGGGGTTTAAGTACATCGGCCGGAACCTGCTGGAAAAGGATTGCGTGCTGGGCGGCGAGGAGAGCGGCGGCCTGTCCATCCGGGGTCACATTCCGGAGAAGGACGGCATTTTGGCCGGGCTGCTGGCGGCGGAGATGGTGTCGGTGCACGGCAAAACCCTGGCTGAACTTACCGAAGAGGTATCCGCCGTGTACGGGGTGCGGTTATACAGCGAACGCCTGGACGTGCATACCACGCCGGAACAAAAACAGCGGGTGCTGGAAAAGATCGGACATTTTGCCCCCGGCGAACTGGCCGGCGAGCCGGTAACCGGGCGCATCACCCTGGACGGACTCAAACTGGTGCTTAAAAGCGGCGAATGGGTGCTGGTGCGGCCGTCGGGCACCGAACCGCTTTTCCGCATTTACGCGGAATCCGACCGCTTGGAACGGATCAAAGAAATCCACCAGGCCTTTATAGAGCAAATCGGCCTTTAACCCAAGGGATGATACTATGAGCTGGCAGCAGGCGATCCTGCCCATATTGGTGGGGGCCGTAATCGGTTACGTAACCAACTGGGTCGCCATCCGGATGTTGTTCCGGCCCCGTCAAGAAGTAAGAATAATGGGTATGCGTGTGCCGTTTACCCCCGGGGTGATCCCCGGGGGCAAAAAACGTCTGGCCGGAAGCATCGGCAAGGCGGTGGGGGGCATGCTGCTCACCGGCGAGAATGTGCAGCGGCATTTGCTGCAGCCCGGGGTGGAGGACCAGGTGCGCCGCCGGATTAACGACGGGCTGGCGGAACTGACGGCCCGGGGCGCCACCGTGGGTGAACTGCTGGGTGTAAACGGCGCGGACGGCACGGCTGGTTTGGACAGCATAGCCGGTACGGACAGCGGCTCCGGTTCGGATACCGGAGTTGGCATGGAGCCCGGCCCGGCTCACGGCCCTGTTTCCGGCCGGGTGCGGGAAACGTTGGCCGGGCGGCTGGCGGGGGCTGCCGCCGGTCTGCTGCGCAACAGGGATTTGCGCCGTCCGCTGGCCGGGTTTGCGGCCGGCGCCCTTTGCGATGCCCTGGACAGGCCGGTGGGAGCGGCGGCCGGCTCTCCGGAGTTCGTCGCCCTGAAGGAATCGTTGGAACGGCTCCCGGGTAAAATGCTGGCCCGGGATGGAGCCGGCCGGGCACTGCGTTCCCGGCTGGCGCGGCAGATTGAAGACCTGCTCAGTAGCCCGGAGCCGGTGGGCAGTTACCTGCCCGGGGCGGTCCGGGAGGGGCTGCACCGGCTGATTGCCGGTCAGACTCCCCGCATCGCGGCCGCCCTGGAACAGTACCTGGACTCGCCGGAGGTGCGGCAGGCCATTAAAAACCGGATCGAGGATTTTTTCGAGGGCACCGCCCTAAAAAGATTCCTGAACGGGGTCTTTCAGTTGGCCGGTTCCGGCCCCGACGCCATGGTGCGGCGGCTGGCCCGGGAATTGGCCGGGTTTTTGTCGGACGAACAAAACCGCGCCGCATTGGAGGAGCGCCTGCATATACTGGCGGACGAAATGCTGGAGAAGAGCGTGGCGGAGATTACCGCGGCCCTGGATGCAGCCGCCCGGCGCGAAAAAGCGGGTGAGCTGGCGGACTGGCTGTTGGACAGGCTGTGCCGTCCCGAAACGCTGGCGTCCTTGCTGGATGCGTTGGAGGAAACGCTGGCCTCCAACAGCCACCGCACCTGGCGGGAACTTTTTTGTTTGGATGAGTTTGGACTGCCGGTCATGCTGGAAGATTACCTGGACCATCTTCTGGAACGTCTGGCGACGGAGGAACAGACGGACCGCCGCCTGGCGCCTTTGGCCGCCCGGGCGGTGGACGGCCTGCTGGACGCGCCGCTGGACCGGATCCTGGAGTTGTTGCCCCCGCGGCTGGCGGCCGATCCCGGGGAACCGGCGCTGCAGCTTTACCGTTGGGCTGTCCCCAAATTTGTGCCGGGTTTACTGAGCTTTTTCGACATCACCGATATAGTGCGGCAGCGGGTGGAGGAACTGGACGTGCTGCAGGTGGAGCAAATGCTGCTGAGCATCGTGCGCCGCGAACTGTCCGCCATTACCTGGCTGGGCGCCCTGCTCGGCGCAATCCTGGGCGCTCTATCTCTGGTGCTATGAGATGGTGCCAGGTGTTGCAAGTTGCAAGTTGATGGTAATTTTTGTTACCAACTTGCAACTTGCAACACCTGGCACCAAAAGCGGTGAAAATAGGTGTTGACCGGCGACTTGTTTATGAGGTATACTTTCTTGTAAGCTTTATCTTGGAAAAGTTATTTTGCAAAGGTAATGAAGGGGAGCAATACCTGACAGGCCGCGCTTCAGAGAGCCGGGGCAGCTGAAAACCGGCGCCGGAAACAGGTAGAGACATCGCCCCGGAACTGCCGGGTCGAAAGGCAGGCAGCCTGTAGGCCCGAACGGTAAGCGGCCCGTTATCACGCCGCCGTGTCCTGCAAAGACACACCGAGTGGCATTCCGCGATGCGGCGGATTGCAATCAGGGTGGTACCGCGAGAGGTATATATCCTCCCGTCCCTGGTGGGCGCATGTCCGCCAGGCGCGGGAGATTTTTTATTGCTCAGGTAAGCTTGGCTCCGGGTGTGGCGGTATCCGGAGCGAACATAGGAGGCTAATTCAAAGAGCGAGCGAGGCGCAGGAAAAGCGGCGAAAAAAGCTGTCAGGGGACACACCCGCTGAAGCTTGGGTATTCCTTATAGGACGGGAATGTCCCCAACGTATAGGCCCGAAGGGCCGAGTTATGCAGCCGCCCGGAGCCGAGTGAGCTCGTTCAAGTATAAGGCCGAGTCAGCGAGCGGAAGGTACCGCCACCCGGCATATGCAATATTTGAGTGGGTAGTGACCGAGGGGTCTTATTTTATTTTTTTTACCTTAGTTTAACCTAAATATAACAGGAGGGTGAAGCGATGGGCCTTATAATTTATCTGGACGGGAAATACGTTCCCGAGGAAGAAGCGGTTGTATCGGTATTTGACCATGGTCTGCTTTATGGTGACGGTATCTTCGAAGGCATCCGGGCCTACCACAACCGGGTCTTCAAACTGTCCGAACACCTGGAGCGGCTGTACGAATCGGCCCGCACCATCACCCTGGAAATCCCCCTCAGTGTTGAGGAAATGCAGGAAGTGGTGCTGGAAACCCTGCGCCGCAACAACCTGCGGGATGCCTATATACGCCTGGTGGTAACCCGGGGTAAGGGCGATCTGGGACTGGACCCGCGCAAGTGCAGAGTGGCCACCGTTTTCTGTATTGCGGCCTCCATCCAGCTTTACCCGGAGGAGCTTTATCAGCGGGGTCTGGAGATGGTCACCGTGCCCACCCGCCGCAACATCCCCGAGGGCTGCAACCCCAGGGTGAAGTCGCTGAATTATTTAAACAATATTTACGCTAAAATCGAGGCCAACCTGGCCGGCGTGTCCGAGGCCGTGATGCTGAACCAGGAGGGCTACGTGGCCGAGGCCACCGGAGACAATATATTCCTGGTTAAAAAGGGCAAGCTAATTACTCCCCCCGTTCACGCGGGGCTGCTGGAAGGCGTCACCCGCAACGCGGTGATGGATCTTGCCCGCGCCAGGGGCATTGAAGTGCTGGAGAAGGTATTCACCCGCCACGACATGTACATCGCCGATGAGTTTTTCCTCACCGGCACCGCGGCAGAACTGATTCCCTGCGTGAGAGTGGACGGCCGCCCCATCGGCGACGGCCGGCCCGGCCCGGTGTTCCAGTCATTGCTGCACGACTTCCGGGAACTAACCAAAACCGACGGACCGGTAATTTTTGAGTAGTCAGGAGTCAGGAGTCAGAATGTTTTAAGCGAGACTTAAGCTATTCTTAGGTAATGCCTTAAATAATCAAACTATCTTGGGCCACTAACCCATTTTTTCCCTACTGACTTCTGAATTCTGACTACTTGTCCGGTAAAAATCAGCAAGCCGGCGATACTTATTTTTTACTATATACAGCATAGTGGTGCGAGGAGGATAAAACATGCGCAGCGATGCCATGAAAAAGGGGCTGGATAAGGCCCCCCACCGTTCCCTGTTCAAAGCCCTGGGGCTGACCGACCAGGAACTGGACCGTCCCATCATCGGGGTGGCCAATTCCTTTAACGAAATAGTGCCCGGCCACGTCCACCTGCGGGAGATTACCGAAGCCGTCAAGGCCGGGATCCGGATCAACGGCGGCACCCCGCTGGAGTTTCCCACTATCGCGGTATGCGACGGCATCGCCATGAACCACGCCGGGATGAAATACTCCCTGGCCAGCCGCGAGCTGATTGCCGATTCGGTGGAAGTGATGAGCATGGCCCACCCCTTCGACGGGCTGGTGCTGGTTACCTCCTGCGATAAAATTGTGCCCGGCATGCTTATGGCGGCGGCCCGGCTGGATATCCCCACCATTGTGGTCAGCGGCGGTCCCATGCTGCCCGGCCGGCAGGATGGCCGGGATCTTTCCCTCAGCAATATTTTTGAGGCGGTGGGCGCCGTGCGGGCCGGCAAAATGACCGAAGCCCAACTGGCCGAAACGGAAGAATCGGTCTGCCCCGGCTGCGGTTCCTGCGCCGGCATGTTCACCGCCAACTCCATGAACTGCCTGACCGAAGCCCTGGGCATGGCCCTGCCCGGCAACGGCACTTTGCCCGCGGTTTCCGCGGCCCGCCGCCGCCTGGCCAAACTCAGCGGCATGCGGGTGGTGGACCTGGTGCGGGAGAACCTGCGCCCCTCGGATATCATGACCGAAAGAGCATTCGCCAACGGCCTGGCCCTGGATATGGCCCTGGGCTGCTCCACCAACACGGTGCTGCACTTGCCCGCCATCGCCGGTGAGGCCGGGGTGAAAATAGATTTGGACCGGATCAACCGGGTCAGCGAAGAGACGCCCAACCTGTGCAAGCTCAGCCCCATGGGCGGGCACTTCATGCAGGATTTGAACGAGGCCGGCGGGGTATCCGCCGTGCTGAAGGAACTGATTGACCACGGTCTGGCGGACGGCGGCGCTATAACCGTTACCGGACGGTCCCTGGCTGAAAACACGGCTTCCGCCACGGTCAAACGCCGGGACGTCATCCGCAGCGTGGAAGAACCCTACAGCGCCACCGGCGGCATCGCCGTCCTCTACGGCAATCTGGCCCCCGGCGGGGCGGTGGTCAAGAAGGCGGGCGTGGCTCCGGAAATGCTCAAGCACAGCGGCCCGGCCCGGATTTACAACTCCGAGGAAGAGGCGGTGCAGGGCATCAACAACGGCCAGATTCAAAAGGGCGACGTCATCGTCATCCGCTACGAGGGTCCCAAGGGCGGCCCGGGGATGCGGGAAATGCTCACCCCCACCGCCACCGTGATGGGCCTGGGCCTGGACAAAGACGTGGCCCTGATCACCGACGGCCGCTTCAGCGGCGCCACCCGGGGCGCCTCCATCGGGCATATCACCCCCGAGGCCGCCGAGGGCGGGCCCATCGCCGCGCTGCAGGACGGCGATATGATAGAAATCAACATTCCCGAATATAAACTATCCGTGCGGCTCAGCGACGAAGAATTGGCCGCGCGCCTGGCCCGGTGGCAAAAGCCCGAGCCCACGGCAACCAGGGGTTACCTGGCCCGTTACGCCCGGCAGGTCACATCCGCCGGCACCGGCGCCGTATTCAAATAAGATTGGTGCCAGGTGTTGCAAGTTGCAAATGTTGCAAGTTGCTGGGAATTTTTGTTACCAACTTGCAACAAATTAAACTTGCAACACCTGGCACCAGAGGAGGAGAGCTATGAAAACCGGGGCGCATATCCTGATCGAATGCCTCAAAGCCGAGGGTGTGGATACCATTTTCGGTTATCCCGGGGGGTCGGTGCTGCCCATTTACGACGCCCTTTACGATGCCGATTTGAAGCATATTCTGACCCGTCACGAGCAGGGCGCCGCCCATGCCGCCGACGGTTACGCCCGGGCTTCGGGCCGGCCGGGGGTATGTCTGGCCACGTCGGGCCCCGGCGCCACCAACCTGGTCACCGGTATCGCCAACGCGTACATGGATTCGGTGCCGATGGTCGCCATCACCGGCCAGGTGGCCACCGCCCTGCTGGGCCGCGACTCTTTCCAGGAGGCCGACATTACCGGTATAACCCTGCCGATAACCAAGCACAACTATATTGTCAAGGATATCAGCGAGCTGGCCCGGACTGTCCATGAGGCATTTTATATTGCCGTCACCGGCCGTCCCGGCCCTGTGCTGATTGATATGCCCAAGGATGTATCCGCCGGCACGGCGGAATACGAGGATCCCGGCCCGGTTCTACTGCCGGGCTATAGCCCCAGGTTGGAACCTGATACCGCGCAGGTGGCCAGGGCCGTGAGGGCGATTGAGGAATCCGAGCGGCCCGTTATTTATGCCGGCGGCGGGGTGATTAACGGGCTTGCCCACGGGGAACTGCTGCGCCTGGCGGAACTGCTGCTGGCGCCGGTGTCCACCACCCTGATGGGGCTGGGCGGGTTCCCCGGCGACCATCCGCTTTCAGTGGGCATGCTGGGCATGCACGGCAGCAAGTACGCCAACTACGCCATCTGTGACTGCGACCTGCTTATCGGCGTGGGGGTCCGTTTCGACGACCGGGTCACTGGCAAGCTGGATGAGTTCGCGCCGGGGGCCACGGTGATTCATATCGATATAGATCCGGCCGAAATAGGGAAGAATGTGGGCGTGGACATTCCGGTGGTGGGCGATGTGAGAACCGCCCTGCAGAGAATTCTGGACCAGCTCCGGCCGCGGGTGGCCACCCGCTGGCGGGACACCATCCTGAACTGGAAGAAGGAATACCCCATTGAATTTGAGGAAAACGGCCGCATCAAGCCCCAGGAGGTGATCCGGGAAATCCACAGCGTCACCGGAGGCAATGCCAGGATTACCACCGAGGTGGGCCAGCACCAGATGTGGGCCGCCCAGTATTTCACTTATTCCCGGCCGCGCACTTTTATTACTTCCGGTGGATTGGGCACCATGGGCTTCGGCCTGCCGGCCGCTATAGGGGTGCAAGTGGCCTGTCCGGAGGAAACGGTCATCGATATTGCCGGCGACGGCAGCATCCAGATGAATATCCAGGAGCTGCAGACGGCGGTGAATTACAACCTGCCGGTGAAGGTGGCCATCATGAACAACGGTTATCTGGGCATGGTGCGCCAGTGGCAGGAGTTGTTTTACAACCGCCGCTATTCCCACACCGAGCTGCAGAACCCGGACTTTGTCAAGCTGGCCGAGGCATACGGCGCCGCCGGCCTGCGGGTCACCAAAAAGTCGGAGGTCCGCCCCGCCCTGGAGGAAGCCCTGCGCATCCCGGGTCCGGTGATGATTGACTTCCATATTGAACGGGAGGAAAACGTGCTGCCCATGGTTCCCCCCGGCGAACCGATTAATAAGATGTTGGGCTAGGAGGGATGAGGATGCGACATACCCTGGCGGTAATGGTGGAAAACAATCCCGGCGTGCTGGCGCGGGTGGCCGGCCTGTTCAGCCGGCGCGGGTTTAATATTGACAGCCTGGCGGTGGGACGCACCGAGAATCCCGAAGTTTCCCGGATGACCATTGTGGTGGAGGGAGACCAGCGGGTGCTGGAGCAGGTGACCAAGCAGCTGCACAAGCTGGTGGACGTGATCAAGATCAGCGACGTCACCACCGAGCGCTACGTGGATCGTGAACTGGTGATGATCAAGGTCAGCGCTTCCCCGTCCCAGCGGGGCGAAATCATGCAGATTGCGGATATCTTCCGGGCCCGCATCGTGGACCTGGGCGCCAAGTCCATCACGGTGGAATGTACCGGGAACGACGGCAAAATCAACGCCTTTGAGGAATCCCTGCGCCCGTACGGCATCAAGGAACTGGTGCGTACCGGCAAGATTGCCATGCTCAGGGGGATGAGGTATACGGGGGTACAGAATCAGGAGTCAGGAGTCGGAATAAAACAGGAGTCAGGAGTCAGAAGTCAGGAGTCAGAATAAAGAATAGGAGTCAGGAGTCAGGAGTCAGGAGAATAAAAAAACAGGAGTCAAAAACAGGGGCCGAAAAGATTTGCGTGTGTTGGGTAGAGTTCGCAGCATACTTCAACGGCGGCACTGTTGGGGTAGCGAATTCTGAATCCTGACTCCTGAATTCTGAATACTAAAAGGAGGTTTTTAAAAATGGTCAAAGTTTATTATGATCACGACGCCGACCTGGCGGTGCTGAAGGGCAAAAAAATTGCGGTCATGGGTTACGGCAGCCAGGGGCACGCCCAGGCGCAGAACCTGAAAGACAGCGGTTTGGACGTTATCGTGGGTCTGCGCAAGGACAGCGCCAGTGTACCCAAGGCGCAGGCCGACGGTTTCCAGGTACATACGGTGGCCGAGGCGGCCAGCCAGGCCGACATCATCCAGATTTTGCTGCCCGACGAGCTGCAGGCCCAGGTTTATGCCGAAGAAATCGAACCATATCTTTCCGAGGGCAAAGCCCTGATGTTCAGCCACGGTTTCAACATCCATTACGGCCAGATTATGCCGCCTGATAACGTGGACGTATTCCTGGTGGCGCCCAAGAGCCCCGGCCACCTGGTGCGCCGGATGTACGAAAGCGGCCAGGGCGTACCCGGCCTGATCGCCATCCACCGGGATTACACTGGAAAAGCCAGGGATATCGCCATGGCTTACGCCAAGGGCATCGGTTGCACCAGGGCCGGCGTCTTCGAGACCTCTTTTATGGAAGAAACTGAAACCGACCTGTTCGGCGAGCAGTGCGTACTTTGCGGCGGCGTCAGCGAGCTGATTAAAGCCGGGTTCGAGACTTTGGTGGAAGCCGGTTACGCCCCGGAGATGGCTTACTTCGAGTGCCTGCATGAGTTAAAGCTGATCGTGGACCTGATTAACGAGGGCGGCCTGAGCTTCATGCGCTACTCCATCAGCAACACCGCCGAATACGGCGACTATATGGTGGGACCGCGGATCATCAACGAGGACACCCGGGATGAGATGCGGGCCGTGCTGTCGGAGATCCAGGACGGTACCTTCGCCAAGGAGTGGATCCTGGAAAACAAGGCCAACCGCCCTATGTTCAACGCCGTGCGGCGTCAGGAGCAGGAGCATCCCATCGAGCAGGTGGGCGCCGAACTGCGTAAAATGATGCCCTGGCTGAAGAAGAAGTAAAAACAGGAGTCAGGAGACAGGGGGGACTCACCAATGGAGATAACGGCTGCGGAAGCCCTGGTGAAGTGCCTGGAAAAAGAGCAGGTGGAAGTGATCTTCGGGTATCCCGGGGCCTCCATTTTCCCGGTTTACGACGCCCTTTATCACTCTTCTATTAAACATGTGCTGGTGAGGCACGAACAGGGAGCGGTGCACGCGGCGGACGGTTACGCCAGGGCCACCGGCCGGGTGGGCGTCTGTATGTCCACCTCGGGCCCCGGGGCCACCAACCTGGTCACCGGTATTGCCAACGCGTACATGGATTCCGTGCCCCTGGTGGTTTTCACCGGCCAGGTCCCCACCAGCCAGGTGGGCACCGACTCTTTTCAGGAAGTGGATATTACCGGCATTACCATGCCGATTACCAAGCATAATTATCTGGTCAAGGACGCCGCCCAACTGCCCCGGATTATCAAGGACGCTTTTCACATCGCGGCCTCCGGGCGACCCGGGCCGGTGCTCATCGACCTGCCCAAGGACGTGGCCCAGACCGCAATCAAGTTCCAGTATCCCCGCTCGGTAAATTTGCGGGGCTACAAGCCCAATTACAAGGGCCATCCCAATAAGATTAACGAAGCGGCCAGGTTGATTGCCCGGTCCCGGCGTCCGGTCATTTACGCCGGCGGGGGCATCCTGAACGCCAATGCCGGCAAGGAGTTGCTGGCGCTGGCCGAAACCATCAGCGCCCCGGTGACCAACACCTTCATGGGCCTGTCCGGCTTTCCCGGCGAACACCCGCTGTTTTTGGGGATGCTGGGGCTGCACGGCACCAGGGCCGCCAACCTGGCGGTTACCAACAGTGACCTGTTAATTGCCCTGGGCGCCCGGTTTGACGACCGGGTGACCGGCAAAATCGCCGAGTTTGCGCCCCGGGCCGGGGTGGTGCACGTGGATATCGATCCCGCTGAAATCGGCAAAAACGTGCAGGTGCACGTGCCCATCGTGGGCGATGTCAAGCTGGTGCTGAAGGAACTGCTGGCCAAAGTGGAAAAACGCAGCGACACCAGCTGGCTGGATCAGATCCGGGCCTGGAAAGAGCAATATCCGCTGGTTTACCATCAGGAGGCGGGGGAACTGAAACCCCAGTACGTGGTGGAAAAACTGTACGAGATTACCCGGGGCGACGCCGTGGTGGCCACCGATGTGGGGCAGCACCAGATGTGGGTGGCCCAGTATTACCGTTTTAAGACTCCCGGTTCCCTGATTTCATCCGGCGGCTTGGGCACCATGGGCTTCGGTTTGCCGGCGGCGGTGGGCGCTCAGCTCGGCCTGCCCGGCCGGAAGGTGATTCTGGTCACCGGCGACGGCAGCATCCAGATGACCATGCAGGAACTGGCCACCGCCGTGGAACAGAAACTGCCGGTGAAGATTATTATTCTGAACAACAAGGTTTTGGGGATGGTCCGGCAGCTGCAGCAGATGTACTGCGAGAGCCGTTATATAGCGGTGGATTTTGACTTCCACCCCGATTTCGAGATTTTGGCCAAGGCGTACGGCATTAAGGGATACACCCTGCGCACCCCGGAGGAAGTGGACCGGCTGCTGCCCGAGGCGCTGGAACAACCCGGGCCGGTGCTGGTCAACTGCATGGTCAGTACCATGGAAAACGTCAGTCCCGTTGTGCCGGTGGGCAAATCCATCAGCGAAGCGGTGGACTGTTAAATAAAGGAGTCAGGAGCCAGTGGGAAGCAAGGGGAAGGAAGCAAGGGGACGGTTCTTCTGCTTCCCGAATCCCAGGGAAGCAGAAGAACCGTCCCCTTGCTTCCAATTCTGACTCCTGACTTCTGAATACTTAGTTTAGACCGGAGTGATTCCTCTTGAGCAACCGGGTTTATATTTTTGATACCACCCTGCGGGATGGTGAGCAGTCCCCGGGGGTCAGCCTGAACGCTGCTGAAAAGCTGGAGATCGCCAGGCAACTGGCCCGGCTGGGCGTCGATATCATCGAGGCCGGCTTCCCCATTACCTCCCAGGGCGACTTCAACGCGGTCAGCGCCATCGCCCGGGAAGTGCGGGGCGTCACCGTGGCCGGGCTGGCCCGGACCAATCTCGCCGATATCGACCGCGCCTGGGAGGCGGTTAAACACGCCGATCAGCCCCGCATCCACACCTTCCTCGCCACCTCGGACATCCACATGAAGCACAAGCTGCGCATGTCCCGGGAGCAGGTGATTGAAACGGCGGTGGCCGGGGTGAAGCGGGCCCGGGGGTATACCGCCGACGTGGAGTTTTCCGCCGAGGACGCCTCCCGCAGCGACCTGGACTTTTTGTGCCGGGTGGTGGAAGCCGCCATCGAAGCGGGCGCCACCACCATCAACATCCCCGACACCGTGGGGTACGCCACCCCGGAGGAGTTCGCCGAATTTATCCGGGGCATCATGGACGGCGCCCGGGGCATTGAGAAAGTGATCCTCAGCGTGCACTGCCACGACGACCTGGGGCTGGCGGTGGCCAATTCCCTGGCGGCGGTGCTGGCCGGCGCCAGGCAGGTGGAAGGCGCCATCAACGGCATCGGCGAGCGGGCGGGCAACGCTTCCATTGAAGAAGTGGTCATGTCTCTGTATACCCGGCGGGACCGCTACGGCCTGGAAACCGGCATCAATACCGAGGAGATCTATCGCACCAGCAAGCTGGTGAGCAAGCTCACCGGCATGCCCATTCAGCCCAACAAGGCGGTGGTGGGCAAAAACGCCTTCGCCCACGAGTCGGGCATCCACCAGGACGGAGTGCTCAAGGAGCGCACCACCTATGAGATCATGAACCCGGCCATGGTGGGCATATCCCACAGCAACCTGGTGCTGGGCAAACACAGCGGGCGGCACGCCTTCCGCTCCCGGCTGGTGGAACTGGGCTTCTCCCTGAACGAGGAGGAACTGAACAAGGCTTTCACCCGGTTCAAGGAAATGGCCGACCGGAAAAAAGATATCACCGACCATGACATAGAAGCCATTGTGGAAAACGAAATCCGCAAGGTGCCCGTCACCTACGAGCTGGCCTACCTGCATATCAGCAGCGGCACCACCATTGTGCCCACCGCCACCGTGGGGCTTAACCGGGGCGAGGAACCGGCGGAGGAGGCGGCCTGCGGCAACGGCCCGGTGGACGCCATCTGTAAGGCGGTGGATAAAATTACCGGGTACAACTGCCGGCTGGCCAGCTGGGGCATCAGCGCCATCACCGCCGGCAAGGACGCCCTGGGCGAGGTTACTTTGCGGATCGCCGAAAACAATTCGGAGAAACTTTACATGGGCCGGGGCATCAGCACCGATATCCTGGAGGCCAGCGCCCGGGCCTACATCAACGCGGTAAACAAAATGATCTACGAGAAGAAAAACGGCAAACCGATAGAGTGAAATAAGAATAAACAGAGGTGAACGCGAGATGCCCATGACAATAACCGAAAAAATTCTGGCCGCCCACGCCGGCGCCGAGGCGGTGGAACCGGGGCAACTGGTTAACGTAAAAGTGGACCTGGCCCTGGGCAATGACATCACCGCTCCGGTGGCCATCCGCGAGTTCGAGCGCATCGGCGTGGATACAGTGTGGGACCGGGACCGGGTGGTACTGGTGCCCGACCACTTTGTGCCCAACAAAGACATTAAATCCGCGGAGCAGGCCCTGCAGCTCAGGGAATTTGCCCGCAAGCACAACCTGACCAACTATTTTGAAGTGGGCCGCATGGGCATCGAGCATTGCCTGCTCCCCGAACAGGGACTGGTGGGCCCCGGCGACCTGGTGATCGGCGCCGACAGCCACACCTGCACCTACGGCGGGCTGGGCGCGTTTTCCACCGGGGTGGGCAGCACCGACCTGGCCGCGGCCATGGCCCTGGGCGAAACCTGGCTCAAGGTGCCCGAAAGCATCAAGTTTGTGTATCATGGCGAGCTGCCCCGCTGGGTCGGCGGCAAAGACCTGATTTTATACACCATCGGTCAAATCGGGGTGGACGGAGCCCTGTACATGGCCATGGAATTCACCGGACCGGCGGTGGAGAACCTGGGCATGGACGGCCGGCTGACCATGGCCAACATGGCGGTGGAAGCGGGCGCCAAAAACGGCATCGTGCCCCCCGACGAGATCACCCGCCGCTACGTGGAGGGCCGGGCCAAACGCCCCTATACCTTCCACAGCAGCGACCCCGACGCCCGGTACGTAGAGGTTTACGAATTCGACGTCAGCAAACTGGAACCCCAGATTGCTTTCCCCCACCTGCCCGAGAATACGCGCCCGGTGAGCGAGGCCGCCGACGTATCCATCGACCAGGTGGTTATCGGTTCCTGCACCAACGGCCGCATGGACGATTTGCGGGAGGCCGCGGCGGTGCTTAAAGGGCGCAGGGTCAACGACAACATCCGCCTGATCGTCATCCCCGGCACCCAGGATATCTACCTGCAGGCCATGAAAGAGGGGCTGGTGGAGCAGTTCATCAATGCCGGAGCTGCGGTGAGCACCCCCACCTGCGGACCCTGCCTGGGCGGTTACATGGGCATACTGGCCAAGGGCGAGCGGTCCCTGGCCACCACCAACCGCAACTTTGTGGGCCGCATGGGTCACCCCGAAAGCGAAGTTTACCTGTGCAACCCGGCCGTGGCCGCCGCCTCGGCGGTGCTGGGCCGCATAGCCGCACCCCGGGAGGTGGAGTAAATGACAATACAGGGCAAAGCGTGGAAATTCGGCGCCGACGTTGACACCGACGCCATCATCCCGGCCCGTTACCTGAATACATCGGATCCGGCGGAGCTGGCCAAACACTGCATGGAGGACGCCGACCCGGACTTCCCCAACAAGGTCAAGCCCGGCGACGTCATCGTGGCCGACAAGAACTTCGGCTGCGGCAGTTCCCGGGAGCACGCCCCCATAGCCATCAAGGCCGCCGGGGTGGGCTGCGTAATCGCCAAGTCGTACGCCCGGATTTTTTACCGCAACGCCTTTAACATCGGGCTGCTCATTTTCGAGTCGCCCGAAGCGGCGGACGGCATCAAAGAGGGCGACGAGGTGTCCGTGGACCCGGGGCAGGGCTTGATTAAAAACCTGACCCGCGGAGCAGAGTACCGGGCCACCCCGGTGCCTGAATTCATGCAGCAAATCATCGCCGCCGGCGGGCTGATCGACTACGTCTCCCAACGGCTCAAGAAATAAGCCGAAAGGTGCCAGGTGTTGCAAGTTGCATGTTGCAAATTTAAAATTTGCAACATGCAACTTGCAACACCTGGCACCAAAGGGAGCGGAAGGGGGTGCGACATTGCCGAGGATAGAGATTTACGATACCACGCTGCGTGACGGGGCCCAGGGCGAGGGCATCTCCTTTTCCGCCAAGGATAAGGTGAAAATCGCCTTGAAGCTGGACGAGGCGGGTTTCCATTATATCGAGGGCGGTTGGCCCGGCTCCAACCCCAAGGACATGGCTTTTTTTGAGCTGATTAAGAACCACCGGCTGAAGAACGCCCGGGTCAGCGCCTTCGGCAGCACCAGGAAGCCCGGTGTTTCCGCCGCGGAGGACGAAAACCTGCGGCAGATTATCAAGGCCGGGACGCCCGTAGCCACATTATTCGGCAAAACCTGGGATTTTCACGTGAAACACGCGCTGCAGACCACTCTGGAAGAAAACCTGCTGATGATCAAAGAGTCCATCGCTTACCTTAAAGAGCAGGGTCTGGAAGTGATTTACGACGCCGAACATTTCTTCGACGGCTGCAGGGCCAACCGGGATTACGCCATGGCCACCCTGCGGGCGGCCCGGGACGGCGGCGCGCACCGGATCGTTCTTTGCGACACCAACGGCGGCCGGCTGCCCAATGAGGTGTTTGAAATGGTGGCGGCGGTGGCCGGTGAAATAGATGTGCCCCTGGGGATTCACTGCCACAACGACGGTGAGCTGGCGGTGGCCAATTCCGTTATGGCGGTGCAGGCCGGGGCGATCCAGGTGCAGGGCACCATCAACGGCTACGGCGAACGCTGCGGCAACGCCAACCTGTGTTCGATCATCCCCAACCTGGCTTTAAAATGCGGGCTGGAAAGCATTCCCGGTCAAAATCTGAAGGATCTTACGGAACTTTCCCGTTTCGTCAGCGAAGTGGCGAACATGCATCCGCTGAGCAACCAGCCTTACGTGGGGGGCAGCGCCTTTGCCCACAAGGGCGGCGTGCACGTCAGCGCGCTGCTGAAAAATCCCCGCACTTACGAGCACATTGAGCCGGAGCAGGTGGGCAACCGGCGGCGGGTGCTGGTATCCGAGCTGAGCGGGGTCAGCAACCTGCTGTACAAATCAAAGGAACTGGACCTGGGACTGGGCCTGGAAAAGGAAGAAAACCGCGTACTGCTGGAAGAGCTTAAAGAGCTGGAAAACCGGGGCTACCAGTTTGAAGGGGCGGAAGGGTCCTTTGAGCTGCGCCTGCGCAAGGCTTTCCACGGCTACCGGGAACCCTTTTCCCTGGAGAATCTGAAGATACTCATTGAAATGCGGGACGGCACCGTTTATTCCGAGGCCATCATCAAGATGAGCGTGGGCGGCCGGGTGGTCCATACCGCCGCCGAGGGCAACGGCCCGGTTAACGCTCTGGACAACGCCCTGCGCAAGGCATTGGAGGAGTCCTACCCGCAGATTGCCGGTATGCAGCTGGCCGACTACAAGGTGCGGGTGCTGGAAGGCGCGGACGGCACCGCGGCGTTGGTGCGGGTGCTGGTGGAGACCGGCGACGGCCACTGCTCCTGGGGCACCGTGGGCGTCAGCACCAATATTATCGAGGCCAGCTGGCAGGCGCTGGTGGACAGCATCGCTTACGGCCTGCTGCGGCTGGAAACCAGGGACGAAGACGGTCCGGAGAAAATCGCCGGCGTTTTCCGGGGCAAATGCTGAAAAAGGGGCACAGGGGAAGCAAGGGGGGAAGCAAGGGGACGGTTCTCCTGCTTCCTTTTCTGCCCCTCACCCCTCATGTTTTGAATATCAAATTAGGTGAAATACCTAAAATCCTGGCTATCTGCCGTTGTGACAAACCTTCAATCTTTTTTATCTTTGATACTATCTCATCCCTTTGCGGTTTTGGATAACTCTTTATTTGGGCAATTTCAGCTTCGGATATAAATTTGTAGATCTCTGCTCTTGCTTGATCGTCAGTTAACCTTTTAGTTTTTTCATACTCCAGGCAGTTATCCTCATTTTCTACTTCATTGAATTTTTTAAAGCCGGTTATGGCGTTTTTCTTTTCCCCAGAAAACATACTCAGTATTAGTTCGTTATCCAACAATCCTGGTGGATAAGTGTCGTCTCCGTAATACCCAGCGCAGCTGCTCCACTTCCAGTCTGAAAGCTTTTTTACAAGTCCGGCCTTTGCTGGGTTTTGATGTATGTATCTAATAACCGTCAGAAGATAGGCATCGCTATCTACTCCTTCACTTTTGAATCTATCCTGAAACAAATGACCTACTGTATTGTATTTCCAATTGTAATACCATACATAGCTTACACCTACACGCTTCATTGTAACCGATATATCTTCATTGCCTTCTTCGAGCAATAGGTGGATATGGTTTCCCATCAGGCACCATCCATATATTTTAGTCTTAGTCTGCCTTTTGTATTTTTTTAGAATATCGAGGAATCTCATGCAGTCTTCATCATCATGGAAGATCTCTTGCCTGTTGGCTCCCCTAAGCATTATGTGATATATTCCGCTTTCACTTTTTTCGCGAGCTTGTCTTGGCGTATATATCACCCCCGTAGTTGTATTTTTTGTTTTATTCTACCATGGCAATAATAGAAGGGGAAGGCAAAAGAACCGTCCCCTTGCTTCCGTCAGGAAGCAAAAGAACCGTCCCCTTGCTTCCCCCTTGCTTCCACGGCCCTTGCTTCACGGTCCGTAAATACACGCCGGTCTTACTAGCTCACGGTTCCCTTATGACGCCGCAAGCCAGCCTCCTGCCCGAGTCTCCCGCCGGCTGAGTCCTGTAATCATCAGGGTTCTGGTGAATAATTACCGACAATCCAATAACCTCATGCGGTTTGAAACGGTCGGTAAAAAAACATGATTCATTGTAACCATGATTGGAGAACAGTACGGGAAAGTCCCCGGCGTGATTGCCATGCGGCTGGTTGGTCGGATTCCAGTGGCCGCCGGCCGCACTGAAAGGCTCCTGGGAGTTGCCAACCATGCAATTGCCGAACTCGTGAATGTGAAAGCCGTGCGGGCCGATGGGAGCTTCGCCGCTGGCCGCCGGCCGGTACGGAGGAAGTCCCTTAATCTCGGCGCAAACCCAGGTTCCTCCCGGCGCGTTGTAAAACCGCACTTCGCCTTCAATTTGCGGCCTGAGCGGCCCGCCTTTTACATAGGCAACGGCTAAAGGCTTCCCCTTTGTTGCATTCATATACGACGCCTCCTGGAATTATATTCCTGATTCATTTATTTTACGCAGCAAGTTGTTAAGTTGTAACTACACAAACTCTTTTTTTTAAATATTGACATTTTTAATATTTTACTATTGATTTACTAAATATACTAAAGCATAATAAAACATATTGCCCGGACGATTACTCTTACGGACCAATTATTTCCGCTTCAAGATACTCCAAAAAATCTGCCGTTTTATCTGCTTGCTTCGTTAGATGCATTGAGTATGTAATCACCAGGTGATCTCCCGCCATATTTTAAATTTAAAGTATAAACAAATAGTGCTTTAAAAATTTAACTACAATGTAAAATTTTATTAATATTTATGGTTGGAGGAAACATGTATAATCAGGAGCAATTGTTAAAGGTTTTGGCCTACGCCAAGGATTGCAATGCCACCAACTTGCATATTACGGCGGGAGCCGTTCCGGCCGTGCGGGTGGAAGGGATGTTAAAGTTTACTCCTTTTGAAAGCATCCAGCCCATGGACACGGAAAATATTTTATCGGCGCTGCTCAATGAGGAACAAAAGAGCACCCTTAAAGTCAATCGCTATCTCAGCTTGCCGGTGGCGTTCAAGAATATCGGCAGGCTGCGGGCAAATATTTTCATGCAAAGAGGTTCCTTTTCCATCAGCTTCAAGCTTTTGGACCGGTTGCTGAAAACGCCGGAAGAACTGAACATTCCCCCGGTGGTCATGGACCTCCATAAGCTAAAAAGCGGGCTGATTTTGATTTGCGGCGACAGCGGCAGCATACCGGCGACAAGGGCCGCCATTATCAAAAAAATAAGCGAAACCAGAGCATGTCACATCATCACCGTTGAAGATCCCATCGAATACTTGTTTAAACATGATCAAGCCATCGTAAACCAAAAGGAAATCGGCATTGACGCCAACAGCTACCAGGAAGGGGTTTATTCCGCCATCACCCAGGACCCTGATGTAATCATGGTTGGTTTTTGCGGGGACCCCGAAACATTTTCCGCTGCTCTTACCGCGGCGGAAAACGGCCATCTGGTCGTCGCTTCCCTGCACACCGGCGGCGCCGTTAAAACCATCCGGTATATCATCAATATGTTCACCGCTGAAAAAAGGGATCATATCCAAATGCAGCTGCACAACGTCTTTCAGGCCATCGTTTCCCAGCAGATTATTCCCGCCAAAAACGGAACGTCCGGTGTAACCGCAATGGAGATTTTGCTGGCCACCAGCGCCACGAGACACTTGATCATTGAGAATAAAATTCATCAGCTCCCGGAAGTAATCAAGGCAAGCAAGGCTCTCGGCATGATTACCATGGAAGATGCCATCAATGCCCTCTACGCCCGGGGGCTGATCTCCCGGGAAAACGCTTTGTACTATTCGTCGCAGCACCAAGGGTAAGGAGAACTGCCGTTTGTTCAAGTTAAACCCTTACAGCAATATCACCGGCTTGATTGAAACATACCGGATTATATCCATATTTTTAACCTTATCCATTTATATCATCAATGGGATATTTGCCGGGTATGCTGTTTCAGCCATGCTGCTACTGACCTGCTGCATAATATCTTCCGCCCTTCTGTTAATGTATCTTTACCGGATCAGCTTGGAAATGAAATGGCGGCTGAACTTTTTACTCATTGTGGAAATCACCGGCATAGCGGTGCTGATGGTATTGACCGGCGGATTGAAAAGCCCGTTCATCTGGTATTTTTTGAACCCTTTATTGATTATTTCCTGCTACATGCAGCCCAAAGAGAAAGCTCTTTACCTGGCGGCAAATTTTATACTTTTGTCGGCCACGGGATATTACCCGGAGCAAAACCTGGAATTAGCGGATTACCTGCTATCATATTCAAACATCATTCTGAGTTACGTTTTAATTCTGGTTCTGGTCAATATCCTTTTTAATTATTATCGGCTGATCAGCAAGAAACGGGAGGAATTGCGGGAAATCAACGAGCAGCTGGAAAGCTCCAACGCGAAAATCAAGAGCCTGATTGAAGATATCCTGTTTATGTATGAAGCGGTGCAGGCAATTGCCAATCAAAGGGACAAACGCGAAATACTGCATATTCTTTTGGATTTCGTGGGCCGGATTTCACCCGCCGCCCAGGCATTTTTTTTGCCCAATGACCTTGGTAAGGCAGACAGCCCGGCGGCATTTATAAATATCAGCGAAGGTTTAAAGGACGAGCTGTGCAAAGCGGTAAAAGAAAACTGTTCCCTGCTTTCCAAAGATCATGCTTCATTGCTCCCGCTGGCCACCGGCGGCCGGGCGGTTTTAATCAAAGTCTCCAATCTCAGTGATCACGGCGTCATTGGGCTGATCGTCCCGGAGGGGGAATCCCATTTGGAAAAAGAAGAGTATACTTTAAGTCTGCTTTTCTTTTCCCGGCTGGGGGCCATGCTGCTGGAAAAAGTGGAGGTGGAAGCGGTTAACCATGAGCTGGTTATTGCAGATGAGCAAAACCGCATTGCGGATGATATTCACGACAGTGTGGTGCAGCGGCTTTTTGCCATGTCCTGCATGACTTACGACACCCTGAAGAAATGGAACCGCATGGACGACCAGGAAAAGAAAGAGCAAATGACGCTGGCCATGGAGACGATTCAAAGTTCTTTAAAAGACCTGCGTTCCACCATCTATAACCTAAGCCATAAAAAGCAGCAGATTGATCTTTTTAAAGAAAGCGTGCAGTTGTATTTGCGGGACCTGGAAAGACTCAGCGGCACTAAAATAAATGTCGACATCGACGACGGGGACGACAATCTTTCCACCGGGGCCAAGAAAGCGCTGTACCGGATAATTATCGAGAGTACCGGAAACGCCATCCGGCATGGAAAATGCCGAAATATCTGGGTCAAGCTGCATATCGGCGATGCCGATACCCGCTTGACCATCAAAGACGACGGAACCGGTTTTGACCCGGCCCAAACGGAAACGGAGCGGCATGGCCTGGGCTTGTACAATATCAAAAGCCTGATCAGAATTTTTAACGGCAGCATTAATATCATTTCAGACCGGCACTCCCACACTGCGGTGGAGATCATGTTTGCCAACGGGGAGATAATGAAAAAGCTGGCGGAGGACTAGTTAAAGGATAAATCGATGGGCAAAAGGGAATATGAAGCGCTGGTATTGCTTTTAATAATTGTGCTGTCCCTGATCCTGGGCTATCAGGTCTTACCCTTATTGATGGGGTCCGGCGGTTACCTGTTTTTTTTCAAACCCCTGTTTTGGTTCGGGTTGTCCTTTTATATCTGGCAAAAACCCAGGTGCAGATTCAAGGGCAAGCTGAAACTATATAACTTTATCCTGATCTGGAGTGCCATTTGCGCCGTCATTCATATTTCCGTCTATTTTGCCGGGGGGTTTTTGGACGGCATCGGCGCCAGCCCTTACACTCAAAACATCCGGGGCGTAATGCTTAACATTTTCAGCTTCGGCAGTGTCCTGGTGATGATGGAATGGGTGCGGAACTATCTCGTCAACCGGGTCAAAAAAGAATACCTGGCGCTCTTTTGTGTCCTTACGGTGCTTGCTTTTTCCCTGTACCGGCTGAACCTGAGGATTATCACCAGCCTTGATACCTGGCCGCAGATTGTCCAATACGCGGGTGAATATGCCCTGCCGGAAATTATGGGCAACATCCTGCTCACTTACATGGTTTACCTGGGGGGAGCCTATCCCGCCATTATTTTCAGCGCCCTGACCTCCCTGCCGGTGTGGGTGGTCCCAGTGCTTCCCGACCTGGCCTGGATTACCAAGGCCTTTATCGGAATCATGCTGCCGGTGTTGTTTCTCCTGGTAATCAGGCAGGTTTATCAAAAACAGGGGCGGCAAATGAAACTCAGGGAGCAAAAGAAGGAAGGTACCGGGGCATGGATTGCCGTGAGTGTGGTTTCCATCGTCCTGATCTGGTTTGCCGTGGGAGTTTTTAAAGTGTTTCCCACGGTGATCCTGACGGGAAGCATGGAACCTGTTTTGTACCCCGGGGATGTGGCGCTGATTAAAAAATGCGACAGCAAGGATGTTCAGGTGGGAGATGTAATCCAGTACTGGAGGGATCAGGTGTTCATCATTCACCGGGTCATTGAAATAGACGAAGCCAAAGGTGAATTCCGCACCCGGGGGGACAACAACAGCGCCCCCGACTCAAAACCGGTGACACCCGGGCAAATCAGGGGGAAAATGATCGGCAGGATTCCCAAATTGGGATGGCTGAATCTTTTTTTCAAGACCGGCTCCGGGATTCCAAAGGAAGATGTCGTATTTTGACCATTGCAGAGGTGAGACAATGAGGCTCAGTAAACAAATGAAAAGGGTTGTGGTCATACTGAGCATCATTTTGGCGTTGATCTGCTCCGCTTACGGCTTGTTGGAATTAAAAACGGCCAGATATGAGGAGAAACAGGAAGTTAATTATGCCTATCAAAGCAAAGGGAACGTTGATTACACGGTTTTTTTCAGGCCCAACGTGATGTTTGAACAGCCTTCCCTGGGCAAAGACCGGTATTATGTTTTCAAGTATATCGACCACTTGGAGCTAAAGTTTAAATACCGGTTTAAAGGCAGCGTACCGGCTCGGATCAAAACGGATTATTCAGTCCGGGCGTTTCTGCAAGGCCTGCACGGCAGGGAAAACGAAGTGCTGTGGAGCAAAGAGTATGTTTTGGTTCCCCGGCAGGCCCGGCAGGCGGAGGATACGGACAATGAGATTGAAATCACGGTGCCGGTAACCCTGGATAGTTATTGGGCGACGAAGGAAACAATTTTCAACGATTCGGAAATCAACAGCCCGGTGGTGCTCAATGTCGTCTTTGATGTCCGGACCCTGGCGACCACCGCGAAGGGCGCCCTGGAAGACCAAATGAGTCCCAATATCGTTATTCCCATCGGGGAAAATGTCTTTAAAATCGAAGCGGCTCCCGAGGTTGCCGGGGAAAATGCCATCACTGAGATTATAAAACAACGGCTGCCTGTAGATACGGGAAAAACAGCCGCCTGCTTTGCCGGTTCCTTTATTTTTCTTGTGGTCGCGGTACTGTCGGCGGTGTTTACCAAAACAGCCGCCCCCCTGGATATTTTTGACCGGACCACGGCGCGTATTTTCAAAGAGTATGGGGAAAGGCTGGCCGGGATGGAACAATCCATATCCTATCAGCTTGCCGGTATCATCAACGTCACTTCTATTGAGGATATGGTAAAAATTGCCGATGAAGTGGGGCAGCCGGTTTTCTATTACCAGGTAAACAGCCCGATGGAAAGAAAAATTGAGTTTTACGTTTTCGACAGCGGCAGGGTTTACTATATGGTAATATTTGGTGAAATCAAGCCGGAAGCGGAGAACCCGGTTCCGGCCGGGAGTAATGAAAACAGCCCGATAAGCATGTGATACTACTTTAGTGCCATGCAAAATAAACTATTTAAGTATCGGGAATGGTGAACCGGGGTAATGTCCGGTTCAAGGATAAGTTGTAAAATGATATCACGGTAAAGAGTTGCATAATAAAAAAATTAAATTACAGGGAGTGTTAAATATGAAGAGAACAAAATTTGTTCTGCTGTCCCTGGTGGCCGCCCTGATCCTGATGGGCGCCGGATACGCCGCCTGGAGCCAAAGTTTCACCATCACCAGTACGGTTTCCACCGGCGAGTTGTTTGTGCAGGTAAGTGATGAAGGGATAACCAGTGTTATTGTTGATGCCAATGGTGACGGCGATTATGTTGACGCAGATGATGTAGATGTAGATGCCGGTAATGCTGATGATTATTATCTAGTGTATCCCACAGTCACAACCGAAAATGGTGACACGTCCGGTGAAAACACCACCCTTGCAAAAATAGCATATACTATTGATTTATATCCGGGTACTCAGGTTACCAGTGAAATCAATTTCGAAAACCTGGGTACAATAAAAACCAAGCAACCGGTAGTATCCGCCGCAAGTGGAAGCATAATCGAAGACGACCTGTGGGATGACTTGGTTATAACAGTTAACGGCGGCGCGGCAATATCCGGCACAGGTCAAGATAAGCTCGATAATCTTGCTAATGCTATCGCTGCCGAAGTGGGGGATCTTGAACCTAATGGAACAGGAACAGCCACCGTTGCCATCGTTCAGGAACTGCCTATTACCAGTGGTAATGAAACTGAGAATAAAGAATCGCTGGATTGGGAAGTCGAGTTTACCTTTGAACAATACAATGACCTTCAGTAACAGATAAAACAAGATAACAAGCTTAACATATCCAATCATCCGGGGACATAACCTCAAACCGAGAGTCTTAGCTCCTGTGCGAGGAGTGTCCCCTTTGTTTTAAAAAGGGGTTTGCGTCCGCATGAGGTTCAAAATCGGCAGGTATAAAAGCCTTTTGATCATTGCCGTGGTGTCGTTAATCATAACCGGACTCAGTTTCGCCATGGCCGCCGCTGAGGAATTCAAAAACTCCGACCTGGCGTACGGCAGCCTGATGGAACTGGTGCCCGATGAGTGCGGAGTGCTGGATGCCAGCCCGGACGTGCTGGCCGGCGTGGAATTTCAACGTGACAAGCACGGTAAAATTATCAACCGGACCGACATCAATCTCGTGGCCGCCAATATTTATGCCGGCGCCCACGCGGAATTCCGCATCACCGCTCAAAACATCAGCGACCTCAATCTTTCGGTTGACCGGTACAAATTGGCATATGAAGCGGATGAATATTCTTTGGCGGATTTGATTTATTTTTCCGGGGCCGTGAAGATACTCAGGTACGGGGAACAATATTACGACGAACTGGGGTCTTTTAAAAGTGTAGCTCTTACGGAGCTTGACGATAGCTTGACAGCCATTTTTAAATACAGGGAAATAAAGCCGGGGGAAAAAATAGTGCTGGAACTAAACCAGCAGTTCGACAATGAGCAGGCTAAATTTGCGGGCCGGACGAATTTGACATATAAACTGATGCCGGTATTTGTCCAGTACTTCCCCAAAAGTGACCAAACAACGGAAAGTGAATAATTATGAGCGCTTTATTTAAAAGATTATTTAAAAAACGTAGAAATAAGAGCAAGAACCGGTTGGGAGGCCTGCCGCACATAGGGACAACATTGATTGTCCTTATTGTTGCCCTGGGGCTTATGGGCACGGCTTACGCTTCCTGGACCCAGCAGTTTAATATTTTCAGCGCCATATCAACGGGCGAACTCAATGTGGAGATTAAAGACGCCGTACTGGAAAGTTCATCCAGCCATAAGTCCCTCTCCTTTTCAGCCCGTAAAAACGGCGACGCGGTGGACGAGGTGCAGATGGACGTGGTGACCAACTCCAAACCTTTCAGCGCGGTGGTAGTTTTTTCCGTGGAGAACAACGGTACCATACCCGTGATTTGCACCGGCGTTGATCAAACCGCCGCCGGGGATTTGACGGTGGAAATCGTGGCAGCCCCTCCCCTCATAGATGTGGGGGAGACGGAACCCGTCACGGTAAGGGTTGCCAAAGGGTATTGCGACGATTTTGAGTTCAGCGCCCTGCTCAAGTTTGAGCAGTACAACGCGGTTAATTGAGCTTGTTAAAGGTAACATGGAGTGATAGAGATGAAAAAGCCGGCGGTAATCGTTTTGCTCACCCTGGCGGTGTCTGTTTTTCTGGTCAGCGGCAGCTTTGCTTTTTGGAGACATGATGCCGAAGTTAAATTCACCCTGAACATAGCCAAGCCCGAGGACGGTGAATTCAATTGCGGCGATTACGCCACCATCCAGGAAGGCATTGATCTCCTCGCCGAGATCAAGTATTTTCATATTTACGATATGATGCTGGACTTTGAAAATGAGCTGGAGGCGCGGGTGGTTGAACTGAACAACCTTCCCTTCGGGGGCATTACCCTGCAAGAGCTTCAGGCGGAATGCACCGATTATCGAAATGTGGATATTGCCGGATTTGGTGATATAATCAATCGATATGGGAATTGTATCAATAAATTGGCCGATTTTTACAGGAATTCTTCCCCGGAAGAGAAGGCCCAGGTGCCTGATTTTTGGAATCAGCACAGCAGGTTATGGGGACTGCACAGCGACCTGTGGGTCAAACGGCAGGACCTTTATAACGCGGTTGACGAAGTGTGGGAAGCCGGTGAAGAGAAAATAGATTATAACCATGGCGGCAAAAAGAATAAGTAAAAGAGCTAACGGTTGTCTTTGTTTAGCTGACTGGCATACAAGGCGGCCTGGGTGCGATCCTTGAAATTCATCTTTGCCAGTATCTGACTAACGTGTTTTTTAACGGTATTTTCGCTGATAAATAGTTTGTCGGCGATTTTTTTATTGGACAGCCCCTCGCCCAGGCAGGACAAGACTTCCGTTTCCCTGGGGGAGAGAGTTCCGTCGAGGTTTTCCGGCGCCCCGTCGTGACCGGGGTCGTTTCTTTTTTCCATAAAAACAGGGTCAAAATATTTCCGGCCCTTTAATACGGTTCTAATGGCGTAGAGAATATCTTCGGGAAAGGCGTCCTTAAGAATATACCCGTCAACTCCCGCGTTGATTGCTTTGGCGCAATCCCCGGTCAGTGAAGAAGATGACAGCACGACAAATTTGCATCCCGGGTGCACGCTTTTAGCCCGCTCAATAAAATCGATGCCGGTTTCATTTTTTAATCGCATGTCCACCAGCGCCAGGTCAAATTTATGTCCGGACATTAAATCCAGGGCGGTTTTTATGTCATTGGCCGGCATTACTTTTTCAATATTCGGTTCGCCGGTGAGAATGGTTCTGATCCCATCGCAGACCAGCGGATGATCATCAACAATCAATACATTCATCCCGACACCCCCCCATTATTATCCTGAGCACCCAAAATCGACAAGGCTTTTCATTATCTTCCGCTAAATATTATATCAAAGAAAAAATGAATTTTAAATGGGGTCGTTTCAAGGAGCGTGTCCCTCCGCGTCCCCTTTTTAACACCGGCGGAATTGTGTTAGAATGTTAATGATAGGGGGGTGCAGCACATGGAGTATCTCAAGCAGCTTAAAATCAACCTGGACCTTTTCAACATTACCAGCATTATCGATATCCTGATCGTGGCTTTTGTGCTGTACCGCCTGATGCTGCTTATCCGGGGCACCCGGGCCGTGCAGTTAATCAAGGGACTGGTGGTGCTGCTGGTGGCCACGGCGGTGAGCAGCCTTTTGAACCTGAACACCGTGCACTGGCTGCTGCGGCAGACCATGATGGCGCTGGTGGTGGCCCTGCCCATCGTGTTCCAGCCCGAGCTGCGCCGCGCCCTGGAAAAACTGGGCGGAGGCGATTTCTTTACCCGCCCGCTGAACCAGATGGCCGAGGGAGACCGCAGCGCCCTGATCAGCGAAGTGGTCCGGGCGGTGCAAAATATGGCCAAATCCCGCACCGGGGCGTTGATTATCCTGGAGCGTTCCACCGGACTGCAGGAGCATATCGATACCGGCGTCAAGATGGATGCCCAGGTAACGGCTGAACTGCTGATTAATATTTTTATCCCCCGCTCCCCGCTGCACGACGGCGCGGCCATTATCAGGGGCGACCGGGTCCAGGCCGCGGCCTGTGTGCTGCCGCTGTCCGAAAGCCGGGATTTGAGCCGGGAACTGGGCACCCGGCACCGCGCGGCGGTGGGCCTTACCGAACAGTCGGACGCCCTGGCGGTGGTGGTATCCGAAGAAACCGGCGCCGTATCCCTGTCCCAGGAGGGGAGTCTGTACCGGCGCCTGAACGAGGCCGGCTTACGGGAACTGCTGGACAAGTTCCTGCAGCCCAACTCTACCCGGAGGAGCGCCTTCTCCTCTTTATGGCCGCGGAGGTGAAATTTTGACTTTCCAATGGCGCGACAACTCAATTCGCATTCTATCGGTATTTATCGCCCTGCTGTTATGGGTTTACGTGACCAACGAGCAAAATCCGGTTACCGACCAGACCTTTTCCGTACCGCTGGTGGCCCAGGATACCCCCCGGGGTTATGTTGTCGAAGGTCTGCCCGGCACGGTCAGCGTGCGGGTGCGCGGCACCAGGCTTGTGGTCGGCGCCCTGCAGCGGGAGGATTTTTCCGCCCTGGTGAATCTGTCCGGCGTCAAGCCCGGCCGGCAGGAAGTCAGGGTTCAATTGATCGCGCCCCCCGAGGTTGAAGTGCTGCATATATCTCCCGCCATGTTGACGATTACCGCGGACAAAATAGAAGAAAAGAACGTTCCGGTGACGGCGGTTGTTAAGGGTATGGTGGCCGACGGCTTGCAGTCCGGGGCCCCCGTAGTTGAACCTGCCACGGCGACCGTCAGAGGCCCCTCCGGGGCATTGACCGGAATCAGCCAATTGTCCGTTACCGTGGATGTGTCCGGCGCTGCGGAAACAGTGACCCGCGAGGTGCGTTTGGATACCGGCCTGGAAGGTGTTACGGCCGGCCCGGAACGGGTGCGGGTGACAGTGCCCGTTACTGCGTTGCCGGTGCAAAGCCTGCCGGTGCGTTTGAGGCTGACCGGAGAACCCGCGCCGGGCTACGAGGTGAGCGGAACCGAGGTGCGTCCGCAGGAAGTACGGGTTACCGCCCGGGATACCGTGTTGCGTGGCATCAATGTGGTCAACACTATGGCGCTGGACATTTCAGGTATCTCCACGGACGTGGAGAGGGAAGCGATACTGGTGCTGCCCGACGGAGCCCGCCTGGTGGAACCGGACCGGGTAACGGTCATAATAAACGTTGCCCGGGTGGAAGAGGAACAGCCGCCTCCGGAGGAGGAAGGCGGAAACGAAACTGAACCGGGGGAAGGCAGCAGGTGAGCAAACCGATTACCTGTCTCCAATAAATATCAACGTCCGGCCATTACCCACTCGGCACCACATCTCAAGTAACGGCGCCTTCAGCCGATTCTTTGATATAACAACCATCAACCCAAACGTACGGAACAAGCTGGAGCTGAGTGTATGTATAAGGAGATTGTTCTGGCCATTGATGTGGGTACCCAGAGCGTGCGCGCTCTGGCCTTTGATCCCCGGGGACAAATAATCGATTCGGTGCGCATAATATACTCCGAACCTTACAGTGCGCCGCGCCCGGGCTGGGCCGAGCAGGCCCCGGGTTTTTACTGGCGCAATCTGGCGGAATCTTGCCGCAGGCTGTGGGCCGGGGGCAATGTGGAACCGGAATCACTGGCGGCGGTGGCCGTCACCTGCCAGCGCTCCACTATTATTAACCTGGACCAAAACGGCGACCCGCTGCGCCCGGCCATGGTGTGGCTGGATCAGCGCCGGGCCCGCAAGCTGCCCCCGGTGGGGCCGCTCTGGTCGGCAATCTTCGGTATTACCGGCCTTACCGGCACCTTGCGCCATCTGCAGGCGGAATCCGAAGCCAACTGGATCCGGGAAAACCAGCCTGCGATCTGGGAAAGGACGGCCCATTACCTGCTGCTGTCCGGTTACATCACCTACCGCCTCACCGGCCGGTTCATCGACTCCACGGGCTGCCAGGTGGGTTACATTCCCTTTGACTATAAAAATCAAACCTGGCCGCCGCCCGGCCACTGGAAATGGCGGGCCATACCCGTGGACCCGGATACGCTGCCGGACCTGGCGCTGCCGGGCGACCTGCTGGGTGAAGTGACTGCCGAGGCCTCCGCCGTCACCGGACTGCCCGAGGGTCTGCCGGTAATCGCCGCCGCTTCGGACAAGGCCTGCGAAGTTTTGGGCGCGGGCTGCCTTGGTTCGCACCAGGGCTGTATCGGTTATGGCACCACCGCCACTATAAACGTCAATTCCAGTCGCTATATTGAACCAATGCCCCTGCTCCCGGCCTACCCCAGCGCCTGTCCTGATCACTACAACCTGGAAGTGCAGATTTACCGGGGTTTCTGGATGGTTTCCTGGTTCAAGGATGAGTTCGCCCGGACGGAAACAACCCTGGCCCGGCAGTCCGGGGTGGAGGCGGAGGAACTGCTGGACCGGCTGGCGGAAAAGGTGCGGCCCGGCTCCGGCGGGCTGGTCCTGCAGCCCTTCTGGTCCCCGGGGGTCCGCTATCCGGGGCCCGAGGCCAGAGGCGCGATCATCGGGTTTAACGGTTCCCATACCAGGGGGCACGTGTACCGGGCGCTGCTGGAAGGTCTGGCTTACGCGGTGCGGAACGGGCGGGAGAGCATTGAAAAACGCACCGGGATTCCGGTGACCGAACTTTTGGTCTGCGGCGGCGGGTCCCGAAGCGATGTGGTGATGCAGATTACCGCCGACGTGTTTAACCTGCCGGCGGCCCGCCCGTCGGTTTATGAGGTCTCCGGGCTGGGCGCGGCCATCCTGGCGGTGGTGGGAGCGGGGCTGCAGCCCGACCTGCCCGCCGCGGTAAAAGAAATGACCGGGCACAGCCAGGTATTCAGGCCCCGTCCCGGTACGGTGAAAGTATACGACGAACTGTATTGCAGGGTATACCGCCGCCTGTACGGCAAAATGCTCCCGCTGTACAGGAGCATCATGAAAATGAAACTGCGCTGATTGTCAGTGCGGTACTTTAAAATAGTAAATCAAGGCGGCGATGGCCAAAAAGGTACCCGCAAAGGTCAGTCTTAACCACTCCGGCATTGAAAACACACCTCCACCAAGTATTTTAACCTTTGGCGGGACAAATCTCAAGCATTACTACATGCCGAACGCCGGACAAGAAAACAGCATATTATGTATAGTGAATACCGGCATGTATGCCGGCGGCACGCTTCTTAAATTGACATCCCCGCCCTCCAGCGCATATAATTAGGGGTGTTTATTGTTTGGCGGGAGGTAGTGTAATCGATGGCACGGTTATTCGGCACCGACGGCGTGCGCGGCGTGGCCAACCGCGATCTGACTCCGGAACTGGCCTTTAAGCTGGGCCGGGCCGGGGCGTACGTGATGGCCGGAAGCGGCGGCGGCCGGATGGTGGTGGGCCGGGACACCCGGGTTTCCGGGGACATGCTGCAGGCGGCCCTGTCCGCCGGTATCTGCTCCGCCGGAGTGGATGTGCTGAATGCGGATATTATCCCCACCCCGGCGGTGGCGCTGCTTACCAGAAATTTGAGCGCCGACGGAGGCGTGGTTATATCAGCCTCCCATAACCCGGTTGAAGACAACGGCATTAAATTCTTCGGACCCAGCGGCTTCAAGCTGTCCGACGATAAGGAGCGGCTGATCGAGGAAATGCTGGCCGATCCCACCCACGAGGTACCCACGCCGGTGGGCGCGGGCGTGGGCCGGATTCAGCAATTGCCGGACGCCGACGACCGTTACATCGCCTTGTTGAAGCAAACAATAAACCTGGACTTGAAAGGCCTGAAAGTGGTGGTGGACTGCGCCAACGGCGCGGCTTACCGGGTGGCCCCCCGGGTGCTGGCGGAACTGGGCGCCGACGTGGTGCCGGTGTTCAATACCCCGGACGGGGTGAACATCAACAGCGGCTGCGGCTCCACCCATCCCGACGACCTGCGGCAAACTGTAATCAGTACCGGCGCCCACCTGGGCCTGGCCCACGACGGGGACGCCGACCGGCTGATTGCCGTGGACCACCGGGGCGAGCTGGTGGACGGCGACCAGATCATGGTCATGTGCGCCCGGCACCTGAAAGCGCAAGGCCGGCTGCCCAAGAACACCGTGGTGGTCACCGTCATGAGCAACATGGGCCTGCATATAGCCATGCGGGAAGCGGGCATCGAAGTGGCCCAAACCGCGGTGGGCGACCGCTACGTGCTGGAGGAGCTGCTGCGCACAGGCGCCGCCTTTGGCGGGGAACAGTCCGGTCATATTCTGTACCTGGACCACAGCCCCACCGGCGACGGCATTCTTTCCGCCCTGCAGCTTCTGGCGGTGGTGCAGTCCACCGGGCGCAGCCTGGCGGAACTTGCGGCGCAGATGGAACGGCTGCCCCAGCTGCTGGAAAACGTGAAGGTGGCCGACAAGCACAGGGTTATGTCCAGCCCGGAGCTGGCGCGGGCCATCAAGGCAGCCGAAAGCCGTCTGGACGGTCAGGGCCGCGTGCTGGTGCGCCCCTCGGGCACAGAATCATTGGTGCGGGTAATGGCCGAATGCCGGGACGAAAACCAAATGCGGCAGGTGGTATCCGAACTGGTTGAACTGGTGCAGGGGCTGTAACAACTGTTTGGGAGGTGAACGACGCCCGCCGGGGGAACGGCGGAAACTCAACTAAAAAACTGAATCTTTCAAGCGCCAGAACCCGGCTTTGGCCGGGTTGACGAGGAGGGAGTTTAATCGAATTTTTCGGCGGGTGCTCCCCGGTCGGCCACGACCGTAAAAGGCACTGCAAAACCTGCGGGTAACCGCGGGGACAAAGGGTGCCGGGTGGCCGGATCATCGGCATATAATACCTTGTAAGCCGTCCATTGAGGTATGCCCTGGTGACGGCATTTTTATTGCCTTTTTACAAGGAAGTTCGAAAAGTTCACGCGAGATCCGCTTCGAATTTCGGCGTTGGCTTGGCTTTTGGGTGCTCACGTATTTCACATACGCTCCGCTCCTCAAAGCCTTCGCCGCCTTGAACTTCTCGCGTCTATCGCGCTTCTTTTCGAACCCTCATTTGAATTTTCCAATGTCTCATTTAAACTTTGTATACGATGGAGGTTTTTATAGATGTGTGGAATAGTCGGTTACCTGGGCGGGCGCCAGGCCGCGCCCATCCTGCTGGAAGGACTGCGGCGCCTGGAATACCGCGGCTATGACTCCGCCGGAGTCGCCGTTATTGAAAACAATGCCGTCAGGCTGGATAAGAAAGCGGGCAAGCTGGCCAACCTGCGCGAAAAACTGGAGGGCTCCATCCCCCTGTCCACGGTGGGCATCGGGCACACCCGCTGGGCCACTCACGGACGCCCCAGCGACAGAAACGCCCACCCGCACCTGGACTGCTCCGGCCGCTTCGCGGTGGTGCACAACGGGATCATCGAAAACTACATCTCCCTGCGGGAATGGTTGATCTCCAAGGGGCACCAGTTCCGCTCGGAAACAGACACCGAGGTGCTGCCGCACCTGGTGGAAGAGCTGTACAATGGAGACCTGGTGGAGACCATGCTGCAGGTGGCCAAAAAAGTGGACGGTTCCTTCGCCGCTGTGGCGCTGGCCCTGGACGAACCGGACCGCCTGGTGGCCGCCCGCCAGGACAGCCCGCTGGTGGTGGGACTGGGCGAGGGGGAAAACTTCCTGGCCTCGGATATCCCGGCCCTTTTGGCCCATACCCGGCGGACCTATATCCTGGAAGACGGCGAATTTGCCGTGCTGACCCGCGAGAAAGTGGAAGTGCTGGATCGCGGCGGCAGCCGGGTGGATAAACAAATCTTTAATGTGCAGTGGGAAGCCGCCCAGGCCGAAAAAGAAGGCTACGCCCATTTCATGCTCAAGGAAATCCACGAGCAGCCCCGGGCGCTGCGGGACACCCTCAGCGGGCGCATCATCCCGGACGGCAGCGGCGTGATGCTGGATGAACTGAACATCCCCGACCGGCAGCTCAAGGACATCAACAAAATCTTCATCACCGCCTGCGGCACCGCGTACCACGCCGGCGTGGTGGGGAAATACATCATCGAAAACCTGGCCCGGCTGCCGGTGGAAGTGGACATCGCCTCGGAGTTCCGGTACCGGAACCCCCTGGTGGATAAACAAACCCTGGTGATTGTGATCAGCCAGAGCGGCGAGACCGCCGACACCCTGGCGGCGCTGCGGGAAGCCCGGCGCAAGGGCGCCCGGGTGGTGGCGGTGACCAACGTGGTGGACAGCTCGGTGGCCCGGGAGGCCGACGACGTAATTTACACCCACGCCGGCCCGGAAATAGCGGTAGCCTCCACCAAGGCCTACTCCACCCAGTTGATTTGCATGTACCTGCTGGGGCTGTACCTGGCCCAAAAGCGCGGCACATTGACGGCGGAGGAAGCCGCCGGCATCGTGGGCCAACTGAGGAAACTGCCGGAAAAAGTAAGCGCCGTGCTGGAAAACGGCAAGTCAATCAAGGACTTTGTGCGCCGGCACGCGGAATGCCCCAGTTTCTTCTTTATCGGCCGGGGCGTGGACTACGCCGTGGCCATGGAAGGCTCCCTGAAGCTGAAGGAAATCTCCTACATCCACGCCGAGGCCTACGCCGCCGGTGAACTGAAGCACGGCACCCTGGCCCTGATTGTGGAAGGCGTGCCCGTGGTGGCTCTGACCACCCAGGAGACCCTGTTCGAAAAAACTGTGAGCAACATCAAAGAAGTAAAGGCCCGGGAAGCTACCGTGCTGGCCCTGGCGCCGCACACCCTGGACGAAGTTGAAAAAGTGGCCGACGAGGTGATTTACATCCCGCAAACCCACCCGGCCCTGACTCCGGTGCTGGCGGTGGTGCCCCTGCAACTGCTGGCCTACCACATGGCCGTGGCCCGGGGCTGCGATGTTGATCAGCCGAGGAATTTGGCTAAGTCAGTGACGGTGGAGTAGGTTTTAGGTAAGGTTGTTCGATAGTGTTAGTAATATATTTATATAATGACCAAAAAATGTTTTTGTATTAGAGAACCGCTTTTGGAGTAAATCTAGGAGCGGCTTTTTTATATCTAATGCTCAGAGGTAAAAATACTCACTTTTGGGGAGGGATTTACTAAAAAAATGCCGAAATGGATAGCCGTCATAATTTTTAAGCAGTATTATCCTATTCTGCTCTTAAATTTTTTATGATTTGCCAATCTAAGGGACAAACAGTTTTCCCCAGGTAATGATAAAGTTGAAAAAATATATTATAGCATTTAGTTGCATGGATATAAATGTAATTATCTTTGACCCTAACCCAATTTAATTGAAGGATTTTAAGTGCTTTTGATTAATTGTAAAATATAAACATAGAGTGTTATTTTTGTAAGACGCTATGCTTATGGTTACACAAACAAAGTCTACTAGCTCAAAGTGGTTCAAATGATCATCAGGAAACTTATTGGGCTGCAATAATGATACTGCAGTGGTGCATGAACTCATTAGAAGAACAACGGCCAAGTTTATGGTGGCTAATACTGATGGTGATAGAATTTTGAGTCGAAACGGGGTTAAACATCATGAGCAAGGTGTTGGACACTCTTTATAAAGTATTGGACTTTCAGAGCGGTTTATTACTGACAGCTTATGAAAAACCAACATCCGCTTTAAAATGTGATGATTGGATCGAAAAAGGTGAATGGTTGGCTGCGGCAAAACGCGCAGGCGCTGATAAGGTGTTCTTTGTTGAAAACAATCCGGTTGTTGTGTTTGCCGAATGCGGTTCCGATCATCTTGATATGGCAAGAACATTTAATCGCATCTGGAGTCTTGCCCGCCCCAGGCTGTTATTTTTGGCTTCACCAGACGAAATATCTATACTGGATCTAGCCCAAAGCCCCCTCAACTTATCTGAAACTCAAGAAGATAATTTCGAAAAACGGCAACGCTTGAAAACATTGGCGACGCTCCACGACATCGGAAAAGCTGCTTCGGTTTTTGAGCAGTTTCACCGTGATAATATTGAGACCGGCAAAATCTTTGGCGACAGCCGGTTTGGCGGTACGAATAACCGGGCGGATAAAGCTCTTATCCGCGACTTAAAAACAATCCGGCGAGAGTTAATTCAAAAAGGCCTGTCCGGCCGGAAACTAAGATTCGCGCATGCCCTGATTGGTCGTTCAATCTTTATCCGCTATCTTGAAGACCGGGGGATTCTAACCCAAAATTACTTCCTGGAAGTCGCCCAACAGAACACTGAGTGGCTGGAACTTATCCAAAATCAATCGTTCCGTACCGGGTTTGACTTCTCTGAACGCCAGGTTTTTTATCCCCGGGTGTTGGAAAATAAAGCCTTCACCTATGCTTTATACATGGCTCTGGCCCGGGATTTTAACGGAGACATGTTTCCCGATGTGAACGAGGAGGAACAAGCCGTCACCCAAGAGCATCTGAAGTTGATCCAAGATCTTCTTTATGGTGCTGCCGGCGTTCAAAAGAAACTGTTTTTTTATTCCTACCGTTTTGATATTATTCCACTTGATTTGATCAGTTCGATTTACGAAGAATTCTACCATTCGTCTGCCAATGATGATGAAAAGAAAAGCAAAGCAAGGCAGGACGGTGCTTTTTATACTCCGTCGGTGCTTGTGGAATTGGTCCTGTCCCGGTCATTAACAACCGGGGAACTGCGGAAAACCCCCCGCGTGCTTGATCCAGCCTGCGGTTCGGGTATTTTTCTGGTTGAGGCTTTCAGGCGGATTGTGCGCTATGAATGGTACAAGAATCAAAAGCGGCTTGATTTTAATACACTTAAGCGAATTCTCCATGAACAGATTGCCGGTATTGAAGTAAATGAAGAAGCCGCCAGAATTACGGCATTCAGCCTTTATCTCGCGATGCTCCATTATCTTGAGCCGCCTGCAATTACGGAACAAATCAAACAGGGTAACAGGTTGCCGAACTTATTAGTCTCCGAAAGCAAATCAAAGAACCACTATAATTGTATCTGGGTGGGAAATGCTTTTGATACAGCGCCGATAGAATCAAATCCGCTGCTATCGTCACGTTTTGGCAAGCATTGTGCGGATGTTGTTGTATGCAATCCGCCATGGGGGGCGCTGGGAAATAAGGCGGATGCCGCAAAAAAAGACCGTGAGAAAATCATGCTTGAGTGGTGCCATGTTAACGACAAACCTATTGGTGGCAAAGAACCTTCACAGGCATTTTTATGGCGATCACTTGATTTTTTGAAAGATGGTGGAAAAGCCGGGGTTCTGGTTTCTGCCGGAGTGTTGTTTAAACACAGTAATACCGCTCAAGCATTTCGTGATCGATGGATAAATAGTATCAGGCTTCATGAAGTTTTTAACTTCACTCATGTAAGAAAATTTTTCTTCAAAGCCCACTCCCCTTTTGTTTTTGTATACTTTACCAAAGGCAAGCAGGATGATTTTCCCGTTAAATATTGGTCGGCCAAACAAGTAATTGCTTTAAAAGAAACCCAGGCGATATTTCTTTCCAAATATGATATTCATACCCTGCGAGATGAAAAACTGGCGTCCAGTGATTTATGGAAGAGTTATTGGTTTGGTCGCTCATTCGACCATCAGCTCATCAAATGGCTCCAATCCAAAAAACAACTCAAAGAATATATGAATCATGACAATTCAGGCCGCGGATATGAGTTGGTATCAAGAGGTTTGTATGCAGACAAATTACAATCATTTCAATCACTCTCTAAATTGAAGTCGCGGTATGAACCCCCTGAATTAACTTCTCCACCGGAACGTATTTACTGTTTCGGACCCGTAGGTGCCTATAGTGGTCTACGGGTGATTGTTAATGAAGGAATTTCTGAAAGTTCTTATCCTCAAGGAGCAATTACTGCTCAATTTGTTGAAAAGCCTTTTTGTTTTTACAGGAGCATTTATGGTTTAAAACTATCGGAACAAGAAAAATGGTGTCATAAGGTACTACTGGCAATTCTCTGGTCTTCTTTGGCAAGGTATTATTTTTTTATGACGTCTGCGAATTGGGGACTTTGGCATCATAAATTGTTGCTTGATGAGTTGATTAAATTGCCCGTTGTTTTGGATAAAGGAAGTAAGGCAAACCAAGAAATTATATCAATAGTCGACAAACTGATTAATTATCATCCGCCAAAATTTGATTTACTGCATCTTGACGGTGTGCCTGAGATTGAGATCGAGACCCAACGAAGGATCTGGGAGAAAGAACTGGATGAGGCGGTGTTTGAACTCTATGGTCTGAATGAGGAGCAAAAAGATCTTATCAGAGATTGCTGCGAAGTAACGATCCCATTTTTTTATAAGCCCTTCAATAGCGTAGGCGCCATGCCTGCAGTTCGGGGCAATGATCTTTCGTGGATTGAAAAATACATATACGTATTTACCAGGCGCTGGAATACATACCTTGGGAATGCCGCTGAAATGAGAGCGGAAGTCCATGTTGGAGCTCATGGCAACATGGTTGCTGTTGAGTTTTATCCGGCGGACAGGACGGATCCATGGAATCTATATCCGAAAAATGATTCATGGTCATATGTGTTGGAGCAAATTGGCAAGGGTTTGCCGCAGCGACTGGGAACTTCCCAGGTTCTCGTGGATGGGATTGTCCATGTTGTCTCGGATGACGCCGTTATTGTAATTAAACGCAATGAAAAACGTTTCTGGACCCGTAGCCTGGCGCGCGAAGACGCAGACGCGACTTTGTGCAAACGTATGATTGAGTCCAAGGCGGAAGATGGAGGGCAAGACTGATGGCACGATATAATGTCCCTTCATTCTCCAGCTTATGGCAAAAGCATGAAACCCTTTATATGGGAATTTTTACTATGGCGCTTCAAAGATTGTCTGGGGAACAGTGTGATATGACCAATGAAGACACTATCTCAGAACATCTATGTATTGTTTTAAATGCCATATGCTTTGAAGAAAGCCGGAATAACAATTGCGAAATCCGTACACCGGACTGGGAAAAATCAGTTCAGCCGGTAAATGACAGCGAATTAAAAGGCGGCAAAGCAGGAAAACCTGATTTTACCTGCAAATGCACTAATCCATTTGCAGCTTCCGCTGATGAACATGAAATATCGTTTCATATTGAATGTAAGCGTTTAGGGCTTCCGACCAGCGCCAGATGGATTCTCAATAAAAATTATGTAACAAACGGTATCAAACGTTTTGACAGCAGGTTGCATGAATATGGGAAACGGGCATTTTCCGGCATGATGATCGGTTACATCATAAGCATGTCTCCTGAAAAAATATTGGATGAAGTTAACATTTATCAAAAAAAACATTGCTCTTACAATCCGGCCATTGAATTTGATTATGTGAAGGGAAATGTGCAACAATACCGGCAAATATTAAATAGAAAGAATTTGAAGCCCAAATTATTTAAACTGGTGCATCTCTGGGTCGATTTGAGGGCGCTGTCCCGACAGGGTTTTTGACCGCTCTTGACATGAAGCCTTTGAACACCCATTCAACGAATCTATTGGATGGTGTTTTTGCTGCACTTTGCCCAAATAAAAAAGCCCGCAACCCGTTACAAGCTGCAGGCATTTTAACCTATTTACCTTGATAATTCATTATCCCATCAACTATACCGCGAACAATATGCTCTTGATTTTCCGGGTTCCAAAGAAAGTCCTCTTCCCGGGGGTTGCTGATAAACCCTGTCTCGATGAGGATGGCGGGCATTAGAGTATTTTTTATGACATAAAAACCCGCTTCTTTTACTTTTCTGTTGACCTGTCCCGTTTGCCTGAGTATTGAATCTAATACATTCTGGGCCAGCTTGGGATCTGAACCATAAAATTTGAAGACCTTAAGGCCCTCCACCGAAGAATTGGCCGTACTGTTGGCATGAACACTAATAAAGGCAAAGGCATTGGTACGGTCGGCGATATTTACCCGCTCCTCCAGGGATATATAGCTGTCATCATTTCTGGTTAATATAACCTCGTAGCCTTCGTCTTCCAACGCGGTTTTCAGCTGATTGGTTATATTAAAAACCCGGCTTGTCCGCCTGGTTCGGTTGGATCGGTTGCTTCACCCGGCTCAGCTGTGGGGTAGTTAACACTGATTAACAATGAATCTTCATTTTTTTCCACCTGATAGTTTATCTCACTGTTTAAATCCAAAACCACACGGGTGGTAGTGCTATTTAACTGGCCTGTCTTGATAAAAGAAACCACTGGATCATCCAAATTAATTATTTCACCCGTCCGGTTGGTGGTATTTTGTAAATCTATTACCAGACGGTCGGGATTGCCCAGCTTAAATATTTTGTTTTCTCCGTCTTCAACTTTTAATTCAATTAATAGCTGCAGATCATTTGCCGTAGTTGCTATTTCCTTCAGTGATCGTGAATTGTCCGGCTGGCCGGAATCTATCCGTTGTTTACTCCTCTAATCAAGGTATTAATTCATAAAGGAGCATTTTGATGACCGGCTGTGTTTTTTGCACGAGGCCCGAAACGGAAATTGTGGCCGAGAACGATTTGGCCCTGGCCTTTTATGACAAATTCCCGGTTAACCAGGGGCATGTCCTGGTTATTCCCAGGCGTCATGTGGGATCTTTTTTTGAGGCTGCCCCGGAAGAACTGGCGGCCATCAATGAGCTGTTGTTTGCAGTAAAGGACAAATTGGCGAAAAAGTTCAGCCCCGACGGCTACAACATAGGGGTTAACGTGGGCTGGGCAGCGGGCCAGACGGTTTTCCACCTTCATGTGCACATTATACCCCGCTACAATGGCGACGTTGCCGACCCAAGGGGCGGGATCAGAAGGATTAAGCAAAGCCTCGTTCCCTATCTGGCGGAAGGTGAGTGAAAAATTATTCTTAAGTGTTGCGGTGCTTTACTCATACTTCACAGCCCTGAAAGGGGTTGGCCGTGCCTGCATAGATATTATTGTTTTCTGTTATTTTAGCAAATTGCATCTCTACCTTGCCAAAAAGCCAGTAAGTGAATAACATAAATAAAAAAACATGATAGAATTACCAGTAGATATCTAAACATTTTAATCAGGCTATTGAAGATAACTCCCTCCCAATAGTCCGCAGCAGGAGGATTGCAGATTGGTGATCATCAAAACCCCACAGCAAATCGAGCTGATGGCGGAAGCGGCTAAAATACTAACCGCCTGCCACCGGGAGCTTCGGAAGCTGATCCGTCCCGGTGTTACAACCATGCAAATTGATCATTTTGCGGATCACTTTATTCAAGCCCATGGGGCGAAGGCCGAGCAAAAGGGCTACAAAGGCTACCCCTTTGCCGTTTGCGCCTCGGTCAACGATGAAATCTGCCACGGATTCCCGACTAAAAAACCTCTTCGGGAAGGCGATATCGTCACCATTGATATGGTGGTCAACCTCAACGGCTGGCTGGCCGATTCCGCCTGGTCCTACCCGGTGGGTCAAATAAGTGAACAAGCTGAAAAACTCCTCCGGGTAACTAAGGAGTGCCTGTACATCGGCATCACCAAGGCGGTTATAGGCAACCGCCTTGGTGATATCTCACACGCCATTCAGGCGCATGCCGAATCCCGTCAGTATTCCGTTGTCCGTGAGTTTACGGGACACGGTATCGGTCAAAACATGCATGAGGATCCGCAGGTTCCCCATTACGGTCACCCGAACAAAGGGCCCAGGCTCACTGAAGGGATGGTTTTTACCATCGAACCGATGATCAATCTTGGCGCCTACAACCTGACCATCGACCGGAATGGATGGACAGCCAGGACGGCGGACGGCAGCCTGTCGGCTCAATATGAACATACCATTGCCATTACCCAAAACGGTCCGCTGGTTTTAACCGAACAGGACTGATGGAGGTAAAATCAACTTCCCGCGGCAGCGACATTCTTATGTTTTCCTTTGCCTTTTTCAACTATGGGGGGCCATTTAAACACCGGGCCTAATTTAGAGTAGATCCATTTGGATTCTTTGGTCAACAGCGGTCCCAGCACGGCCAGGATCAACACATAGAGGGCGGCAAAGGGTTGCAGGATGGGCAGCAGAGCTCCGGTTTTGGCAAGGCCGGCCAAAATAATGGAGAATTCTCCCCTTGACGTTATGGTCAGTCCAATATTCACCGCAGCGCGGTGAGAGTAGCCCGATGCTCGTCCTGAGATTACACCGGAAGCAAAGTTGCCGATAAGCGTCAGCAGTACGGCTGCTATTGCGGGCCAGACGGCGTCAGTCAAAGCCAGCGGGTCGATACTCAATCCGAAGCTGAAAAAGAAGAGGGCGCTGAAGAAATCCCTGAAGGGCACGATTAAATGCTCTATCCTTTCGAAATGTTCGGTTTCAGCCAAAACAAGCCCCACCAGTAAAGCTCCGATGGCTTCGGCAACATGGATCGTTTCAGAGAATCCCGCCACCGTAATCAAAGCGCCGAATAAGGCCAGCATGAACACTTCATCCGAGGGAATATCCAGCAGGCGGTTTAATAAGGGGATTAATTTACGCCCCAGCAGCAGCACTCCCACCATAAACCCCACTGCCAGCAGTGCGGACTTAAAAACCTCCAGTGAGGATGTTGAGCCGGTTAAAACCAGGCCGGACACTATGGACAGGTAGATGGCCACAAACACGTCCTGAAACATCATCAGGCCCAAAATCATTTCGGTTTCCGGTCTGGCGGCCCGTTTCAGCTCAACCAGCACTTTGGCTACTATGGCACTTGATGAGATGGTCATTATCCCGGCGACCACCAATACTTCCTTGATGGGCCAACCCAATAATAGGGGAAATAAAATGCCTATTGAAAAGTTGATCGCCATATAGATTAGCCCTGTTTTCAAGATGGCCCGGCCGGCCTTTAAAAGCCGCCCCACTGAAAATTCCAGGCCCAGATAAAACATCAGGTAAAGGACGCCGAGCCGTCCCATAAAGTCTATTAATGGTGCGCTGTTAATGAAGCTTAAATCGATGATCCAAAATTGCGGAATGTGAGGTCCCACGGCCAGTCCGGCCAGTATTAACAAGGGGACTATTGAAAACCGGAGGCGGGAAGCCAGAAGCCCCGCGGCGGTAATGATACAGATGGCCAGTCCAAGTTCAAAAAGGATATAATGCTCCATCTACTCGTCTCCCATGTTAATCAGTCTCTTACATGCCTTTACTTGTCCCCTTTCACCGAGAACTACAAGAGTCGCTCCTTGATGAATGGTCTGTTCGGGACCCGGGTTGACGATTTTTTTCTGGTCCTTCATGATTACGGCGATGATGGCGGCCCCGGTTCTTTTGCGGATTTCAAGTTCGCCTATGGTTTTGCCGGCCCCTTTTGCTTCCGGCTCAACTTTGAACCATTCAATAACCATCTCGTCAAAGGCCACGTCCACCGATTCCAGGGCCTTCGGCATGTAAACCATGCCGCCTAAAATGGCGCCCACCCGGCGGGCTTCGGCATCGTCCAGGGTAACCATGGAGATGCTGTCTTCGGGATCATTATAGTCAAAATGGTGTATTTCGCGCTTCCCGTCGTCATGCACTATAATCACCATTTTATCTCCACTCCGGGCATCAATCAGAAATTTTCTGCCTATCCCCGGCAGGTCGGTCTCCCGTATAGAACCCATCAATTCCACCCCTTTTATCAAATCTACATATTCATTATATCCTAATTCTTAATTAATGCGGTATCCATTATTGGACCGATAAGATTGCCAACCCCAGTAAAAGCAAAAAGGCCAGGCTGGTGGCGTTATCCACTATTGAAGCGTATTTTTTCTTATCGGCGGGTGAAAGAGCAGGGGAATTTTGGACGAAAGCGATCAGCAAATCCTCCAGCGGCCCGGCAATGATAATAGCCAGAGCCACATAAAGGGGCAGTATCTTACCTGTGGTCGAATAGACATATAATCCGTTAACCACTACAATTGTTCCCAGTAAATAATTAAATAAGTTAAAGGCCTTTAAAATATCCAATATCTCCTACCTCCGATAAGGAAACTAAAACTTTAAATCATTATATTCCCGAGGAAAAAAACCGCCATGGATGTGACCGGATTGGCGGCTTTGGATGCAACTTTGTGTTGTAAAGACAAAACATTGGCGGCAAGCAACAGCCTGGTCATAGCCTCGCATCTGTTAAGGGTTGACAGGCATTTGCTGAAGCAGGACAGGACAAAAAATATGAACAACTAATGGAAAGGGGCGGCATGTTTGCAGAGCTGGCCAAAAGACAGCTGGCCTGAAAAAAATAAGCCGGCACGGATTCTCAAAGAAAAATATCTTTAAGCGGTATTTCCAAACCGGCCAGGAGAGGTGAGGCAACTATATCGTCCATACCATAAGCCCCCGCAATATTCCAATACTCTTTCCCCGGCGATAAGACCTCTATAACTTTAATATCAGGATCAACTATCCAATATTCCTTTACTCCATGGTTGTAATAAAGTCTGCTCTTTTCTACTTTATCCCGGCTGCTTGTTGAGGGTGACAATATTTCAATTATTAAATCCGGTGCACCCTGGATATTTTTTTCAGTGATAATATCTATCCTTTTCTTGGAAATAAATAGGATATCCGGTTGCGGCTTGTCTGTATTGGTTAACAAGACATCAATGGGTGCGCCATATAGTTCACCGAGGTCGTTTCTGTCAATAAATGTGCCGATAATTTGAATCAGTTTCCGGGTTACTTTTTGGTGAATAGTCCGCGGTGCCGGAACCAAAATTAATTTCCCCCCAATCAACTCGTATTGATTGGCATCATCCAGTTTTAAATAATCATCGTAGGTATACAAACTGTTATTTATTTCAGTTTGCATAAATGGCGCCTCCCACTTATCCACATTTATTGCCTAAAGATTACCTTTTTGTATGATTATTGTCAAGTTGAGACTGGCCAAGGCCAGTCTTCCATGGATATGATTGATTTATTGATCAGCATTTTGGGGGCACCCCCAAACGCTTTCATGGTATAATTTTACTACAGATAAAACTAGCAGAGGAGGTAGATCATGTTTTTCATCATGTTTTATAGACAAATAATTGTAGTTTTAGGGATTATATGGTTGTTGTGGGCGTTATTCGCCGGGCGTCGCTCTGATTGGACCTCGTTAGATTGGGTGTTCATTGGCTTCGTAAGTTTATCAGTTTTGTCCTTGGGATATAGTTTGATTAGAGAAAAAAGGGGCTGAAACGTTTATTTAATTATCAACTTCTTAGCTCTTTGATTTTTGTTTCCCAATCTTTTCTAAGCGCTATGGTTTTTGTTAATTTTTTTCCGGCTCTTCCGGATTGCTCCAATGCTTGGTTATCTTGTGCGGCTGCGCCGGCTTTAAAGAGACCCGGGACTTTGACCGTGTCCACCACTCTATATCCCAAGGCCTCCAACGGTTTGGACATTGCCGCGGGGGTAAAGCCCATATCATTCTCGTTATGTTGTTCGCAAACCGCTATTACAACAGCATATTTGCCGCCCAAAACTTCATTAATACCCATCCAGCAGGAACGGTCGTCTTCGGCAAATATTTCAAAACAATAACACCGGTCTATAAAAGCTTTCATGTCGGCTGAAATATTATAAAAGTAAGTCGGGGAGCCCAAAATAATGCCGTCTGCCTCCAAGAGAAGGGGATATATTTTTTGCATGTCGTCATTGATTACGCACTTTAAAGTATCTTTACAACCTTCACAACCCGTACAATCTTTTATGGAATAATCGCCAAGAAAAATTAATTCTGTTTTTGCCCCTTCCCTTTGGGCTGCTTTTAAGGCTTCTTGTACTAAACAAGCCGTGTTGCCGTTTTTTCTTTTGCTTCCAATAATACCTAATATTTTCATTATACTGCCCCCGGAAAATATGCGAAACAAGGATTAAATAAAATGGGATTAAACAAATCCAAACGAATTATTGCCATGATATGGAGGAATCAGCGGTAATCTGGAGAACAAAGTTTATAAGGTTAAACCCTACAGGACAATTAGTTCATACTCCCGGCTGCCTAACCCAATTTCTTCCCCGTAGCGCAATTGGAGCGTTCCGTCGATGTACGACCTCAAGCAGTGAAACTTGTCATCACCGGCTCCGCAGTCATGCGGAAGCAAAGATGCGGACAATCCAACCTGTTTATTCACCAGGTCGTAACTGGCCTGGTCAATGGCCACCGGGTCCGTTGACGCCAGAAAACCGATATCCGGAACAATGGGTGCATCGCTCCAGGACGCGCAGTCACAGTCCGGGGTGATATTAATCAGGAAATTGATATAGCCGATCCGCTGTTCATGGGCCTTTGCCGTTCCGTAGGCGTATTCGGTCATTCTTTCAATCAGGGCCGGGAGCTCGGTCTCCCAGTTCATCCCGATCGCCTTTTCAGGACACACCGTTAAACACTCGCCGCAGCCGATGCACTTGGCCAGTTCAATTTGCGCTTTATCATTGCTAAGAGTGCTGGCCATTTCCGGACAAACATCACTGCACTGCCCGCAGCCGGTACATTTCTCATGATTGACGACCATCCTGGCGGCATGCTGCTCTTTTTTCCCGGCTGCCGGCGACCCGCCCATGCCGAGGTTTTTAATGGCGCCGCCGAAACCAACCATTTCATGGCCTTTAAAATGCGACAACACAATTATGCTGTCGGCGCTGACCATATCCCCGGCCAGTTTTACCTTGCTGAAATGCTTTTTATTAATTTCAAATTCAATAAAGTTTTCACTGCGCAATCCGTCCGCGATAACCAGCGGAGCGCCGGTAACGGTATAATCAAAACCGTGCTCCAGGGCCGTAATCAGGTGGTCCACCGCGTTATGGCGGCTGCCCGAGTACAGGGTATTGGTATCTGTGAGGAAAGGCTTGGCGCCTTTGTTTTTGACCTTGTCCACCACCTGCCGCACAAAAACGGGGTTGATGAAACCGTCGCTGCCGTGTTCACCGAAATGAAGCTTAATGGCTGTAAGGTCATCTTTTTGGATCAGATCGTTTATGCCGGCGCGGTCGAACAGGTCTCTAATTTTGCTGATCTTATTTTCTTTATATGCCCTGGAGCGTAAATTAACGAAATAGACGTTACTTGACATGAGCCTCATCCTTTCAAAACAGGTTGGGATGCTTAATGTGTATAATGAGAGTATACCAATTTTTAGTTGCTTCCGGCAATGTGAAGAAGTTAAATTCTGAAAGAAAGGCTGTGGCAGTGGTGAATTTGAAGAAAAAACTCCCGGCGGCTGCTCTGGTGCTCTTATCCTGTGGCTGATTATATCGGTATATTTTTACGGACAGCATATCCTGGTTTACAAAAGAACACCTTTATGGGGCCGGGCGGAAACGGACGAAGCTGTGATCATTTTAAATAATGTTGTTGTATAATTAAGGGGCGATGATAAATGGGTTTTTATTGGGCAGGTTTTATTTTTTGGGTATTAATTGGGACTTCAGTGGTGTTGTTTATATGGGGTCTATACAAAAGATCTTCTAAAATATTGTTTTTCAGTGGAATTACCTTATTTTTACCATCATTTTATTTCTTAGGTGCAAAGAATTGGCTTAGGGTAATTGCATTGTTACCTTTGGTACCTTTCCTTCTGGCTGTCTATTATTCAAGCAAAAAATCATAACGTAGTCTGCATTGGAGGAATACATAATACCGGAAGGCGGTAATGTCATATTGTTTGGCTTATCTCATAATATGGTGGAACTTAAAGAATATACGGAAGAGTGGGCAGATTTATACCACGAAGAAAAATTAAGAATTTCTGATGCGTTGACAGGTCAAATATTTGAAATTCAACATATTGGAAGTACTGCAGTAAAGGGAATGTCGGCTAAACCAATAATAGACATAATGGTGGGGATTAATGACAAGATTTTCTTTGATGCGGTCGGCGGCAAATTGGAGACGCTTGGGTATGATTGCCTTGGCGACTGTGGCAGGCCTGAGCGTATATTCTTCGTGAAGAATGAAATGGATTACACTACACATCATTTGCATTTGGTCATGAAAGATAGTTGTTATTGGACAGACAATCTTTTATTTAGAGATTATCTGCTCAATAATTTAAAGGCCGCTGACGAATATAAAAAGCTCAAACAGGATATTGCAAGGCGATATCCTGATAGCAGAATGATATATAGAATTATGAAGTCTGAATATGTTCAAAATGTTATTGATGAATTGAGACAAAAGAGGTGATTTTGTGACCTTTAAGGAAATTTTGGAAACAGTTGCCTTTGAAGATGTATGGAAAGCGATGGTTAATGAATATCCCTGGCAAGATGGAGCATTTGACGCATACCTTAAGGTTTTTAATCAACTTAATGAATTGATTCCGGAACCAAATGATGAGGGTTTTCGTTTGGCTGTTGTAAGGTTTGAAGATGAGTCTGAACCAGGAACATTTATTTATGATGTATTTGGAATTAAGCTTGGCGATAAAGAGCGTTATGGATTAAATTTTTCGCCTTGGAGAGAATGGCTGTCCTTTGAGGTTGTTGATAAATGCGTTGAAACATATGGCGCGGTGGCTGTTGTGGCACATTGTTTATATGAACTGACATTCTTCGGCTATGAAGCTGCTGATGTTGAAGCAAGAATTGAGAAAGAAATTGAGATATTGAATGAACGCCTCGAAGAAATCGAAAATGGCACAGCAAAATATGTTTCCATGGATGAAGTATTCAAAAATCTTGGATTTATTAATAATTGCACAAAGGAAGAAAAAGAAATGCGGCGTAAAGAATCGGAAAGGATATACGCTGAAAATCAGAAAATTTATGAGAAACTATTATTATAGCACGAATAGTGCTAATGTCTAATGTGTTTACTTTCGTGCTCTTTTGGACTATAATAAGAGTATGAAAGTAAGGTGAAATATTGTGAGTAAGCTAAAAATGCTTGATTCTCTATTGCAAGAAAACAAAGGTTTTTTAAGGACTTCGGAAGCCGTCAAGGCTGGAGTTTCCAGAGCATATTGGGGTGAATACATCAGAAAACACGGACTGGAACGTATTGCTCACGGTCTTTATATGTCTCCGGATGCTTGGGAAGACGAAATGTATGTCATTCAGGTACGTTATCCGCAGGCGGTGTTTTCCCATGAAAGCGCTTTATATTTGCTGGACCTTGCTGACCGGGAACCGCTGAAATATTCGGTAACGCTAAAAGCCGGAACCAATGCCACCGGTCTCACCAAGCAGGGTGTGCAGGTGTATAAAGTTAAAGAAGAGCTTCACGATGTAGGTGTTACTAAAACCAGATCTCCCGCAGGGCATACTTTAAGGATTTATAACCCCGAACGGACTATCTGTGATTTGATTCGCAGCCGGAGCAATATTGAGATTCAGGATCTGCTGACGGCAATTAAAGAATATGTTCGTCTTAAAGAAAAGAACATCCCGCTTTTAATGCGGTATGCAAAAGCTTTTTCGGTTCAAAAAATCGTTAAACAGTATCTGGAGGTGCTTTTGTGATGATTCACACCTCAAGGCAATTGAAAGCCTTGGTTCGCAATATGTCTAAGGGCGACAGCACAAAGGCACATATTATCATCCGGAATTATGTAATGGAACGATTCCTTGAACGTCTGTCATTGTCCCCATACCGCAACAACCTGATATTAAAGGGTGGTACCCTGGTTTCCGCTATGGTCGGACTGGACAACCGTTCAACGATGGACGTTGACGCAACTATCAAAAACATACCGTTATCTGTAGAAAGTGCCCGTAGAATAGTGGAAGAAATCGCCGCTGTTGATATAGAGGATGGCATGGCTTTTGAGATAAAGAGTATAACTACCGGAACGGCAAATACAAGGATGCGTGATTTTTATGATATCTATGCTCTTGAAAGTACGCAAACACACAATATTAACTCAGCCGTGCTGCAGGCGGCTATTGCTAATACCTGTGACAAACGGGGCACGGCAGCACTTGTAAATAACGCAGAATTGATTTTAGGCGAAATACAGTCAAGCCATGATATGGTTGATTTGTGGAAAAACTATCAGCGTAAATTTGAATATGCTGCCGATATTGGATGGGATGACGTTATACAATCAGTCAGAAAACTATTTAACGCAGCAGGGCTGGTATCATAATGCCGCTGCCAAGAGGCCGGTTCAATAAAGAGCAGGCTTTTACTTTTTAATACCCGTTAGCAGCAATGCGTAGTGTCTTACAGATGCTTCTTTTAAGTCGAAATCCGGGTACCGGATACACCATTCATAAGTCATTCCCCTGCTGGCTATAATAAAGTGTTTGGTAATTGTCTCCACGTTCAGGTCAGCTTTAAATTCTTCCCGCTCTATGCCCCGGTTTAATAAATTACTGAATAATTTATAAAGCTCTCTTTGGTAACCCATCACAGCGTCAGTATCGATTGTTTTGGTTATTTGCACTTCATATATGACTCTCATTACGTCATAACCAACGTCATGGATAATCACATCGGCAATTTTCCCCGCCAGCGCAATAATGATCTCGGATGTCCCGGTACCGGCGGTAAGAGGCTGACGAACTCACCAGCAGAATTTTCGAGCGGGTAGTGGTGAAAATCAACAGCTACCGGAGGGATAAAGGTACTTTCAACGGTTGGATTTTTGCTGTTGCCCGCAATATTCTGATCGATTATACCCGCGCCCGGAAGCGTGACAGGCACATGTCGATGGAGATAATAGGGCAGATTGCGTGTACCAATGACAGTCCGGAGGACATCCTGATTCGTGGGGAGGGGCGGGACAAGCTGCTGCAGGCGCTGGAAAAACTCGGCGACCGGGAACGGGATATTATCGGCCTTAAATTCGCCGGCCAGTTGACTAATATTGAAATAGCGGAAATGACCGGCCTGACCACGAGCAATGTGGCCGTAATTATATACCGGTCGGTGCAGAGGTTAAGAGGCGAGCTGGAAGCCATGGGGTGGCATGCAAATGACTAAAGAACAAAAACTGGCTGAACGGTTCAGCCGGGATATAGATAAGTTAATCGAAAATCCGTCCCGGGAAATATCGTCCGCGGGGATGCCGGAAGAATACAACCGGGCTGTCGACCTGGCCAGGCACCTGGCAGCCGATGATCCGGGCGACCGGTGCGGAATACGGGATGAGCTTAAGAAACGCCTGCTGTCCGGTATGACAGGAAATCAGGGCGCCCGTCCGGAAGCGCCCGGTGACAGCGATGAGCTGGACGACGACCAGTTGGACCTGGTGGCTGCGGCCGGCCCCGGCTTTGATCCACCGGGCGAGGACTGAGTCCGCTATGCGCAAACTTTTATCGTCAGTGGATGTGTGGGGGATATAGCCATGACCGGAAAAAACAAATTAATTGCGGCCTGCCTGTTGGTGTTTTTTTACCGGCCTTGATATCGGGCTGCCTGGGGACAAAGGGCAAGGGCGACATTGTCATTGGCGTGGCCTGGCCCTTTGAGTCCAACAACAGCCTGTTTAAAGAGGGCGTCGAGCTGGCCGTCAAAGAAATTAATCAGGCCGGCGGCGTCGAAGGCCGTAAGGTTAAGTTGGTGCTGAAAGACGACCGGGGCTCCGTGGCCGAGGGGATGGCCGTCGCCCAGTCCTTTGTGCAAGAGCGGCAGGTGGCGGCGGTAATCGGGCACCGGAATTCCTTCATTTCCATTCCCGCCGCCAGGATATACGAATACGAAGAATACGGCAAAATTCTGTTCCCCGGGTTTGAAATCAAATCCTTCGCTCAAATGGATTATGGCTGTAATTTTCAAGGTAAGGCTTGTTTAGCCATGGTTTGGCAGGCTATTTTGTTAATTGAGCATCTAGTAAGCTTTAGTTGACTTGACAACCGTGGTAACCTGACTTATATTTATTTTATATAACGTTATGTAATGTTTCATTATGTGATATTAGGTTTTTATTAAAGGGAGAATTGACTGTGATCTGTACGGTTTGCGAGCGGGGCTGCAGAGTTCCGGAAGGGTCTTTCGGGGCTTGCGGCATGTACTGCAATACCCATGGCACAATGAGGGAACGTTTCCCGGATCATTATCTGATGGTCTGTCCGATATCGGCGGAAACCATGCCGGTGCTGCATTTCCATCCGGCAAACAAGTTTTTGCAGATTACCACCCTGGGCTGCAACCTGGACTGTCCGGGCTGTGTTTCCAATCTGATTGTCAGGGGTATTCATCCCGGCTGTACGGCTGTAAAGCATTTGCCGCCTGAAGCCATTGTAGCCGAGGCAATAAAACAGAATTGCCTGGGCGTGGCATTTTTAATGAATGATCCCCTGGCCTCCCTGCCTACATTCATCAGAGTGGCAACCAAGGCCAAAGAGAGCGGATTGCTGGTGGGGTGTTCCACCAACGGTTATTTTACCGAGCATTCCCTGAGGCAATTAATGCCGGTGCTGGACTTTATCAATGTGGGATTTAAAGGTATTTCCGACCGGTCATATGCGGAGTGCGGAGGAAAGGACGCGGGTCCGGTTTTGCGCAACGTGCGGATGCTGGTGGAGAACGGCGTCCATGTGGAAGCGTCCTGTGTGCACAAAGCAGGCAATGAACAGGAGCTTTTGCAGCTTGCCGGTCGCCTGGCGGGTATTCACCCGGATATCCCCCTGCATTTAATGCGATTTATTCCGCTGGAAAACACGGAAATTTCTTTGGAGCCGTCCATCAAGCTGTCTGAACTGTTTTGCGGCCAGCTGCGCAAATTATTAAGATACGTGTATTTGTTCAACAGTCCGGGAACGCGATATCTGGATACCCTGTGCCCCGGCTGCGGCGAGGTCCTGTACAGCCGTGAATTTTACGGTCCCATGGGCGCAAAACTCCGAAGCACCCGCACGGTGTCCGCGCAGGAACATGATTGCCCCGGCTGCGGAACCCGGGCGGCCGTGAAAGGGACGGTGTCCGGCACGGCATACGGGGAAGAAATGTTTGAGGGCGGCTACCCCTTTACCAGGGCGTTGGAAATGATGGAAGCAATCCTGATTTCCATCGGTGTAAACACTGAAAAGGATTTTGTAAAGGTTTTAAACCATGTGCTGACCAACTTCAGCCTGCAACAGCTGCATAAAGGCATTCAGAGCCCCGAGGCATATATGACCATCATCCAGCTCTTTGGGGAATTGACCGGGCATAGCGAAAAGGCCCGGGAACTAAACAGGTATATCAAAGAAAAGCTATCGTTCATCCAGGAAGGGCTGCGGGAAAAAAAATATCGTCCGCGGGTTTATTACGTGATGGGAAAACCATTGTTTTGTTTAAACGCCGAGCGGATGGAAAACAGTTTGGTGGAGTTCGCCGGCGGATCCAGTGTCAATAAGCAGGTGGAAGGCAAAGGCAGGCCGGGTTTTGGCATTACTCCGGAAACACTTAATCAATTAAACCCGGAACATATTTTCATTTCTTCTTTTTTCAGCAACCGGCCGGATGACTTTTATGCCGATTGTATTGAAGCGGGCATTGATGTCGAGGCGGTGCGTAATTACAATATCCATATCCATCCGGTGCCGGTATCAGACTTCGGCAGCCCCCGCTGGGTTTTGGGTCTGCTGCACATTGCCAATGTTCTGCACCCGGAAATCTTTCAGTTTAATGTGCCGGCGGAAACGGCGGAGTTCTATCATCGTTTTTACAATACTGAGTATATGCCGGATAAAATAAACAAATCCTTCGGGAAACCACTGTCAACCTGGAAACTTTCAATCGGATAAAAAGAATAATATTCAATTGAGGGTTGATTGAATGATGATGATGATGAAATTACAACTGGTTCAAGACAGGCCCATCAAAAGGAGAGCAGCCAGAATGTACGAAAACATAGTCATTAAACCAATCGGGGTTGTGCGGGTTTCCATTTTAGACCCGGCGGAAATGCCGCTAACCGGACACCCCGCTGTGGTGCGTGTTTTCCCGGGTTATGCGGATGCCCTGCTTCGTCTGGAAGAACATTCGCATTACTGGGTTCTAACCTGGTTTGACCAGGCGCGGCGGGATGTGCTGAAGACCATACCCTGGCGCGTTAATCCAAACCTGCCTGAATACGGGGTGTTTGGTTTGCGCAGCCCCGCGCGCCCCAATCCGGTGGGACTCAGCCTGGTCCGGCTGGAAAAAGTGGAGGGGAGTACGCTGTATGTAACCGGGCTCGATGCCGTGGACGGTACTCCGGTTATCGATATTAAGCCGTATTTTGAAAACGATATCGTTTTTTCCGCCCGTACGCCTCATATGCAGCCGGCCCGGCGGGAAATTTTGCAGGAGATATTGTTTAAACAGGCTATGACTTATCATCAGGAGGAATGTTCCGACCTCCATCTGGCGGTGCGCATGGCCATGCTGGCCAACCCGCCTCGTTTTAAATTCCAACCGGACGCTTCTTTGCGCCAAAGCACCTGGGTTAAGGAGGGCAGGACGTTGATCGTTACATCCCGCTGCCGGCTCTGGCCCGATGATTTTTGGTATGCGGAAGACAAAGAAATTTTTGATATTTCATTGAGAATCAGTTAAGGAGGCTGAAAAATGATATTGAAGCGTGTCTACGATTTAGCCCTGCCGAGGCTGATGGGGAGAAAAATTAACGATCTCAGGGTCGGATTGAATTTGATGGCCGCTGAACTGGATGACGGTTCAATAGGTGTTGCTTACGTTTTAAAGAAAGAGATAGAACATTTTTGTTTAGCCTTTCCCTACGCCGGGAGGCTTTCGGGAATGACGGCACGGGAAATTGCCGGCTGGGTTTTACATCGCGACAATGTTATCGATGTGGCCGCGGGGCTGGCGGTATTGAATTCTGTCGCTAAACTCGACAATCCCGAACCGGAAGAAAATGACAACCCGGCTGACGCGGCTTTCGCCGCGGAAATCCTGCCTGACGACAAAGTTGGAGTGATCGGCCATATCGGCCCTGTTATCGCCAATCTGCAAGGCAAAGTCCGGTGCCTGATGGTCTTTGAACGGAGTGATTGCGCTGACGGCACGGTATATCCGGAAACGCTTCAACCGGAACTATTGCCGGAGTGCCAGGTGGTTTTTATCAGCAGCACATCCTTGATCAACGGAACCCTGGAGAGGGTTTTAAACTATTGTACCAACGCCCGGGACGTGATTATGGTGGGCGCCAGCACCCCTTTATATCCTGAAGCCTTTGCCGGTTCGGGGGTTACCGTGCTCTCCGGAACAATCTGGCCGTCATCAAACCGGGACGCCATCTTCACCGGGATCAGCCAGTGCGCCGGAATGCGGCAGATAATCAATTATGGCCGGAAACTGTCGGTAAGGGTGAGAAGCATTTAATTGCGCAGGCGGTTTCAATAAAACGTTGCATTTAAAGACCTATAAAAAGCCATCCACGTTCAATATTAAGTGGATGGCTTTTTTTTGTACTGGGCCTGGTGCAGTGGAAAGTACCCTATGAAATTGCTTTCATGGTTTCCATTTTTCCTGTGGTTACCCTGACGCTGATATTATTGCATATTACATTAGGTCTCTAAGAGCCAAAAGGTTTTTAATGCGCGAGTGGTTTTAACGGTGTCACACTTCGGCCACGATCCTGCCGGTATCGGTTAAATCGTAATCCCCCAGGCCCCGGACTTCGTTTTTAAACTCACTGGACTGGAGAATTTCGATAACGGCGCGGATATGAGGCTTGTCCAGGTCGTCTTTTTTAATTACCATTTCATAACGTTCCTTGTGCAGGGGAAGAAAGTCCAGCCCCCTTACCTGCATGGCTGCTTTTTCCTTGCCCAGCCCGACGTCGGCCTCCCCCCTGGCCACGGTGCTGGCCACGCCCAGGTGGGACGACTCCTCTTGTTCGTAGCCCGTGATCAGCCGCCTGTCCAGTCCCAGGCGGCGTAATTGCTCATCCAGCAAAACCCGGGTGCCGCTGCCCTTTTCCCGGTTGATGAAGCGGACGCCCGGCCGGGTCAGATCCTTCCATTCTTTAATGTTTTTGGGGTTGCCTCCGGCCAGGTAAAATCCCTGCATCCGGCAGGCCAGGTGCACGATGATCGCGGGAACACCGGGCAGCAGGCGCCGCACAAAAGGGGTGTTGTATGTTCCGGTGTCTCCGTCCCACAGGTGGATGGCGGCGATATGGGACTTGCCCTGGTACGCGGCCAGGAGGCCGCTGAAGCTGCCCACGTGATGACGGAAAGAGTGCACCCCATTGGGGTGCCGTTCCAGGTGCCGGGTCAGAATGTCCAGCATTTCGTCCTGGCCGCAGATGACCAGGCGCTGGTGGTCGGAAAGTATTACTTCCGGACTGTAATGCTGCGGTCTCGCAGGCTGGGCGCGGTAGGAAGCGGTATCCGGATCCGGTCCCAATTCAATATTTTTACCGTGCCGCTTATAGGCTTCAACGTCCTGTAGATCAACCCTGATTTTCCGGCCCACCCGGTAAGCCGGGAGTTCGCCGCGCTTGATCAATTCATAGACCGTGTTTTTAGCGATTTTTAATATACCGGCCACTTCTTCCGGAGTTAAGGAAATTTCTTCTTTCATTTTATAACCTCCTGGATATTCTGACAAAATATCTTGACAAGTATTATAACTTAAATTATTATTTCTTCATAATAACGTTTTGTAATGTTAAGTAATGTTATTCGTTATTTATATTTTTTTTCGCAAATGTTATTAATTTATATGATGTTATGTATACTTATTTAAAGGAAAAATGCATAAATAAAATAAAAAAACCGGGTTAAGGGGAGGAGATAGGCATATTTAATGTACGTCATTTATTTGAATAATGCAACAATTTTTTTAAAGCGGGTGAAAGTGAATGGAAAGTGATGTTGCATCATTGGCGAACGTTTTTAAAATGATGGCTTTCCTGGTTATCTTATCAGTTATGATTAATTTTGTCCCGGCTAAATTACTTTTTTTATGTAAGAATAATTATAATGACACAAAAAATTTAAGAGACACCGAGATGGAATCGGCACATGAGAAGGCGCTTTTGTAACATTAACGACATATTAAAGGAGGAACCGGCATAATGAAAAGGCTTTTATTTTTTTTAGGACTGATAATGTTTATCGTTGTTGTTTCGGCGGGCTGCGGCACCAAACAGGAACAGCCTCAAACCGAGGCCGAACCGGTGGAACTGACCATTCTGGCTGCAGCCAGCCTTACGGACGCGGCGGAGGAATTAAAGGATATTTATGTAGCCGGGCACCCCGAGGTAAAGATAACCTATAGTTTTGCCTCCTCCGGCACCCTGCAGAAACAAATCGAGGAAGGCGCTCCGGCAGACTTGTTTATATCCGCGGGCAAATCCCAGATGGACGCTCTGGCTGAAAAAGACCTGATTGTCGCGGAATCCCGCCGGGACCTGTTAAGCAACGAACTGGTGCTGATTACGCAAGAAGGTAACACCCTGGCCGGCTTTGACGAGCTTGCCGGCAGCAGTGTGAAACAAATCAGCATCGGCACGCCGGAAACCGTGCCCGCCGGCAAATACGCCAAAGAAGCTCTGGAAAGCCTGGGGCTGTGGGATCAAATTCAATCCAAGCTGGTACAGGCCAAAGACGTGCGCCAGGTGCTCACCTACGTGGAAACCGGCAACGTGGACGCCGGCCTGGTTTACAGCTCCGACGCCATGATGGGGCAGGGGATTAGAATAGTGGCGGCGGCCCCCGCCGATTCGCACAAGCCCATCGTTTACCCCATGGCTGTGATTAAAGACAGTGCGCACCCCGAGGAAACAAACGCCTTTACCGAATTTTTGTCCGGGGCTGAAGCGGCGCAAATTTTTGACCGGTACGGCTTCAAGTCACTGAGTAAATAGCTTTAGATTATGCCTTTTCAGCTTGAAGACTGGTTTCCCGTCTTTCTTTCCCTGCGGGTCGCCGTTATAGCGGTGTTTTTAGTCACCTGCCTGGGCCTGCCGCTGTCCAGACTGCTGGCCCGCCGGGAGTTTTACGGGAAAGATTTTGTGGAGGCGGCGCTGACTCTGCCTTTGGTGCTGCCGCCTTCGGTCATCGGCTGGTTTGCTGATGTTAATCGGTATAAAAATGGTCTATTTGGCCGCCTTTTATCCGATCTGGGCCTGACGCTGATCTTTACCTGGTGGGCGGCGATACTGGCTTCCACGGTGGTGGCTTTTCCGCTGATGTACCAGAGCGCCAAGGCGGCTTTCAAAAGCGTGGACGAAAACTATGAAAAAGCGGCCCGGACCCTGGGGGCCGGTGAATGGCGCATATTCTTCACCGTCACCCTACCCCTGGCCTGGCCGGGGATCATCGCCGGGCTGGTTTTATCATTCGCCAGGGCCCTGGGTGAATTCGGCGCCACCCTGATGGTGGCGGGCAACATTCCGGGGCAAACCCAAACCGTTCCCCTGGCCATCTATTTCGCGGTGGAATCCGGGGACAACGCCACGGCCCAAACCCTGGTGGCCATTATCACCATTTTCAGCTTCGCGGTGATATTCTGGGTCAACTGGTGGGCCAAACGGCGCAATTATTGACATTTGTGGTGATCATATGCTGGAGATGCGATTCAATAAAAAGCTGTGGCACTTCACCCTGGAGATGGAACTGGAAATCGGCAACCAAATCCTCGTCCTGTGGGGCCAGTCCGGGGCGGGAAAAACGACGGTGCTGCACTGCCTGGCCGGCTTACGCACCCCTTCTTCCGGCCAAATCAGGCTGAACCGGCGGGTGCTGTACTCTGCCAATGAAAGGATCAACATCCCCACCCGGTCCAGAAACGTGGGCTACCTGTTCCAGGATTACGCCCTGTTTCCGCACATGACGGTGTACAACAACGTCATGTATGGGTTGAAAAGCAAACGGTACAAAAAAAACGGGGCTAACGGACCCGGGATGGACCCGGCGGAAATATTGAACTCGTTCGGCGTGGGGCACCTGGTGGACCGTTATCCCGCCCAGCTCTCCGGCGGGGAAAAACAACGGGTCGCCCTGGCCCGGGCGCTGGTGGTGGAACCCGAACTGCTGCTGCTGGACGAGCCATTCAGCGCGCTGGACAAGGAAAATAAAATCAAACTCCGGGAAGAAATAAAAAAATTGCACCGGCAGTGGCAGATACCCTTCGTGCTGGTTTCACACGACGAAGAAGACGCCGGTTTTTTGGGTGATGTAATTGTGACCATGGAAAAAGGGAAACCCCGGGCACATTAGAGGTTGGAAGTTAGAAGTTGGAGGTTGGATTAAGAGAAGGAGATGGGTGGAAAATGGCGGGTTTTATTGGTGGAAGCGCGAAAAAATTTAAATTGATGCTTATGCTGGCCGTGATAGCGATATTTATTGCCGGGTGCGGCGGCAACGCGTCAAATAACGGAGACGCCAAAGATGACGCGCAGGAGCCGGCGGCCACTGAACAGCTATTCGCCTATGTCGGCGCCGACAATAAATACTTCTTCATCGCCTGGGATTGTATATATAATGCGGTAATCGACACCCTTAAAAATGAAGTCAATACATCAATCATTTTTGATCAGATCGCGCAGGGGTACGGTTTGTCCTAATTTGGCCTCTCTATAGCTTTGTTTAATTTTAGCCATCATTATCTTATTGCTTTTTATTTCTTTTGAAGCTGCGATACTAGCCGGGGTAGGCTCTTTTTTAGGTTTGCGCAATGTAATAGCTATAGGCATGCTATCATCTCTTTTTTTGCGAATCTTATACTTCACGTCAACACCCCCGGCATCTTATTCATAGAATATCTTATGTCCAAAACGCCAAAGGGATAACCATTTTCTTACATTGAAGGACATTTTTAAATATTGTAGCATGTAGTGTATGGCTTGTCTACATACTGTTCTTATATCGATAACTAACCACCCGAAAATCAGCTTCTCGCAGCGTCCGGCGAGTGTTTCAACAGCGTCTCCACCTGCTGATCGGAAAGGTCTAAATGATAAAATAAGGAGTAGAATTCTTTTATTTCGGTTTTCATATCCAGGTCAAAGGTTTCCGGATAGAGCAGGTTGGCCAGCCACTGCACCCCGATGATCCGGTTTGCCGAAGGCGGCCGGTCAAACCAGCAAAACGGGGAGTCCGGAATGAGATAGACACGGTTGTTTTTAACCGCTTCAATCTGCTGCCATTTTGAATCCGTCAGGATGGCGTTGATGGCGCCGCCCTGCTCCGCGGACCGGGAAAGAATCACATCGGGATTCCAGGCCAGCACCTGTTCCAGGGATACGTCGGTCATCCCCATCCCGCCTTTCATGACCACATCGGCGACGTTGATACCGCCCACGAGATCCAGCACCTCGGTATGCTGCGACCCTTTGGGATCGGTTTGCAGCCCTTTCGGTCCTTCGGCATAGTACACGGTCACCCGTTTTTCGGCCGGGATTTGCGCGGCTGTCCCGGCTATTTCATTTACAGCCCGGTGACAGTAGGCGGCCAGCTCTTCGGCCCGGGCTTCCTCGCCCAGCAAATCCCCCAGCTTTGCATAGGCTTTGTCCAGGTTTTTAATCCCGGTATCGATTAATACCACGGGAATGCCCGTCTGTTCTTGTATTTCCTCGGCCTGGGAGAGCGCGGTATCGTTAATGACGCCCATGGAAAGCAGCACGTCGGGGTGGATTTTCAAAAGTTCTTCCACATTGCACGTGCTTTTGGCGTACCAGCCTCCCAGATTGGGCAGGGTCCGGTACTGGGGCAGCAGGTATTCCGCGTCTGCCGGCAGAAACTCAAAATTCCAGCCCACCAGCTTGTCGGGGGCCAGGGTGTATACCATTATCGAACCCACCGGACTGGTTGAGAAGGTTTTATTAATCTCAACGGGGACGGTCACGGTCCTTCCGGCATCGTCGACGAAGGTCCGGGTTTCCTTGATGTCATTTTCCGCCTCTGTTGGCCCCTGTTCCGTTCCGCAGCCCGAGACAAGGATAATGATAAAAAGCAAAACCAGCCACAAACACGCCTGTTTTTTTACACTTGTCAACCTAAACAATTTAATCCCCTCCAATTTTTTTAATCATTCGATCGGTTAAAGGTACAATAACCTTCGATTCGCCGCCGTTCATGCCGGTGGTAATTATTTTAACGTCAACCCCGAACAGCTCTTTTAAGTTCTCCTCGGTAACCGTTTCCCCGGGACTGCCGGGGCCGAAGGTCTTTCCTTTGTTCAGCAGCAGCACCTTGGTGGCGTTTAAAAGAGCGTGCCCCGGAAAATGAGAAGACATTATAACCGCCAAACCCAACCCGGCCAGCTGCCGGACTTGCTTTAAGACCATCATTTGGTTGCCGAAATCAAGGTTGGAGGTCGGTTCGTCCATAATCAGAACCTGCGGCTGTTGGGCCAGCGCCCGGGCAATCAGCACCAGCTGTCTTTCTCCGCCGCTGATCTGCGTGTAAATTTTGTCCCGTAAATGGGAGATATGCAAAGTATCAATGGCTTCTTCCGCTATTTGCATATCTTTGCTGGACGGTGAGGCAAAGGGACCCAGGTGGGCGGTCCGGCCCATCAGGACGACGTCCAGGACTTGATAGGGAAAAGGAGGCGTATGGGCCTGGGGAATATAGCCCATGATTTTGGCTATTTGGGTGCGCGACAGGCTCCGGATGTTCTCGCCGCCGATGAGAATATCCCCCGACTGCAGTTTCAACAGGCCGAGAATGGTTTTAAAAAGCGTCGTTTTTCCCGAACCGTTCGGTCCCAGCAGGTACAATACCTCGCCGGCGTCAACGGGCAGCGAGACCCGGCGAACCACAGGCTTGTTTCCGTAACCGCAGGTAACGTCTTTGAGTTCCAGTCTCATGACCAACCCCTCCGGCTATGCTGCAGCAGATACAGGAAAAAAGGAGCGCCAATCAGGGAGGTCAGTACGCCCAGGGGGATTTCCACCGCGGCCATCAGGCGCGCCAGGTCGTCCACCAATAATAGATAAGAACTCCCAATCAGTATGGAGGTCGGCAGTAAAACCTTATAATTGGGCCCCACAATCATCCGGGCCAGATGCGGAACCAAAAGCCCCACCCAACCAATCACACCGCATACGGACACGGCGGCAGCAGTCATCAGGGTGGAGCAGATAATCACGAGCAGTTTTATTCTGCCGGTGTCGATGCCCAGCGCCCGGGCTTCTTCTTCGCCCAGGGACAGCACATTCAGGCGCCAGCGCAGCAGGTACAGGGGCACAGCCCCGGCCAGCATGGGAATAAGGATTGAATAAACGTCCCGGGGAGCAATGGAAGCCAGGCTGCCCAGCAGCCAGTAAGTAATGGCGGGCAGCTTGTCGTAAGGGTCGGCTATGTATTTGATCAGGGAAGTGCCCGCGGTAAACAACGTCCCAACCAGGATACCGCACAGGACCAGGGAAAGCATGGGGTCGTGGCGTGTCCTGCTGCTGATGGAATAGGCCAGCAGCACGGCCGCCAGCCCGCAGATAAAGGATGCCGCCTGGATGCCGGCGATACTGAAGGAATAAAAAATGGCCAGGGCGGCGCCGAAACCGGCGCCGGCGGAGGCGCCCAGGATGTCCGGCGATACCAGGGGGTTTTTAAACATGCCCTGGTAAGCGGCCCCCGCAATGGACAGGGCGGCCCCCACCAGCATGGCGGCGATGATCCGGGGCAGCCGGACCTGAAAGACAACGGTGTCAAGGGTTTCGGGCCAGGTACGTTCCAGGCCGAATATTTTGGTCGTCAGGACGGTAAGCAGTTGGTCGGGAGCAACCGGGTAACGTCCCAGGGCAAAGGAAATCAAGAACAGCAGGACCGGCAAGGCAAGCAGTACTGCCCCTCTCCATTGGCGCGCTCCGGTTCCGGGCCTGGAGAGCGGCTGAACATTGGCTCTTTTCACCGCTTCAATTTGTTTCAAGCTTCTTCCGCCTCCTCTTTGCTTACCCGGACCATCTGTCCGCCCCGCTGGAACAATTGCAGACAGCCTCCTTCCTGCACCACCTGCCGGACAGCTTTCGGGTCGACCACCACTGTGCCCGCCAGTACGCTGACGCCGTATTTAAATAGGATAGGAGTCATGGGGGTGCTGGGCCCGACCAGGATAACCACAGCCTGCCGGCAGAGCTCAAGCAGCCGGGGCAGGGTTTTATTCACCAGCGTGGTGGCGGTGAGAAAAACGAAATCCTGCTGGGGCAGAATATATTCACAGGCCGGGTCCGGCAGGTCGCCCGGCTGGGGCCGGCGCTCCAGGATGCTCATCCGGCAGATGCCGGACAGTTTCTCCAGGTTGGGGAAATGGCCGATGACCGCTACTTTTTTACCCCGCAGTTGTTCCTGAAAGTTATCAAAAGCGTTGCCCTTTTCCTGTTCGCCTATCGGGCGCCCGGATAATTTCTCTACCTGTTCCGCCGTGTTAAAGTACGAGTTTAAGGCTGCCAGGCCTGCTGCCGCCTCTAAAAAATTCCATGATTTAACGTACTGCGCCAGCCGGCGCAGCGGCATACCGTTTATTTCACCGGCCAGGTCCAAACTGAGCGGGCCTTCCAGATTAGTCATCGCCAGTCCCGTCGTTTTGGAACGGATCAGGGTCCAGCTTAACCCGATCACGCAATCCCTCACTTTAAGTCCGGGTGGAATCGCGGCAAGCAGTTCGTCATAAATTTTCCACATTAAAATGCCCTCATTTAAATCAAATGATCTATTAAAGAGAATAAAAGTTAACATAAATTAATTATAAATATAATTATTATTGGCCACACATAACTAAACATAATATTACATTAAATTAAGGTAAATAATAAAACAGTTTATTTCAGTTGTCAAGTTGATTAAAAAAGACTTGAGGGTGAAAAAAACGTTAACCCTAATGTGTTTTATTTTAGTCCAGGCCCGTTTTATTCTTTTTTAAGCATTTTCTATTTGCGGCGTCATTGGGTAAAGGCTTTGCGTATGCTGTCAGGCGTTGACGGGTTTTAGCGGGCAGTATTTTGAAAACATAAAACAGCGTCAGGTATAAGGCTACCAGGATTAACCCGACGTACAGACCGGAACCCTGCCCCGGGATAAAGGGCATGGCCAGGATGGCGAGCACCAGCCCGGCCAGGGCCAGCATCGAAGTATAAGGAAAACCGGGCAGCTGGCAATTGCCCCGGGGAGGACAGCCGTTGATTTTTCGATAACGGTAATGGGTGGCCAATATAATAACGTAGGCAAACAAAAGGGAGAAACCGCCCGAACTGACCAGGAAAATATATATTTGTTCCGGCAATATATAGCCCAGGCTTACGGAAAGCAGCATGGCCGCGCCGGAAAAAAGTATTCCGCGCCGGGGAATATCGCCGCGGTCCGCCAGAATTGAGGGTGCGTGTCCCGCATCCGCCAGTGAGCGCACCATCCTGCCCAGGCCGAAGGTGGCCGCCAGCATGGTGGAAAGGATGGCGCTGACCAGGATAACGTTAATCGAGCCCGCAGCCCAGTTCAAACCGCCGGCGCTTAAAGCCGCCACCATGGGGCTTATCTCTTCGGTGAGGGTCCCCGTCGGCGTCAGGGGGAGCAGGACGGCGATTACGGCGCAGTACAAGCCCACCAGAGCAATTACCGTATACATTATCGCCCTGGGTACGGTTTTATGGGGTGTCCGGGTTTCTGAAGCGGCCAACCCAATAATTTCAAACCCGGCGTAACTGAAGAGGACAATCAGCATGCTTCCCGCGATACCCGCCAAACCGCCGGGGAATAACGGTTCCAGGGCCAGCGCCCCCGTCCCCACCGGAGCCCTTTGGGGAAACAGCCCCAGGATCAATGCCACAGCCAGGCCGATAAAAGCGACTAAAGCCCCCAGCTTGATGGCCGCCAGGCCGCCTTCCAGGTTGCTTAACAGCTTCGCTCCCAGCAGGTTCAACAGGGTGACCCCAATGATTATCGATATCGCTAAAACCGGCAGTGGAATTTCAGGTATCCAGGCGCGCAGGAAGATTGAGGCTGCCGTTGCTTCGCTGGACATGGCCAGGATCAAACCCGTCCAATAGACCCAGCCGACCAGAAATCCAACCCGGGGGCCGAATTGTTTTTCCGAATAGGTCCGGAAGGAGCCGGGCTGGGGGTCGGCCACCGTCATTTCAGACAGGGCCGTCAAAATTATATAAACCAAAAACCCGCCCAGAATAAAAGACAGCAGAATGGCCGGGCCGGCGGCTCTAATGGCTATGGATGAGCCCAAAAAAAAGGAACCGCCCACAACAGTGCCAAGGGCCAGCATGGTTAACTGCCACGCGGATAAACCGTCATTACGTTTCATGGCCAAAACTCCCCGGGTTACGAAGTATATCTTATTATTGCTGGTTTCAGTTAAAAGTATTACCCGGGTGAGCGGAAGGTGCCACCACCCGGCTTTTACAGTAACAAATATACCTATATTTACATTATCACAAACCAGTAAAAAGGTGAGTACCCATGAGCATAGCGGGATTATTGCCATCGTGCGCCACCGGCCCGGCCAACGCCCGGCAGCGCGCCCGGGAGGCATATGGGGTTCGTGAAGCCGCGCGAGCTGGCCGGCCCGACTCCCACCATTTGCCTGAGCCAATTATGCCCGCAGCCGGCATGCTGCGGGCTCTTTTTCACAATTTACCATAATCTCTTGATAATTCCCCCACATTTATTTTGTATGGTTACTCAAGGTGAGGCTGATCCAAATACATGTATATCCCAAAATAAGCGAGGTAAAAAAATGAGCAGATCAATAACAGTGTTAATCATGCTCCTTGTTTTGCTGCTGGTCGCCGGCTGCGGCAGCGGTACGGGGACGGCCGGAGAGGACGGCACGGCGGACACGGCGGAAGCTGAAACGGTGACGGTGCCCGAAGAAGCGCCGGACTTGATGGGCCGGATCAAGGACATCGTGGGCAACGAGGTAACGGTATACGTAGCGGAAATGCCTGCCGGCGGCGGGGAAATGCAGGCGGGCGCCCGGCAGCGGGCGGCGGGCGGTGAAGCGCCTGCTGAGAATGGACCGGCGCCTGCAGAAAATAGCGAAGCGCCTGCGGGAAGCAACGAAGCGCCTGCGGAAAATAGCGAAGCGCCTGCGGAAAATCGGGCCCGGGGTCCTGCTTCGGCTCCAATGGCGAATTTGAATTTCACCGGAGAAACAGAGACCTTCTTAATTCCCGTGGGCGTGACCGTGGCGGCGGTCCAGAGGGGCGGCGGGGAAGCCGTCCGCATGGAACTTTCAGAGCTTCAAAAAGATCAGGTGATCCGGGTCTGGAAAGAAGATGACGCCATCATATTTGTCCAGGTTATGGCCTTGCCCGGCGGCAGCAGGCAGGGCTCTACCGGCAGCGGGCAGGAACAGGGACAGGGACCAGCGGATATGGGGCCGCCGGGCGCCGGCGGCATGGGCGGACCGGTATTTATTACCAATGGCGGCAGGCAGCCATGAGCGATAATGGCCGGTGCATTGTTGACGCCCGAAACATAGACAAGGTATACAAAAACGGCGCTGAGGAGCTAAAGGTGCTGGACGATGTGACCTTGCAGGTTTGGCGGGGAGATTTTACCGCCATTTTGGGACCATCGGGCTCGGGCAAGTCCACCCTGATGAATATTTTGGGCTGCCTGGATTTACCCACTTCCGGCTCCTACCTGTTGGACGGCCTGGATGTCCTGAACGCCGGGGATAACCAGTTGGCCGAAATCAGGAACCAAAAGATTGGCTTTATTTTTCAGAAATTTAACCTGCTGCCCCGGCTGACCGCCGTGCAAAATGTGATGCTGCCCCTGCTTTACCGGGGGGTGGATGAGGGTGAAGCCCGGGAAATCGCCCGGGAGAAGTTGGCTGTATTGGGCCTGGAGGACCGGCTGGTTCACCGGCCCAACGAGCTTTCCGGGGGCCAGCAGCAAAGGGTGGCCATTGCCAGAGCCATTGCGGGCAATCCCGAGCTGGTTCTGGCGGACGAGCCCACCGGCAACCTGGACAGCAAGTCCAGCCGCGACGCGATCAATATTTTTAAGGAACTGAACAGGCACGGTCATACCATTTTGGTGATCACCCACGATGTAGAAGTGGCGGAACAGGCGGCCGGCGTGTTCTATATCCGGGACGGCAAAATCAATAAAGAAGACCGGCTGTACGAAGATAAAACTGGGGGTTAAACGGTTGTTGAAATTGTTGTTGAAGCTTAAATCCAAAAAATGGCTGGCAGTTGCCGTGGTGTTGATTGTCGCGATATCCTCCGGGGCGGCCTGGAACCTGTTCGGTAAGAACACCGGCGCGGACGCGGAGCCGCAATACCAGCAGGCGCAGGTGCAGAGAGGCGATATTGTGGTGGGCTTTGAATCCGACGGTACTATTGAGTTGGCCAAGCTGGTGCTGATGTTTAACGTCAGGGGAACGATATCTGAAGTTTTGGTTGCCGAAGGCGACACAGTGCAAAAGGGGGATATAATCGCCAAACTGGACGACCGTGATTACCAGGATCAGTACCAGCTGGCCGTGGCCAAGTTAAACGACGCCCTGGAACAGCATTCCACCAGCCTGCTGGATAGTGAACTGCAGATTATGAATGCCGAAGTGCAGCTGCAGCAGCAGCGGGACGAATTGGCGGAAATGGAGGCCATCCCCGAGGCTTACCCCGCCGCCGAAATCCAGATTAAAAAGAAGGAACTGGCAAACCAGGAAATGGAATACCGAAATATGCAAAAAAAATATGAACTGCTCCAGGGCAAGGAATTGCAGCAGGAGGAACTGGCGGTGAAAATGGCGCAGGAGGATCTGGAAGACACCATTCTATACGCCCCGGTTTCCGGAGTGGTGCTGGGCTTATCCGGCAAAGCGGGTGAAAGCGTGGTGGACGAGCAGGAGTTCGCCACCATCCACGAAAACAACAGTATCCACGCCGTGACCAGCGTTATTGAATATGACGTGGCCCAAATCAAGGTTGGCCAAAAGGTGTATGTCAGCGTGGAAGCCATACCGGACAAGGAATTTGCCGGGGAGGTCACCAAGGTTAATGCGCTGCCCGCCTCCGATTCCTCCGGGCTGGTCAACTATACGGTGGAAGTGGGCATTAATGAGCCGGACCCGGATTTCAAGGACGGGATGACCTGCACGGTTTCCTTTGTCACCCGGGAGGTCAGGAACTGCTTGACCGTGCCCTACGGTGCGGTGAAAATGGTTGACGGGCAGCAGTATGTAACCGTACTGGACGCCGACGGCCAAATGGTGGAAAAGCCCATCGAAGCCGGTTTCACCGATGGAACGGACGTCGAGGTGCTGTCCGGTCTGAACGGCAACGAAACTGTAGTTTACCGGCAGCAAAGCAGGTGATTAATTGAAGCTGAAACAATTGTTCAAGCTGGTCCTGGTGAATATTTACCAGAATAAGATGCGCACCTTTTTAACCACCCTGGGGGTGATCGTGGGCACGGCCACCATATTCCTGGTGGTGGCCATCGGCGCCGGAGGCGAGGCGCAGGTTAACGAACAGTATTCCCGGTTGAACGTGGGGACCATTATGGTCATGCCGGCCCAGCGGGGCCGGGTGGTTGATCCCCTGACCGCTGAAGACGCCGTGCGGTTCGCCCAAAGCGAATATATCGCCAACGCCTTTCCGGTTTTGCAGGGCAACGGGGACATCAATTATTACAATTATTCCACCCAGGGCGGTTTTTCCGCCATCCAGCCCGGGTTTCAGACCGGCAACAACCTGACCGTGCAATACGGCCGCGGTCTGGAGGAAGATGACGAAAGCGAACGCAACAAGTGCGCGGTGCTGGGGGCTGAACTGGCCAACACGCTGACCGACGGCGATCCCGCCGCCATCGTCGGCGGGAATATCACCATCAACCGCCGGCAGTTTGAGGTGGTGGGCGTCTACAACCCGGTGGGCGATGCCGGTTCGGGCATGGGACAGGACGACTCGGCTTTTATTCCTTACACGGTGGGTCAAAAGTATCTGCTGGGCGCCCGGGCCAACCCGGTGATTATGGTGCAGGCCGCCGGCGTGGACACGGTCCAGTCCGCCATGACCTACGTTACGGACGTCCTGAACGAAACGCACCGGGCCGGGGGAGCGGATCAATTTCGCCTGATCGACGCGGGCAGCAGGCTGGTGGCGGCCCAGGAGTCGGCCCGCACCATGTCGCTGCTGCTGCTGGCGGTGGCGGCGGTGGTCCTGGTGGTCAGCGGCATCGGGATTATGAATGTGATGTTTGTAACGGTAAAGGAAAGGACCAAAGAAATAGGCACTTTAAAGGCCATCGGAGCCAAGAAACGGGAAATACTGGGCCAGTTTTTGCTGGAGGCGGTGGTGATCAGCCTGGTTGGCGGGGTGCTGGGGGTATTGATCGGATTTTTCACCGTTCCCCTGCTGAAATACTTTGAACTGCCCGCCCTGCCGTCAATGGCCGGCGTATTGCTGGGCCTGATATTTTCGATGCTGACCGGCGTGTTTTTCGGTTTTTACCCGGCCTGGAAGGCCGCCGAGTTGAATCCCATTGAAGCGTTGAGATATGAGTAGTAAAGGTGGGACATGGATGAAAGGCAAAATTATTGCGTTGGTGCTTCTGCTGCTTTTACTCGGTATGACGGGCATCACCGGCGCATGGGCCGATGAAAACACGGATGAAAGCGTTAATGAAAATACGGATGAAAATACGATCACTTTCGAGCAGGCCGTAGACCTGGCCGTGCAAAACAGCCGGGACATGACCAAGTACAAAATTGGCGCTGATAAGGCCAAATACCAGTTGTACCAGGCCCAGGAGTCATACAGGGACGCCAATAATGAAGCAATAAATGCCTCATCTGAATATAACGCTCTGAGCGACGATTATTCCGATCTGCAGGAGAAGTACGAGAATGAAACTGATGAGGTGGAACGTGCTAAAATTCTTGACGATATGGCTGAAATTGAAAAGAATATGGATCAGCAATATGAACAATTGGAAAAGCAGTCCGACTTGGAAGATTCCGCTTTGGATGATAAAGAATCCGCCGAGGATAATTATGACGACGCGCTGGAGGAGGTAGCGAACTACGAAAAGCAGCTGTCCTATATCGTGGCCCAGCAGTACACCACTATCTTGAACCAGGAAGCGAACCTGCAGGCTAAGCAAAAGGAATATGAGTTAAAGCAAACACTGCTGGCGGTAGAAAACAAAAAACTGCAGTTGGGCCGGACCAGCCGGACGGCGGTGGACAATCTGGCCCTGGAAGCAAGACAGCTGGCCGGGGAGATTGACGAACTGGAGCAGACAATCAAGGCCCAAAAGGGAAGCCTTAACGACATGCTGGGCAGGGAATACGAACAGGAGCTGACCCTGGTTCATTTTGAGGTGCCGGAAGCGGTTGAACTGCCTGAATTTGACGGATTAAAATCCGCGGCGGTGAGGGAAAATAACGCGCTGGCGGCTATCCAGCGGAATATTAGTAAGAAAAGAGACGACCGGAAATCGGTAAACGAATCTGATTACCAGTATGATGTGCTGCAGATGGAAATCAAGGAGCTGGAACTGCAGCTGGAAGCGGAAAAAGTATCCTTGAATGAAAAACTGAACAGCCTGATGGCGGATTTGCAGGCCAAACAGGAAAGCTACCAGGTTTCGTTAGTCAATTATGACAAGGCGCTCCAGGATTATGAGTGGAATAAGAAAAGGTACGAGTTGGGGCTGGTGTCCGGACTGGACCTGCGGCAAAGCGAGTTGGACTGCCAAAGAGCGAAGGATAAAAGCGTGGCCGCCGGGTACGACTTATATTTGGCCGGGCAGTCCCTGGAACTGGCGGGAGAAGGCATTTTATAGATTTCTTTCATCATGGTTCCCAGGACGGCATGAAGTGCCGTGGAATAAAGGGCAAGCCCGGCAAGCTGGCGTTTTTGGATGGAAATAGGGAAAGGAACCAGGCTGCTTTAAAGCGGCAGAATTACGGTTGACGACACGCCGTCCCTTTCATTTTGCAGACTGATCCGGCCCCGGTACATTGTCACTATCCGGTGCGCTATGGTCAGGCCCAGCCCGAATTTGCCCCCCCGGCCTTTTTGGAACGGCTGGCTCAAGTCTTGAAAAAACTGCGGGTCGATTTGGGAACCGTCGTTCCAGAAATAAAGGGCGCATTCATTTGAGGCGCCGTTCACGTCCAGCTTGATCTCCAGGTGCGCGGCGGCGTGACGCAGGTGGTTGTCCAGCAGGTTTTCGATCATTACCCGCAGGGTGTCCTTGTCACCTTCAACAGTCACCGGCTGTAGAGCCAGGTGTAATTGGATCTCCGGCCGCTGCAGGTTCATGCGCTGGGCAATGCCGGCGATCAATTCATCGAGACTGACTGTTTGCTGAACCGTTTTATGCGTGGCCAGGTAATCCAAGCGGTTTAGGTAAAGCAGTTGCTTGACCAGTTTTTCCAGCCGTTCCCCTTCTTCGTCGATGACCTTGACGCTGCCGGTTAAATCCCCCCGGGGAAAAATGCCGTCGTTGATGGCCTGGGCATAGCTGCGAATGACCATGACCGGTGTTTTCAGCTCGTGGGATATGTTTTGCAGCACGGTCTGCTGCGCTTCATCCTGCTTGATCAGCTGGCGCCGCATGGTCTCGATGGAGTCGGCCAGTTGGCCGATTTCGTCCCCCTGCTTGATGTCCAGCGGGTCATGCCAGTCCCGGTTGGCGATGCGCTTTACATGGTGTTGAATCTGCACCAGGGGCCGGGTCAGGTAGCGGGCGATGAACAGGGAGGCAAACCAGCTCATCAGCAGGGCAATGCTGGCGTAAACGGCAATATTAAGTAACAGGTTGCTGACAAACCGGTCTTCTTCGGCTTTGTCCAGAAACATAACCTGGTACAGGGGTTTGCCGTAAACCATCTCCTTGTGGATTACGTACCGGATGTGGTTCTGGCCGTCGGCGCTTTCATGCCGCTGCCTGGGTACTTGCTGAGAGGCGGCGTTGTTTTTGATCTGCTGAAACAGGCTGTCGGAAAACGCTTTACCGGCCTGCTGGGGTACGGTTGTACCGTCTTCCAGGATGGTGAACCCCCGGATATTAAAACCGCGGATGCTAAGATAGCTGGGAGGGGGGCCGTCGCTTGGCGCCGGCCGGCCCATCAGGGCGTCGGTGAAGTAATTGCGGATTAAATGCGGCATAAAAAGCAAAACAATTAAATACAGGGCCAGAGCCACCGCCGAAATGGCCAGCCATATTTTAACGGTTAGAGATAATTTTTTCATTTGCCCGTCATCCTGTAGCCAAAGCCGTAAATTGTTTCAATGCGCAGCTCCGGCAGTTTTTTCCGCAGCCGGCGCACCAGATCGTCAACGGACCGGTCCGTACCCACATAATCCTCTCCCCACACATGGTTGATGATTTGTTCCCTGGATAATGCTTGTCCCCTGTGCCGGGCAAAAAAGGAGGCCAGGTCGAATTCTTTGGAAGTGATTTCAATTTGCTCTCCTCCGTTAAGGACGACGCGCTTTTCTTCATCCAGCATATACGGGTCCAGGCTGACCGTGGACTTCGCCTCCGCCGGTCTGTAAACCCGCTCCAGGATGCGGTGGGTGCGAATGACCAGTTCCCGCGGCAAAAAGGGTTTGGCCAGGTAGTCGTCGCTGCCCATTTCCAGACCGATGATGCGGTCCAGGTCGGCGTCCCGGGCGGAGATGAAGATCACGGGCACAGACGGGGTCGCCTCTTTAATACTGCGCAGCAGCTGGTAACCGTCTATATCCGGCAGCATAATGTCCAATATCCAGAGGTGGGGACGGCCGGCGATGGCTTGCAGCGCGCTGGCGCCGTCGTAAAAGCACTGTACCGCCCAGCCTTCCTTTTCCAGGTAGGAAGCCACTATCCGGTTCAGGTTTTTTTCATCTTCCACCAGAATAATTTTATACAAATACGGCATCTCCTTGCCTGCGCTCAAAACGGCAACGGCAATGATATATATATATTATAAAGATAAAATCGTGTATCGATCCAATATAAAAAGAGAATGCGGAAAAATTATCAGGGAATTGTGGGAAATTATAAAAAGGGATGGCGCGCACGTCCTGTGCGCGCCTCCCGGTTCGCTACCGTTAATCTATGTTAAGAAAGCCTGGCAGACAATTGCTGGTTCCTTTCCTTAAGCTGCTCTAAAAGCTGCGCGAGCAATTCCTTTATCTTAAGCTCATCATTGGCTTGTACCGCTTCATTCAATTCAGACATGGGACCGCGTACTAAAACTCCGTCGACACCGAGCTCCTTAAGTTGCTCCCGGGCCTCTTCGGAGCTGATATCGCCGTTTTGCATGGCCTCGCGGATGGCATTCATTTTTTCTTTGGCCTCGTCGGACAGTTCAAGCTTTGGCCTGTCGGCGAAGTTTTCGTTAATGCCGAGTTCTTTAAGTTGCTCCCGGGCCTCTTCGGGGCTGATATCGCCGTTTTGCACGGCTTCGTGGATGGCATTCATTTTTTCCCTGGCCTCGTCGGACAACTCAAGCTTCGGCCTGTCGGCAAGGTTTATGTTGATGCCGAGTTCCTCAAGTTGCTCCTGGGCTTCTTCATGGCTGATGTCACCATTTTGCACGGCTTCATGAATGGCTTTGATCTTTTCCTTGGTCTCGTCTGAGATATCGACTTTTTGCATGTGCCCGTCTTTAAGTTTATCAATTAACTGTTCCTGTTCCGCAAGGGCATCCTCCCACTCCTGCATGCTCTCCGGCGCGTACTTGCCGACCAGATCAAGAATCTGATCTTCATTGGGCATGCTTTGCCCGTCGCCAAAGCGGTGCTGGATAACCTTATTGACAATCGTATCTTCGCCGCCGGTGACTGCGTTGGCGGCAAAAGCGCCGGTGGGCGCCAGCAATGATAATCCCAATGCGACTGTTAAAAACTTATTCTTCCAGAGTTTCACGGTTTAAACATTCCTCCTTAAAGTAATATTGTTTGGGCCGGTCCCACAGTTACAATATACAGGGCAAATACGGCACAAATATAAAAGAATTATGGGAAAAAATCAAAATTCGAGCTTTGATTATGATGTAAGTGGTCATGTCCATGTGTAATCCCGGGCATCATATTGACATGGTGGTCTTAATTTAGTACTATATTTGTACCGGGGTGATGTAAAATGAACATAAAAGAGGATATCAGGCCTATTTCCTACATCAAGGCCAATGCCGCGGAGATTCTGGCCCAGGTAAACGAAAGCCGCAGGCCGGTATACGTTACTCAAAACGGTGAAGCCAGGGCGGTACTGCTGGACACCGAATCCTATGAAAATATGAAAAAGGCTTTGGGGATGTTAAAGCTGCTGGCCCAGGGAGAACGGGATATTATCGACGAAAACATAACTCCCCAGGATGAATTCTTTGCAGCGATGGATAGCGACCTGGGGATAAACCATGAGTAATAAAATATATCATGTGTTCTGGACCCGAACAGCCCAACAGGATTTAAAAAGAATCATTGACTATATCGCAGCCGACAGTGAAGATAGAGCAAAAAAAATTTACCGGGCAATCAGACAAAAAACCACCGATTTGAAGTCTATGCCCCAGAGGGGGAGAATTGTTCCGGAGCTTAAATATTTCAGTATTTTAATCTACAGGGAATTAATCAGCCCACCTTGGCGAATTATTTACAAGCTTGAAAACGACAGGGTGTTTGTACTTGCGGTTATTGACGGCAGAAGGAACTTCGAGGACATTTTACTGGACAGGTTCATATAAAGATAATTATAGAGCAGCAAGAGGTGTTTTACATGATCCACCGTGTGATCAATTCAATGGTGATTTACTTTCAAAATGATGTCGGAAGAATAAACCATGCCTTAAAGGTGTATGGATTCGCCCATGCCCTGGCCGGAATGGAGGGTCTCTCCGCGGAGGAAAAACTGGTTGTCGATCTGGCGGCGGTGCTCCATGATATCGGGATTAAAGAGGCGGAGCGCAAGTATAATTCGTCGGCGGGGAAATACCAGGAGATAGAAGGACCGCCCATCGCCAAGGGGATAATGGATGAATGCCGGGTTGAAACGGAGATCGCCAACCGGGTATGTTATTTGATTGGCAATCACCACAGCTATCATAAAATCGACGGCCTGGATTTTCAGATCCTTGTGGAAGCTGATTTTTTGGTTAATATTTATGAAGACGAGATGAGCGAAAATGCCATTGAAAGCGTCAGGAACAAGTATTTCAAAACCGCCGGCGGCATTAAGCTGATTGAAACGATGTACAATTTTTCTTGACCGGATAATTGCCTGGATGTTAAAATAAACAGCAAGTGAATCTGGTATAAGGTAATGAAAGGGAAAAGTAGGCGGCACACAGCTTTTCAGGGAGGAAGCGTCGCGACTGAAAGCGCTTCCAAAGCATGAACCGTTGAAGTTCTCCCTCGAACTGCCGGGCTGAAACAAACTGGAAAGTAGGTCCGGACGGAAACTTCCACCGTTAAAAGGAAGGGGGTATTAGGAGCATTTCCCATACCCTGCCTGAGAGTGGGCCTTTGGGCCAACAAGGGTGGTACCGCGAGAGTAACTTTTCGTCCCTGGGGATGAAAAGTTTTTTGTTTTCCGGTCCCTTTCCCGCAGGCAGATCCGGTGGTGTTCCAGTACCTTGGGAGAAGTGGGTTCTTTATGAAACCAAACGGGGTGGTACCGCGGAAGGCCACAGCTTTCGTCCCCACGGAAGCTGTGGCCTTTTATTGTGTTCAACCCGGGGGTGATAGACGTAAGTTTCGTTTAATTCCCAACATAAGTTACCAATTAATTACGAATAAATCGTGGGGAGGATTATGATGAATAAACCGGTAAAGAGAATTAATTTGGCATTATTGTTGATGTTGCTGCTGGTTGCGGGCGTACTGCTGAGCGGATGCGGTTCCGGGGAGCAAAATAGCGCCGGAAGCACGGAACAGGGGGCGGAACCTTATCAATTAGGCGCGGTGCTTGAAGTTAGCGGCAATTCCTCTTCCCTGGGGGTGCCCGAACGGGATACGCTCCTGATGCTGGTTGAGAAACTGAACCAAAACGGCGGGATTGACGGCCACCCGGTGGAATTGACCATCCTGGACAATAAAAGCGACGAGACTGAAACAGTGCTGGCGCTGAAAAAGTTAATTGAAAAGGACGTACTGGCTGTCCTGGGGTGTGCCTCCAGCGGCCCGTCCATGGCCATGATCGATACGGTCCAAAAGGAACAGGTGCCCATGGTTTCCATGGCCGCGGCCAGTACCATCGTTGAACCCGTGGGAGAACGGCAGTGGGTGTTTAAAACCGCCCAGAGCGACATTGTCACCATTGAAAATATCATCACCCTGCTCAAGGCCCGGAGTATTACCAAAGTGGCTTTCCTGTACATGAACAATGCCTACGGTGACGGGGGCAGAATTGCTTTTTCCGCAGCGGCGAAAGAAAACGGTATTGAAATCGTGACGGAAGAGAAATTTGAAGCCAGTGACAAAGACATGACGCCGCAGCTTACCAAGGTTAAGGCCGGCGGGGCACAGGCCGCCATTGTCTGGGCCATTCCTCCCTCCGCGTCGATTATCACCAAGAATTTCCGGGACCTGGGGCTGTCCATTCCGCTGATCCACAGCCACGGCGTGGGCAACCAGAACTTCATCGATCTGGCCCAGGGAACGGCGGACGGGGTTATTTTGCCCATCGGCAAACTGGCCGTGGTCTCACAAATCCCCGACAACGATCCGCAGAAAGAAGTGCTGGAAACTTACATCGCGGATTACCAGGCCAAATACAATGCGCCCCCCAATTCCTTTGGCGGGTACGCCTGGGACGCGTTCAACCTGGTGGTCAGCGCCATTGAAACAGCCGGTCCGGACCGGGCTGCCATTCGCGACGCCCTTGAGAATAACACTGCCGGATTCGTAGGCGTTTCCGGCGTATTCAACATATCGCCCGAGGATCACAACGGCCTGGGCGTGGACTCCATGGTGCTGGTCAAGATCGAGGACGGTCAGTGGAAACTTATGGAGTAAAGAGGTGTTTTTGACATGTCGGATCAGCTAATCCAGCTTCTTATTACGGGGCTTACCCTGGGCAGCATCTATGCCTTAATTGCCCTGGCCCTGGTTACTACCTTTAACATTACCGGGATCCTGAATCTGGCCCAGGGGGAGTTCACAGCCATCGGGGCGCTGCTGGCAATCAGTCTTTATGCGGCCGGCATCCCAATGTTTGCCGCGTTTGTGCTGGCAATTATCCTGGTGGCCGTAATGGGAGGATGTTTGGAGCGGGCCGCGATCCATCCGGCCCGGCGGGCATCGGCGCTGACCCTGATTATTATCACCATTGGCCTGTCCATATCCCTGCGCGGTCTGGCATTGTTAATCTGGGGCACGGACACGTATTCTCTGCCCGCGTTTTCCCGGGGCGGGTCTATATTGGTCGGGGGGGCGGTCCTGAATCCGCAGAGCCTGTGGATCCTGGGTCTGGCCCTCATAACCCTGGTTGTGCTGTACGCCTTTTTGGGACTGACTTACACCGGCAAGGCCGTGAAGGCCGCCGTCATTAACCGGACTGCGGCCCGGCTGGTGGGCATCAACCCCAATACCGTATCCTTCTGGGCCTTTGTGGGCAGCGGAGCGCTGGGCGCGGCAGCGGGGATCTTTATTGCCCCGGTGACCATGTCGACTTACGACATGGGATTCATGCTGGGGATTAAAGGTTTTGTGGCTGCGGTGATCGGCGGGCTGAACAATGTCGGCGGTGCCGTGCTGGGCGGACTGCTGCTGGGCGTCTTGGAGTCCTGCAGCGCCGGCCTGATTTCCTCGGGCTTGAAGGACGGTCTGGCCATCATCATTCTTCTGTTGGTGTTAATGGTCAAACCCCAGGGTATTTTCGGGCTGCTGGGTGAACGCAAAATTTAAGTAAGAGTTCGAAAAGGAGCACGAGAGACGCGAGAAGTTCAAGGCGGCGAAGGCTTTGAGGAGCGGAGCGTATAAGGGAATACGTGAGCACCACAAAAGCCAAGCCAACGCAGCCGGGAAGGCGCGCATTATTCAGTTCCCTTAGCGCGCGCCTTTCCATACTTTGTTTCTTAACCCTTGCCATATATATGGCAAGGATTGGATTTCGCGCGGACTTTTTGAACATTCTTATTAGAGGTGTTTTTAATGCGGAGTAAAACATTGTTCTGGCCGGCGGCGATCCTGCTTTTTCTCGCCCTGCCCTTGGTGCTTGATAATAATTACCTGTTCAGCATCCTAATCGTTATCGGCCTGTACGCCATCATCGTGCAGGGCCTGGGCATTTTAATGGGTTACGCCGGCCAGGTGTCCTTCGGTCACGCCGGTTTTTTCGGCTTGGGAAGCTACACGGTAGCCATTTTAACCACTCGCTATGATTGCCCTCCGGTTCTGGCGCTGCTGGCCGCCATTGTTGTCCCGGGGATCATTGCCGCCATTATCGGGCGGCCGACCCTCAAGCTGCGTGAACTGTACCTGGCCCTGGGCACCATGGGGTTCGGCATTTTGATCCATACCCTGTTCAACGAGGCCAGGGAATTTACCGGCGGCCCGTCGGGGATCGGGGGGATCCCTTACCTATCGGCAGGTGGCTTCAGCTTCGACAGCGACGTCAAGTTTTTTTACCTGGTCTGGGCCATGGTCCTGCTGCTTCTGGTGGGGATCAACAATTTAATCCGCTCCCGGGTGGGCAGGGCGCTCCGCGCCATTAAGGAAAGTGAGCACGCCGCTGAAACCGCCGGGATCGATACCAGTCTGCTGAAACTTAAGGCTTTTATATTCAGCGCCCTGCTGGCCGGGCTGGCCGGCGGCCTGTACGCTTTTTACGTTACCTTTGTCAGCCCCTCGCCCTTCGGTTTCCATAACGCGGTGCAATTCGTGCTGATGGCGGTGGTAGGCGGGCTGGGCACCTTTTTGGGCCCCTTACTGGGGGCGGCGCTGGTGGTGCTGCTGGGTGAACTGCTGCGCTGGGCTATCCCGCTGGCCATACCAGGCGCCGGCGGCGAGTATGAGATTATCTTTTTCGGACTAATCCTGGTGCTGTTGATGATCTTCCGTCCCGAAGGTCTGGGAACCCTGGGTAAAACTTTGAAATCACCGGCGGGTAAACCGGGGTATAAGGAAAGGGGACACACCTGCTGAAGCTTGGGTAATTTTTTGGGGACAGGAATGTCCCCAACGTATAGGGGGTTTTCCGGTATGCTTCTGGAAGTGCAAGGGCTTACAAAACATTTCGGCGGGGTCGCCGCGGTGAGAGACGTCGGGTTTGCAGTGCCCGAGGGCACCATATTCGCCTTAATCGGCCCCAACGGCGCCGGCAAAACAACGGTTTTTAACCTGATTACCGGTATGCTGCAGCCCGACAGCGGCTCCATCAGCTTTCTGGGTAAACCCCTGAACAGGCTGAAACCATACCAGGTTGCGGCGGCGGGGATCACCAGAACTTTTCAAAACCTGCAGTTGTTCGGTGACATGACCGTGCTGGAAAACGTAATGACCGGCGCCTATTTAAAGGGCGGTACCGGCTTTGTCAGGTCGATGTTTCGCCTGCCCGGCATTAACAGGGAAGACAAACTGATCAGCGAGCAAGCGCGGGCGCTGCTGGCTGAGGTCGGGTTGGACGGCGCCGCCGATCTGCCTGCCGCGGCGTTGCCCTTCGGTCAGCAGAGACTGCTGGAAATAGCCAGGGCGCTGGCTTCCGGACCGCGGCTGGTGCTGCTGGACGAACCCGCCGCGGGTTTAAACAGCGCCGAAACAAAAGACCTGGCGGTTTTTCTCAAAAAACTGAAACAAGCGGAAACCCCGACGAATGGTTTGACCATGGTGTTGGTGGAACACGACATGGAGACGGTCATGGAAGTGGCCGACCGGATTTTAGTTTTAAACTTCGGCCAGGAAATATCAACAGGCACACCGGCGGAGATTCAGGCCGACCCGGAAGTAATCAGGGCTTACCTGGGGGAGGAAGACCAAATTGCTTAAAATAAAAGGGCTGGATGTTTATCACGGCTATGTGCAGGCGGTCCGGGGATTGTCGCTGCATGTGCAGGAAGGTGAATTGCTGGCCATTCTCGGCGCCAACGGGGCCGGCAAGAGTACCCTGCTTGGTACTTTGGCCGGTTTGAATAAACCGGCCAAAGGGGATATACTGTTAAAAGAAAAAGTTATTACCGGATTTGCGCCGGAAAAGATGGTACGCCAGGGCATCAGTTTGGTGCCGGAACGCAGGGAAATCTTCAGCTCATTGAGCGTGCTGGATAACCTGGTGCTGGGCGCCTATCACCGTTACCGCAGTGATAAAACGACCATTGCCAATGACCTCCGGGAGATGCTGGAGCTTTTCCCTGCGCTTAAAGGCCGGGAAAATGAACCGGCGGGAACGTTAAGCGGCGGCCTGCAGCAGATGCTGGCCATCGGCAGGGCGTTGATGGCCCGTCCCAAACTGCTGCTCCTGGACGAACCGTCGGTGGGCCTGGCGCCGCTGGTGGTGCGTGAGATTATGTCTATTTTGGTGCAGTTGAAAAGCACCGGCGCAACTATTATCCTGGTGGAACAAAACACCAGGGCGGCCTTGAAAGTGGCGGACCGGGCGCTGGTTATGGAAAGGGGCTCCATTACCGTCAGCGGCAGTTCGGATGAGCTGATGACCGACGCCAAGGTGCAGCAGGCCTATCTGGGGCGCGCCCGCGTACAGGCGGCGATTCCGGTGTAAATGTAGGGGGGGTTACGTGGAAAAACATTTGGGCCATCAATACCAGCAGTCCACCAAGTATTCCCGCGACAACCTGGCCGGCCGAAGATTGGATTGGGAAAACCGGCCGGAAAGCTATAAGGAATTTTTGAGACCTATGTGCAAATCAACCGGGCGGAGGGCTTTAAGCCTGGTATTTACCACTACAGCGTTCCCAAACACGGGCTGCTCCTGCTTCAAGAGGGGGATTTCGGAGTCTCCATGTCCGAGGCGGCGCTGGGCCAGCGTATTGTGGAACACGCGGCCGTTGTTTTTCTGTGGACGGCGGTGACCGGCCGGACTTTCTGGAAGTACGGCCAGCGGGGTGTCCGTTACATCTATACTGATGTCGGCCATATGGGGCAAAACGTGTACCTGGCGGCAGCGGCGCTGGACCTGGGTTGTTGTGTCGTAGGGGCTTTTTACGACGATGAAGTAAATAAAATCTTAAGTGTCGACGGGGAAGATGAGACCATAGTGTATATGGCCACGGTAGGCAGGACAAAGAAACAGGATCGAGAATAAAACAGGGTTGACCTGGCCGGTGAAGGTTAGGCAGCCCTGTTTTTGCATTGCCCGGTGCTGATTAACTTATGTCCCTGAAATGTCCCTGAATGAAACCCGGAAGGGGTTGAAATTCGTGTCCCGGTCGAAGGTATCTATGGATTCTGTTTTCTTTACATAGCCCACCGCCGCGTAAGTCAGGGGCGTGGCCAGCACCTCAAAGGCCGTTTTAAAGACGTAGTTGGAAAGGATCATATACAGCAAGAGGTTACCGGGTATCACCCCGGTAAAGGCGATGAGCACGAAGATTACCGTATCCACGCCCTGCCCCGCCAGGGTGGACCCGATGGTCCGGCTCCATAAATGGCGCCCTCCGGTGGCTATTTTCATTTTGGCCAGGATAAAGGCGTTGACAAACTCTCCGCACCAGTAGGCGGCCAGGCTGGCGGCCACTATCCTGGGAGTCTGGCCCAAAATGGACATGTAGGCGCTCTGGCCGCTCCAGTCGTCGGCGGAGGGCAGTATGCCAACCAGCCAGTAGACAAAGGACATGATGGCACAGGCCGCGAACCCGGTCCAGACAACAATCCTGCTGCGCTTGTAGCCGTAGACTTCGGTCAGGATATCGCCGAAGATATAGGCAATGGGGAAGAGGATGGTGGCCCCGTCGAAATAAAAGGGGCCGATGTGGGTGATCTTTACCGCTACAGTGTTAGAAACCAGCAATACCGTCACAAAGAGCGCCATGATGATGGGGAATAAACGCAAAACGATCTCCTCCTTGTTTTGTTAATCCGGGTGTCTGCGACCGGCAAATCTATATGTATATGGGGTCAGACTTAAACTAACTATACTAACTATACTAACTCATTCATTTATATATTTAGATTTTATAGCTTGCATAGTTAATTTAAATTCAATTCTAGTATACAAAATTAAGCCGGCCAAGGGAAGACCAAAGTAAATGCGCACGATCTTTTAACCAATTTAATAATAAGAATGGTCTTTTGCCCTTAAAAAATCCGGTTTTTAGGTAAAAGGCCATTATTTATTTTAAGGCGGCGGCTTGCTATAATTATTGTATAATTCACAATATTGAGCAATTTATTGCCTGGCTTTTATTCGGCGGGTTGGTGCAGGTGATCACCGGTATTATTGAGTTCAAGCGTGGGGGGCTGTTATTTGCCACTCCATTGGTGGTTTTTGGCCTGATGCTGTGTATCACTCCGGCGGTGGGAGAGATAACTAAAATTTGGATTGGTAATTCAGCAGTTCCAGCCGCGGTGTCCGGAGTCGGTTTTTTAGTGGTGGCTGTTTTTGTTATCGCCCTCTTTATAGCTGCCGGCCTGGTAAGCAAGCTTTTATTCATCCTTCTATTAATTCTTGACTGCGGTCTCTGGCTGGTGGGTCTGGGGGACGTGGGCCTTCTCAGCAGGGGAGTGCAGGTCTTCGGGTGGTTCTTATTGTTGGTATTTGCTTTGGGGATGCTTTACGTCGCCTGCGCACTTTTCCTTAATGAACTCTTTTGTAAACAAGTACTCCCAATAGGCGAACCTATATTTAAAAAAGGCGAATAACTGAAATAGATGAGGGGGGTCAGGCCTGACCCCCTTTTTTAAAAAAAGAGTGACAATTGTCTGAATAAAAAGTATATTAAAGACAGTTGGTATTATAAACCTGTGTCTGGTGGGTGAGTTATAAGGAGTTGACATATTTTGTCGGATTCGCAGATGCAAAACAAACGCTTGTGGACGAGGAATTTCTTGCTGCTGATATTGGCAAACTTTTCGGTGTATGTCTGTTTTTATATGCTGATACCCTCTTTGCCCGTCTATATTAAAGAAATTACCGGCCAGGACTCTTTAACCGGCCTGGCGATGGGAGTATTCCTTCTGGCGGCGGTGCTGTTTCGCCCCTTTGCCGGACGCCAAATCGACACCGGTAAGCGCAAAAACTTTTTCTTATCGGGTTCGGCTATCCTTTTCATCAGTTCCCTGGCCTTTAACCTGGCGCCCACCCTGTTGGTCCTTTTGCCTGCCCGTTTCGTGCAGGGTCTGGGCTGGGCATATTGCAACACGGCGGCGGGCACCCTAGCCGGCGATATTATTCCCAAACCGCGTTTGGCTGAAGGGATGGGTTATTACGGCTTGTCTCTTAGCGTGGCCATGGGGATTGGTCCCGCTTTGGGCCTTTTTGTGATGCAGCGTTACAGTTTCCAGCTCATGTTCTATGTCTGCGCCGGATTTGTGTTGTTATCCTTTTTGCTGGCGCTGTTGATCAAGCACCACCAAAATGTAAACCAAACGGCCAAAACTGCGCCTTCCATGAAGACGCTGATCGAAAAAAGAGCCCTGCATCCTTCCCTGGTGATGTTTTTTGTTATCTTCGGCTATGCGGCCATTATCTCATTTCTGGCCCTGTACGCCCAGCACCGCCAGGTAACTGACGTCGGTCTTTTTTTTATCGTTTATGCCGTAAGCATCGCTGTTTCCCGACCCATTTTGGGCCGCATCGCCGACCGCCGCGGGTACGGTGTGGTCATCGTCTCCGGTCTGATACTATGTATTTTAACTCTGTTTATTATCTATGCGGCGCATAGCCTCGCGGCATTCATTCTGGCCGGTTTTGTATACGGCGTCGGTTTTGGCGCGGTCCAGCCCACCACCCAGGCGCTTTCCATTTCTCACGTGCCGCCGGAACGGCGCGGGGCCGCCACCGCCACTTACTTTTTGTTTCTGGATTTGGGTCTGGGGCTGGCTTCGGTTTTATGGGGGTTTGTGGCCCAATTCCTGGGCTACGAGTTAATGTACCTGACCGTAATTATTCCCTCCGTGCTGGCGCTTCTGGTGTACTTGTTTTTTGAGCGGCAAGCCGGAAAACAACGGAGCCCGAATCCGGCCGTGGATTTACCCGCATCAAAATAGCAAACCGGGTCTCTCTTATTTGAAGAGCCAGTTTTCCACTGTCAGGCCGGGTATCCTTCTAAATTCTTTTTCATTGTTTGTAACTAAGATGCCGCGACGTGAAAGAACCGTTGCGGCGATTATTAAATCATTGGGTCCAATGACGATACCTGTTCTTTCCATGTTTGCCCGAATTACAGAGTATTCAATGGCAGCTTGATCATCAAAAGATATTATTTCAAAAGGCAAGAGAAATTTCTTTACCTTTTCCAAGTTTTCTTCCTTCTTTTGACTTTTTTCAGCTCCATAAAGTAATTCAGCTTTTACCAGCGACGAAATTTTTATATCAGCAGGGCTATGTGACATAATTATATTCAATAATTGAAAGTATTGGCCTTTTAAAAAATAAGTACAGATATTGGTGTCAAGATAATATTTCATAACTCTTCTCTCTTTGAATCATCAGAAAAGTTTTGGTGCTTTTCAACATTAAATGAATCGTCATCCACCGAGCCAAATAAACTTGCATAGTTTTCCGGCCAGTTATTGGCAAGAGATTCTTTAAGTCTTTCTGAAACCCATTTGGAAATCGAGGTTCGATTAATTTTTGCGGCAGTTTCTATCTTGGATAAGGTTTCATCATCAATATAAAGTGATAATTGTGGCATAGGTGATACCTTCTTTCAATAAGTATATTATATATTATACTTGTGTTTCAATATTTTGTCAAATACAGGAGGTAATACTTGCATCAGGCTGAAACGTCTTAAGAAACGGAAAAGCAGAAGCAGTAACTACCCGGAGAATATAGGGAACCAATGATTAATATTTGGATAGATGAGTACTTATGTGTTCAAAGGGAAATATGCAGCAATCAAGTATGATTAGCGAGTACTTTCCGAAAAAGATGATTCCAGAGAGAATCATCTTTTTTATTGTGGTAATATTTCCCCTTTATTTTCACTGGGTTTTTAATTTAAATGCCAATTGGCAATATTTTTGCACATTTCATATAGAAATTTCATAAAAGGAGATTAATAATGGATAATCTTGAAAAATATGGCGAGCCATTGGCTTCTGTTTTGACCGCAGTCCCGATTTGTAAACTGCTTATGGGCCCGGAAGCTGCGATATCGGTTACCGACCTTAACGAGTATTTATATTATATTGACGGTGATAACCTGATTCTTAGTATTAAACCCGGGGACAAGATAAAATCCGGCGGACTGGCGCACACGGCTCTAACCCGGAGGAAAAGGATAATTGTAAGGGTTGGGGAAGAAGTGCTTGGTGTTCCGTATGTCGGCATGGCTGTGCCTGTGGTGGACAACCAGGGTGATGTACAGGGTGCGTTTACTTATGCCGTACCCATTACCAAGCAGGAAAACGCCAGAAAGATGGCTGCAAGGTTGGAAGATAAAATTAATTCACTATACGACTCTTCCACCAGTATTGCTGGTGCTTCCCAGCAGTTGGCGGCCAGTTCACAGGAACTGGCCGCCAACAGTGAAACCATAAAGCTGGAATTGGACGGAATGGATACTGTGCTGGCTCTGGTAAAAGAAATTTCAAGCCAGATTCACTTGTTGGGTTTAAATGCGGCAATAGAAGCGGCCAGGGCCGGAGAACACGGGCGGGGATTTCAGGTGGTGGCGGAAGAAGTGCGCAAGCTGGCCGGCAAGACAAAGAATTCCATTAAAGAAATTGAGCAAAAGGTTGACCGGATTAAACAGTCATCAAATGAGTTTGTGATTCAGTCCGGGCAGGTTAAGGATGTTTCCACGCAGCAGACAGAAGCCATGGAAAGTATTAATGTAGCGGTTAAGGATATTGAGGATATGGTGGCCCAGTTAAACAGGCTGGCCGAAGATATGCTGCAATAAAAATGCTTGGCGGACCTCACCTGCCGGGGATGGAAACATCCGGAAGACCGGTAAGGTGATGTCCGCATAATGCAAAAGTTAAAACCCCTGTAAGTAATCAGTCTAATTCCCCTCCAAAATTACTAAATCCTACCTTACAGTAAATGAAGATAACTTTCGAGAAAACCGTCCCTAAATCAAATTCATTATTTATGGTTGACTGACCAACCAAAAAAAATGTAAAAATATTATATAAAAATGAAATAAATCAGCTTTTTGCTGTGTCTATAGTATTAGAGGAACCATTTTTCTAAAACCGCTATTTTAATTACTTCGAATCAGCGCTGCTTTGTTTTAAACAATAATGTGCTGCCACATTAAGGGAGAGATGGGAAGTTGCAATTTTTAAGGCAAAAATGGGCCAAAATGCCGCGGAAGAAGCTGTTGGCCGGGGTTCTGATCCTCGGCCTTGTTGCGTCGGTGGCCTGGGCCAACGTAAAAAGAAACGCCAACCCCGGGGGAATGCCGGTAACGACAGCCCTGGCGGAGATGAAGCCCCTGCAGGACAACGTATTTGCCACCGGCCGGGTGCGGCTGGTGGAAAAACAGGAATTTTACAGCTACGAGGAAACCACGGTAAAAGAGATCAATGTCAACCCGGGCGACGTGGTACATAAAGGCCAGGTGCTCGGGCTGCTGGACGCCGGTGATCTGGAGGACAAGCTCAGCAACGCCAGGGCCAACTACGCGGTACAGCAGTCCAACCTGGAAAGCGCGCTCAATCCCCGGGCGGAGGAAATAGCCCAGCTCCGGGCCGACTACAACAAGGCCGGGGCCGACTACCGGAACGCCCAAAAGAAATACCAGCGGACTAAACAGCTTTACGATCAGGCTGCCGTCAGCGCCCAGGAGCTGGAGACGGCGGAACTGGAGCTGATTGCCGGAGAAACAGCATACAAAAATGCCGAAGCCCGGCTGAAGATCAAGGAATCCGGTCCCACCGGCCCGGAGCTGGCCTCCCTTAAAGCGCAGGTTGAACAGGCCCGCATCCAGACGGAACTGGCCCAGCGGCAATTGGCCAGGACCACCCTGACGGCGGAAATGGACGGCGTCGTCATTGCCGTGGAAGTGGCCGCGGGTGATCACATCAATCCCGGCACCAGGCTTGTTACCATCGGCAACACGGACAAGGTGGAAGTAACCGCCGGGGTGAGCGAGGCCGACAGCGGCAGGCTCAAGACCGGACAGCCGGTAAAAGTTGCCGCCGCGGCGCTGCCGGACCGCGAATATACCGGGGTGCTGCACAGCGTTTCTCCCGGCGCCCTGGTGGAAACCGGGAACCAGGGCAGCCAGATCGAGGTGCCGGTGATTGTCAGGATCACCGGCGACAGCGCAGGCCTCCGGCCGGGCTATACAGTGGATCTGGCCATTACCACGGTGGACCTGGAAGAGGCTTTGGTGGTGCCCTATGAAGCCGTGGTTGAAAAAGACGGGCAGCGCAAGGTTTACGTGGTGGAAAACGGCTTCGCCAAAGGGAAAACAGTGGAGACCGGCCTGGACATCGAACTGTACACCGAAATAAAATCCGGGCTGCGGGAAGGCGAAACCGTGGTGGTAAGCCCGGGCGCACTAATGGACGGCGCCAGGGTCTCGGTATTGAACAATGCGCCCGGGGCCGGGGGGACCTCATGATGATTCAGGTGTCCGGGCTGGCTAAAATATACAACGCCGGGGCGCACCCGGTGGCGGCGCTGCAGGACGTAAACATCGAGGTTGAGGCCGGCGAGTTTGTCTCCATCATGGGGCCGTCAGGTTCCGGCAAATCAACCCTGATGAACCTCCTGGGCTGTCTGGATACCCCCACCTCCGGCTCATACAAACTGGACGGCATGGAAACAAGCACCCTGGACGACGCCGGCATGGCCGGGGTGCGCAACCGGAAAATAGGCTTTATCTTTCAGAACTTTAACCTGCTGCCCCGGATGACCGCCCTGCGCAACGTGGAGCTGCCCATGCTGTACGCCGGGATTGAGGCCCGGGAAAGGGCGCGGCGGGCTGCTGCGGCCCTGGAGCGGGTGGGTCTGGCCGGGCGAATCCACCACCGTCCCAACCAACTGTCCGGCGGCCAGGTGCAAAGGGTGGCCATAGCCCGGGCCCTGGTCAACCAACCGGCGGTACTGCTGGCCGACGAACCCACGGGCAACCTGGACACCCGCTCCGGGGAAGAGATCATGGCTATTTTTCAGGATTTAAACCGGAGCGGCGCCACCATCGTACTGGTTACCCACGAGCGGGACATTGCCCTGCACACCTCCAGGATCATCCACTTCCGGGACGGCCGGCTGGTGGCCGACGAAAGGGTGGCCAATCCTCTGGACGCCGTGGAACAGCTGAATAGCTTGGGCACGGGAGACGGGGACGATTCCGCCATAGTCCCGTCCCCTGAAGCGATCCCCCACGCGCCGGCGGTATCCGGTTCCGGCGCCGGAAAGGGGGAAACCCGGTGAATCTGTGGGAAAGTGTCCGGGTGGCCCTGGAGGGCATCAGGGCCAACAAGCTGCGCTCTTTTTTAACCACCCTGGGCATCATCATCGGCATTGCCGCGGTGATTGCGGTGGTGGCCATCGGCCAGGGGGGACGGGCCATGCTGATGGCGGAAATGGAAAAGATCGGCACCAATATCTTTGCCATTTACGTGGACTGGCGCAGCGGAGAGCAGCCTACGGGCAGGATGTTTGAGTTAAGCGACGTGCAGGTGCTTAAAGACAAAGTGCCGGGAATAAGCCACCTTTCCGCCAACAGCACCATCATGGACGACGTCAGGGGCGCCAGGGACAAAAGATACTCCCAAATCTGGGGGGTGTCCCCGGACTATGAGCATATCAGGAAGCTGAATATCAAGACCGGCCGTTTTTTCAGCCCCGAGGATAATTCCCTGGGCCGGCGGGTGGCGGTGCTGGACGAGGCGCTGGCCGACCAGATATTCGGCCGAACCGCGCCCGTGGGAAATAAGGTGAGTATCGGCAGCGCGCCGTTTTTGGTGGTGGGCGTGGTGGCCAAAGGCGACTCCATGCTGGGCTTCTCGGAAGAAGCCAGGGTATTCATCCCCAGCCGCTCCTGGCACAACTTGTTCGGCGCATATGTAAACAACCTGGAGGGCAGCGCCGTATCCCGGGAAAAGGTGCAGGAAACCATGGACCAGGCCGTAAAGGTGCTGGAACGGAGGCATAACGGTTCCGCCCAATACATCAGCTACAGCATGGAACAGCAAATGGAGTCGGCTAACCAGATCACCGGCATCATGACCCTGATTATCGGCTCCATCGCCGACATATCGCTTTTGGTGGGCGGCATCGGAGTAATGAACATCATGCTGGTTTCCGTCACCGAGCGCACCAGGGAAATCGGCATCCGCATGGCCCTGGGGGCCAGGCGCCGGGACATATTGACCCAGTTTCTCATTGAATCGGTGGTACTGTGTGTGATTGGCGGCGTCATCGGCATGCTGCTGGGCGTGGGCGGAGCCTTTTTAATCGCCAGGTTGGCCCACTGGCCGCCCCTGGTGTCCTGGTGGACGATGCTGATAGCGTTCACTTTCTCCGCCGCCATCGGTATCATTTTCGGCCTGCTGCCCGCCAACAAGGCGGCCAAGATGGATCCCATCGACGCGCTGAGGCGGGATTAAACAGTCTCACTATTTAGTTGATAAAACTACCTCACCTCCCAGATTTAAAATATTATTTGCATTAGCCTGCAGAACGACTCCTATTTTTTGCCTAACAAATATCTTTTTCCGGATCTAAAAATGTCAGCCCGGTCCAAGGCCGGGTTTTTGCTATTTACAAATTTTATTTAAAGTCATAAAATTACATAAATATTATTTATGAATGACAAACGGATGTGCTTAAATGCATGAATTTTCTCTGATCTGCAGCCTTCTGGAAACGGTCATCGAGAGTGCCGAAAAAAATGGAATTAAAAATGTTACCAGGGTAAAATTGATCGTGGGGGAGTGCCACGGCGCCCTTCCGGAAGCGCTGTCCTTTGCCTTTAATTCACTGTGTCCGGATACCGTCTGTCATGGCGCCGCATTGGATATCGATATTAAAGAGGGAGTTCTGCTGTGTACCGCCTGCGGACATAAGTTCCCCTATGCGGTATTGCAAAATATGTGTCCCGGGTGCGGTTCTTTTAATCCGGAAATTATCTCCGGCAGGGAATTGCTTTTGGAGTATTTTGAAGGCGAATAGGAGGTATTTTTTTGAAAGTAATTTTAGCCACGGATTTGATTGGCGTCAATACCGCAAAGGGAGAGCACAACCGGGATTTTCTGGACAAATACGGGATACTCACAATCAATATGATCAGTTCTCCCGGCGCGGGCAAAACAACCTTGCTGGAAGTAATCATGAAAGCATTAAAGGATAAATATAATTTCGGGGTCATCGAGGGCGACCTGTATACCTCCCGGGATGCCCGGCGTTTACTGGATCACGCCCGGGCAGTTGTACAGATAAATACCTGCGGCATATGCCACCTGAATGCGGAAATGGTGGCCAGGGCGCTGGAGGGCATGCCCCTGGACTCACTGGACATAATTATTATTGAAAATGTGGGCAATCTGGTATGCCCGGCAGCCTTTTACCTGGGGGAAACCTGCAAGATGGCTGTGCTCAGTGTTCCGGAGGGCAGCGATAAGCCGGCCAAATACCCCGAACTGTTTAAGGAGGCCCGGACTGTTGTTATAAATAAGTCGGATTTATTACCCTATACCGACTTCGATTTGCCCGGGTGTATAAAAGAACTGCGGGAAATCAACCCCGAAGCGGAAATCTTTGTGGTTTCCGCCAGGACGGGTGAAGGCGTGGAGAATTTGCTGGGCTGGCTGGAAGAAAGGGTTAAACGGGTTTCTCCAGTCGATTAATTAACCAAATTTTTTGAAAGTTTTTAAATTACAAATGTTCTTAAATAATCGAGGTGCTTTAAATGTGTCTTGGCGTTCCCGGTAAAGTTGTGGAAGTGAACCCGGCGGCACAGAGGGCCGTGATTGAGACCATGGGGGTTAAAAGACAGGTAGGCATCCAACTGGTGGAAGAGGTCGCGCCGGGAGATTATTTAATGGTGCACGCGGGTTACGCCATTGAAAAGATAGATACCGGCCTGGCCCTGGAAATGGTCCGTTTATGGGAGGATATTATAAAGAATGAAAGTCCTTGAAAGATATAATGATCCGGATCTGGGAAAAAGGATGCTCTCCAGGGTCAGGTCACTGGCCTTGGAGACGGTCAACCGCCTGGGACGGCCGGTTATGTTGATGGAGGTGTGCGGTACCCATACCGCCGCTATTTCCAGCAGCGGAATACGAGAGTTGCTCGGGGACCTGCTGGAATTGCGCAGCGGCCCGGGCTGCCCGGTATGCGTCACCTCGGCCGGTGATATAGAAATGGCGGTGAACCTGGCCCGCCTGCCGGGAATAACCATTGCCACCTTCGGAGACATGCTCAGGGTGCCGGGAATAAGTTCTTCCCTGGAAAAGGAAAGGGCCCGGGGGGCAAATATAAAAATTTTTTATTCCCCCGGGGACGCCGTGGACTATGCCGGATGCCACCCGGACAGGGAAGTGGTGTTTTTGGGCGTGGGCTTTGAAACCACCGCCCCCCTGGCGGCCTTGAGCGTGGAAGACGCACGAAAAGCGGGGCTGAAGAATTACAGTGTGCTTTCATTGCACAAAACAGTGCCTCCGGTATTAAACAGCCTGCTGGCGGCGGGGGAGGTCAGGGTGGACGGCTTTATTTTGCCGGGCCACGTCGGTGCCGTTACCGGAAGCCGGGCCTTTGAATTTATTGCCGGGAAATACGGCGTTCCCGCCGCTGTGGCCGGTTTTGCGACGCTGGATATATTGGCCGCCGTCCACACGCTGCTGCAAGCAATACTGGATGGCGAACCCCGCACCGTGAATTGCTACCCCCGGGTGGTTAAGGAACATGGAAACAGGCAGGCCCAAAATATTATGGCCAAATATTTTGCCCCGGCGGATGTCCACTGGCGGGGATTTGGAAAAATAGCCGAAAGCGGCCTGAGGATCAAAAAAGAGTATTGCGATTATGACGCTTCGTTTAAGCATGACATCGGGGTTTCCCCGCCCGCTCCCAAAAATCCATGCCGCTGCGGCGATCTTTTAAAGGGGAAAATATATCCCGGAGATTGCGGTCTTTTTGCCCGTTCCTGTACCCCGGCAACCCCGGAGGGCCCCTGCATGGTGTCTTCGGAAGGGGCCTGCGCCGTTTATTACCGCTGCCACAGGGCTGAAATGATGTAAGACTTAAAGGGGGATGGATATATATTGCACCCGGAAATAATGCTGGCCCACGGCGCCGGCGGCCAATTGACCCGGCAATTGGTGGATGACATATTTTTAAAATATTTTAATAATGAAGCCTTAAAACCCCTGGCTGACGCCGCGGTACTTGATTTTCCGGGATGCAGGCTGGCTTTCACCACCGATTCCTTTGTGGTCAGGCCGCTTTTTTTCCCGGGCGGAGACATAGGCAAACTGGCGGTTTGCGGCACCGTGAACGACCTGGCGGTCAGCGGCGCCAGGCCGTTGTTTTTAACCGTTTCCTTCATTATCGAGGTGGGAATGCCTCTAAATCTGCTGGAGCAAATTGCCCGCTCCCTGGGGGAGAGCTGCCGGGACGCCGGGGTTAAAGTGGCGGCCGGGGACACCAAGGTGGTGGAAAAGGGCCACGGGGATTTAGTTTTTATCAATACCGCGGGAATAGGAATAATCCCTGAGGAGCTGGATTTGGGGCAGCACAGGATCACCCCGGGAGATGTAATCATAATCAACGGGCCGGTGGGGAATCATGGACTGGCGGTGCTGCTGGAAAGAGAAAACCTGGGGCTGGAAACCGGTGTGAGCAGTGACTGCGCTCCCTTAAACGGCATAATCGCTAAAATATTGAGGGAGGTTCCTAACGTAAAAATGATGCGGGATCTTACCCGGGGCGGGCTGGCCACTGCCGTTAAAGAAATTGCCCTGGGGGCCGGGGTTGATATATGGCTGGAAGAAGCGTCCATTCCGGTGGATGACGCTGTCCGGGGAGCAGTGGAAATATTGGGGCTGGATCCTCTATATATGGCCAACGAGGGCAAATTTATTATATTTGCGGCTCCGGAGGAGGCCCCCCGGGTATTAAAAATAATGGCCAATGAACCCCTGGGCGTCAGGACCGCCATTATCGGCCGGGTGGCGGAGGGAAAAGGCAATGTCTTATTAAAAACCATGCTGGGAGGCACAAAGGTGCTGGATTTACTGGCGGGCGACCCTTTGCCCAGAATATGTTAATTGAATTGCGGAGGACCAGGCATGGAAGATTATCAAAGCTGCCGGATTATTTATACCGGAACCGTTCAGGGGGTCGGCTTCCGGCCTTATGTATATAATCTGGCCCTGTCCCTGGGATTAAACGGCGCGGTGGGCAACACCGGAGAGGGCGTGCTGGTGGAATTGTCGGGTGCCGCCGAGGGGATAAAAAATTTTATCCGGGAAATGGAAATAAATCATCCCCCCCTGGCCAGGATTAACAAATGTGATATCCAACCCGCACCCCTGAAGGACTTTCAGGGATTCACCATCCTGCCCAGCCATGGATTGCCCGGCGGCGACTCCGTTGTGCCGCCGGACTCGGCCCTTTGCCCCCGGTGCCGGGAAGAGACCCTTTCCCCGCCGGACCGCCGCCACCTGTACCCCTTTACCAACTGTACCAACTGCGGTCCGAGATTTACCATCTCCCGCAGTTTGCCTTATGACCGGGCCAACACCACCATGGCGGTTTTTCCCATGTGCCCGGAGTGCGCCCGGGAATACAACGACCCCCTGGACCGCAGGTATCATGCCCAGCCGGTGGCCTGCCCGGTTTGCGGGCCGGAGGTCCGGCTTACGGACGGCCGGGGCAATGTACTGGATGGATTCTGGGCCCGGGAATGCGGACGAATGTTAAAGGAAGGGGCCGTCCTGGCGGTTAAGGGTCTGGGAGGATTCCACCTGGTTTGTGACGCCTTCCGCAAAGAGGCAATCATAAAATTACGCCAAAGAAAGAACCGGCCCCATAAACCCCTGGCGGTGATGTGCCGGGATATGGACACCGTGAAAGAACACTGCGCGGTTTCATCCCGGGAGGAAGAGCTGTTAAAATCGCACCACGCTCCCATCGTACTGCTGGCCAGGAACAGCAATAACAGCCTTCCGCCGGAACTGGCCCCGGGGGTGCGCACCCTGGGGGTAATGCTTCCCTATACGCCGCTGCATTTGATTTTACTGGCCTATTCCGCGCCGGTGCTGGTTATGACCAGCGGCAACGGCAGCGGTTTGCCCCTGGTTGTGGATGACCGGGAGGCTTATACCGAACTTGGCCGCATCGCGGACTTTTTTCTCCTGCACAACCGTGAAATATTAAACCGCTGTGATGATTCCGTCACGGCTATCTACTCCGGGGAGGAACATTTTTTCCGGCGTTCCCGGGGTTACGTGCCCACACCCCTGGCGGTTCCGGCCGGGGAAGGGCCGGTGGTGCTGGGGAGCGGCGGGGAGATGAAAAACACCTTTTGCCTGTTAAAGGATGGAAAGGCCTATTTAAGCCAGCATATCGGGGACATTTCCCCGCTGGAGGGACAGGAAAGCTATAAAAATGCTCTGGACAATTATTGCCGCCTTTTGGGCATCTATCCCGATGTGATAGCTTATGACGCTCATCCCCATTACCATGCGGCCGGATTGACCACGTCTTCGCCATGCCGCCACCGGTATAAAGTGCAGCACCATCACGGCCACATGGCGGCCTGCATGGCGGAAAACGGCCTGGACGAGCCGGTGATCGGGATCATCATGGACGGCACGGGATATGGCCTGGACGGCAAAATATGGGGTTTTGAAATCATAACCGGCGATTATGCCGGCTTTGAAAGGATTTGCCATTTGGCCTACATCCCGCTGCCCGGGGGGGACAGGGCTGTAAAAAACCCCTGGATTTCCGCGGTATCTTGCCTAATTACTTTCCTGGGGGACGCCGGATACCGGCGCGCCCTTTCCGTTTTCCCGGAAAAAGCCGCGGAAATTAAAGTCATTAAAAAAATGATGGAGGAAAATATCAATTGCCCCCCGGCTTCCAGCTGTGGACGGTTGTTTGACGCGGCGGCGGCCCTGCTGGATATATGCCGGGTAAACACCTATGACGGCCAGGCGGCCATTGAACTGGGAGAGTGTGTACCGGCTGCGACAGCCCGGGTCAATGGGCAAACGCCCTCGATAAATCCTTACCCTTTCCGGATCACGGATGATACCATAGACCCGGCCCCTGTGCTTGAGGCGATTATAAAAGATAAACAGGCCGGCATTCCGGCCGGGGAAATTGCCCGCCGCTTTCACGACACCGTGGCGGGCATGGCGCTGGGAGGGGCGGAAAAAGCCAGAAAATTAAAGGCCTTAAACAGCGTGGTATTAAGCGGCGGCTGTTGCCACAATCAATATCTTCTGGAAACAACCAGGCGGCTGCTGCAAAAAAATAGTTTTAAAGTGTATTGTCACCGGGTTGTTCCCCCCGGGGACGGGGGCATATCCCTGGGTCAGGCCATGATCGGCCATAAAATATGGAGCATGTCCGGCAGGCGGCAATATTAAGGCCGCGCCTTTCATATAAATATTTCGTTCCCGGAGGTGACCGGAATGTCGGTTGTTGCCACCATTAAAGACAGGTGCAAGGCTTGTTATTCATGTGTGCGCCAATGTCCGGTGAAGGCCATTAAAGTTGAGGTAGGGCAGTCGATGGTAGTTCAGGAACGTTGCATCAGCTGCGGCAGCTGCATCAAGGCGTGCTCGCAAAACGCCAAGCAAGTGGATACCTTTGTGCCCCGGATCGAGGAATATTTAAAAGAAGGCCGGGCCGTCGCCCTTTTGGCTCCGTCTTTTCCAGCCTCCATTTACCCCCTTGCTCCAGGCGATTTTTTTGCATTATTACGGGAGGCGGGCTTTAGAGAAGTCCGCGAGCTAACCATAGGGATTGAGCTGACCATGCCCGGCTACAGGAAATATCTGAAAGACAGGAAAGAGCCGGCCATCGGCTCCCACTGCGCAGCAGTGGTGAATCTGATAGAAAAGCATTTCCCGGATTTAATAAAGCATCTTATTCCGATTGACTCCGCGCTGATGGCCACGGCCAAACTCCTCCGCCGGCGCAATAAAAATTGTCGTTTGATTTTTATCGGCCCCTGCATCGCCAAGAAGGAAGAGGTGTTGAATTATCCGGCAGGCATCATAGATGCCGTAATGACTTTCAAGGAATTAAAAGAGATGTTGAAGGAAAAAAGCTGGGGCCGGGGAAAAAGCCATTGTTTGCCCCGGGAAAAAAGCTATTTACCCTCCACTTTTCCCCTGGGGGGCGGGCTGGTAAAAAATGTGGACCCCAGGGGGGAGCTGTACCGGGAGGAAGAAGTGGCGGTGGTGGAGGGGAAGGAAGACTGTGTCCGGATGCTCCAGCAGCTTCAAGAGGGAAATATTCAACAGCGCCTGATAGACATGCTGTTTTGCAGGGGAGGCTGCATAGACGGTCCCGAGATAGCCAGCGAACTGGATGTTTTTAACAGGCAGTTGCAGGTGCACCGCTACTCCCGGCACAGGATCAAAGAAAAGCTGGGGCGCATCCCCGGGCTCCGGCTGGAGCGCACTTTTACCGACAGATATCAGCCCTTGCTGACTCCAGGTGAAGAGGACATAGTAAAGGTTTTAAAATACACCAATAAGAATAATCCGGAGGACGAATTGAATTGCGGGGCGTGCGGCTATGATTCCTGCCGGGATAAGGCGGTTGCGGTTTGCCAGGGGCTGGCGGAGGTGGAAATGTGCCTCCCATATTTGCTGGAACAGTCCCGGAGCGAACTGGAGTATTATAAAAAGCGTTTGAATATCAATGACGAGTTAAAGGAATTAATTGTCGGCGACAGCCCGTGCATTCAGAGTTTAAGAAAAACAGCCGTCAAGGCCGGTCAGAATGACGCCACTCTTTTAATACTTGGCGAAAGCGGCGTGGGCAAGGAGGTTCTGGCCCGGGCCGTGCATATGGTGAGCCGGCGCAGCCAGGAGCCTTTTGTCGCCATCAACTGCGCCGCCCTGCCTGAACATCTGATCGAGTCGGAGCTTTTCGGCTATGAGGAAGGGGCCTTTACCGGAGCCCGCAAGGGTGGGAAGCCCGGCAAGCTTGAGCAGTCCCGGAACGGTTCCCTGTTATTGGATGAGATAGCCGAACTGCCCCTGCGCATTCAGGCGAAATTGCTGCGGGTATTACAGGAAAGGGAATTTGAACGGGTGGGAGGGACCGCCGCCATAAAGCTGTCCGCCAGGATTATGGTGGCCACCAATAGAGATCTTAACCAGCTGGTTAATGAAGGTAAATTCAGAAGCGATCTGTTTTACCGGCTTAATGTGATCCCGGTTACAGTTCCCGCGCTTGCTCACAGAAAAGAGGATATTCCCCTGCTGGCGGATCATTTTTTGCGGAAACTGTCTGTGGAGAAAAAGCATCCGTTGAAACTTATTTCTGCCGAGGCGTTATCCCTTTTTTCCGTCTACGATTGGCCCGGCAACGTCCGGGAGTTGAGGAATTTAATCGAGAGGGCGGTTTACACTTCCGACGGAAATATCATCCAGGTGCAGCATCTTCCTGATTACATACAGGAATTAAATGCAGACCGGAAGAGCGTTAAAATTATACCCATGAAAAAGGCGGTCCGGGATCTGGAAAGGGAGCTTATTTTAAAGGCTCTTAAAGAGTCAAGAAACAACAAGGTGGATGCCGCCAGCATGCTGGGCATGCCCAGGGCCACGTTTTATTTAAAATTGAAAGAATATAACATTCATTAATGGAGTTATTGAATATTGTTTGTCCAAAATTTAGATTTGTATATAATTTGGAATGCTCAAATATGATCTATATATAAAGGATTTATTTTGAGGGTGTATAAAATTTGGAATGACAAAACCGGCCGGCCAGCCTTTTCAGGCTGGCATTATTTTTGCAAAAAAGTTAGCAAAAATAATGATTTTTGTAGTGACAATTATGTAGTGTATAAACATCTAAAAAAATGTGGCGTTGCTTCACAGAAAGGGGGTATTCCAAAGTGGACTGTAAATGTCTGAATTTTCAAATATTAAGCTTTCGCTGGAAGATCTGAAACCATGGCCTTATGAGGACAAGGAGGATGGATAGTGTCTAAAACAGGTGTTTACATCTGTCATTGCGGCGAGAATATAGCCGGTTCGGTGGACATAGGCGATGTTGTTAACTTTGCCGCGACATTGCCGGGTGTCGCTGTGTCCAGGGAATACCTTTTTATGTGTTCAGACCCCGGTCAGGAATTGATCCGCCAGGACATTGAGGACGGGCTGGTGGACCGGGTGGTGGTGGCCGCCTGCACTCCCCGCACCCATGAACCTATTTTCCGGAAAACCCTGGAAGACGGCGGATTAAACCCGTACCTTTTTGAAATGGCCAATATCCGGGATCAGGACAGCTGGGCGCACTGGGGGGACAGGGAAGGAGCCACCCAAAAGGCCCGCAGGCTGATCGCCAGCGCGGTGGCCAAGGCCAATTTATTGCGGCCGCTGGAGCAAAGATACGTTGAGGTGCAAAAATCCGCACTGGTGGTGGGCGCCGGGGTCAGCGGCATGTTTGCCGCCCTGGATCTGGCGGGAATGGGCTGCAAGGTATGGCTGTTGGACCGCAACCCCTCAATTGGAGGAAACATGGCCAAACTGGACAAAACTTTTCCCACCAATGACTGCTCGGCCTGTATTCTTACCCCGATTATGGTGCAGGCCGCCAACCACCCCAATATTGAATTGCTGGCCTACTCGGAGGTGGAAGCCGTAAACGGCTCCATCGGCAATTTTAATGTTACTGTCCGGAAAAAACAAACGTATATCGATTGGGACAAGTGCACCGGCTGCGGTGATTGCGTCACCGCCTGTCTGGGAAAAACAGCCAATGAATTTAACGATGGCCTGGACAACCGCAAAGCGCTTTATATAGCATTCCCCCAGGCAGTACCCAAAAGGGCCGTATTGGACCCGGACAACTGTATAAATTGTGCCGGTTCGCACATCGGCCAGGAACACAAAATAAGTCCCAAAACCGGGGAGCCCATGCCGGCGCCCTGCGAAAAGGCCTGTAAAACAGGGGCCTGTGACCGCACCAAAGCTTTTGCTCCGGAAGGAGAAAAATTTGATATTAACGTGGGCGCCATTATCGCTGCCGCCGGTTACCGGTCCATGCCCAAAGAACCCTTTAAGGAATACTCCCCGGATTCACCCAATGTAATTACCTGCATGCAGCTGGAAAGAATACTTTCGGCCACCGGCCCCACGGACGGGGAATTCCACCGTCCCTCCGACGGCAAAAAGCCCAAAACCGTGGCTTTTATATCCTGCGTGGGCAGCCGGGATAAAAACCATCATATATACTGCTCCAAGGTATGCTGTATGTATATGCTCAAAGAAGCCCGCCTGATCAAGGAGAAATATCCCGAAACAGTGATCTATATCTTTTTTATCGACGTCAGGACGCCGGGCAAGGATTTTGAGGAATACTACAATTATTGCCGGGAAATGGGCATTAAAATTATCCGGGGCCGGGTGGGGGCGGTGGATCAACTGCCCGGTGACAGCCTGAGGGTAAGGGCCTATGACGTGGACCTGGAGCGCCCGGTCACGCTGAACGCCGATCTGGTGGCGCTGGCCACGGCCATGGAGCCCGCCGGCGGATTGGAGGAACTGGGCCGGACACTGGGCATCACCTGCGGCCCGGAAGGATTCTTGAAGGAATTGCACACTAAACTATATCCTGTGGAAACATCGGTTAAGGGTATCTATATTGCCGGCTGCGTCCAGGGTCCCAAGGATATTCCGGAGTCGGTTTCCCAGTCCAGGGCGGCTTCTTCAGCGGCGGCGGTGCCGCTTATGGCCGGCAGGGTTCCGGTGGAGCCCTTCAGCTCCACGGTGGATCAGGAAAAATGCAGCGGCTGCGGCATCTGTGTGCCCCTTTGCCCTTATTCGGCCATCAGCCGGGAAGAAACCGGAGGCAAGATACGGGCCGGCATTGATATAGCCCTTTGTGCCGGTTGCGGGGTTTGCGCCGCGGCCTGTCCCTCTCTGGCCATAACCCTGCAGGGCTTTACCGCCGACCAGATTTTTGCCCAGATCGACGCGCTGACAAGCGTGGCGGGAGGTGGACCAATTGACTAATGAATCTGCTGAAATTTTAGTGTTTGACATTTCCGCCGGTGAGCCTGGATTTGTGGCGGAAATAAAGGAATTGGGCGGCAGGGAAATACTTGAATGCATTCAATGCGGCAAATGTGCCTCGGTATGTCCCATGGCCCTGGCCGGATTTCCCGTCTTTAACAAAAAACTGTTTCATGCCATTGTTTTAAGGGGCCGGGAAATGCTGCTGGAGGATTCCTCCATCTGGGCCTGCCAGTCCTGCAACCGCTGCACGGAAATCTGCCCCAAGGACGTCAGGCCTTTCGAGATAATTCTGGCCATGCGCCGGGTGGCGGTGCGGGAATACGCCGTGCCGGCCCTGGCCACCGACGGCCTCAAATCCCTCTATGACGTGGGTCATGCCGTTTATTTAAAGGAATCGGGTAATACCAGGAAAAAGGTGGGATTGCCGGAGAAGCCCCCCAGTACCATCTCTTACCCGGAAGCACTTAAAGAATTACAGGCCATTTTGCGCAAGACCGCCCTGGCAGATATTGGTTTAATTCCCATGGGCGGCAGCGGCGTGGCCGATAGCTGTGAGGTGTAGTGGATGAAAGTAGGATTTTTTATCGGCTGCAACACCGCATTCAACCGTCCCGACCTGGAGCAGGCGGTGCGCTTTTCCTTACCTCACCTGGGGGTGGAAATCGATGATCTGGAAGGCCAGTCCTGCTGTCCCAGCTGGGGTACCATGCCCTCGGTGGATTTAGCCGGGTGGAGCGCCGTCAGCGCCAGGAATCTGAGCCTGGCGGAGGAAAAGGAGCTGGACATCGTTACTGTTTGCGGCAGCTGTTACGGCTCCCTGGCTGAAACCAGGCACAGTCTGCAAAAGGACCCGGAACTGAAAGAAAAAGTCAACGGCATATTAAAGGAACTGGGCCGGGAATACCGGGGCACCGCCGATATATACCAGTCGGTGGGCTATCTGTATAAAATTGTCGGATTGGACAAAATCGGACCGTCTCTCAAATATAATCTGGCGGGGCTTAAAGTGGCGCTGCAGCCGGGCTGCCATACTCTCTGGCCCAGCAAAATATACGTGGACAGGGAAGAGGACAGCTTCCACCCCCATATTTTGCAGGACGCCTGCCGGGCGCTGGGGGCCGATATAGTCAACTACAGCCGTTTGACGGACTGCTGCGGCATGGGGGGAATGAGAAGCGCCGATATGGAAAGGTCCTTCAATCTTCTGGGGGTCAAGCTCAGATCCATCAAGAGTGAGGCCGATCCGGACCTGATCGTTACCGGCTGCAGCTCCTGTTTGATTCAGATCGATACCGCCCAGGCGCCGCTGAACAAAGACGGGCGGATTAATTTCCGAATACCCGTGCTGCACTATATGCAACTGCTGGCCTTATGTCAGGGCGCGGAGCCGGAAAAGGTCGCCGGGCTGGCCAAAACCGGCCTCAGCGGGGTAATAAATAAGATCCGGGGTGATGCAAGTGTCTGATTGGAATCCAAACATTATAGTATTTGCCTGCAACTGGTGCACTTATCAGGGCGCCGACCTGGCGGGCAGCCTCAGGTATAAATACCCAACCGGCATTAACATCATCCGGGTGCCCTGCAGCGGCTCCCTGGAGGCGGAGTATATCGTGGAAGCTTTAAACAGGGGAGCCGACGGAGTGCTGGTGGGAGGCTGCCATCCGGGGGACTGCCACTATAAAGAAGGAAATTACAAAGCGGCCCGGCGTTTTAAATTGCTGCACAGGTTACTTGAAGATATGGGGGTTGAGCCTCAACGGGTGAAACTGGAATGGATTTCCGGATCCGAGGGCAAACGTTTTGCCCAGGTGATGAATGAATTTGACGCCGCCATCCGGAAATTGGGTCCAAACCCCATTGGGAGGAATGTAAATGCCTGAAAAGATAAAACTGGCCTATCTGCTGGCGGGGGGCTGCGCCGGCTGCGACATGGCGGTGGTTGACCTGTCGGAAACCCTGCTGGATGTGCTGCCGCACCTGGAAATAGTCTTCTGGGCGCCCACGGTGGCCGATGTGAAATACAAGGACCTGGAGGCCATGCCCGACGGCAGTATTGATCTGGGCCTGGTTTCAGGAATGATCAGGCTTAGCGAGCAGGAACACATGACCAGGGTAATGCGCAAGAAGTGTAAAACACTGGTGGCGCTGGGGGCCTGCGCCTCCCTTGGAGGCATCCCGGGAATGGCCAATATGCACACCAAAGAGGAGATTTACCAGACAGCCTATTTTGACACCTACAGCACGGATAACCCGGAAGGAGTGATCCCTCAGACCAAATGCCTGGTGGACGGCAAATATGAGCTGACCCTGCCCGAATTCTATAAGGATGTGCGGCCTGTTTCGGCAGTGGTGGAGGTGGACTATTTCACCGGGGGCTGTCCGCCGCACCATTCCTTTATCGGTGCGGCGCTTACGGCTGTGCTGGAAGGCAAGCTGCCGCCCCGGGGCTCCTGGCTGACCTCCGGCAAGGCGGTCTGCGATGTTTGCGCCCGCAACCCCGCCCAAAGGGGCCGGGAAAGGGAACTGATCCGGGAGGTCAGACGGGTGGTGGACGCCCGGCCGGACCCGGAAAAGTGCCTGCTCCAGGAGGGATATATCTGTCTGGGGCCTGTAACCCAGGGAGACTGCAACGCCCAGTGCCCCGGTGTCAATATACCCTGCCGGGGCTGCGGCGGCCCCATTCCCGGAGTTAAGGACTTCGGCCTCAGGGCGGTGAGCGCCATAGCCGGCTCAATGGCCGATGAAAAACTGGTGGACCAGATCGATTGTCCGGCCAAGCTTTTTTACCGTTATTCCCTGCCCTCATCCATTCTGGGCGGAAAGCTGAAATAAGGAGTGGAAATAATTGAAGCGGATTGAAATAAACCCCATGACCAGGCTGGAGGGACACGGCAAAATAAGCATCTTTTTAGATGACACCGGCAATGTGGAAAACGCCTTTTTCCAAACTGTGGAGCTGCGTGGTTACGAGCGTTTCCTCAGGGGGATGCCTATTGAAGAGGTTCCCCGCACTGTTTCCACCATCTGCGGTGTTTGCCGGGGGGTGCATTATACCGCGTCGGTAAAGGCCGGTGACGCTGTTTACGGCGTGGAGCCCACCCCCACAGCCAAAAAAATAAGGGAACTGTTTCTAAACGCCCATTACGTGGAAGATCACTGCGCCATACTTTACGCCCTGGGCTTCCCCGATTTTGTAGCCGGTCCCACGGCCGGCCCGGCCGTGCGCAATTTAATCGGGCTGATTGAAATTGTAGGTGTGGAAACCGGGCGGACGGTGCTTAAAAAGCGCCGCAGCGCGGTGCGGATACTGGAAATGCTGGGCGGCCGCCCCATTCACCCCGTGGCGGCGGTTCCCGGCGGGTGGTCCAAAAGGATAACCGAAGAGGAGCGTCAGGAGATACTGGCCCTGTCCCGGGACCTGGTTGAACTGGGTCAGATGACGCTGCAGGTGTTTGACAGCGTGGTGCTTAAAAATAAAGACTACATGGAACTGGTGTTGGGAGACACCTACAAGGTTGTATGCAATTATGCCGGCACCGTGGACGACCAAAACAAGGTGCAGTATTATGAAGGGACGCAAAAAATAATCAATACCCGGGGTGAGGAAATCGGCCGCTTCCAGGGAAAAGGATATCTTGATTTCATAGCCGAGCGGGTGCTGCCCTGGAGTTATTTGAAGATGCCCTATCTGAAGAAAATAGGCTGGCAGGGTGTGGAGGACGGAGAGGCCGGCAGTTTATACTGCGTGGGACCGCTGGCCCGGTACAATGTGGGCAGCGGATACGACACCCCCCTGGCCCGGGAAGCTTACGAGGCGATGCGGGAGGCCCTTGGACCGGGTCCGGTGCACAACATCCTGGTCTACCACTGGGCCAGGGCGGTGGAGCTCCTTAACGCCGCGGAAAAAGTGCAGCAGCTGGCTATGGATGAAAGAATCACCTCCGACGACATCCGCGCCCCCCTGGATGAGGCCGTGGGCGAGGGGGTAGGCATTATTGAAGCTGTGCGGGGCATATTAATCCACCACTATAAGACGGACAAACGGGGCATTGTGGAGGACGCCAACCTGATCGTGGCCACCACCCATAACAAAGGCCCCATCAACGTGGCCGTGCGCAGGGCCGCCCAGGACTTCATCAAGGACGGCAAGGTGGAGGAGGGCATTATCAACATGGTGGAAATGGCCTACCGCCCCTATGATATTTGTCTGGCCTGCGCCACCCATACCCTGCCGGGCAGGCAACCGGTGCAGATAGACATTTACGACAGTCAGGGCAAACCCTATCAAACACTTAAAAATTTTTAGGACAGATTGAAAATGAAAACAATTGTGCTGGGAATCGGTAATCCGGTATTAACCGACGATTCCATCGGGATTAAGGTAGCGGAACAGCTTAGCGGATTATTTGACATCCGGGTGCTGACCACCACGGGTCTGGATGTTATCGACGCTATTTTGGGGTATGAAAGGGCCTATATAGTGGACGGCGTAAGCCTGGGCGTGGAGCCGGGCACCATCATGGAACTGTCTCCGGAGGAGCTGATGGCGGATTTGGAGTTTACCGGCACCCACAATCTCCACCTGGGGGCGGCTTTACACCTGGGTTACCGTTTATTCCGGCCCGAAATGCCCCGGGAAATAAAAATACTGGCGGTGGAGGTAAAAGACGCGGTTAACTTTGGCAGGCATTGCACCCCGGCGGTGGAAGCGGCCATAACCAGGGTGGCGGACAGGATCAAGATTTTATCCGCGAGCTGAACAGACAATTGAATTAATGGGAGCAAAAAGTTAGAGCCAAGGAGATATTCTTGACGAATACTCCTTGGTTTTTTTATTCCACCGGGCGCCGGTTTTTACGAACTTTATGAGTGCCGTAATGAAGCCAATACATGGTGGAAGCGGCATTGGAAAAGGAAGGTCGGGTGGCCACGAGCTGGCTGAAGTGCTGGCGAAGATGGCCGTGCTGATGAAGGATGCGGTGAGTAAATGAAGCGGAAAAGTAAAAAAGTGCATGAGACACCGACACTGACTGGTGAGATCCTTTTTTATCAGAGTCAACTTGTAAAGATTACTTACAAGTTCAAAATGAGGGCGGTAGACACGATTATTATATTAATTGACCATTTTGTTAGCGTTAACAAAATGGTTCTAAATGGAGGAGAATATGAGCTGGGAAGAAAATTGAAGAGAAAGCGGCAGAAAACCATTTTTCCCGGACGGTAAAAATGGTCCCAATCGGTTCCGGCACCCAATGAAGAATTGAGGACTATCCACTCTTCCGCCACGTCTGTTACTTTATTGTGAGAACGGTGACCTAGCCAATCCGGTTATCGCCAAGGGTCAGACTTACTTTGCAATACAGACCCGCAGACAGGAACTTGCAGACAGTGATGCTTTTCAGCGGTTAAAGGAAGACGAAAAGCGTCTTCCCCTTCGTAACAAGCTAAAAGAACAAAATGAAAATGTCATGCAGGTGGCAAGATTTAGAAGTATGAAGGGTGAAGTGTTTAGGTGACGGGTGAAATTATTTATGGAACAATCCCTATTCAGTTTTCAGATATTTCATATGGCGTGCAAGACCCTGGAAATTGCCGTTCACTCGGATAGCACGGTGGTGATCAGATTTATAGAATAAGAAGGGTATTATTAATTGAGATGGAAGAATTTAAGTTTTTTCTTTATAATAATAAAGATGGAATACATAGAACTGGTCGTTTTTTCTAGGTTGTCTAAAAACAAGAGAATTGAATTTGATTTTCTTTTGGCTGTTTAAGTGAGGAAGTAATATCAAGATTCTGGTTGAAAAATATGTTATAAGACAAGAACTGATTCGACGATTGCTAATAATACCCATGGGGAATACTAGTAAAATGTTAAATTAAGCAATGCCAAGTAGTTAAAAGCACTAAAATAATAGTATAATAAAGAACTGTTAGATTGAGAGGGTAAAATCATGAACCAAAAAATTACGGTGGTTCGGGGAACCAATGATAAGCCCGTATCAAGTGATATGCTTGTGAAATTTTTTGTCGAAAACAATAAATATGAAGGCCAATTATTCATCGGATATCCAATTGTTGGGACACCCGAGGGAAAATATCCTATTGATGCTATTTGGGTGTCACCTAAGTGTGGAATAGTTGTCTTCGACCTGATTGAAGGAAAAGATACTGGTGATTTTCAAGAGAGACAAGATGATGCTGCAAATAAATTTGAATCGAAGCTAAAAACTCACCGTGAACTGATGCGCAGACGGGAACTTTTAGTACCAATACATACAGTATCTTTTGCCCCAGCTATAAATAATCTATCTAAACTTCCTGGAGAAGGTTACTTCCTGTGCAACGTGGATAATCTGGAAGAGGCTTTGGATCAACTCCATTGGGAACCTGAAAATGATCTTTATGAAATAACGCTATCCGCCATTCAGAGCATTACTTCCATTCGTAAGAGTAGAACTAAACGAATCGTTGTAAAGGAGGATTCTCGTGGAGGAAAGCTGAAGAGGCTTGAAGACTCGATTGCGACTCTTGATAATATTCAGAGTAAAGCTGTAATAGAAACAGTAGTTGGAGTGCAACGTATCCGGGGTCTTGCAGGTTCAGGAAAGACTATAGTACTTGCACTAAAAGCAGCATATCTTCATGCTCAGCATCCAGAATGGCGTATAGCTGTAACATTTAACACTAGATCACTCAAGGGACAATTCCGTAGATTAATTAATACATTTTCGATTGAACAAACAGGTGAAGAACCGAACTGGGAGAACCTTCGTATTCTAAATGCTTGGGGTGCACCAGGAGGCATTGAGCGAGACGGTATCTATCACGAATTTTGCAGAGTAAACGACTTGCCATATTATGACTTTCAATCGGCTCGTAGTGTATTTGGGTATGGCAATGAATTTAAAAACGTCTGTGAAGAAGCACTTCAAAAAGTGAAGAATCCCAAGAAGCTATACGATGTGATACTTGTAGACGAAGCTCAGGATTTTTCACCGGCATTTCTGCGTCTCTGTTATGACTGCCTTGATGATTATAAGCGGCTAGTCTATGCATATGATGAGCTTCAGAATTTATCTGGGGAATCTATGCTTTCACCAGAAGATATTTTTGGTAAGAATCCTGATGGCACATCAGTGGTTTCATTTACAGAGCCCCAAAAAGGGGAATCGCGGAGAGATATTATTCTCGAAAAATGTTATAGAAATTCCAGACCTGTTCTGGTTACCGCTCATGCCCTTGGTTTTGGAATCTATAGAGAACCACCTAAAGAAAATGGCTTAGGATTGGTCCAAATGTTTGATCACCCTCATCTATGGGAAGAAATTGGTTATAAAGTTAAAAAAGGAGAATTAAAGGAAGGTAGTAATGTTACATTATATAGGACAGAGGATACAAGTCCGAAATTCCTTGAAAATCATTCTTCTATTGACGATTTAGTAAAGTTTATTAGATTCGAATCAGAAAAGGATCAAAATGAATGGCTTGTTAAGGAAATTAAACGAAATTTAGAAAAAGAAGAACTCCGACACGACGATATTGTTGTCATCAATCCTGATCCACTTACGACAAGAAAAAAAGTGGGCCCCATTCGTAGTCGATTATTAGAGCATGGAATAAGTTCACATTTGGCGGGTGTTGATACCAACCCTGATGTTTTTTTCGATATAAATACAGATTCCATAACGTTTACCGGAATCTATCGTGCAAAAGGCAATGAAGCGGGTATGGTCTATATTATAAATGGTCAAGATTGCCGTTCGGCATTACGGAATTTGGCAAGTATTCGAAATCGCCTATTTACCGCTATTACCAGGAGTAAGGCATGGGTAAGGGTTTTAGGTGTCGGTGAAGGAATGGATAATCTTATTGCAGAGTTTCAATGTTTAAAAGACAGGAACTTCGAGCTTTGTTTTAGATATCCGACAGAAGGCGAACGTCGGCATCTTCAAATTGTTCATCGAGATATGACTTCAGAAGAAAGAAAGCGCATCGAAAATCAGGAAAAGAGATTAGCCGATCTTATAGAGGATTTAGATGCTGGTAGAGTCCATTTGGAAGATTTGGATGAAAATCTAATCCAAAAGTTTAAAAGCTTATTAAAGGAGTAGGAGTGAAATAAATGCCTCTTCCAGCAGTTATTATACAGCAAATTAAAAATATAATTTTATATTTAGTAGATAAAGGTATTGCCAACGATCAAAACTTACCTTTTCAAAGATCGAGGCATGACAGTAAAATCGAGATTACTTTCCATGGTGCTGAGCATGTGTCCGTAGCTATGAAGGATAAATATTATCCGGAGGTTTACGATCATCTATCAAAAGAGCGAGCATATAATGTAAAAATGATTGATGGTGCAATGATTCAGATGATGTATTTGTTCGATGGTTCAAACTTACAAGCACATAGACTTGCGTTTTTTCCATCCCCATATATTGAAGAATTTCAAAATCATCCCGAAATTTATTTGGAAGACGAAATCTATGCTGATATAATTGCGAAAAGCGTTGTAACTTTCCCTATGCGATTCGATTATGATGCAAGTGAAGAAGTATTTAAAGAATTGGAGCACCCAAAATCACATCTCAGCTTAGGTCAGTATAAGAATTGTAGAATCCCTGTTAGTGCACCAGTAACGCCGTTCCATTTTATACAGTTTATACTTCGTAACTTCTATCATACTGCACATGAAAGATACGCTGATAGTATGCCAATATTTTCACAATTATTTGATGAAACAATAATGGCGTCTGAAAAGAGCATAATTCATGTAAAAACCCCAAGTCGTATAGTGTCATAATAATGGTCTGCTCCATTAAGACTCATTGGGCAAAAATTAAATACATATAAACCAAAGTAAACCAAAATTTTTTGCGAGAGCTGGCAAGTTTGTATTGAAATTGATAATACGATTAATATATTTTACCATATTTTAAAAAGCGAGTGAAAGAAGGGGTTCATACTTTAAACGAGTAGAATCCCTTATTATTTTAATAAACCAGCCCTAAATTCGATGGTTTCATTGCCGCGTTAATAAAAATATTAAAATAAGAAAGCCCAAATAATGTTAAAATAGAAGATATGCTATGCAATTCTTAGTCATGTTCTGGAGAAACAGATGGCCAACCCGATATATGAAACTTACCAACTGAAAAAAGCAAGTGTGGCGGAAGAACTGTCCGCAGTGATGAAACAAAACAACCTGCTGGTTATCCTGCGTCCGCTGGTCTTTTTGGCTGCGGCGGGTTTTTCAGTGGCTTACTCGTTTCTTGCCCCGAGACCTGTTTTCCTTTTGGGCAGCGGCATTTTATTGGCTGTCTTTTTATTAATGCTCATTAAACACAACCGTATTAAAGCAAAAATAAAATACCTGGAGCTGTTGGCGCATATCAATGATAATGCCATGCGGCGTCTGGACGGCCAGTGGCCGGAGTTTCCCAACACCGGGGAGCGGTTTGCGGACCCTGAACACCGGTATACCACTGATTTAAACATCTTCGGGCAGGGTTCGCTGTTTCAGTACCTTAACGCCGCCACCTCTTTTGTAGGTGAAGAGAGACTGGCTCATTTGCTGAGCTGCCAAACCGGCTTGGACGAAATAAAACAACGGCAGCAGGCCATAATGGAGCTCAGTCCGCGACTGGACTGGCGTCAGCATTTTCAAGCCATCGGGACGATGGAGAGTACGAGAACACCCGGCAATTTGAAAAAACTGTTGTCCTGGGCGGAAGAAAAGCCGGTATTTACAAGCAAGTATATCTCTTTACTGCTGTTTTGTCCGGTTGTTACCCTGGCTCTGGCGGTTTTGGGGTTCCTTCATCTGACACCCCTGATCCCGAACGGCCTCTGGATTTTACCCCTTGGGTTTCAGATCATGATCGTGGTTTGGATATCAAAAACCGCTTACCGAATGTTTGGTAAGACGGAGAACACGGCTTATGAGATACGACGCTGGTCGGCTCTATTAGGATGTATTGAACCGGAGCATTATGATTCTCCACTACTGCAGAGACTGAAAAGCAAACTGTTACAGAGCGGCGATACCCCGTCCCGGCAGATTAAAAAGCTCTTCGGCATAGTCGACCGAATTAGTTTTCGGCATTCCAGTATCTATCTCGTAATTAACATCGGTCTTTTGTGGGATTTGCGAACGCTGATCAAACTGGAAGAATGGCGAAGCAATTCAGGGCCGTCACTCAGGTCCTGGATTGAGGTGATTGCTGAATTTGAAGCATTATCCAGCCTGGCCGGCTTGGCCCACGATTTTCCCCATTGGACGATGCCGGAGATAACGGAGTCCGCGCCGGCCTTCTGGGCTGTGGCACTGGGACATCCGCTGATTAAAGAGGAAACGCGGGTGAGCAATGACGTGGAACTGCCCGGCCCGGGCACAATTCTGCTCATTACCGGTTCCAATATGTCCGGCAAAAGCACGCTGCTCAGAACAGTGGGCATTAATTTAATTCTTGCTTACGCCGGAGCCCCAGTATGCGCCCGGGAATTAAGCTGTTCCCTGATGAATGTATATACAAGCATCCATATCAATGATAATTTGGAGAAAAACATTTCCACCTTTTATGCCGAGCTGCAAAGAATCAAGCTAATCGTGGACGCCGCCAGGTCCGGGAAGCCAATCATCTTTTTAATTGATGAAATTTTCAAGGGTACCAATTCCAAGGACAGAATCATTGGCGCCCAGGCGGTGATTAAGAGCTTGAACAGATTGGCCGCCATTGGATTGGTATCCACCCACGACCTGGAACTAAGCCGCCTGGAAAAGGAAATTCCCCGGGTAAAGAATTATCATTTTACTGATCAAATATCCGGCCGGGAGATTTCCTTCGATTATCGCCTGAAGCCCGGAGTATCAAAGTCTACCAATGCCATTGCTTTAATGAAGATTATCGGCATACAAACAGAGTGAGCCGGAGGGAAAGTAAAGGTTATGGAACACGGAGTCCTCGAGTTATTTCATCCGTTAATCCGCCAGTGGTTTACCGAAAAAGTGGGCCCGCCCACCGGTATTCAGGCTCTGGCCTGGCCCCGCATCGCCCGGGGCGAGCACGTGCTGATCACCGCGCCTACCGGCAGCGGCAAAACTCTGACTGCCTTTCTCTGGGCGCTGCAAAAGCTGATTGCCGGCCAGTGGCCGGGCGGCCGGGTGCGGGTTTTGTACGTTTCACCCCTGAAGGCTCTGAATAATGACGTGCAGCGCAACCTGCTGAAGCCCCTCCGGGAGTTGCAGGCCTGTTTTGCCGCCGCCGGTGAGCCCTTTCCCGCCCTCCGGGTGCTCACCCGCAGCGGCGACACCCCGCCCAACGAACGCCGGCAGATGCTGCGCCAGCCGCCGGAGATCCTGATTACCACGCCCGAAAGTCTCAACCTGCTGCTCAGTTCCAAAAACAACCGGCTGGTTCTAAGCGGGGTGGAAACGGTTATCCTGGACGAAATCCACGCCGTGCTGGACAGCAAGCGGGGCACCCACCTGATTACGGCGGTGGACCGGCTGGTGCCCCTGGCGGGCGAGTTCCAAAGGATTGCCTTATCCGCCACGGTTCGCCCCCCGGAATCGGTGGCCGCCTTTGTGGGCGGCCTGAAAGCGCGGCCCAATGGAGAGGATTACAGTTATGAGAAGCGGCCGGTGGCCATCTTGCAGTCGGCCGATAAAAAGCGATACCACCTCACCGTCAACGCCATTGAACCGGACTTTGACGGGAGGGAGGAGGGGGAGCGGGACGCCCTCTGGCAGGCGTTGGCCGCCGAACTTATCAAAGAGATTCGCGACAACACCGCCACTTTGGTGTTTGCCAACAACCGCCGCACCGTGGAGAAGCTGACCCGATATATCAATGAGGCCGCCGGGGAGCCCCTGGTCTATTCCCACCACGGCTCACTGGCCAGGGAACTGCGCCTGGCGGTGGAGCAAAAGCTCAAAAACAACGAACTGAAAGGGATTGTGGCCACCAACTCCCTTGAACTGGGCATCGATATCGGCGCGTTGGACAGGGTGATCTTGGTACAGACCCCGCCCTCGCTGACCTCCGCCATCCAGAGGATTGGCCGGGCCGGCCACGGGGTGGGGCAGGTGAGCCGGGGGATTTTGTATCCCGTGCATGGCAGCGATTTTGTGGAAGCCGCGGTGGCTTCACGCAGTCTGCCGACGGGTGATATCGAGCCCGCCGCCCCCCTGGAAGCGCCCCTGGATGTGCTGGCGCAGGTGCTTATATCCATGACCGCCGTGGAAACCTGGTCCGTGGACGAGCTTTACGCCTTTCTCAAGACCAGCTACCCCTATCGCAACCTGCCCCGGAAAAGCTACGACCTGCTGCTGGATATGCTGGCGGGACGCTACGCGGATACCCGCCTGCGGGAACTGAGACCCCGCGTCGTCCTGGACAAGCTGGATGGTACGCTCAAGGCCCGTGACGGGGCGGCCCGCCTGGTTTACCAGGGCGGCGGCACCATTCCCGACCGGGGCTATTACGACCTTCGCCTGATGGACACCAAGGCCAAGATCGGCGAACTGGACGAGGAATTCGTCTGGGAGCGGAATGTGGGCGATACCTTCATGCTGGGTTCCCGGATTTGGCGCATCATGCGTGTTACGCATAATGACGTGGAAGTGGTTCCCGGCGACCGGGCCGTCAATATTATCCCCTTCTGGCGGGCGGAAGAACAAAACCGGGATTTTTACTATGCCGAAAAAATAGGCCTCTTTCTGGAAGAGGCGGAGGAGCAAAACCTGGCCGCGGAGTGGTTCGCGCGGCAGCCGGCCTTTAAAAGCAACTGGTCGGCGGGCGCGGTGCGGCGGCTGAGCGACTTTCTCAAAGGGCAGAAGGAGGCGACGGGCCAACCCCTGCCCCACAGGCGCCACATTTTAATTGAACATTTCGCCGATCCCCTGAACACGGCGGACAGCAAGCAGGTGATTGTGCATACCCTTTGGGGCGGCCGGGTCAACCGTCCCTGGGCCATGGCCCTGGCCGCCGCCTGGGAGCGCAAATTCGGCTATCCTCTGGAGACTTATGCCGGCAACAACTGTGTCATGCTAATGCTGCCCCACAGCTTCTCGCCGCAGGATCTTTTCTCCCTGGTCTCGCCTCAAAACCTGGAGTCTCTTTTGCGCGGCAAGTTGGAAAGCTCAGGCTTCTTCGGCGCCAAATTCCGGGAGAACGCGGGGCGGGCCCTGCTGCTGCCCAAGGCCGATTTCAAAAAGCGCATGCCCCTGTGGCTCAATCGCTTGAGGGCTAAAAAACTAATGGCGGCGGTTGCCCCGTACGCCGATTTTCCCATCATGCTGGAGACCTGGCGCACCTGCCTGAAGGATGAATTCGACCTGGATACGGTCAGGAAGCTGCTGGACGAAATCAGCGACGGCCGGATCAGGATCAGCGAAGCGGTCACCCACCAGCCGTCTCCCTTCGCCTCCGAGGTGATCTGGCGCCGGACCAATAAATACATGTATGAGGACGATACCCCTTTATCCGAACAGCAGTCGGGCTTGAGCAGGGAGCTGCTGCAAGAGCTGGTGTACACGCCTCATTTACGGCCCGCCATCCCCCCGGCCCTGGTCCGGGAATTGGACGGCAAGCTCAAACGGACCGCTCCGGGCTACGCGCCCGTCGATGAAGAGGAACTGTTGCTCTGGATCAAAGAGCGTCTTTTTATTCCCGCCGGCGAGGCGGAGGACCTTTTTGCCGCCATGGAGAGGGAGCGCCGGCACGCCGGGGATAATCCGGACCTGGAACAGGTTAAGCGCCATCTGGCTGAAAAAGCGGCCTGGCTGCACCTGCCGGGGGCGGAGCAGCCGGGCTTGTGCGCCCTGGAGATGCTGCCCCGGATTGCCGCCGTTCGGGGGATCGAATTTTCCCGGCTTGACCTGCGTCCCCTGACTCCCCGGTCCGGGGACAAGCTGGCGGCGGGCCTGGAAAAGGCCGCCGCCCTTGGGGAACGGGAGACGGCAGTGGAATCCGGGGAATTAAAGAGCGACACCGCCCTTTGGGTGCACCAGTGGCTGTCGTACTACGGCCCCGTGTCCCGGGATTTTATCAGCCGGCGCCTTGGCCTGCCGGCTGAAGTCTGCGCGGCGGCGCTGGCCACCCTGCTGGAAGAGGAATATATCGTGGCGGATGTACTCACCCGGGGCAGCGCCGAAGCGGAGATCTGTGACCGGGAAAACCTGGAGCGCTTGCTGATGATGGCCCGGCGGGCCCGCCGGCCGGAATTCAAGGCCCTGCCGGTTGCCGTGCTGCCCTTGTTCCTGGCCGCCTACCAGGGGGTTGTGGACAAGGGAACCGGCCTGGAGGATTTGCAAGCGCGCCTGGAGCAATTATTCGGCTACGTCGGCCCGGCCGGGCTGTGGGAGGAGGCCGTCCTGCCCGCCCGCATGGAACCATATTATACCGCCTGGCTGGACAGTCTGATGCAAACCAGCGACCTGATCTGGTTCGGCCGCGGCCACAAGCGGGCGGGTTTTTGCCTGCGCGAGGATTGGGAGCTGTTTCACCCCGAAGCGGAGCGTCGGGGTGAAGAAGGTGAAGCACGGGCGCTTTTCCCGGATCCGTGGGGCAAATATGATTTCTTCGCCCTCAGCCGGCATACCGGGTTGCCCGGTGACGTCTTGACCCGCCGGTTATGGGAACATGTTTGGCGGGGCGATGTCACCAACGACAGTTTCGCCGTGCTGCGCAGGGGCATTATGACCAGATTTACCCCCTTCCAGGCCGAAGACAGGCGCGGCTTCAGCCGCCGCGCTGGGTACAACCGTTGGTCCGCTTCCCGTCCCCTGCAGGGCAGCTGGTATGCCCTGCCGGAAAACGAAGAGCGGGATCCCGTCGAACAGGAGGAACTGGTCAAAGACCGGATCCGCCAGCTTTTTGCCCGCTACGGCGTGCTTTTCCGCGAGCTGCTGCAGCAGGAACTGCCCGAAATGCAGTGGCGGCGGATTTTCCGCACGCTGCGCCTGATGGAGTTTAGCGGGGAAATTTACGCCGGACATTTTTTTGAACAGATTACCGGTCTGCAGTTCGTTTCCCGGGAAGCATACCGTTTCCTGCGCCGGGGCTTGAACGAGGAGAGCATTTACTGGCTGAACGCCGCCGACCCGGCATCGCCCTGCGGGCTCAAACTGCCCGGTATGGACGAGGACCTGCCCGCCCGCCTGCCCACCAATTTTATAGTATTTCACGGCACCCGGCTAAAAGTGGCCGCCAAACGCAGCGGCAAAGAGCTGTTAATAAAAGCCGGACCGGATGATCCGGCATTGCTTGAGTATTTTGCCTTCTGTAAAACCCTGTTAACCCGTGAGTTCAATCCACTGAAAAGAATCGTCGTGGAAATTGTCAACGGCCGCCCGGTCCTGGAAAGTTCCTATAAAAAAGCTTTGCAGGAGATTGGTTTCACCGTTGAGTACAAAAGCCTGATCTTGAGGCGGCAGTATTAGGCCGGGGTGTCGTTTTCATACCCCGTGTGTAAATGATTTGCCTTCATTAATTCATCGGTAAAATGCTAAGTCAGTTCCCTAACGCACTCCAGCGTAACGTTGTCTATGACCACGGCGCTGGTGTTAACGGGAACAGGTGGCGGCGGCGGACACGGCGGCGGTGGATATGGCGGTTCAGGCGGCGGCGGACACGGCGGCGGTGGATATGGCGGTTCAGGCGACGGCGGACACGGCGGCGGTGGATATGGCGGTTTGCACGGCGGCGGCACACACGGCGGCCAAGGTGGTTTATATGGAGGCGGTATAAATTTTCTTGTCCCGCCGCTTGCGGAATTTATGGGTTCAAAGCTGAAGCGAACCAGCGCCTCCGCCGTTCCTTCGGGCGACTCAGCATTTAAACAGTAATTGGTGAATCTGTTGTCTGGAATTTGACCGGCATTCCAGCTTTTTGTTTCAGTAACCAGCATATTGCCGTTTTGGTCAATAAAAGAAAGCTCCACTATCAGATTGAAGGATGTTGTTCCCCCTGGTGTTTTCCGGTACCCGGGTATTTCTTTGGCATCAAAACACAGGTTATACCGGCAGGAGGGCGAGACGCTGGGAAACTCCCGGTCAATAACCTGGAACAAAGATGCCGGTTCGCTCGGTATAGCGCCCATCAGAGCGCTGCCTTCCCGCAGAACGTTGCTGGCGCCCCAGAATACAGGGTTGGTGTTGGTGCCCCAGAATTCAAAACTGCCGTCTTTAATGATATTGACACCGCCGGGGCACCTTTCGTTAAGCTTAGGGCAAACCTGGACAAAAATTTGCCTTTCTTCTACAACCTTAACCTGGAAAATCATTATTCCGGTTTGCTGCAGCCTTGAATTCCGTTTTAAATCCCAACGCATATCGATTTTCTTATGATGCAGTTGTATATGGACGTTATCCTCGTCCACAACGGGTTGGGCTACATCCAGGGTTACATCTTTGGCAAAGGGTATGTCTTCCCCAACATGTTTGACTTGATCCTTTTTATCCACATAAAAAATTTGTTTATGCAGCGTGCCGCTAACCAATACTTTTTTCACCACCGGCTGACGGTGTTTGTTCCAGTGCCAACCGAACCTTTCCCAACCTTCTTCTTCTATTACGCTAATCCAACGGTCACCGTTTTCGTGTACGAAAACCGGCCTTGCGTTAAAGTCCTGCAGGCGCGCATCAATGTGGTCAACTTTTTGGGCTAATTCCGGCAAGGTGGCGATGTTGTCAACAATAACTTGAATTTCTGCTTCCGCCAGAACCACAGGAACCTTAATTTTTACACATAAAACATCTGCGGGTTCATTGTAGTAATATTGTATCGGCATACTTTAAACCTCCTTACAAACCTGTAAAAATAACCTTCTGTCAGCAGGTGACAGGGATCACTTGAGCAATCTCTAAGTTGTTTTTTCCACCCCATGTCCCCTCCCCGGAGCACACTATGATCCAATATATGCTGTAAAAATAAAAAAGTTAGATTAAAATAATCAAAATTACGACTAAATTATGTCCGGGCTGTCATGGCTTGAATTTTATCCCATAATCTTATCATTGAATCATAAGTTACTGCTGAACTATGAGAAGAGCATCGATTATAGCGGTGGCATTGCTGCTTTCCGTGGTATTCGCTTCTACGGCGTTTGCCGCCCAGCCCAGGGTGTATGTGTCCCAATTTAATGGTGCAGAGGCCGTAAGCGTCAGTTTTGGGGACCACGGTTATTACCGTTCCGGTGATTTTGATTCCCGGGTGCTTTAAAGCGCAGCTGTATCGCAACTGGTTTTAAAAATTAAGCGGGCCGCCCGTATATAAGAGGGCAGCCCGCTTTTCATATTTTATATCCCCAGACAAAAAACTATCGATTTATTTACTTCATTACAGAGCGGAGAAAAGGGCGTTTCGCAAAGAAATCATGCGCTTATCTCCATTAGGATCCAATTCAAGTTTGTTCATGACGTAGGAAAAACACATTCTGGCGTCCGGATCCATCTCCAGCCAGGAACCTCCGTAACCTCCCCAGTAGAAATTGCGCGGGTTTTGAGAGGGGAGTTTCTCGTTCGCAAGCCCAAAACCGAGCCCCCATCTTATTGGCGCACCCATCACAAGGTCGATACCGGCAAACTGTTCTTCAATGGCACGGTTGATTGTGGCGGAGGAAAGCAGACGCAGGCCATTCAATTTGCCGCCACAGGCTAAAACTGAGCCGATCCTTGCCGCCGAACGGGCGTTTCCATGCCCGTTGCTGGAAGGAATTTCAGCGGCTCTCCAAGCCCTGTCGGAATAGCCCGGCATGATTGGCGGATTGAACAAGGTCCTTCCCGGGATTGAACCGGGATCAACGGGAGGAAGAACATATTCGCCGTCAATTGTAACAGCGCATGAAGCCCCCACATCCGAACCGGACTCAAAATTCCCGGCAAAAGCGTTTTTCACCGCCTCAAAACGCCGTTCGCAATATCCATGGATATCAGCCGGTTTTGTCATTATCTCCACCTCCGCTTATTAGTCAACCAAATTTACTGTCTTAAATTTTATTGTTGAAGAAATTGGACGGCAAGGCGCCCGTTTTTTTTTTGCTGGTTTTTATCACTTGGTTTAAGTATATTAGTAAGGAAGGTGTTTTTTGACGAATTGGAGCACTGGTTTATCATTTTTTCAAGGAGCGTAAAAAATGAACTGGAAATTTTGGGAGAGCGTAAAGAAGAAGGAAGAACGCCAGTCCCTCGCTATGATTGGTGAACAAATGGTTAACATAACCGGCAAACTGGAGCATCTGGAAGAATATTTAAATATCAGTCGGCAGCAGGTTTATCATATTGATGAGCAATTGGTCAAAAATACCGGCCAATTGACGGAAACTGCCGCTCAGGTCCAGAAGCTGGCCCGCCTGCACTACAAAATGGGCCAGGAAGTTCAGGGCAAAACGGACAGGCTAATGGCCGGGATGGAACAAATGCTGCAGCGGCAAGAGCAATTTTTCCGGGAAACGATCCAACTGCAATTAAAGGAAAAGCAGGTTACAGCGCTGACGGAAGCCGTTATCCAACAACTGGACGATCTTGATTATATCCGCCGGGCCTTAGAAGACGGGCAGAAAGACGACGCTAAGGATAACTGGCGGCAGATGCTGGAGCAGTGGGCCGCCCGGCTGGTACATGCTCTGGCTGAAGCAGGCATCCGGGAGATGGACCTGGTTGGTAAGAGCTTTAATCCCCGGTGGGCCGAAGCCATTGCCACCGTGTCCGGGGAGGAAGCGGCAAAAATGTGTACGGATACCGGTATGGATGCCTTACCGCCGTATCGGGTGGTGACGGTAACCAGACGGGGTTTTGTCGACCCGGAGGGGGAGATACTGCGCAAAGCACTGGTGATTACCGTTCAGGAGGAGGGTAAATATGTCCTCAACCAGCAATAACCATGACGCCCGCCCGATAGTGGGCATTGATCTGGGTACCACCAATTCCGCCGTGGCTTATATCAACCGGGGAAAACCGGAAATTATTCCTTCCCCCGGCGGGGATCGAATTATCCCTTCGGTGGTGCTGATTGATTTGAAAAACAACATCATTGTGGGAGAGGATGCCCGCTCGGCTTTAATAGCCATGCCGGAGCGGACGGCAGCCGCCGTGAAAAGAAAAATGGGCTCCCCGGACCCGGTTTCCATCGCCGGGCGGCAGTTGCTGCCCCAGGAAGTATCCGCTTTAATATTAAAAGAGCTGAAAACTTTTGTAGACGCGAAATTTGGCGCCGGCGCCAAAGAAGCCGTTATCACCGTGCCCGCCTATTTTACCGATGAACAGCGCCGGGCCACCAAACAGGCCGGGGAACTTGCCGGCTTTGTGGTGGAGCGAATTATTAATGAGCCGACTGCCGCGGCCATGGCTTTTGGGTTAAATCATTTAAAAAAGGATCAGCATGTTCTGGTTTACGATTTAGGCGGGGGCACCTTTGACGTTTCCGTGGTGGAAATGATGAGCGGCATACTGGAGGTTAAGGCCTCCAGCGGCAATAACAACCTCGGCGGGGAAGATTTTGACTGGCGCATTGTGGACTGGCTGGCGGATCAAATTCAGCGGGAGCAGCGGGTTGACCCGCGTCTGGATATCAGGGCCAGGGCTTTGTTGAAAGAAGAGGCCGAAAAAATAAAAATAAAACTCTCCACAGCGGAGCAAGTGAGTATCTCTTTGCCCCTGGTGACCGTAAAGGACGGCCGGCCGGTGGGCATCTTTACCGATTTTACCAGAGCACAATTCAATGCTCTGATTGATCATTATCTCCTGGAAACAATGGATTGCGTGCGCAGGGTAATGGCCGACGCCGGATTAAAGCCTGAAGAGATCCACCAGATCCTTTTGGTGGGAGGGTCTACCCGTATACCCAGGGTAAGGGAACTGATCGGCGATTATTTCAACCAGGAGCCCCGTTCCGACGTGCACCCGGATGAGGCGGTGGCCTTGGGCGCGGCGGTCCAGGCCGGGATAAAATCCGGCGTACTGGCCCAAAAGGGACTCATCTTAACGGATGTGGCCCCGTTTTCCATGGGTATCGCGGTTTTAAAGGAATGGAAGAACTCCGCCGTGCGTCCCGGCGGCTACCACATTATCATACCCCGCAATACCACCATACCGGTCAGCAAAACCGAAAATTTTTATACTGCGGCGGACGGCCAGACAGCGGCGGCCATTGAAATATACCAGGGTGAAAACCAGTGGGTTAAACAAAACCACCGGCTGGGTGAATTTTTACTGGAAGGTATTCCTCCCAACGGAGCCGGGGCGGAGGCCGTAGAGGTTACCTACAAATATGACCTTAACGGCATCCTGGAAGTAACCGCCAGATGCGCCTCCAACGGCAAGGAAATGTCTGTCAGTGTCCATGACAATTTGAACCGGGATTCCCGGGAGGCCTTTGATGAAAGCGTGGCCAGGCTGGATGAACTGTACGCCAAAGCCGGTGTCGAAGAGGCGGATATGGATGAAAATGATGATTGGGAAGCGGCATTCGGCCTGGATGCTGAAGATAACGAGCTGATTGAAGAATTGGAGAACTGGGATGAACTGCTGGAAGAAGGGCGGAATTTGCTGCACAAGGCACGGCAATTGCAAGAGCAGGGTGTGGGAAAAGGGCGGAAAAAGCTGCAAAGGGTTATCCACGATTTGCAAAAAGCCATCATGGCGCAGGATGAAAGCGGCCTGCGGTCAGCTGTTGACCAGGCACTGGATTTGTTTATCGATTTGGAAATGGAGTTGAGCTAATTGAGTTTTCCCTTCTTTAAGAAAACCACTGGCAAACGCAAGAAAAAACAGCCGGTGGAAAATTACTATCAAATATTAAACACCAGAGCCAACGCTTCCCAACTCACGATTAAAAAGAAATATATTGAAATGGTCAAGCTGTATCCACCCGAGACCCACCCGGAGGAATTTCAGAAAATCCGCCAGGCTTACGAGACTCTTCGGGACCCGGTAAAGCGCAAGGAATACGACTTTTTGCGCAAATACGGCGATAAAGTTGAGAAGTTTATGGAACAAGCCTTTTATTGTGTGATGGTTGAAGATTATAACGCCGCAGAGGAATATTTGCAAAAAGCCCTGGCTATTGCTCCGGAAATGCCGCAAATTTATATTTTGCTGGCTAATGTAGCCCTGGCCAAAGATAATATGCACGAATTTTACGGGCATTTTAACCGGGTTATGGAATTAACTCCGGGGGAGGACCGTATATTTGCTGTCTTAATACTGGCAACTTTGCTGATTGATTGCGGGCAATACGAGGAAGCGCTTAAAATATTAAGCGACGCCAGGGTAAAATACCCGGACCAAGCCCATCATTTAAACGACGCCACCTTAAGCGTTAATATGCTTCTGGAGCGTTATGAGGAAGCCTGGCAGCTGATCTCCGGCATGCTGCCGGAGCCGGAAGACCAGACAGCCGACGACGTTTACTTGTATATAGACTGGATTAATATAATGATTGAAGCGGAAAAATGGGATCAGTGGTCCCTGATCCAGAACAAGATACGCAAATTAATCAAATCCGTTACCGATGCCGAAGACAGGGAAATGATGGCCATGGCATTCGTTGAAGAGCATGATGAATATTATCAGGCGGCCCGTTTTAAAGAGGCGGAGATTTTTATCAACCTGGCCTGCCGAGCCGTGCCGAAAGAACAAAGCTGCATTGAAAAATGCCGCCAAACCAGGGAAATGGCGAGCTTTGAAAAAGCGTTTTTCCGGCTGCAGCGGGATGAGGATATAATCCCGCTCTTGGGCATTTATGCCTTTCAATGGTTTTTTGAGGATTTTATGGAACCAGAGGTGATCAATAGCTACCTGGAGGAGTTTGGTGAAGATGTGATTCGCCGGATGGAGCAGTTGGACGAATTAGTTATAGAAGGAATAATAACCTTAAAGAAAAAATACCCGGTGATTTACGCACGCTATAAAGATCGATGGGATGCCATGATTACCAGCCGTTACGGCCAGTTGAACCGTGAGGCCAGGCGGAGATTGAGGTAGAGGAAACCTTATCCAAGATAGAAACTGCCGCCAAAATTAACCGGACCTCAATTTCCAAATGGGTTTCAGAAAGATTTAAAGAATCTCTTGCCAATAGCTGGCCGGAAAACTATGCAAGTTTATTCGGCTCGATAGACGACGATTCATTTAATATTGAAAAGTGCAAAGACTTTTAATACAATCATGTCACATAGCCCCGCTGATATAAAGCCGAAGCCCATGATTTAAAAAGGAATCATCATACTTCGTCCAGAGAGCTTCTGTTTCTATGGACGGGAGGTGAATGTGCAGCCAGGCTTTTAGGCCTGGCGATATTGTTTTACTCAGCCGGTCTTTTATTTTTTAGAAGTCCGGCTGCTTTTTTTCAGGAAGTCAGTTTAGTACTGACAGATTTTTGGGGAACCGCTATCATCGGTTGCAAAATGAAATTTCAAACAGCACATTAGATTGCAAACCGCAATTAACCCGTCAATCCTTTCATTTTATAGTAACCCCTGCAAAATAGTCCGGGTTGGGTGTGTTACGGCTTTTCCTTTATCACATATGGACATTGCATATTGCAATTACCTGATTTGAGAATGGCAGTGAAAGCCGCGAAAAATAAGCATCTTTGATTGGTATAGATCTTGCGTTAACAAAGGAGAAGGATTTATAAGCATATTCATTAACATTAAGCCTGAAAGGAAGTGTTGGCAATAACCAGGATAGGTATTATCACCTGCTCCAATGTAACTCAGGAATGGGGCTGCGTCTCCGGTATGTGTTTGACGGAATTAAGGGAAAGAAAAGGATTTTTTGAAGACTATCCTTACGATGAAGAATTAGTCCTCGCAGGAATAATAAATTGCTCCGGTTGTCCCAGTGTGGGCGGTACTCAAAAGATTCTGCGGCGGGTTCGTCCCCTTGCCGAACTTCAAGTTGATGCCATTCATTTATCAACCTGCGTCACAGCTATTTGTCCATTCAAACAAAAGTATGAACAGGTTATCGAAGAAGCTTATCCGGAAATTAAAGTTGTAGCGGGTACGCACGCCGGGAACATGAAAATTTTGCAGGATTCGGTAAAGAACTTCTTTTCTGTAGATTTGAAGGATTTATACATAAGACATTTGAAATGCAAAGCTCAGCAATAAAATAGCCGGGTATAGTTTGGAGGAGACCTTTTATGATGATTTGTGAGAAATGTCAGGAAATAATTCCTGAGGGAGATGAAATGAATTATATGGGAAAAGTTTTGTGCGAAGACTGTTATGCCGATGTCGTCAGCCTTCCCCGAACCTGTGATGTCGCAGCGGTTTACAGTGCTAAACTATCAAGAAAGCTAGCGGGGCAAAAAGGCACTGAGGGTTTAACCGAATTACAAAAAGAAATATATGAGTATGTAAAAGCCAATGGCGGCAGAGTTACTTTTGAGAATCTAATGAAAAAATTTCAATTATCTGACCCGGAAATGCGCAGAGTATATGCCCCTCTGCGCCACTGTGAGTTATTAAAGGGGACCATGATTAATGGAATTCTATATTGCTTAATTATGGAAGGAGGCCCTGGGTCTATTGGCATTTGACGGTGGAAACATCAAAAAAATATCGGTATTGTTTATAGCTCATATGTTCAATGATATGTATATGAATTTTCTCCCTGTTCTTTTGCCCTTCCTTATAGCACTTTACGGTTTTACAATGGCCAAAGCTTCTTTGCTGGTTTCGGCTTTTATTGTCTCATCAAGTCTGAGCCAGCCTTTTTTTGGTTACCTGGTAGACCAAAAGCAGCATAAATGGCTGCTATATTTCGGTACTTTTTGGATGTCAGCCCTTTTAGCTCTAATGGGAAAGACAACTGACTTTTGGATTATGCTATGTTTATCAGGCGCGGCAGGAATGGGTACTGCCGTATTTCATGTCCAGGCAGCATCCGTTATCTTCGAGCAAAGCAAAGGGCACAAGGGCTTTCTTATGTCGCTTTTTGTAGCGGTTGGTAATATTGGGTTGGTATTGGGGCCTTTATTATTTGTTCCGTTGCTCGATAATTGGGGAATAACGGGTATACCATTAATTGCAATTCCCGGCTTCATTGCTTCTGGATTATTACTGCTTTTTGGTCCCAAGGTAACAGAGCCGGGAGCCAAATCCAAAAGCTTAAAAGATGTATTATCTTCTTTACAAGGAACTCTGGGGGAACTGAATAAGTTGATGTTGCTGGTTACCGTAAGGACTCTATTTTATATTGGATTAATAACCATTCTTCCGATGTTTTTCAAGCTGCAGAAGATCCCTTCCACGATTACCGGTTATGTCCTCTCGCTTATGTTATTCTCGGGAGTAATCGGTGGACTCATAGGAGGCTTCCTCTCCGATAAATATGGTCGTAAGCCGGTGATGGTTTTTTCGATGGTTGTATCGACACCACTATTGTTGAGTTTCTATTACGTGGGGGGCGCCTGGAAATACCTGTTTCTGGCCTTGGCCGGGGCTGTAGTAATGGCATCCTCTTCGGTAACTGTTGTAGCAACCCAGGAATTAATTCCCGAGAACAAAGCAACCGCCTCGGGATTGAGTCTTGGGTTTGCCGTTGGCCTTGGAGGGCTTTTAGTCGGGCTGATTGGTAAGTATGCCGACCTTTTAGGCGTGGGTCAGGCAGTCCTTTTTTTATGCTGGCTTCCTTTGTTCGGTTCCCTCTTTGCGATAGCTTTGCGAAAAGAGGTAAAACAAAAAACAGTTGCTGCTGGAATATCGGAGTAACGTATCAGCAGGCGCCTGGATAAGCCTTATAACTTTAGTTTAACATGTTTTTTTATGGGTGGTGGTTAATGATTTATATGTTAGAATTGAAGCAGCAAATGCTTAAAAAATAGAACCCGCGGGACGGTTGTTATGGATAAAATCGACATGGCTGAATTAAACAATATAATACTTGATGCCATAACCGAAGGTGTTATAGCCATATGTAGGGATCATCGCATCATTTCATTTAATCGCGCAGCGGAGAAATTTACCGGCTTATCCCGGGATGATGTGCTGGGCCGGTACTGCTGGGAGATATTAAAACCAGGTCCCAATAAATGTGAAACCGACTGTACTTTAAAGAAAGCCATGGAAACATGCAATCCGGTAATGCACAAGGTGTTGGCAACAACCAATGCCGAGGGCAAGAAGGTTCACCTCAGCATATATGATGTGGTTTTAAAGGACAGCAACGGTCAGGTTATCGGAATAGTTAAAATCAGCAGGGACCTGAGCCTTGTCGAGGAACTCAGGAAGGAGTTGGATAGACGATATACCTTTGCGGACATTATCAGTAAAAATCATCAAATGCAGCAAATATTCCAGATATTGCCCGATATTGCCGAAAGTGAAAGCACTGTTCTAATTGAGGGTCCCACCGGATCGGGGAAAGAACTACTGGCCAGGGCTATTCACAATCTGAGCGGACGCGGGGACAATCCCATGGTAGCGGTAAACTGTGCCGCCCTTCCCGATTCCCTTTTGGAGTCTGAGCTTTTCGGTTACGAGGCCGGTGCTTTTACCGACGCCAGAAGAAGCAAGGAAGGTCGTTTCGCAAGGGCTTACGGAGGAACTATTTTTTTTGATGAGATAGGCGATATTTCGCCGGCGCTGCAGGTTAAGCTTCTAAGGGTATTACAAGAGAAGGAATATGAACCCCTGGGGTCCACTGCTGCGGTAAAAACCAACGTCAGGGTCTTGGCCGCCACCAATAAAAACCTTGAGCAATTGGTGGAGCGGGGGCTTTTTAGAAATGATTTGTACTACCGGATTAATGTAATTAAGCTTACCTTGCCGCCGCTGGTTAACCGGAAAGAAGACATTCCGCTGCTGATAAGCCATTTTATTGATCGCTTCAACCATTTGAGGGAACGGGATATCGAGGGTGTTGCGGAAGAAGCTTTATCTATTTTGATGAGGCATAATTATCCGGGTAACATCCGGGAACTGGAAAACATCATCGAACATGCCTTTGTGCTATGCAAAAAAGGCCTGATCATGATCAGGCATCTTCCTTTGTACCTTCAAGGTGAAGGGAAGGTGGACAGGGATTATAGCGGTAAATGCACGCTTCCGGAACTGGAAAACAGTTTAATCTGCGAGACCCTCGTAAGGAACAACGGCAACAGAAAGGTCACGGCGGCTGAACTGGGGATTGATAAGTCAACCCTGTGGCGGAAAATTAAAAAGCTGAAGGAAGCCGGTTTATTAAAAGACGTGTAGCATGGGATTTGAATTTGATCAATTAAGTTTTCATAACAGTACCGGTAAAACACAAGGGCAAGATTATGCCGGCGCTTTTTAAAAGAACCAAACCTAGATTCGGCTTAACATACCATATTATGAAACCCGGGGTCGGGGTGTTATTTTACATCCATCACCTTGCGCCACTTAATCACCCAATTCACCAGGAACCAAAAGGCGATCCCCGCCGCCAAACCGCTGACGGCCACAAGGAAGGGGGTGGCTTGCGGGTTGAAAACATTGACGACCAGCGGACCGCTCAAAAGTGCGAAGCAAAGGGCGCCCCCAAATTTGAAAAACCCCTCCAACTGTGCAAACATCAGCACTTCGCCGTTATTTTCCAGGTGGTTCCGGGCAAACAGGCACTGGGTGAGTTGATACAAGACACCGGTCAGGAGCAGCAGCACGCCGTATATGGGCGGCAGGCTGCGATACCACAAAACGCTGTTGTCCATTATGTATGTAGGTACGGTCAACAAGAAGCTGATTTCTTTTGATGCGTGGATTATGCGCCAGGCAGGCTCCGAGGTCCAGTACTCCAGGTTGAGCGCTGTCAAAGCAATAAACCCGAAGGGAAAATACAAGAATATTAGGGCTATTATGCCATTCCCCAGGGTGGTGCCGCTGATGCTGGAGATGAACATGGTAAATGCAAAAGTAAAGCTTAAAACCACGATATGGCGCAGCGCCCAGGCCCAGATTGCCGATGCGTCAAAGGGAAAAGGAATTTCCGCGCAGACCTTGACGAGCACGGTCATAACCAGGGCGTTGAAAATAAAGATGGTTAATAGATATCCCCAACCAAGTAGAAATTTGTTATAAATCAGATCCCGCCGGGAATACGGCATGGCCAGCAGCAGGTTAAAGGTGTTTTGGTCGCGCTCATGTCCCATCAGCAGTGCCGCTGAGGCAACAGTTAACAGGACCGCGACAAACCCGAATAATCCACCCGAACCGGAAAAGGATAGTAAATTGTAAACCGTATAACTATTGTAATAATCGGGGTTCGAGCCCTGCTTTACAAGATCCGCATAGGTTAATATTTCATTAAGAAGTGTAATGCTGCTTGCAAAGGTGACAAAGCCGAGAAAAATGGCAAAGACGGTTTGATTATTAAGCCATTCTTTCCAAAATAGTGTTTTATTGGGCAACAAATTTCTCAAATCCATAGCCTACCCCTCCCATCCGGTAAATGAAGATATCCTCCAGAGACATGTCGACGCTCTCCAGCAGAAGGGGACGGTATCTTTCCAGTTCCGCCATAAGCTGATTCGCGTCTTCCCGCACCACGATGGTATACACCCGCCCCTGCCGCTCAGCCTTTAGGACGGCGGATTGCTCCAGGAACCCTTCGGGAGGTTCTCCGGCAAAGGCCACTTGAATTTTCCGCACGTGCTGCTTAATTTTTTCCAGGCTTTCATCAAACAGTATGCGGCCGTTGTGGATAGTCCCAATCCGGTCGCAAATCCGTTCCAACTCGTTTAAATTGTGCGTGGATATAAAGATTGTCGTTTCTCCGCGGGCCGCTTCGTCCAATAATATGTTTAAAAGCTGCCGGCGCAGCACCGGGTCCAGGCCCGAAGTCGGTTCATCCAGCACCAGCAGTGCCGGCCTGATGGATAAATTGAGCAGTACGGCCAGTTGGGCGCGCATGCCTTTGGACAGGTGCTTGATCTTTTTGTCTTCCGTCAATTTAAAAATCTGACGCAATTCCGCAAAACGTTCAACACTCCAATGGGCATAGGTCTCCCGGTAAAGCCTGATCATTTCTTTAACCCGGAAAGTGGGGTAGTAGTGCTGGTAGTCGGCCACATAACCAATGCGTGATTTAATGCCGGGATTCTGGTGCACATCATTTCCGTCTATGTATATCCGGCCCCGGTCCGGCAGCAGGATGCCCATAATGAGCTTGATGAGGGTGGTTTTACCCGCTCCATTAGGTCCCACCAGGCCAAAGATGCTGCCCCGGGGCACTTGCAGGTTGATATTGTCCAGGGCGGGGCTGGCGCGAAAAGATTTGGTCAGATTCTCAATTTTGATCAACTTTAACTCTCCTTCATTTTTAATTCATCCAGCAACTGCCGAACCAACTTGAGCATGCGATCCCGGGTCAACCCCAGATAATGGGCCTCTACCAAAAGCTTTTTTAATTCTTCTTTTAAAAGGTTAAATTTTTCTTCATCCTGGTTGGGTTGATAGTGCATGGTGACAAATGTTCCCTTGCCCCGTAATGTTTCAATTACCCTTTGCCTTTCCAATTCCTGATAGGACTTTTGGACGGTGTTGGGATTGATGGTCAGTCCGACCGACAGTTCCCGCACCGACGGCAGTTTATCCCCCGGCTGCAAAATGCCTTTTAAAATGGCCTCTTTAATTTCTTGCACCAATTGCAGATAAATGGGCGTACTGCTGCGCTGGTCAATATTAAACACGGCAACGCCTCCGGTAAATATGTTATATGTGTACTATATCAACTAATACACATACAACATATCAAATTATTACCCGGGTGTCAATAGACAAGTCGATTCCGCTGTCTGCCGACGAAGCCCCCTCGTAAAATTTTTGTTTCAATTTGGGCAGTTCTTCGTGCGGGATTAAAAATTCATGGTAATATTGTGGCAAGAGCATACTGAGGAAATGTGGTGATTGTTTTTTGTTTTGGGGGAAAGGGAGTGTTATCAGGTGTTGAAAGCGGTTTTATTTGATTTGGACGGTACCTTGCTGCAGATAAACGCCGGGGAATTTATGAAGGAATATCTTAAAGAGATTGCCGCGGCGGCGGCGCCGGTTGTGGAGCCGGGGCGTTTTGTCCGGGAACTGCTGGCCAGTACGAACGCGATGATGCAGAACCGTGAGCAGGGGCAAACCAACTCCGCAGTATTCTGGGCTGATTTTCACGGGCGCCTTGGTGAAAGGGTTGAGGATTTAAAACCCTTGTTGGAAGACTTTTATGCCCATCGGTTTAATAATTTGTCAAGAGTTGCCATGCCAGGCGGTAAAGCCGGTCAAACGGTGCAAAAAACACGGGAGTTGGGTTTGCGGATTGTACTGGCTACCGATCCTCTGTTTCCGGAATCGGCTATTCGTGACCGGATGAACTGGGCCGGTGTGGGTGACCTGCCGTGGGAACTGGTCACCAGTTACGAATTTATGCATTTTTGCAAGCCGCACCCCGAGTATTACCTGGAAATCGCTTCACGGACAAAATTAAAACCCGAACATTGTCTTATGGTCGGCAATGACGTTGAGAAGGATATTGTACCGGCCGCGGCTGCCGGGATGCGTACTTACCTGGTGACTGATTTCTTGATTAATAATAAGCCGGTTGACAGCCCGGCGGAAGGAGCCGGCAGCTTGTCCGGTTTTGTTGAATGGCTGACCGCAATAATGCGTGATTAACAAACTCATCCCCCGCTCCCTTGGGTACAAGGGGCAGGGGATGGCGCAGGTAAGCTATTTCATGCTGATGGTCCAGTTGCCGTTAATCACGAACGTCGGCCAGGAGATATCCAGCTCGGTCTCATCAATGTCCCGGTCAAATTCAAGAATCATGACGGCCTTGATAGTTTCTTAATTTGCGGGTAACCCGACATTGTCTGCGATTTGGCTACTATAGGAAAGCATACTGGCCATCAGCGGTCAGGGGACACGCCATCATCTTGCCATCACGACTGCCGTTTGCATATCGCGGCAAGCAAGATTTTTCGGTTAAACTTGCAGAATGGATTGGGCAAATATTTTATGATCCGTGAAGAACAACCGGATGGGCTAACCTTTAATTAATTACATTAACCTACTGGCCATAATGATTTTTTGGCAATATAAAAATCTTTATCGAATCCAAAAATGTTGTTAATTTTCAACTGTTCGCATATGGCAAAACCCGCAGCATCGGAATACGAAAGGATTTGGTCTTTAAATCTTTGAAGATATTTTCGTGTTAAATTATCAGCATATGCATCTGGATATACTATTTTAACTGATTGTATTGTGCTAGCTTTTTCTAAAGCCCCAATAAATTGAAAAGCAATGTAACTGCCGAGGTGATAGCGCAACCAAGTGAATGATTCAGATATAACCAAATAGCTAGTATATAACTCTACGTATTCGGGAATACTCAGGTAAAATTCTTTTGCTACTTCGTGGTATTGGTCTTTCTTGTTGGTGATAGCTATCCATGCGCCGGCATCTATATATAGTTTCTTATATAGAATCTTTGTCATATAGGTCTTCCTTATAACGTGTAGAACCGTTTTCCGGTCCTTCACCGATACCGATTATTTCAGCCAGCGGGTCATCAGGTCCACCCCTTTTATTTATCTTTAAAGCTCCAGGTTTATAAATACCAAGTTTGCGAAATAACTCATTTTGTTGCTTTGGAGTAAGCTTTCTTATTTCCTCAACCAAGCGGTCTATTGCCACATAATCACCCCGCTTTTTTGTGAATAGTATACCAGATCCTGTAATTCGAAACAACACAACGGAAACGTAATGGCACATTCATTTTCAGATTTTTAGATTGAAACCGGTAGGTTCTTTTGGAATACTAAATTTATTTGTATAAATTTTCAGAAAAATTAAAAGAGGAAAAATATTTTAAACGATGAATAATACATAGTGTCTGAAAATTTAAAGCATGTGCAAATGGTCATTTTTAGCGGTATGTTTTGACGGAGGTGGTGCTATGCTTGAACAAAACGAGATCGCGGTTATATCCGTTGCGGATTATCATACGGTTTTGAACAAACTTGAGCAGGCCTGGCAGCATTTCATGAATGGTGACAATTATCCTCATTTACCACGTTTTCCGATACTGGAGTCCTGGCAAAGATCCAAAAAAAAACGCGTTCCGTTTAATTTAAAAAAGGCGCCTTTGGAATTGGATGATAACCGGATCCTGGAAGAAAAAGAGCGACGGCAGGCACTATTTGATACCATTAGCCCTTATCTAAATAATATTGTTAAAACATTCCCCGGCGATAATATTGCTGTAACCTTTAGCAATGAAAAAGGTATTATTTTAGATGGCCGGTCCAGCCACAAAATGCTTGACCGGTTCCGGAGAGATAATTATGTTCCCGGCGCCAACTGGAGTGAACACGCTTTCGGAACAAATGGCATAGGGACAGCTTTGGAAATGGGTAAGGCAGTACAGGTTTTTGCGGCTGAGCATTACTGTGAAATAGCGCACGATTGCAACTGTTCGTCAGTCCCAATAAGGGAGACTGTCTCCGGGGTTATCCTGGGGGTGCTGACAATTACAGCCCAAAAACATATTATTCCTGTCCACAATCTGAATTGGGCGATCAGTGAAGCCTGGAAAATAGAGAAGGCCTTGCAAGGCCGTTTACAAGAGGAATCGGCTGTTTTGCTAAATCTCTTGTTTGAAAAGGCGAATCAGCCGGGAATTATCTATAATTTTGACGGTCAAATTTGTAGAATCAACAAATTGGCCCAAAAAATACTTGACGCTAAACTTGGCGACAGAATGGATGCTGTTTTTGATCTGCCCGGCAAACAATCCCTGTTTTCGGACCTTTTTAACCAATCATTTGCAGTTAACTGCCGTAGTACGGGGCGGCGCTATATTATGACCGTAATGCCCTGGTCCGTCGGCAAATATATGATCGGGGGCATAGCCTTTTTTCAACAGGAGCGTTCCGGCATTAACCGTACCCTGCGCTCTGTTGTTTCTCCCGGCACACGTTATGATTTTTCTTCGATTATTGGAAAAAACCGGACGCTGCTTAAGGTGGTGCAGCTTGCCGAAAAAGCGTCACGCGCGGAGTCAACCATCCTGATTACCGGCGAAACAGGCACGGGCAAAGAAATATTGGCCCAGGCAATGCACAATAACAGCCGGCGTAAAGACCAAACGTTCTTGTCGGTGAACTGTGGAGCTCTACCCAGGGAATTAATTGCCACGGAACTATTTGGTTATGAAGAGGGCGCATTTACCGGCGCTCAAAAAGGCGGGCGCATAGGAAAGTTTGAGGCGGCCCGGGGGGGGGGACGTTATTTCTGGACGAAATAGGGGACATGCCCCTGGAACTGCAGGTTTATCTCCTTCGGGTATTGGAAGAAGGTACTGTTACCCGGATTGGCTCACATAAAGTATTGCCTGTCGATGTACGGGTGATTTGCGCAACCAATAAGAATTTGCTGCAGGAAGTGGAGCTGGGCCGTTTTCGGCATGACCTTTATTATAGAATTAATAGCATCGAAATTTTTATCCCTCCATTACGGGAACGGCGGGAGGATATTCCCTTGTTGGCGAAACACTTTTTGCAGGAGCTTGGTGACAGTTACCGGTTATCTTCCGGTGCTGTCAGGAAGTTAACAGAGTATTCCTGGCCGGGTAACGTACGTGAATTAAAGAATATAATCGAACGTGCCGCCATTCTGAAGGATGGCTTCAATATTACCGCCGGTGATTTACCTCTCCCGGAGTATAAACGGGAGACGGGCGTTAACAGTTCCAGGGGGGGAAAATTAACGGCCTCGAAAAATCTTGCTCCGGAATCAGTCAAACAAGCTCTGCAGGAATGCTCCGGAAATGTGAGCCTTGCCGCACGGCGATTGCAAATATCAAGGATGACTATGTACAGGAAGATTAAACAGTATGGGATAAGTCTTTAACGCAATGTTTACTAAATAAAAAATAGCCCCTGAACAAAACTGGCGATTACTCGCTGGTTTTTTTTTGCCGCAACTAATGTAACAACCGGTGTAACAACGTATAGGAAATTAACGTTTGAGAAAAACAGTTTCTAAAATTCCTCATCACGTTTGCCGCATTGCGTTTCTTAACTTTTTCGCGGCAGCGGTATTTGGTTGGCTCTGACTGCGTTACAACAGCTGAGGCAGATGTTACATGTAAGTTACAAATGATTAAATCCGAAAAACCGGTTATTATTTGGTTTTTCGTTTGGTACAGTCCTTGCTTCAAACAGTAAAAAGTTGAACTTTCTGAATAAATGCAAAAATTTAATTGAAAGGAGCAGTTGAAACCTAAGGGTTAACTTGTACCGGTTGAACGATGACTTTAAGTAAGGCGTTTTTTTAACGCGGATATTAAAAAGGGGGAAAAACATGATTTATTTTGATTTAAATATTTATGCCAGGGAGCGGGTGCAGGGCGGGAAGCCCCTTGTAGACCACCCCAATATGCAACAGAAACTGTTCGATATGTTCCGCAAAGTGGAGGCCGGCCGCCAGCTCAGCCGCGCGGCTTTCGTTTATAACTGGAGCAATCCGCCTGAAAAACGTTTAATCGAATATGGTATGGCCGCCAAGACTTTTTCAACCCAGGCCGCTTTGGAAGTCACCAGCGATGCCATTCAGATTCTGGGCGGCAACGGGTTGTCAAAGGAATACCTGGTGGAAAAGCTCTTCCGGGATGCTAGATCCTCCCTCATCTGTGACGGGTCTAACGACACTCTCTCTTTTGCGGGAGGGTACAAGGTCAATTGCACTTATCCACGCAAGTCCTGTTAAAGAATTAAACCATGGAGGAAAGAAAAATGCCCACATTTGAAGAACTAAGGCCGATGCTTCGTCCCACTGGTATTCAGAATGGAATTATGAAAATTAATAAAGACGTTTGCACTGGTTGTGGACTTTGTATTCAAAGTTGCCCATTTAAATGTTGGGAAATGGGTGATGATAATTATCCAAAAATGAAAGAAGAATACATTTGCATCTCATGTTTCAATTGCATGATTCCGTGTCCTTCCGGGGCTATTTCAATTGAGCAGGCTTATCATGTAAAAGAAGGTTTCTTTGATACTGACTTTCCGGCTATAAAACCGCCGCTTAGTCCTAAAGATGCGGATGGTAATCCTACAGAATGGACAGAGACTGAGCGGTTGATCCTTGAACGCCGAAGTGTAAGGCACTTTAAGCCAAACCCTGTTCCTGAAAGTCTAATTCGCCGGGTACTTGAGTCGGCACGCTTTGCTCCAAGCGGCGGAAACCATCAGCCTTGGAAGTTTACTGCAGTAACTGACCAGGAATTCATTGCACAGCTCGAGGAAACAATTCATGGGGTCTGGGCCGGACTGCACCAGGCGTACTCTAACGATGATGCAGCAGTAAGCTTGGTAGGAAACCTACCCACTGGTGTTTTTGACCCGCGGACCCAATATGGAATTCGGTGTATTGCTAAAAAAGAGTTGCCGATATTTTTTAAAGCACCGGTAGTTATTTTCCTGGGCGCCAACGACAAGATGAATAACCCTGAGATGAGTACAGGGATATGCGGCCAAAATATGAATTTAGCCGCTATGTCATTAGGACTCGGGTTCGTATGGACCAATTTTGGAGGGGTGGGCGCTAACCTAATCCCAGAGATTAAGTCCAAACTCGGTTTCGGCGATTCTTGGCAAATACAAACGGCTATTTGCATTGGCTATCCGAAATTTAAACAAAAAGGTCTGGTCCCCCGCCATTTCCGACCGGTGACCTGGTTCCGCCCCGGGGTTGAGGGACCTCAAATAGAGGAGTAAACATGAAAACTTATCCATTTGGGCAGCAGACCCTGGGACAAATTATCGAGGACAAAGCCGGGATATGCGGCGACAAGGTTTTTCTTCAGTATGAAGACGGGGAACAGGTTACTTACCGGGAGTGTAATGAGTTGGCCGACCGGATTGCCAATGGGCTAAACAGGCTTGGCTTGGCGGCAGGTGACACGCTGGCAACATTTTTGCCAAACAGTCTGGAAGCTGTTTTTCTATGGTTTGGGGCCGCGAAGGCCGGTGTCGTGGACGTGCCCATAAACCTGGCCAATAAAGGTTATTTTCTTTCCCACATCATCAACGATTCCAGGGCCAGGGTTCTGGTCATCGACCGCCAGTTAATCGACCGGCTCAAGTTTATCGAAAACGACTTGCCCCATCTTGAGAAAGTAGTGCTCTGGTCTAAATCCCCGGTCCGGGAAAACATCCCGGAGCTGAAATTTGAGGTTGTCCGGTACCGGGAGCTGATTGACAGCCCGGCCGATAAACTTCAGGTTAACGTTAAGGCCAGCGATCCCCTGATGATTATTTACACCTCCGGGACTACCGGGCCTGCCAAAGGAGTCCTGCAGCCGAACTCAATGATTTATTATTCCGCCCTTGAATATGTTGAGGCAGTGCGAGGAAATCAGGATGATATTTTTTTTACCTGTTTGCCGTTGTTCCATGCCAACGCCAGGATCTTGTGTTTATATCCGGCCATGCTCCTGGAAACCAAGGCGGTGATCTATGAAAAGTTCAGCGCCAGCCGTTTTTGGGAGCAGATTAGAGAAGCTGAAGCTACGATCTTCAACTCGCTGGGGGCGGTTGCCAACTTTATCCACAGCCAGCCTCGCAAAGCAAATGACGGCGACAACCCGGCAAGGGTTTGTGCGGCATTTCCGATGCCCCCGCAGATATACGACGATTTTGAAAAAAGATACAACCTTAAAGTGGTCGAGGGCTATGGATTAACAGAAGTGGCCATTATCACCTATAATCCCTACGATAAACCCAAGGTTGGCTCCTGCGGCCGGGCGACCCGCAATTTTGAGGTGCGGATCGTTGATGAGAATGATTACCCGGTGCCGCCTGGAACGGTGGGGGAAATTGTCGCCCGCGGCAAAATACCGTGGGTAACCGCCCTGGGGTACCACAATATGCCGGAAAAGACCATTGAGCTTACTAAAAATCACTATTATCACACCGGGGACGGCGGCTACCTGGATGATGAGGGTTATCTGTTCTTTGTGGACCGGATCAAGGATTACATTCGCCGGCGCGGAGAGAACATTTCATCTTCGGAGATCGAACGGGTGGTCAATACTCATCCCGGGGTGGCGGAATCTGCCGCTGTCTCGGTTAAATCGGAGTTATCCGAGGACGAGGTCAAGATTGCTGTTGTGTTAAAAGAAGGCGTAAACATAACCCCGGAAGAACTGCTGGCTTTTTGCGAAGAGCGGATGCCCTATTTTGCCATTCCCAGGTATGTGGAGTTTTTAGAAATGCTGCCGAAAACGCCGAACGAAAAGGTGCGGAAAAATAAGCTCAGGGAAGCAGGTATTTCGGCCGGCACCTGGGACAGGGAGAAAGCAGGGTATCAGGTCAGGAAATAACAAACGGCCGGGCAAGAGGAGGATATCATGGTGGACAGGGTTCCCTTTAAGGAAGGCATTTTCAGTGCAGACGCCGGTAACGGCATCTTGCTTGGAAATAAATGCGCATCTTGCGGGCGGATTTATTTCCCCCCAACGGATTTTTGCCTTGATTGTTTTGGTAAAGCCATGGAAGAGGCGGTGCTCAGCCGCTGCGGCAAGCTTTATTCTTACACCCGTTGCCATATGCCCGCCGGCCGCTTCCAGCCCCCGTTTTTCGTGGGCCTCGTGGATATGCCGGAAGGGGTACGGGTTTTTGCTCCGTTAAAAACAGTCGCAGGCCGGCCTTTCCAAATCGGCATGGACATGGAAGTAAAGATAGCAGAGCTCTGGCGGGAAAACGACAAGCAGGTGATCGGATATGTTTTTAAACCCGTTAAATAATGAGGAAGGGAGAATACTCATGCGAGAAGTGGCTGTAATTGGGGTTGGACAAAGCGTGTTCGGCAAGTTTCCGGGCCGCAGCGCCGCTTCACTGGGTGGTGAGGCTGTTGCGGCGGCGCTCAAGGATTGCGGCATGCATCCCAAAGATATTCAGGTCGCCTATGCCGCCAGAGCCTACGACGCGAATTGCACGGCCCAAGCCGTGCTGAAGGAAGTCGGGATCACCGCTCTGGAGATGGTCAACGTTGAAAATGCCTGTGCCGGCGGCGCAACCGCTTTCAGGGAAGTATGGAAGGAAATCGCCTGCGGCCGCTATGATACCGGCATCGCCATTGGTGTGGAGTCAATGACCACCAGCCCCATTGCCGGCAAATTGATTCCTCCGGAGAAGGACGACTTGGATGGATACCTGGGGATGACCATGCCCGCAATGTTTGGGATGGTTGCCAGAAGACAAATGGAAGAGCATGGAGCTACGGCTGAGGATTTTGCCATGGTATCGGTGAAGAACCATCAGCATGGATGCCTGAACCCGCAAGCCCAGTACCGGAAGGAATTCACCGTGGAAGAGATCTTGAATTCCCGGCTGATCAGCGATCCCATTACTTTGCTGATGTGCTGTCCGAACACGGATGGGGCGGCGGCGGCCATTTTATGCTCAATGGATGTGGCGAGAAAATACACCGCCCGTCCGGTAAAAGTTATTGCGTCCACATTGCTTACAGGCGACTATAAGTATCTGCAAAAGGATATTTGCGCCTCGCCTGTTGGCGTAAAGGTGGCCCAAATGGCTTATGAAATGGCGGGCTGTGAGCCCAAAGATATTGACCTTGTTGAAATGCACGACGCTTTCGCCAATGAAGAAATACTGCGGTACGAAGATTTAGCTTTGTGCGCGCCGGGCGCAGGTTTGCAATTGCTTCGCTCGGGCGCGACGAAAATAGGAGGCCGGATTCCCGTCAACCCCAGCGGCGGCCTCCTGTCCTTGGGGCATCCGTTGAGCGCGTCGGGTGTTCGAACCGTCTGCGAAGTCGTGCTGCATCTTAGAGGCCAGGCGGGGGCGCGACAGACGCCCAACGCCAGGGTTGGTTTGGCGCAGATGCTGGGCGGCCTGGTAACGGGACTGGAGCATGGTGTAACTGCCAGTATTCATATACTGGCGAGATAGGGAATAGCAGTAATACCTTTATAAACAATCCAAATGAAGCGAAGTGTTGACTGGTGATTAAAAGATTTAACCATGTTGGAATTGCCGTTAAAGATTTAGACAAAACCATTGAATTTTTCGAGAAGGTTTATGGCGCCGGTTTGGTTTGGCGGATCAGGTATGAGGACCAGCAGATAGAATCGGCTTTAATCGCCACTGGAGAAGTCCGTTTTGAGATTACCGCCAGCCTCGACCCGCGGAGTAGCGTGGCCAAATTTATCGCCGCAAGAGGGGAGGGTGTGCATCATGTTTCTTTAGCGGTTGAACGGTTTGATCAAATGATTAAGGAGTTCAAAATGAAGGGGTTAAGGATCATTGCGGAAGCCGACACCGAAGACTTTAAAGCGGCATTCATACACCCCCGGAGCAACCTGGGCCTGTTGATTGAAATCATAGAACCGAAAAGGGACGAGCACTCCTGGGGAGATAAACGGTGACGCAATCCCTGGCTAACGCGCGGGGTAAAATCTTGGAGTGAGGAGTTTAAAGGATGTAAAATAAGAGCATCAGTTTGGAGGTTTAATTATGGCCAAGCTGTCGGGGACCATGAAAAAACGGTCTTTTTTCTTTTGCACCATAATAGTAAAACCCCCGACACCGGTACGGCGCGAGGGCTGATATAAGGTTACTTGTTGTCTGCGAAAAAAGATTGCGGGTGTAAGGGCGGCTAAAATTATAGTATATTTTAAATATCAATCTCAGTATCATGAAAAGGCAGATTGAGATTCCTTTCGGAGGGGAGAATGAGAACTATGGCCGATCAAAAAAACCTGGAAGCCATTTTTAAAAGATATGGTTTCGAGCATTATAAATGGATAAACCCAAAGGAAATAGTTGTATCGCACTGGGTCCGCATGAAATGCCTGTTTGGTTGTCCGGATTTCGGAAAGAATGCTTCCTGTCCTCCCCATGTCCCGTCTGTAGATGAATGTAAAGCGTTTTTTCAAGAATACAATAACGGGGTAATTTTTCATATTGCCAAACAGGTGGAAAAACCGGAAGAGCCGAAACTGACCGGCCGAAACTGGACGGTTGACATTATTTGGCTATTGACTTATAATTTAATAAATGTCCGACGAAATGGAGGCTATAATGTGGAACAAGTGCGTACAACTGTCCGTATGCCGCCAAAACTCCTTAAAGACATTGAAAAAGTACGGGATCCGCAGAGATTCCCCACCTTGAGTGATTTTGTGCGCTATGCGGTTGAACATTACGTAATGGAAACAAGACGTAAAAGTTTACAGGATGAGTGCCGCCGGTTAGCCAAAGAAGAAAACCTGTCCGAGTTCGCAAATGCTGATTTCGACGGTTTTATGGAACAGATGGCCCGGGCTGAAAAGGGTGAGCTTTAATGCCGGGAGAAGTGCCGCGCTCAGGGGATATATACCGTGTCAGTCTTGAAGGCGCGGGCCACGTCCTGCGTGGACCGCATTATGTGGTAGTTGTTTCCGATGAACCTTTTAATTATCTATCTACTGTGGTAGTTGTACCGCTTTCCACCGGGGCGAAGTCCGCCTCTTTCAGGCCGGAGATAATTATGCACGGTAAAGTTACACGCGCTCTTCCAGACCAAATACGGGCAATTGATAAGCAAAGGTTAAAGGAGTATCTGGAAAACGTAGTTGATACTTCTTTCTTTTTGGCTTTAAGGGTCTCATTAAAGGAATTATTCTGCTTGTACGAGCGTTAATTTTAAGGAGTCTTCCATGAGCACCTGGTTTGCCCTGATTATGGTGGCGTACATTTTTTTGTACTGGCTGATTGCCAGGCAGCTGCACAGCTTATTAGGGATTAACGTGGCGGTTTTTTCGCTGCTCATTATTATTCTTGCCGCCAGTCCGATTCTAAGCCGGGTTGGAAATTTCGGCAGCTTCCTTGAAAAAGTGGGCAACTATTCGCTGGTGTTTTTCTATTACGCCGCCATTGTCGCGGTGCCGGGCGTTCTGGTTAAGTACAAGCCTGTGCTGATCGGCTGCTATTTTCTGATCATCATCGTGATCATTTTTGGTACGTTGCAGGCCCGGAAAGTGCATCCGGTGACCTACGAGCTGAAGATTCCCAAACAAGCCCCTGATTTGCACGCGGTCCTGGTTTCCGACACCCATATCAATAAAACCAAGGGCAGCGGTTTTGTGGCTCAACTGGTTGAGGATATCAACAGCCTCAATCCGGATATTGTTTTCCTGGCCGGGGATATCTTTGACGACCGGGATATCAGCGTCCTCAGGAGGGAAAAGGATACATTAAAGGGTATCCGGGCCAAATACGGTGTTTATGGCGTGGTGGGGAACCATGAGTATTACAGCAAGAACTTGAAAGAAAGTCTGGCCGTTTATGAAGAAGCGAAGATCAGAATATTGATAGATGAAGTTGTGCAATTGGAAAACTATTGTATCGCGGGCCGGGACGACGTCCATAAAAAACGCAAAGGTTTGCGTGAGCTGCTGCAGGATGTGGATAAAAACAAGCCCGTAATATTATTGGACCATCAGCCTGTAGCGCTGGACGAAGCGGAGGCCGGCGGCGTTGACCTGCAGCTTTCCGGTCACACTCACAAGGGGCAGTTTTTCCCCAATAATCTGTTCACCAAAAGGATTTTTGAGGTGGATTACGGGCATCTAACCAAGGAAAGCCTGCAGGTAATTGTCACCTCGGGTTACAGCACCTGGGGGCCGCCGGTCCGCATCGGTTCGCAATCGGAAATCGTAGACCTGTACATTAAATTTGAGTGAGCATCATTTTTTGCTTAATTCCCAGTGCATATCCAGGATGGCTTTAACCTTTTCCGGTTTTATGCGGTAGGTCCCGGCTGCTTCCATAATTTCAATCCACTGTTTGTTATTGGTGCGTTTAAGCTGCAGCAGGTTTAAATAATCTCCCAATCCGGGCGCCTGTTCCCTGATCAGACCCACCATAACGCCGACGATGCGGTGTTGAGGTCCAAAAACGATATCCTCGTAGTCGGGGTTGGCCGAACGAAGTAAAGCCTGGTCTTCCTGTTGGATATAAATCTTCAGGTAAGCGTTCCAGACGGTATCTTCCAATCCGGCGGCCACGATTTGACCGTTTTGGGCGATGGAGCTTTGTTTAAACAGCGCCAGGTCGCCCGGGTTGATCCCGGCGTAAATCATACTGTCCCCGTTAACGCGGAGGACAAAGTCGGCCTTTGTGTGTGACGGTATTTCTACCCGGCTTTCCCAGTTTTGCTCCGCCAGAATGGGTATGCCGGCGTGTATTTGGCCCAGCACCGGTTTAAACTTTAGATAAATCGACGGGTCCTCCAATGCCTGCATTATGGCGAGGCGTTGTTCCCGGGTAAGCGGAACTTCACCTGCGGTTAACCGGACATTTTCATCGCGAACAATGTAATGCATATCAATGCTGTCTAATGACTGCCGGATATTGGTACGCCCGAGCAAGTAATCTGTGGAAACCTTAAAAAAGTCTGCGAAATTGCCAAGTGTTTCAAAATCGGGTTTGCGTTTACCCTGCTCGTAATTGGCAATTTGACCCCGTGAGTACATAAGCAATTCAGCCATTTTATATTGGCTGATATTTTTTTCTTTTCTTAAGGCGGCCAGGCGCCGGCCGAAAATATTATCATGCAACATTTGTTACCACCTGACAATATTATAAGAAACAAACAGTTTCCATTCTACAAAAGAAACAATTAGTTTCTTATAGTATTGACAGAAACATGATGTGTCTAATAAAATAATACTGGGTGTATTTTTATTATAGAAGGTGGGTTAAATGAGTGAAAGGGTGACGCTTATAAAACTTCGGGGCGGCAGGCCGCGGTCAAGGGTGGCCAAACAGCTGGGTATTACACCGCAAATGCTGGGCGCGGTTGAAAGGGGCGTCCGGTTACCGTCGCTAATGCTGGCAAAAAAAATTGCCGTTTATTATGGGGTTTCCATTGATGATCTTTTCTTTAAAGACCAGGGGAACAAGATGTTTCCTTGAGGCAGAGTAAAGGAGAGACGTAGGGATGGTTAAAAAAAAATGTCCATATTGTAACCGGGAGAGCTTCAGCGCCATGGTATCCGGTCAATGGAATTGCCCGTATTGTAAAGCCGATATCACCCATGTAGCAACAAGCGCTTTGGTATTGTCCTCTATTTCATTGAGGGCTTCGTCAAGTCACAGGGATGCAAACAAGAAAATAATGGCCGGAAAAATACAACCTTGATTTAACAGGGATTTAAATCAGGCGGGGAATAAGAGTCAGGCTTTTAAGCCTGACTCTGCTTTTTGACCCGTCTTTTAATAATTATTAAGGAAAATGTTATTAATAAATAATTTGTTTTATTTATGATAGATAATAGCCTATGTGAGCAATCTCATATCATCAGCCGGCCAAAGCCGGTAAAGTTATTTAAAACAGTTAAGATTTAATCAAGAGCTTTAACTACCGGAGGGATTCAGGATGAGAATAATCGTTCTAATCAAACAAGTCCCCGGCACGGCCAACACCCGCATGGATCCTGAAACGGGGGTGATGATCCGTGACGCGGGCGAAACCATTATGAATCCGCTGGATGAACATGCGGTTACCGAAGCGGTGAGCGTAAAGAAAAATAATCCCGGTACGGAGGTCATCGCCCTGACCATGGGACCGCCGTCAGCGCAGAAGGTGCTCCGGGAAGCTTGCGCCAGGGGCGCCGACAGGGGGATTCTGCTTTCCCACAAAGCTTTCGGCGGCGCGGCGATGAACGCCAAGTCGACAGGGTATACGGTGGGCCCGTCTGCTGAGGATGCCGGTCCGGCGGATATATTGATTTCATTGGAGAGAATGAACCAAATCATTTTTGACCGCCAGACCTTCACCATTACTGCCCAGCCCGCGGCCGAAATGGATAAGATCATTAATGCCGCCCGGGAAACCGGCTGCGCGTTTCCGGGCACAACCTGCCGGCATAAGAAAGCGACCGCCGGGGAAAACGTAGCCGCCTGTTTCAATGAAGGCGAACCCGATTTTAAATGTGCCGCCGCCTGCCTGTGCGGCTTGGAACTGGTGCTGGCCGACGGTAGTATCACCACCTTGGGGGAAAAATCTTTAAAAGACCTGGACAACTACCAGCTGACCTACGTTATGGGAGGGCACAGGGAAGAAAAAGCGGTGCTGAGCGGCATCTATCTGAGGCTGCTGCCCGGGGAGCAAGACCAATACTGGCTGGTTGCAACCTTACAGGACCTGGAGCATTTACCCGGCGTTTGGCGGCCGCTGATCCAAAAACACCGTCGCGAAATTGACACCGCCATTGGCATCAAACCGGACCATCATCCCGGGCTGGCGGGTATGCTGCACCTGGATCAATTACCGCCCGCTTGCTCGCTGGTATCTCTGAGATGCCGTCCGGTAGAGTTGGAACCGCTTCTGGAGCTGCTTGACGGCGATACTTATGTAGCCGGCGGCACCCATCAGAAGCAGGCCATAGCGGCCTTTTGCAGCAATTTACCGGCGGAACTGCAGGCAAACCCGCAATTGACCAGCGTTGATATTAATGAACAGGAGCAAGACATTAACCCCGCCGGTTTATATGCAATCTACTGGCTTAAAGAAGAACGGAAATTTAGTTTATTTTACGTTGTTTAAGAATTCAATGACCCGATGCGCATAGTCTTTTTCCGCTTTTGAATAGGACTCCAGGTGGTCCGCTCCCGGCACCACCCATAGTGTGGCATTATCGCCGGCGGCTGCGTAAATCCTTTTACTGTTTCCAACCGGTATATCTCCGTCGGATGCCCCGTGTATGAGCATAAGCGGCCTGGGAGCCAATGCCGGTACGGCTTTAACAGGGCTGACCCGCCCGGGGTCGAGTCCCGTTACCAGTGAAAATAATGGCAACATAAAGTAACCCAGGGGTTTGGATTTATCGCTTAAGTGTTCTTTTAAGTCTGCAAAAGGGCTGTCGGCAATTACGGCGTCCACTGCCGGTTCCTGGGCGGCGGCCAGAATGGCGGTACCGGCGCCCATGGAGGGCATGGGGAATGAACCAGCCTTTCAGCCGGATGTTGTCTTCACGGCTGGGAAAAGTGATATCTTCGTAATCAAGACCGGCAGTGGCGGGGGTTTCCGCCACCGGATGGCGGGGCGGGTCGGCGATAAACCGGCAGATACCGACTGAAGCAATTGTACCTATTACAATTATCAAAACAGACCATACTGCCAATCGTTTATAACTAAAGCCCATGAATTCTCCTAAATATCTACAAAAACCCTTTCGTCTATTGAAAAGTAGTAAATTTTGTAAGAGATTAATTAGTTTTTTAGGGAAAAATGTGGTAAAATAACAACGGGAATATTGGACTGAGGGCGGGCCTCACCTGCCGGGGATGGGAACATCTATGAAAGGGGGTGAGGCAGAAATGATTGAAGCATTTGATGCAATTCAAATTACAATAGCCGTAATTCTTCTGCTAACCCTCGTCGTGCTTATCGCTGACCGGCGCAAGTAATTGAGAACCTCTGAAACTGTTCGCAGCAGCTTCAGAGGTTTAAGATAAAAGCCCCGGCAGTGTGAGGCATACGCGCCGTTCCTCAGTTCCATTATTCCCTTTATTAAAGGGGTAAAAACTGTTAAGTAAATAATATAGCCCGAAACCGGGATTGTCAAGATTTACAATCAGGGAGTGCTTTGCCATGAAAGATGTAATGATATTGTAATGATATATAAAGATTATATTGGCTCAGTGCATTATAGTACAGAGGATGAAACATTCTTCGGTAAAATTGAAGGCATCAATGATCTGATCAGTTTTGAAGGCACCAGCGTCGCCCGAGCTCCATAAGCAGGCCGCACAAATGGCTATGATAGAAGGAAAGCCATTGAACCGGTACATTGAAGACGCAATAGAACAGTACTCAGTAAATAAAGCACTGGAGCTCGGACTGACGGAATAATCGCATATATACAATGGTCGGCTCCGCCGCAAAACGGCGGAGTTGTTTTTTTATGTTCGTTTAGGCGCGGGTGCTGTGGATGATAATCCCTGGTTAATTTGATATAATAAGATATCTTGAAGGGGGAATCGGTATGAGCATGACGGATCTGGCCCGCCGGGCGAAGGAAGCTTCCATCAAACTGGCCGCCGCGAATGCGGAACTGAAGAACAGGGCTCTGGCCCAAATTGCCGGGTCTCTGGAGAAACATAAAGATGAAATCATCAAGGCCAACCGGGAAGATTTGGCCAGAAGTGAAAAGGAAAATCTCTCCGCGCCTCTTTTAAAGAGGCTGAAATTCGACGAGACGAAAATTCAGGATGTGGTTGACGGGATCCACAGCCTGATCGAACTGGAAGACCCGGTGGGCAAAACCTTGCTGGCCACCGAACTGGATGACGGCCTGGAGCTGTACAAGGTGACCTGTCCCATCGGGGTCATCGGGGTGATTTTTGAGTCCAGGCCCGACGCCCTGGTGCAGATTTCCACCCTCGGCTTGAAAAGCGGCAACAGCGTGCTGCTCAAAGGAGGCTCTGAAGCCAGGGAGACCAACCGGATTTTGGCTGATATTATTGCCGGGGCCGCGGTGGAGGCCGGCATTCCGGACCACTGGCTGGCGCTGCTGGAAACGCGTTCGGATGTGAACGAGATGCTGAAAATGGATCGTTACATCGACCTGATTATCCCCCGGGGGTCCAATGATTTCGTCCGTTATATCATGGACAACTCCAAGATCCCGGTGATGGGCCACGCCGACGGCATCTGTCACTGTTATGTGGACAAGGAAGCGGATATTGACATGGCGGTGAAGATTGTTGTGGACTCCAAAACCCAGTACGTGGCTGTCTGCAACGCCACGGAAACCCTGCTGGTGCATGAAAAGACAGCCCCGGCCTTTTTGCCCGCATTGAAGCAGGCGTTGGATAGCAAAAACGTGGAGTTATGCGGCTGCCCCAAAACCAGGGCGATTATTCCGGCGGCGCCGGCCACGGAAGAGGACTGGAAGACCGAATACCTGGACTATAAGTTGTCCGTAAAGGTGGTGGCGAATTTGGACGAAGCCATCGATCATATCAATACCTACGGTTCGGGGCATACCGACAGCATCATCACCGGGGACAAGCAGGCGGCGGCCCGGTTTATGGACTACGTGGACTCGGGAAATGTGCTGTGGAATTGCTCTACCCGGTTTAGCGACGGTTTCCGGTACGGATTCGGGGCCGAGGTGGGGATCAGCACCGCCAAGATTCACTCCCGGGGTCCGGTGGGTCTCGAGGGGCTGGTTATCTACAAGTACAAGCTGCTGGGCAACGGACATATCGTGGAGGACTACTCCAACCGCGTAAGAAGCTTTAAGCATAAGAAGATGAACAAGGAGTTTTCACTTTAAGGCGGAAGTTTGTTGAAAAGTGTTTTGTTACACCGGGCGACCGCAAGGGTCGCCCCTACAACTGGCCCTGGCGTTTTTAGTTTCCTTAGCGAACGACATATGGAGCGCCGGGTAACAACTCCCGGCGTAGCGCGGGAGCGCAACCGGGAGGCGAGCACAGGACGTGCGAGCCAGCCCCAATTGAGATAGGACGTCGAATTTGGGGCGACCCGGTTGCGCCCCAAGCAAGCCGCTGGAGTTGTCCGGTGCGGAATCCGGAGTGAGCGAAGGAAACTAAAACGCCCTCTCCACAATTTGCTAGGGATTTAGGCTTTTACTTTAACAGAGACAGCAGTTTCTCTTTAACCGGCAGCAGTACAGGGATGATTTCGCTTTCGGGCCGCCCGGACTCCGCCGCGGCCGACAGGCAGGCCTCGAGGAATTCCGTCAGGCAATACCCGGAGGCCTGCAGCCCCTGCAGCAGGTTATCAAACCGGAGGATGTTTTCCAGCCCCTGTTTATCCCCGTGTTCCGCCGCCTCTTTAACCAGGGTGATGTAGGCTGCCGGGTCCTGGTTTAACAGGCTCATGAATTCCCCGGCGAACTCTGCTTCGGCAAAGACCCATGCATTGGCCAGGCAGAAATTTACCCCGCCGGGACCCCGCAGGCAGCGGTGCCACGCCGTGCTTTCGGCGGATAGGGTTTCCGCCACCAAAACGCGCATTAAACTCCGGCTGTTGGTTTTATATGTTCCACCGCCGGGCAATTGTAAAGTTAACTCCGCCTCCAACGACCGGCATTTTTCTTTAACTTCTCTAAAACTTTTGGTCAGCCAAACCAGGTCCGCCGGACTTTCGGTGTCCGGCTGCCAGCGCAGCAGCGAAGACCGGAACAAAGATAAAAGTTCCGCCCACTGGTTTGCCCGGCCCAGTTCAGCCGTAATTTCCCCCCGGTCATGGCAGTATTCAATGCGCAGGGGCTGCTGCTTCTCATCCAGACCGGCCAGCGCGGTGATAACGGGCATTCTGTGTGACAAATCCTCTTCTGCATAGGCCAGGGCGGCCAGACCCCGGGCCAGCCGGCGCAGGCGCTCCGGGTTATTTGCATTTTGGGCCAGCAACTCCCGGGCCAGACGGCCGAGTTCTGCGTAATCGCCGGACGCGAACAATTTCCGCACCTGTTCGATAAGCATCATTATATCTTGACCGCGGTCCCGTAGGCGATAATTTCTGCCGCCCCGGTGGTAACGTTGGAGGTGCCGAATCTAATGCCGATAATGGCGTTGGCCCCCAGGGATTCGGCTTCCCGGACCATTTGGGCAATAGCTTCCTCCCGGGTGGTCTTCAGCAGGTCGGCGTATTCTGTGACTTCGCCGCCGATGAGCTGGCGGAAAAAGGCGACGATATCTTTGCCCAGGTGTTTGGCCTTCATGGAACTGCCCCGGACCAGGCCCAGCACCTGGTATTCGGTCCGGATATCAACGGTTGTTAAAAGCATGATATACCTCCTCACTATAATGCTAAAAGTCTTTTTTCAACAGCCTGCTTAACCCGATACGGTAAAAAACCCGGGCTGCCAGAAGCATGAACAGGGAAGTCTTGCCTGCGCCATTTGGCCCCAGTACGGCAAAGATGCTTTCCTTCGGCACTTCCAGATTAACATCCTGCAAAGCTGTGGAAGAACCGTAGCGTTTGGTCAGGTTAATGGTTTGAACGGCCGGGTCGTGCATCATTTTTCTCCTCCCTTGGCGTAAAACTCCCGGATTATATCGGTCAGCAAATCCAACAACCGGGCCGGGTCAATGTTCAACTCCCGCGCCTTGCGCACTGTTTCCGACAACAACGGCCGGAGCAGTTCGATTTGCAATTCCCGGCGTTTGCCGGCGTCGCATTGGGCCACGAAGGAGCCCAGGCCGGGGCGGCTGTAGATTAAGTCCTTCCTCTCCAGTTCGCTGTAGGCCCTACGTACGGTAATGATGCTGACCAGATTGTCCTGGGCCAGCTGGCGTATGGAAGGCCATCCTTTGGCACAGCATCTGCTTTTTACTGGCCAAACCGGTGAGGAAGCTCTGGTGGGCTGTGCTGAAGACAAAATAAAGCGAAAAAAGATAAAGGAGAGTGTCCAATATGTTTAAAGAAGACATTGAAACCCTTGTGTCACGTCTGGAGAACCTTATTTCCACCAAGGACAGTACGAACCAGGGCGGTAAAGGCACCGGCGCCGGCGCTATTTTCCCCGGTCTGCTTCAATACTGTTTTTTGCGCCCGGTGTTGTCAGCGGGTAAACGTGATCCGCTAGGTTGCCGCGTCCCGGGCCATTCAGTTCCTAACCACGGGTTATTTATCCTCTAAATTTTCGTCATCCGGTAAATTACCGAACAAAATACGCATGTAATCCCGCCCGCCGTATAGTATACGGTCAATACTTACTTCAACCTTGTCAACACGATAAAAAGCAATATATTTTCCGCAAACAAGAAAGCGGTAATCACTCTCAATTCCTGTGATCGAGGATAGTGGTGGCCCCATTTCTGAAATCTCCCGCAGATTATCTATAGAATCCAATATGTCTTCTACTGTATTTAGTGCTGCTGCAGGGTTATGCAATTCTTTAGAAATATACGTCCATATCTCGTCAAGGTCGTTCAGAGCTTCAGGAGAATAATGCAGCCTATTCATTTGTTTTCCCTTTAAAGTATGATCTCACATCCTCATGTAATATCCATCCCTTTTCTTCGCCCGATTCCCGTCCCCTGGCAAGCTCACTCATCAGCTTGATTGTCGCCTGCGTTTTCTCATAATCTGCAATATCGATAAGTGCATAGCGTCCTCTGCCGTTCTTCGTTAAGAACACCGGGTTACCTACTGTAACCTCTTTCAAAACCTCGTTATAATTTCTCAAATCTGAAACCGGTTTTATGTTTGGCATAATATCACCTCTTGTGATATTATTGTATGATAATTTATCGTAAAATACAACACCAAAAACAACAGCGTTTTCTTAAAAAGCGCTAACACAGAAAACCAGTCACGATTACGTGTCTGGTTTTCTGCTGTTTAGATTGACTGTAAATTAGTTTAACGGGTAAGGGTGATCCGTTGGGTTGCCGCATCGAAGTCAACCGTCTTCATAACCTTTCACATTGTTTCGTATGTTCCTGAATCGCGAGGATATGCCCTTCGGTTGCGATACAATATACTAGGCCGGGGGGGCGCTTTGGCCCGCAGGTCGCCCGGATTTTCTGCCGTAGATTATACAGAGAAGATTTTTTCCGCACATGTGACTAAAATAATGTCTTTTGAAAAAAATAAAAAAACCTGTCGTTTTCAGACAGGTTCTGTCACGTCAAGCCCCTCGGCGCCACTACAATTGTTTTTCCACATTCCTTCCACCATACATCACACGGAAGACGTGTACAGTATTTTCAGAATCCCGTACAATGTAAAATACGAGAAAATTACCAACCGGGAAGAATCTCAGCCCTTTTGAAAACCAAGGTTCTTTTTTATAGAGTGGATACCGCAGGAGTAATGATTATCCCGTATTCTTGCATGTCGTCAATCCTTTACGAAGATCAGAAAATGTTTCTTTTACCGGACGGCCTTTACCTGCCAGATAATCCATATAACCCTTCTCTATTTCTGCATTAAACTCTGTTTCCGTCATTTCCTCAACAGATTTGATTTTTTCCGGCGCCAGTTTTAAATCGAAGGGGATAGCCTGGTTAATAACGACTTGTTTTAAAAATAATCCTATTGCATTTGACATAGAAATCCCCAATCCATTAAATACTTTTTCCGCCTGTTCTTTCACATCAGGTTCGATACGCACATAAAGATTTGCTGATTTTGCCATAAAATCATCTTCCTTTCCTGCTTCTAATCCTATTATATTGTCATTGTGCGCACAAAAGCAATACTATATTCACCACGTTTCTTTATTTAGCTGCTGTTTGGATAAGGGCAGCAGGACGGTGAAAATGCTGCCGCCGTCGGGGCGGTTGGCGGCCCGGATGCTGCCCCGGTGCTGTTCGGCAATCCACCGGGCGATGGCCAGCCCCAGTCCCGATCCCTCCCGGGCCCGGGCTTCCTCGCCGCGGTAAAACCGGTTGAAGATCAATTCCTCATCCCCGGGGGCGATACCCGGCCCCCGGTCCGCCACGGTGATTTCCAGCCAATCTTGCGGATTTTCCCGCATGGTCAGTTCCACGCCGGTATCCGGCGATGAATATTTAAAGGCGTTATCCAGCAGGATGAAGACAAGCTGGCTTAAATAATCGGCGCTGGCTTCCACCTGTTTGCCGGCCGGTAACCGGCCGGACAGTTCCAGTGTCCTGCCTCCGGCCCAGAAACGGGCCTGCCTGGAAATCTCCTGCCACAATTCATCCACCGGGACGGCGTTTTTCTCCATTTCAAAGCCCGCGTCGGCCCGGGCCAGGGCCAGCATATGGTCCAGCAGCCGGGTCAGCCGGCGGGCTTCACCGGCGATATCCTCCATTGCCTCCCGGGCCGTTCCGGCGTCCAGGTCCGGAGACTGCAGCAGGAACTCGGTGTTGCCCCGGATGGTGGTCAGCGGCGTGCGCAGCTCGTGGGAGGCGTCGGACACAAAACGGCGCTGCAGGTCGTAGCTTTCCTGCAACTGGTTATACATGGCTTCCAGGCGCCCGAACATGTTGTTTAAGGTATTGACCATGCGGCCCAGCTCGTCCTGGGGTCCGGAGTAGTCGATGCGCTTGCTCAAATCTCCGCCTTCCCGGATGGACAGGGCGGTCCGGCTGATTTTTTCCACCGGGTGCAGGGCCGCCCGGGCCAGAAACCAGCCCAGCAGGCCGGCAATGAGCACCGTGGCGGCTCCGCCGGCAAAAACAATAAACCTTATTTTATCCAGCAGCAAATCAACGGTGGCCAGGGTCCGGCCCACCTGCAATATGCCCATCAGGCGGCCTTCCACCACCAGGGGGACATTATAAACCCGGATGTTTTGCTTGCCGGCGCGCACCGTTTCGTAGAATGCCTTGTTTTGCGCGGCGGATTTCAGGGTGTATTCACTGAGGGGCAGGTACTGGCGGCCCAGGTTGTCGGACCGGCTGATCGCCAGGCCCCGGGTGTCCACCACCTGCAGATAGGTATCCGGCGTGGCGAAAACGTTGATATCGGGCAGGACTATTTCCTGCAGTGAAAAGGGTGTTTGTCTGATTACGGCGGACCTGACGACGGAGGCGGCGGTGGCCGATATGCTTTCGTCCACCTCGCGGTGCAGGATGCGCCCGGCGGTAAAAATGATCGCCAGGGCAAAAAACGCCAGGGCCAGGCACAAAACGCCGGTGTACAGCAGCGTAAGCTTTAAACGCAAGGACAACCTCGCATCACCCTTTCAGGACGTACCCGACGCCCCGCACGGTATGGATCAGCCGCTGCCGGCCGCCGCTTTCCAGCTTCTGACGGATATTGCCGATATATACTTCCAGCACGTTTGATTCGCCGGCAAAGTCATATCCCCAGATGCGCTGCATGATTACGTCCCGGGTCAGCACCTGGCCCGGGTGTTCCATAAAAAGACGGAGCAGCTCAAATTCCCGGGTGGTCAGCGGGATAGCTTGCTCTCCGTGCCGCAGCTCTCTTCTTTCAATATCCAGCATCAGGCCGGCAAAGGTTAAAGACAGCTTGTCCCGGCTGTCCTGCGGGCGGGCGCGCCGCAGCAGCGCCCGCACCCGGGCCAGCAGTTCCTCCAGGGCAAAGGGTTTTACCAGGTAATCGTCCGCGCCGGCGTCCAGGCCCCGCACCCGGTCCGCCACCTCGTCCCGGGCCGTTAAAAGCAGGATGGCCACGTCGCTTTCCATCCTCAGCCGGCGACAGACCTCCCATCCGTCCATACCCGGCATCATGATGTCCAGGATGACCACCGCCGGATTAAACTGCCCGGCTGCGCGCAGGCCTTCTTCGCCGTTGGGGGCCGTCATTACCTCGTGTCCCTCGAAGGCAAGCACCCTTTTCATCATGGCGGTAATCTTCAAATCGTCATCGATAAGCAATATGCGCACTAAACCAACTCCCGGTCTATGGTACCCATTCCAAGCTTATTTTTCCGTCAGGGTTATGATCACTATTTTTTTGCCGGCTTTATTTTCTATCTGCAGCTGCACCCGATCGCCCACTTTGCTTTTTTCAATAAAGTCGGTGATATCGCCGGCGTCATTAACCTCCTGATCGCCTATTTTCAGAATGGCGTCTCCTTCCGCCAGGCCTGCTTTTTCAGCCGGTGAGCCGGGCACCACTCCGGCCACGATGGCTCCGGCGTCGCCGGACAGACCCAAATATTCGGCCAATTCGGAGTTGTTGTTTTGTAAGTAAACGCCCATGAAAGGCCGGGAAATTTTGCCGTCGGTGATCAGAGTATCCACCACTTCCCGTACCGTGTTCGCCGGGATGGCAAAGCCGATTCCCTGGGCGCTGGCGTTAATGGCGGTGTTAATGCCGATTACGCCGCCCTGGAGATCCAGCAGCGGACCGCCGCTGTTCCCGGGGTTGATGGCGGCGTCGGTTTGCAGCAGGTTTTTATACTTCCGGTCCTCAATATTTACCGGCCTGCCTTTGGCGCTGATCACGCCGGTGGTCACCGTATGGTCCAGTCCGTAGGGGTTGCCGATGGCGATCACCCACTGGCCCACCCGGGCGGCGTCCGAATCACCGAATTCCAGGTAAGGCAGGTTTTTATCCGCGTTCACTTTAAGCACCGCCAGGTCCAACTCGGCATCCGCTCCAACCAGGCGGGCTTCCAGCGGTTCTTCCTGTTCGGAAAGATAAACCTTGATTTCCGTCGCCTGACTGACTACATGCTCGTTAGTAAGGATATAACCTTCTTTGTTGATGATAAAACCTGAACCAAAACCCTGCTGCAGCTGCTGCCTTTGCCTTTGCTCAGGAATGCCGAAAAATTGCCTGAAAAAGGGGTCCATGGTTTGAGAAACCTGTTGCGTTGTTTCAATTTTAACCACCGCCGGGCTGCACCGGTCCACGACATCGGCTATAATATCGGTGCCCTCGGGTGAGGAATACACCACCGGTTCCGAGGCGCCGGCCTTGACGGAAAGAAAACTGTCTTGGGGGGCGAAAAAGAACACCCCCGCCACCAGGAGGATTTGCAGTACCACGGCCGCCGCCAGGCCGGCCGCCAGGGTGAAGCGGTATCTGTCTTTGGACATTATTATCACCTTCCGTTTAAAATTTTTTGTAATAATAATGATGACAGCACCGGCTTAAGACAACCTTAAACTAAACTAAAAAAATTTTCAGTTAACAATTTCCGGCTGCTCCAAAACGGTTAAGGTGGCACTTGTTCTGCAAACTGCAGAAATCGCAATGGGTTTTCCCGCTAAAGTCCGGCAGATTTTGCCCGACCCCCGCCACCATGGCAATTGATTTGCGTGGTATCATCAGGTTTGAACCGGTCAACTGCACGCCAATTTGTCCGGCCCCGAGGGTGTACAGGATGGTTTGAATATCTGTAAGGGAACTCCAGTATGAATGTCCGGGACCCATGGGAAAGGTTGTTCTCAGGCCGGCTTTATGGTATTGCTCCTTGATTTTGTCCATTATTGACATGGTGCTTTTGACGATATATGCCGTGCCGGTATTATTCAGCGCAAAGGCTTCCAGCATTCTGCCGGCCTCTTTATAGTAATCCTCACGTTCATCCAGTGCCTTTCCAATGGTAATAGCGAAAAAAATCAGCTTTTCAGCATTTCCCGCCACCCGCACTAATAGTTTGCTGGTTAACTTTTGTCCTGCTGCAAGAAAAAGCTCCCGCTCTCCGGCGCCCAGCAGGTCAACCGCACGCCAAATCGCGGTGGGGTTAACCAGAGCGGCGGCTTCTTCCAAAATGCGTTGGTGTGATTCCACCGTGCTTGGGCGGGGAGGACGCTTGCTGTAATCAGCCCCTTCGGCCCGGAAAATGTCTTGCAGAGTTACCTCCGGCGGTGGAATTTCCAAAATATTACATTCCGACATACTTTGCCTTCATCCTTTTCTGCCCATGTTTTCAGGTCAAGTGGAAATACGTGGTTTTGGCAAAAATGCTGTTGAACTTGGGGTAACTGCCCAATTCGACAAACCCGACTGCATTTGCGATAGCGGCTGCCCGGCGGTATTCACTTGCCGAAAGCAGGGCTAATTTTGCTCCTGTGCCCGCGGCGTTGCCGACCATCTTTATTTTACCCTCCAGCGCCGGCGGAATTAGTCCGATGACACAGGCGCTGTGCGGGTGCATATAATTACCGAAAGCTCCGGCCAGCAGCACTTCTTTAATGTCCTCCACCCGGATGCCGCAGGTTTCCATTAAAACACTGACCCCGGCTGCCATGGCGCCCTTGGCCAGCTGAAGCTCCCGGATATCGCCCTGGGTAATCATAATCGGCCGGCCGTTGCCGGTTTGATCGGCATCCGCCAGCAGAAAGGCTTTTTGTCCGCCGTGTTCAATAAGACGATCTTTGAAGGCTATGGCGGCGGTGTTTGTTAATGTGTCGGGGGGAGCAAACCTTCCCCTTGGTTCAATGATCCCCAATTCCAGCAGTCCCGCCACCGCGTCAAGCAAAGCGGAACCGCAAATGCCCAGGGGTTTGACCCCGCCGATAACGGAATACTCAAGCCGCTCCCCGAAACGAACATGGTCAATGGCTCCTTCGGCGCCCCTCATGCCGCTGCTGATCTGAGCTCCTTCAAAGGCAGGCCCGGCAGCGGCGGAACAGGCCACTATTCTGTCTTTGGAGCCCAGGGCAATTTCACCGTTGGTGCCGATATCTATAACCAGCTTGATATCCTCACTCCGGTCAATTTCCGTAGCCAGCAGCACCGCTGTTGTGTCGGCGCCCACAAAACCCGCGATATTGGGCAGCGTCAAAACTTTGCCCGCCGGGTTGATATCGATCCCCAGTGCGGCGGCGTCAACCGTCAGGGGGTCGCCGACCACCGGGACATACGGTGAAATGGCGATATTCCGGGGGGGCAGGCCGAGAAAAAGATGATGCATGCAACTGTTGGCCGCCACTGTCAGCACATAGATTTGTTCTCTGCCGACCCCGGCTTTTTCCGTTGCCTCCCGGATCAGCTTATTGATTGCCTCCACCACGGCGGTGTGCAGCTTGTCCAGCCCGTCCTGCTCCATACTGGCAAATTGGATGCGGGTAATCACGTCCGCGCCGAACTTGGTCTGCGGGTTCAGCATCGACGCCACGCCGAGTTCCCGCCCGGAATAAAGGTCCAGCAGGTAACCCACTATGGTGGTGGTACCAATATCAAAGGCCATGCCCAGCATGCTCCCGGTGGTATCCCGCTCCTCGATGTCCACAACCCTGCCGCCATAAATAACCGTGGTCAGGCTGTGTCCGGCCTGCCGGAGGGCTTCGGGCAGCCGGCGCAGGAGGGGGAGCGGCACATCCGGATCATCATCACCGCAGCCGTGTTCAAGCAGCTGGTCCTTCAGCCGGCTCCAGTCTGAACGCTGGGCATCCAGGGAGGGCTTTTTTACCTCCATAAATATTTTGCGCAGGTGCGGCTCAACCTGAAACGACCTTTCCCCCGAGGCGATTAAAACATTGTGCTGTTGCCCGTAATTAAGCAGTCCCACCGACATATTGCCGAGGATAGTGGTTTCACAGGCCAGGCGGATGCCGTCCAGCAGTTCTTTTTCCGCCAGCAGTTCCTTTTCCACGTCGGTGGGCAGGGCTGCTTCCGACAGAATTTTTACCCGGCATTTGCCGCATTTGCCGTTGCCGCCGCAGGGAAAATCGTAATCTATGCCCGCCCCGTCCATTGCTTCCATGATGGTGCTGCCTTCGTATACCTCTGTTTTCAGGTTTCCGGGTTGAAATATTACTTGATAACTTTTCAAGCAGCGCACCCCCTGTAATCTTTTAAAAAACTAAACTGCACCCGGCATTGATGCAGCTTTTGTTTACTGGCTGATTCCCTGCAGTTTGATATAATCCCCCCGGTAATAAGTGATTCCGAGGCCCATGGGCTTGTTTTCATTGTTATAAAGCTTCTGTTCCACCACCAGTAAGGCCAGCTCATCATAGATATTTAAATATCTTTTGATCTCGTCACCTGGTATCATGGCATGAATAACCAGTTCTTTTTTTAACGCGAAAAGGGGAACACTCCTGGACAACATTTCGGGAAAAGTGGCATGCTCGATTTCCTTCTCCACAATGGGCATCCCTTTTTGATAGAGCAAATACTTGACGTCGTAAGCCATGGGGGCGCCGTCCGTATAGAACAGCCTGCGGATGACAATCACATTTTTGTTCCTGGTGATGTGCAAATCGGCGGCCAGCTTTTCATCAGGCATAATAATATTCACTTCCAACAATTTTATTTGGTCCACGGTGTTGATGGAGTTGTTCTTTTCGTCGTAGTAGATGGTATATTTGTTAAGCTCGGGTTTTTGCACAAAATTGCCTTTGCCGGGGATGGAATAGATGTATCCTTCACCGGTCAAAATGGCCAGGCCTTTTCTGACGGTCATCCGGCTGGCGCCATATTCCTTACATAACGCTGCTTCCGAAGAAACGAGATCGCCCGGTTTTAATGCGGCGCTGTTGATTTTCTTCTTTATATCCTCAACTATTTTAAGGTAAACCGGACTAGTCATCACCAGTTACTCTCCGTTCAGCACAACTCATCCAGGCCCGGCAGACTTTAACCCCTGCCGGAGCGTCGTTGGCAAAGCTGTCGGCGCCGATAAACTCGCAAACTTTTTCTGTAAGGTGGTTGCCGCCGGCAATTATCTTGATCTCTGACCTGATTTCGGCGCCGACAAAGGCATCCACGATCTCTTTCATTGTTTCTACGGTATTGGTCAATACTCCGCTGAGTCCTAAAATATCCGGTTTGTATTCTTTAAATTTTTTAATAAATAATTCTTTGGGCACGTCCACCCCAACGTCAATGACTTCAAATCCGTTGGCCTCCATCATACCTCTAAAAATGTCTTTGCCGATGTCATGGATGTCTCCTTTTACAGTGCCCAGAAGGACTTTGCCTATTTTGTTGCTATGTCTGACGTTAAAATGAGCGAGCATTTGCTCCAGTTCCAGCACCTGTTTGAAGATCAGGCCGGCCATGATCAGATCGGCGATAAAATATTCTTTGCTTTCATAACGCTGGCCGACCCGTTTCATCCCTTCGTTAATTAAATCAAGCAGGTATAACGGTTCCATCCCTGCGTCCAGCAATTCTGCAGTTATTTTCAGGGTGTCTGCTTCGTCCAACTGCTCCACATGCTTGATTAATGCTCGTTCCTTTTTGCCGAGATTTTTCATATTATCCTCCGTCGAGTCATAGCACCCGTTAGATGTATATACAGCCATACACTAATACTATCTTAAAATTTTGCCCCTTCTTTTGTCAACAGCAGTTAAGCCCCCGGCGTTTTGTTTTCCTTCTCTCACTCCGATTCCGCACCGGACAACTCCAGGGCTTGCTTGGGGCGCAACCGGGCCGCCCCAAACTCGACATCGTGTCTCGGGTTGGGGCTGGCGCGCACGTCCTATGCGCGCCTCCCGGTTGCGCTCCCGCGCTGCGCCGGGAGTTGTTACCCGGTGCTCCATATGTCGTTCGCTAAGGAAAACAAAAACGCCTGTTGAATCTCGATTCCGTTCAAGTCAAGGACCGTTCCCCTGGGTCCATTGGGTCGTAGGGGCGCCCCTTGCGGGCGCCCGAAATGTTTACCTTAAGCCAGCAGGAACATGATGAAACCAAACAGCATTTCCTCATAGCCCTGCATCTTGGGAGCCATGGCTGCAGCCTGCTTGGTATCGACTTCCGGATGCTCCGCCAGGTACTGATCCCAGGTTTTGTAGTATTTCGTATCCATATCGATCCTCCTTGGTTTTATGAGGTATTTACACCGTTTATCTTCGCACAGCCTGTAAGACCCCGACCTCTTAGGTCGGGGTCTTACAGGCTGTAAGCTCGAAATAAGTGCGACCTTAGTCTTCTTTATGGTTGCTGTTTGGCCGCGATTTCTTTTTGCATTTGCGCCAGAAATTGCGGAGTAATTTTATACAGGAAAATAATGCATATTAAACCGAACAGCATGATAATCGCAGGGACCAGCGCAATGCCGTTAATGATCCCCCTGGCCAGTTCCGCAGTGGGCGCCATGTCAACGACGTAGCCCGCTCCCGCAAGCACGGCGGTGATGATCACACTTCTCACCAGGATGGCTGTCTTAATGGGGAAGCTGATTAGCGACATGATAAAACCTCTGGCATTCCGGCCTGTTTTCCATTGGCCGTATTCAACAGTGGCCGAATACATGGCCACACCCAGTGCGTCGGGCATGGCATAGCCCAAATAAGCGATGAACATTACCACCATGAAAGAAACATAATTCATCGGGAACGCCCATACAGCCAGCAGCCCGATAATAAATATGGCCAGGGACAGGATATAAATATTTCTTTCCCCGTATTTTTTGGCCAGGGGATTGGCCAGCGCGGCGCCAACGAAAATGACTATGTTAAGTCCCGTAAAGAAGATTGTGATCACCGCAATGTTATCTACAACATATTTAAAGTAATAAAACGCCAATCCAAAGATAACAAACCGGCCTAAATATCTGCCCAGTTCACCCAGCATCAATCCGATCAGCGGCGGGTTAATCACTATCTGTTTCAACATATCGGCAACAGACATTTTTTCCGCCGGTTGGCCTGCCTGAGCAGTGCCGTGATAAGCATAGTCCTTGGTCATGAAAAACAGCACATAGTAACAAATAATCATCACGATACCGGTAAAGACGACGGTAAGCGTGTAGCCCATGGGCGGGTTGTCCTTGCCCAGAAACAGGATCATCGGCATACCGATAATTGAGAAAGCAAGGGCGCCCAACCCGTTAAACATGCCCCTGCTGGATGACATGGCAATTCTTTCTTCCCTGTTTGTTGTCATGGAGGAATTCAACGCGATGTGTCCCGCGTAAAAAATGTTCCAGATTAAGTGGCTGATTACAAAGCCAAGGGTAATTAAAACGGCATTGGTCATCGGGGAGCCTATTTTAGCGAATTGCAGAATAAAGAACAATGCTGCGAAAGGAGGTCCTACCAGCAGCCACGAGCGATATTTACCCCATTTCAGGTTGCTCTTTTCCAGGATTACGCCGGCGGTGGGAACCCACAGGATATCGAAAATACTGGTGATTAACAATACCATCCCCGCCAAAGCAATGGGCAGCTTGGCGAAGTCGGTTACAAACGCGGCAAAATAAAATACTTCCATATTTACAAACAGCTGAAATCCAAATGAAGGTAATCCATAAAAATTAATGACAGACCTGGTTAAAGCTTTTTCCATTGGATTTTACACCTCCAAATTTTACAAAAACAAACCGATGATGAAATTGAACATAATGTCTTCATATTTCTGAATTTTTGGGGCAATGGCCTGTTCGGGTTTCCCTTCCAATTTAGGGTGATCTGCTTTGTATTCTTCCCAGGTGATATAATATTTTGAGTTCATATTTATTTATCCCCTTTCACTAATAAGTGCCGTTTTCCATGACATACTCCAAAACGGCCCGGAGGTTTTTAGCGGTATTGCCGGTTTTATCAGTGCTGATAATGCTCTTGTCTCCCTGGAACCAATATTTTCCGTATGGCGCCATAATATCCAACAATTCCTTGGCTTTTTCAATACACTGCTCCCGGGTACCGGTCTGCAGCAGGGTTATTGGATAAAACCCGGAAATGATGTGTTTTTTCCCCAGTTTTTCAGCTACGACCCTGGGATCTCCGTATTCGAACCTCATAATGGTGTTCTCAGGCAGTTCGTACAGGAAATCAAGGTACCTCATCCAATCGTGTTCGATAAACAATTGTACGTTGTAACCCGCTTCAGCCAGCGCTTCCACCAGCTTTTTGAATGTCGGCCAGTAGAACTTCTCAAAATCCGTATTACGTATATAGGGGGCCATATGCAGCGGCAGGAACGAGTACCCCAGCATTTCAGTATTAGGCAGCTTGCCTTTCTTGAACATCAATGGCAGTACCGCTTCACAGGCCGCCGAAACCTTGTCGGGAATCCTTCTTAAATCACTGGAAATCCCTTTAAAGCTCCTGATAAAGTCAGCCAAAAAGTCAAAAGGCGCTTCCGTAAGAGCGACAGCGGGGGACACCAGCCCGTATTTGGCATTGACCCTTGCTCTCATCTGGCCGATAAACGCATAATCATCCAGGTGGGCTTGCAGCGCTTTTGCCAAAACCATGGCTTTTTTATGCGGATCGGTATCAAGTTCGGTATATAGCCGGGGCATAATTGTTTCAATAATAAAGTCATAGGGAGCGGCGATAAAATCATCGTACTCTTCAGGGAACATGCCCATAACCTCCGGGTGCTGCATGAAGCCGCCGGAACCCATGACAATAGCCTTGGAACCTAATAACTGATAGTAGGCGGGAGGTCTGATACTGCCGATGGGGGTGGTATCAGTGGGGAATTCATGGCAAAACTTATCTAAAGCCGATTCTGCTTTGGTTAAATCCCATTGGGCCTCAGCCAGGTCTTCACCGTAGTATTGAATGGCAAACTCCAATGTGGCCGGATTGGTTACCGGCACCCTTTTGGGGGTCTTGCCGCTGAAGAGATCCCGGAACAGTTGTTCCCTTTCCTTGGCCAATGCTGCAGTGTCGGTCATGTCAGCTCACCCACCCTTGGCAAATTTTGACGCCTTCGGCCGCGTTAGTGGTATACGCGTCGGCGCCAATCATCTTACAAGCTTCCTCTGTCACAGGGTTCCCGCCGATAATGATTTTGACTCCGTTGCGCAAACCCGCGTCATTAATGGCCTGCACCGTATTTTTCATGGAATCCAGGGCCAGGGTGAGCACACCGCTCAAACCGACGATCTGGGGCTGTACTTCTTTAATTTTTTCCACAAAGGCGTTGGGCGGCGTATCTATACCCAGGTCATACACGGCAAAGCCGGCCGCCTCGGACATGCTCTTGAAAATGTTCTTTCCGATGTCGTGCAAGTCTCCCTCGACCGTGGCCAGAATAATTTTGCCCGTGTTGACGGTTTCTTCCCCGCCCATCACCGGCTTTAAGATCGCGATGGCCGAAGAAAGCAGCTCCCCGGCGAAGATCAAATCGCCGACAAAGTATTCTTTGGCGTCAAACAAATCACCCACGATGGTCATGCCTTTCTGGCAGGCGCTTACCACCGCCGCAGTTTCTTCGGCAGTGGGGTTGGAGGCTGCAAATTCTTTCAGCATCCCCAACACCTTTGGTTCGTCCAGGTCGCCCACTGCTTTGGTCAACAATTGCAGGTCCAAAATGAGTCCCTCCTTGGTTTTATGAGATATTTTTTGTCGAACTATTCCGGATTACACGTGCTTTTCTGATCCCTCCTTAAGAATTAGGCCACTAATATATATACTTGTATATACAATCAGTGGCCTAAAAAATTAGTTGGCTGTAACTCTTTCAGGGCCAATTTTATTCTTGCGGTAGGCATTGGAAAAATTACGGCAGTGCCTGTCCCGGCCAAGCAATGCTTCGGTAACTAATAGGCTGGTTAATATATCTCTGTTGCAGGGGTCCAGGATGGCCGAATCCATGCCGGCGTATATCGCCAGGGTTAAGAAGTGCTGGTTGACGACTTTTCTCAAGGGCATGCCGAAGGAAATGTTGCTTAAACCTGAAGTCACTTTAATGGTGGGGTAGAGTTTTTTTACGGTGGTTAAAGTTTCAATGAAATTCAGCAGGGACTGGTTGTCCGCCGATAAGGCCATTACCAGCGGGTCGATGTGAATTCTGTCCGGTGTTATATCAAACTGACGGGCTTTTTCCACCAACCTGCCGGTGATATCAACCCTGGTCTGAACATCCGAAGGGATACCCTTGTTGCCGCAGGTTAAGGCAATTACCTGCCATTCGGTACCCTTAATCATCGGGTAAATAATTTCACATTTTTCGCCCTCTTCGGATACCGAGTTAATGATGCCGGGCTTATTGGCGTACTTGAAAACCTGTTCAATTATTCCGGGATTGGGGCTGTCAATACACAATGGTGTATCAACGGCGCTTTGCACTATGTCCATCAGCCAGGTTAAAGTTTTTGCTTCCACCTCCGGCGCGGTGCCGGCGCATACGTCCAGGTAGTCGGCGCCTGCTTCAACCTGCTGGACGGCAAGGTTGCGGATCAACCCTTCGTCTTTTTCTTCAATCGCCTTTTTTACGCTTGGGATGGTGCCATTGATTTTCTCGCCGATAATAATCAATTTTAACAGCTTCCCTCCTGATTAATTTATCCTGCAGTCTTTACACGTATATACATGTATCTATATACTATTTGCGCATCGTTTCTTTGTCAACAGGTTATTAAATAAAAAACGACAATAGTCAGATTTTTTCAGTGTAATAGGCAATACCCAGTGTTCCCGGTCCCACGTGCAAGCCGATCACGGGTCCTATGGAACATACCGGCAGCGTGACGCCCAGCTTCTCCTGCAACAGCGCCGCCAATTTTGCAGCTTCGGACTGGCAGTTGATATGGTGAATGATTGCCTCCCCCAGCCCCTTTTGCCTGACTTCGGCCCAAAAGATACCGGTTGCCTCCTGGAGAGCCCGTTCTTTTTTGCGAAATTTGTTTAATAGGGCGGTTTTACCGTCAACGACGGTTAGAATGGGCCGGATCTGAAATAATGAGCCCAGCAATGCCGCCGCTCCCCCGATACGGCCGCCCTTTTGCAGATACTCCAGCGTGTCCGGAACAAATAAAAACCTGCTCCTTTTCATAACCTCTAAAGCATGTCCCAATACTTCTTTAATTGAGGCTCCCGCCCTGGCGGCCCTGGCCGCCGCCAGCACTGCGAAACCCAATTGCATGCTGTTGGACCGGGAATCAAGTATTTCGATCACCGCTTCCGGATATTTTTCCATGATCATTCTCCTGGCCATTAACGCGGTGGAGTAAGTGCCGCTCATATCCGAAGAAATAAAAATGCCCACGACCTTGTTATTATCCGCGACCAGTTTCTCAAAGGTGTTATAAAACTCCACCGGCGGCGGCTGGGATGATGTGGGGATGGTTTTGCTTTTGGCCATTCGCTCGTAAAAGGCGCCGTGATCAATTTCTTCCTCCCGGAAGGATTCCAGTCCGAATGTTACCCCCAGGGAAATAACAGATATGTCATATTCTTTTCTTAACTCACAGGGTATATATGATGTGCTGTCCGTGACGATTTTGATATTCAATTGTCTGCAACCCCCCGGTTAATTCATTTATTTTCTGTAACGTTGCGATTTTTCAACAATTATTATATTATATAAAGATATAATTCAATATAAATATTTAACTGACCTGTTAAAAGTCAAAGCGGGCGACTTTGTGAAAATTGTTCCAATGTTGCCGGTAATATGACTACGCATTAAAGAGGGATAATCATGGGGTCGGAAATTATTTTAAGCGTCATCGGCGGCATGGGGCTCTTATTATACGGAATGTACATTATGAGCGAAGGTCTGCAAAAGATCGCCGGGCACAGGCTGCGGGACGCGCTGAGTTCTTTAACTCAAAACAGAGTGGTTAGTCTTATAGTGGGCGCCCTGATTACAGTGCTGTTTCAAAGCAGTACCGCTACCACTGTAATCCTTGTGGGACTGGTAAATGCATCAATTGTCACATTGAAACAAACTTTGGGCATCATCCTGGGGGCTGATATCGGCACCACCGTCACCGCCCAGCTGATTGCCCTCAAAGTTACGGAGATTGCGCTGCCTGTGGTCGGCATTGGCGCCACCATCATTTTCTTTTCCAAACGCGACAAGTATCGCCGAATTGGCCAGGCGTTTCTGGGGTTCGGGCTTTTGTTCCTGGGACTAAAAATTATGGCCGAGGGTATGGCTCCGCTGCGCGAGTCGCAATATTTCACGGATGTTTTACTGCATATGAGCGACAATCCCATCCCGGCTATTTTGGCAGCGGCGGTGTTTACTTTTTTGGTCCACAGCAGCGCGGCCACCATCGGGATCATGATGGTGCTGGCCATGCAGGGCATGCTGCCGCTGGTGCCTGCTATTTATTTAATGTACGGAGCCAACGTGGGAACGTCTTTTACCGCCGTACTGACCAGCCTCAGTTCCACCAGGGAGGCGCAAAGGGTCGCCACGGCCCACGTAATTTTTAAATTGGCCGGTGTTTTGCTGTTTTTGCCATTTACCGTTCCCTTTGCCGAATTTATGGAATCCATTGCCTCGGCGCCCGGTTTTCAGGTGGCCAACGCCCATACCTTTTTCAATATCGCCATCGCTGTAATTTTCCTGCCCTTTACGTCATACTTTGCATTGCTGCTGGAGAAAATTGTGCCGGAGAGAAAAGAACGCTATACGGAACCGCGCTACCTGGATGACTCCCTGATTGGGACCCCTTCCATTGCCATCGGGCTGGCTTTAAAAGAAATTATTTATATCTCCGATAACACGGTGAAGATGTTAAAAGAGGTAAAAATAGTATTGGATAATTATAATTCCGACCTGGTGGAATCAATTACCAAAGCCGAAAACAAGGTGGACCGGCATACCCTGGCCACCAGGCAGTATCTCACCCAGGTCTTGAGGAATCCCCTGTCCAGGGAGGAATTCACCAGGTGTCTGCGGCTGATTAACATCGTCAACGAGTTGGAAAAAATAGGAGACGTGATTGAAAAAGATCTGCTCTACCTGGCCGAAAGCAGGAAAATTAACAATGCCAAGTTCTCTGAAGAGGGCAGAAAAGAACTTGAGCTGATGTACAACAATATTTATAAGCTGGCCAACATGGTCAACCATATTATTATGACCAACGACTCCCGGATGACCTATAACGCCCTGTGCCTGCAGGAGGAAATTACCGATCTGGAGTTTAGATCGCGCATTTCGCATATTCAGCGGTTAAGTAAAGGGATCAGCGAATCCGAGAACACCAGCGCCATCCACCTGGAGTTAATCAGCGCCTACCTGAGGATCGGGCAGCATCTGTTCCAGATCATTGAAATAACCAATGATCCGGAAATATTGGATATTAAAAACGTTGATGATTTTTGCAACGGTGCTAATATTTTCGACGCGGTGGTCTCTAAATAGCAGGCAGGGTTAATATTGCCGGCCGGCGTCCATGTATACAGTATTTTTTGCGGCCGCCGGTAAACTTCCGCAGCCAATTAGTTTATAATATATAGTAAGAGTCGTACCAGGGGCAATGACGTCCCTCACAGGCCTGGATATTCAGGAATGTGGGGACGTTTTTATTTTTTTCAACCTGTAGTCAAGGGGGATTTTTTGTGGCTGTAGCAAGCAGGGTTAGGGACAACAAAGTTATTCCCATTAAAAAAGGCATCGTCATCAATGTTAAAGATCATTCCGCCGGGCTGTCAAACCTGGCATATGTTTGCGCCAACTGCGGATACGGCGCGGCGCCTGGAATACCGTGGCACCCGGTAACGGAAACCGGCGGCTGCCCGATGTGCGGCAGTGAAAAGAAAAGGTGACTTGGTACTGCGGCCAGGTTGCGCCCCAGAGCAAGCCGTGGAGTTGTCCGGTGTGGAATTGGAGTGAGCGAAGGAAACAAAAACGCTTTTTGCAGGAATTGATCTGGTTTATACCAGGTTTTTTTAATGGCCGCAAAAATGCCGTTTTTTTCTCACAGTTTTTTCATATTTAGTGGGTAGAATATCAACGGTGAGGTATGAAAAAATCCTTATTGGTTGGGAAAGGAGGTGTAACATTGAAAAAAACATTGGTTTGGTTGTCTGTTACACTGCTTTTGGTATTTGGTGTTGTTCAGGCGGCCTCGGCGGCCGGAATGGGCTGGGGCGACGGCCTGCAGATGATGAACAGTGACATGAAGTTTAACCCGGTGGAAAAGTTAAACCTCACAGATCAGCAAATCACCAAAATGAAGGAACTGAATCAAAAGAATTACGAGCAGACCCGCGACCTGCGCATTAAACTGATGGACAGCCGGCACGAGCTTAGACAGCTCAAGCTGCAGAAAAACCCCGATCAAGCACAAATTGACTCCAAGACAAAGGAAATTAACGACCTGCAGGAGCAGCTGCGCGGCATTATGCAGCAGAACAGGGACCAGTGCCAGTCGTTGCTGACCAAGGAACAACAGGAACAGATGAATCAATTCCGGGGTAACTGCCGCGGCTTTCGGGGCGGCCCCGGACCTGCCAATCAGTAAAACGCTGTAATGAAAGTTTCCGTTTTACAAGTAATAAGAAGCCGGGTTTGCGGTACCGGGGGAGGTGCCGCAAACCCGGCTTCTTTCTTGGTGTACTGCCGGGACTTTATTTAACAAAATACACTATTTCGGCCACAGCCCTGATACTTACCTTGCCGGGGTTTATGGGCGTGCTTTGCGCCTCCATTTTATCATACAAAACAGGCGCCGGTGACTGGTCGTACCAGTTGCCGCCGGCTGATTTGACGCCGACAATTTCTTTCCCCAGCGCACCGGCAAGTACCTCCGCATTTTGCCGGGCGTTTTCCACTGCTTGCCGAAGGGCGGCCATTTTTTGCTCGGTGTAGCCAACGGCATAAAAGTTTATATTCCGGACTTCACTGGCGCCGTTATTTACCGCTGCGTCAATAATGCTCCCGACGGAGCCGATGTCTTCCACCGTGATTTTAACCTCATTGAACACCTTGTACCCGGTCAAGCGCTCCTGGCCGTCCGTGGAATAATCGTAATTGGGCTGGATATTGTAACCGGAGGTCACAATGTTCTGCTGCTCAATTCCCGCGTTTTTTAAGGCTTCGATTAATTTTGCCGCTATTTTGGCATTTTCCGCCTGGGCTGTTTTTACGTCGGCGTTTTCGGTAACCACCGCCGCGTTAATATCCGCCCGGTTCGGGACCACCTCCGTCGTGCTTTCCCCGCTGACCGAAATGTAAGGCTGCTCGACCTCGGCGGCCTGGCCGGCGGCGGCAAAAGACAGCATCAGCAAAAAGGTTAAAATTAAAACTGCAGGAAACTTTTGCATCTTTACCACCCCTTGTGTATAGTATAATTACTTTGACGGCGGACCGGCTGTTTTGTTCCCGGAAAAACCCGGCGGCCGGCACAAGAAAGGAATTTATTGGTTGGTGAATCATATGCGGGGTGGCGCTCCGATGCCCGGTGGATTAAAGTTGAAATTTTTAATTCCAGTTGGTCTGTTAGTTGTATTTATCAACACTCGGCTCACATGTAGCAAAACTTGCCAAACTGCAAAAAAGCCTTCCCGGGCGCGGCCGGGAAGGCTTTTAAGATTTGTGGTTACCAGTTATTGCGGCGCTGTTGGAAGCATTCCCGGCAATAAACCGGTTTGTCACCGCTGGGCTTGAACGGCACAGTGGTTTCTCTTCCGCAATCAGAGCATACAGCTTCGTACATCTGGCGCGGTCCGCGGTCATAACCGCCCCTGTTCCTGTTCTGGGCCTTCCTTGCCGCCCGGCACTCGGGACAACGGCCGGGTTCGTTGGTAAATCCTTTTTCCGCGTAAAATTCCTGTTCGGAAACCGTGAAGATAAAATCGCGGCCGCAGTCCTTGCAGTTTAAAGTTTTGTCGCTATACATACAAAAAACCTCCGTTACTAGTATTGCCCGTTCCGGGGAAGGTATTCATAAACTCTCCCAGGCTGGACAATCGGAAGGTTTCTGTACTTCACCAGTATTAACGAGCTTTTTTAAGTATAATTTCATAAGCAAAAAAAATCAAGCAGTAATCAAACAGTATTATATCTTTATATTTCCGGACGACGTTGTATAATGATATTTGATAAAGGGGTGTGGAAAATGGATAAACTGAAAAAATTTGATCAATCAAGCCATTTAATTCTCCACCGGACCGGCCGGAAAGAAATCTCCAATGGTATAACAGTAATCGTCAAAGGTGAAGGGGTTTGGGTTTACGACCAGGACGGGAAACGGTATTTGGACCTGGATTCGGGTGTGACCAGGCCCGTTCATGTTGGGTACGGCCGGGAAGAACTGGCCCGGGCAGCCTATGAGCAAATGCGCGAGCTGGCTTATTTTACACCCATGCAGTACGCCACCGCTCCGGCCATGAACCTGGCCGGGGAACTGGCTGAGATTGCGCCGGGTGAGATCAATAAATTCTTATTCGAATGTGACGGCTCGGAAGCGGTTGAATCAGCGATGAAAATAGCCAGACACCATCATTATTACCGGAGTGACCAGGGGCGCTTTAAAATTATATCCCGGCGGGGAGCCTATCACGGTGTTAACGGCATTGGCCTGCGGGCTCTGGGAACAGTGATGCCGATGCGCCAGGTCATGGAGCCTTTGGCGCCCGGTGCGGTGTTTATTGAATCTCCGTATTGCTACCGCTGCCCGCACAACCTCAAATACCCGGAATGCGATTTGGCCTGTACCGGGGAATTGGCCCGGATTATAGAATTTGAAGGTCCGGACACTATTTCGGCTTTTATCGGCGAACCAGTCCAGCAGGGATTCGGCGCATTAAAACCGCCTGATGAATACTGGCCGGCGGTTAGGGAGATTTGTAACCGGTACGGTGTTCTGTTGATTATCGACGAAGTAATTTGCGGTTTCGGGCGGACCGGAAAAATGTTTGCCACCGAACATTTCGATGTCCGGCCGGATATGATTACCATGGCCAAGGGCATTACCAGCGGGTACATTCCCCTTGGGGCTGTGGGGTGCACCGAAGCGGTGCTGGAGCCGGTTGAGATTTTAAACCACCTGCATACTTACGGTAATCATCCCGTGTCCTGCGCGGTCGGCATTGCGAACCTCGATTTGATCAAGCGGGAGAAACTGGTGGAAAACAGCCGTGTTATGGGCGAATACTTCCTGGAACAATTAAAGGCTCTGGAAGGCCGCCCGTCCGTCGGTCAAATCAGGGGCACGGGTTTATGGCTGGCCATTGATTTTACCACCGACCGGAAGACTCGCGCACCCTATCCGGTGGTGAACCTCCTAAGCATGGTGGAGCGGGCCAGACAAAAGGGGGTTATTACCAAGATGATGGGCATGGCCCTGGAATTTGCCCCGCCCCTGACAATACAAAAGGAAGAAATTGATTTCGCGGTTAAAATATTGGGTGAGTGCATTGAAGAGGAAGAAAAAGCCATGGGCCTGAAATAACATCAAAACGTCTTCAAATCAGCCCGGAAATATCATTTTCCGGGCTGATTGCACCGGATAACCTGTCAAAAGTTCCACACCTGCTGCAGCTCTTCGGTGCTGAAATCCCAGGTCTTATTGTGGGGCGGGAAATCTTCGCTGAAGAACTCGGGCAGCTGGTCGTCTTTGGCCGTAAACCCGGCGGCCGTATTGAACCCGCGTTCGGTGCGCAGCACATTGATGCCCATTTCGTTAAAGCCGTCCCCGGTCAGGTTAAGGTTATACTGGGCGTTGACCAGGTCGATGATGGCCTGCAGGGCGTCGGGGTTGTCCAGGATGCTGAAAGCCACAAACAGGCACAGGCCGGTGCTGTCCAGCGCCGCGGTGGCAATTTGCAGGTTTCTCGACAGTTCGATATTGCCCTCTTTCTCCAGCGGACTTATAAAACCGCCCACCTTCAGGATGTTTGAGGCCACCGCGTATCCCGCCGTGTGGTCGGCGCCCATGGTGGTGGTGGCGTAAGTAACTCCCTGGCCTTTAACCGCTCTGGGATCGTAGGCCGGTATGGCCTGATTTTTAACCACCGCCACCCTGGTCACTCCATAGGCTTTACCGGTGAAACCGGCGCCGTTGCCGATAATGCGGCCCAGGGGGGTGCCTTTTTTTATTTCATTAAGCAGATCAAGCATTCCCTTTCCGTCGCCGAATTCGAGCACTCCGGCCGCCATTTTAAACTCCCCGGCCTGGCCGATGGTGATAACCCCTATATGATCCCCGTATTTCTTGGACAAGGTGTCGATGACCTCGTAATTTCCTTTGCCCAGCAGCTCTGTTTCTTTCTGAATTTTAATGCCGTCTTTGTCCACGTGCAGGTTATAGTATTTGTCCCCGGCCGGCTGTCCCTCGATGATAATCCCCTTGATGTTCATTTTGCCAAGCTTTTGGGAAGCGGATCCTCCCACGTTGCTCTCCTTGATGGTCCCGGTGAGCGGGCTTTTGGCGCCCACGGACATCCGGCCGGAGTTGGGGGCGTTGGTGCCCGACAGCAGCCCCGGGGCAAATACCAATTTGTTTTTGGCCCCCATGGGGTTGCAAGCCGGGTCGACCTCTTTGGCCACAACCGCCGAAGTAAACGCCCGCCCGCCCAGGTGCATCCACTCCGGGGGTACTTCCTCCTTTTTAACGCTTAAATCATTCATATTCACCCGGTAAATTATCATTTTCGAACGTTCCCCCCCCTTTGATAGTCTGAATTATTGTTTGCTTTTGAAAACCAAATTATGTTTTCAAGATGCGTACTTTTTAAATATAAATCAAACTTGACTAATCAGTTTATTAAATGTTAATTTAATATTATCCACCATGCGAATATTTTGTCCGCATGGTGATTAGTGCAGAGGGGGAAAGTCAGTTTTCTGGCAAATATGTGAAAAGAACAAATGAAATCAGTTCCGTTAAAAAAGCTCTGGCTATTTTGGAAGCATTCAGTATTGATGAGCACGAATTCAGCGTATCCCAACTCAGCGAAAAACTGGGTTTCCCCAGGCCGACTGTCGCCCGTTTGGTACATACCTTAACCAAGGCGGGTTATCTAAAACCCGTTTCCGGTAATCGCAAGCTATATACCCTGGGTGCAAAATTATTCCGCTTGAACGCAGTTGTAAACAGCTCCATGCAGTTAACCAAAGCGGCCGCCCCAATTTTAAAGGAATTAAGTGAACGATTGGATGAAACGGTTTATCTGGATATCATGGACGGTTACGAAAGGGTTTGTATCCTGTCATTTGAAGGTAAACAATTGCTGCGCTCGGTGGTGCCGGTCGGACAACGGTCGCCGCTTTATGCCGGGGCGGACGGTAAAGTGCTCCTGGCTTATCAGCCGGACGAAAAAGTGGAGGAACTAATTAACCAGGGGCTTAACCCCCTTACCGGAAACACAATTACCGATCCCCTGGTGTTAAGACGTGAACTGTTGGAGATAAAGATTAATGGGGTGGCAGTCAGTTTTGCTGAATGCACACCGGGGAGCGTGGGGATTGCCTGCCCGGTATTTGATCAGTACGGGGAGGTAAACGCAGGAATAGGCATATCCAGCCCTGAAGCCAGAATTAATGAACAATTAAAAGAAACATATATTTCCGGGCTCAAAGAGGCGGCTCAACTGATATCCCGGTTGATTGGGGCCGGGGAAGGACATCAAGGGGGCGGAGCAAAATGAATGACAACTTCAGGGCATGGGCTGTCAAAATTGCATCATTAACCGCGGTGGCCATGTCAGCGTTTATTTTATATACAAGCTTAACCATGCCGCTGGTGGCCATGAGGCAGCGGGCGGTTGTACTGATGTGCAGCCTGTTCATGATTTTTTTGCTGCACCCGCTGCGCAGGAAAGATAAATTAAGTTATTTGGATGTAATGCTTGCGTTGGTCGCATTCGGCGTTAACGCGTATATAATATTTAATTTTCAGAATTTAGTAACCCGCATCGGCATGCCCAGCACTACCGACCTTATTTTGGGGTTCGTTTGTATGGTCCTTGTTTTGGAAGGTACACGCAGGTCCATAGGCTGGCCGCTGCCTATTGTAACAGTGCTGTTTCTTTTATACGCGTATTTCGGCAATCTCATTCCGGGGATATTCGGCCACCGGGGTTACGATATCTTCAGGATTATCAACCAGATGTATTTAACCACCGAGGGTATTTTCGGTGTTCCCATCGGTGTTGTGGTGACCATTGTGTTTTTGTTCATCCTGTTCGGTTCGTTTCTGGAAAAAAGCGGCGGAGGAAACTTCTTCATTACCCTGGCGGTGGCGCTGGCCGGCAGGGCCAGGGGCGGTCCGGCCAAAATTGCCATTATAGCCAGCGGGCTGATGGGCACCATCTCCGGCTCCAGTATTGCCAATGTTGTGACAACCGGGAGTTTTACCATTCCGTTAATGAAAAAAATCGGTTACCGGCCGGCATTTGCGGCGTCCGTGGAATCCGCAGCCTCCACGGGAGGGCAGATTATGCCCCCCATCATGGGCGCGGGTGTTTTTGTGATGGCTGAATTCACCCAAATTCCTTATTTGACCATCATTGCGGCCGCTATAATACCGGCCCTGTTATACTATTTCAGTATTTATATGAACGTCCATTTCGAGGCCTGCAGACAAAATTTAGAGGGCATGCCCGAAGATGAAATCCCCAAAGTCAGGGAAGTGTTGAAGGAAGGCTATATTTATATTCTTCCCATCCTGGCTCTGGTGGTGATCCTGGTTCTTGGCTACAGTCCCGCCCGGGCTGCCCTGATCAGTATGGCCCTCCTGGTGTTGGTCAGCATGTTAAAAGCATCCACCAGGATGAAACCCAAAGATCTTTGGGGCGCGCTGGAAAACGCGGGCATGACGACCTTTGCCATTGTAGCCGCCACGGCTTGCGCCGGTATGATCGTCGGCACAGTCAGCATGACCGGCCTGGGCATTAAGTTCTCCAACGTAATTGGTTCCATGTCCGGCGGTTTGGAAATCCTGGCCTTATTCTTCACGATGATCGCATGTTTGGTTTTGGGTATGGCGCTGCCCACCACGGCCAATTATATTGTCCAGGCCGCCATTACCGCTCCCGCGCTGATTGCCCTGGGGCTGCCGGTGCTGACAGCCCACCTCTTCGTATTTTATTTCGGTGTGTTCGCCGACATTACCCCTCCGGTATGTCTGGCTGCTTTCGCGGGGGCCGGCATTGCCAAAGCCAACCCCCTGGAAACCGGCCTTCTTGCCACCCGGAATGTAACAGTAGCTTACCTGATCCCCTATCTGTTCGTATTTTTCCCCGCACTTCTGGGCAAAGCGCCCGCTCCCGAGGTAATCATGGCCGCGGGTACTGCTGTATTGGCGGTTGTGGCCTTCAGCGGCGCTTTTTCAAGTTTCTTGTACCGCAAGTGTACAACTCCCGAAAGGGTTGTGTTAATTATTGCCGGACTGTTGCTGATCGTGCCGGAACATGTAAGTGATTTGGCCGGGGCAGCGGTTTTAACCGCGCTTTATCTGAAGCAGCGTTATGACAGCGGGGGAGGGAAGAAAGCAGCTGCCTGAGGTCTTTTGGGTGAACCGTAGTACTTTGATGCATTAAGCTGGGGGGGGATGCTAAAATCAGGTAATTTCAGGTGTCAGCAGTTAATCTAAAGAGAAACAGGAGGAGTAAAATGAAGAAATACGGCAAATTCTTAACCCTATTGTTAGCAGTTGTTTTGGTGGCGGCTTTTGCGGCCGGCTGCGGCGGCGGTAAGGAAGGCGAAGACCAGTCCGCGGGTGAAACCCCCTCCAACCTGTCCATCTCCACCGGTTCCACCAGCGGAACCTATTATCCCCTTGGCACCGCCATTGCGGATGTAATTTCCAAAGCCGGCATCGGCGTTAACATGACCAGCGAAGCGACCGGCGGTTCGGTGGAAAACGCCAGGTTCCTGGGCCAGCAGCAAACTGAAATCGGCTTTGTTGAGTCTCTGGTTGCCGATATGGCGTATAAAGGCGCCGACATGTTTGAAGGGACCAAGATTGAAAACATTCGCGGTTTGATTTCACTGTACCCGAATACAATCCAAACCGTGGTCAAAAAAGATTCAGGCATTGAGAGTTATGCCGACCTGAAGGGCAAAAAAGTCGCGGTTGGCGTCCAGGGCGGTTCGAGCCCCCTGAATATGCAGTACCTGTTGGAATCCTATGATATGACCATGGAAGATATCAAGCCGGAATATCTGGCCTTCGGACAGGCCATGGAACTGCTCAAGGACAACCAGCTGGATGCCGTGATGGTTGACGCCGGTGCGCCCAACTCAGCCATTATCGATATCAGCACCCAGCATGCCATTAAGATCCTGTCCATAGACGTTGAGAACATCCAAAAGATTAAAGAGAAATATCCATACTTCTCGGACCCGGTGACCATTCCCGCCGGCACTTACTCGGGAGTTGATGAAGACGTCGTCACAACCGGTTCCAAAACAACTCTGTGCACCCGTGCGGAACTGTCCGACGAGCTGGTTTACAATATCTTGAGCGCAATGTTCGAGAATAAAGATCAGATCGCCCAGATCCATGAAAAAGGCAACAGCATTGTCCTGGAAACAGCATTGGACGCCTTTTCAATTCCCATGCACCCCGGCGCTGTAAAATACTACGAGGAGCATGGCCTGGAAGTAAAATAGAGCAAGTAAGTAAGCCCGGAATCTCACTTCCGGGCTTACTATCCATACCTTTTGAACAGTTTTGGTTCATGATCAGCCATTATTGCCGATCCCGATAATCAGCATCAAAGTCGGCGCCAGGTACTGCAAAAAACCAATTACCGATAACGGGAGCCGGTTGGCGCCCGCCGCAAAAAGGATCAGCGGCACCGCCGTTACAACACCCGTCCCCGTCAACAAACCTGTAATACCGGGCGCAACGTTGCCGAATGCCCCGTTCCCGCTGTAATGCACAAACCCCAGGTAAGTGAGCACAAAAGGGGTTATGACCATGGTTTCCAGGGTTATTCCGGTCAGCGCGCTCAGATGGGTCATCTTTTTAATCAGCCCGTACATGCCGAAGCTGGCAGCCAATAGCAGCGCCATCCAGGGTACGGCGCCGAAATTTACCGTCATATACATAACACCGGCGGCGGCCAGAATAAATGAAACCACTTGCCGGAACGACAGTTTCTCTTTGAGGACGATGATCCCCAGCATTACGCTGACCAGAGGGTTGATGTAATACCCCAGACTTGATTCCACTACCCGGTCGTGGTTCACGGCCCGGATGTACGTATACCAGTTGATGGTAATAAATACCGATGCCAGTACAACCCCGGCAATTTTGGGCGGTTGGGCGGCAAGCTCGCGCAATTCCGCCATAAATGAACCAATCTTGCCGGTGGCAAGCAGCACCAGCACCAGGAACACGAAGGACCACACGATCCGGTGGGCCAGGATCTCCTGCGGGGGGACGACCTGAACCAACTTCCAGTAGATAGGGAAAAACCCCCACAGCAAGTATGCTCCTACAGCCGAGGCAATACCGTTAACTTGTTCGTTATGCTGCCAATTATTCATAATAGACTAATTCTAATGGCATTTTTACATCATGACAATACTTTTATAAATTACCCGGTATCGCTTGTTTATTTAGAATATATGTATTGCATTTAAATAAAAACACGGGTTTATTGACAGAAGGGGGATTAAAGTGCAGCGAGAAGCACAACTCGTGCAGGGCAATGAAGCTATCGCCCACGGAGCCATTTATGCCGGAGCCAGGTTTTACGCCGGTTACCCCATCACGCCGTCCTCGGAAATAGCCGAGGAGTGTTCCAGGCGGATGCCCAAAGTGGGGGGCGTATACTTGCAGATGGAGGACGAAATAGCCAGTATGGGGGCCATCGTGGGAGCCTCCCTGGCCGGCGCGAAGTCCTTCACCGCCACCAGCGGCCCGGGCTTTTCATTGATGCAGGAAAACCTGGGCCTGGCGGTGATGGGGGAGGTGCCGTGCGTTGTCATTAACGTGCAGCGTTCCGGTCCCAGCACCGGGCTGGCCACCAAGCCGGCCCAGTCCGACGTGATGCAGGTCAGGTGGGGCAGGCACGGAGACCAGGCCGTTATTGCCCTGACGCCGGCAACAGTGCGGGAATGTTTCACCCTGGCCGTACAGGCCTTTAATTTTGCGGAAAAATTTCGCGTGCCGGTAATCCTGGCCGCCGACGAAATAGTGGCTCATATGCGTGAAAATATAATTTTCCCGGCGCCGGGCGAGGTGGAGGTTATCGACAGGAAAAAACCCCCGGTGCCTCCCGAAGAATACAAACCGTTCGAACCCGAGGCCGACGGAATTGCTCCCCTGGCTGCTTACGGCAGCGATTACGTTTACCACGTCACCAGTTCCATGCACGGCCTGGACGGTTACAGCAACAACGATCCGGCCAACGCCCAGTGGCGGGTGGCCCAACTGCACAGGAAACTGGAGCGGTACCGGGACGAGATAGTAATCACCAAAAGTTATGACACCGACGACGCGGAAGTGCTGTTGATTGCCTTTGGGGCCACCACCCGGGCGGCCCGGGCGGCGGCGCTGGAAGCCCGTAAAAACGGGATCAAGGCCGGAGTACTGCAGCTGGTTACCATGTGGCCCTTCGCGGACAAGGAAATAGCGGCCTGCGGCCGGCGCGCCAAAAAGGTAATGGTTGTGGAAATGAACTACGCCGGCCAGGTAACCGGCGAGGTGCGGCGCATCCTGGGCCCGGATAAGGACATCACGCTGGTGAACAAATACAACGGCCAGATTATCACCCCGAAAGACATCCTGGGGGCACTAGAATAGGAGTCAGAATTCAGGAGTCAGGAGTCAGAATTTAGAAGTCCCATTAAGGCACGGACGTTTTTGTTTCCTTGGCGAAACGACACTTAGAGGTCAGGGGACACACCTCTTATTTGGGGTATGGCTAACGGGTCAAAGGTATGTCCCCAATTGATGCCGGTTAACAACTCCCGGCGCAGCGCGGGAGCGCAACCGGGAGGCGAGCACAGGACGTGCGAGCCAGCCCCAACTGAGATAGGACGTCGAATTTGGGGCGACCCGGTTGCGCCCCAAGCAAGCCCTGGAGTTGTCCGGCGCGGAATCGGAGTGAGCAAAGGAAACAAAAACGTCTCTCTCTGCAGCGCCTGAAATGTGGAACCAGTAGACAGTAGACAGAATGAGAGAGTGGTTAACGTCTTGCATTATTCTGACTCCTGACTCCTGACTACTAACAGAAATGAGGTGTCATCGTGACGCACGCAACAGGCGTCGGGTATTTAAAAGACGGATGTTTGCCCCATATGTGGTGCCCGGGGTGCGGTAACGGCATAGCGCTGGGGAACATGCTCAGAGCTTTTGAGGAACTGGGCTTTAAAAAGAACGAAACAGTGGTCGTCACCGGCATTGGCTGCTGGGGCAAAACGGACGACTACCTGCTCACCAACGCCCTGCATACCACCCATGGGCGCGCCCTGGCCTTTGCCAGCGGCGTTAAAGCCTATAATCCCAAATTAAATGTCGTTGTACTGATGGGCGACGGAGACGGCGTCACCATCGGGGGCAACCACTTTATCCACGCGGCCAGGCGGAACATGGACGTTACCGCCATCGTCCTGAACAACTACAACTACGGCATGACCGGCGGACAATGTTCCGGCACCACGCCGTCGGAAAAATACACCAGCACCACGGTATACGGCAACCCGGAAAGGGGCTTCGACATCTGCGCCCTGGCCGAAGTGGCCGGCGCCAACTACGTGGCCCGGGGCACGGTATACCACGGCTGGGAACTAAAGGAGCAGATGAAAGAAGCCCTGTGTAAAAAAGGCTTTTCCCTGGTGGAAGTGGTCAGCCCCTGCCCCACACACTACGGCAGGAACAACAGCATGAAGCGGGGCGTGGAAATGCTCAACTGGCTCAAAGAAAAAGCGGTGAGCAAAGAGCAATACGCTCAAATGACCGAGCCGGAAAAGGAAGGCTACTTTGTAATCGGTAAACTGGTTGATCGTAACGAGCCCGACTTTTCCACCCGTTACGAACAAATCAGGGCCAGGGCGCTGGAGGGTGGTGCTAAAAGGTGAAAGAGCAATACGAAGTAATCATGGCCGGTTCCGGCGGCCAGGGTCTGGTGTTTTGCGGTATTATCCTGGCCCAGGCCGCCATACTGGAAGGCCAGAACGCGGTCCAGACCCAGTCTTACGGCATCGCCAGCCGGGGCGGCTTCTCCAAGTCCGAAGTGATCATCAGCAGGAATGAAATCATGTTCCAGCAGGTCCAGGAGCCCGACGTGATCCTGGTCCTTACCGAGCAGGCGATGCGGATGTACGCCCCCGGTGAGCCTGCCATGCCTGTTTTTTATGACACCACCCTGCTGGAAAAACGCAACGGCCGCAATTTATACGGTTTTCCCTTCACCGAAATGGCCAGCCGGCTGGGGCATGTGGGTACCGCCAATATCATTGCCCTCGGCGCCATGTCCACCCTCACGGGGATGATTAAAACCGGCAGCCTGGCCGCCGTACTGAACAGACGGTTTACCGGGAAAGTGGCCGAAATGAACATTAAAGCCCTGCAGGCGGGCATCGAGTTGGTGACAAAAAAAGGGGAGGCGACCGCCAATGAATAACGCCAAGTGCGCCGTACCATCGTGCACCGCGGCCTGCCCGGCGGGGGTGGATGTTCCGCGCTATGTAAGCTGTATCAGGGACGGAGATTTCACCGGCGCCCTGGCGGTGATCCGGGAAAAAATACCCTTCCCCGGAGTGTGCGGATATGCCTGCGTTCATCCCTGCGAATCCAGGTGCGCCCGGGTACAATACGACGAACCGGTGGCCATCAGGCTGCTGAAGAGGGCGGCGCTGGAATACGGGGACGATGGTACAGCCGAAGAAAAACCGGCGCCCACCGGCAAAAAAGTGGCGATTGTGGGCTCTGGTCCAAGCGGCCTTGCGGCGGCCTGGTTCCTGGCCGGTAAAGGACATGCCGTGCGTGTTTACGAAGCCCTTTCCCAACCCGGCGGCATGCTGCGCTACGGCATCCCCGAATACCGCCTGCCCAACCGGGTGTTGGACCGGGATATAGAATATATCACCCGGCGCGGGGTGGAAATAGTAACCGATATCAGGATCACCGCGGCGGAAAGCCTGATGACGGACGGATATGACGCGGTACTGGTGGCGGTGGGGGCCTGGCAGAGCCGCAAAGCCGGCATTGAGGGAGAGCAGGAAGCAAATGTGCTGGACGGCATTGCCTTCTTAAAACAGGTCAATACCGGCGGTTCGCCCGCTGTGGGCCATAATGTCGTAGTGATTGGCGGCGGCAACACCGCTATTGACGCCGCCCGGAGCGCAGTGCGCCTGGGGGCGCGGGTAACCATGCTGTACCGTCGCACCCTGGCTCAAATGCCCGCTAGTCCGGAAGAGGTAAAAGCCGCGCTGGAGGAAGGGGTGGAGATTAAGTTTTTGACCGCCCCGGTTAAAGTCAATAAACACGGCGTTACCGCCGTCAAAATGGCGCCCGGCCCCGTTGACGCCTCCGGAAGGCCTGCTCCCAAGCCGGTTGAAGGAAGCGAGTTTGATGTGGCATGCGACACGGTGATTATGGCGGTGGGTCAGACGGTGGATGCCGGTTCCTTCAGCCTTGACGTAAACGCGGACTTTGCCACCGGGACCAGGGGTGTCTATGCCGCGGGCGACGCCGTCACCGGACCCTCGTCGATCATTGAGTCAATCAATACCGGAAGGCGGGCCGGCCAGGCCATTGACAAGTTCCTGGGCGGCACCGGCGCAATTGACGGCACTTGCGCCGGTGCGCGGACGGAAGCGCCGGAGGAAGCACCCCGGGGAACATACCGGCCGGAAGTGGGCAATATTCCGGTAAACCGGCGGGTTAACAGTTTTGACCTGGTGGAACTGGGGTTTGAGCGGGCAGCGGCCATGCGGGAAGCCCGCCGCTGCCTGGTCTGCGACACCAGGGATTACCGGGTGGCGGTGAACGATAAAATCTGCAAGGGCTGCGGATACTGCAGGGAAGTATGCTCGCTGGGCATTTTTGAACTGACCCGGGACTTTAACGCCCAGGGCTATAATCCCGCGGCGGCCCGTAACATTGAAAGCTGTATCGGCTGCCTGAAATGCCTGTACGTGTGCCCCGACCTTGCCATTAACGTGGAGAAAACTGATTGACTAAGGCGTTTTTAGTTTCCTTGGCGAACGACATATGGAGCGCTGGCTAACAACTCCCGGCGCAGCGCGGGAGCGCAACCGGGAGGCGCGCATAGGACGTGCGCGCCAGCCCCAACCCGAGATACGATGTCGAGTTTGGGGCGGCCCGGTTGCGCCCCGCGGCAAGCCGTTGGAGTTGTCCGGCGTGGAATCCGGAGTGAGCAAAGGAAACTAAAACGCCTGTGGGGGTTTGTCAAAAGCTTCGCCGGAGGGTTTTTACTCGCCGGCTTTTTTTACACTTTTTTGATAAATTCTGGCCATCAGCGGTCAGGGGACACACCTCTTCGAGGAATGTCCCCAATTTATGCCAGAACTAAGGATAAAAGTACTGAAAAGCGCGTGCAGAGGGAACTGAACGAGCGCGCTTTTCTTATGGGGTTGACACAAAGAGGATAAGCATGTATATTTAGTGATAATGATAATCATTATCACTAAATCGGAGGTATAAATATGTCAGTCTTCATAGTCGGCGGGGACTACCTCGGCGATATCGACAGCAATTTTAAATCGCTGGGCTACGATAACGTCATTCACTTCAAAGGACGAAAAAAGGTTAAAAAACGGGATCTCAACATCCCCGGAGACGCCGGTCTGGTGGTGGTGCTGACCAACTACATAAACCATAACATTGCCCTGTTAATTAAAGAAAAGGCCAAAAACCAGTCGGTACCCGTGATTTTTGCCCGGCGTTCCTGGTCGTGTATTGCGGAAAAGCTTAATGCTGTGTAAAATATACAAAATCACAGCGGAGGACTTTTATGTTCAAGGTAGCCACTTTCAACACCAATTCCGTCCGGGCCAGACTGCCGATAATACTGGATTGGCTGGAGGCTGAAAAACCGGACGTGCTGTGTATGCAGGAAACCAAGGTCGAGGACCATAATTTCCCCGCCGGAGAGTTTAACGCGGCAGGTTACAACGTCATTTATAAAGGGCAGAAATCATATAACGGGGTAGCCATCGCCGGCGTTCATGAACTGACGGAACTGTCAATTGATATTTCAAGCTTCTCCAGGCCGGGGGAAGCGCGGCTGATTGCAGCGAAGGTTAAGGGCATTAATATTATAAATACCTATGTACCCCAGGGCAGGGCGCCGGACACCGAAGAGTTCGCTTACAAGATAAATTGGATCAAGAACATGCGCGAAGTCTTCAACCACGGTTTCAGCCCCGATACGCATGTGCTCTGGACAGGCGATTTTAACGTGGCTCCCGAGCCCATCGACGTGCACAACCCCGAAAAACTGCTGGGCCACGTGGGTTATCACCCCATGGAGCACAAGGCCCTGCAGTATGTGAAGGACTGGGGGTTTGAAGACGTTTTCCGCCGCCATGTGCCCGAAGGCGGCCATTACACCTTTTATGATTACCGTGTACCCAATGGCGTAAAAAGAAGAATGGGCTGGCGGGTCGATCATATCTGGGCCACCGGGCCGCTGGCCGGGTTATCCCGGGGCGCCCGTATCGACATGGAGCCAAGGCTGAAAGAAAAACCCTCTGACCATACTTTTTTGATTGCTGAATTTGAGCTATGAAAATGATAGGCGAGGGATTACGGCATGCATGACGATAAGCACGGACGACCGCCGGAGGATGGCGCGACCGGCGGGAACAGCGGCGGCGAATACGAAGACGAATACCTGTATGACGACGATTATGATGACGATGATTACCTGGAGGACGGTTACGAGGACGACCCTGCTAAGGATTACCCGGAAGATTACGACCTGGAGTATCTGAAACAATTTCAGGACGACGATGACCGGGACGATGATGAGGCTGAAAAGCCGTTCAGGTCTCCTCTGCTGCGCGTCGTGGCCCTGGTGACGGTACTGGCGTTTCTGGGTCTTGCCCTGGCCGTGTCGTGGCCCGTGCTGCAGTTCCCGCTGGCGGAGCTGGTGGGCAGATCAGTGGAACTGCAGAAGGATATCGACGTAAAGCGGCTGCAGGCGGCGGTGGTGCAAATAGACGTTGTTGCCCGGGAGGGGACGTCCATTGCCGCACAGAGCAAGTCCGGCACCGGGTTCAACATCAGGCCGGAAGGGTTTATCGTAACCAATCACCACGTTATTGACGGCGCGCTTAACATGACCATCACCTTCCCCGGAGGTAAAATATGCAAGGCGGAAAGCTGGTATTCCAAGCCGGAATACGATTTGGCCGTGATTAAACTGCAGGGGGAAAACCTGCCGGTGGTGCCCGTCAACGAGGGCGGGTATCCCGAAGTTGGGGATAAGATTAGAGTGGTGGGCAATCCGCTGGGTTTTAATAACGTGGTGGTGGACGGGGAAATGGACGGTTACCTGCGAGTGGGAGACAACCCCGATCCGGTATTCAGCATCAACGCCCCGGTTTACCCGGGCAACAGCGGCAGTCCGGTGTTCAACAGCAGCAGCGAAGTGGTGGGGGTTGTTTTCGCCCGCTACCAGAAGGAAGTTAACGGCCAGCCAAAAACCTTCGGCCTGGCCGTCCCCATCGGCATCTTATGGGGTCAGGCCACCTCTTGACAGCATCGGGTGTTGCTGGTAGAATTTCTGCAATGCAAAATATTACAAAATAACGATGACGGGGAATAGTAGGCAATATCAGCGGGTTCAGAGAGCCGCCGGGTGGTGCGAGGCGGTCGAAGCGATATGTTGAACTGCCCCCCGAGTTGCCGGCCCAAATCGGTGCGAGAGTAGGCCCGGACGGAGACTTCCGCCGTTAAAAGGAAGGGGATATCGGATTATTGAGCCAATGATCCCGTATAAAGCGAACGGCAAACTGCCGTTAATTTGAGTGGTACCGCGGAGTGATCACCCTTCGTCTCATTGAAGACGAAGGGTTTAATTTTTTTTATCGAGGGGGTGGTGTTGATGGAGCTGGATCTTGGCGACCTGCCGCTGTTGAAAATTTTATGGGCCGGTAATTTTAATCAATTGTCCGACGCGCTTTATCAAAGATTTGTGCAACTGGCGGACCGGAAGGGCAAAGTATATGACGATGACCTGCACGCCTTAATGAATATTTGTTAAATTTTGCTGAAACGTTGACACTTTAAGGTAATATTGAATAACTTGTAGATGAAAAGCTATTGAAGAGCTTTTTGGTAAAACAATTTATAGAGGAGGTAGTCATATGGCTTATGGTCTCGGTAGCAGTGGCGCTTTAATTCTGTTCCTGGTCCTGATTCTGCTGGTGTTCGGGATCGGCTTCTATGGCGTTAAGTCAGCAGAAGTAGAATAGTAAAACAAAGGCTAACAATTTTTTACAGCGGCGGCGCAAGGGGGTAGGTTTCCCGTTGCTGCCCGCCGCTGTTTCTTTTGTTTCGAAGGTAATGAAACGGCCCAGGGTTGGGGAAAATAAACAACGGAATTGCCAAAATAAAAAGCAAGGAGCTGAGCAAAAGGGATGAATTTTGAGCGGGCCCGGGAAATATTTAATTCCCGTGAGCGTATTGATGTACTTCATAACGGCACCCCGGTATGGATTGAGGACCTTGACGACGGCAGCAATTCCGCCGTTGTTAAACCTCTGAACGGTAAACCGGACTCTTTTCAGGTGCCGGTTGATGATCTGGCGGAAGGTTAAACATTAAATCCCCGGCATTTTAAGATTTAACCAAAAAATTTGCTTTTCCCGATGGTCGTCATGTTAATATAATGGCGACTATTTTTCTTGTAGGAGGAGCAGTGATGTCAAAAGCGGCGAAAGTATTGGTGCTGCCCAAACAGTTTGGCAAGGGTACCGGTTATGATCTGGTGGTTGTCAGCCGGCAGGCATCGGTGCAGGATTACCTTGATGCCCTGAACCGGGCTGTGGAGGAATTGCCGCTCAGCCGCAGCCGGAACAAAACCGCCGGGTGTGCCGGGTGCGATCTGTGCTGCGGGGAACGAGCGCCGCTAACCTGGCCCGATATACTGCGCATGGAAAAGCATCTGGGTTTCGGCGGGGGTCTGCAGAGCCTGCTGGACAGGGTGGGGCACATTGCGGTGGACGGCCCGGTGGTTGACATTACCCTGCGCCGCGAGGAGGACGGGCGCTGTTCTTTTCTGGATCGCGACAAACGGCTGTGCACCATTTATCCGGCCCGGCCTCTGGTTTGTCAAACCTTCATCTGCTGTACCGGGACCGGCCGGGCCGCCGGGGTACGCAAATGGGTGGTTAATTTGGGTGAAGACGAGTTGGTGCGCCAATGGCTGAACCAGGCCGCGGAGCGGGGATTAAAACCGCGTTACCACCAGGGGAGCCGGCCCGGTCTCCGGCTGGATGACTGGCGCCCCAACGCCTTTACGGGTAAAAAACAGTACCGCCAGGTGCTGCTTAGGGAGATTTTGCCGGCGGGTTTGTGGAAACAGGTGTTTAGCGCACCTTCTTCCTGATCCTGTCGGTGTGTTTTTCCACCAGCGGTTTGTATTTATTGTATTGTTCCTGCAGATATTGTTTGCCTTTAAACCCGGGCAGGTTAAGCAAAATAAAGCCGGCCAGCGCCAGCACCAGGAGCAAAATCAGGAACAGGGCCGTTTTCCAGCCCTGACGGCCGGCTTCCTTGCCGGCTATACCCTTGCTGGTTATGCCCCCCGGCGGCGGCTCCAAACCCAGCAGTATCGGCACGGAGTTTGCCAACAGCGCGATTCCGTTTTCGGCCTCCCATTTTTCATTGGTATAAGTCCCGGCCTCAATAAGCAGTGCGGTGGACATCAGGTCCTGGTTATAATTGCCCCGGGCGATATAAATTTCTTTCACCAGTTTGGGGTTTTGTTTATTGCCGAAGGCCAGCAGCCGCTTGGCGAAATCCAGGTTGGCGTCCATTTTGGGGTTCTGCCTGCCCACCACCAATCTCAGTTGGGTGACTCTCTGATCCGATACGATGCGCTCGTAAAATTCGGGGTCATCCACACCGTCCCGGTGCACGTCAAAAACGGCCGCCGGGTTTTTCTTGAGCAGCTTGACCGCGGTCCGGCGGGAACGGTAGTAAGCGTTGGCGTCGTGAGGGTCATGGGGCGTGCGGTCGTAAAGGACATTAACCCTCTCATCCTTCAGGGCGGTGCGCAAAGAATCCCCCACCTGATAAATTCCTCCCTTAAAAGGGATGGAATACGATCCGTCCGAAGGCAGGTAGGATTCATCCGAGTGAGTATGGTATATCGCTACAGGCCGTTTGGCCCACTCATCCTTTGCCGCCGCCGGTATTGTAAGGTTGTCGTAGTATTCAACCATGGCCCGGTAGTCCTTGTCCCGGCCCGTCATTTTCACCCGGGCAATATTTCCCCGCACCGAGGCCACCCGGTAATGCAGTCCCCCGGCGGTAATGATTTCGTCACCGGTATGGGGACGGCGCGAAGTTATGGTGACCAGTTCGCCTTTTTGGTCCAAAAACCGGTAATTATTGCCTACCTGGTGGTCGCTGTCTTCACCCGCAGCTTTCGCCGCCGGGAATAATAGAACCAGCAATAAAAACAAGCCCAGGGTAAAAACCGTTTTAAGTCTGTACATAACGCAGCAACTCCCGGATTATACCTTAAAGAGAATACTCACTTAAAAGAATCTTTCCCCGAACCACCCGTGCATTATTATTCTTTTCGCACTTTCCAAATATGCTGGCCATATAATATGGCCAGAACTAAGGATTAAAGTACTGAAAAGCGCGCGCTAAGGGAACTGAATGAGCGCGCTTTTCTTGCACATAAAAAATATAATGTTGTAGTACGAAAATTCCTTAGGAATAAAAACAATATCCGGGAGTTGGTTGCTGATGAATAATGAAGGAGCGCCGCCGTGTCCCAGCGGCCGTTACCTCAGGATTGCGGCGGGTGATACGCTCTACTTGATTGCCCAGCGGCTGGGCACCACAGTTTCCGAATTGCTCCGGTTAAACCCGGGTGTGAACCCGTTTCAACTGCAGGTCGGACAACTGCTGTGCCTGCCGGAACGATTTTGCCCCTCCAGGGTTTTCTGGGAAGTATCGCCGGGTGATACTCTTTTTACCATTGCCAGGGCCACCGGTACCACAGTGGAGAAACTATTGGAGTTGAACCCCGGTATTAATCCCTTGAACCTGCAGGCCGGGCAGGCTATTTGCCTGCCCGGGTAAACAAATTTGGCTGCGGCAGGCAAAATTATTTACCCGGCAAGGAAAACCGGTTTGTGATGACGAAAAGGACATGCATACGGTACCGCAATAATACTTAAATACGCAGCGCGCCTTAAGATTTAAACCGGAGGGGATTAATAATGGAACAGGATGCCGCTTTAAAACGCTATTCACTAATGGTGGCCGCAGCCGCCGCTTTTTTAACGCCGTTTATGGGCAGTTCCATCAACCTGGCTATCCCGTCAATCGGCCGGGAATTCAGTGCCAACGCCTATATGTTAAGCTGGGTGGCCACCAGTTATATCTTGGCCTCGGCAGCCTTCCTGCTGCCATTCGGCCGCCTGGCCGATATAGTGGGCCGGAAGAAAATATTTCTAATCGGCACGGCCTCGTTCTGCCTGTCTTCGCTGCTGTGCGGGCTGGCCTGGTCCATTGAGTCGCTGATTGCATTCCGGGCCCTGCAGGGTATTGGCAGTGCCATGATTTTCGGTACCGGTATGGCCATCCTGACCTCGATATTCCCGCCCCGGGAACGGGGTAAGGTGCTGGGCATCAACGTAGCTTCCGTATACGTGGGTTTGTCCATGGGGCCGGTGCTGGGCGGGACGTTGAATCACAACCTGGGCTGGCAGTCCATTTTTTTGCTTACCGCGCTTATCTCGGTCTTTGTGATTTTGCTTACCCTGGCCAAACTTAAGGGCGAATGGGCCGGCGCCCGGGGTGAAAAGTATGACCTCGGCGGTGCGGTGTTGTACGTGATCGGCCTGGTGGCGCTGATGTACGGGTTCTCATCGGTGGCCGTCTCGGAATGGGCTAGGTACCTGCTGGCGGCCGGCCTGGTTTTGATGCTGGTATTTGTCCGGCGAGAGATAAATATGCAGCAGCCCCTGATGAACCTGCGCCTGTTCAGCAGCAACGCCGCCTTTGCCTTTTCCAACCTGGCGGCTCTGATTAACTACAGCGCCACCTTCGCGGTAGGTTTCCTGCTTTCTCTGCACTTGCAAGTGGTACTGGGATATGATTCCCAGGCCGCCGGGCTGATTCTTCTCTCCCAGCCGGTTTTAATGGCGGTGATATCTCCCTTTGCCGGAAAAATCTCCGACCGGGTGGAACCGCGGATCTTGGCCTCCTGGGGGATGGCCCTGACCACCTTGGGTCTTGTTTCCCTTTGCTTTATTAATGCGGCCATACCATTGTGGCTTTTGATTGTCAACCTGGCCATCCTGGGTATTGGTTTTGCTTTGTTCTCGTCTCCCAACAGCAATGCGGTAATGAGCGCGGTGGAAAAACGTTTTTACGGGGTCGCATCCTCTTCCCTGGGCACCATGCGCCTGGTGGGGCAGGCTTTAAGCATGGCTATTGTAACGCTGGTCCTGGCCATGTATGTGGGCCGGGTTGAACTCACCGCCGCCAATGCCGGGCAGCTTTTGGCCGGCGCCAGGCTGGCGTTTATTATTATGGCTGTGCTTTGTTTCGGAGGTATTTTTGCCTCCCTGGCCAGGGGCAACGTCAGGTCCGGTCCGGCAGACGGCATGCCCTCCGGACCGCCTCAAGCCCGGGGACAGGGCGGCCCTCCGCCGGCAGGGGACAGAAATAATTCTTAGCTGCATGTAAAGCCGGGTGGTGGTACCCTTCTGCTCCAGGTGCCACCATTGGCTTTGTTATTTTTAAGCGAAATGGTTTAATAGTGAACTTTTTGTGTCCCCGGTTCGTCCATATTAATTGATAGAAAACTTCTGTTTTAATTGCTGAGAGATGCTAATACAGTGAGGTGGTTGGAATGAAAAAGGTTTTATTAATCATTTTGATTTTGTTTACGGCGCTGGCGGCGGGCGGCTGCGGCAGTTCACGTGACGGCGCCGCTCCGGCGGAAATAGGCGGGCCGGCGGTCAGCAAATCTCAAACAGCCAGTGATGTTGCAGTCAGCGATGTCAAGGTAAAGGAGCGGCTGGATGAAGGCGTTGCCGCAGAAGAAGCACCACAAAAAATTATCAGGACGGTTATGCTTACCATTATTGTGGCCGACGTGGAAAAAACCGTCGGTGAAATTGAATCCATGTTAAAAAGCGTGAACGGATATGTACAGGATGCCACTCTCTGGCAGTCGGACAACAACCTGAAGGGTCACCTTACCCTGCGTGTCCCCACCGCAAAGGTTGACGGGTTTATTCCCCAACTGGAATCTTTGGGGCGGGTGGAAAGAAAAGAGGTTTCCGGCCAGGATGTAACGGAGGAGTACTATGACGTTGATGCACGCAAAAATAACCTCAAAAAACAGGAAGAAAGATACCTGGAACTGCTGGGTAAAGCCAATACGGTCAAGGAAATGCTGGAGATAGAAAGCGAACTGGCCAGGGTGCGGGGTGATATTGAATCCATGGAAGCCCGGTTAAAGGTTCTGAACAACCGGGTGGATTTGGCCACCATTACCGTTGAACTGCGGGCCCCGAAAAGCCTGTCTGCCGGCGATACTCTGCGTGAGCCTTTTGGGGACCGTATTCAAACCGGGTGGCAGCGGGGAGTCAACGGAATGATCAATTTTGTTCAGGATCTGGTGGTGCTGTTTGTAATTCTGATCCCTTATACTCCGATACTGGCGCTGCTTGGTTACGTGCTCTACCGGGTTGGAAAGAAAAGACGGCTGCTTAAGAACGGCAAGGAAGACCAGGGAGTTAAATAAATTTTTAAATTTTTCTCTGTCACTATTTTTTTAAAATTAAACTAAAAAGTGTCACACATACTCAATAAATTTGAGGGAACCATAACACTGAAAGTTAAAAACAACTAATTGACAAAAGGAGGTTATCGTAAGTGGCTGCTGGACAAAGAAGTAACCGTAAGCTGATACCCCAGGCGTCCCAAGCAATGGAACAATTCAAATATGAAACTGCGGCTGAACTGGGTATTCCCAATTACCAGGGTTATCTCGGAGACGTACCTTCCAGGGTAAACGGGTCGGTTGGGGGCAACATGGTCAAGAAAATGATTGCGGCCTACGAACAGAGCCTGGCCCAGGGTCAACAGCCTGCGACTCCGCAAGTGACCAACAAGCAAACTACGCCTTAGCGGTCAGGGGACACACCGTTAGCGGTTAGGGGACACACCTCCTTTGGAGGAATGTCCCCAACGTATGAATGTCCCCAATTTATATTGCCGGCCTGAAAAAGGCCGGCAGTATTTTTATCTTATTATGCTTGCCAATTTTACTGCATATATTTGCATATTTTTTTGTTCTTCAGGTTACCATAACCCACGGAGGTGAAAAAATGCCCAATATTAAATGTAATGTTACGGAGTGCGACTTTAACGAGTCCGTGGAATGCGCGGCTCCCATGATTCAGGTGAACCGGAATCGTACAAGCAGCGCCGACACCTCGGATCAGACCAAATGTGAAACCTTCAAACCCAAGAAATAGTTTGGTAATGTACCAGGGAAACCGGCACAACGGGGTGCCGGTTTTTTTCTTAATTATTCCAATTCAGTTCCTTTAAAGCCCGGAATATAATATTAATATTTATATGGGAGGTGATGACGGTGCTGAGGAAGGATTACATGATTCGCCCGGTGGCGCACTGTAAAGACGGCTGCGGTATGTTGTCCCGGGTATGACGTTAAACTGCCTGTTTAAAATGTCTCAAAGGGTTGTCCTTTGGGGTAAAATTCTGATGTTAATTTAAAATATTTTTGTATAGCAATGTTAAGTAAAAGAGATTCTGTAT
>Ga0209164_1000183_pt1 | contig 199286 bp, 169 predicted proteins | sample MTBNYHSulfiMetaG_FD_187458 | JGI IMG/M metagenome (GOLD analysis project Ga0209164, IMG submission 187458) | Enrichment culture microbial communities from rom New York Harbor, USA that are MTBE-degrading - MTBE-NYH (New York Harbor Sulfidogenic)... | ecosystem: Environmental > Aquatic > Marine...
CTCCGATAAAAATCGTAATTGCAATTCTTTTCTATTTTCTCAAGGCAGCCCTGGTCATGTATTGGGCCATTATCAATCTGTTCCGGAACTATATTTTCCTCTGGATACTGCCCAAAAAAATGACAGGCATGTGATTGATTCAAGTGAAATCGTGAAGTTGTCTGCTTAGACTGGATAATTCTGACTGATTCAAAGATATACTCATTCTGATCATCATTGTCTTAATGGCTTAGTCGACTATACTTTATCCCCAATATAGCAATCAAGGGGAAGGTGTTCAGGAGTGGTGCATTTTAACTGCTCCCTGACAAAATTTATCAAACTAAAGAATGTTTCATTTTTTAACTTTAATCTTTTTTTCTATTTAATGATAAATTGTATTTCTATGTAAATTATATTATTATTTGATCAATGTAGTTATATTGTATTATTGAGTTGGATAAAGGTAAAAAATCTTGTCAATTGTTAAGTAATACATTAACATATAGGGTCAGATTTGAGAAAAAACAACATTGAATTTCGAAAAATAAACTTTGAGGAACCAGAAGAAAGGCTTGTAAACAAAGTCTACTATGTTGTTGAGAATAAAAGGTCGGATTTTGAAAAGTATTTTTACAAAATGAATCATGGAGATAAAGCAAAAACAAAAAGACTTTTACTAAAAATGGCTCAAAATGAAAATTTTCAATCGACAATGATTACTTATCAGTTGAAAAAGTATTCCTATGGAGAAATCAAACCGCAGCCTCACCGTTTCTTCTTTTTTCGTAAGTGTGGCAACAATTTCATTTTTTTTGGATATTGTAAAAAGAAAAAAAATAGTCTGGGTGATCAATTCTATAAAGACCTTGACAAAAAAAGGAAAAGATATGAAGAAGCCTTCGAAAGATTTAAGAAAAGAGATTGATCATTTTTTTTCTGCACCCCCCTCTGCTTCAGAAAAAGCCTGGGATATGATTCTGGATTTTTACCATAATATTCTGACCTATATGGAGGAAAACAATATCTCTCAGGCTGATCTGGCCCGGAAATTGAACAAATCCAGATCGGCCGTTTCCCAAATGCTCAGTAAAACGCCCAATATCACTGTTAAGAAAATGGTGGAAATTGCAGATGCGGTAGGACTTGATTTTACGATCATTCCAAAAAACATTTTACAGAAGATAGAAAAACAGCAGAGCACAATGATACTTAAAATGGATACTTGGTCCAGATTGGTAGAACAAAGAAGTATGCATAATACTATTCGAATAGAAAAAGATATTAAAGGATTAAATGATATGCACGATACGAATAATGTCTCTGCTGAAACATCCCAAAAATATATGTATTCAGCATAAAAGAAAGATATCAATATGACCTCAAAAAAAATGTCCAATAAAGAAAAAGTTGTTCAGTATAAAATTGTAGAGATCCGAAAAAAAAGTCATTTTGAAAATGATTTCTATCAATACGGATTAACACCCGATGATGTAAAATCCGGTAAAATGAATATATCCCTGAATCTGACATTTAATCAGGATAAGGAAACCATCGATTACTCCATAAAAATATTGTGTTTTATAAATGATCAAAAACACCCCTTATTCGGAATTGAATCTGTCTATACTTTTGCCATAATGGACATGAACACAGAATTTAGAAAAGAAGAGAGCCGGGAATATGAATTCCCCGAAGGATTAATTATTACTTTGGCCCAGATTGCTATATCCGGTACCAGAGGAATGCTGGCCGTTCTAAATACAACACCGGAATACCGGAATATATATTTACCGGTTGTTCATGCGGATAAACTACTGGCAGACATCTATCCTAATTCAGATTAATAGATCGCGTTTCATTTTATTAATTATTCCGATTAATTCTGCAAAGCATTCCGATTTCAAACCGGACAAAACAGGCAGGTTAACCAGGATAATTTTTAATTTCAGTTTAGTAGTAATTAAGCGGGAAAAAAGATTGACACAATGAAAATAAGACACCGTTTTGTCCCCACCGACCATAATATAATTGAAGGATTTTTAGAAAATGTGTTATTTTGAGCGCTGATGAAAACAAAAACAACAATCCTCATTGTAGACAACATTCGTGTTGAAGTTGTACATAAGAGAATAAAAAATATCTACCTGACAATACATCTCCCTGAGGGAAGTGTCCGCCTTTCCGTTCCTGCAGGGACCGGTGATGATTTTGTCCGTAATCTGATAATCAACAAGCTTGAATATATTCGTGAAAAACAGCACAGGTGTCAAACGCTTAAAGCATTTACCCCACAGACTTTAGTAAACGGTGCATACCACGACTTCCTTGGAAAACCGTACTGCCTGAAAATGACAGAATTCAACGGTCCCGTTAAAATATGGATCAGGGAAGAGGGTATTCTTGAAATGAGAGTCCGCCCCGGAACAGATATGAAGAAACGGGTTCGCATCCTGGATGCCTGGTACCGTGAACAATTAGAACAAATACTTCCCGGCCTTATAGCAAAATGGGAACAGGTAATGGGTGTTTCGGTTCATGAGTGGCGTATTAAAAAGATGAAAACACGTTGGGGAAGCTGCAACATTAAGGCAAAAAGAATCTGGATCAATCTAAACCTTGCCAAAGAATCTTTAGAATACCTTGAGTATATTATTGTCCATGAATTGACCCACCTGTTGGAACGGGGCCACAATATACGGTTTAGACAGCTTATGGATTCCTTTATGCCGAACTGGCGAACCTATGATAATTATCTGAACAAATAAGTCCCGGAGATAAAAGACACCGTAAGATCGATTAAGCAACGTTTTTTCTATTAATTCTAATAAAACTGAGTTGCACTTAACAATTGAATTCAGGATTACTTAATCTTTGTGCATTTCATTTATATCGATATATGTTATAGGTGGTATATGCTTCTTAAATAATTTTCGTGTTTCAGTATTTAATTTTCTAAATGTTTCAACAGAAATTGCATAACCGTTTGATTTTATTGTAGCCGCAATATTTACTTCATTGCCAAGTATGTCATATCGCTTGTCATTTTTAGTTCCTATCATACCTGCAACTACTTGACCAAAATGTGCTTTAATAATCAAACGTGAATCAAAATTATTTATTTTATTATATTCATCAACTTCAGTTTTCAATTTTTTAAGTGCCATTACACCAGCATCAATATTGATTTCTTCAAATATAATTAATGCTGCATCACCAATAAATTTAATAACTTGACCGTTGGAACCTTCAATTATTTCTCCAATAATTTCATAAATTTTGGATAAATAATTGAATACTTCTGTTTCATTAACCTTACGTGAAATTTTAGCAAAATTAGTTAAATCACAGAATGAAATAAGTAGATTTTTTTGTTTTGGAATTTCCATACAATACACCTTAATTGTTAATGGTTATTTTCAACGGTCTTTACACCCGTCAGTATAATAAGGATTCACAAGCCCTTGTGTCTTGCAGTATTTATATACGATGACTTTTATATTATACTTCATTTAATATTTTTTGCGCAACATTTCGCACAACGGTTGGCGGTATGAAAAGTTGCCGATTGCGGGCGGTTCCCTGTCAGGTTACAAAAGAGTATAAGCGGGCTACGACCCTTAAATAACCTACTTAGCGACAATGTTTTATACCGTGTGTTGAATGCAGGGCATTCCCAGAATGTTTTAATATACCCATAACTTCAAACCGATAATTCCCCAGTAACCTAAATATAAAGTCATTCCAAAATTAGCTAATGACAATAGAATCGCAAAAATGCGGTCAAATTTATACACGGTTTTTTTGTTGCTCTTAAACACTATGAATAAACTTAAAGTAGATAACACGGCAAAAAGTAAAGTAGAAAAATAAAAAATTATATTTGGAACTGTTTTCATACCCAATTCTAACATCGAAGGTTGAGCAATCATAAATGGTACGATACTTAAAATAAACGATAATACGGTGAAAAATGGTAAAAGCCTGATCCAGATATATTTTATGTAGTTCTCTCTTTTAGTCAACCTTTTATAAATATAAACGGGAATCCAGAAAAGAGCATATACAATCGATAACATCATAATAATCAATGCACCAAAAACTAAAAAGCGGTAAACAACTGGTTTCCAGCCCGGAGTTTTTTCAAAATATGAACTCCTGGAAGCGAGAGCCATTTTACCATTTCCATTGTCAAAAAAAACAAAAGTTGCTTCCGAGTCTTTTTCTCTTCTGAATTTGTTTTGTGAGACTGCAATCAAAGGATTTTTCTTCCCACCAAAATATTGATAATTCAGTGTGTCATTTTCCAAGGAAACCTTTAACCCACCTGAAAGTATTTCACCAAATTCCATAATTCGCATTCTGGGATTCCGCGGTTCATAATATCCGCAATACTTATTTGCTTGTTCTACTGAAAGCTGAAATTTTGGCGGGAACAATGAAGTTTCTACTTTAGAACCCATATAATCCCAAACAACAGAAAAAATATCGTCATGAAACTCCGTATCAAAGGAGTTTTGGAGAATCACAAAACCAATTCCCTGATAGGCGTTAAAATAATACTCGGCAATAAAGCCCGGGACAGCTCCACTATGTCCCATCCATTTTACCCCGTTATTAAATCTGGTTCCAATACCAAAACTATATCCGGATTCCAGTCCGGCTCGTGCGGCCAATGTTGACACTGGTCTTCCAATTTTATCAAATTGGCCTTTACTGATTATTTGCTGATGATTAATAAATCCTTTGTTAAGTAAGAACTGAACAAAGCGGGCCATTTCTTCAATAGAAGAATTCAATGCGCCTGCAGGTTCATCATAATCATAATATTCTGGAAATGCTTTATTATTCTTCCCATAACCCACAGCCTTAATCTTCCTGCATTCCGAAGGACATCCAATGGAAGTTGTTTTCATCCCTATTGGTTCTAACAGAAATTCTTTCATAAAATAGCGATAGGGCTGTCCGCTTATTTTTTCAAGAATATATCCAGCTAATGTAATACCGGGGCTTGAATATGAAAACCGAGTACCTGGTTTCCAACGAACTTTGAGCAGGTGTGATTTCTCCTCAAGTGCTTGTTTTGTAGATAATTCCGGTTCTTTGAAGTAAAACCAATTGAGGTGCGAGTCTTCAAACCCAGATGTGTGTTCAAGCAAATGGATAATTCTAACAGGGTCTGTTTCTTTCCATGGATTATCGATTTTTATTTCAGGAGCAATATTTTTAACAGGTGTGTTCAGGTCAATCTTCTGTTCATCCAGAAGTTTAAGGAAAGCAAGCCCTGTAAAACTCTTAGTGCATGAACCAATGCAAAAAAGAGTGTTTTTTGTTACCGGTTTCCGAGTTTCCAAATTGGCAAACCCAAATGTTTCCATCCATAAAATAGAATCGGAAGATACAAATGCTACTGCTGCACCTGGAATCTTATTTTCAATGATGATGCTATCAATTTTTATTTTTAGCTCGTTAAATGGTAGAGATGGAACTGAAGAATTACTGTTTTCTTGTGAAACAGCTATGGTTGAAGCCGTTAATAAAACAACCATAGATAGTATAAAAGCTCTATATTGAATTTTCATCATACCAAACTCATTTAAATATTTTTAATCTGCTTTTCCAGCCTTGCATACAACGTTTAGTATAAGAATAGTAGCCGACTGCGTCACAATTTCCTATCAAGTTACAAGAAAGTTGAAGCGGGCTATAGCGCTTTAATTTACTACTTACCCGGCTATTATTTTTATACATTGCTGTAGCCAGTTTTTCTATCGGATTATTTTTTTCATTATCCATTCTACAGGACCATTTTCTCTGCTTTTCAGCCAATAAGTTGCAAAAAATATACATAATATACTAAAAAGTAAAGCATACGCTACTGAAAATTCTATTGGATAATTCCCCATTTTTTCTGGGTTAATTGCTTCAATAATTCCCATACCAATGATTACGTGTGCCACATAAAAAGTTAATGCAAGTTGCCCAGTTTTATTTAGTGCCAAAAGTATTTTGTTTGTTGAAAATCTTTTTCCGATTATGATACAGGCTGATATTATTGATATGGAAATTGCAATTCCATTAAACATATAAATTGGTAATGGTGGCATTGGGTTTGTTCCAATAATTTCTGATAATTCACTTGCTGTTTGTTCATTTCCTTCTGATAAAAATGAAATTGACAAGTGTGATAAAATTTGAATTACAACAAAAGCAATTGAACTAACCCAAAATGCTTTTTTGATAAATCGGTCACTTTTCAAGTCCTGTTTACCAAACCAAAAGCCAAAAAGCATAAAAGCAGTCCAAGGAATTACTGGGTGAAAACCATTGAAGAATAGATTTCTAAAAAATCCATTAAATGTCCAAAAATCTAGATAATCTAAAGTGTCAAAATTCCAACCTGTTTCGTAATTCCAAAAGCCAATTAATAATGGGTAAAGCAGTATTAATGCAATTGCCGAAATTAAAATAGTTTTTTCATTGCTTGTTAATAAAAGTAAAATAACAAGCATATAAATTCCATAAAAATGCAGAATATCCGCTGGCCAAATTATAATATATGAAAGACCAACAATGAAAAGAAACAAGGCTCTTTTTGCAATTCTTATTTTAGCGGTTTTTAATTTTTGACTGTCTTTATTTTTCAATGCAGAATTTGTCATTAAAGCAAGTCCAACGCCTGCTAAAACCACAAAAGTTGCTGCTGCCTTTCCATCAAATGCACTCGCAAATGATTTCACCCAACTCAATCCATTTTCGCCAAGTACGACTTTAAAATTAACGATTATCATTCCGATAACTGCTAATGCTCTTGCGATATCAATTCCGATTATTCTTTCTTTCACGGTTTTTCCTAAATTGGCTACAACGTCTGTCTAAACACAATTGTGTTTATCTGGCCAAAATGGAAGGGTAAACACAATGGTGTATATTTTTCTTTTAGAAATAACTGATTTGATCTACTAAGTCCACAGAGTTCTATCAAATCCTTAGATTTATTCATTTTGCCAATATCGTCTTTTAAAAGCTTTCACTAATATACAGTATATTTAATATCTCAATCAAGAAGAAATTCCCTTTGGTTAAAATGGTATACTTATATCTAATAGTTTGATTTTTTTCAGGCTGGTTTTGGATAATATTTTGAATAGGGTAGAGTAAGAATTTGGGTTGGAGTTATTCTAAGGATGTTAAAAACCCACCCTAAAAAAGGGGCTAAACCACCACTTTTATAGATTCTCCAGTGCATCTTCTTATCCTGCATCTCAGAGAAGAAAAAGTATTTAGAATCAACTATACAATTCCCAATGTGGGCGGTTATTACGATGGGAACGACTGCCCCTCCGCCTGACGCAGTTCAATAAAGGAAAAGTGGAACTGAGCTATGCGCCACTGTCCGTTCTGTTTAACAAAGACTGCGCTGATTCTGCTGGGGGCGCTCATTGGCGTTCCACCGGCACTCCAGAGCAGTGTGCCGTCCGTTGCCATCCAGGCAAGGTCTCCAGAGGCTGAAACATGGCGCCATTCTTCCTTGAAGCTTATTTTTTCTGCCTGCGATAAATCCCGCTCCATCTGCGATCTGGCTTCCAAAGGACCGACGTTTCTCTCGTCCTGTCCGGCACCAAGAAAAACCACATTGGGGTCTTTGGTTAGAGTCTCCATTGCTTTACTCAAATCGTTAGCGGTATATGCCTCGTAAAACTTATGGAATACCGCCATTACCCCTGTTTCAGTCTGCTTGTCTGCCTGCATATCTTGCCTATCCTCCAATTTAGGATTGTTACCGCAACCGAAGAAGACCGTGGTGAATGCTATCAATACCAGTAGGAACATAACTTTTGTTATTATTCTTCCCATTTCATCCTCCCTGAAATATTTGATATACTCATGAATAATATAATAAGTTACTTTTAATATCTGCCAAATTCAGATATGCGGTTTTAGTTAAGTGTTTGAAAGGGTCTACTTTCTAACAGTTTCTTAGGTGTTATAATTCTGGCCAACATTGTATTTTTTAGGTTTAATTTAATGTAATTCATTTGCTTTACTGAAATCAAGAGATAAATAAAATTTTATGATGTCCGATCGGATTAAGATTATATCTTGTATATTTTATTTAACAATTTTGAGCTAATAATTGGATATATACAGTTTTACTGCTCCATTTTTGTGAAAGTTGATATAAAAATCTATGTTACATTGCTTTTCTCCGTGATAAACGTCAATTCTTTAAAGATTATTCACCAGCAAAGTACACTTATAAAGCCAGTTTCGACCTGTTTTTATGGGATATATTGCGAATAGGGGGGAGTATTTATACTGGTAATCTCTACAATCAGGGTGTTAAACTGGCACCTTATCACAATTATGAAGTACAGATCCCCGACAGCATTATAGCCGAAATGAATCAAATCAAAGCGGGGATCATTGACGGTAGCATTTCAACAGGATGGTCGATATTTTTCCGTGTCGGTGCACACGTGCATATTTATTTTTCAAATTTGTCTTTAAAAAGGAGTTTCACTGCCTATATAGCAGTTAATTCCTGATGCATTCAATACGTTTTTCATATCCTGTAAATCTTTATGTGCCGGAACAGGAAAATTCCCGCCATAGTAATCCTGGTTGAGCATTTGATATTTTTCCCGTCCCAAATGGTGCAAAGGCAGAATATTGATCTCATTTCTTCCTGTTTCTTTAATAAAGGATATCATTGCGTCAATATTCTCTTTTGAGTTGTTAAAATGCGGAATGAAGGGAAAACGAAAAATAAGCCTTCCTTCAAATTCTTCAGATAATTGCCGGGCATTTTTTAATATCAATGAGTTGTCAGATCCGGTTGCTTTTTTATGTTCATAACTATTGAAATGTTTGAGGTCGTAGAATATCCAATCAACGTATGATATTACATCCTGAAAGTTTTTCCAGGGAACATTTCCGCAGGTTTCGACAGCTGTGTGAATGTAGGCCCGGTGGCATTCAGACAAGACCTCTTTTACAAAATTGATCTGCAATAAAGGTTCTCCCCCTGTTAATGTAATTCCGCCTTCACTGCCCCAGAATTGTCTGTCCCGCCGGATTATTTCCAATAGCTTTGTAACGGTAATTTCAGATCCGCATAATTTCAATGCTTCCGTATAACATTCGTTTACGCAGTTTTGGTTTTCGCATTCAGTGCATAAGTCTCTTGAAATTCTTATTTTATCGTTTGCAATACGGATTGCATTTTGTGGACAGTTTGAAACACAATTTCTGCAAAGGATACATTTAGAAGGATAGTGCATTAAAGAGGGTTTGCGGCTTATTCCTTCGGGATTGGAACACCAAAAGCAATTGAGAGAGCACCCTTTTAAAAAGATCAATGTTCTGCATCCGGGCCCGTCATGTACGGATAATCCCTGGATATCGAATATATAACCTTTACTAATTGAAATGTTATTCTTTAAAATCATTACAGGTTGTTGCATTCATTTCCGGATAAGCGTCATATTTGCTCATACATGTACCCAGATCTGCAGTTATTAAAGAAAAATTTGAACAATGTTTGCATTTCAACGCTTTTTCAAAGTTTTCACATGCTGAATCATCTGCATTAATAATGCTTTTATCTCTTTTGCATAGTCCTTTAAAAACATCGGTATTGAGATAATATTTGCAGTCATAATGTTTCATCATATACTTATCACCCTAATTGTTCATACTCTGTTCGTGCAATAACTTCATCTTGTATTTGCTTTCCAAGTTCAACCCAGTATTGTGTAAATCCCGCAACCCGAACCATCAAACCCCTGTATTGTCCGGGATTTTTTTGAGCGTCTTTTAGCATTCTTGAATCTACAATATTAAACTGTGCATGGAAGGCGCCTTTACGAAGATAGGCTTTTATCATTTCTAAAAACTTACGTGAACCTTCTCTGCCGCTCACAACCGAAGGGTGGATTTTCATGTTTAACTGTGAATTTTGTGACAGTGCATGGTTGTAACATGTGGCAGAATTGAACAGGGCATAGGGTCCGTTTTTATCAGAGCCGGGGTAAGCCGAAACAGACCCGTCAGCAAACGTCGTTCCACACAATCTGCCGTCAGGCGTTGCCAATGTAACAGCACCCATGGGTGCATGCGTGGATACAGAAATCTGACATGAATACAACGGTTCGTTATAGAGTGAACGATAATTCTCACACATCTTACTAAACCACAGCTGCCATTCTTTAAAAATGCTGTCAACATATATATCATCATTGCCATACTTTGGTGCATCAAGGCAAAGTTTATGAATCTTCAGCCAATCCGTATAGTGTTTCGTTTTAACCTGTTCAATCAGGCTATATGAATGAGTTTCCAGGGCTGACAGATAACCAAAATTAGCATCTATTGCCTCTTTGAGTTCATTTAGGGAAATTTTCTTCTCATCAAATACATTCTTTTTAATAGAAGCCAATGAATTTACAAGATTCACTCCTCCGCAAACTTCAACATTGAATGTTCTGTTGTATCTGCAGCCTTTACGGCTGATATCTTTACCGACTTCCAGGCAATCCGGTTTAAGCATGCTGTTGATAATTGAAGGAGAAATTTTCCCCCATATATCATGCTGAATATTATTTGTAAGCGTTAAAACTTCAACGGTCAGGCTAAAGTACTTCTTAAATACTGTCCATATTTCATCATATGATTCCAGTTTGGAACCATGAGCAGGATAAACACGTATTCCTGTCCGTTTATCTAACCCGTCGAACAAGACCGCTTCAAGCACTTTGGGAAGCGAAATAAAATGAACCCCCACACTGGTTGCAGGAGCTGAACCACCGGGGATAAAATAAGTTTCACCATTGAGTTCAAGAGGCATCCAGCAACCGGGAGACGTTTCCAAACATCCGCCAATAGACCATGCCCGTGCTTCTTCAAGCTCCATCCCTTCATTTTTGAAGTTATTCATGAGGAAGTCCATGGCAACCCTGTTGCTGATCCATGCAGGATAACCTGTTCCTATCTTGGTACATTCCACACCTTTTAATAAAAATTCTTCAGGTAATTTTTCATCAAAGAGCAAGCTTAGTGTTGGCTGAGGAGTTGCGCAGGTCATTGCCGATTCAAGGATAAGCATTTCTAATTCATTTGTTGCGCTGTCACCATCTTTATCCAGCCCGCCAACACATAGATTGTTGAAGGTATTACCGCTTAGTACCCCGCCAACAACACCCATTGAAGCAAAACAATCCAGCTCTGTAAACTTCATACGCATACATTCAAGAAGTTCAATTGTCCGCTCTTTAGTAAGAATACCTTTTTCCATATCCTGTTTCCAGAAAGGATAAAGCACCTGGCCTAAACGGCCCGGGGACAAGCCTGAGATTGCATCTTCATTAAGAACGGCAATATGAAAAATCCAAACCAGTTGAAGGGCATCATGAAACGTTTCGGGCTTATTTTCTGATAGCCGGTCTAAGCGTTCTGCAATATCAAGATATTCATCTTTTTGAATCTTGTTTTTTTCAAGAGAAGCCATAAAACGGGCTTCCCCGGCATAATTCCTTATCCAGGTTTGAAGTCCTTCCAATAGAGTATAAACAGCCTTGTAAAAATACAATCTGTCCATATCTGGGTATCCTGCCGAATCGTTCTGTTTTTCTCTACAGATCCGTTTTATTCCTTCAATTCCATATTGTAAAGGATAGTAATAATTCATTACCTCTCTGCCCTGTGGAAGTGTATATCCCGAATCGAACATACAAATCACGGCACGCATTATTTCTTCTTTTATCTGATAATCGGGAACAAGCTGTTCATATTTATGACCCACATCGTCAACTGATTTATTAAACCATTTTTTAGAAATTTTAATCAGTATGGGCATTTCCTCTTTCCGCAAGCCAAATTTTCCGGCGATGGAAATTACATTACCAATGCTTTGGGTAACATTTCCTCCGCCTTGTCCCATTGTTGTAACGTCATCTGCGCTTGCTTTCCCTGCTTTTTGAGCTTCTTTATATAAGTCATCTTCTTTGGAAAGAAAAAATGCTTCGGAAAGCCATGGCATGGGATAGGAACCGCGCAAATAGTTAGCTTTTCTCATGGCTATCAATTCACCCGGAAGGACAGACGGTGATAAATGCTCAAACCCTGATTTTAAGGCTTCAGCTCTTCTTACGATGGCAACCTCACCTTCCAGCTCTTCCCACCGGCGGGTGTACCAGTAAGGAAATTCAACCGAAGCAGAAGACTTTGCATCGAAATACATATTACGGGCTTTTTCAACACGAGGGGTCGGTGTGTTTTTCATTTCCCTTGACTGAATTTCACCCTCAGGTTTTGGTCCATAATAGTTATAAACATCTGTTGAGCATTGTAGAAAATCTTGATTATCTGTCATGCGTTTATTTTTCATTTAATTGTATTTGATATGATCTGGAAAGTTTACAGATACCTGTCAGATCTTTAGATGTATTCATTCTGCCAACATTGCCTTTATAGGTTTAATCGAATATACTTCATCCTGCATATAGCAAACAAGGGGAAAGTGCTTTTGTAAGGTCGTGTAATTTTCTTTCATTAAAAAGGCTCAAAATTTTTCAAATTCAAGTAAAGAACATAAGAAAGAGCAATACTAAACCTTTTAGAGATAGAATCGTGCTTTATCTAAAAAATGTTTCCGCTATGTTTCCATTAAAGATGATAAAACCCTGTTAAAATTGAGCAATTCAGGCACTTTTCCCCGGGTAAAAAACAAGCCCCCGGCGAGTATCGAGAGCTTGTAAAGCATTGATATTCAGCGACTTATCTTAGTACGCCACCTAGGACTTGAACCTAGAACCAACGGATTAAGAGGCCGATTAACAGCACTGATAATCAACGAGTTACAGGTGGCGGCGCCGTTTTGGCGCCAGGGGGTTTTTCCTCAATATGAATATCAAAAAACACCTGTGAAAGTTGGCTGTGCAATATTAATGGTGAAAAGGAAGTATTCTGTATTGAACATTCAATACAACTCAATGATTTTAGGGAGAAAGATACATTATCAATTATACGTAAAACTAGGATATAATAAAATTTAGATTAGATATAATATATTAAAAATTATTTTGCATTAAACATCATTAGTGATTTATTTTTTGAAAAAAACAACTTTTCATCTTTAGTTATTACTGAAGTCCGATACATGGTACCACCTACAGTTAATATTCTTTTTAATTTGTTTGTATTAAAATCTAATCTGAATATTGAATTATTTCCAATTGCATACACTTTATTATATTCGCTTATCAAAAGACTATTTAATTCATAATCTTTCCATAATTTTATTTTTTGAGTTTGTATTTCATATTTAAATAATACACCATCAGCCACTCCTAAAAGTATATTATTCAAGTAAACTAATGATTGAATTGTTATTGCAGATTCACAAAGAACAATTTCATTAATAACTTTCTCAGAGTATATATTGAAGAGTAGGACTTTAGCCGATTCTGATAAACGTTCCCGTCCTTCTATCTGGCAGGATGTTCCTATTGCTATAATACTGTCAGAAATAAAAGTGAGGGAAAATAGATTCTGTTCATCAGCGAGCCCCCGGAAATTTTTAAACTCATTTTTTTCTGGGTCATACCGGGTTAATGCTCCCTTTGTTTTACCATATTCAGCAAATGTGGCCATATATAACCTGTTGTCCGGACCTGGAATCATATCAAAGGGTCTGTTTTGCTCTGCTCCTATTTCTCCAATTTCTCTTGGATTTGATTCAGCAGATTTTCCTGGTTTCCATGGTTTTAAAGGATCATATTCACATAATACAGCCTGAATATAGGATAAAGTATAAAGCTTATCGTTTAAAGTTGCCATAGCAAGAATTTCACCGGTTCGGCCGGGAGCTACATTTCCAAATTGAATAGTTTTATTACTATCCGGATCATAGGAAAAAAGGGCGTTTGTCTCGTAAGTTCCACCATAAATTTTATTGTCGGGTCCTTTGGCTAACGCAGTAATATTTGTTGATACCATAGGTAACTTTAATTGCTTATAGATAACTTCACCCGACATAACGTTGAATCGCCACCATACGCCATCAGGATTTACACCGGTGAACCATGGTTCATTATTAATCATAATTTTATACATTCTGGGTGAATTGACAGAATCAGGGACTTTCAGGCTATCAAGAGACATTCGTTGTTTGACATCATAAATAACCATATATCCATTTTTCTTTAAATAGATAATATGATTATCTGAATAATCAGTAATTGCATTAAAAGCCGGGTTAGGTAAATTATAAAGATATTCTAATGTGATTTTATCATAAATGAGCATATGTTCTTCAGGCGCTGTTCTTAAAAATATATGGTCCCGGCTTTGCCATAAATTATATGAAAATGAAATATTTCTGAATTCTTCCGGGAGTAAATCTGTTTTTTTTGTATTATTCTTAAGGTCCAGCAAAACCAAATGAGCCGGGCTGCCCGTACCAATGAGGAGTTTCTGATCGTGAAGAGGTAAAAAAGCCTTGGGGTATTTATTCTCTTCAACAAGAATTCCTAAATCCCTGAAAGATTGTGTAACCGGATCAAATTCAAAAATCTTTCCACTTCCATGGGTTCCGCCATAGATTTTCCCCCAGGGTGTTCCAGTAAGCCCAAATGTAAAATCTTCATTCGGGATAGCAGGGCCTAAATCATTTAAACTATTTGATATTGGATCATAAGACCATAGTTCAGAATATCCGGTACCATAGACTCCCATATAAACCGTCCCATCAGGTGAAGTATCAATATGGTATGGTCCGTACCGATTGGGAATATTGTAAAGCTGTTTTAAATTTCCCGTATATGGATCAATGCTATATAGATATGATCCATATTCACGGGATGCCATATACGTACAAAAAAATAAATTTTCTTTACCCTCACTGTTCTTACTCATGGTAATATCTAAAATAATAGGATTTGTTTTTATGGGGTTACCCAGGAATTCCACATTATTTATGGGGCTACATGCGGTAAAGATATAAGCAAACATAAACAAGAAGAATGATATAATCTTTTGTTTTATAATCATAGGTTACCCCAATGCAGCATAAAGATTGTTTATAGATCTAAAGTTAGTTGGTAAAGAGACTTTGGGCATTCAGACCTAAGATTTTGCGTTTTTCTTCGTCATGAATACGTGCAAACAATATACGTCCAATTGATTGTTCCGGAGATAAAAACGGATTGTCAGTGCCAAAAAGAACCCGTTCTGAACCGCATTTATTCACAAGTTTTTCTATCAGGCCATGCCAATCCCATGAAGAAGATATATCGAGATACACATTATCGTACTTTAGAGTTGTTTTTATATAATCATCTTCATCAATAATACCGGCATGAGCTAACAATATTTTCATTTTGGGGAATAACGCTGCAATATTGTTAATAGCAGGTAAATGTTTATTTCCATATGTGTGTATGAGAACCACAGATTCGTGATCATTGGAATACTCATATAACTTAAAATAATTTGGATGATTATATGGGTGATTGTTGCCCTCGTCGTGAATTTTAAACTGATTTAAACAATATTTTTTAGCCGTGTTAACTATTGTTTCAATTTCTTCAGGATAATTTGGTTTATAAACTAAATATATTTGAATCAATGGATGATATTTCTTTGCTTTTTCCAGAGCATCACTGTTCCCGGCAAGAGCATTCGAACAAATTGCCTGAAGGCTGGACGCATACATTTTTGAAATACCAATTCGTTTAGCAGATGCTACAAGGGATGTTAAATCCCACTTTGGGATCATAAAATTATAGTATGGATTAAGATGTGCGTGACAATCTATAATTAATTCACCATGAAGTGGTTTTCCTTCCAATGCTGCTTCAAAAAAATGATTATCTTTCATATTAGTTAATCCTTAAATCCTTGTTGCGGATAGTATTTCACGCAGTGTATCCCCGGCTACTTTCTTTTTATCCGAATTGTTAAGTCCTGAGTATGTAACCATGGATATTGCTCCGCTGTGTGAATAGGCCGGATAATGACTGCCAAAAAGAACTTGTCCAATTAAACCTATTTGAGATAAAAATTCAAGTCCGGAGGATACTGAAAACCATGAAATATCTACATAAAGGTTTTTACAGGATTTCCATAATGGCAGCAAGTATCTGAGATGACGGTAGTTCAGGTAGGTAATGATCACCGGTATTTTCGGGTATGCCTGGCAAAGGTTGTATACTTCCGGCCAACTTGTTTCATTATATTCTATAATCAATGGAATATGATGGATATTCATGAGTGACAGCAGAGAACCCATAGACCAGTCAGCCAGTGAAAAATTATGTCTTTTGGGATAGGCTATAAATGCTTTAACATTATTTGAAAAAAATTTTTCTATAAGAATGTCTGGTTTTTGTAATTCATCCGTATCCGGTGGTAATACTGCCCAGACAGGCTGAATCTGGGGGTATTGACAATGAATTTCTACGATGGTATTATTCCCTTCAAGTGGAGAATAATCTCTTGAGAGGGCATGGACAGTTAAGGCATCCTTAATGTCATAATCTGTCATGTCTTTAATCAGTGATTCAATTTGCCATGGTTCACTATCTCTACGATCTGCCCTTTTTCCTACCATACAATGACAGTCAAAAAAATTAAGTTTCATGAATCATCCTTTTATGTCAATGGGTATACTATTCATTTTTTATTTTTGCCATTCGAAAAATCAAGAATCCAACCGTAACTAAAACCAAACCTGTTATTGAATTGAGTTTAATAGCAAAGTAATTCGTAGTAAAAATAGCCAATATTATTCCGGTAAAAATTATCAGAATGCCAAAAAATGCAGTCATGGTTCCTATGACTTTAAAATTTGATATTTTTGTCATAGATATTTCTGCCTTTGGGTCGCTGTCAATGGGGATGTTTAAATTGGTAAAAAATTCATTAATCCGATTTTTTTCACTTTCAGATGTCGGACTTAACCGGGTTCCGATATACATTGCAAATAAGGTTACAATAATATTAAAGATAATTGATGCTGAGTCCCAGCCTTGCTTTAACCAGTATTCAAGTGAAGCGTTTGTTTCAAAACTGTTGGAAAATTTTGTGACAAGAATAAGGTTTAAAACTATCAGAAAGACACCTGAAACAGCACCGGAAAGAAGCCCTGTCAAGGCACCACGGGCATTGATTTTTTTCCACAGTAAACCAGCTAAAATTGGTAAAGCCGTTGCCGGCAGCAAAGCTCCAAAAGCTTTAATCATGATATCGAACAAGCTGTATCCTTTAAGCAGGGATATTAGAAATGCGGTAATTATAATTAATATTCCAATAATAATTGTTGTGATTCTACCAATTACCATTAATTCCTTGTCGCTGGCGTCAGGCTTTATAATTCGTTTATAAAAATCGTTTGTAAAGATTCCTGCTAAAACATTGAATTCAGATCCCATGGTCGACAGTGTAGCTGAAAACATTCCGGCAACCATAACACCCATTAATCCTGTTGGTAAAACCGTGTATGCCAGTTCAGCATAAGCGTATTTTGGATTGGCTAGTTCAGGAAGAAGTACTCTGGCGAGAATGACGGGAAAGAAAAAGACGATTGGACCAACAAAATTGAGTATGGCAACAGACCATGCTACTTTTTTAGCCTCTTTCTCATCTTTAACACAATTATATTTCTGAACGAGGGACCATGTTGAGTTTAGGGATATTATAAACAAAAAGATGAGTGCTACTATATTGAAACCATGATAGGGTCCGTTTGCCGGATTGAAAAAACCTGCCGGGGCTTTTTCAATAAAAACAGAAATTCCACCGATCTTTGATATGGTTAATGGGAAAAGCAGAAGCACGCTTACAAGCAAAATAATAAATTGAACAAAATCTATAACTATAACGCCCCATTGTCCTCCCATAAAAGAATAAAGTATTAGAATGATGCCAATAATTCCTATAGCAACAGGAAGGCTGATAATTGAGAATTTCATACCGGTATATAAAAATATTGCAGTTGAAAAAATTTTTAGAGCATCATCAATAATCCTTAACGGGATACCCGTCCACGTCAGGGTTTGTCTCATAAAAAGAGAATAACGCTTTTCCAGAAATTGTACCGGTGTCAGCACACGGGCTCGTCTCCATCGTTTGGCGAACCACAATCCGCCAATGATCAAGGCGGGGACAGTCACCTGATACAATAAAATTGAAATGATTCCATATTTATACGACAGTTCTGCATACATGACAAATGTAAGAGCACTAAAACTGGCCATAAAAAAAGATATACTGGACAGCCACCAAGGAATATTCCCCCCCGCAGAAAAGAAATCTTTTGTCAGTTTCATTTTCTTTGAAAAATAGTACGCTGATCCCAAAACAATAACAAAATATCCAAGGATGATGAAGTAATCATAAAATTGCAGCATTTTTGAAGAGTTCATAATCATTTCCATTTCTTTAAAGGTTAATTACTCTGTTTTCTTTAGCAGATTTATAGATACCAAGAGCGATTTCTACAGACTTTTCACCATCTGATCCGGTTACTTCCGGATCCCGTTTTTCAATAATTGCATCAATGAATTCTTGGTTTTGTGCATTAAAAGAACCCATTCGCACTTCGGAAAATTTACCTTCGCCCTGCCAGTTAACGGGTGGTTGAACAAACAGTGTTTCCCATGTATTGCCATCACGGCTGATTTTTAATTCTCCATATCCGTCAACATCAAGCAATCCGTTTTTACAGGATATAAATGAACGGTAAGCAGCGCCGGGAAAACCGGGTTTTACAACATCAATACCGGTCCACAGGGTAACAGGTACATCATTTTTAAATGTTAATAGTGCCTGTGTGGATGTCTCAATTGTTCCTGTTGAACTTTGGGTAACAGCATAGATAGATTTAACATCACTCTTGAGGAACCATCTGAGTTTATCAAGATTATGAATACCATATCCGAATAAAACGCCTAAGTTTTCCTTTTTCTGTTGCCATTCGGGATAATTTGTTATTCCTCCGGGGACCTGTCCCCATTCCTGAACAGACAGGATCTGACCCAGTTCACCGGATTGTAAAATATTATACGCCAAACGGTTCCCTTGCCTGTACCTCTGCGTAAAAGCAATCATTAATACTATATTATTCTTTTTAAAGGCAGTGGTTATACAGTTACATTCATTGGTCGTTGTAGCCATCGGTTTTTCTATCAGGCAGTGTTTATAATATTCTGAACATAGGATTGCATGTTCAGAATGGTAATTATGTGGTGATGTTATAATTACTGCATCAATGTTATCAGAAGAAACCATATCTGAAACGGATTGAAAACCATGAACTTTAAACTTTTCCGCCTGGACAGGAACGCGACTTCCACCGGCAAAACCTATAAGTTCGGCATTTTGCAGATATCGCTGAACAGATACGGCATGTGTTTCAGCCATAAATCCCGAACCGATAATACCAATTCTGATTTTTTTCATAATTTAACCTCATTAAAAACCCGGGGATTAACCAGATTACCGGTAATTGTACCTTGATTGTGAAAATTTATTATTATATCTGTTATTTTTTGCCTGATATCCATTAATGATTGTTCTGAATACCAGGCTACGTGAGGAGAAAGAATGAGTATTGAAGGGTCAACGAGATTTTTCAAATCTCTTAATATTGAATCATCATATACATCAAGGGCTGCACCGGCAATTTTTTTATCATTAAGGCATTGAATAAGAGTCTTTTGATCCAAAAGACCTGAACGGGATGTATTTATAAGAATTGCTGAAGGTTTCATAACACATAATTCCTTTTTGCCAATAAGTTTCAGTTTTTTTGGATCATATCTGCTGTGAATTGTAAGAATATCGGCATTACGAATCAGAGTCTGCAAATCAACAAACTGATAGGAAGGATAATGATCCTTTTCTTCATTATTAAGTGTATGAATTAAAATATTGAGTCCTAAGGATGATAGAATTTCAGCCATGGCTTTACCAAGGCGGCCAAAACCGATAATTCCGGCGGTCTGCCCATTCAAACGATGAATAGGGTACAAAAGGCTGTAATGATTATATCCCTGCTTAGCCAGTATATCTGCATTGCAGATTTTTCTTCGTAAAGCAAAAATCAAAGCTACTGTATGTTCTGTTACCTCATGAATGCAATAGTCCGGAATGGTAACAACCGGAATTTTAAATTTGTTACAGGCTTCTATGTCAATATTGTCGTAGCCTGAACCGTGACGAATAATTAATTGGCACTTTTCAAGTTTCTGAATTAGATCAGCATTAAAGTTATAGGATGTAGTAACAATAACGGGGGAGCGCCTTAAATAAGAATCCTGCATCTTTTCATTTACTAAACCAGAGCCGTCGACCAGTTTAATGTTATGTTTCTTCAGAACAGCTTTTTCATAAGACAGATTATTTTCCACATAGTCTGTATAGTAAACAAAGAAGTTTGTTTCTGCTGAAGATATTTGCTGATTATTTATTGTGATAGAAAACATTTACTGATATTACTGACACCCAGCTCCATGGAGATTTGCATAGTAATTCGTGGAAGTTCTTCATTAATTTTTTTTAACATTTCCCGGTTAGTTCGTACTTTAGGTATGGATATACTTATGGCTGCAAAGGGTTTATGGTCCTTATTAAAAATCGGACACCCGATACATAAAACCCCTTCAGTCCCTTCCTCGTCATCAATGGCATATCCATTATTTCTGATTACAGATAAGTGTTTCTTAAAGGTCTCATAATCTTTAATGGTTTTTTTTGTAAAGGCCGTGAATTGATAATCTTTCATAAGCAGTTCAAGTTCTTTTATGGACATATAAGCAAGAACAGATTTGGCAACAGCAGTAGTATGTAATGCAGCTTTATCACCAATATGATCTACATATCTAAATTGATGGGTGGATTCAATAATATGAATAAAGGTCATCTCATTATCTACGAGTTTAGCCAGGTTAACGGTTTCTTTATACTTATCTCTTAATTTTACCATAAAAGGTTTGGCAACTTCAATAATATCCATGTTATCTATGGATTTTTGAGCATAAGTAATAAATTTGTGACTCAAACTGTGTTCCTGGATTTTTGAATTATATTCAACATATCCTAAAGATTGAAGTGTATGTAGAATCCTGAAAATCGTGGGTTTGGGGAGTTTTACTATCTTGGTGATGTCTTTCAAAGATAAAGATTGATGTTTATTTAACGTCTCAATGACTTCAAACGTTTTTACAACTACTTTGAGTATTTCAGTCATGCTTACCTCGAAATCTTGTTTCACTATGTGAGATCCTTAAAAAAATAAGTTTCATTTTTTAAAATGTCAAGGTGTATTTCATAAATTAAAACTAGAATGATTGAGATTGTTAATTTTTAATAATATCTTTTAATAAAGGATTAGTATAAAAATTCCTTGACAGTATAATTTATTTGTTAGTAGATTAATTAAGTGAAATCAAGTTTCACATAGTGAAATATTAAAAGGATGAATAAGCAATGAGGATTACTAAAAGATCAATACCAGGCAAGAACTCTGCAGGGATAATAATACGTGCCGGGATGTATGAACCTGCAGCAATGGTTGATCAGCTTCCAATAGTATGGGATTATGCTAATGGGGTATGGGTGACGGATGTTGATGGAAATGAATATATTGATTTTACATCAGGTGTTTTAGTAACTAATGTGGGGCATTCACATCCCAAACATGTAAAAGCCATACAGGAACAAGCAGCTCGTTTAATGAATTGTTATTCATTCCCTACACGTGAGCGTGTGGCTCTGTCTGAAGCTTTGGTAAATGCTCTTCCGGATAACATTGATAAGGCATTTATACTGACAACTGGTGCTGAGGCAACAGAAGCTGCCTTAAGAATATCCAGACGGTTTTCAGGAAAACATGAGGTACTGTCCTTTTTTGGTGCTTTTCATGGGAAGACATATGGAGCCATGAGTGTTGCAGGCAGTGAAAGTACCCGACGCAAATTTGGACCATCAGTCCCCGGAACAATTATGGCTCCGTTTGGTTATTGTTACCGGTGTATTTATGATAAAGAATTTCCGGAATGTGATTTTCACTGCATAAAATGCCTTGACAGAATTGTTGAGTCAACTTCATCAGGTGATCTAGGGACGGTCATTGTTGAGCCCTACCAGGGAGCTGCAGGTTTTATATTTCCCCCGGATGGCTGGTTGAAAGCTCTTGAAAAATGGTCCGGTGAAAGAGAATTAGTCCTGATTGTTGATGAGGTACAGGCTTCTCACGGCAGAACAGGAAAACTGTTTGCTATCGAATGGGAAGATATTAAACCAAATCTGATTTGTCTGGGCAAAGGATGTGGAAGCGGTGTTCCTACGTCAGCATTGTGTGGTGAAAGCCGAATTTTTCAAAGTATGAATCCGGGCGAATTATCAAGCACAACAGGTGGTAATCCATTGTCTTGTGCGGCGGCACTGGCAGTTCTTGAAATATTAGAAGAGGAAAAAATCCCTGAAAATGCCAACATAGTGGGAAACTACCTGAAAAAGCAACTTCAAGAGTTACAGAAAAAACATGATTTCATCGGTGATGTGCGAGGTAAAGGATTAGTCATCGGCTTAGAGATTGTAGAAAATTCAAAGACAAAGAAACCCTCCAAAGACATTACAAGAAAAATTAAATTCAAAGCGGCAGAATATGGTATGATCCTCGGGTCAGTCGGTTTATATGGTAATGTGATCAGAGTCGCTCCTTCATTGATTATTAACAAGGAAGAATGTGACTATGCAATAGAAATATTTCTAAAGGTTTTTAAAGAAATTAAAGAGGAAATATCAGGTTCATGAATGAAATTCTGAAAGAATTATCCCTTATAGGCTTGATTCCGGTTACGACTGTTGAAAAGTCGGATGATGCAGTAGAAATATCCCGAACACTGGCCGAGAATGGAATATCCTGTATAGAAATTACTTTACGAACCGAAGCAGGACTGGATTCCATAAAGAGTATTGCCGAGAATTGTCCGGGTGTTGTGGTTGGTGCAGGTACTGTACTTACTGTTCAACAAGTTGAACAAGTTATGGAAAGAGGTGCAAAGTTTATAGTTTCTCCCGGCTTGAATCCTGATGTTGTTTCATATTGCATTGATAACGATATATTGGTAATACCCGGTGTGGCTACCCCTTCAGATATTGAAAAAGCGTTGTCTCTGGGGATTGATACAGTGAAATTATTTCCTGCTGAAGCACTTGGAGGTGTAAAATATTTAAAAGCAGTTGTTGCCCCATATCAGAATATACTTAAACTCGTTCCTACGGGTGGCTTGAATACCCAAAATTATTTAGAATATCTAAACATCCCCCAGGTGATTGCCTGTGGGGGAAGCTGGTTAACCCCTTCTGATGCAATTAAGGAAAAGAACTATCACAAAATGGCCAATTTAGCAAACATGGCCATAAAACAGATTTTAGGGTTTAAGTTGCATCATGTTGGTTTAAACCATGCCTCGGAAGAATCTGCAAAAAAAGCATCGGATTTTTTCGCATCCTTATTTGATTTTGCGGTACATGATGGAACCGGATCATTTATGCTGGCATCTCAGTTCGAGTTTATGAAATCCAAATTTGCAGGTGACAATGGTCATATCGCGATCGGTACCAATAGTATCCCCAGAGCTGTTTACTATCTGAATAAAAAGGGTATTCAAATCGTACCTGATAAACAAATTGTAAAAAATGGAAAGTTAATTTCTGTATATCTGGATATGAGTATAAGCGGTTTTGCAGTTCATTTGGTGCAAAATTAAAAATAGTATTTTTTGGAGTAATCCATGACTAAGCATTATTATCTGATTTTCATACTTGTATTGTTGTCTGCAACATCTCTTAGAAGTCAGAATTATTATTATAAAACATATCAAATAACAGATGAACACCGATACGATGAAGGTAAGATGGGAGGGCATTGGGGTCATCACCTTGGTCATATGGTTCGTACCCGGACAACAGGCTTATGGTATGTCGATGATACGGGTACAAATGTAAATTATAACCCTGCATTGAATTATCATCATTTCAAAGGTAATTATTGGTTAAAAGAGTATACAATTAATAATCCTGCGACTATTCAGCAAAATACTTCCTCCATAGCTGTGGGAGATACTATATTTACTTATGGCTTAAATATCAATGGTGGCTATATTGAAGAAGCAGTTTTTAATACTAAAGAATTAACTGGTTACTATAACAGACAAATATTTCATACTGGATATAGTACAAATTATATTGGTGCTGCTGTTTCTCCAAATGGTACAAAGATTGTCTGGTGGACCAGGGTTGTTGATAACAACGGTCCCGCCCCATGGCTTTATGTATACAAAGACGCTTCAGGCTGGAACGGTCCCATAGAATCGTATGTTCCGGGTAATGACTTTTCTTATGTTTTTGCCACATTTTTAGATGATACTACTATGTATGTGGCAGGTGAGATACCCGGAGGGTCAGCTCCTAACTGGACTTATAAAATGGGAGCATGTAAAGTTGTTCTGGGTCAACCTATAGAAGATCTTCAGGTCTTTAGCGGTAATTATACATCTCATTCAATATGGGTTAATAAAGCTAATGCTGATTTGCACCTTTTCGGTCATTCTTTTAGTGGGAATGTTTCATATTACTGGAAACCGGAGTCTGGTTCATGGTCCGATGAAACGTATGTTCCCATCGGAGGTGTATCCCGTTTTAGGTTGATTGAAGATAAAAATGGGCTGCTGTACGCTGTTTATAATCAAAGTGGTTTCAAAACATTAATAATCGATAGTAAATCTATTGACTCTATGATAGATTTTAATCAATATGAAATCATTGATCTTGGGTTAATTGACGGTTATAATGCCAGCAATTCTATATGGGCAGAAGCACCGGAGTATCAGACGACCCCGGTTTCCGGTTTAAATTTTGCCTATCACGGTAATGACTGGACATATTCAAATTATTTAAGACACCTCAAATTGCTGATGAATGATCATGGGGTTACACTGGATATCAGTTTCCCTAATGGTTTAGAAAAGTTTGAAGGATCAGAAAAACGAACCATTTCATGGTTTAATATAGAAAATAGTACAGTTGATTCTGTTGTTATAGAATTATCAGCAAATAAGGGTCAGAACTGGATTGTTTTAGCTAAGGAAAAAAACACAGGTTATTATAAATGGACAATTCCCAGAATTAAAAGTGACAGTTGCCTTATAAGAATCAGTGATGCAAGGGATTATAATGTTTTTGATCTTAGTGATACAACATTTTCAATTGATTATACAGTTGTTACGGATACCCTGCCGATAGCAACTATCCAAATGCCAACACAAGATACCACCGTAACGGCAGGCTCGTCTGTTGATTTCAAGGGGATTGCTTCTGATGGAGATGGCTATATTGTAAAATATTTCTGGGATACCGGCGATGGACGTATCGTACAGGGAGTATCCGTTAAATCGTTTTCTCACGCATATGAAACCCCGGGCATATACGATCTTACATTTAAAGCATTGGATAATGATGGCTACTGGAGTATAGCCGACTCGTTATGTATTACTGTCTCAGGTGAAAACAGTCTTGATGATACTTCCATTTTTCCGGATAAATATTTATTGCTATCAAATTATCCCAACCCATTTAATCCTGTGACTACCATTCATTTCAAATTACCACAAAATGATAATATTGATTTACTGATTGTAGATTTAAATGGACATATTGTTGCAGAATTGATAAAAGATACTTTTTTTAAGCAAGGCAGTTATTCCATCATGTGGGATGGAATAAATTATTGTGGTAAAACTGTATCTTCAGGTTTTTATCTGTGCATTCTGAAAACATCAAACAAGGTAGAAGTAAGTAAAATGGTTTTTATACAGTGAGTGGAGAGAAAATGAAAAAAATAATCACATTCGGTGAAATCATGCTTAGGTTGAAATCTCCCGGTGTTGAACGTCTTTTTCAGTCCCCCCGTTTTGAGGCAACCTTTGGGGGAGGGGAAGCAAATGTTGCAGTTTCTCTTTCTCGATTTGGATTACCGGTCGAATTTGTCACGGCTTTACCGGATAATCCAGTTGGGGCTGCCTGCCTTTCTTCACTTCTTTCTTTTAATGTTGGTACGCGGTTTATCAATTATTCAGGTAAAAGGCTTGGTATTTATTTTCTTGAAACAGGTGCCAATCAACGACCATCAAAAGTAGTTTATGACCGTGAACATTCTGCATTGGCTGAATCGCATAAAGGTGATTTTATCTGGGATGAAATATTTAATGAAGGGGATTGGTTTCACACCACTGGCATCACACCGGCAATTTCAGATACTATGGCAGAATTAACTCTTGACGCAGTAAAAAAAGCAAGAGAAAAAGGATTAATAGTGAGTTGTGATTTTAATTATCGGGGAAAACTTTGGAAATATGGTAAAAAAGCTCCTGATGTCATGCGAGAAATTGTACGATATGTCGATGTGGGTATTGCTAATGAGGAAGATTGTCAGAAATCACTTGGGATTCAGGTTGAAACCAGTGCCGGATCAGGTAAACTGGATATACAAAAATTTAAAATTCTTACTGAAAAAGTACTTGAAGTATTTCCAGATCTTAAAAAGTTAGCCATTACGTTAAGAGAAAGCCATAGTGCTGATAAAAACAATTGGTCTGCTTGTTTAAACAACCGATCAGACTTTTTAATTAGTAAGAAGTATGAGATATCAGATATTGTTGACAGAGTAGGAGGTGGCGATTCTTTTAGTGCAGGTTTAATCTATTCCCTCTTTACATCTAAAAATGATCAGGATTCCCTTGAATTTGCCGTAGCAGCTTCTTGTCTGAAACATAGTATACCGGGTGATTTCAATCTTGTTACCTTAGATGAAGTTGAACAGTTGCTGAAAGGTGATGGAAGCGGCAGAGTCCAACGATAAAATTTTTATGGGTGAGTATAAATGAAAGTAGTTGTAACAGACTATATAGAAAAAGACTTGAACTGGGAGATTGAATATTTCCGGCAATCCGGCATTGATTTTCACTATTATCAGCTCAAGCATTTACCCGTCCGGGATCTTATAGAAGCAGTAAAAGATGCTGATGTAATTGTTGTTAACATGTGCAGAATTGATGCTTCGGTTATTCAGTATCTTAAAAATTGTAAATTAATCATCCGGCACGGTGCCGGCTATGACAATATTGATGTTAAGGCTTCAACGGATGCCAATATACAGGTGTCTTTTATTCCTGATTATTGTCAGGAAGAAGTGGCTGAACAAGCTATGCTTCTTATGCTTACAGCCTACAGAAAATTTACCAGTCAATTAATGAGCATGGATCTCTCGTTGAAACAAGGAATATGGGATTTTTCCCCTGTAATACCCATACACCGTTTCTCATATTGTAAGGTTGGAATTGTCGGGTGTGGAAGAATTGGCAGTAAAGTGCTTCAAATGTTACGGGGGTTTCAAATTGATGTGCTGGTAAATGACCCGTATTTATCTGAGGAAAGGCAAGAAGAACTCGCTATTAAATGCCTTCCATTAGACACGGTTTTGTGTGAATCCGATATTGTATCATTACACTGTTCACTAAATGACGAAACCCGATATTTAATTGATACGGCACAACTGAAAAAGATGAAAAAAACAGCAATTTTGGTTAATACAGCACGTGGGGGAATTGTTAATAGTGTTGCTTTATCTAAAGCCTGCAAAGAAAACTGGATAGCCGGTTCTGCTATTGATGTTTTTGAAAAAGAACCGCCCCCTCAGGACTATTCTCTTATTGGATTATCCAATGTGATTCTAACGCCGCATTTAAGCTGGTACTCGGTTGAAGCCGAGTGGTCAATACGTGAAAAAATTGTTGAAGATATTAATCGTTTTGTCAATGGCTTGTTACCCCGATACCCTGTAAACAAAGTTCACAGTTACTAAGAGTGATCATGCATAAAAGATTAGAAGAAAATGAAATTAACCGGATATTGGAAGGTTTGAAGGAAGATACCGTGAACTTCCTCTGTGACTTAATCCGCATTCCTTCCACACGTGGTTTGGAGGGGCCGGTTGCCCGCCTGATTTATAATAAATTTTTAAATATTATTGATAAGGCTGAATTAATGACTATTCCGGAATCCTTCACTTCAGATCCTGAATATTGCTGGCCACTCGAAAATTTTCAATACAACGACAGTCACAATGTCAGATTAATAATGAATGGAACCAAACATCTTGAATCACTCAGTTTACTTCTTAATGCTCATATGGATGTTGTTCCTCCGTCAGATAAACAAACCCATGCATTCAATCCTCAAATTCAGGGAGATACAATTTTGGGAAGGGGTGCATGTGATGATAAAGGACAGATAGCTGTTATCTATATGTTGATTACGGCTATGAAAAAACTCAATCTCAACCCTCGTGGTAATATAATTGTTGATTTTGTGGTTGAAGAAGAAAATGGAGGTAATGGGACCTTATTCATGACCCGTCATCCTTTTATAACGGATGGTGCCATTGTTCTTGAACCAACAGAAATGGAAATATGTGCGGCAGTCCGGGGTGCGGTTTGGTTTGAACTGACATGTTACGGCAGGGCAGGGCATAGCGGGAGTCCGGAAAAAACCATTAGTGCCCTGAAGAAAGCAATTCTTGCAATGCAAGCCATTGAGAATTATCATGATCAATTGTTGAAAGAATCAAGAGGCCAAAATCCCCTGTTTGACAATTATGATAATCCGATGCCGGTAACTTTTGGTGTATTGGAATCAGGTAATTGGCCGGCGACAACACCATCAAAGGCTGTTATAAAAGGGGTCTTTGGTTTTCTTCCAAATATGCATGTCAAAGATGTCCAAAAAGGAATCCGGGAAGCTGTGAAGAATTGCGGTGACGACTGGCTTGCGGAAAATTTTGAAATTAAATATGACATGCTCAATAATGACGGCAATGAATTGCCTGTTGATCATCCCTTAATAGAAAAAATAAGACAAACACAAATTGACATTGGCTTGCCGGGTAAAATAAGTGCCATGACTGCTGCCTGTGATGCCTGGCAATATGCAAATAAACTCAATATACCAACCGTAGTTATGGGTGCTGGAAGTTTAAAGAAATTTGCCCATACGGTTAATGAACAGATTTCTATAGAGGAAATCATGGATTGTGCCAGGACTCTGTTCTATTTCATTGAAAAATGGTGTGGTTATGAAAGAAAGGAAAACTGATGCAAGCTCTGGTAAAATATAATAAAGGTAAAGGGTTTATTGAAGTTCGTGATGTGAATATGCCTGTTATTGGCCCTAATGATGTATTGATAGAGATTAAAGCATGTGGTGTATGCGGAACAGATTTACATATATATCATGATAGTTATCCATATTGGCCGCCTGTCATTCTTGGACATGAGTTTTCCGGAGTTATCCATGAAGCGGGTAGTGCAGTTAAGGACTGGCATGTTGGAGACAGGATTGTTGGAGAGCCTCATACCTTAGCTTGTGGGAAATGCTATCTTTGCCGCACCGGTAATCCTCAGATTTGTTCTGATAAACGTTCTCCGGGATGGGGTATTGATGGTGGATTTGCTCCTTTCATGCGATTCCCCGATCCTAAACTTTTACATAGAATACCTGAATCATTATCTTTTGAAGAAGCAGCTCTGACTGAACCGTTAGCCAATGTTATTACTGATATAGTTTTAAATCATTCGGTTACGGCAGGTGATTTTGTTGTTGTATCAGGTCCGGGTGCCATTGGTATCATGTCTGCCCTTGTTGCAAAATATTGTGGCGCTGGTACTGTTATGATTATTGGTACAAATACTGATGAAGCATTGCGTCTGGAATTATGCAGAAATCTGAAACTTATTGATCAGGTTATGAATATCCAGAAAGACAATGTTACTGAAATAGTGCAGGATTTTACTCATGGTAAGGGTGCGGATTTATTTATTGAAGCCTCCGGAGCACCTGCCGCAATAAATATGGGGGCAAATATTCTGAAAAAACAAGGTTGTTTTGCCGGTATAGGTCTCACAGGTCATGATTATATACAGTTTCCTTATGATCTGTTTATGAAAAAGAATCTTCATGTGACGTATAACATATCTACGAAGTATGAGTCATGGGACAGGGCTCTTGACATCTTAGTAAAAGGTATAATTCCTGTTAATCAATTAATAACTCATAGAGAAAATATTAACAATTGGGAAAATGTATTTTCGGAATTGGAACAGGGCAAAGGAATAAAAGGAATGTTCATTTTCTAAAGAATGATTTTCGTGTGTACCTATAAGGAGAAATAATATGAAAATAAGGCTAACGATAATAAAAATTATTATTCTTGTTTCACTCGTTATTATACCTCTTCTTGCCTCAACAAATGGGAAAATTACCGGAGTTGTTGTTAATTCTGAAACCAATCTTCCTATGCCAGGCACCAATATTATTGTTTTTTCTTATTGGAGTAATGGTAAAGAGTATCCCATTGATAATATACTTGGAGCCGCTGCTGATGAAAATGGGGATTATTTTATTTTAAGAGTTCCACCGGGCGAATATTCACTGAAAGCAACAATGATTGGTTATGCTGAATTGGTTGTAAATCATGTTGTGGTAAATACAGGCAGAACAACCCGTATAGACTTTAAACTTCAGCAGTCAACCGTTGAACTATCATCAATTATTGTTGAAGCTAATAAATCGATCATTCGCAGGGATATATCCAGTTCAATGACATCCTTGTCGGATAAAGATATTATCAATATGCCTAAGACATCTTTAAAAGATATGTTGACAACAGAAGCAGGTTTTGAAAAAGATGCATATGGTGTTACAGTGCGTGGAGGGACGGAAAAAGAAGTATCATATATTGTTGATGGAATATCTATGAGTGACAGCAGGACTAATCGGCCGTATACAAACATTAATACTGAACTTATAGAAGAAATTCAGCTGATTACAGGCGGATTTAATGCAGAGTTTGGGCAGGCAAGGTCCGGATTGGTCAACATCGTAACAAAACGTTCTCAGTCAAAATATACAGGATCAATTAATTTTAAATACACAAATCCAAGTTTAAAGCACTTTGGTCCCAATATGTGGACTAAGGAGAACTGGTGGGATTTTGGCAGATTCCAGCATTTTGAATCTATTGAGGGAGCAGAATATGTTAATGAATTAGGTGAAACCGTAAAATCCTGGACAGATGAGAATGGTAATAATATTGATAGGGATAAAGATGGTGTTCCCGATTTTCAGGGATGGAATAATTATGCAAGTTCTCCATTAAATCATTACAAATTAGTACCGGAAGATTGTTTTAAACTGTGGAAATACCAACACAGAAATAAAGAATTTGCTGAAGAACTTGATGTTGATCCTGTTCTATTGTATGGTGATAAACCGGATTATGATCTGCAATTGTCTTTTGGTGGCCCATTATTGCCTTTTCATAATATCCCCATATTGAAGAATATTGATTTTTTTGGAGGATATTCTCAGCGATTTAGCGCTTATACTTATCAGTTATCACGAGATGGTGTATTGGAAAATAATGGCCAATTAACCATAAACTATCAGGCAAATAACAGTTTAAAGTTTAGTCTTTTTGGCCTGTATGGCGAAACACATGCATCAGGATGGTTTCTTGGAGAAGATCACACTTATATAAACAACCCCGGATATATAATTCAAAACGTCTATGGGGTATGGGGTTCGCAGGGATATCCGAATCAGTATGCTGTTGATAATAATAGTAATCATATTGACTGGTATCGCAGCAATCTGTCATTTTCTGTAGATCATATGCTATCACAATCCACCTTTTATCAATTAAATATTCAGAAAACCAGTGCCATATATAAAGGTCAACCTGCCGAGTTAGCACCTACAGAAGTTATTGTTAATGCCCGGGGTGATTCTATAAGACAGTATGTATCAGAGTTTAGTCTCATTAGTACGGTAGGTGATACCATCGAGTTTCCAACCTTTCCCAGAGGATATGATTACTATTTTTGGTCTGGTTTGTCAGGAAGATTTACAACAGATCAGAATGGATATTATTTGCACAATGTACTTGATGGTTGGGGGTTTGATGATTCCAAGTTAACGACATGGACAGCCAAAGGAGATATAACCAGTCAGGTTAATTCCAATCATCAGGTGAAAGGTGGATTTATTGTAAACGTTAATCAGGTAGATGAGAACAGATGGGGGGCATTTCCCAGAGTTGAGGATAAATTTGGTAATCTTATTGGTTTTGCCGGCACACATTTTAATGTTCAATTTATTGAGGGCGGTGTTTATGTACAGGATAAAATTGAATACCCCGGCTTTGTGATGAATATAGGTTTGAGATATGATTTTTATCAATCCGAATCTCCAATGCCGGATATCTGGAATAATCCATTTAGACCGGATCTTTATGGTCATTTTATGCGTGAAGCATTTTTTGATTCTTTGGATGTGATCTCAAATGATGTACCTCTTAAATGGACACTATCACCGCGCTTGGGAATAGCTTTTCCCATAAGTATAACAAGCAAATTGTATTTTAATTATGGACAATTCTCACAAAGTCCAACAACACATAATCTGTATTGGTTACGCTATGGCAGTACCTCTGGCGGTGGAAGGATGGAGTTTGTTGGTAATCCATGGTTACCCTTGGCTAAAACCACAAGTTATGAAATTGGTTTTGAACAAGATTTATTTAATACATTCAGATTGAATCTGAATGGTTATTATAAGGATGCCCGTAATCAACCGCAATTTGTTATGTATAATCCCGGTACTCAGGAATCTCTCTGGTTCAGTTATCAGGATTATTCATATTGGACATCTAAGGGATTTGAAGCCAGACTCTCTCGATCAAACGGTGGATTTATTAATGGCTTTATCAATCTAAGCTATTTTTTAACTACATACGGTACAACAGGCCCAACTCTTGTCAGACCTGATGATGAAGATTTACATAAAAATTTTATAGCCGAACAAGCCACAAGCCTTGGTAAAAACACATTTGAACCGGTTATACGTGGTAAAGCCGGTATATATTTTGCTGTTCCGGATAAATTCGGTCCGCAGATACTGTCTTTTAAACCCTTTGCCAACTGGAGGTTTAACTGGATATTAAAATGGCGTCAAGGCTCTCGGTTTCACTGGGATCCTACCGGTCAGACAGATGAATCCGAACTTAATTACAGATGGCGTGATTATAGAATGGTAGATCTGAAAATTGACCGTGATATGACAGTCTATAATGTTAATGTTTCTCTCTATTGTGATATATTTAATATATTTAACATCAAAAACTTTAATGTTACGGACTTTGGTGAAGCGATATATGAAGGTGTGGATTATTATCAGGCACCGGGTAATGCAAGTTATACCTTTTTTGCATACGGGAAAGACACGCAAAAAGAATTCAACCGTTATATGACTCGTATAGAGCAAACCGGTAAAAAACCTGGTGATGAAGTAGAAGAAGCATATATGCCCAAGCGAAAGTCTATAACATATCTTTTTCCCAGAAATGTATGGTTAGGTGTAAGAATTAGTTTTTAAGAGTAAAGGAATGAATATGTTGCAAAGACATTATAAAGTAATTATTTCATTCGGTTTGATGCTTTTGTATACAAGTGTTCTTATGGGACAACGTGATCGATTACAGGTTGGAAATTTATGGGATACTGCAGGAGGTCTTGCTTCTCCATTGGGGCTTCAAGGGCTTTATCTTGTCTGGCCGGGAGGTGGAGAACAATCCGGTTCACTGTATGAGGGCGGGTTTCGAACCAATTCAACCGGAGCAATGTTTAGATTACTTTTTAAAGACTTTGAAACACAAGTTTTAGATAGTTCAGGTAATGTTATTGAAACGCGAACGATTCCGTTCTATCATCCGGGATGGGCTTTAAAAACTGATAAATTGACGTATCAGCCTGAAATTACTAAATGGATGAGAACTTATCGCGGACCTACAACAGTTATTTATGAAGATGGAAGTGAACACGTTAATCTTGTTGAAAAGCAAAGTCGTTATGTTGTTGCCTATCCCAGGTTAATTGCTGATGAAATGGTCGAATATACTGAGTTCTATAATGATGGATTTTATGTTAAATCCAAATACTATGCCTGGGCTAATCCTTCTCATGATGATTATATAATCCGTGTAATTGAAATTGTTAATAATGGTAATCTGGATGATGATATCTTTACTCAGGAAATGGAGCCTAAAGATTTAAAAAATCTTTATTATGACTATTACGTCAATAATTTAAGTCCTAATAATAAAGGTGAAGGATATTATTCATATAACGCAACAGGGAGTTGGGATAACTGGCATGATTACTATGGTGATTCTGACGGTGATACCTTACGCTTTATGTATGCTTTTGACAGTGATGATCCGGATATTCCGGGAGATGACAGGGGAGATCCTTTCCCGGAACAATATGTAGATGACAGATCAATCAATACTATGGATTTATATAATGCAGGTGAATTTATATCTGCAATGTATGCCGGATATGGTGTATTGCATGTGGATCAATCCTCTTCAGTGAAATCAAATGATAAATATCAGCCTTTTACATATGGGTATGGAGATTTTAATCTTGCTTCCGGTTGGCGTGAGGAACTCCGTTGGCTTAACATTTTTAATAATGGTGATCGGTTATTTAATCATCCCGATTATACACGGAATGTTCCGAAAGAACAGGAAGCCTGTTGGATGGGATTTGGACCTTTTGATCTACCTGCCTATGGCAGGTTAAGAATTGTATTAGTGCATGCTGTAAATGGACCCTCCATTGAGAAATGTAAAGAAATGGGAGAAAAATATCTGCGAGGGGAAATAACCCAAGAAGAAAAAAATGCATTTTTAGATAGCGGATTGGATTCCCTGGCTTTAACCATACAAAGAGCCCAGTGGAATTGGGATAACTACTTGTCAAAAAACCGAATGATACCCAATGCCCCTGCTCCCCCTACTGACTTTAGAATTGCCAGCGGAATTAAGAAAATTTCTCTTTCCTGGACTGAATCAAGTTCGTCTGATGTTGTTGAATACAGGATTTACCGAAAAGCAGGTTCTAATTTAGGTGATTTTGAAAGAATCGGATCAGTTCCGGCATCAGAAACCGTATTTATTGACTCCCTGCTTGATCTGGGTGTTTCTTACTATTATTATGTTACGTCTGCTAATGACGGATCGGACAATATTGATCCAACCTGCTATGGTAAACCTCTTGAAAGCAGTAAATTTTTTAATCGCTCTTATCATCCGGCTATTGCATATCGTGAAGCGTCAAACTCTTTATCTCAAGTCAGAGTTGTCCCCAACCCCTTTAATCTCAAACAAACAACGTCCTGGCCGGGTGAAGCAGACCGTTTAACCTTTACTAATTTAACACGCCGTTGTGAAATCAGGATATTTACTGTTAACGGAGATCTTGTTAAATCTTTTAAAAAAGATAATGAATCTGCTTACTATCAATGGTCACCGATGTTGACTGATGATAATCTTCTCATAGCGCCGGATATTTATATCTATCATGTGAAAGATCTGGAAACAGGTGAAACAAATGTCGGCAAATTTATAATTGTGCGTTAGTTCTATGATAAATGCAAAAGGGATTATCATGAATAGGAATGAAAAAAAACAAACGGATCATAGATTTCTTAAGCATATTGTTTTTATTTGTTTAATCATCTTGTCCTGTTCCGGTATTACTCAGGCAAAAACTAAGCTGACCGGCCAATCTATTATGAAGTTTTTGAATATCGGTATTGGGGCAAAGGCAGCAGGTATGGGTGACAGTTTTATAAATTGTGCCAGTGATGCAAGTATCTTTTTCTGGAATCCGGCTGGAATCTCCATTTTGGAAGGAAATCATGTGTTCTTTGATCAAAACAGCTGGATTGCGGATATTAATCAGTATTCTTTTGCCTATACAAAATCTCTGAATCGTTTTGGATCTTTAGGCTTTGGCTTTACTTACCTGGATTACGGTAAGATCTATGGCACAACAATTGACTTGGTTGCTGCTTCGGCAGGGAGTTTTGAGTATATAGAAACAGGTTTGTTAAATGTTAAAAATTATTCAATCGGATTAGCCTATGCCCGTTCAATTTCTTCAAGTTTTTCTGTGGGTGGACTCATAAAATATGTTTATTCCGGGTTAGATAAAAATACGTTAATTACTGAAGATGGAAACCGGATTTTAGAAAATAACCTGGGTGCTTTCGCTATTGATTTTGGAACCCGGTTTAATACCGGCTATAAGGATTTGACATTTTCCATGGCTCTCAGAAATTTTTCCCGCGAAACTCATTATCCGGAAATGATACAAGGCTTCTATTTACCATTGATATTCTCCCTGGGGTTTTCGGTCGATGCATTTGGCTTTCTTCCTTTTATACCTGAAGATCATGTTTTTACTGTTGCATTTACCGGTTTACATCCTATGGATTTTTTAGAAAAAGCAAATCTTGGATTTGAGTATTCTTTTAAAAACAGTCTTTATGTCAGAGGGGGCTATAAGATTAATTATAGTCTTGAAGATATTAGCCTCGGTTTTGGGTATGTTAAAAAATTATCTGATAACCGTAGTTTAGGATTTGATTATTCCTTTTCCAATATGAAATTTTTTAATGCCGTAAACAGATACTCTCTGGTGTTTAGCTTTTAAATGAAGTGTAAGAATGATCGGGTTAAATGTTTCAAATTTGAAAATACATGTAACAAACCTAAGGAAAGGAGAACAAAAGATGAAAGGATTCCTAATGGTTTTGGTTTTGATGCTGGCATTTTGCCTGGTTGATTCTGCTTATGCAGATAATGTGAACCTTGAGGTAATTCAAAAATTTAATTACAAAGCAGGTTTAAATAATCAGGTCAAATTTGCCGATGTAAATGGTGATGGTCATGAAGACCTTCTTGCCAGCTATAGTGATAAAGAACAAGATAAAAATGTTGTTGGTATCTGGTATTATAATCTTTCTGAAGAGAAGTTCTCCGATTCAGTTGATGTAAGAATCAATCTGAATTTCGCTGCCAACGGCGTTTGGTTTAATGCCGGTGATGTTAATAGTGATGGTAAAGCAGATATAATTATGATGTCGTCATATTCATTATTTCATGCACCAAAGATTGTATGGGGAAGTGATAATTTGCCAGAGTTGATTACTGTTTCGGATGTTAATTGTACATATCCGGCAGATTCTGATTATACCCAGACAGCACAATATACAAGTGTTACTATTGGTGACTTTAATGGGGATGGAATTGATGATTTTATTGTTCCTGATCAAGGGACAAAAATATCTACGGGAAATTATGGCGGCCGGGCACTTGTGTATTTTGGAGATGTCGGTTTTAACGGAACACCTGATATGGTTCTTACCTATGAAGGTACGGATCAGGGAATTATTATTGATGATTCTGATTCTACTGAAATCAATTTAAGATGGTTTGGTCCTTTTATGGATGTCGGTGATTTTAATGGTGATGGATATACTGATCTTTTTGCAGGTGCCTTTTACAGTACAACAACAATTACCCTGGTATCGGCTGTTACGGGTCAGGAACAGGAAATCTGGAATTCGGGAGCTGGTGTTGTTTTTCTGGGGGGACCGGATTTTGATGATGTGCCGGATGCTGTTTTACTTCCACCGGATGAGTTTCTTCAATTTACGACGGCAACAGATTTTATGTATTGTGGATATTGGGCATTTAATGCAGGAGATATCAATGGAAATGGTGCCGATGATTTTTCACTTCCATCATGGTACTGGGCTGTCAATTTTGTCTATTCCGGAAACCGTAGTCTGATGCAGGCTCCAACCCTTTACCAAACACGAGTTATTCGTGAACCAGCCTTCTATTTTACAAAGGATCGTTATAACAATCTTGGATATAGTGATCAGAATGGTGCAACTCTTGTTCCTGTTGGTGATATTGACGGTGACGGTATTCCTGATTTAGCAAATTCTAAAAACTATTATGGAAGTGGTCCACTTGATCATGGGATTCGTTTGTTTTTTGGAAAGAGAGAGAATGCAGATGAAATTACGTTTGACTACGAAAGCTCAGATTATAAACAAGTCCAGAGTTCAAACAAGGATTTTAACGGTGATGGTGTAGCCGATCTTGTTATTCATGATTTGGATGGTTATCTGACCCTGGCCAAAATTGTTAAAGTAACAGGGATCGCCGAAGATCAAAAAGTAATACCCTGTGATTTTGAGCTCAAACAAAATTTCCCCAATCCGTTCAATCCGTTTACGAATATATCATATAAAATTCCTTTTTCTGATCTTGTGATGATAAACGTATATGATGTTTCAGGTAATTTAATAAAAACACTTATAAATGAGATTGTTGATGCAGGAAATCATACAGTTCATTTTGATGCTTCAGAATTACCAAGTGGTGTGTATTTCTATAAAATACATACCAGTAATTTCGTTGAAGCTAAAAAAATGGTGTTTTTAAAATAACAAACAAAAGGGAGATGAGTGCGATGAGAAAAAACAAATTATTGTTTTTTATCTGTCTGTCTTTACTGACAGCTCCGATTGCTCTCGCCGTTGAAGTCACGCTGGATGTTATCCAGCAGTTCAATACTTCTGCGGGACTCGATCATCAGATCCATTTTGCCGACTTTAACGGTGATGGAAATAATGATATGATTGCCCGCTTTAGTGATGACGGTTTTAAGATCGGCGTTTGGCTTCACGATGGTGAAAAATTTTCAGATTCGGTTGACTGTATCATTGATCTTTCAAACACGGTGAAATTGACGACTGTGCAAAAGATCAATACAAATGCCGGATGGGATCATCAGATTCATTTTGCCGATGCTAACGGTGACGGAACACTTGACCTGTTTGCACGTCTTGTCGTAGATGATGTTCCGGCTGTTGGTTTATGGCTTAATGAAGATGGTGTCTTTTCAGATTCTGCAGATTGTATTATTAAAGCAGGTCTTATTGGAGATTGCTGGTTCAATGTAGGGGATTTCAATGATGACGGATATGCTGATGTTGCCATGATGTCTCAATACGGAAGTTACCATGCACCTAAAGTTGTTTTTGGCCGCACTGATTGGCCTGCAGCTATAGATGCAGCCGATTTGGTCTGCCAATACCCCGTAGATGATGATTACACACAACTAGGCAACTATACTTCCGTTATAACCGGAGACTTCAACGGTGATGGGATTGATGATTTTCTTTATCCTGATCAGGGAACGAAAACATCAACCGGAGATTATGGCGGACGTTCTGTTATTTACTTTGGCAGAAGCGACATGGATGGAACACCCGATGTTGTTTTATCCTATGATGGCGCCCGGGCAGTTGCCCTGAATGATTCCCAGAGTGTTTTCCTTCGCTGGTATGCTCTGATGCCATCCGTCGGTGATTTTAATGGTGACGGATATGAGGATATATTCACAGGAGCTTATCTTAGCTACACAAACATATTCCTGACATCCGAAGCTTCGGGCGAAGTTGAGCAGATGCTCAATACCGGTGCCGGTGTTGTCTATTTGGGTGGACCGGATTTTGATGATATTCCCGATGTGATCATGGTGGCCCCTGATGAAATACTCAAACATACGACAGTCGGTGAGTACATGTGGATGGGATATCGTGTGTATAATGCCGGCGATGTTACCGGAAACGGAACAGATGATATGTCTATACCGGGCTGGTATTGGGATTTCAATCTGATTTATCCCGGTGACGTATCATATACCCAGGCTGAAACAATAGATGATGCTGTCATCTTACGCGATCCGGCCTGGTATTACACAAAGGAACGATATACTGTAGGCAGTTATACGGATCAGCATGGTGCGAATCTTGTTCCTGTCGGAGATATCAATGGAGATGGTTTCGCTGATTTGGGCAATACCCGCAATTATTATGGAAACGGCCCGGATGATCCGGGAATAAGATTTTTCTTTGGTAGTTCCGGTAAATCGGGTATGGTGCTGCCTGACTTAGAATCCTCAAAGTTTAGTAAAGTTCAACCATCTTTTATTGATCTCGATGGGGACGGTAAAAGTGAAATGGTTATGCATGATGCAGAAGGTTTACTAAATATTGTTAAACTGGAAATTGTCACTCCTTCAGACCAAACATGGTTTAATGCAGGAGACTATAATAATGACGGATATGCTGATGTTGCCATAATGTCTCAATACGGAAGTTACCATGCTCCAAAAATTGTTTTTGGACGTGAGGTTGTTCCTGCTCTGATAAGTAGTGCCGATATTGATTGTGAATACCCCGTAGATGATGATTACACACAACTAGGCAACTATACTTCCGTTATAACCGGAGACTTCAATGGTGATGGGATTGATGATTTTCTTTATCCTGATCAGGGAACGAAAACATCAACCGGAGATTATGGCGGACGTTCTGTTATTTACTTTGGCAGAAGCGACATGGATGGAACACCCGATGTTGTTTTATCCTATGATGGCGCCCGGGCAGTTGCCCTGAATGATTCCCAGAGTGTTTTCCTTCGCTGGTATGCTCTGATGCCATCCGTCGGTGATTTTAATGGTGACGGATATGAGGATATATTCACAGGAGCTTATCTTAGCTACACAAACATATTCCTGACATCCGAAGCTTCGGGCGAAGTTGAGCAGATGCTCAATACCGGTGCCGGTGTTGTCTATTTGGGTGGACCGGATTTTGATGATATTCCCGATGTGATCATGGTGGCCCCTGATGAAATACTCAAACATACGACAGTCGGTGAGTACATGTGGATGGGATATCGTGTGTATAATGCCGGCGATGTTACCGGAAACGGAACAGATGATATGTCTATACCGGGCTGGTATTGGGATTTCAATCTGATTTATCCCGGTGACGTATCATATACCCAGGCTGAAACAATAGATGATGCTGTCATCTTACGCGATCCGGCCTGGTATTACACAAAGGAACGATATACTGTAGGCAGTTATACGGATCAGCATGGTGCGAATCTTGTTCCTGTCGGAGATGTCAATGGAGATGGTTTAGCTGATTTGGGCAATACCCGCAATTATTATGGAAACGGCCCGGATGATCCGGGAATAAGACTTTTCTTTGGTAGTTCCGGTAAATCGGGTATGGTGCTGCCTGACTTCGAATCTATGGATTATATTTCCATTCAACCCTCAAATATTGATTTTGACGGAGATGGTAATGCTGATTTTGTAGCTCATGATGCAGAGGGTCTTCTTACATTGGTTAAAGTCACTGCAACCGATGTATCTGTAAAAGATAATGAACAATTAATCCCTCTGACATACTCTCTGGCTCAGAATTATCCCAATCCCTTCAACCCGGTAACAACGATTGCTTATGAAATACCTAAAGCCGGTGATGTTTCACTAAAGGTTTATAACCTGCAGGGGAAACTGGTGATGACACTGGTAGATAACTATGAATCTGCCGGTGTTAAACTGGTTATGATGAATGCCGGTCATTTAGCAAGCGGTATTTATTTCTATCGTTTAGAGACGAGTGACTTCTCTGATATTAAGAAACTGGTTCTGTTGAAGTAATGAAGAAGGGGGAGGTCCGTGCCAGGTTATTTTTTGGACCTCCCTCTCTTCTCCTTTATCAAATATACGAATAACTGAAGAACAGGGAAATTAAGATGAATATTAAAATCGCTGTCATTGGAACCGGAATCATGGGTCAGAATGCAATTCAAGTATGGCAAAGAAATCCATCAGTTGAAGTAGCGGCAATCTGTGATGTAAATAAAGACAGAGTTGCAAAAGTCTCACAAGACTTTCAGATATCACGGTTTGAAACGGATTATCGGAAAATTCTCAAATATGATGATGTTGATGCAATACACATTAATACTCCGGACTGGGACCATCGGAATCCTGTGATTGATTCTTTAATGGCAGGTAAACATGTTCTGGTTGAAAAACCAATGACAACGGATATAGCCGAGGCTGATGAAATTGTCGAAATGGTTAAAAAATCCAATAAGAAATTTCAAGTCTCTTTTAATCACAGATGGTTGTCGGTATATCATAAAATATACTCGGACATTCAGAGTGGACTGATTGGCGAGCCACTCATGGGATTTGCCAAAAAGAACAACCCGGTTTTAGTCCCAACTGAATGGTTACCATGGGCTTCAAAAACAACTTCCGCATGGTTTTTATCTTCCCATGATATTGATTTAGTATCCTGGTGGATTGATTCTGCCGGAGATGAAGTATATGCCAACGGGGCAAAAAAAGTATTAGTTTCCAGAGGTATTGATACATACGATGCAATTCAGGCCCAGGTTAAATTTAAAAACGGTTTTATTGCCACATTTGAATCCGCATGGATTTATTCTAATAAAAGCCCTTATTTGCCTGATTCATATATGGAAATTATTGGCAGTAAAGGACACATCTTCACGGACCGTAAAGCCGAAGCCATTGAAATGGCAACCGAAGATAACTACACATATCCTCGAACATTGCTTAATTATAAGGTATTTGACAGGTGGCAGGGTGCTTTACCGTCTTGTATGTATAGCTTTATTGATGCAATTATTGAAGACAGAGAACCTTTTGTTACAGCTGAACAGGGAAGGAATGTAACTGCAATTTTGGATGCCATCCATAGGTCATTAAAGTCTGGTAAACCTGAAAAAGTACTATAATAAGGGGTGTAATTTGAGAGACATTCATTTTTTTAAAATTATTCTTCTGAATATTTCTCTCATTTCAGTATTGTTTGCAAATAAACGGATAGAGTATAAAATCACTTTTGATGCAGATAATCTGTTTCAACAATCTACATCACAAAGACTTGTTTATGAGTCCGGTTCCATTAAACTTGAAAATTCCATCCTTGTTGAAGATGACGGACCGGCATGTGGCTACAGTGCTAAAGAATCGGCATTAGTTATTATTGACAGTACTACTCAAATTAAAAAAAGACTCTTTCTTAAAAATAAACCTGTTAATACGGCATTTATTGCCATGATGGTTTATCCGGATTTTCCTCCCGAACCAAATAACGGCCGGCATCTGGTTTTTAATGTGAATGGAAATCGTATTATTTATGAAGTAAATCATTTTTGGACAAATGTTCCCGTACCCAGTGAGTTTTTAAATAAAGGTGAAAATGAAATAGTTGTTCGTGTTTATGAGAAAGATACACGTTTCAGAACGTGGGTTGCTTTAGCAGAAAACTATTTAATTGGTTCCTCTGACAGAGAGCATAGCGAATCGAAAAGTGCCCGAAGTACAGATGGGGGCAAAACATGGGATCACACTCATTTGGGCCTTAATGGAGAGGCTAAAGGAGAGTATCCAATCCGTTTGAAACTGACAGATTATTATCCTGAAGGTTGGATTAAATCACCGGTTATTGATCTTGCAAAAAATTCAAATAACGATATTTTGTTAAATCAGGTTAATATACGTTCAATAAGACCTGATTTTATATATGAATTAAATGGTGGTGTTTTGGAATTTTACTATCGTACCGGTAAAAGCCATGTTTATAATGAAAACCAGTGGACTGAATGGAAACAATATAGTAGAGGTTCAATTAGATCAAAAGATATTGAAGGACGTTTTTTTCAGTTTAAAGTGTTGTTTAAGGATTATTCTTCCATGGGAACACCTGTTCTGAAAACAGTGAATATCCTTTCTAAGTATAAAATTGCAGATAAAATACAAGATCAAATAACACTGATAAACTATCAGAATAAACCTTTAATTAATCATTCTTTTTCATTTGAGTATGAGAATCCGGAGCATGATTCTCTCAAAGCGCTGAGAAAAGAATACAATCTGGATGCGGTAATTGAAGGCGCAGATACTGAATTCGAGAGAATTGTCAGATTGAAAAGCTGGGTTTCCTCACAATGGAATTGGCATTTATTGTCTCCGGCTCTTGAATTTAACGAATGGAATTCACTGAAAATACTATCTAAAGGTCCTGATGGTGTAACTCATGGCGGGTACTGTCTTCAGTATGCTATTGTTTTAATGCAGGTTTTGCAAAGTTATAGTATTCCTGCCCGTATTGTGAATGCCAACTATTCAATTTGGGGTGGCCATGAGATGACAGAGGTATGGTCCAATGATTTTGGTAAATGGGTCTTGATGGATCCAAATTTTGATACCTATTTTATCTCTGCTGACACTGGCATACCTCTTAATCTGTTGGAATTACATGAGCATTTTCTTGATTTGTATTATCCGAATGAAATTATAGACAGAAATAACTGGTCACGACAAGATATGGTTGGAAGAGCCGATAAAGTTGGCAAACCGGAACACATTATCGGGATTGCAGGCGGTCATGCGAAATCCGGTGAATTGGTTGATTACGAGTGGTGGCTGCCAACCGTCGAACTGATAGAGTATGGCGGTGGTTATGGCTTGCTGAATGCTGCCTATATACGCTACCTTCCTCGTAGTAATTTTTTCGAAGAACCTTATCCAATACCGATTAACCATGGCCGTACTCATTGGGGGTGGACCGGGTATTATTGCTGGTATGACGATCAAACTCCCCGTTCTGTTGAACATGATTTATTTACAAATCGCCCAACCGATCTATACTGGAATCTTAATGAGGTGGATTTTTCTGCTGAAATCCATGATATGAATAAGGTAAAGTTATCGCTGGCAACCAACAGCCCGTATTTTGATTATTATGAACTCGTAATAAATGGTACAAAGATCACTATTAATAATAATTCTTATGTATTTTGTCTGAATCCGGGGTTTAACTCTGTTACCGTCCGGGTTGTTGATAAAATGAACAACAAAGGGTCCTTAAGTTCAATACAACTGCAATATTTACCTGTAAAAGAGTAATTATTACAAGAAATGAGAAGCCTTACACCTAAAATAATCATGTTAATTCTTCTTTTTTCGACAGGATGCAAATTGACCAATTATGAATTGGATTATAACCGGTTTAGTGCAAAGCTTCTAGTTGAAAAAGATATCAGGCCTGTTCCTGATACAAAATCTAAAATTATGGATAATACAGCAGGTGATAGGTTGTTTATTTATCAAGGTGCCTATGAGAGTCTTGGTCCCTTTGATGAAGTGGCTGAATTGGTTGCACGGCACGATTATGCGGTTTTAACCCATGGTTTTTACCTTGATGGAAGCATGTGGAGGAATGGAAATTGCCTTGATGTTAACTATGCTTTTATGGAAGATTTATTGTTGAGAATTCGTCAGATAAATAGAGATATTATGTTATTTGTTTACGTTCCTGCCACTGCAGACCATCCTTCAGGATGCTGGCCTCAGCCTTCTGTACAAATGTCTGAGTGTCCTGATGGTCATTGTGCTGATTTTAAAACATGGACAAATTTGTGGCTTGAAATGGAAGAGATGCATGATGAAATTAAAATAGATGGTATTTTTATCGATCTTGTTCATAGTGCACTTATCAGCGAGATGGTACGTGACAGTATATATAATTATATTCACTCTTTAAACAAAGTAATCATGGCGAATGCTTTATCAGATACAATAGGTTTAAAATTCGCTCTATCATCATCATTTATTAATGAAAATGACTATGTTTTCGTCGAAGGGTATTACTGTATTGCCGGGTATAAAAACCTTCAAACGGATTCAATGAACCGAATATTAAAGAATACTGATACTAAATGGGCTGCCCTTGTAACCGAGACATACAATGCAATCATTGATTGTGATTCTGATAATAACAGGGAAGCATATTCGATGTTCATTGAACAAGGCGGAACTGCCTATGCTTACCAGAGTAGTGATTTGGGTACTTTAACTAATACCTGGATAGACTGTCGCAACAGTTTTAAATAAAGGAAAACATCAATTCAAATATGATGGGATTAATATTATGAAAAATAGAATTGCAGCAAAGATACTTGGAATTACTATAATATCATTTATATTCTTTCAAGGCTGTTCAGAAAAACCTAAAATAAATCTGGAAAAAGTTACACAAACGGTGAGTTGGACCAGCCCGACATGGGGATACAACGCCCCCAAAATTGTTAACACGAAAGATAACACAGTATTTGTAATAAGCATGACCGGCAGTTATCCGGAAGGAGAGGCACAGATTTTCCAACGTAAAAATACAGGCAAGTGGACTGGAGGGAAGGTTTTTAATAAAGTTTATCAACCTTCAATGATTATTCTTGATAATGAACAACATCTTAATGTTATTGATAATTCTCTAAATAATCCGGTACGTCATCATAGAAGTATATCTAAAGAAATAAAAGAATTTGATATGATAGCCGAGGGAAACGGATTGCCAGATGGCCGGGGATGGTATATCGGTGTTGGTGTGTATGAACAGATGTTATATATGTCTTATGTATCTAATGATTATAAGCTTTGGTTTACATGGAAAAATATCAATGATAATTCCTGGCAGGATGCTGTTTTGATTTTTGAAGGTTATGCATCCCCGGATGGAAACCGTTCACTGTTATACCCTAAATTTCAGTTTTATGATGACAAGGGATATTTTATGACGTCTCATACCGATGATGGGTCAACCTACAATACATATAATTCAATTTATCTGACCACCTTTCCCCTTGATAATCCCGGGGATTTTACGAATGAAATAGTCTTTCAGGGGCATACAGGTTATTATTCTTACGGCTATGATATGATAATTGATGATTATGGTTCAATATATTGTGCCCATAGCGCCGGAAAACACAGTTATGGCGATATTGTTCCGGAAGAAGTATCCGAAGGACTCTACGTATCAGTAAAGAATAAGAATGATGATGCCTGGTGTTTGTATCAGGTTGAAGATCGGTCTGGTTGTATTGCATTACATTCAGAACCTTCCGGTGTATTATATGCCGTTGTAACTGCCGGAAGTTGGTTTGAAGAGAATCATACCAGCCTTAAGAAATCACAAGATCAGGGAAAAACATGGGAAACAGTCATAGATAATCTCTTTGCAGACTATCCGGATATAAAACATCAGTTCTTTATGCAGTCAGTTCAGTCGCATAGTGGCAGTAAAATTAACGACATACAAATTGTATTTAGTGACAGCAATTATGAAAAAGATGAAAATGGATTGTATTCCATTGATCTGTATTATTTGGAGATAGACTTACCATGATTCTATTTATTAAAGACAATAGTAAATTATTATTAAACCCTCTGTTACTGCTTATAATATATATGAACGTTGTATTGATATATAGTTGCAGTGAGGTGGAAAACAGCGTAAGGGTAGAACTTGTTGACTCCGTTCAATGCTGGGTATCACCTGGATGGGGAAATAATGCACCCAAAATTGTCCAGAATAAAAAGGGGGATATTTGGATTGCCGGTCTGGAAGGGTCATATCAAAATTCTAAAGCATCATTATATAAACGATTAAATGACGGATCGTGGAGGAAAAGTAGCTTTCAACCTGACACCTATCAACCGGCGATGCTTTTCTTAGATGATTCCGAACATCTGAATATTGTAACAAACGCTCAATATGAACCTGTAAAACATTACAGAAGTAAAAATCATAAAAATCTTGATGAGTTTGACCTTATTGCTTCGGGAAATGGACTTGAAGACCCCAGAGGATGGTATGTTGGAGTTGGAATTAACCATAATATCATGTATATGGCTTATGTTTCATTGAACTATGATTACTGGCTCACTTGGAAAAACGTTAAAGATTCCGTATGGAGTGAACCGGTTAAGATGTATGAAGGCATTGTATCTTCAGATGGGAATCATGCTTTACTCTATCCTCAGTTCTGTTTTGATAAAGATTTTGGTTATATAATGTCATCACATACATCGGATGGTTCAACTTATAATTTTAAGGATAAAGTATATCTGACTACGTTTTCACTTAAGAATCCTAATGATTTTATCCATGAAGTCATTTATGAGTGTGGCCGGGGTTATGGCAATATGGGTTTTGGTTTTATTACTGATTATGATCAAACCCTATATTGTGCTTTCTCTGGCGGTGTTTATTACTATGGCCGCGTAAATGATACGGCGTTGCCTGAAGGCAATTATCTTGCAATGAAAAACAGAGATAGTACAACATGGGTTATTAACAGCATCGGTAATGAAAAAGGTATGGTTGCAATATCCCGCCTGCCTAACGGGAGAATTATTGCGGTTATGAATGATGGTTCCAGAACTTCCGGAAGTCAGTTTATTATAAAATACTCGGATAATAATGGTGAAAACTGGCAAGAGTATATTGAAAAGCCCTTATCATACTATGATAAATCAATAATTTATCCAAATTATTTTCAGTTTTCGGGTATTCAGAGCGGAAGTAAAAGAAATGACTTAAATCTCTTTTTTACCGATGACAATTATAATGAAAAGACGGAAGAAGGATTGTATAATTTTAAGATATATTATATGATTATAGATCATAAGATAAAACCAAGGCACAGGTAATAACAGTGGATCGAAGAAAATTTTTAAAAATATCTCTTGGCACAACAATCGGCTTATCTGCACTGGCTGTTTCGGGTATATCTCTCAAAATCTTTGAGGAAAGTGATTCGATTGCATTACCGGATATGCGTTTAGACTGGCATAAATGGATGACAAAGAGACCATGGGCACCTGATATTGATTTTAAAGGCAGGCTGTGGTATGGGCGGGACAAGTTTTTTTGCAGCGATTTGGAAAAACATACGACTGAAATAATTGATAATTCCTATATGGAGGGAAAAGAGTACAGTCATTGCTTTTGCTATGGTGATAAAGTATATATTGTCAGTCAAAAATCACCCTATTTGTATATGTATAATCAGGAAACGGGAACATATTCAAAATTTGAACTTCCGGACCCTGAAAGTAATATTTGGTTTGGCAGGCGGGTTCCCGGAGATTCGAGATTGTATCTTTATGTCCGAAATAGAAATCACATGGTTATATGGCATACGGAAAAAGAAAAGGGGGAGGTTGTCAGATATCCTGATAATACTGATTTGTGGTCAGGTTTTTACATTCCCTCGGATGAGGCAATTTATTCTTTCACGCTGGATGCAAAACCTGCCCGATTAATTCGTTTTGATACTAAAAAACAGAAATTTGATGCTGTTATTAATGCACCGGAAACCGGACTTGAAATTACCGGTGTAAATCCCATTGGTAACAAGGTATATTGTTCAGACCGTTTTACAGGAAGAATCTTTCCATATAATATTGTCAACCGAACCTGGGGTGATCCGGTTACAGCTCCGGGTATAGGAAAAGAATATGGTTTTTTAGGAATGGGATGTGTTTATAATGACCTTGCACTCTACAGCCTTTCGACTTATAAAGGATCTATGAGATGGGATTTCAACAAGAATGATTATCTCTCCAAGGATGATGAAGATATTGGTGTTGATGGTAAAAAACATCACTTTATGAATCAATATCTTGTTTATGACCCCCAAAATAATGCCTTTGGTTATCTAAAAGCAGAGGCAGGGGGACGCTATCCCCTAATTTGTTATTCAATTGTTAATAATAATTCATTGATTATCACAGGGTGTGATATCATGAACCATGAAATGAACATACCTGATATGGAAAAAGAAGGTGAGCTTTTCGTATTCCGGTCGGTGTAATTAAATAATATGTAAGGAGCTAATTATGAAATTCAATTCTGAATCTGAATTATTTGACTATCTGGAGCAGCATGCCTATGCGGGCATTATATCAGACATTCTTGATGAAAACGGTTACAGAGCACAGGTTATTTCTCCGGATTGTCATATTAAACCACTAAATGATGATTTTGTGACTGTGGGAAGAGCTGTTACCATGTTAAATGATATAAACGGTGATGCTGAAGACCCCTATAAGTTAGTCATCGAATGTATTGATAATATCAAGCCTGACTCTGTTCTTGTAACGACAGGTAAAGTATCGCTTACAACCGGGATTATGGGTGAATTAACTGCGATGGCTCTTCGTAACCGTAAAGTCAGGGGCAGTATAGTAAATGGATATAGCCGGGATTTGAGAAAAATTAAAAAAATGAATTTCCCTACTTTTGCCTGGGGAGCTTCACCAATTGATACGACCGGCCGGGTCAGGGTTGTTGACTATAATATCACCGTTGAAATTGGTGGTGTAAAAATTGAACCGGGGATGTTAATTTTTGCTGATTTAGACGGAATAGTTACCATTCCCAAAGAAGTGGAAAAAAGTATTATTAGTCAGATCATTGAAAGAATAAGTGTGGAAAACCTTGTACGTGATGATCTTGAAAAAGGACGGAAAATGCGGGAAGTATGGGATAATTATCAAGTGCTGTAATTTAAACTTAGTATTGACTAAATATTATAGATAGATAAACTAATGCCGGGTGAATACTGTATTGACGAAGTTCAAAGTAAATTACATATTATTATTGTTAACAGTTCCTGTTAGTCTGTTTGCTGTGGAAGAGAGTCTGAATACTCAGGTCCTGAAGGCTCTGTCTAAATCAGCAGATTTCATGATGGAAATGCTATCCTGCAATGGGGGATTCCTTTGGAAATATTCAGAAGATTTCGAAGAAGTATATGGAGAAATTAAAGCTGAGAAATCAATGATATGGTTTGAATCTCCGGGAACACCCACAGTTGGCATGATGTTTTTACAAGCGTATGAGGTTACTCATGACATTAAATACCTTCAATATGCAAAAATTGTTGCTGATGCAATAATTAAAGGTCAGCTCCCATGCGGGGGGTGGCACTATTTTACCGACTTTGAAAATTCAGATCTTCAACAATACTATAATAGCTATCTTTCAACGATTTGGGGATGGCAGGAATTTCTTTATTTTTATGGAAATGCTACATTTGATGATCAGGTTACAGCAGATTGTACCCGTATGTTAATGAGATTATATTGCATTACGCGTGAGAATAAATACCTGAAACCACTGAAAAAATCCCTCAATTTTATCCTGGAGGCTCAGTATCCAAATGGAGCGTGGCCACAAAGGTATCCACTAATGAATGATTATACAGCATGGTATACTTTTAATGATGGGGTGATTGAAAATAATATAAAAGTTCTCATTGAAGCATACAATTTACTGGGGGAAAATAAGTATTTAAATGCAGCCCGGAGAGGTATGGATTTCTATAAGATTTCACAGTTATCTACACCACAAGCCGGTTGGGCTCAGCAGTATGATTATGAGATGAAACCTGCATGGGGTAGAACCTTTGAAATAAATACCATATGTTCAGGCGTTACAATTGAAAACATTGAAGCTTTATTGAAATTTTATAAAATAACGGGTGACCGCTCTTATTTAAATCCAATTCCAGATGCTTTAAGTTGGCTTAATTCAGCTGTATTAGACACAATTAATGGGAAACACACTTTTACTTATTTCTATGAAATGGGTTCCAGTAAGCCTTTGTATATGCACCGTAAAGGGGATTCTAAAGAAAACTTCCATTTTGTTCTGAGTTATGATCATGAGGGTGCATATCCTTATGGTGTTAAGTATCATTTTGACTTAGATGAACTAAAAAATGAGTATTATCGGGTTAAGGCACTGAGTCCGAATGCTGCGCATAAGGAATATGAATCATTAAAAGACGATTTTAAAAAATTTCCGGTCATAAACCGCATTACAAATCAGGTGGATTATAGAGTTGTAGCAAACGATATTGAGGAAATCCATGAACTGATTGAATCGTTGAATAATGGAAACGGTTGGGTAATTGAAGACATAATTTTTGATACAGATGACTTCCTTATAAATCCCCCAAAATATTTTCGTGGATATGATACAGGAACTTATGTAACAAGAATGTATCGGCTAATAAACTACCTGAGATAAATATCGACAAGAGTATTATTTTTAAAATATTTTCTCACCAGCAATCCATAGTTATATAGCCAGTTCCAGCCCGTTTTGATCGGAAATCTTGCGAATAGGGGGGAGAAATGTTGCGAGTTGGTATGGAGTTATTCGAAAGCCACCTCGTGGAAGGTGGCTTTTTGTGTTAATGCTGATGTTTTCCAGACAACGGAAATAAGAGCTGATTAACAGCACTGATAATCAATGAGTTACAGGTGGCGGCGCCGTTTTGGCGCCAAGGGGATTTTTTTAAATGCGAGTGGATTCATCACTCATTGCTCAAAAACATACACACTTTTACATGGAAATGAGAAGGGAAAATGGATACACTCTTTCCTAAAATGTGCTCATGAATCAAGCAATTAAATGGTTCATAATTTCTGTAAATGTATTATATTAGCAGAAAGATAGAACCATTCATCATGAACAACATTATCAAATACTTTCTTGATCACAGTGGATATGCCCGGATGCGGGATCTAAAAGAGGCTTCTTTTCATACGCGCGATATCGCAAAGCTACTTAAAGAAGGTAAGATAGAAAAAATCAAACCCGGATATTACCGGCTGACAGACATGAATCATCCGGATCATATTCCACAAAGTTTTATTGATGTGGCCCATCTGGTTCCTAAAGGTGTGATTTGTCTTCTGTCAGCACTTGAATACTACAACCTGACAACTTTTAATCCATCTGAAGTCTATGTGGCAATTCCTCAGTCGGAAAAATTTCCGGAAATTAAATATCCCCCTATTAGAGGATATTATTTTCCGAAACGGTTTTATTCCGAAGGGATTGAATATATCGAATCAAACAATATCAAGATTAAAATTTACTCGGCAGAAAAGTCCATAGCCGATATGTTTCGCTACAGAAATAAACTGGGAGAAGATATTGCGATTGAAGCACTGAAGACATACCTTGCCCTGAAAGAGGCCAATATTAACCGTCTTTATGAATATGCTGTAACATGTCAGGTTAAAACAGTGATGAATCCATATATAAAGGCGATTGTCGGATGAAAAATAAAGATCACAGCGTTAAAAATATCCCGGCTTCTGTCAGAGCACGGCTATTAAATATTGCAAAATCTGTAAACAAAGATTTTGATGCGGTACTTCTGCAATATTTTCAGGAGCGTTTTTTGTTTCGTTTATCGCAATCCCGATATCGTGATTTATTTATCTTAAAAGGGGCATTATTATTTTTAGTGAATCAAATATCACGGGCACGTCCCACGAAGGATATTGATTTTCTCGGATTGGGAATAACAAACAACCAGAATACACTTGAAAAAGTCATTCGCGAAATTATCCAAATTCAGGATAATGATGGAATCGTTTTTAACCCTGATTCAGTATCTTCAGAGATAATAACCCTACAGAATGAGTATCCTGGCCTAAGAATAAACCTTGAAGGGAAATTAGGAAATATCCGAAAAAGGCTTCAGATTGATGTGGGATTTGGTGATGAGATCGTTCCTGATCCTGTTGAAATTTATTTTCCGGTTATATTGGATAATTCTAAGGCGCCTTATCTACTCATTTATTCATTCGAATCTGCAATAGCAGAAAAATTTGAAGCTATTGTAAAGTTTAGCCATGCCACAAGTCGAATGAAGGATTTTTATGATATCTGGTTTCTCTCTGAAAATATGGAATTTAAATACGAGACTTTAACACTCGCTATTAGAACGACCTTTACTAATAGAGGAACTGACATAGAAGAATATAAAATCATATTCAGTGATGATTACAAGGAAAGTTCATCGAAAAAGGAGGCATGGCAGGCATTTTTAAATCGTAACCGACTAGACTGTAAATACACTTTTAAAGAAATCATTAAATCAATAGAAAGCTTTTTAAAACCTGTTTGCTCAAATAATTCCGTTGAGTTTATTGATAAGATATGGAAACCGGCAATAAAAAACTGGAAATAAAGATATGTGACGAGTTACATTGAATGGAGCTGTTTGAATTCTCAATAAAAATTTGAATATCTCATAAGATTTATGTTACAGAACTTAAGCCAGCAAATCATTCTTATATAGCCAGTTTCAACCCGTTTTAGTCGGAAATATTGCCAGTCGGGGGGAGAAAGGGTGTGAGTTTGGGGGGAGTTATTCAATTAAAATATAAAAGCAGTATTATAAAGTCAGCGCTTAATTTTGATTTCCATTTTACTCAGTATTCCCAAAATGTTCATCAATCAGTGATTTGATCTCATCAATTTCAATGGGTTTTTGAAAAAAGGCAAGAGGGGTTATATGAAGCTGGTTTAACCGTTCGATGAAATCCATATGGGAAAATCCGGTCATCAATATAATCTGGATTTCTGGGTGCTGATTTAAAATCCTTTTAGCTGCAGTGATGCCATCTATTTCTCCGGCTAAATGGATATCCATTAAAATCAGATCAGGCTGTTCCGTTTCAGCTTTCTTGACAGCATCTTCACCCGTGGCAACACAGGCACAGATATAAAACCCTTCATCTTCCAGTTCCATTTTTAAATATAAGGCTATCAGTGCCTCATCTTCCACCAGCAGGATACTGATTTTTCTGTTCTTCATCTCAGACTCGACTCTTATCACTTAAACTCTGATCCAGAATGATTCTCCATGTTAAGCCACCGTTCATTTCCCACTCAATTTTTCCCTGTAATTGGTGTTCTACTGTAGCAAAAACATTTTGGAGACCCATACTTTTGATTTCTCGTAAGTTTTCATGATCTTTAATCCCGACACCATTGTCAGATATTTCCAGGATTATTTTATTGGATTTCCCGGCGTAAAGTTTAATAGAAATTATTCCTCTCCGGTCTTCAGGAAAAGCATGTTTAAAGATATTGGAGATAAGTTCTGTCAGGACAAATCCCAGAGGAACGGCCTTATCAATCGTTACCTGTATATCCTCAAGATCTTGTTTCAGCTCAATTCGCTCTTGGATCGGACTGTAGCTGTAGATCAGATGACGGATTAAATCGTCAATATAATCCTTCAATTGAATATGAGACAGATCCTGAGCTTCATATAATTTCTGGTGAACCAGGGACATAGCATTGATTTTATTAGAGATATCATTAAATATTTCCGTAATCCGGTCATTGTTGCTGATACGGGATTGGATTTTCAGCATGGATAAAATAACCTGCATATTATTCTTGGTCCGATGATACAATTCACGCAAGAGAAGATTCTTTTCTGCCAGGTTTTGTTCAAGCTGCATTTCTGCCTGTTTACGCTCGGTGATATTCTGTGCAAGAATAGCAATATCAGTACCCATCGAAAAAACCACGAGACGGAGCCATGTCGGTCTGGAAACTATCTCTCCAACATAGATTTCTTCTAAAAACTGCGTTGTTCCTGTATTCGCCACATTTAGGTATGTCTCAAAAACGGCTGTGCCACGATGGCTTGGAAATAGATCAAGAAGCTGCTTGCCAATAATATCTTTAGTGTCTGTTCCATTAATTCGTGCTATTGTCCGGTTTTCGTAAACCCACGTAAAGTCAACCACCTCACCTTTGTCGTTTCGCTCAGGATGAAGTATGGTAAATCCGTCAGGAGACATTTCTTGGGCTAGCCGGAATTTTTCCTCGCTAATGAGCAAATCCTGAAGGGCTTTTTCTTTTTCTTTTTTAATCAAAACAATTCCCAGCACTTCTCTTACTGAAAAAGGCAGACGCCGGATTTTTTCTTTGATGACATAATCATCAGCTCCAGCTTTCATACAGGCAACAGCCGTTTCCTCATTCATAGAACCGGTAAGCATAATAAAGGGGATGTAAGTTGGATTAGACCGGGTAATTTTAAGCGCACTCATACCATTAAATTTTGGCATGGCGTAATCAGAGATGATGATATGAGGTTGGAATTCTATGAGTGCTTTTTCAAAATTCTCCTCGGTATCAACTACCTGATGATTAAAATTGATTTTTTCCCGTATTAATGCCCGTTGTGCTATTTCCACATCGGTAAGCAGGTCTTCTACAAACAGGATTTTAATCTTTTCCATAATACCCCGGCATCATGTTTGAATATTAGATGATTATTGCTGGTTTAATAATAACCAATATAATCCCAGATCCCTGACAGCTTCAACAAATTTATCGAAATCAACCGGTTTAATAATGTAACTGTTCGCACCCAGTTGATAGGTTTCCATCACATCCCGTTCTTCCTTGGACGATGTAAGGACTATCACCGGTATAATCTTTTTCTCCGGATCATTTTTAATAACGCGCAACACTTCTTTCCCGTCAACCTTGGGCAGTTTCAGATCCAACAGAATAATTTTCGGCCGGCAATTAATACAGGAACCGGCAAACTCCCCCCGGGAATAGAGGTAGTTCAATGCTTTTTCTCCATCATCAACAACCAGAACATTATTGCAGAGATTGTTTTTTTTTAGTGCCCTGAGTGCCATTTCAGCGTCCTGGGGATTATCTTCTACAATAAGAATTTCTATTTCTTTTTGACTTTCCATCAGATTCTCCTTTTAATTAGTTGTTCGGTGGGATTCGCGGGAGGGAGAAACAGAAGGTTGACCCTTTATTCAGTTTGCCTTCTGCCCAAACGTTACCCCCGTGGCGTTGAATGATGTTTTTAACGATGGCCAGCCCCACGCCTGTCCCCGGGAATTCTTTCTCATTGTGTAATCGTTGAAAAACGCCAAAAATTTTGTCCACGTATTTACCATCAAATCCTGCACCGAAATCCTTAACTGAGTAAATGTTTTCTTTCTTATTCTCTGTTGCACTGATTTCAATTTTTTTTAATTTTGATTTTGAGCTATATTTCAGGGCATTGTCAATCAGATTTAGCCAAACCTGTTTGATCAGAGTAATGTCACAGTAAGCCGGCGGTAATTTATCGACATGAATGTAAAAATCCTTTTTTTCCGCTTCACTGGCCGTTTCATGAAACATGGAATTGGCTATTTCGTACATATCCACTTCCATGATATTCATCTCTGCCCTGGAAATCCGTGATAGATTCAGTAAATCGTTGATCAATTTATCCATTTTTCCGGTATTTTCCCGAATAACCTGTATAAACCGTTTGCCTTCGTCGTCAAGTTTATCACCGTAGTCTTCCAATAGGAATTTCCCAAAACCATCAATAGCGCGTAACGGAGCCCGCAGGTCATGAGAAACAGAATATGTAAAGGATTCCAACTCCTGATTTGTCATCAATAGTTTTTGGCGTTCATCTTCAAGTTCAGCTGTCAAATTATTCAAGTCTTCCACCATAAAGAGCATGGCTTTATGACTTTGATTTAACTTTTCAATTTTTTCCTGAAGCTGTGTCGTACGTTCGGTTACTGTATCTTCCAGTTTCGTTTTCAGTTGGCGGAGTTCTTCATAGGCCTGAATACGTTCACTTATATCGAGAAAACTGCCTTCAATCCGGTAAGAGTTATCATTTGCATTTTTTACAAGTCTTGAGCTGACCAAGACTGTGATATTTTCACCTGTGGCTGTGTTTACCCGGGCTTCATAGTTACGGATATACCCGTTTTTTTGGATTGCATTCAGATAAGTTTTTCTGTCATTGGGATCTACCCAGAAATCGGGAAGCATTATTCCTGAATGATTTTTATTAGGATCAAGTTTCAGTATTCGTGTAAATTCTGGATTATAATCAAGAAGAATTCCATCCAATGTAGCACTGTAGAACCCTTCCATGAGATTCATGATCATGCCGTGATATTTTTCTTTTGTGATACTCAACGTATGCATGGTTTTTTTGTGGTCAGCGATTTCATTCTGCAAATCCAGTGTGCGTCTGTTTACTTCTTTTCGCAGTAGAAAAATTGCTGTTAATGCAATGAGAATCACGATGGGAATAAGAGAAAAAAATAATTTACTAAGTAGTTCTTTAATTGAGATTTTTTCTTTGATGGAGGGGCCGAACCATTTATTACGGATATTCTCGTATGTATCATTGGCAATGATAATCGAAAGCCCCTCATTTAGCCGTGACAGTAATTGGGTATCACCCTTTTGTACGGCGAAACAGAAATCCTGCCGATACTGGGGAAGATGAAAATCGAGTGGGACTACATTTTTGATACCGGATTTTTTGAGGAGCTCAATTCCCATAACACGTTGAGTAATGACGGCATCATGATAACCATTTGCCAAAGCAATAAAAGCATCTTCAAATGTAGGCGTTGTAACGATATGGCTGGAAATATTTTCCCTTCGTACAAACTCTTCGGCATTATCACCTTTCATCACCACTATACTTTTATTCTTTAGATCAGCGATGGATTGAATATCTTTTGTCCCTTTTTTGACGAATACTGCACCGTGTAATGAGAGGTAGGGCATCGTGAAATCATAAAATGCTTCCCGTTCCGGCGTTCTGCCTACCAACGGAAGTGCATCAATCTTTCCTTCTGCCAGATATTGCTTTATCGTGTTCCACGTGCCGATTTTTATGTTTACAGTTAATCCCGCGGCATGAGCTGCTGCTCTGAAAAGATCCACCGAAAATCCTGCTGCATGCCCGTTTTCATCTACAAAACAGTATGGTGGATAATCCGGTTCGGAAGCGATGTTAATTGTATCCCCAACGGTTTTTGCAAACATTTTTTGAGGCGATCCGATTGAAATCATAAGTATGACAAACAGAGATAAAAATGTTTTTAAGGTTGTTTTATTCATTGTAGACCCTTATGCCACGTAGGGAATATTCAGGATAGCATTAAAAAATTACGACTTACCGCCCTTCAGCTTCTCAATTTCATTCTTTAACTCTTTGATACGGTATTCGCGCTTTATGGTAGCATCATAAAATCGTTCCAGTTCTTTCACCCTTTCCTGTAACTCTTTTGTTTTTTCTGCTACCTGTTTTTCCAGATCATTTTTGAATGTGCGCAATTCTTCCTCAGCTTGCCTGCGCTCAATAACATTCCCCAGATAAGTCGCGGATTTCTGAATACGTTTTTTAGCATAATCGATGATAAACTGTGGCCGTTTTTTGTAGGATTGCGCTGCCTGTCGTAATTCTTTTACAGGTATCTTATACTTTTTCGATAAAGCTGTAAGTTCCCCTTCATCTGTCGGTGGTGAACCGAATCCGAAATTCATAGCGCCAATGATTTCTCCATTTACCTTAACAGGGACGGCATACATTTGAATGCTTCCGCTGCATTCAATTTCCTCCGGTTTACCTGTTTGAATACATTTTAAAGAAGCATCTTTCCAGCAGGATTCGTGGCACAACCACTTGCCACTTGCCAATGCTTTGCGATTATCCATTGTTTCACAGAGCCTTCTGGAGGCTGAGTCCATGAGCTGACACCAGCCCGAGCTGAATATGCCTAAAGCATAATCACCGTTTCGTTCGTAAATAGCCGCCGAAGTTTCCAACAGATCGAGATAGTCCGAAACAATATCTCTGAGCTGTTCTTTCTCTACGTATTTTTTTATCAATCCATCACAATTTAACAAACTCAGGTCGCCATATTCCGGAACAGCATCCATTCTTCTTGAATATTTATTAATTAACATCCATTCGATTTGCCTGAGATCATGGAATCGTTTGTCGGATATTTCCTCTGCCGTCTCTTTTTCTTTCCGGAGTTTTTCATAGAAATCCAGACGTTCCAGAATGACAGCAAGCATCTGAACCGCATTGTACACAAGCTTGGAATGTTCCTGTGGCAATGGACTGACATTTTCGATCCTGATAAAACCAAATCGTGATTGTATGGTTCTGATTTCAAGATTTTGGTGATCCTCTTTCCCCTTTTGAAGATAATGAAAAAGTACAGGTTTAAATGTTTCATTCATTCCTTCGATAAACAAATTAAGAATCCTGTCTTTATCATGAAGTTGCGAAAGGTTGAACATTAACAGAAAAAGGTCATTTGAACTACTCATGGGCAATCTTCCCGGGTGCAAATTCAGGAGCATTTTGCTGAAGCCACTCATCCGGATCCTGAAAGTAGGGATTTTGTATGATTACCCCGCCTGATATAGCATAGGGATGGGTTCTAAGAACATTCATGATTATTTGTCCTGAAAATTTGGTGATGTTATACAAACAGATGCTTATCCATGGTTTTCCTGGGATAAAGTAATTCAGCCGGGATTCATACACCATCAGGTGTTCTACCCCGGGTATTGCTTCCAGAGCCCAGGCCATTTCGGCAGTTGCCCGTATGTTTCTTCTGCCATTTTTTTGGGACTCTATAAAATATTCATTTAATCCTTTATCCATGCTGACAGGGGAAAAGGTTCCATCGGGGTAATATAAATCTTTGGCACTGTTAATTGAAAACAGATTGGGGTCATGGGGGTGAAGTTTGCAATCCGGAAAACGGATTCCATACTCATGGATAAAATTCTCCCTGGTATTTTCCACCGGACAATATAGCTGTTTGTCCTTATTCAGATCACCGGTATGGAGAAATCCGTAAATGATGTCATCCCGTTCCTCTTCGGTTTCATAGAGTCCACAAATATGGGTTCCCCAATTGCAGGTAAAACCACCGAAACCAAGATTCATTATTTCCTGATCTGATGTTTGAATATGCATTATTGAATCTCCTTATTTATTCAGACGATTCTTTTTTGAAAAATACCTGAAAGCATTGTAATACTGTTTTTTGAGATAATTATTTATCCCAAAATGTGTCATAGGAATGCTTTCTCATATATTTTATTTTGTGAATAAAGCTAAAATAAAAATGTAGATCAATCAAGGATCAAATGTTTTCTCATTAATATTTGAGTACTTCATGTAACAATGACACTATTTTTTATTGTGTTTTAATGGGTAGTGTCATTTTCTTTCTGTAATAAGAGTCAGGGTGAAGTGGTTTACTTAGACTGGGAAGTTTGATTTATTTAACGATTCCGAGATAATTTATCAACTTTTTGTTTTTTCAAGACGATTTTGAAAAATCTTGCGAATTGGGGGGAGTAAGGGTGTGAGTTTGGGGGGAGTTATTCGAGAGACAACCGATTAAAGTTTATCAACAGCTATCAAGTGTAGTCTGATATTGTCAATATTTCTCATTTTCCTTCTTCGCTATTATTTGCACGGTTTGATACCAGTAATAGAATGACGATTTATCCGGTTGCTTTTTCAGCTTGTTCAGAAAGTTCCAATCCTGATCTTCGATGTTTAAGCCTTTGATATCCTGTCCTTTGTAGTGGGCAATAGGTGACATATCGTTTACTAAGATTTTGGCAGCCAGATATGCAATACGAGCTGCTGCCGGCACGGCATCATCAATGCGAAAACTACCCGACATCAGAAAGCCGAAATCAAAGGCTTTAATTCCTTTTTGTAATTCGGCAAACTTTTGCTTATCGTCATCAGATCCGCCACCTCTTTTAGCAATGATCAGACAGGTGTCAATGGTGTCTTGCAGTGCCTTTTCAGGAGTTAGTTCACTCTCAGGATTGCCATTTTTTCGGTAGTTGATTTCCTGTTCAGCAAAAGCCATAAAGCTTTTCGCTACCATTTCAACGTCTGCAATATGCTCAAACAACTTGCTCAAATCGAAGAGTTGTTTGCAAATCTCCATGGAGAAGGGTTGCTTGTCTTTTCCTTTGAAATACGGTATGCCAATGGTGTTGGGAGCAAAGGTAGTGAGTTTGTCACCGGTTATGGCATCTATGGTTGGAACCGTGACCATGGTCTCTGCATCTGTTTCGATCCATTTTGTGTTGATAGGCATTTCAGCTTGTGCCGGGTAAATCGAATCTTCGATTAGCACATCTAACAAGATCGTTCCTGAACCTTGGTGTTTAGTATCAAATGAAAACTTGTAATGAGCTTTTGGCACTCCTGCTCGATAGCTGCGGTGTTCATCCAACTTCCAATCTATAAAATGGGAAGTTCCGATAACCTTGTTCAGGATTTCTTCAAGGTCTTTTCTTTCTGCTTTACAGATGATATCAATGTCAATAGAGAATCGGTTTCCTTCTTTGAGCAGGAGCACCAAACTGGTTCCACCTTTGAAGACGAAGTCCAGTCCATTTGCTTTGAGCCTTTCCAGCAAATGCAAGGAATAAATCATTTTTTCGAGAATGATCTTGTCAATTCGTTTGTGGTCCTTCTGCTTTTTGAACTGTTCCAACCACTCCTCAGTAAAACACTTGTCCTTAATCATCAATAATATCTTTTACTATGTGAAAAATGTGATTAGTCATGAACTGCTTTATATCGTAATCTCTTTCCCTTCTTTTTGCATAGCTGAATAATTTGGTGAAATTGATGGTGTAATTGCTAAGGGCATTTTCATAAATGTGCATCAATTCACCACCTTGCAGATAATAGAACAGGCGTTTTTCAGCGAATAGGTCAACGAGAATCTTCTCAAGGGTAGGAGTGTAGAACTTGACCTTTTTTTCCGTTCGTTCCATCAATGGTGCTCTTGTGAGCAGCTTCTTGATTATAACAGGTTGATTGCTTTCAGCTATGTAGAAATCAATGGTTTTTTCGTCCGGGTAAAGAAAAACCTCCCTATGCAAATTTTCCTTTAAGGCATAGAATAATGACTCCTCAAATCCTTTTTCCACTTCGATGAACAAAGTTGATTTGCTTGTTTGATGTTGTGCAAATTCATTCAGCCAAACTGTTTCCCAAACACAGTGTTTGACTTCATCAAACTTTTCGGATAGTTGTTTCATAATCTTAAGGAGATTGGGAGATATGTCCGGTTTGTATTTGGGTTTGTAGGAAATTACATAAAGTCCTCTTTTGATAGGCTTAATGATGTTTCTTTTTTTCAGATCATAGATTCTCCACCCGAAAGTTCCTTCTTTTAGTTTAGGCTCGAAGTAACGGTAGAATTGAAAGAGTTCTTCGCGTGTAAAAGATTCCTTATCCTTGAATTCTTCAATCAGTCTATTCTCTAGTATTTTAGGCATAGCAAACCCAATTTTTGCCAAAGATAGGTATTTCTGGCTTAATTTGGAAATCAAAAATACGCCAGTAAAGAGAAATTCTGGCAAAATTTTGCTCTTTTACAAAGCTTGGGGTGTGTGTTGGCTTGTGCGGCTTTGCAAATGTGCCAAATGTGTGTTGGTATAGAAATTTTCAAAAATGCGAAGCGGGGGAAATAGAAATTCTTTCATTCTTTGTCGAATGATAAAAGCACGGTTCAGTTCGTTTGTCTGTCCAGACGCTCCATATGTTTCTTATTTCAGTTTCACTTCTTTTCAAGGTTCAATTTGTCCTTTTTTGCATGCCGACAACGTTTGACAATATGAAACGGTTGGGTTTTCGGAGCGCGTCTGTATCCACCGAGGAAAAAGTTGAAGCAGAACCAAACCCTCGAAAACCACTAAGCCCCAACTGTTTTATATTGTGTGTTGCCTGCTGTAGCTTTTATCTAATCGAAATATTTAAGTGTTTACCTAATCCCATTTCAATCAGTTTGTAATATGTCGAAATCTGAATATCACTTTGTCCTCTCTCAATCCGTGAAATATAGCTTTTCTTTGTCCCTGTTCTTGCAGCTAGTTCTTGTTGGGTAATCTGAGCCTCTTTTCTCGCCTCTTTAAGCATAACTCCTAATCTGAACGCAAGAGAATCAGAGTCATACTTATCTCTTAATGGAGTACCTTTTTCTCCATACTTGTCTTCTAATAAGTCTTCGAAATCAGTTACATTTTTCATTTTTTTATCCTCCATATTTCTCAATCAAATACTCCTTTTTTAATCTTTCAGCAGTTTTTATCTCCTTTTTTGGAGTTTTCTGCGTTTTTTTCAGAAAGGAATTTGTCAACACTACAAGGTTTCCTTTATCTTGAAAACATAGAATCCGAATACTTTTAAAAGTCGTTATTACTCGAACTTCCCAAATTCCATCCGTATTCTCAAGTAGCTTGTAGAATTTTTTTGGGACACGCCTCTCAAATCTCACCAAATCAAGTACATATTCAATTTTCTCTTGAATCTTTGAATCTTGGCTTTTGTAAAAGTCTACAAAGTTATCCTTGTATGCAATTACTTTTCTTATCATCACACAAAGTTAACTAATCGGTTTACTTAATCAAAGTCAAATTGGGATTATTTTTTGCAGAATGTCTCTCCCGCTATTGCAGGCAACGGTTACATGTATGAAACGTTGGGGATTGCGGGCTTCGTCCCTGTCTGCCGTTGCAAAAGCTGATGCGGGGCAGAATACTTCAAATAACCACTTAAACCCCAATGTTTTATACATGATGTTAGCGCAAGTTATTTTTTCATAATCTAATCGATAAATCAAGTTGACCTCCCAATCCTAAGTGCACAATTTTTTGCAAAGTCGAAAGTCTAACTTCTTTTATATTATTTTCAATCTTTGATATATATGACTTTGTTGTGCCAACTTTTTCAGCTAATTCTGCCTGTGTTAGCCCTTTTTCAAGTCTTGCTTCATGTAATAATGTCCCCAATTTGAAGTTTTCATAACCATTATCAAGCTCGTCTCTTGATTTAGTTCCCTTTACCCCATAATGTTTATCTTTGAATTCGTTAAGGGTCATTTTGTTATTTGTTTTCATTTTCGTACTCCTCCATAATTTTAAGTGCTCTTTCAATCTCTTTCTTTGGAGTCTTTTGCGTTTTCTTATGAAATCCGTTTGCAAGAATTATCAGTTTCCCATGGTCGAAAAAACAAAAGATTCTAAATATATCACTAGCCAATTTTATCCTAATTTCGTACAATCCATCAGTCGATTCAATGTGCTTGAGATATGTTTCTGGAATCCTTTCTAATTCTTCAATTACCTAAATAGTCCAAATGATTTTCGCCTTTACTTTTTCTGTTTGCTCAACGAAGAACTTTTCAAAATAGTCTTTGTAGAAAATCGCAGTTCTATGTTTTCTTTTTGATTCCATGAAACAAAAGTATGAAATGTTTCACTAAGGTGCAACTATTTTTATAATTTGCGCTAACATCTGTGTAAAAACCATTGTGTTTATCTGGCCAAAATGGAAGGGTAAACACAATGGTGTATATTTTTCTTTTAGAAATAACTGATTTGATCTACTACATTCACAGAGTTCTATCAAATCCTTAGATTTATTCATTTTGCCAATATCGTCTTTTAAAAGCTTTCACTAATATACAGTATATTTAATATCTCAATCAAGAAGAAATTCCCTTTGGTTGAAGTGGTTTACTTAAACGGTGAGTTTGATTTATTTAACGATTCTGAGATAACTAAGCAACTTCCTGTTCTTTCAGTCCGGTTTCGAAAAATTTAGCGAATAGGGGGGAGAAATGTTGCGAGTTTAAGGGGAGTTATGCAAAAGCACTACGGGGAAAGGTTAAAACAAGCACTACTGTGTAATCCGTTATTGTCAATATTTTTTGTTTTATCGTCTTTCATAGCCTTATCTATAACGGGTAAGGCTATGTGCTGTATTAATGGCTTATAGCTATTTTATCGGTTGGGTTTTGAGGTTTCTTCATTTGCCTTTCTTGTTTTTTTACGACCCAGTTCGTCGGTGTGGCAAAATTGCGTCCGGTAAAGCGGTTGGTTAGCTCATTGTTTATCTTGTGATAATATGAGTGCACTATAGGGAGCGACACTGACTTTACCCTGAGCAGATAAACCGTCATTGCTGGTTGGCTCTGCATAAACTTTGGAATTGCCGAAGTCTCCAAAGTCAGAGTCATAATATCTACTATCACTGTTAAATCTGACGATCCACTCCCCAGAAACAGGAAAAGGAATAATATAATCTTGAAAAGGTCGAGAAGAAAAATTTGCCACAACGACGACACTATCGCAGGGGCCTCCTGATTCCCAACAATGCCATACAATGATTTTGTTATCCTGATTTACGTGATACACGTCTACGTGTTGCCCGGTGAGTCCCTTTGTCTGTCCGCTACGGTTCAGTCGAAGAGAAATCAAATCTTTGTAGAGCTGAAGTATCCCGGCAAAACGATCTTTTTTTGACCAGTCAATAGGATCTTGATCATGGAACCAATCATCTTCAAGGAATTCCTGTCCCTGAAAAATCATAGGAATACCTGGTGCCGTAAAAACAAGCACGGCGCCCAGCGAAGATTTCTTCTTTGCTGCCCACGAAGAGGCTTTCCCGGGATCCACTTCTTCAGCTATGCGTGCCTTCCCATTAGAAATTTCATCATGTGATTCGGTATAGATAAGCCGCTCAAAGGAATTAAGAGAGTAGCGATGCAGAATCGCATTCCGGATGGAATCCATGTCTCGGGATGAATCTTCAGCTTCTATGAGAGCTTTCCTGACAGCATGAACAAAAGGAGCTGCCCATTGTGAACTAAAACCAGCACCTCCATCTTTCTGGGCTCTTGTCAGAAAAGGATTATTCTGAAGGTCTTCAGCAATTGTGATAGCTTGGGGCCTGTGTTTCCTGATCTCCTTGTTTACCCATTGCATCAAACTCCAGCCATCCGGCAAATCACTTCCCGGATCATTATTGTGTCCATGCACATTGCGAATAAAGGCAGTCATGTCCCAGCGTAAACCGTCAATGCCGTACTCTTGAAACCACATCAATGCATTGTCTCGTATATATTCCCGAACTTCTTTTCGGCCATAGTCAGGTCGTGTTTCACCCCATGGGGTAGTCGCGCGCCAATCATTGTAGAAGTAGATGCCACCTTTGTCGTTTTCACTCCACCCATCGAACTGCCATAGGTCAAGGTCTGTAGGTCCGAAGTGGTTATAAACGACATCCACAATGACAGCTATTCCAAGCTTATGGGCCGTATCAACAAAATCCCTAAACGTGTGTGGAGAACCGTAATCGCTTTCCACAGCAAAAATATGGGATGGATTGTATCCCCAAGAGTATCCACCTGCAAATTCGGCGAGCGGCATCACTTCAATAGCATTAATACCAAGATCCTTAAGATACGACAAACGATTTATTGCTCCTTCAAGATCCCCTGGATCAGGTTCATTACCATGCTTCCCAAATGTACCAATATGAAGCTCATAAATTACCAGTGCGTTTAGGTCAGGTGGTTTGAAATCCATCCTCTTTCTTGAGTCAAAAGGCTTGGTAATAACAGAATTCCCTACTGAACTGGTTACTCGGTGCGCATAGGGGTCGATCCGAAGATATTCATTACCAGCTCTGACGATTCGATATCGGTACTCGTCACCGGGTTTTGCTTCAAGGACATCAGTTGACCACCAGCCATCCGGCATTCCTTCCATCCGGTGTGCTATTTTATCCCAGTTGTTAAAAGTGCCGACGACAAAAACCTCATCGGCATTAGGTGCCCACACCCAAAATCTGCATCCTTTTTTATGGAGTGTGGCACCTTTTTTAGTGGACGATCTTATGTTCAGCCTCCTAAGTTAACGGATCTGCACCTGAGTAGCGGGAGGTGCAAGTCGCCTTTGCCTTATAATATTTTCTGGAACTTGTATTCCCTCGAATCTTGTTAGCCGTTGATTGTCGTTTCCGTCAACTCCAGACGTGGGTTAGATGTTCAATCGATTTCATGTAGCAACCAGCGGACAATGTTCAGGATGAGATTCTTATTGTCATAACCATTATAGTTGAAGCCGGCGCGATAAGATTTAAAAAATATTCTGACTTCTTGAGCAGTGAACATAGCGGCTTCTCCGGCGATGACAATCCTTCCATTTCCATACTCGCGTGCGATTAGTTGAGATTGATATGGTACAGGGAAATATGTTGTTGTGTCCGAAGCGGCAACTTTGGCTTCGGATCGACTATAGTAGTTTCTCGCATATGGCGAAAGCTGCAAAATGGAAGTCCAAGTAGAATCGAAACTCAGAGATTGACCTGTGAAAGTAATCACTCGTCTTACAGGGGACTCCGGATTTTCACTCTGCAAGATGTTATGTTGCCCAAGTCCATTGTTTTCTTCACTGAATTCAAGCCAGGTTGTCTTGCCAATAACCTCACTGAATCTAAGAGAGTCAACCGTCCAAACACTGGACATTTCTACACCAAATGCCTTCGCCAGCCCGGCGGCTGCACTGCCAAAAGGATCATGATCAGCGATTAGTAATAGTGATCCTCCATTCTCTACCCAATTCCTGAGGAGGTTGATTTCGCTTACTGTAAAAGCGCCTGAGGTTTCGCTTTCCGTATCCCCGATTGGTGTGGCGTTAGCTATGATAAGTAATTCAATATCCTGTAACGTATTTTCAGTGATGAGGCCTTCATGGCGATGAAGCACTATTCCATCATTTTTCAAGAGCGTGGCAAATGGGGCGTATGTAGTTTTTATATCGTGAGAATTACCGTGACCTGAATCGAATAAAACGCGCTGTGATGTCTCAAGATTGAATTTAGGTGATCTGACAGACATATCTGTGTGCATATCAGCTCTTTGGTATATACAGTATGTAAAAATGACCCATGTAATAACTACTAACAGAATAACAACCAGCAGAATTACTACAGGCCATCGTCGTTTCTTATTCATGTTTCCACCATAATGCCTCTAACCTTAGACTAAAAAGTTTTATCTGATCTGTTGATATAATCATTCTAGCAAACACCTCTTTTACAGGTTTTTACCAATATACTGTATCTTATTTTTGTTAATCAAGAGGAAAACACCTTTACTTAAAGTGGTTTACTTAGGCTGGATAGTTTAATGGTTTAAACGATTTTGAGATAACGAAGCACCTTTCTATTCTTTCAGGCCGATTTCGGATAATATTGTGAGTAGGGGAGAGTAAGAATTTTGGTAAGAGTTATTCTATAGAAGTTAAAACCCACGCTAAAAAAGGGGCTACACCACCCCTTTTATAGATTCTCCAGCGCATCTTACAGATCTTCATCGAAGATGTCGGCATTGTGACTGGAGAGTTGTGTCCCAGTTGTTTCTGGACCATGCGAAGGTTGTGGCCGGAGCGTTTGTAGAGGAGTGTTCCGTAGGTATGTCTCAGGCAATGGATGCTGTAGTGGCAGGGAAGTCTTGATTTTTCACCAGCAAAGTACAGTTATATAGCCAGTTCCAACACGTTTTAATCGGAAATATTGCCAGTCGGGGGGAGGAAGGGTGTGAGTTTGGGGGGAGTTGTTCAAGAGACAACCGATTAAAGTTTATCAACAGCTATCAAGTGTAGTCTGATATTGTCAATATTTTTGGTTTATCGTTTTTCATAGCCTTATCTACAACGTTTGGCAATATGGCAAGTGGCGATTTGCGGAGTGCGTTACTATCCCCTGAGGATAAAGCCCGAAGCGGGCTACAATGATTGGTTTTACTACTTTACCCGCCATTGGCTATATTGCGTGTTGTGTGCTGTAATTCTCTTCTTCAAATGGTTTGTCAAACCTTTTACTAAATGCATTATTTCTTTTCAGATTACTATTCCAATAGAAATTAGTTAATCCTGTTTTGCTAATAAGACTAAATATAAATCTCCTCATAAGCGACATTTTAAAAGGCTTTCGTAAACTCTCTTGTATCTCAGTAGAGAACGCTTCGTATTTTGCAAAGTACTCACCTAAATCCTCAAACCTGCCAAATAATTTCTTAGTCATGAAAGGAGGCATAATTTGAATTCCCTCAACTCCACCTTTAATAATAGTACCCAGATATTCACATTTTATTCTCTTCGTCAATTTTTTCAAATATCGTTCAATAAAAATTGAGTGTATTGCCTCTGGAAACCCCGACTGAACTATGAAACCTATTTTTTTAGAATTTGTAAGTTCTAATTGTATAATACTTTCGAAGAATTCTTTTACAATTCCTGGCATACAATCAGTATAAAGTGGAAATATTACAATGACAGTATCAGATTTTCGGAAAATCTCTTTTTGTTCTTCTTTTTGTTTACGGTTTGCCAGATAATGAATTGGTACCAATTCAGAAGAAATTCTGTTATATCCGCTCAGAAAATGTTCAATAAGTATTTTTGAATTGCTCTTCTTGTTCCTAGGAGAGCCATTAAATATTACATGTTTCATAGATTATATCCTCAACCTTATCATGCTCAATGTATTTCATATATTGCTTTTTGCAATGAAAATTTAACGCAAACCTGTCATAAATATCATTTACAATCTCCAAATCTTCATTATCAGTATCTGCTTCTTTCTCAAGAATAAGTCCAAAATTTGGATAGTTAATGTATCTCTTTCGATGGTGACTCTCTCCATTTTTTAATTCAATATAAGGATGGAGAAGTACAATTAACCTATCTGTAATCTTTTTGAGTGCTGAGCTTGTAAAACCTGCTATCAAAGGTGATGCAAAAATAATAAAGTCGGAATTAATAACTGATTTAAAGATTTCTTCGGCATCATCATTAATTGAACATCTTCCCGGAATTTTCCACCAGCAACTCCAACATCCTGTACAATAATGTAAATTCATTTTATTTAGTGTAAATATATGTACAGCGTGATTTAATCGAAATTTTTCAGCTAATTTTTCAAGATATACCGAAAAATCACTTTCCTCTTGCCTTATATCTCCATTAAGAATTACAACATTCATCTTATCTATTTATTTATGGCACACAACGCGCCGCAATATGGTGTCGGCGGGGATTTTGGAACGCGTCTGTATCCACCGAGGAAAAAGTTGAAGCGAGAACCAAACCCTCGAAAACCACTAAGCCCCAACTGTTTTATATTGTGTGTTGTGCGTTCGTGCATTATTTTTCTTCAATTTTTTTATCAAGCCAATTTATCATTCTATCAAGACTCAGTTTAACATTTCCAATTGAGCAATGATTACTTGCATGGTCTGTTTTAGTATATACGATGTCTGTTACGGATTTTGCATTAATCAATGATTTAATCAATGGTGCATGTAGTTTAAACGGAATAAAATGGTCATCCTTTCCCGTAATCACCATTACGTCCTGCGTAATTTTATCAGCATGTAAATTTTTACTATTCATCTGCCATGCGTATTCAAAGGCATCCATTGGAATGTCAATTTTAGTAATGTACATGATATTGCTATTTCTCCATGCCTCCATACCTCCTTTTTCAATTCCTTTCAGAGCAATTTTATTCGACCCTTCTCTCATGTACTTTTTGAAGAAATCCATCATCCATCGGGCTATTGCAGGCGGAATTTTGTAATAATCGTATGCTCCGCCAGAGGAAATTACCCATTTTATTCGGGGTTCAAAAGCTGCAGCCCTTAAACACAACCAACCGCCAAGTGATATTCCCAGCAAGGCGGCTTCTGAAATCTTGTAATAATCCAAAATTGTCTTTACTGGTTTTTCCCATTCAAAATCAAATGGAACATTAAATTTCTTAACAGATTTCCCTTGTCCTGGTCCGTCAAATGCTATTACATCATACCCTTGAGTTGTAAAATACCATGCTATCGAATAAAATTCCTCAATAAACGAATCAAAGCCAATGTGAATAAGAACAGTTCCTTTTTTAATCTCTGTCTTGTTTGGCATTTTCAATACATGAAGGAATGATTCTTTATAAGGCACTTCTTCTAGATGCACTCCCTCTAATGGCACATTTGAATAAAACATATCTATAAACTTATCATAAAGCAATTCTTTATCTTCCTGTCCGTATAGAGTGTAAAATTCTGCTGCACGATAAAAAAATGCGGCTTCAATGTATTTTCCAGTATCCAGTTTGTTATCTGCCTGCTCCAACATAACAGGTTTCCAGTCATTGAATTTTCGGATTTTTTCTCCTGCTGTTTTCAAGTCATCATACGATAAATAGCCTAATGAGTACCATCGGTTAAGCTGAAAATTATATAATTGCTTTTTATGAAAACGATGATAACCAATTGGAAATGTAAATAAATCTGAGTCCATATATGTTATTTTTTTATCCACGGTTTAAGCCTGTATGTGATGCTGTCCAGCATGACGCACAACGGTTGCGGGTATGAAACGGAGCGGAGTTCGGAGCTGAGTCAGTATCCACCGTTACAAAATTTGTTGCGAGACGGAACGCCCGCAAACCCATGCTACCGTTATGTTTTATACCCGTTGTTATGCCCAGTATTTAATTATTTCAATTTCTTAATACCATATTCGAAATTTTAATGTCAGGATGATGATATCCTGTTGGTGATTTATCAACGGAAACAATTCCTCCTGTTATTGCCTCTTGTGGGCACCAATTAATGCACGCCAAGCAAGATTCGCAACGATTTTGCCAAACTGGTCTATCCTCAATTATCTGAATGTCATTTGCAGGACATATATTTGCACAAATTCTACATCCATTACAATTACTATTTACTTTAAAACTTCTATCGGAATAATGTACTGCTTCTTCATAAGACAAATGATTGTCGTTGGCTAAATTACGATAAAGCACTAATGTTTTTTTCTTGCCATTTGATATGAATGGTGTCATAATTAAATTCATAAAAGTTGGATTTTCATATCTCCCTCTTTTTCTACTCTTAACATATTGAGAAATTATTTCTCTTTTCTTTGCCCAATTATTAAAAATCTTTTCTTGTTTTCTCGTAGAAACCGGACTTGAATTATCTGGCATGATTACGGTAAAACCAGCCGATAATTTTCCCCCCTTTATATTCAATATTGTATCAAATTTAGTTATAGTCGTATGCGACCAACCTAAGCAGGTACAAATAACAAAAACATATTTTGAATTTATATTTTCTAATTTCTCTGCAAACTTCTTAACCATCACAGGCATCCCCTGAACAACTGCATTATAAACAGGAAAAACAATTCCAATTACATCGCAATCAGGAGTAACTTTATCCTCGTTAATTACATCTGAGATAGGTATCACAACCCCATTTAGTTCTTTTGCAATATCCCTTGCAACAACATATGAATTACCTGTTCCAGAGAAATAATATATTACAGCATTCATTTATTTTAGTCTTGTTTATAAATTGTTTCAATCATTTTGAATAGTTTGTCAGCGGTGTCCTTTAATATTGGGCATAACGTCTGTGTAAACCCAATTGTATTTATCTGACCAAAATGGAAGGGTAAACGCAATTGTGTATATTTTTCTTTTAGAAATAACTGATTTGATCTACTAAGTCCACAGAGTTCTATCAAATCCTTAGATTTATTCATTTTGCCAACATCGTCTTTTAAAAGTTTTCACCAATATACAGTATATTATGTTTCTCAATCAAGAAGAAATTCCCTTTGGTTGAAATGGTATACTTATATCTAATAGTTTGATTTTTTTCAGGCTGGTTTCGGATAATATTGTGAGTTTAGATAGATTTAAAAAACCATGGTAAAAAGGGGCTACACCACCCCTTTTATAGATTCTCCAGCGCATCTTCCAGATCCTCATCGAAGATGTCGGCGTAAACGGCTGTTGTGACAGGAGAGTTGTGTCCCAGTTGTTTCTGGACCATGCGAAGGTTGTGGCCGGATCGTTTGTAGAGGAGGGTTCCGTAGGTGTGTCTCAGGCAGTGGATGCTGTAGTGGCCGGGAAGTCCTGATTTTTCACCAGCAAAGTGTACTTATATAGCCAGTTCCAACCCGTTTTTATCGGAAATATTGCCAGTCGGAGGGAGAAATATAGCGAGTTTGGGTGGAGTTATGTGAAAGGTACCTGGTAAACGTAGATTTTATTCGAATTATTTACTTTGTAACGACTGACGATTATTTATGTATATTTCGCACACAATTTGCATTGATTTTGGTCAGAATTAAACATCTAAAAGATCAATTAGGTTTGGTATTTCATTTACATTCTTCTTTTTTATTTTTCTTTCTATCATAAGTCTTAATCCAATTTTTTTGTGAGCATAATCAATATTGTATTTAAAAATATCAAGAAACAATTCATAAAACATTAATCTTTCATCATTATTTTTAATTTTACGTATTTTGGCAATAAACTTAGGAATTTCTTCATAAGCAAATTTTAACATAGTAGTATTTTCTACAAAGTTTTTCAATCCTTTACCTAGGTCCGATTCACTTTTTACTTCATTAGGGATCCATCCTCCCGGACTATTATCATATTCAACGATGTATTGATAATAATGATAATAACAATTTGCAATTGTATTGGCTACTTCATGGGGGATATCGTCCAAATCTCCAAATTTTTCACAAATTAAGTCTTTGCATTTATCAAAAATATTATCATCTAATTTATTTAATATTTCTGTATCTACCATTTTTACCTCCCCCTAACATCAAATTTTAAAATGAGTTTATTTATCACATATTATTATATTAACATAATACCTACGATAATTAATATTAAGTACACAACAAGCCACATTTTTGCACCTGCTTTATCATTTTCATTGTTAACGTTTTTTTTCTTTAAATCTTTTATTGTTGCGGATCTGATAAATAAACCAATTATACCAAGCATAATGAATATAAATCCCAAAACATTCATTTTATTGTCCTTTTTAATTTTTGTTTATTTTTTCCATTTACGAAGGTTTTTCCAAAAAATCATTGAGTTGCACTTAATTGTTGGATATAACTTATTATTAATGTAATTATTATAGATTTAAAGGAATAATGTCTTGCACTCCATTAATTAGATCATGAATGACATTATTTGAAAAATGATGAGTCCGTCTTTCATATTCATCACTTACTAACTCTATTACAACCATATTAAATTTCAATTCTTCAGCTTCATCTTTTAATATTTCGAAATTCGAAAATTTTGCATTTTCAACTATTTCATATGCCTTTTCTAAACTAATACCTGGTCTCATAGATATTGCTAATGCATATTGTTCTTCAGATTCACAATCTGGGTATCTTTTTTTTACTAAGTGTAATGATTTCAATTGTGCTTTTGCAATTCCTCGTGCAAAACCTACAGGAGTGAAAGGATTATTTAAGCCAAAAATTAGAAATACTTGACTGTTTATAATGGAAACCATTTTTCTCCTTTATTTATTATTATTGATGTTCTAATAATTGTATAGATATCGACTTAAACCAAACAGAGGTTTCTTATTATTTAAAAAATCTAACATTTCTTGGCCACCTAATAACATTTTTTTAAAAAGCTTAATAATTAACATTATCCTATGTTTTTCTTGCAATTTTAGAACCAAGCTCAATATCATTCAATAATTTTGAATATATTAATGAAAATGATTTACATATACATTTACATTTCATTTAACACTAACCTTAAAATTAGTGTATGGTATAAATTATTCTGATGCAAGAAATTTTTTAATTTTTATTGCACAGTTATCCCAACATCTTAAACCCACCCTAAAAAAGGGGCACACCACCCCTTTTTATAGATTCTCCAGCGCATCTTCCAGATCCTCATCAAAGATGTCGGCATAGACGGCTGTGGTAACCGGGCTATTGTGTCCCAGTTGTTTCTGGACCATGCGCAGGTTGTGGCCGGAGCGTTTGTAGAGGAGGGTTCCGTAGGTGTGTCTTAAAGAGTGGATGCTGTAGTGGCCGGGGAGTCCGGCTTTCTTTGCGTATTTCTTAAAAACTCTCTGGATGGCGGAGATTGTCATTTTATCCTGGCGTTCAGAGTAGAAGACGTGTTCTGTGTCTCTGTGTCTGTAATCCAGATAATCCTGAAGGATGCTGCTGAGTTTTGATGAGAATTTCACCTGGCGCATCTTCCCGCCTTTACCACTCCGGACAATGAGCATGTTCTGTCCCTTTTTCAGGTTCAGATCTGTGACTTTCAGGTTAGAGATCTCAGAGACCCGCAATCCGGTTCCCAATGCTAGTTCCAGGATAGTGTAGTCGCGGACCGGCAGATATAACCCTTTTTTCTTCCCACGGGCCACGGTTTCTTCAAGGGTTTTCCTGAATTGTTCAACCTGCGCTTCATCCAGAAACTTTTCGTGTGTCAGTATCCATCTCATAGTATCATCTCAAGCATCTCGTCAAGATAGTCCGGTTCCAGACCGAAGTATTCCATGCAGATGTCATAGGCGGATTGGATTTCACCCTCTTCAAGACGGGATGATAAGTCATCCAGTGCTTCCTTTATAAGGGAATCAGCTTGTTCCGATGTCATTTGATCCCGCTCAATGAGGATTGTTTTGATATTTTGAACCATTATTTTTCTCCTTGTTAAATGTGTCCCAGATCTGATAAGCTGATATACCGGTCTCCGGCTACAATGATGTGATCTAAAAGCGCCACATCCATAAGCTTTAAAAGCTCTTTCAACTTGACGGTTAATTCAATGTCTTCTCTTGACGGATCGGAATTGGCACTGGGATGGTTGTGACTTATGATGATGGCCGTGGCGTTCAGCTCCAGGACTTGTTTAAGCAGTTCTCTGGCATAAACATGGGCTGAACTGATGGACCCTTCGGATATGACTTCTGTTTTGATGACCCTGTTAGAGCTGGACAAATACATCACAACAAATCGTTCCTTTTCATTCTTTTCATAATGGGTTGCCAGATGGTGGTATGCCTGGGCAGGATTGGTTACCAGTTTTCCCGGCCGGATGTAAAACCGCTCTTTGTATTCCCTTAAAATCATCTCATCGGGGATCTTTTGCAGGTTTGTCATAGATCTCCCTTTCCCTTTACAAGTTTCCAGTCCCGCATATCCCGCCTTATGCAGAAATACTCCCAGTCCCCTTTAGCGATAGGATGATGATCCACATATTCACAAAGCGCGGTTTCATTGTCTGTCGTGGCATCATTTGGGAAATAATAGGTTCTTGCTTCAACCCAGTGAACATTCACTGTTTTCATAACAACTCCTTTCATGGTTTGAATTGATTAAGTGCCTTGTAGGCTCTCCATACTGTTCTTATACCGGATTTTTTCTGGTATAAGAATAGTAGCTGAAGGCAGTTACAAACCCTATCAAAGGAGGTTATTATGCTTAGTGTCGAAAAGGGTGAACGGGTGGATTATGACATGCTTAAGACAATCCCCGTTCCCACAGCAACAGACTCGTATACGCCGGTTGGTCACAGTGAACTTGCCCATATGGTGAGAACCATCGGTCAGGATATCCTGCATGATTTTTCGTTCTATAAGGAGCAGTATGCCCTGGCCCGGGACGGGAAGCAGATGTTCGGGATCCATACCTTCCGTAACAATTCCAGTGAAATGGGACTCTCCATCGGTTTTCGAAACTCTTATGACAAATCTTTGTCCATCGGGATTGCCCTGGGGGCGTCTGTATTCGTGTGTGACAATTTGGCCTTTACCGGTGATGTGATGCTCTTTCGGAAACACACATCCAATGTGCTGGAGGATATTCATCAGCTTATCTTGTCTGCTGTCTATTCCCAGAAGAGCAATTTTCTGGATATCCAGAAGGATGCGGAAAAGCTGAAACAGAAAGAGATCACAGATGACAGCGCCTTTAAAATGATGGGACTCCTGTATGGCAAAGGGATCATGAGTCCACGGCAATTGCCGGTGATCTTACGTGAATGGCTTCATCCCAGCTATGAGGATTTTAAGCCGCGGAATGCCTGGTCACTCTACAATGCATGCACAGAAGCTCTGAAAACAGCGCCGCCAAACCATGTGATGGAAAAACACATCAAGCTCCATCATCTCTTTGGAGCATAAAACAGGAGGAATGTTTGTGAACTGGGTGAAAATCGCCATATCGGTGATCATTATCATTTTAAAGGAAGGAACAAAAAAATGAACAGCAAACGATTATCCAGGATTATTGACAAGGCCTTAGACCTTGCAAAGGAAGTGATTGAAGAGGTTTTGTTAAATGAAGAGGAGGAAGAAGAACATGATGAAAAAAGCGGAGATCTTAAAGAAGATCGAACTACGCCAGTCGACGATTATGGATTATCTCAACTGTCCGCTTCTTTTCCGGTACAAACACCTGGAAGAGATCCCGGAGAGTTACCGGCACTCGGCGGCCCTGCATGGGACAACCCTTCATAAGGTCATTCACCGCCTTCATACCGAAAACTGGAATCTGGATCTTGAAAGGGCCTATAAACGGGCACTAAACGATGCCATTGAAGAAGAAGAGATTCCGGTGAACTGGAAAGAGACGCCGGAAAAATATCTGGAAAATGCAGTGGAGATCTTAACTGGTTATCGGAATAATCCGGTGAACCAGGAAGCGGTGGTTCTTTACAGTGAAGTGCCCTTTCGGGTGAAGGTGAACGGAAATGTCTTCACCGGGACGATTGACCAAGTGAGAAAGAATAAAGATGGGTCAATTGAACTCATTGATCTCAAATCCAATAAACAAGCACCATCCATATCATTTCTAATAAACGATTGGCAACTCAATTTGTATCTCTACGCACTCTTAAATGGTGAATTGTATCAGAACAATGAATGGATTAAGGCAGGGATAACACCGGACTATGTGGGCTGGTATTTCTTAAGGCATCATGAGATCCGGAAACGAAGCACGGTAAACGGCAAGGCAGGGGAGGAAAAAGGAGAACCGTTAATTCGGATCACCAAAAGCGAGGAGGATATGAAGCTCTTTAAAGCAGAGCTTGCTCATCTTCTTAAGGTGATGCTTAAAGACTGGCATTTCCCCAATCCCAACCACTGTCAGATGTGTGCCATGACGGCCTACTGCAACAGCCGGTCCCAGGAGATGTATGATCTGGAGATGACAGATGAAATCAAAAACTTAATTGCATAAAGAAAGGACAAAACCATGACACAGCTCGTCGCAAAAACAGACGTGGAAAAACTGCTGACCAAAGCAGGGTTTGAATTTGAAACGGAGATGGATAACACCGCCCCCGAATCAAATGTGCTGGATCTTCCCAGGGTCCGGATCGATATCCGGGACAATGGAAATCATAAACTCTATATTGATTTCGGGGAGAGTTATACCGATGAATCAAAGGAGGAATTCTATCTTCCCGAGAACAGACTGGAAGGCGTGATCATTCACAGCCAGTTTATCCGGGCGTTCTGGAAAGAAGGAGACACCATCCCGTCCTGCAGCAGTATTGACGGCGTGATCCGAAGTGATCATCCCTTGTCACAGTCCTGCTTAAAATGCAGGGAAGCGGTGATTGGGGAAGGCCGGTGCAAACCCAAATATCGGCTCCTTCTCCTGTTACGGATTGACGGGAAGATTATGCCTTTGCTGTTAAATCTTCCGCCCACAAGTATCAAGCACTTTGAAGCCCACAAGAAACGGCTCTTAAGGAGCAAGCTTCCGCTTGTTGCTGTGAATACAGTAGTCAACTTGATTCCGGTTAAAAAGAACGGGTATCAGTGGGGTGAACTGGAGTTCTCAATTAATGGTCTTGCGGATACAGAGATGCTGACGGTTGCCAAAAAGGCTCGGGATGAACTCAAACGCTTTACGGAGAAGATTCAGGTGCAGGATTATGTGGAACCGGGGGATAAAGTAAACGGGTGAGAATAAAAAAAGGGGCTATAGTGGCCTCTTTTTTTAGCCCTATAGGGGACCGTAAAAAAATCCCAAAAAAATTTCCAGGATTCACTTTTCAATCCAAAATCATATCGCCCTTTGCGAGTTCAGAACCCCGTATTTTTCCACATACCGTCCCTTTAAAGCCCGGTTCTTTTCCTTGAGAATGGATAATTATTGATCTAATGAACTTTTAACAAAAACTCTCTGCTTTTTATGCCATGGTCCCGTGTTAAATCAGCATCAGTATTGGGTTTATGGAGTTGAGTGAAGTTATAGCATTTTTAACGGTTTTAGGGGAGGAGAGACTTGGAAATCTGGAAATGGGGTTAAAATTTGGAATTCCCGAGTCCCCCATCTGTTTCTAAAACTTCTTTACAAACCGTTCCACATCTGTTGTGTTCAGCTTAAAAATATCCATCAGATCATATTTAAACGTTTCCCCATGAGGATAAAAACATCCCCATCGATATCCTCCGGATCCTGCTGAGTAAGATTCCACATCTTTGATGCGATTTCCCATGGTGCTCATAATAATCACTTCATCATTCTCCCATGGTATGATCCCATAGCTGATTTTGTTAAGCGTGAAGATTTTGCTAAAGGAGACTGTTTTATAATTTCCCTGGTTAAATTGATTTATGTGATCTTTTGCCTGAGATTCATCTATCACTCCCAGTTTTTCCCTGTAATACGCCGTAAAGGAATCCGGCTGGGGCTTTTCTTCAAAATGATACCACAGATAATGGTGAATGGGGTGGATTTTGTTGTTAATCCATTTCTTCACCGTAGGTTTATTTTCAGATAAGGCCACGATGCAGTTTGCATGGGCGTTATCGAAGTTGTTCATGTTTTTTATTTTTAAGTAATGCATATTTGCTTCCTTGGTTAATTTTCAAAAACAGGACAGTTCATCCTGTGAAATGTAATAATGTGCCCAAAGTGGCCGGAAAGTGGCTGTTTGTTTTCATGAATCAATTTTACTGAAACCCAGTATTCATGCATGTTTGAGAAGGAAAGTGGCTGAAGTGGCTGGAATGGCTGCTCATTTTCAGATAAAATAAAAAAACCTTCCTGGAAATTTTAAAAACAAAAACAAATTTTTTTAAAAAATTAACAGCCATCTTAGCCATTCTAGCCACTTTATCTCTGGAACCCGCATCAGTAAAGGGTTTCGTAAGAACACATATTTCATTTTCAACAGCCACTTTAATAAATATTTTAGCCACTTTAGCCACTTAATTCATTATCCCCAATAAATTCTCCTGATTTCCATCTTCTTTTGGCTCAGTTATGTTTTTTACTTTGCTCTTTAATTCATTCAGAAGTTTTACGGTTATGGGATAACAATAATAACGATGACTATCAATCTGAACTCTCTCCATCCTGGATGAGATCCATTTCTTCCTGATTAAAGTCTTCACAAGTCCATGTGATTTATAAGGAACACTATCCTTCAGCCAATTGCCCGGTATATATCCCTGCTTGATGAATTTGGCATAGGAATCCGTCATAAAACGTGTGCCATGATACATATCCTCCAATTCTCCAAGGATTGCCTGCGCTTCATGTTCACTTTCCGTTGTGTTGTTGGCAAAAAGATCCTTTTCCCAATCCGTAATGGGCACATCAATGGAATAGCGGTATCCTGACGTATTGAGTCCATCATAGACTGTTTTGAGTTCAGTCCGGATATAATGTCCCAGCCTCTGAATAAGCTTTCCCTGGATTTCGGGATCAATGGCACCGGACAGGGGAGGGAACTCATAGACAAAGAACTGGTTGTTCCTGGAGTCGCTGGGCACTTCTTCCGAACTGACAAAGAGGGGAATCACATCATTGGATAAAATGCAGATATTCATATTGTTCTTCACCAGGTACGGATCCTTGAATTTCTTCCGTACATCAATATTCTTGGATCCGGAATACTTCTTCAACGTTTTGTATTGGGAGATTTTATCACTCTGGTTTTCCTCTACAATCAGAAACTTCTTTTCCGCTTCATAGGTAAAGGAGTCTTCACTGCCCGCCCATTGATAGGACAGGCTAGGAAAAATCTCTGCAATCACTTCCGCAAAGCTGGATTTTCCGTTCCCCCGGGGACCGGAGAAAATAAGGGTCGGCAGCTTGCTGTAATTTGTATAACAGTATACAGCCAGCCATTCCTTGATAAAATTCGTGTGCTCTTTAAACCGGTCCTCCAGATAGGTTTCAATAAAGCCATTGTCATTCATCATAACCGGAACAGCATTATGGTGGACGGAAATTACGCCACTCTCCAGATCCACATCATAAAAACTCCTGTCGGCATCCATATCCGAGATATAGTCAATCCGGTGAAGATGACGGATATGTTTGTTCTGCACAAGATAGGCGTATGTATCCTCTTTTTCTTTTTCCGTTTTGGTCATGACATGAAATTTCCGTGTCCCGATCTTGTTGAACGCAAATTCATCACTCACCACACTGAACTGCCAGATATCGGTCCCGTAGGAATAAAAATCCCGGCAGAGTCTCATTAACCGTTCATCTTTATTTTCATGCATCCAGAACGTCTTGTCACAGCTGGAACAGTATATGAAGAAATTCCCCTTAAAGGCTACAAAGGCAGACGGGTTTTCATCCTCATGAAAGGGACAGACAATCGGTGTTTTTTCCATCCCCTCAGACAGAATAACGGTGTTATCATCTTTATCCTTCAGGACCAAATCCCGATCCCACAGGCCTTTATAGCCCGAGACATCAAAAGCATCCCCGTTCCGGTTCTCATGGATCTCACAATCATCCGGACTCCCGAAGATAAAGCGGGCCGGATCCATCACAGAACTGTCCGCCTCCGGGAAGATGGTGAAAACATCCTGAATGATTGTTTCATACGTCGATGCACAATAGACCGGATGGGAAAAGAAAATCAGGATATGATAGCGATTCTTCTCTTTGGTATGCCGTTTGCTCGTTACCATGAAAGAGTTGAGCCCTTTTTTCTTGAGCCGTTCTGCTGCTTTTTCCAGGGTCAGGCCGTTATCGATATCCACTGTGCAGCCGCAGGCCGAAACAAAGTTTTCTTTTTTACGGATATTGTTCTTCCAGGTAATCAGTGAGTAGTTATATTGCTTAACCAGATCACCGAGTTCTGATCTATTGATAGTTTTGATTTGAAATTGAAAGTTGTTTCGCGGGTTATAGTCTTTATCCCTGACTGACAATTTACATGTTTGCCCCCTTTCCATATGATGTTACCTCTGGTTTAGACTTTGAATTTGTGTGAATCACGGATTTAAGTTTTTTGATTTCCTGTGCATATGCAGCTGCATTCACACTGGCCTGCATTGCATAATATTTCCCCAGATGATCTTTGACCGCATCGCTGTCTTCAAAGACAAACGTGCTTTGAAAACCGACGCGGTACACATCCAGGAGTTTAAACCCTGCTGCGATCAGATAGGCCGCAGAGTAAAAGTCGTTTAATTCAAGTGGTTTGTTGTTATTCATTGTGAATATACCTCTGGTTTAAATTTTGTATAAGACAGCACAGGTGCTGCCAGAATTACTAAAGGTTACGTCTTTTATACCTTATGCTTTAATATACTGTATAATCTTTAATTTGTCAAGTGTTTTTTTATATAAATGAAAGTATTTTTAGGGGGGGGGATAACGATACTAATTTTAGATTTTCGTTCAAGTAATATTTTGTCTGTAATAAGGCACATATCATAGGTTTTAATAAATTGAATTAAAATACTAAAGTAACTTTTTAAGAAGTTCATATTTATCTTCTGAATTAATTTCAAAGCTTTTCCTTTCAAATCCGTTCAGGCTGTTTTTATGGTCATCTATTCTTTTCAATATATCTCTGATTTCTTCTTTGCTAAGCTTTGAAATTATTTGCTCAGCTATTGCTCGTTTGGTTAAACGACTTCCCCCTTTCGATGAGTATATAAAATCGTTGATGTAGTCTTTGTCCGGTTTGGGATAAATCTCTTTGATGATCAATCCCAATTCTGAAAGAGGCACTTCTGATATCTGATGGTGAAGAGTCATATAATCAACTTTATTATTCTTTTGATATACTTTTGAAAAAGTGGAAGTATCAACATTGCTTATCTCTCTCGTTTTTGTGTTAAAAACGAATGGCTTGGCGTATTCTTCTCTTAAGCGATATACTCTTTGAGAATCAGCTCCTGTCTTTGCAAATTGCAGTCGGTACTCCCAATCTATAATAAAGTGATAATAGACCAGGTAATCTGTATGTGCAATTTTTACACGCTTTGATGAAGGGAAACTGTCAAAAGTTAATGCTTTATATAAATTTTTATTGTCAGGATCAAAAACGTATAGACCTACCTCTGAATAAATCGTTTTGGATATCCCGCCATCAGGAAAACGCGCAATCCCTTTTGGTGCTTTGTATGCCTTTTTCGAAACAAAAAAGACAATTTGAGTGTGGTCGTTATTCCACATGGCACCATGCTTAATTTTATAATCTAAAGAGATATATTCAGTATAGCACGATGACATTAACAATGACAGGCTTACTGTAACAATGATTGAAATAATTCTTCTACTTTTCATTTATTATGCTCTCTAATATCATAAATTAAAAATTGTGTTTTGTGAATGAAAACAATACATATTTTGAGTGAAAGCCAAATCGATAAATATATTTTGACAAATCATTTACATTATTTTAAGCATTATTTCTTTTTCTACAGAAAAGTCATCTCTCGATAGAAAAATACAGTGTCATTATTTTTTCATCCTGATCGTTTGCAATACTTGTGGTCATACCATCAATCACAGAAACATTATCAGGAGCCCATAAAATAAATTCATTAAAAATGGATCCAAATATCTCCTCGTCATCTCTCACGTTCATTATTTTCCAGCCCGCATTTTCTTTTTTAGCTATTGTATTTTTAAACCATTCAGTAATCATTTCTCTTGACTCTTCACTCAACGTATCAGAAATGAATTTTGATTTAAAGTAAGGAGCCTCCAGTTTTGCCTCAACAAATTTGAATTCATCCGGTATTTGAATGTTGATTTTTTCGAGTGTTTTCAATAAACCTTCTTCGGTTCTCAGATCTACTTTACTATCTTGTTTTTGTATTTTGCTTGTTGTCGATACACCACCATCTTTTTTATTCTCATTATTTGAAGAGTTGCCACATGCACCAATAATGACTGAAATAATCATTACTGCTAAAATTGATAAATTTCTCATAATAATATCCTTATTTTAATTGTTAATGTTCATTCACTATAATTGTTAACGGTTGTATAAACCCTATTGTGTTTATTTTTCCAAATCTATGATATAAATACAATTGTTTATATTCTTTTTTAATCACCATCGCCCTATAATGCTTTTTTAAATATACTTCATATGATGCATACAAATCAAGGGGAAAGTGTAGAATCCGGCTCTAACCTGCCACCCATTCCGGGTTAAACCTGCCAGGCATTCCGATTTCAAATCGGACACTATTATGAATGATTTTGGACAGCATTTCATTGGCCACATCAAAATGCTCCATCCGCCTTCGGTGGACACTTTTCCAGTGCATTTTGAACACATAATGCCTCACCGGTCCTTGGGTTATCACACCCGTTTTCCTGTGACGCATTTATGCTTTCTGCTTCTGCTTCCTTCTTAAACTTCTTCCGATATGACGACAGGGTCCGACGGTTTAAACCCGTGCTGCCGTGGATCTTACGGTCACTCCAGCCTGCTTCTATCAATTGCTTTATCAGCGCCTGCTTTTCCATCTTTAGAGTATTCCCCATCTTCAAGTTCTCCTTTTTTGCAATCAGAGAACTTAGGTTTTTACTCCCATTTTACTGGTGCATTTTAAAGTGCCCCGGGGTGGTGCAGGTTATCTGCCCTCTGACAAACACGTAAAGCTCTCCAGTCTAAGTAGGCCCCTTCACAGTTCCCTCAATTGCACCCTCAATTGCTCCGTCAATAGCTCCCTCAACTTCCGGATTTACTCCCTCAACTTCCGGATTTACTCCCTCAACTTCGATTTTTAAAGGAATGGAAATTTTAAAGACATCGCCTTCTTCAAAATCCGGTTCAAGTCCGCCCGAATAGAGCATTGTGTAATAAATGGTATTTCTAAATCCGGAACCCAATTCTTCAGCCCGGCCTATTCCCCTGTAGAATCCTGCAATAGACAGCATTGAGCGAATTGCTCTTGTTATTAAAACATTAGGCTATTGAATACAACACTATTATCAGTTATTATTCTTTTATATTCTGAACATATCGTAAAATAAATTTGGTTAATTTTATACAATATTTTTATTGATTTCGGATACAGATTCTGGTTAATCTCATTTAACATGTTATCAGCCACCTCAAAATACACTATCCAATCTGTAGACACTAATAAAATCCCTTTGCAAAATACAGCAAATAGAATAACTCACCCCAAACTGGCAATATTTCTCCCCTCTATTCGCAATATTTCCGGTATTTTTGGTGCAATTCTCGCTATGAAATATGTATTCGATAGCGAGTTTTTTTTCACAAAAAATTCAACAAAGTATCATGTATGTTTAGTGCAACTTCTTGTATTAGATAGAAAATTTGTGTTGCAATTAATACTTCAAACCAAGATGTAAAAAGTGTATGTTGTCTAGTGTATTTTATATATAATGGAAGAATTTAGGGAGTTGTTTAACGGTTAAGCATATGGCCAGTGGCGGATTACGGGACACTCTCTTATCAAGATACCACGACTTTGATGCGAAGTGGGGTACTTGAATACGCTACAAACCCCGCTATTACTTATACACGATTTTATGTAAAGTGGCATTTTTGAATTATGTCTTTGGTTTTGAATAATTGACAAAGTATCTTAGTACAGCCCAATTAGAAATTGTTTTAGGCCAAAAATACTTCTGAAACAAAATCATTCGCAACATACCTGACGGGGTAGCAACTTCATGTTCATTAGTCATTCGGGATTTAGCCTTTAAAAATCCTAAATAGTCTAAATGCATTATTGATAACACCGATTCAGTATAAGCGTGATGCCCAGATTGGTCTGTTTGTTCAAACATATCATGGACTTTACTGAGTTTTTCCTTTAATTGATTAGCAATTAAGGAACCTGCAAATAAGTGAGCTTCAATTCTACGCACAAATCTGTATTCCCAGTCCATGTCTGGATAAATGTAAGCAAGTTTATCATACAGAAAAGCAATACGCTTAAAAATGAATTTGATTAAGGGTTTTATAATTCGGCTTGAGAATGGCAAGAGATGGTATGCCCAGTTGTGATATAAATCAACTAAATAGTAACTTATCAGTGCTCTTACTCTTTTAGATTCTTTTTTAATTATTACTGAATTGTAATCAATAGATGAATTAATATAATCGATGCGTTGCAGGATTTCTTTTCTCCATCTAATGACATGAAAAATGTCAAAAGGTAGAAAAGGATTGAGATACGGTCTCTTGAGTGTCGATATGTACTCATAGTATATTGAAAGACATTCATTTAAACGGTTCAAATCGTTTATTGGAGCCTGCGATGTATTAGATATTACCTTTCGATATCTTCTAATAGCCTTGCGTGGATTTCGTTCATGCGCATGGTGGGACCATGACATAGCTTTTTCCCATCTATGTATTAAATCTTTATCCCCCGTTTCTTGTAGAGAATGCCCAAATTGTTTAAGAAGGGTTATATAAAGACTATTTCTTTTACCATCTAAAAGACTCAAAGTAACAAATGCTGTCGTTGTAGGATTAGAAATGAGATTAGACAAATCTGGATTTAAAGTTGGATAATTTTCATCTATAGGCTCATTACATGTAATCTTAAACTGTTTCAAAATATTTTTGAATAATACCCGAATATCTCCGTGGATAAGACACGATACTTGGGGAGGATAAGTTTTTAACCAATTCAACACTGAATTAGGGGTCTCTTTGGTATGTTGAATCCAATAAATTTGTTTCCATGGTGTAGAATTAAGAATTGGAAAGATATCCCAGTCGTTATTAGCATAACCACAAACAAGGAGTACAGGAGACTTCTTGGCAATTTGATTAAATGCAAGAATGTTTTCATTTTGAGGATGATCGCCAGCATATTGAAGCGTAGCGGCAAGAAAATATTCTTGATAAGAAAAATCCTTAAATGGAAGTGTACCATGAGGTTTTGTAATGGTAACAACAGGCTTCTCATTCTTTGAATGTTCTACTACAGAAACAAGAGGTAGGTGCAATTCGAATGGAACATTATTATTATAAAGAGACTCTTCAAATAGCACATCAAAATTTAAGGTTATAATGTGTGAAAGATACCCATGTTCGGCTAGTAGAGCGACCGCTTTGTGATTGAAGGTAGGTTTAGAAGATTGAAAGTTTAGAATTGAATTTAGTATTGCAGCCCCATGTTGACTTACAATAGAATCAAGTATTCGTTCGAGTCTATAATCAGCTACGACCTTGTCAAGTAACTTGCGGTCTTCAATTGTTCCAATATTGAGTTTTTCAATTGAAAAATTAAGTATTGAAGCAATTGAGTCGACAAGCTTCCTGCTATCTGGCAAGCCAGATGGAATAGAAATTCCTGCTCCAGAAAAGATGGTTACTTCTTTTTTTTCAAAGAAATCACACAAATCTTTTATAATCAAACTTAATTTTGGATTATCAAAATTTATATTTAATTCTATCATTATGTCTTAATTTGAAATGTAAGTTAGTTGTTAAGTCATTTCACATAACGGTCAAGTATAACCATAGTGCGGGATTTTGGAGCGATTCTCTTTCCGCCTCCAGAAAGTATCTTAGGAGCAAAAATGCCCAATTTTAGCTGTTAAGCCCGTATTACGCTTTTACAATGTTGTGGTTTATTACTTTCATTTCAGTTCATTATATAATTCTTCTTTTATATCTTTATTTTGTATTGTCTTAATACATTTTTGGACAATTGATTTTAAATCATTGTAATGTTTCTCTAGTTGCTCATTTGAAAATGATTCATAACCATGAAGCATCTGATTTCGAATCTTTCTTAACTGTTGTACTTTACTAATTTCCCTTTGAGTTAAGTAAGATACTTCACTTACGATATCTAATTTGGGAATAAAGTTTTTACGGTCTTTGTTACCACTCTCTTGGTTTATTTGAGAGATTACTTTTTCGAACAAAATCCAAGTTTTTGTGAAAAGTTCAAATCCTGACGCTTTCTTTTTATCACTAGTTATTTGACTGAAATACTTGTTCAGATTGTCACTATTTTTACTAATAGCAATAATATTTTGTAAAAGTTGGTCAGAAAATGATTCATTAAGATGAAGATTAATCTTGCTAATAGCTTCCATTATTTGACTAGTGTCAATTTTATTAATAGCTTTTAAATAGTTATTTAGGTATTCTGTATTCCCGAAATTTATTTTCTTAAAGTTGTCTAAATAATTAGAGAAAACCAGGTTAGTTAAATCATACTTATCAGTAATTTCGGTTTGCTTTTTTGTTCGTTCTGTTATTGCTTTTTGGAGTCTTTCCAACGCTATTTCACCAGTCAACACCAAACCATTGATTTCATCTAGAATGGCCAATTCTTCTTCTGCAAGATTTCCAGAAAAAGGCTTATAAACAAGGTCATGTTCGACTTCTGCCCAAGCTTGCATTAAAACACTCGCAACTTGAATTTCGAAAACAGTTGATGTAAATCTTTTATCCACGTCATCAGCTTTTTTGAGCCTAACTCTATAGTGTGTTGCCCAATAGCCTGAAAATCGCTTATTATGTTTCGGTTTGTGTGAGTTTTTAGGAAATGTTTTAGTTTCTTCAATTTCAAATAATTCTTGAATCACTTCTCCGACAACTTCTCTCTCAGAAGGGAAGTATAAAGCCACCCGAATTCCCGCCAAATCCACAATATCCTTCTCAATCGCTCTTTTTGATTTATAATTTTTGCTGCGATTGCGTTGTATTACTTTTTCCTTTAATCTGTCAATTCGTTTGGCACGATTAGATATTATGGCTTTTATTCCACGGTTTATAATTTCAGTTTCCAAGACATCATGACCTAAACGTGCTAGTTGTCTATAGAAGTCATATTCCTTTTCGTATTGCTTTATGAAATTATCAACTATGCTCATTTGTTAACTTTCAGTATTAACCACAACTGACATGTGTATGAGTAGTGGCGGATTGCGGGCTGTTCTCTTGTCGTGACGCTCTCCCCTAGATGCAGTGCAGAATGTTTCATTATCAGAACGTTTCCGCCATTATTTGTATATGCTGTTATAGGGCGTTTTTCTTCTATCAGTAAATGTCATTAGCGTTAATCAAGTCAATTAAATAGGGTTCTAACACACTATTTAGAAATTTCAATTCATTGTCTTCTTTGTTTACTGAAAGTCGGAATGAAGAGTCAACTTTTTCTCCGTGAAAGGTTTTGTTTCTCACAAAATACATATACTTCCCAGTCAGTAAAGAAACTACTTCATTGTCATTATTTGTTTTTGCGGCAATAGCATTTTGTATGTGTGTGTCAACTACAGTAAAAAATCCGTTATTTTTTAAAAAGGTCTCTCTGTAACCGTATTTTGTTTCAAGTAAAATTTCCATAATTCTCTTGTCTGAATAGCGGAGAACAAAATCTCTGAAACTTTCAGTTTTAGCTTCTGTGTCATAATTGTCTAAAATCATACCTCTCCAACGAACTGCGTTTCTCAACTTGTTTGTTGTTAATGAGCTTACTTTGTTGGCTGATAAAGTCAAAATGTTCGGGTGGCTAATAACAAATTGTCTTAAATATCTCAAGCAATTGAAGTCCTTATTATCTCCTGAAATATATGTGTATAGTTTATTAAAAGACTTCCAAAGTTTTTCAAACCTGTCACTTTCGTTTAACAAAGTATTTGAAATTAATAGATACGATATAGCTATTAATGTTGTTTGTCCTTTGGGCGTTTCGTTAAACAATTCCTGTAACCGCGTCTGGTCAATTTGATAGTTAAGTCTGAATGAACTGTCTAAAACCTGTTTGAACAGATTTTCTTTAAATAATTTTTCCTCTAAAACTTTTTGTGACCTTGCTCTTGAAATTTTTATGCTTTTTATTTTTGCGAATTTTCTTGTCGAAGCATAATAAAATAAAAGAGATTTTAGTATTTGGTTGTATAAGCTGCTAAAGTGGTTGTAAAATATATTGTCGAGAGGAATAATTACGCTCCGTTTTGCTTCAATGATAATTTTGTCGTTGTTAATTTTGAAGTCATCAAAAAATGAGGCTGAACCAAAGTATGGAACTTGACCAACAAATATTGTTTTTGTCCGACTGTCAAAGTCAAAAAGTATCTCAATTGTATAGTTGTTGTTTCTTGTCATTGTCGTCTTTTAAAATGCCCTATAAGGTATGTGTATACGACATATAGCATTTATTTTTTCTATATGATTTCATTCTGCCAACACTACCTTTTTAGGTTTAGTCAAATATACTTTATCCCGTATATCCGAATCAAGAGGAAAATGCCAGGGGTGGTGCAGCTTAACTGCCCCTGACAATAACTATTAAAAACATTCATTTCCCCAAATTGATTGACAAATTTCTTTATAAAGGTTTTGTCTTTCACTGATATCTTCCTTTTTAAACTCAGTGTGCGGTTTAAAAGAGAGGTTGAGTGAATTTTTCATTGATATAAAATTGGGGTTATTCTGGTAATATTGCTCATTCAATGATTGAGCTAATGTGTTTTCTCTAATATAGTGTTTTAATTTTTCTTTATAGGGTTTATCACTAAATGATTGATTAGTGCCAGATGGTAATAAAATGAGTGCCCCAAATCGGTTGCGATATTCTTCAAAATCAATTTCTTGGTCAAATTCATCCCGATGTTCATTAAATTTATCTGCCCATATATGTTCAATTTCATAGGGTTTTGAACCAGGGCTATTGTAGTATTTTTCAAACGATGAATTTAAACCAATTTTTTGCTCTAAATAACTTGTCATTCTTGATAATATATATTTAACAAAAGCTTTATTTTGACCATGCATTCTAAACGCATCTACTCCATCAAAATTTTCTTCCATCTCATTTAATTTGGATTTCAATATTTGTTTTAAAATCGACAAATCTTTATCTCGTATTTCCTTAACAAGCGTATACATAGTATATCTAATTGAACTTGAAGCAAATTTTCTAAAATTAACAGATCTTCTAACAACAAATGCTTCTATATAACGAGCAACGGTATCCATTTTTTCATAAATTACCTCAATTGAGTCGGTTGTTTTTAAGGGCGCAAGCATAAGAGGATAACTGAGTGAATTTGCTATTCCCCAACGATTAATATAATATATATGTTCTAATTGGGGATTCAGATTTCTTTCAGAATCAATAATTTTTATATATGCTTTTAGAAAAAACCTATACTCTTTTTCTATAAAGTCTTCAAACCCATCTGAATTTTCATTTGTTAGATTTACTTTATTAAGATTTTCTCTAAACCAATTATGAAAGCGGGTACCGATTTTCTCAAAATCTTCATTTTTTGAACCTGCTTTTCCTGGTCGAATCGTTTCTGCATATTGAGACCTAAACCATGCTTGTATAAAACGTTGATCTTCATCTTTTTCATATGCATGAAGTTTTTGCATAGAATCTTTCCAGAGCGCATTGGCGTTATATCTTTTATCTTTATCAGAAAATCTCGAAAGTATAAAACCTTTCAACATCTCAGTGGGCGTCAAATTAAGGCCCCTATCATTCATGGTTTCAAATATTGTATACGCATTTTCATCTGAATATGCAGTAATCTCTACCAAAACTACATTATATTTTAACCAATCAATAAAAAATGGAAGAGCTCCGTTCTTAATTTCTTCAGGAAATGCTTTTTCAATGTCTAAGTATCTCTTTAACATATTAATCGTAGATTCATCGTCATTATCTCTAACTTGGTATTCATTACCTTTAAACAATTCATACATACAGGGTATGCGTTCCTCAACTTGAATATTGAATGTCTTGTCCCCGTATTTTTCTGAGAATATTAATGTTTCAAGTTTTTCTGTATAACCTAGTTCTTTCTGCAAGTTATTTAAATAAATAAGCAATAAGGTAAGTGATGTTAGGCGCTGCTGTCCATCAATAATGCTTCGTTGACCATCTTTAATATTTACAACAAATGGTCCCAAATAATATGCATTATAATTTTCTGTATCTTTCCTATTATGCTTCGGCCGGTACTCATTCATAAACGCCGAGGTAAGATCTGAAACTAATTGTTCTATATGTCGTTCTTCCCATTTGAATTCTCTCTGAAAATAATCAACAGTGTATTTTTTATCATCCAGAACTTCTGAGATAGAACGATCGTGGGCTTCAATTTTATTTGAAAGTTTACTCATAACTCCCTCAATATTTTCCAATTATTTAGGTATTTATTATATCTAGATCTTAGAGCTGAAAGGTTTACGCCTTTTCGATTACCTTTGGGATTGTGATACATCATATCTTTTACATCATTATAGGGTACTATATAAATTTCCGGTATAATCAAAGGGTCATTCATTTTATTGAGGAATGATAAGAAAACAATAAAATGATTCGGTTTATCAAGTTCCTCTTGCACATTATCAAGCGGAAATAATGTTTTTCCTTGCAAGCCTTTTACATCAATCGTAATCTGCTTTTCATCATTTAAATTCAAAATGATATCTATGCTTTTTTTATTTCCTAATGTAATGTAAGCGTCATAACCAAGTCGATATAAAGTAGCCATTACATAATATTCCGATGCTAAATTTGTATTATAGCCTTTCATTTATTACTCATATTTTTGATTTTATAAATTCAAAAATTGGGCGTAATACCTCAAAATATTCATCTTCAATCAAAGGTATTATATCGGTAGCAAATTTAACTTTTTGATCAACCGATTTAAATATTATTTTTTCACCACCTCCTATAGACGGTTCTTTGATGAAATATTTTTTTGCGAATTTTGAACCATAAAATAAATGTTCTATTGTACAGCAAGATTTACCCTCAAAAGTTTTTAAGGTCTCATAATTTTTAATTACTTGTCTTCTTATAGTTGCATTATTAGGAATTGGTATCATGATCCCAAAAGAATTCCCCACTTCACATTCTCTTGCCAAGCCTTTAAATGGATCATCAATTAATACTTTCCCTTTTAAGCCGATCCAGAAATTATAAGCTTCATCAAAATCAAATAAGCCAAACACCGGTAATCCTCTCATTTGGACATGTATTTTTTCATCTAATAATAGTTGTTGTAAAAATGAACATCGAAACGCATAAAAAGGTATAAAAGGAATATCTTCATCATATAGTTTAAACCATGCTACTTTTAGAATAATTGGATCGGTATGGCCCTCAGTAAATAATACCGGTTTCCTTTCAATATTAATTGCGTTAACTATACTTAATATGCTTTCTTCCTCATGTAACTTAAAAAGTTTTGACCCCATTTTTTTTACAGCTACATGTTTTGGTGTTTGAAATACGTGTGTAAAATTACCCTTTAAATCAACATAGTATACTTTTTTATCTGTATGGGGTATTAGAGTAATTGCGCTGTGACTACATATTAATACATGATTATTTATTTTATTACCATTTGTGATATCTAATACTTGTTTCAAAAACTCGAATTGCCACTCAGGATGTAAAAATGAATCTGGCTCATCTAGTAGCGTTAGACAATTACTGTCCTTGAAAAGTTCAATGATGGAATAGATGTATACAGACTGATATTGACCATCGCTAAAGTAATCTACCTTTGTTTCTGCTCCATTACTTAGGGTGGCTTGTATTGATATGTCTTCTAGCATTTCGAGAGTTTTAAGATTGTCAAAATTGCGAAATAATTCTTGTAATGATATATCGGAAAATTCGTTTTGTAATTTATCAATATCATAGAATAGAACATATTTATCTGGATAATCCATGTTGTCTTTATCAAAATAACCCTCTGTACGAATAGGTGATGTTGAATTGCCTGCTAAACATTTATCCAACCTTAATAAAAATTCTACTGTAATACCTTTTGCTTTCCAATATTTTGTTTTCGGGTCATCTTTATCAACATCAAATTTATTAGTTTTTGCATAGAATGGCCTTTTCAGAACAATTCGTAACAGATTATCAATAGTTTCAATGTCTAGTTTTTTGCAAATAAATTTTTTCGCCTTGCTCTCTTCATTCTGAATCAGCAATATTGATAAAAGTAGCTGTTTGTAGTCAGCTTTAACACCAATAAATTTTCGACTTTCAGCAATTGAAGCACCCTGAATATAATCTTTAAAGTGTTTTTCGTACTCTGCAACAAGGGCTGATACCTTTTTATTATGTCCAGAATAATAGATTAAAATATTATCAGGAAGAAAAGTATCTCCGATTGTTTTTCGTTCTTCTCCATTAATTTCAAGTTTTTCTTTTTCCCACTTAATATCAATACTTTTTCCGTCAATTTCGTATTGAATTTTATAATCAAAATTTATCTCAAATCCTTTTTTATCGAATTCATAAAGATGTCGAAATATTTCAATAATCGCCTCAAACAAATTAGATTTACCCGAGGCATTTTTCCCGACAAAGATATCAATAAAACAAGCTGTGTTAAAATTGAGCGTAAAATCTTTCAGATTTTTGTACTCACCGATATATATACTCTTCAATCGCATATTCACGACACCTTCGCCAGTACCGCATCAAACAAGGCCGTTTGCTTTTCGGTTGCCTGTTCAATCTGATTTTCAAGATTGTCGCAGAGCCCAATTACTTCTTCGATTTTGACGACAATGCGTTTTTGTTCTTTTAAAGGAGGTAATCCAATAACCTCAAGCAGCATATTTTTTGTGTCTAAATGTGGAATTGCAGCCCCTTTCATTGTTGAATTTAAACGTTCATAACTCTGTTTAAAAACCAACTCCACATATGGCTTTATTTGATCAAATGTTTCAATAATTGCTATCGTTGAACCAATTGCACCATTTTTACCTTTAAGTAATAAGCCACTGCGTGAACCGTCACAAACAACTAAAATATCTTTATCAGTAGAATGCGGACATTTTATATCATTCGTATATCGCCTAATATTTCCTCTATCTAACGCTTCAATATCGAGATATGGAAATTGTTTTTTCTCTTCACTTAAATCCTTTGGAACTTTGCCTTTCTTTAACGAGAATAGATCATTTTTTCTTATCCAAGTCCAACCCTCGGGTAATTCATGTGGTATTTCGTCATCCTCAATTGCTAATGCTTTTTTTGGCTTTCTAATTTTTCCTTCTTTAATCAGCCGTTCTTTCTCGGCCTGTATTTCTCTCAACAGCTCACTGGCCGATTGGTCGTTGGGGTCCTGCTTGACCAGTTTTCCCTGCATGGCCAGGGTGAGGATGGCTTTTTTTAGCTCGGCTACATTTTCTTTGACGCTGTAGAGCGGGTCAAAGTGGCGGGTGATAAACTGCCAGGATGAATTAAAGTCTTCTTTTTTGCTGGCATTTAGCAGGCGGTTGATGGCGGCTTTGTGGACTTTTAGTCGCTTTTCATTGCGTTCATTGCGCTGTGCTTCTAGCTTGTCGCAAAGCGTCATGAGTTCGTCGATCTTGGCGACAATGCGTTTTTGTTCAGCGAGGGGTGGGAGTACTACCAAAATTGAATTCATTTTTTCTTGATTCATTTTGGGCTGAGCGGTACCTGTCACATATTTATCAAGCTTTATTGAAGCAAAATAATGTACAAGGAACAAAAGCAATTCGGGAATGGTGGAATCAATAACATGTGCGTGATTATTAACCCAATACTTACCTTTTGCAATAAATGCAATTGGAGTTGACCGACTTAATAAATTCGCACCATCTTCGCCAATTAGTAGTAAATCTTTTTCAAATAAGTAATTGTCTACTTTATCAATTACTCCAGAAGCACCATAGTAATCATACTCCCCATACATCTTCTTTCGATCTTCTTTTGAAACAGGAATCCTTTCACCATCACGGTTTATTGTAATTTCATAAAATCTCACCCACTCCCATGCCTCAGGCACCTGATACGGTACTACTTCCGTTTTGATCGGCGGTAGTTCTTTCTGCTTCTTAATTTTTCCTTCTTTGATCAACCGCTCTTTCTCGGCCTTTATTTCTTTCAACAGCTCACTGGCCGGTTGGTCCTTGGGGTCTTGTTCGACCAACTTACCCTGCATGGCAAGGGTGAGAATCAGTTCACGGAGTTTTTTTATGCCATCGACGCTTTCGAGAGCTGTGTCAAAATATTTTTTCAATCGCTCCATTAATTTGCCCCCAATGCCTGCATCAACACATTTTTCAGGGTATCACGGATGGCGTTCATCTCTTTAACGATCGTCTCATACTCCTGCATCAGTTCTTCGGGGTCACCGTGGTCAATTTCCACCTGGTGCGGATTTTTAATATCCAGGTTATAATTCTTTGTGATGATATCTTCTATCGGAACTTTCCATGACTGAGGTGTAACTTTACGATCAAACCACCAGGCCTTTTCGGTCTCAAACTCTTCAATTCTAATCGGTTTGCTTTTATTGTAAGACTTATATCCTTCCGGATAAGGATGATCATAATACCAAATTTCTTTTGTAGGTTCGCCCTTTTTAAAGAAAAGTAAATTGGTTCTTATTCCGGTATAGGGATTAAATACACCGTTTGGCAGGCGAATAATTGTATGCAAATTGCATTTTTCAAGCAATTCCTGTTTGATTGTAGTTTTAACTCCCTCACCAAACAAGGATCCGTCGGGTAAAACAATGGCAGCACGACCATGGGGTTTTAAAATATGGAGTATATATATTAAAAATAGATCTGCAGTTTCACGTGTTTGAAAACGCTTGGGGAAATTTGTTTCTACCCCGTCTTCTTCCATGCCGCCAAAGGGGGGATTCGTAAGGACAATATCTTTTCTGTCACTGGGTTTGATTTCTCTCAATGGATAGCTTAACGTATTATCATGCCGAATATTTGTTGGCACTTCAATCCCGTGCAGCAGCATATTGGTTGTTCCCAGAATGTGCGGCAGCGGTTTCTTTTCAACACCAAAAATTGAGGCCTGCAGCGTGCTTTTGTCCTCGTTATTTTTAACTTGCTTGTTTAAGTGATTGATGGCATGCGCAAGAAAACCACCCGTTCCGCAGGCCGGGTCAAGAATGGTTTCTCCTAACTGGGGATCCGTCATTTCCACCATAAATTGCGTTACTGCCCTGGGCGTGTAGTATTCTCCCGCATTCCCGGCAGATTGCAGATCTTTGAGAATTTTCTCGTAAATATCATTAAATAAATGCCGGTCTTCCAGATTATTAAAATCAAAGTCCGTTTCAATAACATTGACCACCTGTCTCAGCAAGGTTCCGGATTTCATGTAGTTGTAACTGTCTTCAAACACGGACCCAACCAAAAATTCCCTATTAGTTGCTGCAGCTTTATTTGAAAGTGATTTTAATTTTGGAAAAAGCTCATTATTAATAAAATCAATTAATTCGTCACCAGTTATACCCTCGGGATCTTTTGCCCAGTTTTTCCAGCGAAACCGCTCCGGAATGGGCGATTTATAATTGGGCATAGTAATTTCCCATTCTTCTTCTTTATCGGAGAATATTTTTAAAAATATTAACCACGCTAATTGACCGATGCGTTGGGCATCGCCGTCAACGCCGACGTCTTTGCGCATGATGTCTTGTATGCTTTTAATTAAGTTTGATAATGACATCTATTTCTCCATTCATGAAGCATAAATTGCCTGTTCAAGTTCTTGTATTGCATAGAGGTATTTTTCTTTTCCGCCGAATGCCCTCACCAGCTCAATTGGCGTGCCAAGATCAGAGAGCGGTTTAATGGTCAGTATTTGGGGATCCTCAATTGTATCCACGCCTTCATCTGCATATTTTTCTAAAATCGCATTTAACACGCGTTGTGCTTTTTCGCTGTATTTTGTAAAGTAATTGCGTTTTTTTACATTATTCGCACGTTCACGGCGGGTCAGAGGTTTCTGCCCCCAGACAATATGGCAAATCATATCAAAAGGATCTAAATCTTTCCCCAAATCTTCTTTCAAGGCTTCAAAAAGAACGCCATGCTCTTCGAGTTCTCGAATCACGGCTCTCTTTTTTTCTGCCTGACTCCATGTGCTTAGAAAAGTGTCTAAAGATGTATATTCTTTATAAACCTGTTTTTTTGTGTAATCTTCTAAAGACTCCGTTATCAGTTTTCCATCGGGACCATAATATTGCACCCGTTTTGCCCATACTTTAACTTCTACATCATTGACAACATACTTTATTTTTCTCTTCGAATCATGAGGAGTATCAATGATTCCACCATATTCACCCGGAACATCCATAGGGCCGATAATTGTACTATCTTCACCATCTTCTTCATCTGGCAAATCAGGAGGAACGATTGGGCCACCTTTTATAGGTTCATAAATTTGTACTGGATCCCCGTCAAAATCGGGATCGGCAAAAAGCTCTGTGGCTTTCTTAAAATCCATAATCGTAAAATAGTATTTGTGATAATCCTCGTTAATTCGGGTTCCGCGGCCAATGATTTGTTTGAATTCCGTCATGGAATTAATGACTTGATCCAGCACAATCAGCTTACAGGTTTGAGCATCAACCCCTGTTGACAAGAGTTTTGATGTTGTTGCGATAACGGGGTAAACCTGTTCCGGATCAATAAAATTGTCTAATTCATCTTTTCCCTCATCATTATCTCCGGTTATCCGCATAACATATCGAGGATTATCTCGTGCAATATCAGCATTATAATTTATTAACTGCTGGCGCATTCGTTCCGCATGATCAATATTATCACAAAAAACAATCGTTTTGTCGTAGCGATTCGTCTCTTTTAAATATTCTGTAATTTTTTCCGCGACCAGTTGTGTTCTTTTTTCTAAAACTAAATTACGATCATAATCTCGTTGATTATAAATTCTGTCTTCAATTTCTCTTCCATATTTATCCAGCTTTCCTTTTTCCGGCCGCCACCCTTCAAGATCTTTATCCAAATCATAACGGATGACTTTATACGGTGCCAGAAAGCCGTCATCAATGCCTTGTTTTAAAGAATAAGTGTAAATGGGTTCTCCAAAATAATCAATATTAGAAATATCTTTTGTTTCTTTAGGGGTTGCCGTTAAACCGATTTGTGTTGCCGAAGAAAAATACTTCAATATTTCTTTCCAATTGGCATCTTCAGCCGCGCTACCCCGGTGACATTCATCAATGACAACCAAATCAAAGAAATCATGAGAGAATTGTTTATAAATATTTCTTTCTTCCTCTGTGCCTGTTACAGCCTGGTATAGTGATAAGTATATCTCGTATGATTTATCTATTTGGCGTTTTTTGATCTTCGTCATGACGCTGCCGAAGGGTTTGAAATCGTTAATTTTTGTTTGATCCGCCAAAATATTTCTATCAACAAGAAAAAGGATTCGTTTTGCCTGCTTTGATTTCCATAAACGCCAAATAATTTGAAAAGCGGTATAGGTTTTACCCGTGCCGGTTGCCATGACAAGCAGAATACGTCTTTTACCTTTTGCAATCGCTTCTACGGCTTTGTTAATCGCATTGATTTGATAATATCTGGGTGTTTTGTCACTGCCATCAAAATAATAATCATGCGTAATAATTTCATTTTGTTCTGTAGATATGTCATTTTGTTCACAGTACATTTTCCACAAAGTGTCAGGCGAGGGAAATTTATCCATGGATAATTCCTGTTCAACAGCACCCATGGAAGCAAAATTGTTATGAAAAAGAAACGCATCGCCATTCGAAGAAAAAGCAAAAGGAACCTTGATCATATCAGCGTAGCTCAATGCCTGCTGCATTCCATCACCAACAGTATGATTGTTATCTTTTGCTTCGATTACTGCAATGGGAATATTGGGTTTATAATAGAGAATATAATCTGCGCGTTTGGTTTTTCCTCTGGATATGGTTTTCCCACGAACAATGATGCGACCCTTTGTCAAGTTTACTTCTTCACGTACCTGTAATTGTATATCCCAACCCGCAGCTTCTAAAGCCGGGGTGATATACTTCGTACAAATATCTCTTTCTGATAAGTCTTTTCTATTCATCAAAAACCCAATTATTTTATCATGGTATTGTCTTTAATCATTCTTATGGACAATTATTCTGCTATTGTATGTTTCGGTGTAGCATAGACAGAAGTCACAATCGCCATAGTAAAGATGAAGATACCACTGATCGCTCAGAATCAAAACACACATATTGATATGTACTGTATGTGTATACGACATATTGCTTTTATTTTTCTATATGTATTCATTCTAAGCAACATTGCCTTTATAACTTTAATCGAATATACTTTATTCCGTTTATAGCAATCAAGGGGAAAGTGCCATTGCTTTCGGACTTGGTGATTATTTCGGTTCATTTCGGACAGCATTCCGATTTCAAATCGGACAAAACTGACAGGTTGACCGGTATAATCAAACACCCCAGGGTGGGGGGTGACAAATTGTAAATATTTTAATCTAAACCCACACTAGCGCCACCACCCGGTGGCTTTTTATTCCCCTAACATTTTTGCATTAATTTATTAGTAAAATTGCTAATTTAATTTGATATTGATAATCAATACGGGGAGTCCATGGAATTAAAAAATAAGATAATAATAGTTGCTGATGATAACGATAAGAGTGCCGCCCGAGTATTAATGGTTCATTTGGCACAAAACCATCAGATTGAAGCTTCACTTTTTACCTCTCATAGTTTCCGAAAAAAAGAACCGGAGATATCCAATAAGGATGTATTGATTTGTATCGGGGGCCCCAATTACAATCCAATAACCCGAGAATATCTGGACGCGGTAACCATTGTTAAAAAAGATAAGAAGATAAGCATTGCTCTTGCCGGCAATATAGCGTTGGTTTATGGGAACCGGGAAATACCATCAACAAAAAATGCTGTACAAATTTTTATTAAAGAACATCTGAATGATTTTATTGAGGAGAATTTTAATTGTCTGAAAGATTATAATGAGGATACATCATTTTATAAACCAATCGAAAATATAGCAGAACCAATACCAGAATCAACTGAGTCTGAAGAACCCAAACCTTTACTAAGTAAAAATTCCTTCTTTTGTTCTGGTAATAAGGTTTGGATCATCATATATGAAGGTGTTAAAAAAAATTTTGTTGATGCTCTGGGGTTTAGATACATGCATTACATTATATCCAGACCTTATCAAAGTGTTTCTCTTAGTGAATTGGATGGAGCAATAAAAGGAAGCAGAGTTGACAATTCAGAATATGAATTAGATTTTCAAGCAGAAATGGATAATGAAAACATCAGAGACAACATGCAGGAAGATGAAGAATATGAAAATAAAGCTAAAAAAACCAATTATCACGGCACAGACCCAGTCATTCACAGTAAACGCGATTTGATAGATGATGAGGATTATTCAAAACCAATAAATCTGTATAAGAAAAATGTTCTAAGACTATCAGAAAAAAGAACCGCGGTTTTCCAAGAAATCGATGATTTGAAAAAGGCATTATCCGCTTTGAAACTAAAAAAAGATTATCTGGGAAAATTATTGGAAGAAAAAAAATCTAATCCTACATCGAGTCCTTCTGAGCGGGTTAGCATAATTAAAGAAATAGAAATTTGTAAATTGGAAGCAATTAATCTGGAAAAGAAACTCGAAAAGCATAACAATGAAATTAATAGAATTGGCAGGGATATAGAATTAATAGATAAAGAAATTAAAAATTTATTTCTTAAGCAAAAAATAAGACCTCGTGAACAACCTCCGGAAAAAATCAAGCTTAAAAATGCCATTAGAAATAATATTCTTCTTTTCTATAAAGCCCTGGAAAAGGAAGGTTTACAGCATCTTGTAAAACACCTGAAAGCATCTATAAATGTTTATAACGGCTATCAATATGATCCCGTAGAAGGCTCGGGAGATTGGATACTTAATCCTTAAATAATTAAAATCCTTATTCTTTAGTCTCAAGTTCTGATCTGTAAAAATAACAGTAAAAGCCCTTTTTATATCCTGAAAAATGATAATTCTCCTGTCAACAATGCAGGTGCAAGATTTCATCTTGCAGGTGCTAGATAATATTTGCCCCGTATAGATTGGAGGAGAAATCCTTCAGGTTAATTGAAAAACAGGATGGAGAAGATAAGACAAAGGAGATAAAGACTATGAGATATTACAAACCCTTAACCAAGATGAGAGGAGGTGAGGACCTTGAGAGTGTAAAGGCTTGTGAGTTTGTCGTGAATCGTCCGGTAAGGACGAACAGTATGGTGGAGACAGATGGTTGTCTTCAGACAGTAAACAAAAAAATCAAAGGTGTAACTATGGAAAACTTGAATGAAAGTTTGGTAAGTGTGGAAAGCATGTCTCAGGAAGAGACTGAAATAAAAGTTAACAATGAAAACACGGAGGTCGAAATGACTGAAGAAAAGAAAAAAAGAACCCCTTATGACGGGTCAACATCCCACGGGGTTAATGTGGACAAACTGGATAACATTGAATTAGTGACCAAGGCAATAAAACGCCTTCGTCTTCGCTGGGATTATTTGAAAAACCAGCACAAGGTTGAAAGTGAAGTTGTCACAGGCACTGATAACAGTGTTGAACAGCGTGTCAATGCCCTGAATAATGCTGAAGCCATCAAGAGTAAGATGGAAGAACTTCAGACTGTCAAGGCTGAGATTCAAAGTAAAACTTCTGAATTGAAAGAGAAAGCTCTGAAAGATCTTGAAAGCTTTGATCCTTCAGCAATTGACAACATGACATTCTAATGAACCTAACCCGGCGGGGCGCTCAATTCCGGGCGCCCCTTCCTTTAAACATCAAATCGAAAGGAATATAAAGATGAGAGAAAGAAAAAGAATGCAGACCTTCACGGAGATCCTCTATTACCTGGAGGCGCCACGCTTCAATGATATGTATCAAGCCTATTATGATATAGAATCAGATGGATTAGTGATCCTGGCTGAGGACCCGGATCATATTACTCTTCTCCATCATTACGCTGATGTGGAAGGTTCCCCCATACCCGGGAAAATCGAAGCTTCATTAAATTATGCACCCAGGAACTGTATGATCTATCTTAAAGGCCAGGCTATCGAAAGTTTTGCCGATTCCTTGCTGGAAATCCTGATGCGACATGTATTCAAACCCCACCGGTGTTGTGCATAATAATCTGGTATAAGAATCATGGAACAGCTCTACAGTTACGAAAGCGCAGCAAAACTCCTGGACATCTCTGCCCGCCAGCTCAGGAGGCTCCTGGAAGAAAATAATCTTCCATTGACCAAAGTTGGCAAACGTATCAGAATATCTGAGTCGACGCTTAAGAAGCTTGTTGTAACTATAGAGCATCCCATAACATTTAACATCACAATATGGGGAGTGAATCATGGCTTCTGTAATAAAGAATAAAAACAACAGGGACGGGTGGATTATTAGTTATTATGACTTTTATGGAAACCGGAAGAGGAAAGTGGTTAAGTGTTCAAAGAAAGAAGCGGAGCTCATTGCCATTGAGATTGAAAGAAAGAAATCCAGAGTTCATCTGGGACTGGATTCGGAAGTGGGCCAGGATATGCTTTTTCTTGAAGCCGTTCAGTTTTATATCACCCGGACTGTAAAATCAGAAAGGACCCGGGCCCGAGAGCGGTGTGTCTATAAACCCTTTACCGAATTTATCGGACCCAAACGGATCCGGGAGATCAATCAGAAACTAATGATTGAATACTTTCGCCACAGAAAGGAAAATGACGGACTGACAGATGCCGGTTTAGGCATTGAATACCGGACACTCCGTGCTTTTTTCAATTTCTTTGTTGAACACAATCATCTGACCCAAAGTCCCATGAAAGGTTTGAAAAACCCCCGGGTTAAAGACAAACCGATACGGTTTTTTACAATGGATGAAATCAACCGCTTATTAAAAGTGATCGGAAATCCGGATGACAGGGATTTAATTCTCATGTATATCCACACAGGGGCTCGATGCATGGAACTTGAGAAACAGGAATTCACCTGGGATCATGTCAATTTTGAAGAACGAAAAATTACTTTGCACGGGAAAGGGGATAAGTATCGTACTGTGCCTATGAATGATGTTGTCTTTGAGATTTTGCAACGCCGCAAAATGATTGAAGAACGGGATGTTCCCTTCTCGTTTAGTTACGACCCCATGTACCGGAGGATCAAGAAGTATTATAAGCTGGCCGGAATCGAGGGGGCGAATGTGCATACCCTGAGAAAGACATTCGGGTCCCTTCTGGTCCAGCAAAACGTGAATATTTATGTAGTCTCAAAACTCATGGGACATTCCAGCGTCCAGGTTACCGAGAAACATTATGCAAGTCTATTGGATGATAATCTCCGGAATGGGGTTCAGGAATTAAGTAAATTAAACTTCTGAATATTAGATGAGTTTGATCATAAGTCCGGGATTCCCGGACTTTTTTTTAACCCCGTATTTTTTACTACTCTTATCCGTTGCGGAACATATATATAATGCCAGATTTTGAGGATTGCGGCGCCCAAATGGCGCCCATAAATGCCTAATCCGGTGTCGAAATGCCGATTTTTGACCGTTTTTAGTATTGTAAAATCTTCATTTATTGTGCTTGTAACTAATTGATATTCAGCGACTTATCTTAGTACGCCACCTAGGACTTGAACCTAGAACCAACGGATTAAGAGTCCGCTGCTCTACCAATTGAGCTAGTGACGCATTTGTACGCACGGAAGGATTTGAACCCTCGGCCTACGGAACCGGAATCCGTCGCTCTATCCAGCTGAGCTACGTGCGCGTGTCTTCAAAAAGCCTGAAAATATAACGGATCTTATCGAGAAAATAAATGATTTTATCAGTCGGCAGTTGACAGTGAGGGCTGAAAGTCAAAAGTCGAAAGTCGAAAGTCAAAAGTCGAAAGACGAAAGTCCCCGAACGTCGTTCCGACTTATCGGGGATAGTCATGGGACGTGACAAGTAATGCGTGACGCGTGTAAAATGTGCCATGTGGGCGTATGGACCTTCTCAACCCATGAGCTCTTGAGCAGCGAGCCTGAGCCCATAAACTCAAAACCTGTTTTTTATCAAAGGTATCGTTAAAATTGTGCCGGTAAAAAGGATCATCCCGGCAATCGACAGTAGTGGACTTGTTAACAGGATGGTTGTCAGTTTTATATAAACTGAACTTAACAATCCGGTAATTGGGTAAATGTTGAATAGTACCAAAGGGATAAATGCCAGTATTGCGAGGATGTTTAATGTAAACTGAAACCGGGGATAGGGATTTGCCGCTTTGTTCAGAATTTCCATTTTCAGTTGGACCGGCATTCTTACCGGCGATCCGGAGTCCAGTTCTTTGGATAACAGTTCTGCCTGTTCAATCAGTTCACGGCATGCTTCACAGGTCTGCTGATGTCTGCGGGATGCGGGTGAAAGTCCCTCCGGTCCTTTGTCTGTCCACTTTTTTTCAAAGTCTTTACACTGCATGCTGATAACCCCCTGTTTTAAGCTTTTTTGCCAGTATGAGCCGTCCGCGTCTGATCCGGGCCTTTAATGTATTCAAGGGGACACCCAATATCCGGGAAATTTCTTCATACCGGCATCCCATAAAATGATAAAGAATGAGTGGTGTTTTCACATCCTCGTCCAGTTTTTCCATACACCGCCTTATATCCGGAGATAATCCTTCAAAACCGGGTTCACAGAATTCGGTCTCTTTGTATCCCAGGTCATCCCGGCTGATTATCCTGTGGCGGCTTTTTAAAAAGGTGAAACAGGTGTTCCGGGTGATGGTGAGAACCCAGCTTTTCAATGGCGACTCCCCTTTGAAAGTCCCAAGCTTTTTCCAGCATTTCAGAAAAACATCCTGTGTAATATCCGCCGCGTCATCTTCATTTCCCGTATAATGGACGGCCAGTCCGTAAACATCATCCCCAAGAAAATCCATGAGACGCTTTAAAGCCAGATTCGTTTTGCCGCTCCGGTACGTTTCCAGTATCTGCTTTTCCTGAAGATCCGTCATATATTCCATAGACGGTTCATCCGGGATTTTGTTGTTCATATTTTTATCATACTGGAATTTTTTAAAATTATCTGCAACAATTTTTAATTTGTCCGGTCTTTTAATAAAAAACAAAAGGAGAAATAAAATGGTAGATGTTCTTGTTCCCCTTGGTATCATGATTCCCTTTTTCGGGGTCATTGCCTATCTGATCTATATCCTTTATAAGGAGAAGGAACTGACACATGCCCAAATCATGAAAGCTATCGAAATGGGTGCGGAGGTTCCGGAAATCACGGTTAAAAAAGCGGTGGACAATCTGAAAAGAGGACTGATTCTTCTCACATTCGGGATCGCTCTCTTTATCGCTCTGTGGGTTTCAACGGAAATTAAACACGCCACCTGGGCCCTGCTTCCCGTGGCTGTGGGGATCGCTTATCTGCTCTACAATAAATATCAAAAGAAGAGTTGAGAGTGGAGAGTTATGAGTCCAAGTTGAGAGTGGAGAGTTATGAGTGATGAGTCCAAGTTGAGAGTGAAGAGTGTGGTTTGGCTGTCAATTGATTATCAGGGTCGGGTCTGTCCCCAACTCAAAACTCTAAACTCCAACTCTCTACTCTTAACTCTCCACTCTCAACTCTTAACTCTATTTCATAAGACTTATCTTCTGCGATGCCCTGTAGCCCTGTGCATCAATGCTTAAGATGTAAATACCCGACGGATGGGCGGATGCATTCCATTCATGGCTGTATGTGCCGGCCTGCGTATGATTCATGATCATCTGATGTATTTGACGTCCCGTAATATCATATACGGCAAGATGGACATCCGAGGCTTTGGGAATGGTATAGCTTATCTGAACCGCCGGATTGAAGGGATTGGGCCAGGCCGGATGGAGACACCACTCTGAAGGCAATACGGAAAAACACTCTGCCGATGTGGTTGTGGTTTGTATCAGTTCACTTTCATTGCTTAATCTGTCCAGTGATGCGACTCCGTATTGATAGTAGCTGAAATCGGCATCCGTGACTGTCAATTCCTGATTCTTTAGCAGAAGGGCAAGAATTCTTGTCCCGTCGTTTTTATCCAGTTCCTCATTAACGGGCCATTTGTAAACCAGGTAACGGGCTGCAGAATCATCATGGGCTGCCGTCATGTCTCCGTGTTCCCAGCTAAGAACGGCATTATCTCCGTCAAAATTGATCTGGAAGTTTTTCGGGGCAGGGGAGGGGAGTGAATCTTTCCAGGCCATGGGAGGAGAGACTGCCGGGAATTTGTAATAGTTGGTTCTCAGTGAATCCCGGAATCCCAACGGATTACCTCCCGGTATATTGGCATAACGGAAAAATACCGAACCCAAAGATGCTTCGGTAGAACGGTTTAAGCGGACCTGCCGGGGCATTTCGCCGGCTGTCCAGTTGGTAATGCGGTATGCTGCCTGTCCCACATAGAGATGCCGGTCGTTGTTTGCAGCAATCCCGGCCCACCACGGCATGAGCTTTCCATAATCCTGTCCGCCCCCGAAAGGCCAGTAGAGCTGGGGTGTGATATAATCGATCCATTGTTCGTTCAGCCATTTGACCGCATCACAGTAAATGACATTATACGCATCCAGTCCCACAATCCCGGGAGGTGTGCCGTTTTTCCAAATCCCGAAGGGACTCATACCGAATTTGATCCGGGGATTGATGGCCAGAAGCGTGTCGTGAATTCCCTTGATCAGCAGGTTGATATTATCTCTCCGCCAGTCCCCGATGTTTGTAAATCCCCGGCTTTCTTCCGCAAAGGTATCCGCATCCTCATTCCCCATTCCCGAATAAGGATAGAAATAGTCATCCATGTGAATTCCGTCGATGTCATAACGTGATGCAATATCTACAATAACACTAAGGACGTATTCCCGGACGGCTGCCTTCCCGGGATCCAGGATGTATGTGGGGGCTTTGGATGCCGGGAGTTCCCGTTCATCCAGAGGACGGATTCCCGTATCTCCTTCTTTACTTCCCACAGTCAGTATCCATTCGGGATGTTTGTTGAAAACATGATCGGGGGATGTGCCCGCATTGCCTGTTTTAGCCCGGTAGGGATTCAGCCATGCGTGGACTTCAATGCCTCGCGCATGGGCTTCTTCAATTGCATATTCCAAAGGATCATAAAAGGGTGACGGCGCCTGACCTTCCGTTCCTGTGAGCCAGTTGGACCAGGGTTCGATTTCCGATGCATAAAAGGCATCACAGGCAGGGCGTACCTGAAATATCATGGCATTAAACTTATAGGTTTTCAATGAGTTTAATATTGATGTCATTTGGGTTTTCTGAGATGAAACCGTGGCAGATGACGGCCAGTCCAGACGGGAAACCGTGGCAACCCATACAGCCCTGAATTCCTCTTTTGGCGAGGCTGATACTATCTGAACGCCCGGAAGTGTTATGAAGAGCAGGCAAAATATTAGTCTTTTCATGAAAAATCCCTTTCTTTATTTCCGTGGGGAATTTACTCTTTTTCAATATCGCTGTCCTTGTTAAATCTCACTTTTTTGCTCAAATTTTAAATTTGACTATTCAGTTTTTACTAATTAAATAATATATTTCTTCAGTTTGTTAAGCAAATAAAATAAGGATTTGTGCCATGACATTGAACATTGCCGCCGTTGATGCTGTTGTGATTGGTTTATATTTTGCCATTGTTCTGCTGATCGGACTCTATTTTGCCCGGCAAAAGGACAGTACGGATTACTTTCTGGCCGGCAGGAATATGGGATGGCTGGCCATTGGTGCATCCCTTTTTGCCACAAATATCAGCAGTGAACACTTTATCGGACTGGCGGGAAGCGGTGCATCGAGCGGACTGGCTGTGGGTCATTTTGAATGGCTGGCCGCATTTATTGTTCTGTTTTTAGGATGGGTGTTTGTTCCCTTTTACCTGAAATCCGGTGTTTTTACCATGCCTGAATTCCTGGAAAGACGGTATAACAGAAGCAGCCGCATGTATCTGACCACCGTGTCTATTGTTGCCTATATCCTGACTAAAATTTCCGTGACCCTTTTTGCAGGGGGACTGCTGCTGAATAAAATTTTGGGATGGGATATGATCACATCCGCTATTGTTCTGGTTATTATCACCGGGCTCTATACGATTGTGGGCGGACTCAAAGCGGTTATCTATACGGATCTGATGCAGATGTTCGTTCTTATTGGAGGGGCTGTGACCCTGACTCTTTTGGGATTGAATGAAGTGGGGGGATTTTCCGAACTCCGCGCACAACTCCCCCCGGATTTTTTCAATATGTTCAAATCGATGAGACATCCGGAATTTCCATGGACAGGTATCATATTTGGTGCACCTATTCTTGGGATCTGGTACTGGTGTACTGATCAGTTTATTGTTCAACGGGTACTGAGTGCCAAAAATATCAATCATGCCCGGACCAGTACGATTTTTGCCGGTTTTCTGAAAATTCTGCCTGTCTTTATTCTGGTGCTTCCCGGTATGATTGCATTGGTTCTCTATCCCGGTATCCGGGGTGATGAAGCCTATCCCATGATGGTTACGGGGGGATTGCTTCCGGTTGGTGTTAAAGGACTGGTAATTGCGGGACTTTTAGCCGCACTTATGAGTTCATTGGGGAGCTGCTTCAACAGCAGTTCCACACTTTTTACCATGGATTTCTATAAAAACTTCAAACCGGATGCCGGTGAAAAGGAACTGGTTCTGGTGGGTCGGCTTGCTACGACTGTTCTTGTCGTTTTCGGCATTTTGTGGGTTCCCTTTATACGAAGTATCAGTTCACAGCTCTTTGTCTATCTGCAAAGTGTGCAGGGCTATATCAGTCCGCCCATAGCGGCTGTATTTCTTCTGGGGATTTTCTGGAAACGGGCAAACGGAAAAGGCGCCATTTATGCTCTGGCCACCGGTGGAATTCTGGGGGCATTACGTTTGGTTATGGAGATCATGGTTAAACGTTTTGATTGGGATTTCGGTATTCTTCAGTGGGTGGCCACCATGAATTTTCTCCACTTTGCATTCATGCTGTTTATTATTTCTCTGGCAGTTCAGACCGGTGTAAGCCTGATGAGTGAGGTCCCTCTCCGTTCAAAAATCGCCGGACTCACATTCGCCACAGCCAATGATCTGAAGAGTGATTATATAACCATGATCGAAAAAAGCAGCCCCCTCTGGAATAAAATCAATATTATACTGAGTGTGATTCTTGTGATTACTGTCCTCACATTGTGGGGCGTGTTTTTTTAATTGATAATTGAATAATTGACAATTGGCTCGCTGCGCTCGCTGTTGGGAGGTTGAGAGGTTGAAGGGTTGAGGTTCATGATCTGACTTGTCACTTTCCCTGTCGACTGACGACTGTTGACTTTTAACTAACAACTGATCAAACCAAATTCAGTCATTCAGTCATTCAATTCAGAATTCAGAATTCATCATTTCTTAAACATATGGCTTACTTTTACCATAAGCACATTATCACCGGTACTGCCGAAAAGATTTTGCACATCACGGCTGATATCAAAAGAACCGGGATTTCTGAAATCAGTGAAGCCTTGTGACCATACCAGATAAACGGCGGATCCGGAAGAATATTCCCAGCGGAGAACCATGTTGGATCTGAATTGTTTGTAATTGAAATCCGTATAACCTCTAAAGCTGTATTCTGCTGTGCCGTCATTATCCAGGTCCAGATGATATTCTCCGGATTCATCATCATAAATCATGCGGTTGTTGACATCCTCAAACCGTTTATCAAAATCCCGGGCGAGGGGATCGTTTAACCGTTTATAGTTTGAAAATTGCCCCGTTGTAAAAAATGGCTGTGCAAAATACTGCAGGCTCAGTCTGGGTGTGAGGGTCCAGTTTGTTCTGAATGTGATATTAATTGTCTTCTGGATCATATCCGCCCAGACATATTGTGTTTCCAGTCCATCCCCCTGTGCCTTGCCGATCCAGGCCCATGTATCATCCAGAACATTATAACCCGCCTGTGCAATAAAATGGAGATTATTCAACGGACGGAATGTAATCCCATGAATGGTTTCGTAACTGATCACATCATCTGAATTCACATGACAGTATCCGTTTGTTTCCCAAATGATCTTTTTCCGTTGATCTGAACGGATATAATACCAGCCGTTCATACCCTTGGGAGTCCTCAGGACAGGACCTCCCCGGTTGTAATAGGGAGCAAGTCCGTAGCCATTGATGTTTGTACCGGTAGAAATAGTCCAGTTGTTCAGGAAATTTCCTTGAAAGTTTACATTTCCCCCCAAGTTCTTTTTCATTCCCGAAAAATCATGATTTGTGGAAAGATTAAAATTCAAGTAGGTTGATTTGAACACCTTGCCCGGTTCCCATGTACGGTATTGAAGCCAGAGAAATGATGTGAGATTGTCCACATTCTGCAGAAATCCCAGATCATTGATTTCAAATCCAGGACTGGCGGCAACGTTCCCCACGGCACCTCTCACATGTCCCTGATTTTTTATGATTATTGTTTTATATGCAAATCCGCTCAGGGATTCCCGTGTGGGATCATAGGTCAGATGGTCTGCATCGGGACGCTGGAAATAGCGGCTGGGAGCTTTTTGTGTCCTTTGAATGGCTGTAGTATCACCGGTCACATGGCTGAAAGCGAAGGTACTGATAAACATGTATTCGTTATCAGCAAACCGGTGAGTCATATCCATGCCTCCGGTATAGGCGGAGGTATGCATGGTATTGATCCCTGTTCCGTCCAGTTTCCTGTTTACCCCCGTTAATATTCCGCCTACGGCTGTATTACCGTCATGAAAATCTTTTTGAAGTCTGATCAAACCGTAATTTGTGAGTGGTTCGACTACGGAATGATCTTTCGTGCCGTCATCATAATACACGGTGGCTTTTTCTTCAGCCGTTAAGGCTTCCATTATGCCGATGGATACACCGTCAGATGTTTTGCCTGTTACTTTAACCGCACCCAGAATATGTGTCTGGTCAGGATACTCGATTTCTTCAACATTCTTGTTACTGTCCGTATTAACCCGGCCGGAAGGATTTTTCCCGATTCTGCGGCTGTAAAAAAGGGCATTGTTCTGCATATCGCCATCACCGAAACCCAAAGGATAATTGAGGATATTGGCTCCTTCCATGAAAAAGGTCCGTTTTTCACTGAAATACGTTTCAAATGCTGTCAGGTTGTAATTTGCCGGATCCGCTTCCACCTGTCCGAAATCGGGATTTATCGTAGCGTTCAGTGTAATGCCAATGGGACTCGAATAGCGGATATCTCCGCCGATGTTACCTTTAATGTCATATTTTTCCGGATGGTTTGGGGTGACAAGATGATCAGATATATCAGTCCGTCCGACAACGTAAGGGATGATATAAACCGGATTACTTGACTGAATATTCTTTAATCCGTTCAGTGTTCCGTAATTGGATACAAAACCCTGCTCGGCTTGTGACCAGTAATTCCAATGGGTGACTTCATTGTTGCAATTTGGTGCTTCGCGGTACATATTAAATCCCCATTGCATATTGGCGGAAGTGGTGAACCGGAGTTCGCTGAAAGGGATACGCCATTCAGCGGTCCAACCTTTATCGTCTATATTTGCTGCACCGTCCCAGACCGCATCCCAGTCCTCGTCCATATCTTCATCATCATAACGGCGGATATCATGCAGAACACCTGCGGCATTGATTCCGAATTCAAAAGCTGTCCGGTTGTCATTGTAGGAATCTATGGATATATACATCCAGTCTGACTGAGTATATTCATCCCGTCGGCTTAAAATGGCTTTAATCTGATCCGGATTCGGGTCGTATGCCCGGGCTCCCACATAGAGATATTCATCATCGTAAAAAACCTTGAATTCTGTTTTACAGCTTGCCTGTTGCCCGTCATGAGGTTGGCGTTGAGTAAAATATCCCTGCCAAGTCCCCTGATTCCAGGCCTTCTCATCTAAGATTCCGTCAGGCCGTATATGAGTGTTTTGCACATAAACTGCTTCAACAATACGGTTTCTTCGGTTATTTTCAGTTGTTTCACCATTTAGTGAAATGCTTATAACAACACCCAGAATTACTAATCCAATATGTCTTCTCATATTTATGTATCCCTTTTTCTCAATAAATAGTCTTTTTACTGAGTTGGTATAGATAGATAAGGTTGTCACCATATTCTAAATTAATGAATATCTGGATATTAAATAAGGGATTAGAGATTCTAATATTACCGGTCAGCCGTGATTTAATTTCTCCATTTTTTCCAGTTTGCTCCGGAAGGTACTTCGGGGAAGTTTTAATAGTTCAGCAGCTTTACTAATATTTCTGTCAGCTTTTTCTAAAGCCCATTGTAAGAGTATAGCTTCCTGACGGGCGATATACTGATCGAAAGAATTGAATTCACGGACCGGTGTTATGATGCCTGTTTCATCGTTTTCATGTTTATACTGATGAAAAGTACTGAGCAGAATGTCTTTCCAGTCACTCATACCGGATAACGCAATAAATCGTTCAACAAAATTTTCCAGTTCACGAATATTACCTGGCCACGAATATTCCTGAATTTGGTTAAGAAGTTTTGTTGTCATTCGTGATAAAAGTTCTTTTGCCTCGTTTTTATTAAAGAAATGTTCAAGCAGCCGGGGTATATCTTCTTTCCGGTTACGCAGAGGGGGGATTGTAATGGGTATGATATGAAGGCGATAATATAAATCCTCCCGGAATGTTCCTTCTTCCACTTTTTTCCTTAAATCCACCTTTCCAGCGCAAATTATTCGTGCGTTCATGGGAATAAGTTTTGAACCGCCCACCCGGGTGAACTCTTTTTCCTGGAGAACTCTAAGGAGTTTTACCTGCAGGTTGTAGGGGAAGTCATCAATATCATCAATAAAAAGTGTGCCGTTGTCAGCCCGCTCAAAATATCCCTGATGCTGTTTATCTGCACCTGTAAAAGCACCTTTTTCATGACCAAAGAGTTCACTTTCCAGAAGTGTTTCCGGAATGGCTGCACAATTCACGGCAATAAAAGGTTTTTTTGCCCTGAGACTTTCAGAATGCAGAGCCTGTGCAACCATTTCTTTTCCCGTACCACTTTCCCCCTGTATAAGTATAGTATAGTGATTATCTGCAACAGTTCGGATTGTTTCCCTGATCAGTTTCATTGCAGGTGAGTTGCCAATAAGTGTCCGGTTTTCAATTTTTGACAGACGGTTTTTTAATTGGGTATTTTCATTTTTAATACGAACCATTTGCCGGATATGATCAAGAACCGTGAGAAGTTTATCCGGCTCAAAAGGTTTGGTCAAATAATCATAAGCTCCCAGTCTGAGGGCTTCAATGGCCGTATCAACTGAAGCATAGGCAGTTATCACGATGACAAACGTTTTAGGTGATTTTTCTTTGATAAATCGGAGAATCTCGATACCGTTTGTTTTGGGGAGCCGAAGATCTGTTATGACCACATCAAACGTATCATTTCGGATCATTTCCAGGCCTTCAAGACCTGTATCACAATTCTTTACGTCGTAACCCTCTTTTTGAAGGGTTGCGGTTAATGAAATCCGTGTAATTCTTTCGTCTTCGATCAGTAAAATTTTCATATTTATCCTGCTGGTAAAGATACAGTAAATGTTGATCCTTCTTCAGAAACACTTCTAACATCAAGGAATCCGTTAAAAGATTCCACAATTCCAAGAGAAACAGAAAGTCCCAGTCCGGTACCTTTGCCTTCTTCTTTCGTTGTATAAAAAGGATCAAAAATCTTGGGGATATTCTCCATGGGAATACCGCATCCGTTATCCTTAATTTCAAAACAAACATACCCCTCATTAATAAATGTACGGATCGTGATGATACCTTTTTTATCAACGGCATCCAGGGCATTCAGAAGTAAATTCATGGTAACTTCCTGAATCATCTGTTCGTCGGCGTATACAAGGGGAAGTTTGGATGCAAAAGTGCATTTCAGTTCGATGTCATACTGTTCAAGCCGGAAGGCAATTAAATCCAGCGATTTATTGATGGGTGTTTCTATGGGAAACCGCGAATATTGCTGTGGCTGTTGTCGTGCAAAGCCCAATAATTTCTGAACCACCATTTCAATATGATTGACGCCTTCACGAATAAGTTTGAGGAATTTTTTATGGGATGTCAGATCTTCGGGGGATTTTTCAAGGGCATAGATACAGCTTTTAATACCGTTTAAGGGATTGTTTATCTCATGAGCCACGCCGGATGAAAGACGTCCGATGGATGCCAGCTTTTCTGCCTGATAAAGTTGTTTTTGCGCCTCCAGCAACTTGTGTCGTGATTCTTTTAAACGGGTTTCCAAAGCCCGGAAATGATTAATCAGAATACCGATCTCATCATGCCGGTTTGCATTGCCGCTGAACTGTTCAGAATCGATATCAACTTTATCCACAAGTTTTGCAAGAGTTCGTAATGAATTTGTCAGATGTCCTATCAGAATATATAGGACAAGTGCAGTAATAAGTATTAATAGTAGTGTGAAAAAATACAATTTGAGAAAAAGTGTCCTGATTTCTTCCTGAATATGTTTTAAATCGATACCGATATGCAGGGAGCCCCAGTATTTTGAGCCGGTATACAGAGGCTGTTGTGTATGTATCATCCAGTGATATGTTTCATGATCGGTGATGGAATACGAGAATGCAGTAATCCGGGAGGATGCTGTATGCAATCCGGATAAAGGAACTCCCGGTTCACTTCGTGCAATCATTTCCCCGTTTTCTCCCCTTAGATGAATAAAGAGAATATTGGGAACCTTTTCATGGAAGTCGGTTATTTGCGACTGAATCTGAACGTCGGGATACCCAAGATTATTTCCGGAATATATCAGGGCATCCAGCATGGGAATGGAAAAAGCCCGGGTGAGTTCAATGGCATTTTCCACTTCATTTTCTATAATCAGTGACCGCCAGGTGAAAATAATACTGATGGAAATAACAGCCATTAAAATTGTAATCAGTAAACCTGTATAAAAAGTTATACGGACCCTCAGACTTGATGCCGGTAATGCTTTATTGGTCATCATCTGTCAGATCCTTTATAAGTAAATACTTTAAAACATCATAATCTTTATCACGTGCAACAGCAAAACCATATCTGAATTCTTCATCCCAGTCTGAAATCAGTTCCTTATAGAATGGATTTGCAGGATCAATTTTCAGGAGTGCATCACTAATGATACGGATAAAGACGGGATCTGTGTTTTTACGCACTACAATGGGTGAACCGGGTACTGGTTCTGATAAGGCTACAGTTCGTAACTCAGTGCTTTCATATTCCCGCAGAACACGGTCTTTAACGACACCTGCATCATAATCCCCTTTCAGAACCTGGTGGATTACTAAATGATGGTAGGGAAAATGATGGATGTGTATTGACTTTGACGGATAGAGACCTCGATTAGATAATTCTTTAAGAAGCCAGTTCCCTGAATATGAATTTTGAGATGGCAGGGCGATCTTTTTTCCTTTTAAGTCATTTATCGTATAGATTGGATTCGTATCTAGTGTTATAAGAATGGAATGAAAAAAGGGATCCCCCCTTTCATTCAGGGGTTTTAAGATACATTTCAGATTATGTGTGTCACGACTTTTCAAATAAATGAAACTTCCTAAAAATGCCATATCAACATCACCCTTTGCCAGTTGAAGGACACACTCATCATAACTGCTGCTGAGTTTCAATTCAAAATGAAAGGGAGTTTCACTGGATAGATAATCAATCACAGGCTGATACCCCTTGTATAATATTTGAGGGCTAAACCGTGATATAACACCAAAATAAATCGTTTCCTTGGTTGAGTCTGAAAGAATTATATCAACATTGCTGTCAACCGGAGTCAATGGTATATTAATATTGATTGCTTTATTGTACATTAATGTACTGGCAACAGTAATTAATAGTACAATTATAAAAGAAATGAATAATCGGTGTTTTATCATAATATGCTCAATAATTGAAATTTTAACACTCATACATTAGTATTCAAAAACCATACCGTTTTTTTATGTGTTTTGAAAAAATATCTGCAATTGCTTTCACAAGAAGTTTTCCTGTTTCTTTTATAATATAGATTATACACTCTTATGGAATAAAACAAGAACAATAGGCGAAATGTCGCCAATTAATCGGCGATAAATGGACAAATTGTCAAAATTTCATTATTTTTCATTAACGGTAATATTCCTGGTTAAAGGTTTAATGGTTTTTATAGAGGTAATGCATTAAGTATGTTGGATAACATGATAGGGATTTTGAATGATTTTTGTAATTTTATTTTATATGGCATGTTTTTTGAATGCAGGTGAATTGTTGTAAAGTAAAATCGTACATAATTATTTGAGGATTGTTACATGGAAAACATAAAACCACGCTTTGAGTTCAGGACCTTTGCACGGAATCTGGGTTATGTTGAACGGAAGATGCGGGAACTGGCTCCTGTGGAAAAAATCCGTGAAAGTAATGAAATCTATATCATGTCTGCAGGGAATAATGAAAACAATACAAAAATTCGGGACGGACTCATGGATATTAAGGTGTTTGTTCAGGAAATCAGCGGACTTGAACAGTGGAATCCCCGGATGAAAGGTGCTTTTCCCATGGAAACAAAGACAATCCGGGATGAAGTGTTTCCGGCTTTTGGTGTTTCCATGCCTGATTTTAAAAGGGATGTTTACACATTGGATGAATATTTAACAGAGATCATCAAACCCCATACCCAGCTGGCAGCCGTGCATATTTATAAACGGCGCTTTGCCTTTACGATTAATGATTGTATTGCTGAAATCGGTGATGTGTATGTTAACGGAGCAAAAATTGTCACAGCTAACCTTGAATCCGTTGATGTGGATGCCATCCTTGAAGGGATGAAAATGGTCGGACTGGATAAATATGAAAACATTAATTACCTGAAAGCTATTAAAACAGTTATTGGCATGGAATATGGGATTATTAACTGGTGATCAGAATGGGTATATGTTAAAGGAGATCCTTATGGGAAAAGAGATTGAGAAAAAGTTTCTGGTAAACAGTGATATAAAATCTTTTGCAGAGTCTGCAACCCGTATTGTTCAGGGATATCTTTCCTCAGTACCGGAAAGAACCGTCAGGGTCCGGATCAAAGGTAATCAGGGTTTTTTAACAATCAAAGGAATCGGTAATCAGAGCGGAGCAACCCGATATGAATGGGAAATAGAAATCTCTGTTCAGGAAGCAAAAGAACTGCTAAAGATATGTGAGCCGGGTGTGATTGATAAAACCCGTTACAAAATCCTTGTCGGTGCTCATACCTTTGAAGTGGATGAATTTTATGGTGATAATGAAGGACTGATTCTTGCTGAAGTGGAGCTCTCTGATGAAAACGAAGAATTTGAAAAACCATTCTGGCTTGGAAGAGAAGTGACCGGTGATACTCGATATTACAATTCAATGTTAATGAAAAAACCATATAATTCATGGGAAAATTAGAATTGAATATGGATGTTATTAATGATATAGATAAGCAAAATTCTGAGCTTTTGGACCAGTATAAGAATAATTCCCATTTGGATGAAAATGGTTTTGATCCTTTGGATATGAGCAATTACCACCTGAATAAACTGCCCCAAAAAATTGCTTCACCTGTTGAATTATGGCTGTCCCGGATCGGAGGCCCGCTGGCTATTTTAGTCTTTATATACATTTATTTTTTCGCCAACGTCAGTTTCTTACACAATATTAATTCGGATATTCTGGCAAATGCCCCTAAAGCCCTCAAAGTTTTTCAGGCTGTCGGGTCAGATGCATTTACATCAAAAAACATTGCCATGCTGGCAATTTTTGCCGGTTCAATTATCCTCTGGATCACCGAAGCCGTTCCCAATTATCTGACGTCGCTTATGGTGATAATCAGTCTGATCCTTACCGGTGTCCTGTCTGAAGTGGATGCATATCACCAATTGGGACATCGTATTATGTGGCTAAATATTCTCTCCTTTGTTCTGGCGTCCATGCTGGTAAAAACCCGGGTTATGAAGCGCTTTGCCCTGTGGTTTATCTATAAATTCGGGAAAAGTGCGTCCAGCATCTTTATTTCGTTTATCATAATAAACGTCATCCTTTCCGCATTTATATCGGCCACGACTGCTAAAGCAACGATTCTTCTCCCTATTTTTATGGTTGTTGCTGCAATCTATGGTGCGAGAGGCGGGGATAAACGAAATAATTTCGGAAGGAATCTAATCCTTCAAAACCTATTCCAGATTAACATGGGCGCCGGAGCTTTCGTCACAGGATCAGGAGCCAATCTGCTTGCAGCAGCCATGATCAGTGCTGCCGTCGGTGCGGATATATTTTTTACGGACTGGCTCCGGGTTGCTTTTCCAATACAAATGATCATTATGATTCTTGGGGTGATTGTTGGGACGAAATTGATATTCCCTCTCAAGCCTGAAGAGAAAAAACCTCACATTAAAGGTGGTATGGAACGCCTCAAAGAAGAACTTGATAAAATGGGTCCCATGCGTCTTGAAGAAGTCAAAGCCATCATCATCTTTTTTTCCGTTTTGGGACTCTGGGCAACGGATAAACTCCATGGTATTTCAGCAACGAATGTAGCCTTTCTCGGTGCTGTTGTTGCTCTGACACCAGGAATTGGTATTGTAAAATGGAATGATATTGATATTCCCTGGCATCTCCTCCTTTTCTCTGCAGGAGCCTATACACTCGGTGCCGGCCTGGACCAGACAGGCCTTGCCGTTATTGGTGTTGATGCACTATTTAATGCTCTTGGTTTTGGTGATAATACACCGTTCTGGCTGCTTTATTTAATTTTAACAGCTGCTATGCTTTTATCAGCAATTGTAAATCAATCCAAAACAATGCGAACCCTGATTTTTGTGCCCATTGCCATCGGTGTAGCCCAGAAATTCGGATATCCGGTCATGGCTCTGGCCCTTCCTGTAGCACTCCTGATCGAACATGTCTATGTACTACCCTTTAATTCCAAACCGGCTGCTTTGCTCTATATCACCGATCATTACAGTCTGTCTGATACATTTAAATTTGGTATAACCATGATGATCATTGCATACGTTTTAAATATTATTTATGCAATGACCTATTTCCGTTTTCTGGGAATAACGCCTGACGGGCTGGGATTATTTTAAGGATACAATATGTCTTTTTTTAAAAGGTCTGCTTACCTGGAAAACCAAATAGATGAAATGCTGGATGCCATTTCCAGCGGGATTATCGTTTTTGAAACAGCCATCAATTGCTATTTTAATGGTGATTTGAAAACTTTCAATATGAATATCAGAACAATTGACAAACTTGAATCAAAAGTAGACGAACTTAGGCGCAATATTGAAAATGACCTGTACCAGCATTCCCTGATTCCCGAACATCGGGGTGATGTATTGGATTTACTGGAATCTATTGATGAAGTCATAAATATGATGAAGGAAGTTCTCTATCAGTTCCTGGTTGAGAAACCCTTTTTTCTTCAGGACATTGTGCCGAATTTCAAACAGCTTGCAGCCACATCCACTAAAGCTGCCGAGGCACTTGTTATTGCAGTGCGGGCATTCTTCAGGGATGTAAGGACTGTGAAAGACCACCTCTATAAAGTCTATCATTTTGAAAAGGAAGCCGATAATATCAGTCACCAGTTAAAAAGTAAAGTTTTTCAAAATAATAAATATGAATTGGCTCAAAAAATGCATCTGCGGTATTTCTCACTTCATATTGATCATATTGCGGATGTTTCTGAAACAGTTGCCGATAAATTGTCAATCTTTGCCATTAAGCGGAATATATAATGCTTTTTTTCTTTCTTACATCGGGACTTTTTCTCGGGTGGTCACTGGGGGCAAATGACGCAGCAAATGTGTTTGGAACGGCTGTCGGTTCAAAAATGATCCGGTTTAAAACCGCTGCAATGATATCCTCAATTTTTGTTGTCATCGGAGCTGTTGTTGGAGGGAGCGGCACCACGCATACTTTGGGGACCCTTGGTTCAGTCAATGCTATCGCCGGCTCATTTATGGTGGCTCTTGCTGCTGCATTTACCGTTTATTTTATGACCAAACTGTCAATTCCGGTTTCCACATCACAGGCCATTGTAGGAGCAATTATCGGCTGGAATTTTTTCAGTGGAGCCTTTACCAATACGGATACCTTAACTAAAATTGTTCTAACATGGGTTTTGTGTCCTATGCTTGCTGCGGGTTTTGCCATTCTTCTTTATTACGTCTTAAAAATTTATCTGTCCCGTGCTAAAATTCATCTGCTTCGGCAGGATTTTTATACCCGGATGGGCCTTGTCGTTGTGGGTGCTTTCGGTTCCTATAGCCTGGGAGCAAACAACATTGCCAATGTTATGGGTGTTTTTGTACCTGCCAGACCTTTTAAACCGATTCATTTGTTTAACTCTTTTTCACTTTCCGGAGCGCAGATTCTGTTCCTTATAGGCGGACTGGCAATTGCCGTGGGAATATATACTTATTCCATGAATGTTATGAAAACCGTAGGCAGCGGCCTTTTCAGACTATCCCCGGAAACAGCATTGATTGTTGTTCTGTCACAAGCTTTGGTTCTCTTTCTTTTTTCATCAGAAAATCTGGAAGCCTGGTTGATTTCTCATAAACTTCCGGCAATTCCCCTGGTACCTGTTTCAAGCTCACAAGCTGTTGTGGGTGCTATTATGGGTATCGGTGTAATAAAAGGTAGTAGAAACCTTCAATATAAAAAATTGGGAAATATTGCAGGAGGATGGATTGCAACACCTGTTATTGCCGGTCTGATAGCTTTTATCGGACTCTTTATCCTTCAGAATGTCTTTACACAGGACGTAAAGAAAACAGTGGAATACCGTATTACTGATAAAGTGATATCCCGTCTGGATTATGAGGATATTCAAACAGCAGCAGTTGTCAGTTTGAAAAATGAAAGTTATTACAGTTTTGCCAATCTTATATCTGCGCTTAAAAAGAAAGGTGAGTTTTCAAGAGAAGAAATCGGCAAGATTGTTACCCTTTCTTTTGTTGATCCTGTTAAAGTCCCTGATAATTTAACAGCCAATAATGATTTGCTTCGTACATTTTTAAATGAGGCCCAGTTTCAGGCCCTCCAAACGCTGACCGGTCAACATTATATTCATAAATGGGAGTTATATGAAGATCTTTGCAGATTAACACCTGATTGGTGCAAAAAAAACACCAGTCGTCAGAATATAATTTTTAACAGAGATATTGATAAAAAACTGAACTCATTATATGAAATATTCAAACAGATAAACGAGGTGTCGTGATATGTTAAAGAAAGTATTATTATTATCCATGGCTTTTTCACTCGTTGTTTCTTGTAGTTCTAAGACTATACTGCATGAAGAGATAAGTCAGAGTGATGAAGTGAAGATACCGGACATATTCATTACATCCAGCGAGTATAAACTTTTATTATTGCCCGATAAATTTGAGAATATTCCCGCTGGTTATGAAAGGTATTGGGATATTGTACGAAAAGCAGCAGCAGAGGAAAATGTTACAGTAATCCCAAACAAGAATCCGTTAAAAGAGAAGAACAGAGATGTAACATTTTTCGATACGGAATCACTTGAACTGCAGAGTTTGGGTTATTCTTTGAGGCTCAGACAGAAATATAAAGATGGTGAACTTCTGCCAGAGTGGGAATACACTTTGAAATTCACGACAAATAATCCCGAAGAGCTGAATCATGTTAACATGAATGTTTCAGAAGAATTTCAATCTGTTAGCAAAGGTATTGAGTACGAACTTGATATTGTATATTTTTCTGAAGAAGATGGTAGAAAGAAACTGAATTATACCGCTGCAAATGCTATTATCACCGATAGTTGTAAACTTGTCAATATAAAAGATTTAATTAAAGTTTTTCCATTTGTTCAGAAACTTGATCTGGAACAATCACGTAAACTGTCAAAAATTGCCGGGGTTACAGCTTTTGAACGGAAAGTTGAGTTGGGAACCCTTGATTTTGGTGATGAGCTTCTGGGTGAAATGAGTATATCTGTCTGGACAATCAATTTAGAAAATGATACGATGATTATACCTGAATTTTCTTTTAGTCATGATTTTAATCCAGACAGGGAATATGATTCACCTGCCATGGATAGTTGTCAGTCTTTTCTAAAAAAACTGAATAATTATGCACCGGATTGGACTGCTCCAGGTAGTTCCAAATCTGCTAAAATCTTTGCAATGCATAAAAAAGAAGGAGTATAACAAAAGTATGAGTCACCATACCATCAATTTTGACACAAAACTGAATATCATACCGAAAAAGCCGGAAAGTCCGGGGGAAAAACGGCTGAAATATATTGGTTTTCCTTTGGGACTGGTTATCTTCTTGCTGATTTATTATATGCCCTTACCATCCGGATTAACATTGGAAGCACAGGTTGCCATAGCAGCTTTTGCTGCGGCTCTTACCTGGTGGGTTACCGAACCTTTCCCTACCTATGCCACATCCCTTATGCTAATGGGTATGCTGACATTTCTGAATGGCTGGACAGAGGATAAGGTTCTGGGTGTATTTGGTATGGAAGTTATCTGGCTGAATATTATGGCTTTTATCCTCTCTTCAACACTGGTTAAAAGCCAGCTGGCCAAACGCTTTGCATTGTGGATCGGTATAAAATTCGGTCATAGTGACATGACGATTCTGGGGGCATTTATTGTTTTACAACTTTTTCTTGCTCCTTTTATCCCCGCTACCATGGCCCGAACAGTTATGACACTTCCGGTGATGCTGGTTATTGCCCAGATGTACGGATCAACATCAGGTAAAGGGAATCATTTTGGTGTGAACCTTTTTATGCAAAACCTGCAGGGAATCAGCATCTTTTCCTCAGGATTCATAACTGGCAGTACGTGTAACATTGTTGCGGCCGCCTTTATCTTTGAAATGGGAGGGCACCGGGTATATTACAGTGACTGGATGATTGGTATGCTTCCCATAACTATTATCGTCATGGCCATAAGCTGGTGGCTGGGACCGCGTTTCCTTTATAAAATTCCCCGCAAGGAAAGAGTACCTCAGGTAGAAGGCGGGTTTGAGATGATGAAAACCATGCTGAAAGACATGGGAAAATTTTCATTTGCAGAAAAGAAAGCCAGTGCCGTGTTCCTCTTTGTTCTCTTTCTGTGGGCAACGGATAAGTACCATACCGGCTGGTTTGGTTTTGAAATTTCCCCGGTTATGGCTGCTCTGATAGGTGTTGTTTTTGTGTTTCTGCCGAAAATCGGGTTGCTTAAATGGAACGATGCCGATATTCCCTGGCATGTGATGATTTTCTCTGCCGGAGCCTATGCCGGAGGCCTGGCACTCTTTGATTCGGGTGCTGCAAGCTGGCTTGTTAGTAAAGCCTTTGATGCAATAGGGCTTGATAATAATATGAATTTCTGGGTTGTATATGTGATCATGATTTCTTTTGCCATGTATGCCCATCTTTTCTTTACAAGCAAAACCATGCGGTCTATTATCATGATCCCAATAATTATTGCCGTGGCCCAGCAGATGGGATTTGATCCCGTATCACTGGCACTCCCGGCAGCATTTACTCTTACATGGGTTATAACACTTCCCACGAACGCCAAACCGAATCTTGTTCTTTATAGCACAGGACAATATTCGATTTCTGATAATCTGAAATATGGTCTGATTGTATCAACAATTGGACTTATCGTAATGATCATTGCAGGTTTTACCTGGTTTAGATGGGTGGGGATAACACCATGAAAACATTAAAAATTATATTGTCGCTATTACTGTTATTTTTCTATGCAGCATCCGCTGAGGCATATACAATACAACATGCAGAACGTCATATGGCACTCCAATTGGATGGAAATGCAGACATCCGTTTTCAGGTTGTGTTTACATCGGACGATAATGACAGGTTTATTGACATCCCGCTTCAGTATTCTGATATTCATCATGTTGAAATAAAATTCAATGGCGAGAAAACAGATAATGAATATGTACTTCATACGGATAGAGACCCGTTTATTCGTTTGGATGTAAATGATATAAAAGGCCGAAATGAACTGTTGATGACCTATACAATAAATAAGGCTATTGACTGGAACAAAGCCGGCCCTGGTGATTATCGGAGCTATAAGTATAAAACTGCCATTGAAAATAATCAGGTAGTACTGATTGATACCTTTATATTCCATGTAGTTTTACCGGAAAACTGGGTCTATCATCGTGTAACCGGTTCAATCCCTGAATATGGAAGTAAAGATCCCAAAGCGCCGTATTACCTCTCTCTAAACGAAGATGGACGGTATATTCTTTCAATTAATCGTATACCAATGAAATTCAGGGATAAAGCAGCTCTGGAATTTATCTTTAAGGAAAACGGGAAAAAATCTCCGGTACTGTTCATCGTAGCAGTGATTCTTGCCGGGCTATATCTTGTTTATTTCAGACACCTTATTCAGAGAAAAGAAAATGATAACCAAAAAAAGGAAGACGAATGAAACGATTGCAGAAACTATTTGTGTTTGGTCATTTACTGCTGACTGCAGTGATTCTGAATGCACAGGTAACGGTCAGCTCTTTCAGAGGAGTGGATATTGAGCTGGGCGGACACGTGGAGCTGGAATTTGTGGACGTGGAAGGCCCGGGCGGATTTTCCAATCAGGACCTTACAGTCATGAAAGTAAAAACCCGCAGTCCCCACGTGCGGATTGATGAGGCTGTCTTGGAAGCCCGGGTTAATTATAGTGAAAATTTTCAATATGTTATAGAATACCGCTTTGATAACAGCAAAGCGTATGTGGATATTCACTATGTCTCATTGAATGTTCCTTCCATTAATACCCGTTTTGAGTTTGGCAACAACAAACCTTTTGTTGCACCAAAACGTTATACGGAAGGGAATCCCCTGATTGGAACTGCCTACTGGAAAGGCCGTGAGATCCATCTTACGTCGGAAACAAAGGGGAAAATGGGTGCCTTTGATATCATTGGCGGGCTCTCGGTCGGAATGAAAAGACCTATAGCCACAGATGATATAGCTGAAGATAAATCTTTTAAAATGCTGGTATATGGTGATTATACACCGAAAGACGGTCAAACCTGGACTTATGGGGCTAAAGGCGGACTCGGACTTGGTGGTGTTTTAGCAGAAGGATGGTTCTACTACGGAAAACTGATTGATGATTTTGACTGGAAAACACAATTAGCCCAGTCACTTGACGGTTATTCATCTGTCGGAGACCGCGAAGAGAAAACCCATTACTGGTTTGGCGGTCGTTTGACCGGCGATTGGGGTCCCCTGCATTCACGTGTGGAATATATCTATTCCAAAGACGGCCTTTTACCAAGAGAAGGCGCTTATGCCGAAGCCGGATTGGTCCTCGGTTTCCTTGAAAATATGCTTCCTGTAGAAAAAGTCATGATTTTTGGAAGAAGAGGTTTTCTCAATCTGAAAGATATCAATTTTTCCGACGGGACCAAACATGAATGGTCTTATCTGGCTGAGCCCATGTCATGGTCAAGAAAACTCACGACAGCATCATTAATGATTAGTGTGAATAAACATGTTACTGTTAAAGCAGAATACTACTGGCCGGACGAAGAGACAAATTCAGCCGTTCAGTCATCTGTCAAAGATAATCAGGGATTGGTGCAGATTAATTTTGCATTTTAATCCATCGTTAATAAAAACCTCATAAAAGGAGAAGAGAAATGAAGAAACTGTCATTGCTTCTGCTGATTCTTTCACTGGCTTTTGTGGCTTGTGAAGATGAAGGCGAAAAAGTGGAGACTTTTGACACGTTTGACATCAAAACAGTCATGAGTCGGCCTGTTGCTGAGGATGCCAATCCTGAAATTATCAGGATTGTTCCGGATGAAGACAACAAAGCAGCCTTTGTTGCCGCTAAAACCGGACAGCTTTTTCCTGTGACGTACACTGCTGACAATTTTACGATCGATGCACCGGTCCAGATTGTTACAGATGCGTTAAACGAAGAAGCCACATCCATTGATATCTCCGTGAAAGTCGGCGGTGTGAACTATGTGGCGGTCTTAATCGCCAAGGTAGACTGTCAGCCCGGTGCTGTGGCATTGGTGAATTTTCAGACTGGTCAGATTGTTAAACGGATTGACGGAATCGGTTACAATCCGGACGGATGTGCCTTTACAAAAGACGGTAAATGGCTCGTCATAGCTTGTGAAGATGACCGGGAAGACCGTGCCTGTAAACCGGCGGATCGCTGGGGTGGCTCTGTAACCATTATTGATCTCAGAAATGGTGTTGCCAATGCATCCATAGCCCAGAATTACCTGGTCAATCATTCCGAGGATTCCGAACCCGAACATGCGGAAACCAATGCCGACGGGGATGTGGTTATTTCGGTTCAGGAACCGTCAGAATTGCTGGTTTTCAATGTTAATGATCTTCCATTGACCGCAGACAAGGTAACTATCGTGCAGATACCACAGTGTTCAAAAGGCATTGATGCTGAACCGGATGGATTGTTTATTTCCCCGGATGGAACACTTGCATTGATTTCCAATGAAAGAAACGGAACCTTCATGATGCTGGATATTGCTACCAAGAGCTTTCTGGGTGGAGCCCGTATTGTTGAAGACGACCTGCCCAGCGGCTGGCCCAGGGATGCCCGGAAAGCCACAAAACGGACCGAACCGGAAGAAGCCTCTCTGGTAGAAAGAGACGGAAAACTCTATGCTCTGCTGGCATGCCAGGAAGCATCCTGTGTTATCGTTTATGATGTGACGGATGCTGCCAATCCTGTATTTGATTCACTGGCTCCTGCCGGTATCGCCTTTGAAGATGATACAGATGAAAATGATGAAAGTATTATTGGATCAGAAGGCTTGGGCGCTCATCCCACAAATGGTATTGTGTTCAGTGCCAATGAACGGGAAGGTAGTGTTACCATGTATAATGCTATCTGGGCCAGAGACTAATCCTGGCTTTTTATGAAACGAAAATGCCGGATCCACAAGGCTCCGGCTTTTTCTTAACTCTCAGTCCCTCATTATTTGATAACAACCCCAAACGGCCTTATTGATAATACAGAATATTGTATGATGGGGTTTTTGTTATTAAAAATAGGTGTGATTATGAATAAAAAAGCATTGCAAATAATTGGTGTTATACTTATTGCTCTGGTCTTGGTATGGGCATGTTCTTCAAACCGCACAGGGATTAAAGATATTGAATTAATTCCTACAACAGTACCACTGGGATATGTTCCATATCCGCAAAACGGATACGGTGATGGGCCGGATCAGTTAGGTCAGCCGGATGATGTGGAAATTTTAAAAGATGGCAGAATGGTCATCAGTGATGTTTATAATAACCGGATTCAGGTCTTCAGTAAAGAAGGTACACTGGTTAAAAGTATAACTCACCTGGACGTGGGAATTGAATCACCGGAGATTATTCCGGCCGGCGTGAGTAAAGACGGGGAGGGGTATGTTTATATAACCCTTGAAGGTGCAAGCAGAATAGCCCGATTCAATCCGGAGATGGATTTTGTCCAGTTTATCGGAACCCCGGGGCAGCTTACGGCTGAAAATTATTATGACGAGGAAAACAGTGGCATCCTGATGATGCCTCAGGGACTTATTGTAAGCAGTCAAGGAGAAGTTTTTGTCGTTGATATGGCGCAGGATGTCTTTGATTCGGATGAACGACGTTCTTATAGAATTCGAAAATTTAAACCGGTTAAAGAAAATGATAATGTGATTTATCAGGAAGATCTTGTCTTTGCCCGAAGCCAGGAAATCACAACTATTATGAATAAAAGTGAGGGTATGGCATTGGCTGAAGAAGAAGGGTTGCTATTAATTGCTGAAGAAAAAGCCTCTTCCACCCAGTTCGGAACAGGAATTAAAAATCCGGATAAGTACCGGTATATTGGTGTTTTTGATATGCAAACCGGAAAATTTAAAGACCGGTTAATTGGTGTTACCATTGAGAATGGTAAAATTTTAGACGGTCATCACTATGACAGTATTGAAGGATTGGCTGTAATTGATAATTTTCTTTTTGTTGTTGATGAAAAAAAGGGAAAAGTTTACATATATGATGTAATAAGTGGTACTCTGCTTGGTGACTTCGGTCAGGCAGCTTACTGGTACTGTGATGATCATAGTGACTGTGTAATTGATGGTATAAATTATAATGAACAGACAATTGAAGCCGGGATAGCTAAACCTCATTTACTGAATGACTGGAAAAATAATGAACTAGCCAGTCCTGATGGTGTCAGTGTTGAAACTTTAGATGACGGAACACGAAGGCTTGCGGTTGTTGATCAATGGAATTCGCGTATACTCTATTATGATCTGGATGAACTGCTTGCTTATTATAACCTGAAAATCGAGTAATTAATATAAATAATGATTGATAAATAAATAATGTGATTTGAAAAGGATTAGAATAATATGAATGTTTCCCTGTTACTGATCCCGACAATTGGCGCGCTGGCTTTAATGTTTGCCTTGTATCGCTCAGGCTGGATCAACCGTCAGAATGCGGGTAATGAAAGAATGCAGGAAATCGCCGGAAATATCCGTGAAGGTGCAATGGCTTTCCTGATTCGTGAATATAAGATTCTGACTGTTTTTGTTGCCGTTGTAGCACTGTTATTGTTTCTGATTAACAAGGGTGAACTTAAGCTGGTCTCTCTCTCCTTTATTGGTGGTGCCCTGGCCAGTGCTCTGGCCGGTTATATCGGAATGCGTGTGGCCACTGCTGCGAATGTAAGAACAACGGAAGCGGCTAAAACCAGCCTGTCAAAGGCTCTGGTTGTGGCTTTCTCTGGCGGATCGGTGATGGGAATGAGTGTAGTGGGACTTGGTCTCCTGGGTATGGGTTCTTTGTTTATCTTATATCTGCGTTTTTTAGGTTCAGATTCTGAGAGCCTTAGAATATCTGTGCTGCCTGTTCTCAGCGGATTTAGCCTGGGAGCCAGTTCCATTGCCCTATTTGCCCGTGTGGGCGGCGGTATTTATACCAAAGCCGCTGATGTGGGTGCCGATCTGGTAGGTAAAATTGAGGCCGGTATTCCGGAAGACGATCCCAGAAATCCTGCAGTCATTGCTGATAATGTGGGTGATAATGTGGGTGATGTGGCCGGTATGGGTGCCGATCTCTTTGAATCGTATGTGGGTTCGATTATTGGTGCTATGGTGCTGGGGGCAACGGTTACCGTTCAGGGAAATTTTCATGTTTCATTTGTCTTATTACCCCTGATTCTGGCCGCAACAGGTGTTATCATTTCTCTGGCAGCTATCTTTTTGGTCCGGGAAGGGAATGAAAAGATGAATCCTCAAAAATCTTTGAATATCAGTGAATTCGGGGCAGCTGGATTGATGATGGTCACTTCATACTTTGTTATCCAAAAGGTTTTACCAGGAGAAGTATTCACGTCTGGAAATGTACAAAATTTATCTTTTAATGGTGTGTTTATATCAGTCCTGTGCGGAATTGCAGCTGGAACGCTCATCGGACTTATTACAGAATATTATACATCGGACAGTAAATCACCGGCTCACAGAGTGGCTGAAGCGGCATCGACAGGCTCTGCTACGAATATCATTGCAGGGCTGAGTGTTGGGATGACAAGTACGGCCCTTCCGATTCTTGTCCTTGCCGGCACAATTTTAGCCGCATATTATTTTTCCGGTCTCTATGGAATCGCCATATCTGCAATGGGCATGCTTACAACGCTTGGCGTTCAGCTTTCGGTGGATGCCTTTGGTCCCATCTCCGATAATGCAGGAGGCATTGCTGAAATGGCCGGTCTTAATAAAGAAGTACGCAAACGTACAGATGCACTGGATGCGGTTGGGAATACAACCGCTGCTATCGGAAAGGGCTTTGCCGTAGGTTCTGCCGCTCTTACGGCATTAGCCCTTTTTAATGCTTATAAAACAACTGCAGGAATTGAACAAATTGATCTTACAGAACCCCGAATTATGGCCGGACTCTTTATTGGTGGAATGCTTCCGTTCCTCTTCTCCTCCATGGCGATGCAGGCTGTTGGTGAAGCGGCTTTTGCCATGATCGGGGAAGTTCGTCGCCAGTTCCGTGAAATCAAAGGCCTGATGGCAGGTGAAGCTAAAGCGGATTTTAGGCGCTGTGTGGATATTTCCACATCGGCGGCTATACGGAAAATGGTTATGCCCGGTCTGCTTGCCATAGGTGCTCCTGTTGCTGTAGGTTTTTATGATCCGAGAATGTTGGCAGGCCTCCTGGCCGGAACCACCGTGTCCGGTGTTCTCATGGCTATTTTTATGGCTAATGCCGGTGGTGTTTGGGATAATGCTAAAAAATATATCGAAAATGGCCACCTTGGCGGTAAAGGCGGTGATGCCCATAAAGCAGCAGTCGTTGGTGATACGGTGGGAGATCCTTTTAAGGATACAGCCGGCCCATCCCTGAATATTCTAATTAAACTCATGTCGGTGGTGTCTCTTGTTATTGCACCGATGATCAGTTGATAATTGATGATTGAAATAGAAAAAAATTTAAAAGAATGCATAAACAATTAAAAATACTTTTTCTATTTTTTTTGATGCCTGGCGTGATGCTTTCGGAAGAGAATCAAAACCAGGGTGATTTGGAATGGAAAAACGGTGTCATTCGATTTGAAAGCCGGGACCGTCGTTTTACCACTTCGTTTGATATTCGGCTTTTTATAAATGGCGCCGTTTTTTTTGAGGATAAAAATGAGTTCAGTAACGGGACAGATTTACAACAGGGACGTTTTGCAGTCAATACACAGCTTTGGGATCTGTGGAAAATCAAATGGGATCTGGATATTGCCGGTGGAAAGGTAACCCCCAAGGATATGTTTATCATTTATTCCGGATTTAAACATTCACAGGTTAAAATCGGACATTTTAAAATGCCGTTGGGACTTGAAGAACTGACTTCATCCCGTTATACAACCTTTATCGAGCGGGCTTATCCCATGAACGCTTTCAAAACAGACCGGCGTGTTGGTTTAGAATATTCAGTGTGGGGGAAGCGCTATAATTTTAAAACAGCTCTTTTCGGACAGAAATTCAATTCGTCTTCCGATAATATAAATGATGAAACGGGAGGTGGATATGGGATTCGTTTCGTGACCGAACCCGTTAAAAAGGATAATATACTTGTTCTTGCTGGTTTTTCCGGAATCCGGGAGAATCCCGATGATGATTCTGATGAAGTAAAATTTCATAGTATCCCCGAAACAAAAATCGGGAATATCAGACTGCTTCAGACTCCGGATATCCCTGAAGTTGACAATCTGACAAAAATCGGTTTTGAAGGATTTCTTCGATATAAAAGCCTTGCCTTTCAGGGTGAGTATATTCATACCAAAGTACATCGCTTTGGTGGTTTTTATGACCTGAAATTTTGCGGCGGATATGTTTATGTCAGTTGGTTTTTAACCGGTGAAAAGCGAAACTGGGATATCTCGCAGGGACTCTTTACAACCCTAATTCCTGATTGCAATAGATTAGGTGCATGGGAACTCATTTTCCGGTTTAGTCATCTGAATCTTAGCGATGCCCATGGGGGTATTTGGGGTGGTATGGCCAACAATTATACGGCCGGACTGAATTGGTATCCCAATCCCAATATGCGGTTTATGTTAAATTATACACTCGTGGATAATTCTCAAAATGCCACCGGAAACGGTTTAGCCGGAAATGATGATTTCAGGATTTTACAGACCATGATTGCCGTCTTTTTCTAAAAATGAATAGATACAAGATACTCCTCATAACACTTGCCACTCTTTTCGTAAGTTGTAACATTGATGAAAACGAACCTGTCCCGGATAATCCGTATTTTTCGTCAACGGAAATTGTAAGATATTACATAAATGTATCTGAACCATCCGGTCTTTCCCTTTCTGCCGACAGTTCATTTCTGTGGACCGTCTGCGATAAAAGCAGAAAAGTTTATGCCTTGGATTTTACCGGGGAAATTCTGAATTCATTTTATGTTCAGGATCCTTTTCTTGATCTTGAAGGAATTTATGCCGATCCGGACGGTTTACACCTGTGGGTTGTTAATGAGGTCTCCCGTGAAATTATCCGTTGTGATCTTGAAGGAAATATTCTTTTCAGAAAAAGACTTTTATCCGGCGAAGATAACAGCGGCCTTGAGGGTATTTGTTATAATCCTGCAGATTCGGTTTTCTACCTTTTAAAGGAAAAATATCCCGGACTGCTTCTAACCCTGAATTCCGGTTATGATCTTATTAAAAAACAAAGCCTGTCATTTGCTGCCGATTACAGTGGGATGACTTACAGTCCCCGTTATGATGCCCTATGGATCGTAAGTGACCAGTCCCGTACTTTAACTCTTTTTCATCCTGACTCCGGAATGCTTGCAGAAATAGATCTGGATTTGGACAATATCGAAGGAGTGGCAGTGGATGAAAAAAGAGGCCTGCTCTTCTGTGTCAGTGATTCTCAATCTGAATTGTATATTTTTTCATTGGACTTTCATAACCAGTAAGGACCTATAACTCACACAGAGAATTAAATAAAAGCTATCAGAATAACTAAGAAAAGACTTGTCCGGATCAATTATACTGTAAAAATTCATAGGTGAAAAATATTCTTGATGTTTGGAAAACGTGTTCATTATATAAAAAAGAAAAGGGCATATCATGAATGTTAAAACGGCAATTCTCTTATTTATGATTCTTATATTGTCATCATCATGTTCGAAAAAAACAGTCACGGATATTGACGGTAATGTTTATAAAACCGTTAAAATCGGAAAACAGGTATGGATGACGAAGAATTTGAGGGTGACGCATTTCAGGAATGGTGACTCCATTCCTCACGTAACAGACAGCACAGAATGGCTTGCTCTTGACAGTGGTGCTTTTTGCTATTATAATAATGATGAAAGCAATGCTGACATGTATGGAGCTCTTTACAATTGGTATGCCGTCAATGATCCCCGGGGACTGGCTCCTGAAGGATGGAGGGTCCCCACCAACGATGACTGGAAAGAACTGGAATTGTATCTGGGCGTCAAACCTGACCGGATAAACAGCCTTGGACTTAGGGGATTTAACCAAGGGGAAAAATTAAAATCTCAAACAGGATGGCATGAAAACGGAAACGGTACGGATGATGTGGGTTTTAATGCTTTGCCTGGCGGTTTACGTCACTACCAGGACAGAAATTTTACGGATATGCATAAATTTGCATACTTTTGGACCTCAAGTGAAGTCGGTAATAAAAGAGCTTGGTATCGCATTCTCTTCCATAACCATAAGGGTATCTGTCAATATTTTATTGAGAAAGAAAACGGTTTTTCCGTACGGTGTATTAAAGAGAAGTAGCCGGTAGCCGGTAGCAAGTAGCCCATGAACCCTTGAGCTCTTGAACGGCGAGCATCGCGAGCCTGAGCATATTAAACATTTGAGCTGATGAAATAATCTTTTAATTTCAAAGGATATTGAACATAAACAGAGAGGCTGCCATGAAAATCAAAGGTTTGATTATGATAATGTTAATTCCGTTTATTTTCGGATGTGTGAAAAAGGAACTCATTATGGAAGAACGTGTTTTTCCCGATTCGCTTTCCCTGTCCTGGAAGCATGTGGAAAATCAGTATAAGGGGAAAACCATGCATCTGGGACTCCTGACAATTCACAATCATTCCAATGTTCCCCTTCCAAAAGACGGGTGGGCTCTCTACTTTAACCGTTTCCGCCGGATTCTCCCCGATGAATTGCCCGAAGTTATTGAAGGCCGTCATATCAATGGTGATTTCTATATGATTGCCCCCGCAAAGGCCTTTGCTCCTGTTAAACCCTATAGTGAAGTGGTTATTCCTGTCGTCGCCAGCCACTGGGTACTTAATTATACCGATCTTCCTACCGGCAATTATTTTGTATTTACCCATACCGACGGCAAAGAGACTTTTTTACCGGTTGAACTGACCTATGAACCCATGGATACATCAAGAATTCACCGGGCATCCTATGATAAACTGCCTTCTGAAAATCCGGAAATCCGTTTTAACAGGAATAACCGGCAGATTCTGGAGGATTATAATACCCCGGAAAGTGTAAAACCTCTGATAACACCCACACCCAAAGATGTTGTCTGGATGGAAGATAGAGTTATCTTATCAGGACCTGTTAGTGTTCAGGCCGAACCCGGACTTGAAAATGAAAAAGCTCTTCTCGAAACGATTATGAACACTCTTTTCACTTCAAAAGCCGGTGAGGGAACCCTGATCCGTTTGAGTAAATCGGAGGAGGGAGAACCGGAATCCTATGCATTGTCCATTACGGAAGAAAACCGTGTTGATATTTCGGGTACGGATGCAGCAGGTGTGTTTTACGGAATTCAAACCCTGAGGGGACTCTTTCCGCCGGAAGCGGAGAAAAAAGCCGTGGATGCCATTGAAATCAATGGTGTAGAAATCAAGGACAGCCCCCGTTTCGGCTACAGGGGACTCCATGTGGATGTATCCCGCAGTTTCCGATCTGTGGATGACATGAAAAAACTCCTGAATATTATGGCATTTTATAAACTGAATGTCCTTCATTTCCATCTGACGGACGACGAAGGGTGGCGCATCGAAATTCCGGGATTGCCTGAACTGACTGAAATCGGTGCGTTCCGGGGCCATACACTCGATGAAAAAGAACATCTTTTTCCTTCTTTGGGAAGCGGTCCCTTTGCCGATGATCCGGCATCCAGCGGTAACGGTTATTACTCCCGGAACCAGTATATTGAACTTCTGAAATTTGCCAGGGACCGTCATATCCGGGTGGTTCCGGAAATCGACCTTCCCGGTCACTCCCATGCCGCAGTTCAGTCTATGATTATCCGCCATGACAGACTGAAAGCGCAGGGGGATCCGGAAGGTGCCATGGAATATTATCTCCTTGATCCGGAAGATACAACGCAGGTGGAATCAGTCCAGAAATGGAAAAACAATGTGGTCAATGTCTGCATGGAATCTACATATCGCTTCTGTGAAAAGGTCTTTGATGAACTGATTGCCATGTATAAAGATGCAGAAGCCCCTCTGGATATGATCCATATGGGCGGTGATGAAGTAGCGGGCGGATCCTGGCAGGATTCACCGGTATGTAAAGCATTTCTTGAAGCCAGTGATGAATATCATGAACCCAAGGATCTTGAACGGTATTTTGCAGTCAGAATCAATGATATGCTGAGTGAAAAAGGACTTCTGACAGCGGGCTGGGAAGAGATTGCCAGTGAAATCATAGACGGGAAACGCGTGCCCAATCCTGCTGTTTTCGGCAGGAATATGGTTCCTTATATCTGGAACAGCGTGTGGGGCTGGAGAGCGGAAGATCTGAGCTACCGCCTTGCCAATGCAGGATTTCCGGTTGTGCTTGCCAATGTGACCAATTTATATTTTGATATGGCTTACAACAAAGATCCCGATGAACGGGGACTCTATTGGGGTGCCTTTGTCGACACAAGAAATGCCTGGGAATTTACTCCCTTTGAAGTAAGAAATTGTGCCGAGAAAAGCCTGTTCGGTGAAGATATTGATGTGAGCAAATTTGTAGATTTTAACGAGCTTACAGAAGAAGGAAAGAAAAATATACTGGGAATTCAAGCCTGCCTGTGGGCTGAGAATAACCGGGATATGGATAAGTTTGAGTATGTGGCTTTTCCCAAACTGCTGGCACTTTCCGAACGGGCCTGGAGTCCGGAACCCGTTTGGGAAGAAGAGAAAAATGATGAGATCAGAAAAGCGGACTGGACGGAGTTTGTTCATAAAGCCGGTCATTTTGAACTGCCCAGACTGGATGCATGGAACGTAAAATATCGCATTCCTTTGCCGGGCTGGGTTGTGAAAGACGGTTTACTCCATGCAAATATCCGATTCCCCGGACTTGAAATCCGTTATTCATTGGATGGAAATGATCCGGATAAGAATTCCCCTGTTTATACCGATCCCGTTCAGGTTACCGGACCTGTAAAAATTGCGGCATTCAATACAAACGGAAGACGAAGCCGCATACAGTAAATGAAAGGATACCAAAATGAGATGGATTATTACTGCTATCGGTGGAATTCTCTTTTTTGTTCTGCTTTATATCTGGTTCTATGGAGGTTTTAGCAGAGTAAAAATTAATCAGAAAGAAATTGGTCCTTTTACTTTATGCTATGATTTACATCAGGGCGATTATAGCAAAATCGGTAAAGTAATGGATCGTGTTTTTGAAGACCTGAAGAAGAAAGACAATCTTTTTACGACTCTGGGGTTCGGCATATACTACGATAAACCGGGAACAGTAAAAAAAGAAGAACTGCGAAGCATCGGGGGTTGCATACTTCCTGATGATGCAGATCCTGCTTCCCTTACAAGCGGTTATTCAATTTCTGAATTTCCGAAAACGGCTGCTGTGGTATGTGAATTTCCTTACCGGGGGATGGCATCGGTTATGTTTGGCGTTATGAAGGTTTATCCTGCCCTCAATAAATATTTGAAAGAACAAAATATTCCCGATTCTCCCATTCTTGAGATCTATGATGTCCCAAACAAGAAAATTGTGTATGTTGTTCCCATAGGACTCGAACCGGATGCGCTGTTGAATTTTCTTGATTAAAGTTTATAAATAACGCGGTACACCCTGATTTGTAAATTCAACGTGAAGGCACTGTGATTTTTTGGTTAAGACGGACTCTTTACTTTTAAGATGAAAGAAAAACTTGTATTTTTCCGCCTTATATGAAGGAAAATGAAATGAATAAAAAAACGCTCTTATCAATCTCAATATTCATTCTTCTGTCAATGACCATATTCACCGGATTCTCTTGTCAAAAAAAAGAGAATGAAACTCCCCGGAATATTATTTTATTGATAGGTGACGGTATGGGTGTGAGCCAGGTGACTACAGCACGGATTTACCGTCATCCTATGCATATGGAGCGGCTTGGAATTATGGGCTTGATGACTACTTATTCAAACAACCGTTTTAAAACAGATTCCGCCGCATCGGGAACGGCTATGGCCACCGGCAATAAGACGGATAACGGTGTGATTTCACAGTCTCCCGATGGGGAAAAATATCAGACGATTGCCGAATATGCAAAACTCATCGGAAAAAGTGCCGGTGTTGTGGCCAGTACGGGTATAACCCATGCCACTCCGGCTGTTTTTTTAGCACACATGGAGAGCAGAGGTTTACAAACGGACATTGCTGAGCAGATTGCCGAACAGAACTTTGATGTACTGTTTGGGGCTGGCTGGGGATATTTTGTCCCCCAAACAGTTGAAGGAAGCCTGAGAAAAGATGACAAGGACCTGATTTCTCTTTTAAGGGGTAAAATGCAGGTTGTTTTAAATGCAGACGATTTTTCCAAACTTGAGGATAAACCGGCAGCTGCACTTCTAGAGAGAACCAATTATTTCCCAAAAGCCATAGAAAATCCCGAAGTTACTCTCGCCGATATGACTCAGAAAGCGTTGCAGATTCTATCTAAAAATAAAAAGGGTTTCTTTTTGATGGTGGAAGGTTCTCAGATAGACTGGGGCGGTCATGCCAATGATATGGAATACATACTTACGGAAATGCTGGCTTTTGATGATGCTGTCGGAATCGCTATGGATTTTGCGGAAATAAATGAAAATACTCTTGTTATTGTTACGTCTGATCACGAAACAGGGGGGATGTCACTCCTCAACGGATCTTTTCAGGATCAGGTATTAACTGAATATCATTTTTCTACTGAAGGACATTCGGCCGTTATGGTCCCGGTTTTCAGTTACGGTCCGTCTGCTCTCCTTTTTGGAGGCATGCAGGATAATACGGATATCGGGAAAAAGATGTTTCAGCTTTGGAGATAAGCCGGCAGTCAAAAGTCCAAAGTCAAAAGTCGAAAGTCGAAAGTCGAAAGTCGAAAGTCGAAAGTCCCCGAACGTCGTTCCGACTTATCGGGGAAAGTCATGGGACTTGACAAGTAATGCGTGACGCGCGACAAGTGGCCCAATCATCCAATTTCTCAATCGACTGCCAACGGCCGACTGTGAACAGCGAGCAAATTATCAATTATCAATTAACCAATTATCAATTTATTCATGAACCCATGAACTCTTAAACAACGAACGCAGTGAGCCTCAACGTCTCAACCTCTCAACCTTATATATGCATCTTAATCAATAATGATCTATATTAAAGGAGTAAAAAGGAGTTTTTTATGAAAAAAATAGTACCTTTTTTTCTATTAATCCTGCTCATGGTCGCCGTCAGTTCCTGTATCCCCGGGAACGGACATTATACACTGTTCAAACCGGCCGGATTTTTCTGGGGGATCTGGCATGGATGGCTGGCTCCTCTTTCACTCATCATCCAGTGGTTTGTGCCGAAAATTCAGATTTATGAACCCTTCAATACGGGCTGGTGGTACGATTTCGGATTCTATCTTGGAATTTTAGGCGGGTTTGGCGGTTTGAGCCTGACAAGAAAGAAAAACAAGTTCGATTAGTTATGAAATTGGTTAATGAAATATCCCGGTTGTTATCAGAGTGCGGGCTTCCGCCGGATTATGCTGAAAACAGAGGACTTGTACTGTATGAAGAAACGATTGATTTGCTTGAAATCGGTACAAATCCTTACGGCAATCCCGTATCCCTTACATCTGCAGCAGGACAGGCGTGGAGAAGAATGCTTGCTTCCGCTGCTGATGATAAAGTGGTTCTTTATCCTCTTTCAGGATACCGCAGTATTGCTGTTCAGGCAGATATTATTCGTAATAAATTGAAACAAGGCCTGAATATTCATGATATCATGAAGGCAAATGCTCCACCGGGATACAGTCAGCATCACACCGGTAACGCTCTGGATATTTGTACGGATACAGTTAAAACTGCAGATCTGATCTTTGAAAAAACAAATGCATTTAAATGGCTTATGATGTATGCACCTCTGTATGGCTTTATTCTTTCCTACCCAAAAGACAATCCTTATGGTTTTATGTATGAACCGTGGCACTGGTACTATAATCTGAATTTGTAACGGAATAATACATCCTTCCTCTAATCAAATGAAAATGAAAGGATGAACCATGAAATGCAACGTAGGTAAAACAGACAGAAGCATAAGAATTATTCTTGGGCTGATTATTATTGTTCTTGGATTTATCTATGAAAACTGGTGGGGACTCGTCGGGCTTATTCCTCTTTTAACCGGACTGATTAAATGGTGCCCCCTGTATATACCGTTCAGACTTAGTACTGTTAAAAAAGAAAAAGAATAAATTTCTTCATAAATCTCCTTACTCTCTAACCTGACAGCCGGTTATTAGTATTAATTACCGGCTTTTTAATTTTACACACCTGAGTTTGTGATCTTTTTTTGTAATATATCAACGATAATTTAAGAGTTAAGAGGTATCAATATGAAAATATCGTGCTTGTTTATGATGTTACTGATATTTTTTTCTGGGCTTTCTGGAGAAGACGGATCAGAAATCCGGTGGATAGATGCCGAAAATTTTACCCGATACGGTCAGGCCGAAACACCGGGCATTCCCGGCTATGAAAGATTGCCGGACTTTTTCCAGGATTCGCTAAGAAGTGATTTATTACGTCTTGGGACTCACTCCAGTGGTTTGTCAATTGTTTTTAGAACCAACTCACCGGTTATTCATGTCCGCTGGAAGGTCCGGTATCAGACAAAACTCCCCCATATGCCGCGGACAGCCACCCAGGGCATGGATCTGTATTCAGTGGATCCGATTGAAAATAATTGGAATTATGTGGGAACGGGTAAATGGTGGGTTGTGGATAATCCCGTTCGTGATGCCGTACTACTGGAAAATGGTCCGGGCACTGAACGTTCATATGTCCTCTATCTGCCACTCTATGATGCCGTTGATTCAATTTTTATTGGTATTCATCCTGAGGCAAAGATTTGTGCTGCAATTGTTTTTGAACCGGAGGAGTTACCCATACTGATTTATGGAACATCCATCACGCAGGGGGGATCTGCCAGCCGCCCCGGAATGGCATATCCCGCCATTTTATCCCGGCGTTTGAATCGTGAAGTCCTGAATTTCGGCTTTTCCGGTAACGGCCGACTGGATCTGGAACTTGCCGATTATCTTGCCACATTGCCTGCGTCACTTCTGATTATTGATGCCCTTCCAAATGTTTCTGCCGGTGATGTGGATAAAAAGCTGATTGCTTTTATTCTTAGGTTCAGGGAAAAAAGTGATATTCCCCTTCTTATCGTACCGAATATTTCATATGGACATGAAGACGACAACACAGAGACAGGCGCCGCTTTAAAACAAAAATATGAGGAATATTTAACAGCCAGAGTGTTTATAAAAAAATCCGGTATAAAAAATGTTACGTTTTTATCAGAGAAACAAATCCGTTTTATTGATGACGAAGGAAGTGTGGATGGTGTTCACCTTACCGATCTGGGCATGATACGGCATGCAGAAAATTTGTATTCTCCCGTTCGTAAAGTGATGAAAAAATAAATCAGTAAATTAACGGATAGTCTTCCTGCCAATGGCAAGGTCCTAAGCTGTTTGAATCCTTTTTGATGTGTTATAAATTCCCCTTCGAATTAACTCAGGAGTTCCATGAAAAGAATTGTGGTAAAATTCGGCGGTTCAAACCTTAAAACCGAATTGGATATAGAACGTTTAATTCGGATTATCGAATCCTACGGTCAGCCTGTCATTGTTGTTGTCAGTGCCTTTTATGGTGTAACAAATTTTCTTCAGGAATTGATATGGAAAGTCCGCTACGATCAGGATACTTTACAAGCCGGACTTGATTTTATCCGCTTCATGAAAAAAGAAACATTGCTGAAGAATGTTCACAAGGCGGATTCAAGGGACAGGATTCTCAATCAGTTGGAAAAACGGGTGCATGAACTGGAACGGTATCTTCTGGGTATTCACTATATCGGTGATGTTCCCCGTTATACGGAAGACCTGATCCTGAGTTACGGCGAGAGGTTCAGTTCACTAATTTTATCGGAAGTTCTCAGGGAAAAAGGGTTTCATGCAGAAGAGAAACTGCCGGAAGAACTGGTTTTGCGGACTACCGGCGGTTCAGGTAATGCAGTCGTTGATTTTGACCGTTCCCGTGTATCAGAGAATATTTCATTTGATAAAATAACGGTAATTCCCGGATTTTATGGTATTTCTGCCGATAATAAGGTTACCCTTTTCGGCAGGGGCGGGAGCGATTATTCAGCCGCCGCCATAGCACGCTGTATTCATGCCGATTCCCTTGACATCTGGAAGGATGTGGACGGATTTATGAGCGGTGATCCCAAATTGGTTTCCCATGCAAAGAATCTGGACCAACTGACGTATACGGAAGCTGCTGAACTGGCTTATTTCGGAGCTAAAATCCTGCACCCCAGAACGGTGGAACCTTTAAGTCATTTAGGAATTCCCATCCGGGTTTTTGATGTTTCTTCAAAAATAAATCTTGATGAGCCGCGGACATTGATCAGTGAAGAAAGCCGTATTCACAAAACTATTGTAAAAAGTGTTACATACAGCGATGATTTTGGAATTCTTCAGTTGGAAGGTCCGGGCGTGGGTATGAAGCCCGGTATTCTGGCTGTTGTGACCGGTGCTTTGGATGAAGCGGGCATAAATATCAAGTCCGTTATCACAGCCCAGACATCCATTAATATTCTGTTATCCCTGCAGGATCTTGAACCGTCGGCTCAGATTACGCGTAAAATCCTTCCGGATGTGGTTAGTGATCTGAAAACCATGGACCATCTCTCCCTCATCGCAGTTGTAGGTCAGGGTATTCTGGAAACGCCCGGCGTGGCCGCCAGGATATTCGGAGCCGTGAGCCGTAAAAATATCAATGTCCGTATTATTTCGGTCGGTGCTTCACCGGTCGCCGCCTATTTTATTGTGGAAAAAGAAGTCCGGGATGATGCCGTCCGAACAATACATGAGGAATTCTTCCGATCATAATCAGTGGACACAGGACTCAATCTCAATTCTTAAATGCTTGTATCTTATGAATAACTTTCCGAATAACAGTTCGGGGAAATACTCGTGTAATTAAAGTTATAAATTTATTGTTAATGCCCGGAAGAATAATTGCTTTATTGCGTTTAAAACCCTGATATGCTTTACGGGCGACGGATTCGGCATTTTGAGCACCCATTTTAAAAATAAGCGATGCTTCCATTCCTGCAACTTCCCCGAATTTGGTTTTGGTCGGTCCCGGTGCCAGGCAACTGACTGAGATTCCATGGGACTTTAACTCTTCATGTAAAGCTTCTGAAAAGGATAAGACAAAGGCTTTGGTGGCATAATAGACGGCCATATTGGGACCGGGAACAAAACCGGCAACAGATGCCACATTCAAAATACCGCCGCTTTTGTTTTTAATCATACCGGGAAGCAGCAACCGGGTTAATGAAACCAGATTATTGACGTTGAGCTGTATCATATTAAGCTGACGATCAATATCTGCATTATGGAAACTGTTCAATAATCCATATCCTGCATTATTTACCAGAACATCAATAGATATATTTTTGCTTTTCAAATCTTCCACTAAAGCAAACGGAGCATTCGGGAGGGATAAATCCAGGGGCAAGATCGCTATGGACCGGTCCGGAAATTCTTTCAGTAACTCTTCTTTAACTTCCTTGAGTTTATCTTCCGATCGGGCAGTTATAACCAGGTTATATCCATCTTTAATAAAGTAATAAGCCAGTTCTTTCCCAATCCCGTAAGAAGAACCGGTTATCAATGCTGTTTTATTTGTGATCATAATGAATCCCTTATTTTTCGCATTAAGATAAAAATAACAAGGGATAGTTACGTAACAGACAGGAAATAATCAGAAACGTTTCGGTTTACGCCAGAGCGTCCCGCAGGACTGTTCTTTTTTAGCATGATGACCTTTTTTTCTGATAAAGGGATTGACAGCCATCAGTATAATGAAGACTGCCATAAAGAGAAGGGTTATTAGAAAAAGTGTTAATAAACCCATTGGAGGAGTGTTGCACAGATGAGTGCGGCATAGGTTCCCAATACATATCCGGCTATTCCCAGCATCACACCAACGGAAGCAAGAGCCGGATGAAAGGCTGATGCCACAATAGGAGCACTGGCAGCACCGCCTACATTAGCCTGGGATCCCACAGCCATAAAAAAGAGGGGAGAGCGGGTCAGTTTCATGGCTCCTAACAAAATTAAAACATGAAACAATATCCAGGTAAGGCCCATGGCAAAAAGAAAGGGATACTTAACCACTTCACGAAGATCTGCGTTTGCTCCGATAACACCGATAAGCAGATACAGCATAACTGTTCCCAGTTTGGAAGCCCCCACCCCTTCAAATCGTTTGATAGATGTAAAGGAAAAAGTAACGCCAAGCGTAGTGATAATGATGACTTTCCATGTTGAGTGAGAAATAATGGTTCCGATCTCGGGAAGCAGGTTTCCTGCCTTATATGCCAGCCAGGCACATCCGAATGAAAGGGCCAGCATAATCATATAATCTGTCGTATTGGGTGTCCGTGCAACCGATTTCTGAAAATTGATGATTTTATGTTTCAGTTCTTCAATCGCAGAATTATCAGCCTTTAACCAGCGGTCGATCTTATTGCTTTCACCGGCAAGATATAACAGGATACCGGTCCAGATGTTTGCAACCAGAACATCCACCACAACCATCATGGCCAGCATGGTTTCGGTTGCTTTGACAGATTGTCCGATGGCAATAAAATTGGCTCCGCCGCCAATCCAGCTCCCGGCCAGAGCTGCCATACCTTTCCATATTTCCGGGGGAAGCTGATTGCGGAAAATCCATAAACTGAGAGGACCGCCGATAACAATTCCCAATGTTCCGGAAAGAAACATGATAATGGCTTTGGGTCCCAGTTTTAAAATTCCCTTTATGTCTACTGCCAGTGTAAGAAGAAGCAGACTTGCAGGCAGTACAAATGTCTTGATTGAACTGTAAACCGGTGCACTTGTGGGGATAATATGCAACGTGGACAGGAGAGTGGGAAGAAAATAGGCAAAGACAAGTGGAGGTACCACATTGAACATTTTTCTTCCCCAGTTGGTATAATCCTGAACGGTAAAAATTACGGCAGGCACGACCAAAAGAACGGCTAAAATTCCGAAAGGATTTATTATGAGGATATTCTGCATGAAAATCCCTTTATTTTTTTAATTTCTCTATTAGGAAGAACGATTGGGGAGAATTTAATATGCTTCACTCTTTTAACCAAGGATACAGGAAAAGTGTTTGATTTTCATAAAAAAAAGATTACTATAAAACTTACAGGTTAATTATATCGTTCATTAAACATCATCATTCATTTCAGGGAGTTTTTGATGGATCTACATCTTAGTGACAAAAAAGCAATCGTTTTAGCCGGAACAAAGGGAATCGGTTATGCAATTGCTGAACAACTTGTATGTGAAGGTGCCCGGGTGGCCATTGGGAGCAGAAATCTGGAAAACATTCATCATGCTGAAAGAACCCTCATGAAAAAAGGGGAAGTCATCGGTTTTCAGGTGGATGTTTCCGATGATTTTGTACAAGAACTGGAATGGGTTTACGACAAACTGAAAGGATTGGATATTCTTGTTGTGAATTGCGGTGGACCTGCAAAAGGTACATTTGAACAGGTTAGTGATAAACAATGGCAGGAAGGGATTGATTCAACATTGTTTTCCGCAATCCGGGCTATACGCTGGGCTTCTGAAAAGATGAAGAAAAAGAAATCAGGAGGCAGAATACTTGTTATAACAAGTATGAGTGCAAAACAACCGATCCCGGATCTGGTAATTAGTAATGTCATCCGGAGCGGACTCACATCCATGACCAAAACACTATCCCGGGAACTGGGACCTTACAATATTGCAATAAATAATATGCTGCCCGGTTTTGTTGAAACCGATCGGCTCAAAGCATTATCAGATAACCCCGGACTCCGGGAAGAATGGATAAACAGAACAGCCCTGAAACGCTTTGCAGATCCTTCCGAACTGGGCAAAGTTGGTGCATTTCTCTGTTCTGATGCTGCCTCCTATATTACGGGGACGGATGTTCTTGTTGATGGTGGAGCCGTGGTCGGAACATAATTCATAATTAATTCATAGGTTTAGCCGTTTAGATGTTTAGAAGTTCAAAAGTTTAAATGTTTATGGGTTTCGCGATGCGCTCCGCTATTCCCGATAAATCGGGATAGGCTGGGATCTCCGCTTCACTCCGACAGCACCTGGAATGGAATATATTAAAATTTGTTGTTACCATAAACTGCATATTGGTTAAAAAACGAAGAAGCTTTAAAGAATATTTTAATATATGATTTAGTTTAGCCGACTTCCCCCACCCCGGGGGAAAGATACAGCTAATTAACGCACTTGTCAATATTATATTATATTAGATATATCTAAAATATTTTAATAGATAAAAATAGAACTCAAATTTATAGACTACTCCGTAAATGGAAGAGCACTTGGTATCCTGAATAGTGGAAAGAGTGAAAATAGAAAGATAGTTTGAGTACCCTGCGTGAAATGACATTTACAGTTTATCAGATGAGGGAAACCGGGAAATTCTAAAGCCTCCGAAGAATTGAGCATTCTATTTCAAGGCATTTCCAAGTTCTGATAATATATCTTTTTGGATCGTGGCTGAAGCATCCAATAGAGCACGCTGCCCCGCCGTTTCGAAACTGTTTCCGGCACCGCGAATTCCTGTGTGTATTGAATTGGTTACAACCCTTCCTGATTCCAGGTGAAGAATCTTTATCTCTGCATCACAGTATGAAAAGAATAAAACACCACTGCTTACATCACCGGGGCGAATTGTGAGAGATCCTATAATTGCATAATCAACATGGTTTTTCAGCGCTTCTGTAATTGAATGAATATCATTGTATTGAATTGACCAGCCCAGATCATCGGAAGAGATTTTCCCCCCTAAACGCTTAATATCATAAACTAAATATTTATTTTCGATCAAAGAACGAATCAAAGCTGGTGTTGCAGTCATTTTTGAGGATATTTCATTATCAGAAATCTCAATGATATGAACAAATATTCTGACTGAAGCGGCAACATCGATTTTGAATGTAAACAAGGCATGATTGCTTTCAATTAAATGAAAAAGATGCGGGATTTCTTCTTTTAAAGGTTCAATATCAGGAAAATATAAAACTGCTTTTATTTGTCCCATACCTGCTTCACTGCTTTCTATATTTTCAACAATTGCCCTGAAGTATCCGTTGTCATCGGTTATGACATGTTTACTGATAACTCCTGATGCGTTTGTAAAATACAGTTTGAGCGGAATCCTGGGGACCTGTTCACCGTTATAAAACACAGAACCGGTCAGAGGTTCTTTTAACCCCTGGTTACGTTCAGCTTTTTGATTATTTCCTCCCGTAACCCTGAATTCAAAGTTTCTGACAATAGCGGCCATTTCATTTTCAAGCTGAACCTGTATTACATTGTCTGGTCCGTTTTTGTTAAGATTCCCATTGATACGTCTTTTAAGTGATGCCTGAACAATTAAGAGTTCATTCAAAGCCTTTGTGTAACTACGAAGTGCATCATAAACGTTCTTATTCTGCAATGCCTCCTTTCCATACTGATGATAATCCTGGCATATTTTTATGGCATTGTCTGCTCTTTCTTTGAATTGCCGTTCCAAATCCGCACGGGATAGTGTGGCATAGGAATAATAATTTTTACTTTTTTTATCATAATAGCGTGCTTTTACCATGATTCCGCTGACGGTTTCTTTTGCATACTGTTCTGAAAGATACGTAAACATTTGAGATGTTTCAGTTATACCATCCCGGCTGTCCTCGCGGTAAAACTGGCGAATATCCGTACTGATGGTTATACTGATTTCCTGAATAATCTGACTAATGGCAAAATTATCCGCCCTCAGTATATCCCCGTCTTTATCGCCAGTATCTCCCGATATTCCCACAGCCTGAAACAGATCAGGCCGGTTCGGGAGAGCATCCACCCACGAAGGACGCTCATCCTGTCCATAAACCAGACTTATTGACATTAAGATCAGGAGGAATAATATCGATCCGTGTATCTGAATGGATATACCGAATCTTTTCATTATTGGATTATCTTTCCTTTTATTTTATCAGAACCATCTTTTGAACAGCACGATAATTATTCACCTGAAGAATATAGAAATAGATGCCTGATGACAGAGTGTAACCCCTATCATTCTGACCGCTCCATCGGATGTCATAGTATCCGGGATATTGATATTCTCTTTGAATCAGTGAACAGACTTCCTGTCCCAATGCATTGTAAATCTTCAGGGTTACATAACCCGGTTCCGGAAGTTCATAATTTATTTTTGTTACAGGATTAAATGGATTGGGATAGTTTTGGGATAGATGATAACGTTCAGGCGTTAAACCAATATTCAGATTGTTCTCAGATATATATTCGGGGAATCCCATAACAAGTCGGTAATTCTTATCCGGATTCTTTTCCGGTTTTGGACTGAATGCAATCCCCGGTTTCCACAATTGACCGGTACGCAAATCTTTATCAAGCAGAATAATTTGGAATGTTTCAGGCAATTCGGATTCGGGTATGAGGGATAGTACTATGTTTTCATTGAGATTTTTTCCTTCAACATGAAAATCCCAGAATTGCCCGTTTTCCGATGTGGATTTAAAATTTCCGCAATAATTGCCCGATTCATTATCAGTTAGAAAAGTTATGCTTAGATAATGTTCATTGTTTATCCGGGGAGGTTTTGGAATATCGTGTATATCCAGCCCGTCAGATGCATCATTTCGTGTACCGGCAAAATTGTAACGGTCACGGATTTCTCCGGATTCAGCCTGTATCCGGATTTGCCACTCGTTGTCAGCCGGTTCATGAAAAATGCCGGTTTTTCCTAAAACCCCATTACTTTCTTTGGGCGGGATCCTTAGAATATTGCCCCCCAAAGGCGTATAAATAAAGTATCCATGGAAAGGATCCATCTGAGAGGCAACAACCCATTCATTGTTTAAATATTCAAAAGCGGTTTGTCCCTGTATGATATTACCGCTGGCGCTGAATACATCATTCCAGGTAACCGGGAAATAATAAGGAACACCCACCTGATTCCATCCCTGGTCCAAAGACATGATATAATTTTCTTTTGTTGTGACTGAAATACTTGTATCAATATTAATGACTTCCTGTGACAGCGTGATCAGCCAATAGGCTTTACCCGGATCAAAACTGAAATTGGGATTATCTGCCAGTTCTACATACGCTCCGTTGATCCACCGGAAAAGACGCCAGTTGTTAATGTTATATTCCCCAAAAATTTCTTCAAGCAGTGTTTTTGTGTTTTTACTCAGAAGATCGGAGGGTATAGAAATCATTTTATAGGTTTCTGCAGGAATTGTAATTGAAGGAAGTGATGGAATCTTTATCCTGATAACTGCCGGAATTTGAGGAGCTGTTGACGGATTAACTCTCACATTTGCACCGTCAAAGGCTTTCAGATAGTATTCTACACCCCGGCGTGTGACATAGGCCTGGGGGATTTGGGCACTGTAAATATCTCCCAAAACAGTCATCTCCGTGGAATCAAACGTGGCTTTGCCACCCTGACGGTATAAAAGACGTGCCCAGGCTACCGCATTATTGTCGGAGATATCAGCTTCAATGGAAATTGATGTGTTTTCTAATGTGCCGATATTTTCAATAAGTGCCGAATTAAATGTAATAACCGGGGCAGAAATATCAATTCCTCTTCCCGTAACGTTAACTGTCTGATTTTGATCATTATTTATTATTGTGATTGTTCCGGAATATTCCACGGGTTGGACCGGAGAAAACTTAACCTGAAAGTTTTTAGAATTTTTTGGAAGAATGTTAAATGCAGACGGAGTGATTTGAATGACATCCAGAAGCATATCCGAAAGGACAAATTCTGTAATTTTGAGTGTGTCTGTTCCTGAGTTTTCTATCGTCATGATCATATCGGTGGATTGTGTTACGGCTGCGTCTCCAAAATTTAAGTTTGATGTGAGGACAAAAATTTCCGGAAATATACTTGATCCCAGTAAACGGATATAAAGACTTGGATGATCCGGATCATCATTCTGTATTCTGAGACGTGAGTCATAGACTTTATTTTCCACAGGTGAAAAACTCACCTGAACATCCAGGGATGCATTTTGTGAGATACTTCTCGAACCGCTGATATTGGTTGAAAAAACCGGATCTTCAGAACTGATTCCACTGATGTTTAATGTGGCAGTTCCCACATTAGTAAGTGAGAGTGTTCTTGTAGAAGGTGTTGCTCCAATTTCAATATTCCCAAAGTTTAATTGTGTGGCAGAGACCCTCAGGTCAGGTACCGGGTCCGCAGAACCCTTGCCGAAAACCCTGATGCGGCGTGGAGAATTAGGTGTATCATTGCTGTAGATACTTAATGTGTCTTCATAAGTGCCGGTTGAAACAGGCCTGTAAGAAATGGTAAGTTTCTTTTCGGAATCCGGTGGTATTGTATTGTTCGAAGGAGATAAATTGGTAGAAAAATCAGGGTTTGTCGGAAGAATTGAAGAAATGATCAAGTCTATTGTTCCGTGATTTTGCACCGTTAGGGGTAGTTGGGATGTAGTGAATGTCTGAACAGTCCCAAAAACCAGTGTATCCGGGCTTGTAACAATATACGGCGCAAATGTCCCTATACCTTTTCCGGTAATATCGTACCGGTAAGATGATACGGGTGAATTGTTGGAAATTGTTAAATATTCATTGTATTGAATGGTGTCTTTCGGAGAAAATATTATGGAGAATTCAATACTTTCATTGATGTCCAAACTGTCTGTCAGATGAGTAAATGTGTGATTTAAAATGTTTGTGTTTGATGATGTGATTGCACTGATCCACAGCTTTGCAGTTCCCGAATTTGTCAGGACAAGATCAACGCTTTTTTCTATTTCTGTAAATATGTCAACATCACCGAAATTATATGGAGAAGATGGATTGACAGAAATTTTTGCTATCGGTGTCAGGGATCCGCTGCCTGTAACAGAGATGGTTTTTATCACATCGTTATTGGCAAGGGTGATATTACCACTGTAAACCTGTTCTTCCCGGGGTGTGAAGGTCACGGTTACTTTAATGGAATCTCCCGGAATGACGGTTCCCTGAGCAGAGGTCCAGTTTGTTTTATACCCTGTAGGAACTGTAATATCACTAATTGTAAGATCGGCATCGCCGTCATTTTTGACATAAAAGTCCGCAGACGCTGAATCCCCGATAAATACAACACCAAAATCAAAAGATGTTTCAGAAACAACAATCATGGGTTTAATGACAATACTGAAATTTTTTGATACGGAAGAACCCCACTCACCTCTGGAATTTTTAAACCGGACATACACCTTATGACTGCCGACCCCAAGCCCTGTAGAGGAAATGGGAATAGATGAATTTATACTTTCTTCAAAAGAATCAAATGATCCGTCAACAGATGTGAGAGCTGTTCCTTTTCCCGGACCGGGATCTGCATTGAAAAAATACTCAGCTCCCGCTATCACAGGTTGTGCATCTTCACTGATAGTAAATTGTGTTCCTCTGGCCGGTCCCCAGTGTCCGTTGGAATCCTTCATTCTCAGGTAAACAAAATGACTCCCTTCACTAAGTCCTGCTATGGTTGGCGAAAATGATAAATCCTCCTGGGTTTCATTATAAATACCGTCTGCAGGCAAGGGTATGGGCGTGCCGTTTCCCTGTCCCGGATCCACATCAATATAATATTCTGCAGCAGCAAGAGTAAGAGGGGATTCTTCTTCATCTATTACGGTAACCTGGACTTTTCTGACCGGACCCCATCGGTTTTCACTATCCTTCATACGGACAAAGAGATTATTCACTCCGATTTCAGGCGGTGACGGCGTAAAACTCAACTCTTCCAGGGACTCATTATAATTTCCGTCCTGAGGAGCATTAATGGCAATTCCATTCTCTTTGCCCGGATCGGTGTTCCAAAAATACTCCGCACCGGCAATGTATAGAGGTTCAACGGCTTTATCACTGATGATGAATGATGTTCCCCGGGATGGTCCCCAGCCGGTTTCACCAGAGTGAAAACGAATATATAGGATATGACGGCCTTCCGGCAATCCATTAATACTGATATCGCTTTGTGAGAGAGTTGCCTGTCCGTTGTTGAAAGTCACATTCAATAAATTGCCCAATCCCATTCCCGGATCAGTATCAAAATAGTATTCCGCACTATTAATGTCAGGTGCTGCCGGTGAGGTATCCGACACAATAAACGAAACAGCCCTGGCCGGTCCCCATTTGTCATTGCTGTCTTTAAAACGGACATAGAGTTTATGAAGACCGTTAGCCAATATTCCTAAAGATATATTATTATTGATGCTATAAATGCCGTCACCTGAAGACAGGGTCAGTCCAGTAGCTGAACCTTCCCCCGGGTCCGTATCAATAAAATATTCAGCTCCTAATATCTGTGTATCTTTTTCAGATAGTAATTGTTGGATTTTGTTATCATTTTGAAGGACAGACAGGGGGGATCCTAAAAGCCCGGTACCAATCAGGAGCATGAACGAAAGAATCCTGAGTTTGTAACTCATAGAGAACTTCCTTAAAATTGATTATCTGACTCTTATCTGTCTGTTCTGCTTTTTGTTGCTTCGGGAACAGGATTGGGTGCAGATGCACTCTTTGAACCTACCCCTGATCCGATCCTGCCTGTTGCGGATACAGTGATGGTGCCGCTGGGAGAAACTGTTGCCGGGGTTACAGAAATAGATATTACTTCAGGGATCGTTGGGATTCCCAGATCATTCAAAAAAGGCCAGGGGCCTCCATATATACCCATATCATTCTGAGTTCCGTCAACATCGTTATAACTGAGTCCAACCCTTCCTGTATTGACAGCTGGTGAACCGGATCCCAGATGGAAATCGTATTCATCGTTATCCGGTGATTCTGAATTATAGGTGCTTCCGGGCGTGAAATTAACAAATTTAGGATCAGCTTCAACGGCATTCTGACCCACCCCCCATCCGTTTGATGTATTATTGTAAAAAAGATTATTAGTTACATAGGGCGAAGCACTCGATAATCCAATTGAGTAGTAGTTGTCGATAAAAATATTTGAGTATACATCCGGATTACAACTGTTGATATAAATTGCGCCATATCCGCTTGACTGATCACCTGCTTTCATGATAATATTATTGGCGATAATTAATCCTGTGGCACTAACACAGTAAATTCCCCTGCGATTTGTCCAATTACCGCCTCCGCCTACGATCAGGTTGTTTGAAATAAAATCACCGGTCGTTGAATTTATATTGATATTAATACCATCTGCTGATATAAGAATATTAGATCGAACGGTATCTCTCTGAGAACTGCTGAAATTGACAGTGGTCGCGGCATAAATAAAATTTTCTTCAACGGTTATTGTAGTAGAATTTGCAGTTACAGATATGGCTGTTGCGCCTGTTTGCATTCTAAAACCCTTGATAACTGAACCTTTGGCATTGTTATCGAATGTAAACAATCCGCTCCCTGCCACATCATAGATCTTTGTTCCACCGTCCACGACTTTATCATATCCGGATCCTATGATATATAATTTTTTACTGACGGTAATCATTCCCAATGCCACGGTAAAATCGTACTGGCCGCTCATAACCAAGATGGAATCTCCGGAAACGGCTGCTTCAACAGCCGCATGGATTGTTTCATAATCTCCTCCGCCTGCCAAATCCACAGTGATTATTTTTCCGTAAACAGGTACTGAAACAAAGAGAATCAGATAACAGAATATGAACCATTTTTTCATTTTATATCCCCTTACGTTATTGTTTTCCGTTACTTGGCGTCCGGTGGATTGGGTGGCATGGGTAAACCACTGGGGCCGGCTTGTGCCTTAATCATGGCAACGATTACCGCGGTGCCCACTGTAACTACACCGCCACTGATATAAAGCCATGTATTCTTCTTTTCTTTGATTCCGGCCATTTTATAGGCGATGGTCTTCATGACTTTTACCAATCCTTCGATATTTCCTTTGTAGTCTTCCACATAGCTGTTTTCGATACGGGAAGTTTCACAGTTTACCATTTTTACATCTATGGTATAACGGTTGCCTATCATACCGATACTTCCCAATACCACATATTTTGCCCCGGTTTTTTTACCGGCTTCGGCCACAACATTCGGATCAAATCCTCCACTCAACTGTAAAACGAGTTCTCTGTCCAGTTCAACCAGTTCATTTCTCTCCATAACTTCGAATTTCTGAGTGTTTACAATTTCAGAACGAAACCGTTCAGATAAGATCTGAATCTCTCTCTGATCAAAGTATCCTAAAGGATTAAAATCCATAACAGCAATTTTTTGGGCAAAGAGAAATTGTGTGAGAAATAGAACTAAAAACAAAAAAATAATTTGTTTTTTCAAAACCCATCCCCTCTCTTAATTACTTAATATAATTATCCTTTGTTAATAAATTCCAAATAAAAATTCTATATTGTGATGAAAACAACATTGAATATTTTTATGAGATCAAAACATGTTTCTTTAAACAGGAATAAAGCAGGCCGGAAACAGGAATAAAGCAGACAGGGATCTGCTGGTTTACATATATGGATTATTTAAGTTGAAGCCCCCCGCCCCGGGGGTAAAATACACCGGTTCTAAACAGTTGTCAATCTTATATTAATAATAATATATTCTAATATGTGTAGAAAACCGAGATGTTTCTTATTTCCTCCAGGTAGCCGGGATAAATAAGATGAGTATGGAATAAAGTTCCAGCCTTCCCGCTAACATGAGAAATGTAAGTATCCATTTACCGGGTGGACTGATCCATAGATAATTTTGTGTGGCTCCTACACGTCCTAAACCGGGTCCAATGTTACTGAGAGATGCGATGGATGCTGAAAAAGCAGTAACAAGATCACACCCTTCCGTTATTGTTAAAAGAAGTGTTCCGGCAGTAAATAACGTAATATAGATAACAAAATAACTGACCACTGCCGTAATTAGTGTTTCAGACAGGGGCTTGTGATTAAAACGGACTGGGACAATTGAATTTGGATAAATGGCTTTCCTGATATAACTGAATGCAATTTTTATTGAAGATACAATCCGGACTACTTTCATCCCGCCACCGGTTGAACCGCCGGAAGCTCCAATGAACATCAATAATATGAGTAAATAGCGTAATACATGTGGCCAGAGGTCAAAATCTGCCGTTACAAATCCGGTTGTGGTCATGATTGCCACAACCTGAAAAACAGAATCCCGAAACGGGGTATCAGACATTTTATGGTAACTCAATACAGCGGTAAAGATCAGGCTCATGAGAATAATCGTCCATAAATAGAACTTGAACTCCTCGTTTCTTTTAAACGGCTTGAAATTTCTTCGTAATGCACTGAAGTGAAGCATAAAATTCACTCCCGCTAAAAACATAAAAATGATAATTACCCATTGGATATAAGGACTGAATGCACCAATACTGGCATTCCGCGTAGAAAAACCACCGGTAGCCAGTGTCCCGAAAGTATGACATAAAGCATCAAACAAAGTCATACCACCTAACATGAGGAGTGTTGTTTCTGCTATTGTGAATAGAAAATAAACACCCCACAAAACCTTAGCCGTTTCTTTCATCCTGGGCTGTATCTTCTCAGAAGTCAAACCGGGTGATTCAGCCTTATAAAGCTGATATGCATTATTTCCTAAAAAGGGTAGAATAGCCAAATACAAAACAATAAGACCCATTCCTCCTATCCAGTGAGTCAGACTGCGCCAGAACAGCAGACCACGGGGTAGTTCTTCAATATTAGATAAGATGGAAGCACCCGTCGTTGTGAATCCGCTGACTGTTTCAAAAAATGCATCGGTAAAAGAAGGAACAGTATTTGACAGATAAAAAGGCAAGGCACCGATTATGGATACAACAATCCACGATAATCCCACAATGGATAATCCGTCTTTGGCGTTCATATCTTCAAAGGATTTCGGGTCTGTACGTGTTATCCATCGAAGGAAGATCGATAAAATAAAGCTGATCAGTATTGTAAATCCGAAAGCATACACCTCCGAACTGTTGAGACTATCGGCAATAGCCCACAACATGGGAAGAATCAGAAAGAAAGAGAAAAAAAGAAGAATCCTTGAAATGATGTTAATAATGAGTTTATGATGCATGAATCAGTCTGTCATTTGATTGCTTTAAACATTTTTCTCAGTTTGCGTTCATTCTTTCTCCGACAGAAAACAATGGTTGTTTCTCCCGGCTGAAGATGAAGATTTCCCATTGCCAGTATGGCCTCATTATTTCGATAGACAGCACCAACCAATGTTTCTTTAGGTAGTTCCAAATCTTTTAAAGGGGCACGGGTGATGGGGGAATTATTCTCCGGAATCAGTTCCAGCACCTCAGCATCAATCTCGATCAGTTTTGTCATTGCTGTTATGCCTTCTCCCCGAACCCAACGGGTTATTTGATCTGTTGCAAGATATCGGGGATTAATCACCACATCAATCGCCAGATTGTCCATGATTGACATATAATCCGGATGTTTGGTTGTAATAATGGTAAGTTTTGCCCCCAGCTTTTTTGCTAAAACGGCACCGATAAGATTTGAATGATCATCATCACTCAAAGCAATAAAAATATCGGCATTTTCAATACCCGCTTCCTTCAGGATGGCGGCATCGGATGACGAACCTGATATGACAAGAACATCCGGAAGATCACCAGCAATCTTTTCTGCTCTAAGAGGGTCATCTTCAATCATTACAACTTCTTTTACCTTTCCGGATATCTTTTTGGCAACATGATAACCGATATAACTGGCACCATATATGATAACTCTACGGACTTTTTGAATATCCGGATCAATAAATGTCAGAAATTCTGCAGCAGAGGTGGGAAGAAGGAGACAATATATCCTGTCGTTTGCCAGAAGAACGGTATTTCCTTTGGGAATAATAACCGAACGATCCCGTTTAATGGCCGCAATAAGAAACGGCCATGGAAAATATTGGTGACTCAGTTCATCAAGTTTAAGATTGCATAAAGGAGATTTATCAGAGATATTGAAAGATCTGAAATAAATTGAACCGTGGGCAAAATCAGCGACTTCATAAGCTCCCGGAGATTCAATCGCTCTGACGATTGATCGTGCGGCTACATCTTCCGGGTTGATGATTTCATCCACATAAAAACGTGAACTTCCAAATTTCTTGATCGCTTTAATCAGTGAAATGTCACGTACCCGGGCAATTCTCTTTTTTGCTCCATAAAAGGCGGCCAGTGACGATATGACAAGATTTGTTTCATCTGAAGCGGTTACAGATATAACCAAATCAGCATTTTCTATGTCCGCTGCTTTTAAAACCTCCGGATTTGTTCCCAGTCCGATTATTACTTTTGAATCAAGCTTATCATCTATATGTCCCGCAATTGCGGGATTTTGTTCAATCAGAAAGACTTCATGCCCCTCATGTGACAGGGTCTGCGCCAGATTGGTACCGATCACGCCTCCCCCGACAATAATAACTTTCATAATGTTCCAACTCCGGATCTTTTCATAGCTTAACAAGGCATCTAGATCACTTATTGAATGTATTTACACTTTTTTTTCTTATGTAAAATATTTTCACAAGATATCTTAAAAAATATCCGCCACGTTTCATAGAATAAGTCAAATGATTGTTAAATTTTATTAAAAACCATTCGTATTTTTTAAATTATATCGATCCCGGCTGATTTTAAAAAATGGGGCGGTATTTCTTAAAATAGCACACCGCACCTGTATGTTGACCGGGGATGGTGTCTTATAAAAGGATTTTCTCATGACAAAAAAATCTAAAATTCTTTATGTTTGCTCTAACTGTAATGCTGAATTTCCCAAATGGATGGGGCAATGCTCCCGCTGCGGCGAATGGAACACCCTTGAAGAAAGCATACCCGCTCCGGAATCTGTTATAAAAAGAAGGACATCCGGTGCCGGGAAATCGGTGTTTCATAAAATCACATCAGGAGAGGATGCACGGCGCTATGACAGCGGAATACCGGAACTGGACAGAGTTCTGGGAGGAGGATTCCTTGAAGGAAGTATCATACTTCTCGGAGGCGATCCGGGTATCGGGAAATCCACCCTGGCTCTTCAGTTCCTGAATGAACTGGTAAAAAAACACCATGTCCCTGCGGTTTATTTTAGTGGAGAGGAATCTATCCGGCAGTTAGCCTTGCGGGCGCGGCGTCTGAAGGTGCCTGATGAGCAGTTCATGCTTAGCAATGATGTTGAATTGAATTCTATTCTTAATGGTCTGGCTGAACAAAAACCCCGTTTTGTCATTATTGATTCAATCCAAACTGTCTATACCCGGGATGCAGAAGCCCTTCCCGGTTCCATAACGCAGATCCGGGAGTGTGCAACAGCTCTTATGAGCTTTGGAAAACAGTTCAATATGACGGTTATTCTGATTGGTCACATTACGAAAACCGGCGGTATTGCAGGCCCCAAAATGCTGGAACACTTGGTGGATACAGTTCTTTATATGGAAGGAGACCGGAATAATTTTTTCCGGATACTCCGGTCTGTTAAAAACCGTTTCGGCAGTACCAATGAGGTTGGTATCTTTGAAATGAAAACCGGCGGTCTGGAATCGGTTGGAAATCCCAGTGATATTTTCCTCAGTGAACGGCGGGAGGGAGCAGCAGGATCGGTTGTAGCCTGCGGACTCGAAAGCACACGCCCCCTTCTGGTGGAAGTCCAGGCACTGACAGCCAAAGCTGCCTTCGGTATGCCCCAACGCAATGCAAACGGTATCGATAATCGCCGTCTATCCATGCTCCTGGCCGTTGCGGAAAGACAGTTAAGCCTGTCTACCGGGATGTATGACGTATTTATAAATGTGGTTGGTGGATTAAAATTCCCGGAACCGGCCATGGATTTACCTGTTCTGATTGCCATGATCAGCAGTCTGAAAAATCAAAAGGTCCCCCATAAAGCTGTCTTTACCGGTGAGGTGGGACTTACAGGTGAGATCCGGAGTGTCAGCCATATTTTAAGGCGGGTTACTGAAGCAGAGCGGATGGGTTTTGAGGAAATTTATCTGCCGCAGGCATCACAAAAAGCTCTTAAAAATGCCGACCTGAAAATTTCTCTGAAATATGTGAAGGATATTCAATCACTTGTAACCCGGGTGTTTTCCTAGAGGAATTCTAAAATATGATAAATGAAAGGATAATTTTTGACATTTGAACTTTTAAAGACATCGGCTAAATATCCGGCACGGGCAGGCTGTTTTATAACAGATCACGGAACGGTTGAGACACCTGTTTTTATGCCTGTCGGTACCCGTGCAACCGTAAAAGCATTAAGCAATGATGAACTTCTCCAGGCATCGGCTAAAATTATTTTAGGGAATACATACCATCTCTATCTTCGTCCCGGTTTGGATGTAATGAAGGCGGCCGGCGGCCTGCACAGGTTTATGAACTGGAACAGGCCCATTCTGACGGATTCGGGAGGATTTCAGGTCTTTTCCCTGGCTCATATGCGTAAAATCGAGGGGGATATTACTACCTTTCGCTCACACATTGATGGAAGTCTTCATACTTTATCACCGGCCCGGTCCATAGAAATCCAAAGGGTTTTGGGAAGCGATATTATGATGGTTTTTGATGAATGTACACCCTATCCCTGTGACTATGAGTATGCCAAAGAATCCCTGAACCGGACGCACCGGTGGGAACAGCTCTCCAAAGAGGCGTTTGAAAATTCAAATCCCCTGTGGGGACACAAACAAGCCCTCTTTGCCATTGTTCAGGGCTCGGTCTATGAAGATTTACGCATGGAAAGTGTGAAGATTCTAACTGATATGGATTTTGACGGATATGCCATCGGCGGGCTGGCCGTTGGTGAACCCAAAGAAATTATGTATGATCTTACTCAGAAAGTCTGTTCGGAATTACCGGTGACAAAACCCCGTTACCTCATGGGTGTGGGTAAACCGGAAGATATCATCCATTCCATAGCACGGGGGGTGGATATGATGGATTGTGTACTTCCCACACGAAATGCCCGGAATGGAACACTCTATACGCGCCGGGGAAAGATGAATATTAAAAAAGCGGAATACAAACTCGATTTTAATCCGCCGGATCCGGATTGTTCATGTCCGACTTGCCGGAATCATACCCTGGCTTATCTTCATCATCTTTACAGGGAAGGAGAAATAACTGGTCTAAGACTCAATTCCATTCATAATATCACATTTTTCCTGAATCTTGTGGCAGATGCCAGGAAAGCTATTATGGAAGATCGCTTTCCCGCTTTTTATGAGGATTTCTGTCAATCATATCCAATAGAAGAAGACCATAGCGAAATAAATGCGGTTCACCGGGAAAGAAGACGTAAAGACTGAGTATCCCCAGGGTTCCGATTTGCAAAATAAATGATTAAATTTAAGTGATTAAAATATTTTTTTTGTTTCGGAGATAAAATGACTAAGAAAATAAAGAATATGTATGAATGGCTCCGGGCGGATGAGTGGGAAACCCGAAATCCTTCCAACACACCGCAGGGGAAGGGATTACCACCACCGCCCCTTCAAAAAACCATGGCTGTTTTGTCACAGTGCGTCAGTCTTCCCCCTGTGGGAAATCTGAAAATGGGTAACATGTCTGTGAGAGATGCTATCCTCAGACGTACAAGCAAACGTGTTTTCAGCAGTGATCCTCTGACTCTGGAAGAGCTGTCATTTCTCCTTTGGGCTGTAGCCGGTGTAAGAGGAATCCGAAAGGAAAGGGAATCTGCCTTCAGGATGGTCCCCTCCGGCGGCTGCCGGCATCCCTTTGAAACATATTTGCTGGTAAACCGGATTGATGGCGTTGCTCCCGGGTTATACCATTATCAGCCCTTCGAACATGATTTGTGTTTTATCCGTGAGATCCCAAATCAGTCTGAACAGGTAAAAGAGGCTTGTCTGGGAAAAATTTTCTGTGCTGAAGCGCCTGTTCTTTTTGTTTGGACTGCCATACCGTACCGCACTGAATGGAGATTCGGTCCGGTCAGTCCCAAACTGATTGCCCAGGATTCAGGTCACATCTGTCAGAATCTCTACATTGCTGCTGAATCCATCGGTTGTGGAACCTGTGCTGTCGGAGCGTATCATCAGCATAAAGCGGACAGGCTTATCGGAGTGGATGGTGCCGATGAATTTGTTATCTATATGGCACCCGTGGGGAAGCAGGCGTGATGTTAGTAGTCGGTAGCCGGTAGCCGGTAGTCGGTAGCCGGTAGCCGGTAGAATACAGTCGACAGTCGACAGACAGGAGACGGTTTATAACCGTTCCTGAATAAACGAATAATGGAAAATAACACCATGGATCTTCAGAAAAAATTTTATGAATACAACCAAAAAAACTCCAAACTCATAACTCCAACTCTCAACTCTCAACCCTTAACTCTCAACTCTCAACCCTTAACTCTCAACTCTTTATGATTTTACCTGATTTATTGACAGCGGTTTTTATAGAAAGACCCAACCGGTTTCTGGTTCGGTGTCAGATAGATAATAAAATTATTGATGCCCATCTTCCGGATCCCGGAAGACTACAGGAACTTCTTTTACCCGGAGCTGAACTATTTATCGAACACACACCCCATCCTTCAAGAAAAACACAGTATACGGTTCATCTGGTTAAAAGCAGAAATGTCTTTGTCTCCATCAATACAAGCCTGCCCAATAAACTTGTCCATATGAGTCTGAAAAATAAATATCTGCCGGGATTTGAAAAGTATACCTTTATCCGGTCTGAGGTGCCGGTTGAAAACCACCGTTTTGATTTTGAACTCCGCTCACCCCACGGCATACAGGTTTTATTGGAAGTAAAAAGCGTGACATTGGTTGAAAATGATGGAACAGCCCGGTTCCCGGACGCCGTGACATCCCGGGGTAAATCCCATGCAGAGAGGCTGGCTGATCTGAGAAAAAAAGGAATCGAAACGTGGATTCTTTTTGTTGTACAACGAAATGATGCGATACGCTTTACACCCCACTGGGAAAGGGATCCTGCCTTTGCAAAAGCTTTGCTGTCTGCTGCTATATCCGGCGTAAAAATAAAAGTTATTTCCTGTGAAATAACACAAAAATCAATGATTTGGGGAAGACCCCTTCCCGTATACTTAGAGGATTTCAGGGATGCTTAAGCATTTTTATTTGATACTGCTTTTATTTGTATTGGCAGGCTGTGCAGCCCAGGCGCCACCCGGAGGCGGTCCTGAAGATAAAACAGCACCTGCCATTCTTGATGTTTTTCCCCCGGCCAATACAGTGAATATGGACTTGAAAGGATCAATCAATATCCGTTTTTCTGAACCGGTTCAGGCATCGACAATCCGTAGAAGCATTACGCTATTTCCCCTGAACACAACAGATATAAATCTAAAAATCAGACGAAACAGAATCGTTGTAAGTCCACTGAACAGCTGGGATGAGAATACAGTCTATACGTTTGTTATTGACAGAAATGTTCTTGATTTGCGGGGGAATGCAATTGAACAGCCTCTTGTTTATACTTTTTCCACCGGATCAACAATCCCTGTCGGTGATATTCTCGGGGAGATTCCGAATTTTAATGAAAAAGACAGAGTATTGATCGGACTTGCCCGGGGTATTATGAATCCGGATTCGGTTTTCAGCCGTCTCAGTTATCTGACAGAATCCGGTATTAATGGCAGATACCGGTTTACAGCCATTCCGCCGGGAACATATACCATTGCCGGAATTGTGGATCATGATCGCAGTAAAACCTATACCCCGGACTTTGATGATTTGGTCCTGCCGGAAATATTGATTGTTAATATGACCGATTCTGCATCTTTTTCCATTGACCTTGGCATTGTTCGCGGGAATTTTAAAACGGCAAAATATGTTCGCGGGGATAATCTGTATCCAAGGATGACCACTCTGAAATTCTCAAAACCCTTAAATATGGATACGCCCGCCGCTCATTTCCGGATTAATGGAAATCCTCCGGATACTCTCAGAATTGTTAAAAATGATGTATATCTTTATCATTCACCCATCAAGGATTCCCTTATAATTCTGAACACCCAGGTCTTAACCGATACAATGCTTGTCCAATGCGGACCGTTTGCGGATACGTTAACCGTTAAAACCTTGAAAGACACAACCGGTATAATACGCTGGGAAGATAACCGGTTATTTCTTGAACCACCCATATCTCCGGATTCTCTGGATGTGGTGGCATTAACCCCGGGAGATACAACAGAACAATGGCTGTTTTCATGCGTTCCAGGTATTTATAAACCCGGTGGAAACTGGAAAAATAAAAATTTCAGCGGAAAACTGGTTGTAAATGTCCCCCTGACGGATGAACTGCCCCAGATCCGGACCTGGGAGGATACGATTTCTGTCACATATAAAGCAGACAGTGATTCCGGGCGTCTGATTTTACTCATCCATAATATGAGGGATCAAAACTTTGGTTTTATTCTTCAGAGCGGAAAAAGAAAGTATGAATTAATATGTGGTAACACTACCACATGTATTTTTGAGAATGTGTTTGCAGGTGAATATTCTTTGTGGTATTATCCTGACAGTAATAATAATGGCCGGAGAGATTCAGGCTGGCTGTCACCGTACATCCCTCCGGAGATTCTTAGAAAAGTTGCGGATAAAATTCAAATCAGAGCCCGATGGGATACAGAAATTCAATTGATGACAGATTCAGATAACAGAGTAAAAAATCATTCTAATCAACAGGGAGAAAGATAAAAATGTCAGACGGATATTATAGTGTTATTATGGCCGGTGGCGTTGGTAAAAGATTCTGGCCGCGAAGCCGTAAAAACAGTCCAAAGCAGCTTTTGGATATTGTGGGTTCCGATACCATGATCAATTTAACAATTAAACGTTTATTACGCGTTTCTCCTCTTGAGCGATTATTAATCATTACCAATTATGAACAGGCAGAAATGATTATAGAGCATTATCCCGGTTTAACATGGGATAATTTCATTATTGAACCCTCAGGTAAAAATACGGCTCCTGCCATAGCTCTTGCAGCAGCAGTCATTCACAAGAAAGACCCCGGTGCTGTCATGGGTCTTTTCCCAGCTGATCATCTGATTCAGAATGACGATGAATTTGTTATTTGTTTGAAAGAAGGGATAAGAATTGCTGAAATAAAAGATGTTCTGGTTACTTTTGGCATTGAGCCCACACGTCCGGCTACCGGTTACGGATATATACAAATTGAAAAAGAGCCTCTGCCCGAAAGTCCCTTTGTGCATAAATCCAAGACTTTTGCCGAAAAGCCAAATCTTGAAACTGCCCGACGCTTTCTTGCTTCCGGTGAATTTCTATGGAACAGCGGAATGTTTATCTGGAGGACAGATATTATTCTGAAAGAGATTGAACGATTTATTCCCGAATTATATGAGATTATTGATGCAGTCAGCAGGAAAATTGACACATCTGACTTTGAATCAACACTGCAGGACCTTTGGCGGACGATAAAACCCATTTCCATTGATTATGGCGTTATGGAAAACGCAAAACACGTGAAAGTAATCCGGGCTAAATTCGGCTGGAGCGATGTGGGCAGCTGGGATGCGGTTTATGCACTGGAAAATAAAGATAAGTTCGGAAATGTTCTGAGAGGGGAGGGCTACCTGCTGGAATCTTCCGGGAATTATATTTTCTCATCAGATTATCAGGTTTTTATAAGAAATATCCATAATCTGATTGTCATTGCGGATAAAGGTGTTATTATGATTATTCCCCGGGACGAATCGGAACAGATTAAAAATATTGTGGATGCGCTGTCTGTTGTGGGAAAGGAAGATCTGCTTTAATGAAACCTCAGCGAATACTGGAAGAGTTGGAAAAATTTCTCAATACCTTTGGCATCCATCTTGAAAAAGCCCTGGGAAGTGTGAAAGGTGGTTTCTGCCGTATCCGTGAGGATTCTGTAATTGTCATAAACCGGAGAATACCCGTCGAGGAACAACTAACCATAATTGCTACTGCTATCCATAGGAATGACCTTGACTACAGTGGTCTCAGACCTCCGGTCAGGGAATATGTGGACAGGTTTAAATAAGCGAATGATGAATTAAGAATGATGGATGAAGAATTGAATGACTGAATGATTGAATTTGATTGGGGCAGTCGACAGATGTCAGTCTACAGTCGGCAGTCGGCAGGGAAAGACAGACAGACAGAAACGTGTAATGTGAATATAACGAAGTTGTGACCCTCTCAACTTTTCAACCTTTCAACATCTGAACCTCATGATCATCGAGCGCAGCGAGCCAATTATCAATTAACCTTATGGTTCATCTCTCACAAATAAAACTTCAGTTCGGCCATCAAAAAGTCTTTGATGGAGCATCATGGAGCATTTATTCCGGTCAGCGTGTCGGACTGGTGGGACCGAATGGTTCGGGGAAATCCACGCTGTTACGCATGTTTTGCGGAGAAATTACACCGGAAGAAGGCCAGGTGATTGTTCCACAGGGGGTTACAACCGGCTATCTTCCCCAGCATATGGATGATTTTAACACGGATCAGTCCTTATTGAATGAAGTGCTGGAGGTTTTCCGCCATCTGATTGAAGCGGAAAAAGAGATGCGTGAACTGGAACACCGTATATCGGAAAATCACACACCGGAACATATGAAGCGGTATGACAGGCTTCAGGAATTGTTTATCCGGGAAGATGGTTTCACCATGGAAGTCCGGGCGAAGGAAGTCCTGTTCGGACTGGGATTCCGGGAGGAAGATCTTTTACGGTCTGTCCGGGTGTTTTCCGGAGGGTGGCGGATGCGGATTGCACTTGCAAAACTATTACTGATGCATCCTACGCTTCTTTTATTGGATGAACCGACCAACCATCTGGATATGGAGACGCTGATCTGGCTGGAAAAATTCATCGCCGATTACAGCGGAACATTGGTAATAGTCTCCCATGACCGCTATTTTCTTGACCGTATAACAAACCATATTGCCGAAATATACGACGGAAAAATCCGGGTTTATCCCGGTAATTATTCTGCGTATGAAGAATCCAGGGCACTGCGTCTGCTTCAGCAGGAAGCGGAACTGAAAAGTCAGGAACGCCGTATTGATCAGATTGAACGTTTTATTGAACGTTTCCGCTATAAAGCCAGTAAAGCCCGTCAGGTTCAAAGCCGGATTAAATACCTTGAGAAAATTCAGCGGACCGAAGTTGATAAACTGGGTAAGTCCATTGGTTTTCAATTCCCGAAACCGCCCAGAAGCGGAGACCCGGTCATTGCTTTTGAACATGTCCTTTTTGATTACGGAAACGGGCCTGTCTTTAAAGATGCCACCTTTCAGATACGCCGGGGGGAAAAAGTGGCATTGTTGGGCCCCAACGGGGTTGGTAAATCAACCCTTATGAAAATCATCAGCCATGAACTTGAACCGGGTGACGGGAAATCCAGATGGGGATACAACTTGGAGATGGCCTATTTTGCCCAGCATCAACTGGATCAGCTCAATCCGGATATGACAGTTTTGGATGAGGTTTGGAGCCAGTCCCCGGGAATTACACAAAGCAGCATCCGTAGTATGCTGGGACAGTTTTTGTTCAGTGGTGATGATGTATTCAAACCGGTATCTGTTCTGAGCGGCGGGGAAAAAAGCCGTGTTGTATTGCTGAAAATGATGCTGAAAAATGCCAATTTTCTTATTCTCGATGAACCCACAAATCATTTGGATATGCAGAGTAAAGAAATTCTTGCAGAAGCACTGGATGAATTCTCCGGAAGTGTGCTCATTGTCAGTCACGACCGCTTTTTTCTGGATATGCTGGTAACCAAGGTCCTTTGGTTTGATAAGGGACATGTGAAGGAATATCCCGGAAACTACTCCGAATTTCTGCAGTGGTATGAAGAAAAAAACAGCCCGGTATCACCGGAAAATAATACCACCGAATCCCGGTCAAATATAATCGACAGTAAAACCCGGCGGCGGATTGAAGCGCAGGAACGGCAGAAACACTCCCGGGAGAAAAAAAAGATCCGGGATAAACTGGATAAGACTGAACAGAAAATCGAGGTCCTCCAGAAAGAGAAGTCAGACATTGAGCATCAAATGAACGGGACCGGTTTTTCCACATTGACCCCGGATGAGATGGCAGTCATCACACGGCGGTATCAGTCTGTTGTTAAAGCATTGGAAGAACTGGAATACGAATGGCTGGTATTGACAGATACCCTTGGGGAATGAGTACCCGTATCGGGTAATGAAATGACAAAAAGATTTGTTGTTTAAAAATATTGACTTTTATTGGATAATATAATAATATTCATTAGTGGTTATTATATTAGTGTTATAAATATTATTGTATAAAAGCATTATTTTATTTCATGGGATTTTAACATGAAATTCAATCCGGAAATACACCATCGTCGATCAATCCGGTTGAGAAATTATAATTATTCCGGGGCAGGCATATATTTTATAACAATAAATACCCACAAACGGAAACATTTATTTGGTACAATAATCCATGGGAAAATGGAATTAAATAATTTTGGAAAAATAATTTGTGAAGAGTGGTTAAAAACAGCCGATATCCGTTATTGTGAAATTGAATTGGATGAATGGATCATAATGCCCGATCATTTTCACGCAATATTAATTATTACCGGATGTGATTGCCGTAGGGGCGACCCGCAGGTCGCCCCTACGGAGGGTATTGACATTCCAACGGTTGACCTGCAGGTCGCCCCTACGGAGGGTATTGACATTCCAACGGTTGACCCGCAGGTCGCCCCTACGGAGGGTATTGACATTCCAACGGTTGACCTGCAGGTCGCCCCTACGGAGGGTATTGGCATTCCAACGGTTAACCTGCAGGTCGCCCCTACGGAGGGTATTGACATTCCAACGGTTGACCTGCAGGTCGCCCCTACGGAGGGTATTGACATTCCAACGGTTGACCTGCAGGTTGCTAAAAGCACCCAACGATATATTCCGAATGGTCCTAAACCCCGATCTTTGGGAGCAATTATGGCCGGATTTAAATCTGCATCCACCCGAAGAATTAATATAGTCCGTAATATGCCTGGCATGCCTGTCTGGCAACGAAATTATTATGAACACATTATTCAAAGTATGGAAGAATTATTTATCATACGCAAATATATCCGAAGAAATCTTCATAAATAAGAGTGTTTTCGGAAACATGTTTAAAATACCAAGTAAGTTTTATGATATTTATATAAATTAGAAATGATAAGCATATTGATGCTGATCTAAAATAATCCAAAAGGGATATTTTGCCAATGAGCCAATCCTTACCCGTCAGCAAACGAACCGTTGTCATCACCGGCGCCACATCGGGGATCGGCCTGGCAACAGCACGAATACTAGCAGGTATGGGTGCCTTTGTCATTGGGACCGGCCGGTCGGCAGAGCGGTGCCGGCAGTCCGAGGAATCGATCCGCCGTGAACAGCCGGACAGCCGGGTCAGGTATTTGGTGGCCGATTTATCTTCACAGCAACAGATCCGGTCTCTTGCCTGTGAAATCCGGACGGTGCTTGAAAAAAACTTTGAAAAACCGGTTCTGGATACCCTGGTCAATAATGCCGGAACATTTTACAGCCGTTTTACGGAGACGGAAGACGGTTTTGAAACAACCTTTGCCGTGAATCATCTGGCACCTTTTCTCCTGACACACGAACTCTTGCCTTTATTGGCTGAATCTGAAGACGGACGGGTTGTGACTGTGGGTTCAGGTTCACATTTTCATGCTAAAATGAAGTGGTATGATCTTGAAATGCGCCGTTTCTATTTCGGTTGGAATGCCTATAAACAGTCCAAACTGGGAAATGTCCTTTTTACCGTAGAATTTAACCGGCGTTTTCTGGAAATAACCGGGGTCAGGGCTTTTGTGGCAGATCCCGGACTTGTCCAGACATCAATTGCAATGAAACAATCCGGTTTTCTTGTGAAAAATTTTTGGAAACATCATATCAAAAAAGGTGCCGCTCCGGAAGGAGGTGCCGCAACATCTGTTTTTCTGGCTGCATCACCTGAAATGATGAAAAATAATGCCGTCTACTGGAAATATGAAAAGCCTTTGGATCCTAACCCGGCAGCATTAAATGAAAACGATGCCCGGAAACTCTGGGATATTTCATGCCGCATGTGCAATATTGAAAATTGGGGCTAAACCAGCCATTTGCTTATCAAAGAACTATTATAATTTTTCTACTATTATATATTGTTTATTAGTTGTCATGAATCACATTTTTTTAAATTTATGTTTTTTAAAGCTGAAGTTATTGAATTGTAAGCAAAGAAATGCTTATTTTAACATTAAATGGATGTATGTCAACTGGAATAAAACCGGGAAATTGGCTGTTGGATAAATCACGTCTGAAATTGTTATCTTTTAAAAAGCATAGAGGACCCTTTTATATCTGTTTGGCCTATTTTATTTTTGGTTTTTTATGGATTCTATTATCTGATATAATTTTACTGGTTTGTACTGAAAATAATATTCAATTTGTTAGATACCAGACATATAAAGGTTGGGTTTTTATTGTCATTACATCGATTCTGGTATATATCCTTTCCCATGTCTATGCCGTGCATAAGGAAAAATCACTTACACTGCTAAAAGAAAATGATAAAATAATCCGGGAGAGTCTGAAAGAGAAGGAAACCCTTCTCATGGAAATACACCATCGGGTAAAGAACAATTTTCAGATTATTATCAGTCTTCTAAGAATGAAAAGTAAGATCGTCCAGGATGATATACTCACAAGAAATGTTAATGAGATTATAAACAAAATAAATGCCATATCTCTGGTTCATGAAAAGTTGTATGAGACAGAATCATTGTCAGATGTTGATTTCAAATCATATATTCATGATATTGTTAAACATTTACTTATATCCCACAGTCTGACTGGTTCCATAAAGACTGAGTTTGATCTTGATGATATTGTTTTACCCATTGAAAAAGCTGTTCCCTGCGGAATTCTAATCAATGAGGTTATAACCCGGATATTTAATTATGCTTTTCCTGAAGATAAAACGGGCTTAATAGCAATCTCAATGAAAAAAGAGAATACAAACAGAATTTCTCTTGTAATCGAAGACAATGGGATGTTCATGGCAGAAGAGGACAATAATCCGGACCGTCGTTTTGAAATGAAGATGATTCATATCCTCTCAGATCAGATTAAAGGGGATATACAAATTCATTCAACGGATATCGGGACCAGGTATGCGCTTGTTTTTATGATTTAAAGGACTATTATTATATTCAATTTATTATTTCTAAACACTATTATTTTATGGTGTATTATAGTGTTGAATACTTATTTAACGATAGAAATTTTCTTTGAATTCGTATGACAATCCGCAGATAAAATGACAAAATAAATACCACTCGGTACAGGATATCCATTGGAACTCTGTCCATTCCAGAAGAAATGATATTCACCTTGAGAATAGTATCCTTTGGCAAGATGAGTTATATATTTGCCCGATAGCCCCATGATTTGCAGATCAATGATTTGATTGAAGGGTAAAGAAATATGTATTGAAAGCAATTGATTAAAAGGATTGGGATATGCTGATTTTATCACGATGGATTCAGCGTTGAAACCGGATGAATTCATCGCTGTTATCTCAGGATTTATGAGTGTATATAAAGCGTTACCCATTCGTTCTCCCATGGTTATAACGCCCTCGGTATCAAAATGGATCCCATCTTCGACAAGAGGCAGGTCATCCAGATCGACAACTTTCACAAGAGGATCATCTTTTGCAACGGTTTCCTGGGCCATCCGTACATCTCCGGTATATGGATAAACGGTTGGATTATGAACAATTCTACCCAGTACTACCGGCATTTTTGGAGCGTTGAAATCATGTCTTATATCTTTGATAAACTCTGTCAGATTGTCCTTATAAGCCAGAGCATCTTCAGCGTTTGCCGCATCTGACTCTCCCTGCATCCATGCCATTCCAATGAATTTCCATGGAATATTCCAACCGGTAAGGGAATCCGTTGCGATTTGATATTGATCCATCATAAGCGCATAAATTCCTGCTGAACTGTTGTCACCCTTTTTCCAATCTCTGGCCAGATTCGTACCCCCGTAAGCCAGTTTAAAAACAGCTAAATGCTCTGTCCCCATCCCAATTAAAGTACGCGCCAAGGTAATTTCCGGACCAAAATATATCTCAGAATATGCAATATATGGTTCCTGCTTCTGCGGATGTAAGAAGGTCCATTGACTGTCGGACGTAGAAATAAAAGGTTTGGGAAAGCTTGTTTGATTCGGCTTTAATCCCTGATGATAATAGAAAGCAATAGTGCTGTCCAAAGGTGAATCCGGTAATAAAGAAGCATCAGCCCGAAGACATAGCATATTGGATTGTCCTCCGGCAAAAATAATATGGAGCGTATCCACATCAGTAAATTGTCCGACACAAGTATTAGCAATTAGGAGGATTGCCGGAAGGGAAAAAACAGTATTTTTAAAATATTGAAACATAAAATATTATTATATTAAGTCCTTTCTTTCTTCTTCCAAAAATTGGAGTAAAAGAGGATTTTTATAATCAGGATATGTCCAGGGCAAAAAATGGAAATGTTTATTCTGATAAAAGAGAGTCAGTTCGGACCAGATCCCGTGCTCAAGATAAATCCGGTGTGAAAACCCTTTGGTTGTGAGCAGGGTAAAGTTGAAATGGGTTAATAACCCCGGATCAATATTATACATTCTTTTACCGTTTATACGGTAATCATCTTCAATAAGATTGGATTTAAGTTTAAAACCGGCACTGTTTTCGAGGGTGACGGGTTTCAGGTTTACGGCATAAATTTTACTCAGGCTTGGCCCCATTTCTTTCTCATAATAATCTGTAATATCGCTGAAGGGGAAAGGCCCCAGAATATTCCATTCACCTGGCATGAGTTTCTTCAGCAGATCCTCCGGTGAGACAGTGGATTTCTGCTCTTTAGAAAACATTATGGCTGTAAAAAGCGAAGCATTAGGAGCCTGGGATATTCTTTCCATTTTTTACCCTTTGATTTGCTGGTTCATTGCTTTTACCCGAAGCCTGATTTCTTCCCAGTGTTCCCGGTTGGATGATGTATAACAATATACGGAATTATTTTGTAAAAGCGGATCGCCGCCCTCAGTAATACCTGACTTAACATACAGCCGTGTTCCGGGAACGGGTGAAAATGCGGAAAGACTGACACGGCTTCCTGCATCAAAAGCAACGTCTGCAGTTTCCTTTACATCATCCGGATCTTGTCCCGGCAGTCCCATGATGATATACGTGATGATATCACCCGCTTTATATCCTGCATCATGAAGATTTCTTACCGCCTTAAGAAACGTTTTTCTGTTAACCTTGTTATTGATTAAATCCCTGTGCTTTGGTGCCACGGTTTCCAGACTCAGCCGGGGTTCATAAAAACGTGAATGTGCCATAAGTTCAGCCAGTTCACGGTCAATAAAACGTGCAAACAATCCGTTGGGACTGTGAAATGTCAGTCCGTCCCATGATTTTATTACCGCTTTCAACAGGTGTTTAATGTGATTGTCCGGATTCACAAACAGTGCGTCGTCATAGAAAACAAAATGACCGATGCCCCGTTCTGCCCGGGCCCATTTAATATCCTCAAGTGTTGAAGTCCATTCCAATTGTCGAAATTCTGGATTAAGCAGGTGACCGGCACAGAATCCGCAGGAGTAAGGACATCCTACGGATGTGATAAGGGGGTAATGTTTTAAGACAGGGTAATGATCCCATACTTTTCGTAATCTGTATGGCATGTCCGGTTTATAATCATACCCGAAATTCTCATTAAACCAGACATTTAAAGGTGCAAAAACCTGTCCTTTTATCAGAAGATCAGGCCGAATGTTTTTTTGAGCATGTTCCGGTATAAGTGTAGCATAAATGCCGCCTAAAATGAGAGGTGTAAAGGGAAATATTTCTCTTAGCAGATCTGCCGTTTCTTTAACACCGGTATACCAGTATGTCATGTGAGATGTAAGAAAAATGGCATCGGGAGACGGTAACAGATTCCGGAAGAATTCTTTTGCTGTACCATAAGGTACCCCATACCGGCTGAAATAGCGGGGAATGTGTCCTAAAACCTCTGGTTTGTGTATCTTTTCCCTGAAAAAATGCCCTGTTCCGGCATCTGTGTCCTTGTCGTGCGGGAAAGTCTGTGTCCAACGGGGATTGAAACGGTCCAATAAATCCGCAACGGTAATTTCAGCAGGTCCGTCCGTCATGGATTCTGCCAGATTCAATAACCCCAAAGGCCTGTAATAGAGATCGTATGCCGCAAAGTCGTGGATCCAGGGATTGACGAAAAGCAGATTTAACTTTTTTTCCATACGGAAATGTAAAACAATAAAATTACGGGACAAATTTCATTTAAAAGTGTATTTTATGGAAAAATAATCCATAACCCAACACGCGAAAGGTCCCTATGCTGTTTACATTTCGCCTTTCCACAGACCGGTCTCTCTCTTTTACCGATATCACAGTCAAGGTAAAGAAATTTATCAAGGACTCAGGATGCCGGAATGGTATTGCCGTGATTTTTACACCGCATACAACGGCTGGTATCACCATCAATGAAAATGCTGATCCCCATGTACGGGAAGATATTGCCTGGAAGTTCCGGGACTTGATCCCGCCTGATGAAGCGGAGTACCTGCATGCAGAGGGAAACAGCCACAGTCATGTTTTGTCTTCCCTAACCGGTGCATCTGTAACGATTATTATCAAAGATGGCAACCCGCTGTTAGGTGTATGGCAGGGCATTTATTTTTGTGAATTTGACGGCCCGCGTATGCGTACAATCCATATTAAAATCATGAGAGATTTTGAATAATCCATGATTGCCTCCTTTCCCGGATTTCCCCGGATAGTGCAAACAAAAGGTTCACCCTTTGAAGCCGGAAGAGAGACAGGCCGCCAACTGGGGCCGTCCCTCTCTGCCTACATTGATCTATATCTTTCTACAGGTCCCTTTCTCCAAAAGAAATTTGATTTTTATAGACATTCCAAAAATGCCATGTCTTTTTTGTCATATTTACCGGAACGTTTTCGTCTGGAACTGGAAGGACTGGCAAATGGGGCTCAAATTCCTTTGACAAGAGTTGCGGAATGGGTTTCTGCAGAAGCGTATATGACCCCCAATTGCAGCGGTTTTCTTCTGAAATCCGGCAAGAATCTCTGGATTGGGCGGAATAATGATCTGTGGAGTCCAGGGCTTTGGGGTTATGCTCTGGACCGAGAAATCTCCGGCCGCATCCCTACTCTGACATTCGGACTTGCCGGTGATGTTTTTTCTGCAACGGGCTTGAACCGTGCAGAACTTTGGCTCCATTACAATTACCTGAAAGCACCCGACAGGAAGAATAGGGATGGATTTTCCCTGCCCAATTATCTTCAGATTCCGGATATGCTGGAAATCTGTGAATCGTTGAAAGATGTTTCCCATTATCTCTCGGAAAAAGCCCGTTCTGACGGCATGATGCTTTTTGTATCCGATCCATTGAATGATGAACATGGGATTTTTGAATGCACTTGTAGGGATGTGGTTTTCAGGCCATTGCCAACCGATCTGAATTTTACATATCTTACCGGAACTAATCATTATAACCGGTCCCCATATGAAAATGCTTCCGATCCGGATCGCTTGGATTCTCTAAAGCGTTATAAAAGACTTGAAGAATGTCTGGAAACATTCCGTCCTCCAGGAAAAATTCCCGACTTCAAATCCCTGAAAGCCATTCTTGCCGATGATCAAATCGAAAAGCGGTCACCGGATTTCGGAACGGTTTATGCAAATCTCTACTGTCCAACAACACACAGCCTTTGGTATACTTTCGGCGGATATCCGGCAGCATCGTGTGGACGATGGGGAGACTGGGAGAGGGAGAGAGGGAGAGAGGGGGAGACCCGGTGAGGAGGAAGGCAGGATTAGATAGACCATTTTTCGGGGTGTTGAGCCATGATGACGAGCATTCCAATAATATGATCATAAGAATTATAATAATTATTAAGTATTTCATACTCTATGTAATTGCATTCAAATGCAAATTTTAGCCATACTTGTGTTTCTGCACTTTCTCCTTCAGCATCAGATAGTTTAGCAACAAAGGCTTTTGAATATTTTCTTTTTCTAAACGCTTCAGCAATATTTCCGCATACAGATCGAGAAGATCGACGTATTTGATTAGTTAATGAATATTTTTCTTCTTTTGGAAACTCTTTTGAAATCTCGAAAATATTCATAGCCATATCAAAAGAAAGTCTGAAAACCTTAAGATCTCTATGCGTCTGTATTTGCTCCATTTCTATATTCCAAAATTTCAGTTTTTTTCTTTCCCATACTCTCCCAGTCTCCCCATCACTCCCTCACCCAGTCTCCATCTCACTCCCTCTCCCAGTCTCCCCATCACTCCCTCACCCAGTCTCCATCTCACTCCCTCTCCCAGTCTCCCCCTCGTCCCTTCACGCTTCCATCGTCTTATCCAGTGTTCTGTACTGAATGGCTTCACTCACATGTTCCGGAAGGATGGTTTCAGATCCTTCCAGATCAGCGATAGTCAGAGCAACTTTCTGTATTCTGCTGAAGGCCCTTGCGCTGAGTCCGAGCTGGATGCTTGCCTGTTCAAGCAGGAGGCTGCATGTATCATCCAAGGGGGCGTAATTCCGTATCATTCGTGTGGTCATGTGTGCGTTACAGTGGATTTCTGGAAAGTTGGCAAATCGAATGGTCTGTTTTTTACGTGCTTTCTGGACTCTTTTACGGATTTCTGCAGATGTTTCACCACTCTTTTTATTCTGAAGTTCTTTGTAAGATACAGCGGGGACATCCACATGAATATCAATTCTATCCATAAGCGGACCCGATATGCGTCCCCGGTATGTTTGAATTTGCCCCTCACTGCAAGTGCAGGCATGTCCCGGATCCGTACTGTAACCGCATGGGCATGGATTCATGGCGGCAACAAGCATAAACTTTGCCGGATACGTAAGGCTGGTCAGTGCCCGGCTGATCGTTACCTCACCGTCTTCCAATGGCTGACGCATAACTTCAAGGACATTTTTTTTAAACTCTGGAAATTCATCCAGGAAAAGAACACCATTGTGAGCCAGACTTACCTCACCCGGTTTTGGATAACGTCCGCCGCCCACAAGAGCGGAATCGGATATAGTATTACAATATTCCTTATATTATAATTAAAATGGAGGTGTTAAAATGAATGTTGTAGCTTATTATCGAGTATCTACAGAAAATCAAAAACGTGAAGGTACAATTAATATTCAAAAAAAAGATATTCAAAATTTTTCAAATAATAATGGGTATAAAATTTTATCATATTTTAGTGATGAAGGAATTAGTGGATCACTTGATTTAGATAATAGACCTGGATTATATGAGTTATTTGATTTTATTGAAACAAATAAAGTAGAAGGTGTCATTGTTTGGAAACTAGATCGACTTGCAAGAGATTTATACCTTCAGGAAACATTAATCAAACAACTTGATAAATTAAGAGTACGTTTAATATCAACAAAAGAACCTGATTTAAATTCAAATGATCCTATGCGAAAAGCATTTAGACAATTTATTGGTATAGTTTCCGAACTTGAAAAAAATTTTATTACGATGAGATTAACAGCTGGACGTTTAAAAAAAGCAAAAGATGGAAAATATGCTGGTGGTAAACCTGCACTTGGATATAAGTCGCGTGGTGGTGAATTAACATTAGATTCTGAAGAAGTTCTAATCATTAAGAAAATATATTATATGTATAAGAGAAAAAAAATGTCAATGGGAGCAATTGCAAAATATCTCAATGAAAACAATTATCATACTGTACATGGAGGAAAATGGTACTCTTCCACAGTTCGATATATTCTCAATAATAAAATATACAAGGGCAACTTATCTTATGATGGAAATGTATTAAAAAGAAAAGACTTAAATGTTTTAAAATAAATGACTTACAATACAATCTCATACAAAAAATTAAAATTATTTGTATGAATTATATAATTAAGCAACCTTCTTTACTCACAATCATCTGTTACCTTTACTGAAATGACTAAAAATATGTTTGTGGAATCAATTTCAGTTTTCTAAAAAAATTTAACCTGAGTTTTCAAGCATTTATCATTATGATTTAACTTATTTTTTAAAACCATAGATAAATATTGTTGAAAAAGGAAAAAACATTGAAAAAAAAGAAACTGGAAAAGGATACACAATTGTGCCACTGTTAATGCAAAGTTTGGTTAGCTATTTAAATGTTAAATTGTTTTTGTTTTTATATGATTCCGGATATGAACCTATTTTTGACATACATGATGAGGTAATAACTGCTAAACCTGTTGATATGGAAATTGTTAATAGAAAAATGATTGAATACGTTCAGGAAATCATTGATTTGCAGAAATTTGAATTTGAGTTTAGTCCAAAAATACCGATGATAGAAATTAAAAAATTGGAATTTGATTAATAAAAATGAACGGATTTATTTTTAAAATTGAAATTGCAATTCTTCAAGTTCTTGCATTGCATTTATTTAAATCATATTTTCAATAAGCCAAGATTGATTTTTCAAATGGTCAAAAACATTAAATCAAAATTGTTCTCTTATTGCAATGAAATTATTTATTCTAATTTTTTATTTCATTGAAAAGGATGTTTTATGCCGAGTATAAACAAGAACAATAAATTTAAATTAATATTTTTGCTATTAAGTGTTTTAATTGTTGCTGAAGCAAATGATACTTCAGGAATTGCATTAAATAAAATCAATTCTCCTGAAGTTGCTGATGAAGTTATTGTTGATGATCATGGCTACAAGCATTGGAAAATTGAAGATGTTTGGTATTCAAACAAACCTTTAGAACCTTTTTATGATAAAATTGACACAGTTTATTATGATGAGATTAGAATGAATCCTTATTTTCAACCAAATGATTCAAATTTTGTTTGGTATGGAAGTGGAGATGTGGATTCAAATAATGTTTTGGATGGATTGGATTCACTTCTTATTGCTGATGGAAACATAAGTGATCAAGCAGATATTGACGGAGATGGAATTCTAGGAACATCAATTGATGCAGAGATTTTTGGAAAATATTTAAATTCAGACACTTCTCTTATTCAACATAAATGGAATTTTCCAGACACTTCGCCAGAATCAAGAAAAGCTTGGTTAGACAAAATGCTGGCAATCGACAAAACAGACACAATTCCTTATATTCCGGGAAAGTTTGAGTGTGGAGCTTTTTCAATGGAGGTTGTAAAAAATTTTAGGGGATTTGGAGAAATTAATCAAGATACCTCTCTAATTTCCGAAATAGATCCTTCTCATAAGCACGATTTTTCAACTAATGGAAGATTTAATTTACCTGTTTTTTATGTAACAATAAAATCAGAGGAAACAGAATTACATCACGCAATTGTTGGTAGCCAAATAGATGATAAAGAAGGGGGGCCCTTAAGGTTTTTTAATTGGAATTATAAAGAACCCCAAAATGATTCAGATGTTCCTCCTGGGCATCCTTCAATGCCGAATGATTCAAGAGTTAGGATTTATCATTCTTTTTTTTATTTTTCAACTTATTTTGAAAAAAATATATTTTTACGATTACCTTTTATAGAATTTAAATTAACAGATGGAAATCCTGAATTAATTTCCTATGATGAAAGATTAATTTTACAAAGACCTCAAATAAATTCAATAAAACCAAGGCCAAATTCTCTTGAAAAATTTGTTTTAAATTCAAATTATCCAAATCCTTTTAATTCCAACACATCCATACAATATTCTCTTCCAAGACAATCAGCTGTAAACCTGATGATATATGATATAACAGGACGCATGATCAAAAATTGGCAGTTTGAAAATCAAAGCTGTGGCTGGCATGAAATAATCTGGAATGGAACCAACAGTTATGGCCAGCAGGTTTCAACAGGAGTGTATATATATCAATTGCAGGCAGGTGATGTTGTTGAGACAAAGAAGATGGTGTTTATGAAGTGAAATTTCTGAAGAATTAAAAAAAGCTCTAAAAAACAATTTATGACCAAGTGATATTTTTAATAACTCAATAATAATTGGTTGGATTATTATTTGTGCTTGATTTATGCAGTATTATTAATTACAATTATTTTAGACAAAAAAAGACTTATCAAATGGTCGTAAGAAAAAAATGGAATTATTTTTTCATTGTAAGTGGTTTACTAATCCTTTTGGTAATCTTTTATATTGTAAAATATTTCAAGTAAAAAAATTATTAAAAGGAGTACATAATGAAAAAGCTAACAATGTTTTATGTTTCATTTCTTTTTGTAATAGTTAGTTTTCTAGGTCTGAAAGCAGAAAATTATTCATTGTATTTAGATGGTATCGATGATTATTTAGATGTCAATTTTCCGATTCTTAATAATGCTTCAGAAGGGACTATTGAATGTTGGGCAAAAGTAATAGATACAAAAAATGGATATAAAAATCTGATTTTTTATGGATCAGAGAATGATGGTATGCGAGGAATTCAACTTAGAATGACTAGTGATTATAGACCATTTCTTTCTTATTATAATGGTGCAGGTATAGAAACGATGATCATGGGTAATCCTGTTGAGCTATCAACTTGGCACTTATACTCTGGGCAGTGGAGAGATAGTTATATGGAATTATTTGTTGATGGTCAATTGGTTGCTTCTGGTGAGGCAACAGTTGATTTATCAAATTTGAATTCAAAAGTACGTATTGGAAGAATGAATAATGGATATGGGCCGACCAATATATATATTCATTCAGTAAGAATACTTAACACCTTTAAATACAGTGGAAATTTTACAGATTTAATTTTAAGTGCTGATAGTTCATTATGTTATTTACCAATATCAGAAGGTGAAGGTAATATAGTTAATGATTTTTCTGGCAATGGTTATAATGGAAATATTTTTGGGGCTACTTGGAGCACAGATGTTCCTAGTGAAACTTCATTAGAACAAATTCCATCATATCTACCAACAGATGGACTATTAGGATGGTGGCCATTTAACGGAAATGCAAATGATGAAAGCGAAAATGAAAATAATGGAACAGTATATGGTGCTCTTTTAACCGAAGATAGATTTGAAAATCCAAATTCTGCATATTCATTTGACTATACTAATTGGTCTTGGGGATCTGGTGGGGATGAAATATACATTCCATTTTCGGAAACTTTTAATTCAGAAAACATTTCTGTTTCAGTATGGGTCGAACCAACATCAGTACATTATCCAGGCCAAGGGCTTACGATAATTGATAGGTGGGAATATGGTTACAGTACTCCTCATGGTGAAGTGTGGGGTCTGTCACTTATGCCTGACACATACCAATTTCGTTCTTGGATTAGTTCTGATATTTATGGAGATGGATACGAAATCGTTGGTCCAGAAATTCCAAATCATATATGGACTCATCTTGTTTTTACTTATGATGGAGAGTATATAAGACAATATGTTAATGGTTTGTTAGATACAACAACCTCAACAGATAACTTAATCCTTAATATAGATGGTAATTCAGGAATCTCTATAGGGGTATCAGATCAAGCAAATGGTAATTGGTGGCCATATGATGGAAAAATTGATGATATTGGAATTTGGAATCGTGCATTAACTGAAGAAGAGATAGTTGCAATATATAATAGTGAAGAGAATCAAGTAGAAAATTATTCTTTATATTTTAAAAACACTTCAAATCCAGCTGATAATGTTTATTTAGGCAATCCTACTTGGTCAAATAGTATATGTTCTGGAAGCTTAACGATGGAAGCATGGATAAAAGTGGATTCCTGTATTTATTTACAAAGAATTATATCAAAAGATTATGTTTTTAAATTTTCATTAGGTAATGATGAAGACCCTTATTATCGATTTGGTGGTTATCTTGGGGGAGAGTCTCAAGAAATATTTTCTTCTTATCCTAATGATTCTGATTGGCATCATGTTGCTATAGTAGGTAATGCGGAAAATAATACTTTAAATCTATTTTTAGATGGGATTCAAACAAACTCAACATATTACAGTACAGTTGCTTTGAGTAATTCAAATAGTGTTAATATTGGTAGTAGAAACGGCCAGTGGGAATCATTTATTGGTAATATTTATGCAGTAAGAGTATCAGATAATGCTCGTTATGTAAGCAATTTTACACCTACTTTAGATTGGATAAACGATTCAAATACAGTTGGATTATGGTATCTTAATAAAGGTTCAGGTACCACTGTTGAAGATTTGAGTATTAATAACATCACTGGAACAATAACAGGTGCTACTTGGAGTACAGAATATCCAAAACTTATAAATCCAAATGAAGGTGAAGATTTGACATGGAGTATTCAGCTTAAAGCCAGTCAAAATACATTGATTGATCATGATAATTATCTTGGAGTGGCTGAAGGTGCTACAGATAATTTTGATACCGCTTTTGACGATGTTGAACCACCATTATCTCCTGGTAGTAGCATCTCTCTATACTTTCTTCATGAAGAATGGAACACAACATTAGGAAACAAATTCTGTAAGGATATTAGGAATGAAATTGATTTAACTGATATTATGCAAGTATGGGATTTCAATATAGTATCGACTGAAACTGGAGAAGTAACACTTTCTTTTCCATTTTATGGAGTTCCAGACGTACCAGTAATTTTTGAAGACACATTAGCAAACGTAAAACAAAGTATCAATTCTGGTTATGTATACTCTTATTCTGCTGAAGCGAATGATATTCGTTCCTTCAGAATTAGTGTTGGTGATACATCAGCTCCTGAAATTACATTAGGTTTCTCATGTACTGGACCAGCCATTCTACAATCCAATTCTTTGAAAACATTAGATTGGGTTGTGACAGATGGTTATTCTGTAGATTCTTTAGAATTGTGGTATTCAGAGGAGAACGGTTTAAATTATTCAAAAATAATCACTTTGGGACATGTTGACGCTTATGATTGGACTGTTCCAGATGCAACAATCATCTACAATGGACTATTAAAACTGAAAGCAAAGGATTTTGCTGGAAATATCTCATCTAAAACTAGCGATCATGTGTTTGCAGTAGCAGGTGATTCTTTGATAAATACAGTTGATGCTGGGTGGAACCTTTGGGGTGTTCCTCTAATACCAGAGAATGAAAATATGTCAATAAATCTTGTAGATGATTTCAATGATTATTGGGTATCATTTGATTATTTGAATAATGGATATGCTGAAGCAGATATATTACAGATCGCCAAGGGATATTGGCTTGGTTCATTCAGAAATACTGTTATAGATATAATTGGAACTCCTGTTACTGAATCTTATAGCATGTCTCTACAGCCTGGATGGTCTCTTGTAAGCAATCCATTAGTATTGGATGTATGCATGGACAGTTTGTTATTTACAAAATTAAATGATAATAAATTATTCAGTGAAGCTCAGTCGGCCGGTTGGATTAACACAGTATATAGCTATATAGATTCAGCTGGATATTTTTATATAAATAATTTATCTCCGTGGCGTGGTTATTGGATAAGTGTTCTTGACACAGGTATCACAGTAACATTTCCTATTCATAAAAATCCAATAGAACCAGACAAGAAATCTAAAGAAAGTATACAGGAAATATCATTTCTGGCTGAAGCTGGAAATGTTCGTCATGAAATACTGCATGTTGGAATTCATAAAGATGCAACTTATGGATTTGATCCGTTATATGATGCTATTACTCCGCCTAATCCACCTAGTGAGCAATATGTTTCTTTGTATGTTCCACGACCAGATCTAAATCTGATTCTTGGAAACAATTTTGCAAAAGACATACGCGGACCTATCACTGAAGATGGTTACGAAGAATATTTTATTAAACTTTCATCCAGTGAGCCATTAGCTTTAATTACTTGGAACCTTGATGCAATATCATCTGAATTAGAAATAGGTATAGATGTCAATGAAAATGGTATCTATGAAGATATGCGGAAACTTGAATCAGTGACGGTTGAAAATGGTAAAGGATTTTCTGTAAGAATTGGAAACAATGTTGTAGGAACCTTATCAGATTTGATACCTCAAGACTATGCTATTGATCAAAATTATCCGAATCCATTTAATCCAAATACAATTATTAGTTATGCAATTCCTCAAGCAGGCCATGTAAAACTTGAAATCTATGATTTAACTGGTCGAAGAGTATGTACACTAATTAATCAACATCAAACAGCAGGTTATAAATCAATTGTCTGGAATGGTCGTAATGAATTTGGTGATGCGGCTAGCACTGGCATCTACTTCTATAGGATTATTGCTGGTGATTTTACACAGACAAAGAAGATGGTGTTTATGAAGTGATGATGGAATATATTCCTAGTCAGAATAATTGAGGATTATATCATGATATTTGATGGAAAGCCTATTTATAAAATAAGTGATAAAGAAATTCATCAATTAATAGAAAAACATATTGGTGAAAGACAGCATTTAGAATATAAAATTACATATGATAATAAAGATGATAAAAATAAAGTTGAAATTCTGAGAGATATTTGTTCTCTAGCTAATGGAGGAGGTGGATATTTAATAATTGGCATACGTGATGATGGAAAAGGTAACGCTCAGAAATATGAACCTGAGATGATTGGTAATCCTGATAAAATTAAAAAATCTATAGCAAGTTTAACGAATGACTACATTTCAGAAAGAATTGAAGGATTAGAGGTTAATGTAAAAAATATTAATAAAAATCCTTTAGTAATAATTAGAGTTCCGGTAAGTGATCGAATTCCTCACATGGTAACATATCAGAATAAAACAGATTTTTATACTAGATATCATGATGGTAAAAGAGAAATGACATTCGGTGAAATTAAAGAAGCTTTTATGAAAGACCCTACTATCTTGAAACTATCTAAATTTGAAATACTTCTAAACACATTATTTGAAGATTCAAAGTGCAAGTATACTCAAAATGATATTCAATCTGATGATAAAATTAAAAAACCGATGGTTAAGCCGATTAATATAGATGATGAAAGTTTGCCAAATATATCATTAATAAATGATGGTAATATAGTTAATTATAAAACGATGGAAATTTTTGAGCAAGAAGTAAAAGAAAGATCTTATTTTCGAATTTCAGTGACACCAAAAAACGCAAAGACAAATCTTATTGATGTTAATGATAAAAAAATTAAACATTTATTTGAAAATCCGCCAGAATCCAGAGAATTTGGTTGGAACATGAAAATTTCTTACTCTAATTTAAAAAGATATTCTGAAGGTATTTTTTTAGGTGATAAAAAATATTCTTATTTGGAATTATTGACAAATGGTCATATGGAATTTTGGAAAACAATAGACATGACTTTTTGCTGGAAGCAATCAGAAGAAGAATTTAAAATTAAGCCACGTATGTATCCTTATCCAGTAGTTGAATATACCGTTTCATTTTTAAGACTTTATAAATCAATCATAGATTATGTAGAAATTGAAGATGACTTGTATTTCAGTATAGCATATAAAAATATAAAAGGTTTCTTTTTATATCCGGGTAGTCCAAATTCTTATAAATACCACTTATACAAAATGGAACCTTATCCAAAATTAAATTTTAAAATTCGTGAGGATATATTAAAATCTGATTATAATCCTGATAAGGTAACATTTAATATTCTTTCCAGACTTTATGGTGCTTTTGGATACACAGATGATGCCATACCTTTTTATAATAAAGAAGAAAATAAGTTTTTCTTTTAAATATTGGGAGTAAATCTATTTCATAAACAAGAGAATCCATATGAAAAATACGAACGAAGAAATAATCAGATGGTTGTCAGAAATTGGCAGGAAGTATGTGGAAAATATTTTATCAATTGTAAATATTGAGCGGCTTAAATTGGATAAGGCTTATGCAAATAAAATGTTTTTTTTCTACTGGGCCTATGAAAGGCAAGGTGCACCGGCAGGATATAAAATTGCTGCAATTAAAGCATTTCAAACAGTACAGGATAGTGATTACACATCAGAATATAAGAAGTATTATAAAGAAAAAACCAATGATAATATAAATCCATTTTTAGATATTAAAATCTCTTCTTTAGATATACCACGAATTGTTAAAAAGATTGAGAACTATAGATTTGAAGAGGCATTTAAAGACTTAAAATTAAATGGAATTGGACATAAAATTAGAGCATTTTTTATTAGAGATATTGCTTATTTACTAAATCTTGAAACAAAAGAAATAGAATTTGAAGATTATCTTTTCATGAATCCAATTGATATCTGGATTCAACTTACTTTTAATTATTTGAATATATCAAAACCAGATATTTCTTTGTATAATCGCAAAAAATATGATTTATCTAAAGAAAATTTTAACATCGCTGTTGCCTTAACTGATATTTGTCTTAGAGCTAAAGCATCTCCATTGCTAGCTAATATGGGTATATGGTATTATGCATCTCATTATGTTGCTAATAATTTGAGATTGAAAGAATTATTATGCAAAAAATCTATTCAAATATTAGAAAATGAAATGAATTTATTAGCAGGTTTTCAAGACATTAAAAGAGTAATAAATTAATAATGATAATACCTATACCTTATTCCAACAACCATTCAAACCACACACGTTGATCAATAACAGTTAATCTTAAATAAGTGTTATTGCTATTCTTAAAAATTACTTTAATTATGTTCTTGTGAATTTTATATGGCTTAATATTTTTGATGCTAAATTAGCAAAGTCTTCAAACTCTTTCATATATTTTCCTAGATTCTTTCATAGCTATTTATGTGTTTAAGTTCGTCATAATTATTATTTCAATAAAAATAATATATTTAAATCTACAAATAAATTAGGCAAGATCAATATTGCTATAAAGAATTGATGAAAATTAATTTTGATTAGTATAAAAAGATTTAAAAAATGTTCATTATGATGAGGTATTATAAATGGAATTATTAAATAAGTCATAAGAATAAAAAAGTTTAGAAGATTAAAAATATTTCATGATTTAATTAATTAAATTTCTAAGTAACAAATAGAAAGATAATGTATTCTCAAATAAAAATAATTAAATCGGAATAAGATTAAATGAACACTTAAAGAATTAAATTTTTACAGTTCTATCATTTAAAATTATTAATTTAACTAATAGAGATAAATTCATGACAGAATACACAGAACTCGATAAATTAATTCTAGAAGAATACAATTCAATAAAAGGAGATTTATTAAAACGTCTTAATTATGTAATTAGAATCTCTAAAAAGAAATCAAATTTTGAAAAAATAAATAATTCAGATTCATTCAAAATAAGAAGGCATGAATTTCTTTATAGATTAAGAAAAAAACTAAATAAAGTTAAGCGAGGCTGGTAATAGTTGTTATTTTATTGATTTAATTAAAATCTATCATCAGTATGTGTTAATCTACAATCAGAGTGTGAATAAAGCTTTCTGATACACTTTTTTGATAATTAGATGTATTGCTATGAGAAAGGTTTAAAATGTAATTGTAGGCTAATTTTCATGATAAAATGCATTTTTTGGCTATTTATTAATAAAAATGATTTAATTAATACAAAAAGACATTTGTTAAATGTTTTATACGTTAGGCTGCAGAAACTGCAATAATAAAATTCATTATTGGAGTTATTCATAATGTTTTACTTCATTTAATTTTTCAGCCTAAACAATATTTATAAAAAGAAAGAGAAATTATTTTAAACAAAATTGCAATTAATATTAAAATTTAGGAGAAATTTAAAATGAAGGAACAAATCATTAGAACTCGAAAGTATTTTCCAATTATTTTACAATCACGCTTAGTAAAAGAATGTGATGTTGAGAACTATCATATTGAATTGTTGACAGATGTTAAAAATGGTAGAATAATTAAATGTCCGCATATTCTAATTGCTTATAAAGAAGGAGAAACAGAACCGTTTTATGCAATTGCTTCTGAAGCAAGCATAAGTATTGCTAAAACATTTTTCATCGGTGCTTATCCGGGGCGAGGACATAAAAGCTATGGATATTCTGAAGAATATGGTGATCTTGATGTATTTGAAAAAATAGCAGTTGAATTAATGGAAGAAGCTTTAAATGTTATAATAAATTTGATTGATAAGTAAAGCTATATATAGAAGGCTTTTCCGAAGATTGGATCTCTCTAATATTCTAAACTAAAAAAAGGAAACGAAAACCCCGTTGGGAAATTAATTGCCCAGGGTCTTGTTTTAATCCGATGTATGTGTTTTTTTAGCTTTTGGAATTAATTCCAAACCCTTATTTTTACCACACTCAACTTGTCTTTCTCTTGCCTCTGCTTTTATTGCATTAACAATAACTAACATCCCAAAAAATAAAACCACAGTGTTAAACAAGTTTGCAATTTTTTGAGAGGATATCTGTTGTGGAATTAATTCCTAAGCGGGAAGAATCACGTACATCGGAAAAGGTTGCAGAGTTATTTAATACAAACGAGTGTAACAAACAATGACACTCACAAAATACTTTCCGAAATTGGAGAAATAAAGGCAGAAGCAAGGGCCAGACAATTAAGCGGGGTGAAACAAGACCTTGTGCAATTAATTGCACAGGGTGTGAGAAATAAGGGTGGGAAATTAATTTCCCAACAAAAATCACCGTTAAAATCGGGTGAAAAACGGGTTAAGTTATAAGTATTAACCCCTGGATGATTGGATGTTTTATTATTATTGTTTATATTTAAGAAAGGTTAATTAGAGGGTTAATCATGGCAACGTTAAGGAAAATGATCAATTTAAATGTAATTTTAAAGGTAGTATTTCTATTTTCGGTTTTTGTTTCTCTGGCCTTTTCGGACAATGTGATTCTTACTAACGGCACAAAAATAACAAACTGTTTTATTATTCATGAAACAGACGGCTATATTATTATTAGAAGCTATTACGAAACAGGAACAGAAGAAACAACCATTCCTCTTTCACAAATAAAAAGAACTGAAAAAATTCCAAGAAATAAAGATCTTTATACTATTACTGAAGTATCACCAGCAGAGGAAAGTACAAAACCGTCAAAAGAGATTTATGAATTCAAACCTAAATCAGTTGGCTTCTTGAATGATGTACACCTAACAAACTTTAATCAGTTTATAACAGGGATAACTTTGACGGTAATTGGATATGATTTTATTATAAGACATATTGACATCAAAGATGCTTGGGATGATTGGAATATTGATCCTTCAAGCAGAGATGTTAGAAAATATAATGTTGTCTTATTTACAGGTATTCTATCTATTGGTACAGGGATATTAAATATTTATAATAGCTTTGAAAGGGTAGAAGTATCGGTAAATAACAACAATCTATCGATATCATATTTGTTTTAAAGAATAAACAATTAATTCTATTAATACAAACTGTGATACACCCCCAATTTAGACCTAAAAATTTTCAAAATTGGACACAAGGATTAAACAATGTTTTTTCTGTAAAAAGGCATAGCATTGTTTTTCGCCTCGTATTCATCTATATCAAAGTTTAAGTATATTCGTCCTGAGATCCACGTTTCGTGGTGTTCGACAAGTATGGCAGTAATAAGTCTCAGACACGATTAATTATTCCGGTAAACATGTCCGTTTCGAGCGATTTGAAATCGGAATTGGTGTCCGAAATGAACCGGAACAATCAATTAAAAGGTGTGATTACTCATGAGGCAGATTTTCCTAAATAATGTGATTTATTCGTGAGGCAATACTCCAGGGAATAATAGTTGACGTTTATTGTATATTATATATGAGAACTTAATCTTCATCTGGATTATAATTATATATTGCTGGAGGATCATTACAAGGTGTTACTTCAATTAGTTGACTTAGATGTAATCTGGCAAGGATTTTTGTTTCTTCAATACTTATCATTTTCGCTAATCTTCTTTCAATTGTTTTGACTGGAATACTACCTGAATTTGAAAAACTTTTTGCCTTTTTACATAAAGAAAATTATACTACCGAAATTTATTACTTAGTCCAGATTGACTATAAAAATCTCTTAGTATTTTTTATTATAACTGTAATCCATTCTTTTGTGTATTTGTTTTAATGCAGTTTTTCATAATCATGTTGATTAACTGTTCAGGAATATGAAAAGTTGCTTTTGGGAGCTGCGATCAGAGGCAATTTGGATGGAGCCAAAGGCGGAATCTAATATTCCTTGTTATGTTTAGTGCCCGATGGACTTTTAGATTCTTCTTATTTTACTATTCATTTTATACATCTGCTTAACCAAGTAATGTGATCAAACCAAATCAGATAATTGTTTTTTCTCAATTGCGTATAATATATCTTTTTGATTGATTTTTTTAGAAATTGTATAGCTTTCCTTAATTAATTTAATGCCAACAGGATCTTTTAATCTCATTAATTCATTTCCCCAGTAGAATAAAGCCCTAGCAACCCTTTGAGTATTATTCTCTTTTTTAAACTTTTTTATTGCTTCTAAATAGTATTGATTACCTAAATTGATATTCCCTTTTCGTATTTCAATCAATCCCTTAGTTGCTAAAATCACATGATAATCATCGTCAGCAGGATGAATAGATGCTTTACTAATTGTAGATTCTGCTTCCGAAATTTTATTATCTTTTGCAAGTGCAACTGCTTTATTGTTTAATAGAATCGGGTCCTCAGGCGACACAATAAGAGCTTTATTTAACAGATTAACAGACTCCTTGTAATCTTCAAAAATCAATAATTTAATATATGAATATAGTATTGCTGGACGAGAAGATAATGGTTGAAATAAAAACCAATTTTTTGCATTTTCTACAGTTATATTAAAATCAGAACTTCTATACGAATCCCATGCATTAGCCTCATATTGACAAGATAATTTGAAATCATTTGTATTAAAATTTCCATCAAACCTGTTTTTTACAAAACTAATTTGTGCTAAAGAGTTCTCATTAGGTGCCACTAATGCTTGTTGCAATAATTTCTTGCCATTTTTCACTGAGCCGCTATTGAATTCTAAAGTGGCTAATGTAGCATACAATTCAGTTAACATTCTTGGCGAATAATTACCGGTATTGATCAAACTGAATGCTTTTTTTATCTTTTTAGATTTAATTTTAAAAGCTTCTGCTATTGCTATCTCTGATGATGCAAGTAAGGGGTTAGTAGAAATAAATTGGGAGTTATTAATAATTCTTAGTGCATGCTCCGGATCATCTTTATATACATAAAATCTTGCAGCCGAACGCAATATATAATAATTATTTGAATTTAATGCTAAGGCAATATTTATACATCGTTCTGCTTTTATTAAATTACCAGCAATCAAATGAAAAAGAGCTAAATCAGTCCACAAGATCGGATCATTTGGTTCATTACGTAAATCCATTCTTATTTTATGAATTTTTGAGTTATAGTTAAAATTTAAAGACTCACATTTATCATCTATAAAAGGCCTTTTTTCCTTTATGAATGGAAATTGTTTACTTAACGCCGACTTATCATTTTGAATAAATTTCTTTGCTTTATTAACTTCCTCATCATCTGTAATATTTAAAATCTGTGCCGAAGAGATCACTTCATGAGCAAATGAAACAGTGTTATTTCTTTTCCAGTCTTTCTTTAGATGATTATAATTTATTGCTTCAACTTCATTAGACGGAGATGATAGAAATAGCGAATCTCGAAAAAATTGATTATTTGTCTTGAAGGGTACCCATCGTGGAATAATTTGTCTATTTTCATACTCAATATCATTACTCATATTAATTTGAACTCCGCTTTTTTAGCAAAATAATCAAGCCTTGAAATATATCGCTCCATACTATATTGGTTATTCTTGGTCTCAACATTTTTAGGATATCCTCTTTTTCTTGGATCTGGGTAACAAAGTGATTTAACTATACAAATAATTTCTTCGCTATCTTTTTCATTTAAATGTTCTAATATTGCTTGTTTGAGATCATCTAAAGCAAGATTATAAGCTCTAATTATTTCAGGTAGATCATTCTCAAAAACATTTGTATAGATGATCCCAAGAAATCTTGATTTCATGATTATTGATTGTGCAGCAGATGTACCTATAAAATGAAAAAAGAATAAACTACCAAATAAAAACAAATCTGCTGCATATTTCTCTGAAAAATCTGAACTATAGTGGAAGCCGTATTTTTGCTCAATTGGAGCATAATTCCTATCTCCGGGAATTTTTAAATTATCAAACATGAAAGATTTGTTTCGATCGGATGCTCTTCCTATATCAGCAATCTTTGAATCTTTTTTGAACACTAGGACATTAGAAGGTTTAATATCTTGATGAGCAATCTCATTTGTATGTAATTGTTTTATACCTACTGCTGTATTGTGGAGCGATCGAAAAATAAAAGCCAAATCAATTTTTTTAAAATAATCTTTAATTTTTCTAATATCACCATCTGCAAGTTCAAATACCAAATAATAAACAGTTCCGATATAGGGAGGGAAGCCAGGAACAACCACTTTTCCATCTTCAATTGAATAAACAATTTTATCTAAATGTTTTCCCTTACATTTCATTAAAATATCTCTTTCAAAGTTATATGCTTCAGTCAATTCTTGTAGTCGACGCGCAGTATCGGGACTATTAAATGCATCACTAAAATCTAATGCTTTTAAAAAAGCTGTTTGATTATCTTTTTTTACCTTATAGCCAGTTGAGAAACATCCACCTGTTGCTGTTGGATGTTTCGAAATTTCTTCAATTACAGTCCAACCATTATTTAGTTTCAAACCTTTTAAACAACTCGATGGAATACACATATATTTCTCCTTTGGCCCGTTAGGGTCGCCTATCGGTATAGTTGATATTTTTAGATCAATTTAACAGTATTCATTCTTATTTCCGAGGCCACGGATGGCCGAGGACTATAAAACTCTTAGCTGGGCATTGAACATAACGTTTACGGGTATGCGAAGTGCCTGTGTTGCGCCTGCGGCAGGCATTTCGTATACCCGCTGTTAGGCAAAGTATTCATCTAATTTCAATTATTTCAACATGTGAACTATCCAGCTTTTCAGTTACTAAAACAGGACAACAACAGTTTTTCATAATTTCTCCAATTACTTTTGTTGATGGATGACCATATGAATTATTTGTGCCTAAAGAGATAGGACAGCAATAATTTCCGCTACTTACAACTTGGTTATCAAACGAGTTAATATCACCGTGATGAGGAATTTGTATTGTGCCAACTTTATCCCACAAATAATTTAGTACAGTTTTAATATTTACAACTTTCAAATCTGTGTCTCCCGTATAGACACAACCTACTTTATCAAATGAACAACATTTATGATAATGCCAGTCATAGCAGTTTCTTTGTAGACAATATTTGTGATAATCTTGATTTCTAAGTGGCCCAGAATATAGGATCATTGAATTCTGGTTTATTCTGCCAGATAACTTGTCGTAGATTGCATTAATTTTCTTTCCCCCTTGCTTCTTAGTTAATCTTAAGTCGTGTATTATTTCATCCAGAGCATAATTTGGATTAGAGGTTAATTTATTGCAATCAAAACCTTCATTTCTCAATTCTTTAATAAGTTTCAGATTCCTTTTTTTATATTCAAAATTATAGGGTATAAAAACCCAATCATAATCATTACTTAATGAAATTGCTTGTCCACCTAATATTTCAATTCTATTGTTATCATTGATATTTAGGTCATTAATGTTCTGAGGTTCTATATTTTCGTTTATCACATTGCCATTCCCCTCAGATGGAGAAACAAAGATTAACCTTGTTTCATTTCCAAAATAATCCTGAGGGTTATTTATCATAGTCAATATATCACCCCCCAAAACTCTATAAACATTTGATAAAAGAATTTTTTCTTCTTGATGTAATAATGGCAATACAACATTTTTTATAAGTTTTACATGATTTTTTAATGTTGATATTTTTGATACATGGTCAAAATCAAAATGAGATATGAACAAAACATCTACTTCATCGTCCTCTGAGAAGGCCTGTTTAACAACTTTGTCTGCAAGTTTGGTGTCTTTCCAATTTCCACAATCATACACTATATTGAATTTTTTATGTCTTTCAGAGTAAAAAGCACCTTGTCCAATTGGATGAAATATTCTTTGTATCATAATCGTTCCTTCATGTTTTGCCTAACGTATGTTTAAACGAAATATGGTGTTTATTTTTTTAAATGTATTCATTCTACGACCACTACCTTTATAAATTTAATCGAATATACTTAATCCTGTATATAGCAATCAAGGTGAAAAATAATTGACGTTTATCACGAGGCATTGTCCTGTCCACCGACACGAAAGTTTGAGCGAGCTACCAACTTTCTCATACCATTGAAACCCTTTTTGGCTTTACCACTTGTTGGCGGTAAGTTTTCTAGTATTTTTCATTGTTAAAGTTATCATTTATTAGTTTAATAAATCGTTTTGCTCTTTCTTTTGCTTTCCCGCTTTTTATGTCAAGCCAAAACTGTTCATCGTTATCTATGTTTCTGTAAAAAAATTTCCACATAGGCCACCAAGCGGAAACATTAAAACTTTCTTCTATTTCTCTTTCTAGCAAGTTTTCAATTTCCGGAATCCTTGTTTTATTATTATCAGGTTCGACTCTAGTAAGTCCGTAAAGAAGACCGCCACTTTCGTAATTGAAACTAATTTTGTTTTTTGTCCATTTGCTTGGTTTTAATCGTATTCCATCAACTTCTAAACCTAATTCTTGACCAATTTCTAGAATTTGTTGCTCAAACTTTTGTTTTAGTTGTCTTTTTACTTCTTGTAACGAATTGGTAACTAAAAATGATATTTTTAAGTTTTTTACATTTTCATTAATTAAGTCCGTTACTACTTGTTGCGTATTTATGTTTTTCTCTCCCATATATATTTTCCTAAGTGTTTTTTCAAAGTCTTTTAAAAACGATTTTACTCTAAAATTTTGTGTCAAATTACAAAAGTCATTGAGGCAATCAATCATTTGCTCTTCATAGGTTAATAATTTTAGTTTTTTTTGTATGATATACTTTTCTCTGTCTTCAAAGCTTATACTGTCATTTGAAACTATTTTGTCTTGTGGGCTTAAATAAATCAAGCAGAAATTATCTTTTGTTTTCTTAGTTAGAAAGTCAACATAATCCTTAATCTGATTATGTTGGTCGGCCGTCCCAACATAGGTTTTATTCTCGATAGCAATAGCTTGCTCAAAAGTATTTTTGAAAATAATTATATCAATTCTTCTCCTGTTGTCAGTGGAAAGCTCACATTGAACATTAATCTTGTCGTTCTCGTTAAAGTAAAAAAAGTTTAAATCAAACTTTTTCAAAAAATGCTTCAAGTAAATATCTCCTTGTTCGTGGCTTTCATTTGGGTTAAGAAAAAAAGCTAAAATTTCTGATACTTTGTTTTCGTTAATCCACCAAAAATCGAAAGAATTAAAGTTTGGGGCAATTTCTTTACCATAATATTTTCTAACTTTTTCAGTTAGTTTTATCTTGGTTTCAGTTAATGAAAAAAAATTTTTGATTTCTATTTCTGTCATTGTCTATGTCATCTAAAACTTACCGCTAACGGTTGATGCAAACAGCGTAGGTAGTTTTTTCTGGTTATAAGCGTTTTGTACTATGTTATATGCCGCTATCTTCTTCTTTTCTTTTTATCCAATCTAGGTGAAGTTGAAACCATTTATAATTTGACCTTCCCAATTTACCTGCTTGTCTTGGATGAACTAAAGGAAGAATATGATACATTTTATCTTCAATCACAATTTCATGTAATTCACCGTATTTCTTGAAATCTGATAACCTTCGATACCTAGTGTCAAATTTATTCGCAAATTCTTTAATCGGAATATCTCCGAGCAGGATGATTTTTTTTGCACCTGACACTTTCAATTCCTCTATCATTTCTTTCAACCTTTCTTTTTCACTAAATCTTGAAGGTACCCTTTCAATCGTAACTTTCGGCAGATTGAATTTATTTTCTATTGGCTCGTATTCTCTTTTTATTGCTTTTATTTGTCCGTTGTTCAATCTTGAATATGGAAGTAAATCGCATAACCAAATATCATTTCTGGTTAAACCTAAAGGTTTCAAATAGCTTTTATCTAATTCTATTCCCGAAGGTCCATTAAAGCTTGGAGCTGCTACTACTAATCTACCAATTTCAGACGGTGTTTTTATTTTGGAGATTATCCTTTGCGCCTCTTCTATATTGCCTCTCCAAAATATTTCAGGTTCACTTGCAACGGCAAGAGCTTTTACCTTTATTCTATCATCCGCACCAATCCATTTCGCGTGGACTGCACTTGCATAAACACCGATGACAAAATACTCTTTTTGAGTTCTATCCTTTTGCTCGACTTTCTTGACTTTTTCTCCGAATGGGTAGTTCATTTTACTTTTTAATTAGTGACTGCCTTTTTAACTTTTTTCTGTTTTAACATTCCAAATTATTATTCTGGTTTCTCGGTTTATAAGTTTTGCGTCCACTTTTTGGTTAAACACAATTTCGCTTCAAATTTTTAAATCAAGTCCGTTGAATACGACTAAAAATCTGTCGTCAAAGTCACTCGTTTTTTTCTCTTTCTGGTTTTGAATTAATTCTTTATTGATTTCGTAGTCAGATGGAAATTTTCCAAGAATCTTAGATCGAAGTTGATGTCCAAGCATTTTATCATCTGCAACACAAATGAAATATGCTTGTCTATTTGTAAAGTAACTGTCAAGGGCGAGTCTAATCATATCATTTAAGATCTTGACTGTCCTTGCTGTCTTATTGATACTGCCATCTTCATTACTATTCTGTCTAAATAGTCCGAACTCAAAATTTAGGTTATGTTTTCCGGTTTCAACTACTAAGTCAATTTGCGGTTTTTCTTTCCGTTTACTGTTTTTATTCTGTCTTTCTCTGAAAGCAGATTTATGAATTGAATATTCAAGTTGTATGTCAGACGGGCTTAAATTTTCAATTTCAGAAAGTGCAATAAAAAAGTCGTACCTAATAGAGTCTTCTCCTATGTCAAGAAGTTTAATTTTACTACATCTTTCTTCAAAAAGTTCTTTGTATTTGTCAAAAACTTGTTTGTTCATTGTCGTCTATCAAGGTTGCCACTAACGATTGTATAAACACAATTGTGTTTATTTTCCTTTTAGTAATTAGTGTTCTATACAAATCACAAATTTCTGTTCGATCCTTAGATGTATTCATTCTATTCAACATCGCCTTTATAGGTTTAATTCAATATACCTCATCCCGCATATAGCAATCAAGGAGAAAATTCATATATCCCAACAACAGGATAAAGGATTATTACAATATATGAAAAATAATATAACATTGCATCTCACAATTCCGCTTATTATACTTACATGCAATTTGGTAAAAAATATAGAAAGGATAAATACATGGCTAGAAAAGCAAAGCAGGTTCCTGCTATAGACAGCATTGAACGAGTCGCAGTTGTTATTAAAACATTAGGCCATCCAATTATGTTGAAGATTCTTCTAACTCTTCAGAAAGGTGAAAATTCAGTAGCTGAAATTCAGAAGAAAATTGATGAAGAACAGATCATAACTTCAATTTATCTTCGGAAAATGCTGAAACGTAATATTGTTCAGTACCGTAAAGATGGTAGATGGCATTATTATTCTTTAACTGATGATCCTACGGTTCAGAATATGAAACATGTTATGAAATCTAAGAAGTAAATTCTATCTAAAGATAATACAGTAATTTTTCAGTTGATTATTTTAATTTCAAAGTGGTACACTTTTGATGACCGAAAAAGGGTCGAGGATAATTACACCTGACTATAAAATTATGTTTGAATGTGGAATAAGTAAAAACACCGTTAAAAATCGCCTTAAATTTTTTGAGGATTTCGAATTTTTACTCAAAATTGATAATAAACACTATGTAATCTTGTTTGGTACAGTTAACTCTATTAGAGAGATTACTACCGATGAATAGGAAATATCTTATAAGCATCTGTTATCATGTCAAAACACGGGAGTGTATAAAAAATGAACAATAATGATATTTTGATTCTACGGGACAACGCCCGAAATGAATTGATGAAAATTAAATCAATAAAGAGCGGATTGGAATATTTAAACAAAATCAAAACAATTGAAACTTGGGCAAAAGCGGAAAAAAAAGAAGCAGCACTTCAAAATATTGTTGCTGAGCAAAAAATAAGAACACAGCGGATACTTGGGCGATTAATCGACGAGGGACAACAGCGAGGTGAAATAGCGACACAGCAAAAACACGGAAAGGGAATACAAACGAGTGTAACAAACAATGACACTCACAAAACACTTTCCGAAATTGGAATAACACGGAACGAAAGCAGTCAATTTAAAAAAATCGCTGAATTACCAGAAGAAATATTTGAAAAAGAAATCGCCGTTGCTAAAGACGAATCAAAAAAACGTATTGAATTAACAACAAGCAGAATTATGAATGTTGTTAAAGATTATGAAAAGAACAAACAGCGTGAAGAAAAAGCGGAACTTGGAAAACAAATAACAAATATTGATGTTGATTTCAGACTTGGAGATTTTGAAGATGTTTTTAAAGACATTAAAGACGGTTCAGTGGATTGCATTATAACAGACCCACCTTATCCGCATGAGTTTATTGAATGCTGGACTAAATTAAGCCGATTTGCTAAACGTGTTTTAAAGCCGAATGGATTTTGTGTTGCCTATTCTGGGCAATTTCATTTGCCTGAAGTATTGGAAAGAATGAAAGAACATCTTGATTATTATTGGATGTTTGCAATGTATCAGGCGGGTTCGACTCAAATCGTTAGTCCTACAAATATCATGTGTGCATGGAAGCCTGTAATAATTTTTCAAAATGGTAAGAAAAAAAATACCAAAACAATTAGGGATTATTTTATTTCAGAAAGCCGGGAAAAAGATGGGCACGATTGGCAACAATCATTAAGCGGTGTTTCTTATTTAATTGAAATGTTTACAAATCCGGGTGATTTAATTTGTGAGCCATTTGCCGGATCTGGAACAATAATAAAAGCATGTATTGAAATGAAAAGAAATATTATCGCTTCAGAAATTGATGAAAAAACTTTTAATATAGCAAAGGCTTTATTAGGACTATCAAAAGAATCATGAAATGTGTTAGTCCTAATTGTTCGCATGAGCTGGGCTATCTCACCAAGGTAGAAAATGACGGATGTAATGAAATATTATACCTGAATGAGGAATTTTATTCCAAACCAGAAACCATGAGAATAAACCAATGAAATGGGACCAGATCGAAAACACCACACCAGATAAAATTGACGGTCTTTCAGGAACCAAGGCAGAACTCTCTAAGGCTTCATCCTTAAAATCCTATCTACATATAAAAAACCGCATTATTTCAGTTGATTATTTTGATTAAAATTGGACACTTTGACCTAATTTAAACCACGGCTTGAAAGTGACTCTCAAGGTGTCCGAAATGAGCTGGAATCACTGTTGTCCAAGGTAGTGTAATGTCTTTCCAGTGAGTTTTCAATGTATTTTTCTTTTAAACTGGTACACTTTTAAACGACCAAAATTTGTACAATTTAATAAGACCATTCACAGCGGCATCAAAACCGCCCTTTTTATTACCCTAAGCCTGTCATTAAAGCTCATTGTATTTCGAATATTTCTATCGATACATCCATACTCAATAAGGCTTGTAATTTAGGTCTCTCGCTGAATACTCTTACTCTGTAAAAGAGTTTTAATTTGTGCCTGTTGCCTATCTATAATTATTGTTGTCAATCAATTATTCTTCCAAGAGCAAATTCAAGTATTGCAAGGCATTTTGTTTTATCGTCATCACATCATCCGAGATGATTTTAGGTTCCGATTCAAGGATAAACCGGAGCTCACTGATTGCTTTAGACAGGTACCCGGTTTTGTGA